>Ga0100385_1000002_pt1 | contig 580164 bp, 602 predicted proteins | sample CryGeymeta201509_FD_81543 | JGI IMG/M metagenome (GOLD analysis project Ga0100385, IMG submission 81543) | Groundwater microbial communities from Crystal Geyser aquifers in Utah, USA - Crystal Geyser metaG 2015-09 | ecosystem: Environmental > Aquatic > Deep subsurface > Groundwater | place... | reverse complement strand
TTCAGGGAAGGATGAGCCAGAACGGAAAGCGGCATAAAGGTAGGGAATTTTTCTTACAGCCTTTTCCGGTGAGTGTATCCATCTCGGGTAGTGGCGCTTGGCATATGTCAAGCAAAGAAGAGGTTTTATCTGTTTAACAAACAGCTAAAACCAAAGGCAGCGATACTGAATTATTCGTCTTCTTGAACATTTGAGGGCTTCGGTATTTTTGATCAAAAGACCGCTACCGAAACACCGTAGCCGTTGGATTTCCGTGGCAGCTTTTACTGGTCGTCCACGGAGAACAATACTAACAATGCCAACAGGCAGCGCTTTAGTGACGGCAACCACAACAACAACAATAAGAACAACACAAACCTTGTTCGTTGCGTGCGGAGTTGGAAATCCTTCCCTGAATACCTATTAAAAAAGAACGGATAAAAAATAAAACTGGAAATGGATAAATTAAGCCCTGTAGATTTTAGTGTTGAGGATTTGTTTGATGCGTATTTTGATTGTCGAAAATGCAAGAGAAATACGCTAAATCAGCTTGCTTTCGAGGCCAATCTTGAAACAAATTTGATGGATTTGTTCTATGATCTTAAAAATGGCTCTTATAAAATAGGCTCATCAATCGCCTTTGTAGTTCAATATCCAAAGATTAGAGAAATATGGGCGGCGGATTTCAGGGATCGTATTGTCCACCATCTCATTTATAATGCTATTTCCGAATATTATTACCGCCGTTTTATAAGGGATTGTTATGCCTGTATTCCGGGGCGGGGAGCGCATGACGGATTAAGACGTGTATCTGCTTTTACGCGGAGTATAACGCAAAATTATACGCGTCCTGCTTACGCTTTGAAGGTCGATGTTGCAAATTTTTTTAATGGTATTAACCGTCATGTGCTTGAGCAAATTATTAGGAGAGATATAGGAGAGGGGTGGTGCCTTGATGTATTGTTGAAAGTGATTTGGCATGATCCAAGGCAAGGTGCAAATTTGCGCTCTTCATCGGCTTTGTTTAAGAAAGTTCCGAAACATAAAAGCTTGATGCGCTCCGAATTACACAAAGGACTGCCGATTGGTAATTTGACAAGTCAGTTTTTTGCAAATGTTTATTTGAATGAATTGGATCAGTTTGTAAAACATAAACTCAAATGCAAGTATTATGGCCGTTATGTTGATGATATGGTGTTATTTCATGAAAAACCTGAAGTGCTAAACAAATGGCGGCGGGAAATTGATAATTTTCTTCAAATGGAATTAGGGCTTCATTTACACCCGAATAAAATATGGCTGAATAAGGTTGATAAGGGCATAGATTTTGTTGGATTTGTTATAAAACCCGGACGGGTATATATGCGCAATTATTCTCTAAATCGCTGTAAACAAAAGATTCGGGCTTGGGAGCAAAGTGGATCACCCATTGATAATACTACATTGCTTGGTTTATCAAGAAGTATGAATAGCTATTTAGGGATGCTAAGACAAATTAACGGATATAATGCTCGTAAAGCTATTTGTCACCGGATTGAAAATTTATTCATTCAATCAGATATTGGTTATACAAAAATTTGTCCTGTCAAAAAAAGTTGCATAAATTAAGCCCTAATGTATTTAGCAATTCAAAAATATTTAGGTGGCGGACAGACAGGGATTCGAACCCTGGGAGGGCTCGCACCCTCGCTGGTTTTCAAGACCAGTGCATTCAACCACTCTGCCATCTGTCCGCATCGTATAAAACTGCGTGGTTAACGCTCGCCTCTTATAGTCATTTTGATAAAGTCTTTCAAGAATGAATAATATAAATCTTAAACTTTTTTCGTTTTGCTCGCGTTTTTATTTTTTTTTGGTTTAGGCTTTCGGACATTGATCGCCGAGGCATCCAGTGTGTTTTTTAAATGCGCGGCATAGAATTGTTCGATCATTTCCACACTTGTGCGGCAGTTCTTGGCTACTTGGTAAATATCCGCACCCTCCATAAGCCGGAGGCAAATATAGGTGTGGCGTAAACTGTAAGCTGTGCGGACATTACCATCCCGATCAGTCTTCAAGTTTAGATCATCAAGAACCTTGTTCAGCAAATCACGAGGTGTTTTGCCAAAAATTTTATTAGTCGGCTGGCCGTTATTGCGTTTTTGCATACGCTGGAAAGGCAAGATTGCTCCTGTCATGCTTTTACAATAACCAACGCCGCGCTTACCGCGTACTTCGATTTCTAAAAGGCGTTCGCCTGAATCTTGGTCTGTCACGATTGTGACATCCCTATACTCAAGCCGTCCGGCTTCGTCCGGCCTTAATCCAGTATTGGCCATAAATAGAACGTAGTCATGTAAATCTTCCCATATTGTTCTGTAGCGCTCGCGCGAAGGGTTCTTCGCTCGCTCGCGCGTGGCCTCATAAAGCATTTTGTATTCCTCAGGTGAAAACCATGCACGGTGTTTCACTTTTCCTGATGTTTTATAAGGTGGGGATATATCCGGCACAGAGTCTATCCAGCCATAACGATGCGCGGTTTTGAGCACAAGCCGCAAAGTCACCGTTTCATGGTGTAGGGTGCTGCGCGAAGGCATTTTTCCTTTATAGCCATTTGTGTGCCGCGCTATTCGGTATTCCTGCACCAATCCGGCATTGATGTCTTTCACAGGTGTTTCGCCAAAAAACGCCATTAGGTGCGTATTGACGCGGCGTACATGGTCTTGTGCCCATCGCTCGTTACGCTCACCTTGGGTAATGATACTGTACTCTGCGATAAACTTCTCTGCCGCTTCTGCAAAGCTCGGACTGGAGGCTTTACTGGGCGCTCGCGGGGCAGGGGGCGGGGCATAATGTACCGCCGATGGCTGCGGCTGATAGTGTTGCGGTTGAACGGAGTGGCGCTGATGCGCTGAAAACCTGTTTATGAGGTGCTGGCTGTGCTGACTTTCCTGCATCCGCTTGCTATCCACATAAACGGCCATATACCATTCACGCGCGAATTCCATCGCCATCGGTAGATTTTCATATTTGGTGGATTTTCTGTGGTTGCGTCCATTCATATATGTGGAGCATTGCCAAAAACGACTTCTGCCACGTTTATAAACGTGAACTTTTCCATCCATTAAGCTGTGGGTTTCTTGATACATTACATGTCTCCTTTCATATTCGAAAAGTGTGTAAGACATGTGTAAGTATAAACCGTAAAGGTTAACAAAGTTAACAGATTGATTTTATTGATAAAAATGGGATGAGGGTAGGGTGGATCGGTTTTCAAGACCGGTGCATTCAACCGCTCTGCCATCTGTCCGACTTAAAGCGATTTGTGTGTCATTTTTTATACGCAAGGGCACATCCATGTCTAGTGCTAATTCAAAGAAACATAAAATATTTGCATTGAGTGGGGATTTATAACCTCGGCATAAATAAAGCATGCGCAACAAATATGGTTGTGGGCAATTCTGTGCATGCGTGTAAATGCTTTGCCAAAGATCCATGCCCCCTAGTATAGTCGCGGATACAGCTAGCTTTTAATGTTATAGCCTAAAAATATAAATGACGGACCCCAAATGCTTCGATTAATCACCTGCCTATCTTTTATAACACTAATCTCTGCGCCTGCTTTCGCGGCGCAAGATTGGAACACATGGTTAAATGGCGTGAAAATAGAAGCACGTCAAAAGGGAATTTCCGAATCCATCATCTCTCAAGCCCTAAACGGCATTGAACCAATCCCGCGCGTGATCGAACTTGATCGCAAACAACCCGAAGGCACGATGACATTTGCCCAATATCGTCAACGTGTTATCAGTGACGCCAGAATACGCAAAGGGCGTATTTTACTAAAAGAACATGCCGCACGCCTTAAAATAGCCTCCGATAAATACGGCGTCCCACCACAATATATCGTTGCGCTTTGGGGCATAGAAACCAGTTTCGGCGAAAACACAGGTGGATTTAAAGTGATCCCCGCGCTCGCAACGCTCGCGCATGATGGTCGCCGCTCTGAATTTTTCCGCGCCGAATTGATGAACGCGCTTAAAATCCTCAATGAAGGACATATTTCCCCTGCGGATATGAAGGGTTCATGGGCCGGCGCAATGGGGCAAAACCAATTCATGCCATCAAGCTTCCACAGATTTGCCGTAGATGGCGACAATGACGGCAAGCGCAATATTTGGGGTGATCTCGATGATGTGTTCGCATCCACGGCAAATTATCTTTCAACAAGCGGATGGAAAGAAGACGAAAAATGGGGCAGGGAGGTCAAACTCCCACAAGGCTTCCCCGAAAGCATTGCTGATCTTAAAATTAAGAAATCCCTCACCGAATGGAAAAACATGGGCGTAACCCTACCCAATGGCGGCGCACTCCCCATTGTTGCGGGCATGCAAGCATCAATCGTAACGCCAGATGACGAAAATGGCCCCGCTTATCTTGCTTATGATAATTATCGGGTTATTATGAGATGGAATAAATCAGTATATTTTGCGACGTCAGTCGGGCTAATCGCCGATGCCATAGCGCAATAACAAAACCCTAATCTGAGTATGAGCATGTTACGTTCCTTATTGATTCTCGCTATTTTATTCTTGCTCCCCGCTTGTGCGGAAACGCAACTTGCATCTTATGCCGTTAAAAAAGCGCAGCACCCGATTCCCTCATCACAAAAACCAAACGGCCTGTTTAAGGTCGGCAATTCGTATCGCATAAAAGGCAAACGCTTCACGCCACGCGAAACATATAACTTCACGCAAACTGGCATCGCCTCATGGTACGGCCCCAATTTCCATGGCAAGAAAACGGCAAACGGCGAGACATTCGATAAATATGAATTAACCGCCGCCCATAAAACATTGCAAATGCCTTCAATCATTCGCGTCACCAATCTCGAAAATGGCCGGTCAATAATCGCACGCGTAAATGACCGCGGACCATTTAGTAAGGGAAGAATCCTCGACCTCTCCGAACGTGCAGCAGAATTGCTTGATTTCAAACATAAGGGCACCGCACGCATAAAAATCGACCTCTTGCCCAATGAAAGCCAGCACGTCGCCAGCATTGCGAAAAACGGCGGAAGCACGAGAGGATACGAACTTGCACTAAACAAAAAAGGATATAGCCCGCGCACCGCTCCAAATCCCACCGTGCTATCACGCCCAACGGTGCAAACAACCGCGCCAATTATTCCCGTACAAAAACCAGTGCAATTGGTAAATAACATTCAAAACCCACCACAGCCGATTGAAAAACCGAACGCGATTTTCGTGCAAGCGGGATCATTTACAAATGTTATAAAAGCCCGCGCCCTCGCCGAACGTGTAAGCGCTTACGGCAATACGCGCATTAACCCTGTAACGATCAACGGCAACCAATATTACCGCGTTCAGGTCGGCCCAGTAGATAACCGAGATCAAGCAAATACGCTTCTCACGCAGCTATCGTCATCAAATATCGGTGAACCAATTCTCATTCGTGAATAACAGCGGTTGAAACTGCGCGCGATAATCGCTTTAATCACCTCATGAAAAAATATATCTATACATCTATCCTCATCGCCGCTTTGGCATTTCTTCCTCTCGCATCTTTTGCGGCAAATATCGACACCTCTGCAAAGCAGGCGATTGTGTTTGATGTTGAAACAGGCACAGTCCTGCTCGACAAAAATGCCGACGAAAGAATGCCGACATCATCCATGAGTAAGGTTTTAACGGCCTATGTCATCTTTGATGCCATCAAGGCAGGCACATTAAAGCCCGATGACACCTTCACCGTCAGCGAAAAAGCATGGCGCAAAGGCGGATCAAAAATGTTTGTTGAAGTAAACAAGCAGGTTGAAATCATGGATCTCCTGCGCGGCGTGATCATTCAATCGGGTAACGACGCCACAATCGTCCTCGCCGAGGGCTTATCCGGCTCCGAAGATGCGTTCGCCGCCGAGATGAACAGCAAGGCAAAAGAGCTGGGCATGGATAACAGCCATTTCATGAACGCAAGCGGCTGGCCTGATCCTGAACATTACTCAACCGCTCGCGACCTCGGAAAACTCGCCAAGGCTTTAATAGAAAATCATGCTGAATATTACAAAATCTATTCTGAAAAAGAGTTTAGCTATAACAACATCCCACAACAAAACCGCAACCCGCTTCTCTACCAAAATATCGGCGCAGACGGCATCAAGACCGGCCACACAGAAATCGGCGGCTACGGCTTGATTGGCTCTGCTGTTAAAGAAACACCAGACGGTAAAAGACGCGTAATCTTGGTGATCAACGGTTTGGAAAGCAGCGCCGCCCGCGCACAAGAATCTAAAAAGCTCATGCAATGGGCGTTAAACAGCTTCAAGAACGAAACATTGGTAACCGCCAATAGCAAAGTCGGCATAGCGGATGTTCTCCTTGGTCAGGCTGACACCGTTGATTTAGTGGTAAAAGATGATGTCACGCTGACCATCCCCCATAACGCGGAAAACACGATCACATTAACCACCGAATATAACGGCCCAATCAAAGCCCCAATTACCGCTGGCCAAGAAATTGGTGTGTTAAAGGTAACCATTCCCGGACAGCCAGATACATCCCACCCAATCTTTGCCGCGAACGCGGTCGAGGCAAAAGGCTTTATCGCCCAAACCCTCTACAAGGCCAAAGCATTGGTGCTAGGACAATAAAGTATGACAAGTCTGTTCATCACATTTGAAGGCGGCGAGGGGGCTGGTAAAACAACTCAAATCAATCGTCTCGCCCAAAAACTGACCGATAAAGGCTATAAGGTCATCACAACCCGTGAGCCCGGCGGCACACCCGAAGCCGAAAAAATCCGTGACCTCCTCGTTCAACGTGGTGGCGGACAATGGAGCCCGCTATCCGAAACGCTCATGCTCTTCGCGGCACGCTCATTGCATGTTGAACGCGTGATTAAACCCGCCCTTGATAACGGTCATATTGTCATTTGTGATCGCTTCACCGATTCAACCCGCGCATACCAAGGTTACGGCCACGGCCTAGACCTGAACATCATCGAAACGCTTAAAGACACTGTCATAGGAGGCCTTGAGCCGGATGTAACATTCATCCTCGATATCGACCCTAAAATCGGGTTAGGGCGATCCGAACGCCGCCTTGCCTCCGAAGCACTTGATATCAAGCAAAAAGAAGATCGCTTCGAAAGCCTCAACATCTCCTTCCACGAAAAACTCCGCCAAGGATTTTTACAAATCGCTCAGCAAAATAAATCACGCTGTTTCGTCATGGACGCAAGCCAATCCCTCAATGATGTAACACAAGAAGTCCTCAAAACCGCACTCGCAAAAATAGAGTAGGGGGCATCCATGGATTTATTCGGCGAAGACGAAGTCATAGAAGAAACATTCGACGGTGGAACATCGTTCGAACCCGAAGAATTTTTCACCAATCCCCGCCAAATGAAAGCACTCCTCGGCCATGAATCCGCCCAAGAAAAGCTACTAGCGCTATTTAATTCCGGTCGCTTGCCCCACGGTATAATTCTCAACGGCGTTAAGGGGATCGGCAAGGCAACCCTCGCTTATCGCTTTGCCCGCTTCCTCTTTAAACATCCACCCGCCGATCCAAACCAAAACAGCCTGTTTGGCGAAAGCGCCCCTATCGAGAAACCAACAACCCTCGACATCCCAACAGATGACCCAATATTCTCCCGCGTGGCATCGGGCGGTTATTCTGATCTATTAACAATCGAGCGCCTTTATGACGCCACAAAAAATAAAACATCCGAGGGCCTCGCCGTGGCTGAATTACGAAAGGTTCAACCTTTCTTGCGCATGACTTCAAGCAACGGCGGATGGCGTGTTGTTATTATTGATGACGCTGACACCATGAACCGCAATGCGCAAAACGCCCTGCTCAAAATCCTCGAAGAGCCGCCCAAAAACACGATCCTCATCCTCGTTACCCATCGTTTAGGTGCGCTCATCCCAACCATCCGTTCGCGCACCCGCCTGATTAACGTCAAAACAATATCACCCGTCATCATGACCGAGCTTCTTGCCCATAAAGGACATGCATTATCCCCCGATCAAACCGACATTATCAGCGCCATGGCAAACGGATCATTCGGAAAAGCCTGCGACATCCTTGAGCAAGGCGGCCTCGACAACTTCGCCACAATCACATCCATCCTCAATGACGCCCCCAATTTTGACTGGCGCATCATCCACCACCACGCCGATCTCTGCGCCCGCGCGGGGCAAGAGCAAACTTACAAAAACTTCACCCAAACCCTGCTCTGGATATACAAAACCCTCGCCTTTGCAAAAGCACGCGGCCATGCATTAAAACCATATAGCCTTAACGAAGAACCACTGACATCCATCCTCGCAAACTCTTCCCTTGCGCAGTTGCTCAAAATCTGTGAAAACCTATCGAGCCATTTTGATATGACAGCGCGCGGAAACCTTGACAAAAAACAAGCAATCCTCGGCGCGTTTCAAATCATCACGGCCTAATGAGGTTTACCATCAGGAGCATCCAAAAATGAGCAAAGGCCCATTTTACATCACAACCGCAATTTCATACGTCAACGGCGCGCCGCATCTCGGCCACGCTTACGAATCCATCCTGACCGATGTAATGGCGCGGTTTAAACGCCTTGACGGATATGATGTCATGTTCCTCACTGGCACCGATGAACACGGCGAAAAAGTCGCCAAAACCGCGGAGGATAACGGCGTCACTGCCCAAGAATTTGCCGACCAAAACGCTGCAAAATTCAAAGACACCGCTGCGCTCCTCAATATTTCAAACGATGATTTCATCCGTACCACCGAACCGCGCCACCATAAAGCCGCACAAGCCCTTTGGAAAAAGCTCGAAGAAAAAGGCGATATCTATCTCGGTAAATATGAAGGCTGGTACTCCGTGCGCGAAGAGGGGTATTTCACCGAAGATGAACTTCAAACCGACCCCACAACAGGCGGAAAAGTCAGCCCCAACGGAACCCCCGTCGCATGGGTAGAAGAAGAAAGCTATTTCTTCAAACTCTCCGAATATACCGATAAATTGCTGGCTTATTTCGACGCGAACCCTGACTTTATCCAACCCGAAAGCCGCCGCAACGAAATCAGAGCCTTCGTCGCACAAGAAGGGGGCTTGCGCGACCTTTCAATCTCTCGCCACAAAGACCGCCTACATTGGGGGATTCCTGTGCCGGGTAACGATGATCATGTTATGTATGTCTGGCTGGATGCACTCACAAACTACATCACCGCCATTGGCTATCCTGATATTGAATCCGAAAGCTTCAAAAATAACTGGCCTGCCGATTATCACGTGATAGGCAAAGACATCACGCGCTTCCACGCGGTCTATTGGCCTGCCTTCCTGATGTCCGCAAATCTTGCCATTCCAAAAACGATTTTTGCCCATGGCTTCATCAATGTGGACGGTACAAAAATGTCAAAATCAATCGGCAACGTCCTTTCCCCGACAGGGATGGTAGAGACATATGGCCTCGACCAAATCCGCTATTTCCTCATGCGTGAAATTCCGCACGGGCAAGATGGCAATTTCAACCACGACCTCGCCATAACCCGCATGAACGCCGACCTTGCCAATGGTATGGGCAACCTCGCACAACGCACCCTGTCGATGATCCACAAAAATTGCGATGCAACCATTCCCGATAATGCGGATATGAACGACGAGGACAGAGCGTTATTATCGCTTATCAACACGCAATTCGAAAAGGCGCTAAGCGAAATTGACACATTCAAAATCCACCGCGCCCTTGAATATATCTGGCGCGGCGTATCCGCGGCCAACGGCTATATAGACGCACAAGAACCATGGGCGCTCAAAAAAGAAAATCCAGAGCGTATGAAAACCGTTCTATACACTCTGGCAGAAGCCATCCGCCGCCTCGCCATCATGATCCAGCCCGTCACCCCTGATGCCGCGGCACGCATGCTGGATCAACTGAAAATTGGAGCAGATGAGCGCAGCTTCGCCCATGCCTCAGACGCGCATACGCTAAAACCCGGCATCACAATCGATAAACCAGAAGGCGTGTTCCCACGTATAGTAGAGGAAGAGGCGGCATAAAATGTGGATCGACTCACATTGCCATCTCAACCACGCATCATTCGATGGGAAAAGCCCTGCGGATATCATCAGTGATTTTGAAGGGCAGGGCGTCGATGGCTGCGTCACCATATGCTGCCGCATTTCTGAAGAATTGCCAACACTGCTCGATATTTGCGAAACACATGCCAACGTCAATTGCTCAATCGGCACACACCCATGCGACGCAAGCCATGAAGGCGAGATAGCAATATCCCTCGATGAGCTGGTAAAGCTTGCAAAATCCAACGAGAACATCGTAGCCATTGGTGAGAGCGGCCTTGATTACTACTGGGATAAAGCAACCGTCGAAGATCAAAAAGCCTCCTTCCGTAAACATATCAACGCCTGCCAGGAAACCGGATTGCCACTTATCGTGCATGCCCGTGACGCAGATGACGATGTCGCCGCCATCCTCAAGGAAGAATTCGCCAATGCACCATATACATGCGTCATGCATTGCTTCAGCTCAGGTGAAAATCTAGCCAAGCAAGCCCTTGATTTAGGGTTTTATATCTCGTTTTCGGGCATAGTGACCTTTAAATCAGCCAAAGAAGTACAAAAAGTCGCTAAAAACACCCCTAAAGACCGCATTTTAGTGGAAACTGACGCACCTTTCTTGGCGCCAACCCCGTATCGTGGACAAATCAACCAACCATCCTATGTTAGACATACAGGAGAATTCATCGCCAATTTGCGCGGCGAAGACATTAACGAATTCGCAAAGACAACATGCGATAATTTTTATACTTTATTCAATACAGCTAATTTTAACACATAGTGGAGTAGGGCGCTTATACCATGTCAATTAACGCTGAAATCATCGTTTTAGGCTGCGGAAACTCAACAGGAGTGCCCGCAATTGGTAATTATTGGGGTGAATGCGACCCAAATGACCCAAAAAACACACGTACACGCAGCTCAATCGTCATTAAAACAGAAAAAACAACGCTCATTATTGATACGGGCCCGGATTTTCGCCAGCAAATGAACCGTGAAAACATCAGCAGCGTAGACGCCGTGTTGTTCACACACCAGCATAACGACCATGTTATGGGAATAGATGAGCTGCGCGTACTCAAATTCCGCAACAAAAAAGACATTATCCCCATATACGGCAATATTGAGACTGTAGAAGACCTCGAGCGTCGCTTTAATTACATGTTTAAAGGTGGAAACCACAAAATATACCCACCAATCCTGCAAACAAACATCCTTAGCATTGACGCATACGGCAAAGAAAACCGCATCAACGACATTGCATTCATGCCATTCGAACAAGACCACGGCAGTTGTAAATCTCTAGGCTATCGTTTTGGCGAATTCGCATATTCAGTCGATATCCTGGATTTAGATGAAACCGCGATCAAAACACTCAAAGGCATCAAAACATGGATTGTTGACTGCGCAGCCTATAAAGACGACAACAACGCAGTGCACGCCGGCATCGACAAAATCATCGCGCTCAATAAACGCATCGGCGCAAAGGACGTATACCTAACAAGCCTGTCATTATCCGCAAACTACCAAACACTAATAGATGAACTACCAAACGGATTTCACCCAACATATGACGGCATGCGCATGGAAATACAGATGTAGGTTTAATCATATATAAACCATTACTTTCCATAATATACATTATCACTTTAATGTATTGTGCAAAATTGTCCTATCACGTTATTCAGTATGCAATTATACGAGGCATTTGATAAGAGATCAAAACTGTTATATTAAGTCCCTCCTCTCTCGTCCGCTTAATATCAAAACCTATTGTGTAAGCAGGCTCATTTAACTTATTATACCAAGCTAAATAGTTGAGACTGAAATGGAAAAAACTGCAATCATTATTGGCGCAAGCTCTGGTATGGAAAATCTCTTGCCGAAATTTTATCAAAAGACGGTTATGCCCTTGGATTAACGGGACGCAGCTTTAATTTGCTTGAAGATCTGGCTAAAACGCTTCCTAACAGAGCAATTACCGCAGAAATGGATGTATCTGAACCGCTCAGTGCCAAACAACAGTTTGAGCATCTTGTTGCACAACTTGGAAACGTTGACTTGGTTATAATATCTGCAGGTACAGGCCACCTTAATCCAGAACTTGACCCTTCTCTTGAATTGGAAACAATCAATACAAATGTTAACGGTTTTCCGGTTATTGCTGGTGCTGCCTTTAATCATTTTAAGAAAAACAAAAAAGGGCATTTGGTTGGAATATCCTCTATTTTAATGCTTCGGGGAAATGCCGGAGTACCAGCCTACAGTGCTACAAAAGCCTACATATCGAATTATATGGAAGGCCTACGATTAAAAGCGTTGAAAGAAAATCTTGATGTTCGTGTGACAGATATACGACCCGGCTTTGTTGATACCGCGATGGCAAAAGGAGATCATATGTTCTGGTCTGCACAAGCTGAAGAAGCAGCATCTCAAATTGTGGATGCCATCAACTCTAAAAAATCACATGCTTATATTACTAAACGTTGGCGCCTAATCGCATGGCTAATGATGGTTACGCCAAATTTTTTATACAAAAAACTGTAAAGCCACCTCATGAGGTAGATTTACAGTTTGATCTTCTGGCAATACCACTCGTGATCTCCGTAACGTCAAGTTATTATTCACGACTACACATTTGCCACGAACAGATTGGCACACTTATCAGCTGTGATTATTTTTATGAAACAGTCCCAACTCTACGCCTCACGAATATTACCGATAAATTCAGTGATGCTTTCTTTAAGAACCTGTGAGCGTTTAGATAAATCTTCCGCCATTTCATTTACGGCATTAGATGTCTCTTCAGTACGTCTCGTCGCTTCACTTACACTGTTTATGCTTGTTACAACGGTGTCAGTGCCATTCGATGCCTCTGAAACATTACGGCTAATCTCCTGAGTAGCACTTGTCTGCTCCTCCATCGCCGCAGCAATAGCGGTAATCCCCTCAGCAAGACTATCAATAAATGATGAAATCTTACCAATAAACGAAACGGCTTCGGTTGTATCGCCTTGAATACGGTCAATCTGTTCGCGCACTTGCTCTGTTGCTTTGGCTGTCTCACTCGCGAGGGTCTTAACCTCATTCGCAACAACAGCAAAGCCCTTACCGGCCTCCCCTGCCCGCGCTGCTTCAATAGTAGCGTTCAAGGCAAGCAAGTTGGTTTGTTCAGCAATATCAGAAATAATCCCAATAACATTTCCGATCTCAAAGGCTGAATTTTCAAGGATTTTGACCTTCTCAACCGTGTCATTGGAAATAGATTTAATATTATCGGCCATCTGGTTGGAGCTTGCCAATTGCGTACTAATCTCTTGAATGGAAGATGTAAGCTCCTCCGTCGCCGCAGCAACACTTTTAACGTTATTCCCTGCATTTACAGCAGACAGAGAAACATCCTCAGAAAGCTTATTCGTATCATTTGCTATATTGCTCATCATGACAGACGAAGAGCCCATTTGAAGCGCTGCCTCCTCAAGAGCCGACATAACAACAGATGAATCATCGCGGAATACAGACACAAGATCTTCTATCTTTTTAGCCCGCGCCAAACGCACTGCATTTTCTTTTTCTTGAGTAGCAACGAGATTTTCGTTTTCTATACCCGCATCACGGAATTGAAGCAAAGCTTTCGCCATCTGCCCAATCTCATCACCATTTTCAGTACCATCAATCTCTACAGCCCAATCCTTACGAACCAACGCTTCTGTCGTATCAACCAATCTTTTGAGCGGTTTCGAAACCATAAACACAATGAAAATCGCCGATCCAAACACAGCAAGCACGATCAATGCAACACTAGCTACAGACGAAATCATAGATAAGTTCATTGTATCATATAGCTCTTGAGATTTTTTGCTGGATAGCTCCGCTAATACAGCGCCAATTTTCTGGAACTCACCAATACTTTCTGCCCATATAGCATTGCTCTCTCTCGATATGCCCAACAATCTCGCCATATCAACAGTATTCGGAGATGCCATAAGCTTAACTTGTTCGGATGCAATTTCTTCATGCCATTTATTGAAATCCGCATGAATAACTTTGAGGCTGTCCAAAAGCACAGGATCTGAGGTATCCGCAATAGCCATTTCATAGACTGTAGGCAGTTTGTCCAGCATTTCCAGATACGCTCTCTTTTGATCAAGGTCGCCGGAGTTGACAAATGTTGTTAAATATTTCTGCGTCAGCAATAAATCCTCTTCATAAGCAGATATATTATCCTCTAACTTTGCGGTCTCTTGCAAAGTAGTAACAGCATAATTAGAGGTAACAATCGTATATAACAAAACCCCACCAGAAATAAGGCTAATTGCGACAATAAGCCCCAAAGCAGATAAGAGTTTGACCTGTATAGAGATATTTTTAAGCACGATTAGATTCCTTCCTTCACGCATAAATAATGTAGATTTTAATGTTTCGAATTACTGTGTAATTGCTGATCGTCTAGCCAATTCAGAAAGATTGATTTCAACTGTAATCGCACCAATATTTGAAGACTTTTCGTTATTCGCAACACTCATATTGACTTGGACACGCCAAATGCCAAGCTCCTTATCAAATTCAGGATCATCAACAAAAACAGAACCAACATCAGCAGGAAAAGTCTTTTGGAACTTCGCTTCATCACCCTGCCAATAATCCGATGTAATATTGCTTTGACCAACATTAAGGCCATTACGATCCATCACAAACATTTCAGTGTATAGCCCCGCTGAGCGTGCCTGAATGCGTGTAAGGTAAGATGAAAGTGGGTTTGATAATGTCGCGGAAATAAGCGGCTGATCATCTGATTTTGTTTCCGCACGCCATTTTTTATCTACTTCAATAATCTGCGCCTCAGAAATAGAGCCGTATTTTTCGTTTTGATTGGAAATGGAAAAACGAACAATATCCGTGTCTACAAAATTTTTGATATCGCCAATAACAGCGCTATCAATTAAGTCCTTACCAGGACCAATTTGCTGAGCTTGAGCAGATGAAAAAGGAAATTGAAATAATGATACAATCCCGCACAACAATAATAAAAGATTCTTATTCATGCTTCTAACGTAACCTCTATTGTTTAAATTTTATTTAAGCAGTGGAAAAAGAACGCAGAAACATTTATGAAATAATGTACATTAACAAAATATCATAAGCCAAAAAAAGTGCCTATAGAAAAAACTTCTTTTACACACAATAGAATTAAAATATTACAATAGTATGCATGTGTACTTTTGCCCTAAGCCCAGTAATCTAAAAATACCTTATGCATCTGCAGTTTATTCTTAGAAAATGAGTTCTAAACAATGCCATCAAACATCCCATCAAAAAAACTACCCCCCATCGATCGCCTCATTCAGGTTATGAGCAAATTGCGCGATCCAAACGGCGGCTGTCCATGGGATTTAGAGCAGGATTTTAAATCCATCGCCCCTTATACAATCGAAGAAGCATACGAAGTTGCCGAAGCAATCGATAATAACGACATGGGTAATCTGCGTGAAGAATTAGGCGATTTAATCCTCCAACCGATTTACCATGCACAAATGGCATCAGAACAAAATCTCTTTGACATCAATGACGTCATCAATGATATCACCGAAAAAATGATCTATCGCCACCCGCATGTCTTTGGTGATGATCAGGCAGTATCCGCAGAGGATGTAAACGCCATATGGGACAATAAAAAGTCAAAAGAAAACGGTAAAGACGCATTCATAAGCGCAATAGACGGTGTACCAAAAGCCCTGCCCGCCGCACTTCGCGCTCAAAAGCTACAGAAAAAAGCCGCTAAAACCGGATTCGAGTGGCCAAACACAGATGGCGCTTTAGAAAAACTCAACGAGGAGCTAGAGGAATTAAAAGAAGGCATCGCTGAAAACAACCACGATCACATGCTTGAAGAATATGGAGACCTATTATTTGTCATGGTCAATTATGGGCGCATGCTCGGCTTGAACGCAGAAGAAGCGCTGCGACAATGCAATGCCAAATTTGAAAAACGCTTCAAAGGCATGGAAGATGATTTTAAAGCAAAAGATCAAGTCATGAACGATGTCACGCTCGATGACTTACTCACCGCATGGAACAACCAAAAGCTTAAGGCGTAAAGATATCCAAAATATCACGCCATCCATCTTCCGATGCCGTCGCAATAATGCCAGTGTCAAAATCATCAGGCTTATAGATATCGCCATCCCACGTATTCACCTGCCCACCAGCCTCACGAATAATCAGCGCGCCAGGAACATGATCCCAAGGCTTCATGCGGCTATAGACGGAAAATTGTGCCTGTCCCTTAGCGATACGCAAATATTCATGCGCCGCGCATCCAATGGATCTGCAATGCTTGAATGTCTCACGTTGCACTTTTATATGCTCGCGATAATTGGGAGGGAAATATTTCGGATTAATATGCCCAGACATCTCTGATGGTTTATTCACATTAGCAACCTCAAGACGCTTACCCGCGCAAAACGCCCCTGCCCCGCGCTCTGCAACGCTCATCTCCTGACCAAGAACATCGTAAATCCAGCCAATCTGCGTAACACCATTAACGATCAAACCAAGCATCACGCCAAATTCACGCTTGCCATGAACAAAATTATAAGTCCCGTCAACAGGGTCAACAATCCAAATGGGACGCGATGAATCCTTGAGCGCATCAAGCGACATTTCACCGCTCGAAACCCCCTCTTCCCCAATCACAATTGATCCGGGCAAGATATCGGGTAAGACACGCTTTAAATGATCCTCAACATCAATATCAGCTTGCGTAACAAGGTCATTTGGACCCGTTTTGGTCGAAATATCGCTATCGGAAAGCGCGTTGTAGCGCGGCAGAATATACGTATCTGAACACTCAACAATCAAATCAGAAATCTTATCGGCATTGATAACAGGCATAGAAAATCCCTAAAGGCTGCCTATATTCGGTTTTTATATCCAAACTGGCTCGTGAACTTTGATAATTCCGCAGGCTCAATAGAAATTAAAACACGTACACCATCATCCTGGTCGTCGCGCTCTAAAATCTCCGCGTGATCATGCAACCATGATATAGCTTTCCCATCACTATAATCAATGACGAAACGCGCATGCACCCGTGCCATCCCCACTGTATCTGAAATATCCTGCAACAAAGCTTCAAACCCAAGCTTCGTATGGGCCGAAACGATCAACACATTGTCATTAAAACGCGCTTTACGTTGAAATTCCGCCCGCGTTTCATCATCCAGAAGGTCAATTTTGTTATAAACCTCCAAGATTCGATGATCTTGTTCGTAATCAATTCCCAAATCTTTCAAAATTTTGATAACATCTTGGCGCTGCGCCTCATAATCGGTACGGGCACAATCAATCACATGCAACAAAACATCCGCATGAATGGTCTCTTCTAATGTCGCGCGGAACGCCGCAATTAAATGCGTAGGCAATTCAGAAATAAACCCAACCGTATCAGAGAGAATTACCTCCTGCCCGCTCGGCAATTCCATGCGGCGCAATGTCGGGTCAAGTGTCGCAAAAAGCAAATCCTTCGCAAACACATCCGCGCCCGTCATCGCATTAAACAACGACGATTTACCCGCATTCGTATATCCAACAAATGCAACCACAGGATAAGGCTTACGCTCGCGGCTTTTGCGCCCCAATTCACGCGTACGCTTTACAACCGAAAGCTCTTTTTTAAGCTTGGTCATGCGATCATTAATCAAGCGACGGTCAATTTCAATCTGCCGCTCACCCGGCCCACCCATAAAACCGGCTCCCCCGCGCTGACGTTCAAGGTGGGTCCATGACCGCACAAGCCGTGATTTTTGATAATCAAGCGCCGCCAACTCAACTTGAAGGCGTCCTTCCTTGGTCTGCGCCCGCGCGCCAAAAATCTCAAGGATTAAACCGGTACGGTCAATAACTTTAACGCCCAACGCCGTCTCAAGATTGCGTTGCTGAACCGGCGATAGCGTGTGATTTACAATCACAATATCTGGTTCTAACTCTTTGACGATAATGGCAATATTCTCGCGCTGCCCCGATCCAAAGAAATGCCCCGCCTTAATCTCGTTCACATTAATGATTTCGGTGTGTGCAACCTCTAGCATAATCGCATGCGCTAACCCTTCAATCTCCTCAATGACCGCGTCAAGATGACGCAGACCATGAGATTGTTTTACCTCAGGGTGAACAATAAGGGCCGTCTCCGGCCCCATGAAAATATGATCAGAATCAAATTGCGATTTTGCCATTGATGGCTATTCTTCGCCCTTGGCGTCGTCTTCATCATCATAAAGACTAAGCGGACCGCCGGGCATAATCGTCGAGATTGCATGTTTATAAACAAGTTGAATGTGAGTTTCACGCTTCAAAAGCAATGAGAAATTATCAAACCACGTCACAACGCCTTGCAATTTAACACCATTCACAAGGAAAACAGTCACAGACATTTTCTCTTTGCGGATTTTATTAAGGAACACATCCTGTACGCTTTGGAATTTTTCGGCCATTTGCCTCTACCTTTATTATGTCGTCTTTTTAATTGTTAAAGGTGTTTCCACCCCCATACACTTGCCTTTTTAACCCATTTCATGCGCTTTGCAACAGGTAATCAGAAAATTCATCGCAATTTCTAAACATCAGAGAAGCCTTATATTCCTTAGCAATTGCATGTTTAGACAGGTCTTCTTCTATAAACGCAATCTGTGCCCCTGCTGCATGCGCGCACAAAACATCATTTTCAGTGTCGCCAACAAATAAAACATCACTTGGTTCAATGTTAAGACCACTTTTCTCAAGCGCCAATAACAAAGGCGCCGGAGATGGCTTGTCCGCCGCCGCTTCCCCCGCACCAACAGTCGGACATACAAAGAATTTCTCCCAACCATGATTGGTAATTTCTTTCCTCACCAAAACGCCTTTTTTATTGGTGACAATCCCCATCGGCAGGCCAGTATCGGCAAACACCCCAAGCAAACGCGCCGCGCCTACCATTGGTTGAATTTCATCATGATGCGCCAAAACAAATGTTTCGAAATATCCTTTTGCTTCATCAATATTATCCGCGCCGTATATATCGCGATATAAAACTTCGCGCGGCTTACCGAAATAATTGCCAAACTCCGTAACACTGAACGCAGGCATAGAAAATTTTTCGCGCACATGATTATGCGTTTTATGCAGGAAAGCATAACTATCCACCAAAGTCCCGTCCCAATCCCAAAAAACCGCCTTAACACGCTCTAATTTACCCATGAATATCTCCTATTAATGTCATCTCTATATTATGGCCAAACAAAGCCGAAGCATGCGCCGCATAACCATCCGTTAAATCCGTAACAAAAAATTCAAACGCCCCATTGCGACCCAAACTCTGATCAATATCAGTATGCTTATTCAAATAAGCCACCAACTTATCAGGAATGATGTCATCTTGCGCAAGGACATCAAAATCATAACGCGCCGCTATACGATCCTTCAAATGAATATAATGCGTACACCCTAAAAGCAAGGCATCAAAAGCCCCCTCTTTTGTAAAATCAAGATAATCATCTAAAACCTGATCCAGATAAGCCTCTCCAGCATTTTCAATCAATGGCACCAATAAAGGCGTACGCTTTTCAACAATCTCAATATCAGGGTTGATTTTGTTCAGCTCGTCACGATAGACACCGGAATTAATCGTATAATCCGTCCCGATAACCGCCAACCGCTTATAACCGCGCGCAATCGCCTCCTCAACAGTCGGAACAACCACGCCCAATATTCGCCGATCAGGATAATGCTCTGGCAGATATTCTTGCTGCAAACGTCTTAGCGCACTCGCACTCGCCGTATTACACGCCATAATAATGAGACCACATCCCTTTGAAAACAAAGCATCCATGCATCGTTTCGATGCCTGATAAATGGCCTCATTCGAACGTGAGCCATAAGGAAGGTTTAATGTATCCCCCAAATAAACCTTATCAATATCAGGCAATTTTTCATGCAGCGCTCTGGCAATCAAAACCCCGCCAAGCCCGGAATCAAAAACACCCAATTTCATCGCTAGAATATATCCACATGAACGGAGAACATCTTCTCAACATTCTGCGCCTGCGCACGCGACGCAAGAACAACAACCACATCCCCCGCACGTACAGTATAATCACCTTTGGGAATAATTACCTCTTCATCATGAATAATCGCACCAACAATAACCTCATGCGGTAAATTCAATTCATCAATCGTTGAATTCACAACCGAAGATGCCTCCGATACTTCCGCTTCAATCACTTCCGCGAAACCATCGCGAAGGTTATGCAGGCTCTTGATCCGACCACGGCGTACATGCTGCATGATGGTCGCCACAATCATTGATCGCGGCGATACAATCGCATCCACACCAAGCGGTCCAACGAGCGGCGAGTACACATCATTATTAACAAGCGTAATAACCCGCCCACAGCCATATTGTTTAGCCAGCAATGAGCCTAAAATATTGCTCTCATCATCATTGGTAACCGCAATCAGCGTATCGGCTTCTTCAACACCAACCTCATCCAGGATGGTGCGATCTAAACTGCTGCCGTTAAACACGATCACATCCTTTAAATTCTCACTTAAAAAGCGTGCGCGTGATGCATTTTGTTCAATAATCTTAATATTGACGTGTTTTTCTTGATTATGGAGCAATTCCGCAAGTCCAAAACCGATATTGCCTCCGCCCGCAATAACAATGCGCCGCGCTTGACGCTCTTCATGGCCAAATGCCGCCATCGTACGCTGCAAATGATCCGTATCGACAATAAAAAATACCTCATCATGCATCTGAAGAAAATCATCATCATCAGGGATAATCGGCTTATTGTTACGCAAAATACCCAACACTTTAAATGACAAGTCAGGAAATAAATTCACAAGCTGATTAAGCGGCGTATTAATCACCGGACAATCCTCTTCACAAACAACACCAATTAAACGTATGCGGCCATCCGCAATCTTTTTGACATATGTAGTGCCGGGAACCGATAACCTCTGATAAATATCATTCGCAATAATAACCTCGGGCGAGATAATCACATCAATTGGCATATGTGAGCGACTAAACAAATTCGCCCATGCTGGCTGTAAATACGCTTGCTGGCGAATGCGGGCAATCTTTTTGGGGATACCGAACAATGAATGACCAATCTGACACGCGATCATATTAACCTCGTCAATTTGCGTCACCGCGATAATCATATCCGCGCCCTTCGCCCCCGCCGCACTTAATACGTCAGGGTTAGACGCATGCCCAACCATCCCATTCACATCAAGGTCATCATTAATACGCGCAATCAAATCACGATCATTATCAACAACCGTAACGTCGTTTTCCTCACGTGATAAATATGATGCAATATTATAGCCAACTTGTCCGGCGCCACAGATAATAACCCGCATATAACCCAAATTCCTTTTCTTATTTTTTAACCGCCGCCGCTTGCTGCTCGGGCGTTTCGTCTTGAATATCTTTATCCTGAAGAGATTTTATTTTGCGATGCAAAGCTGATCGTTCCATACCAATAAACTGCGCAGTCTTGGAAATATTACCCTCAAAGCGCTCAACTTGCGAGGTCAAATATTCCCGCTCAAACACATCTCGCGCATCACGCAACGGCAAATCAATAAACAGATCATCCAAGACACGATGATTAACATTTAAAATTTCAACATTATCCGCGGCAACAACACGCCCTGTAATACGCGCAGGCAGGGCATCAACATTCATCACATCCGCACCATCATTATGCACTAGCGCCCAAATCAAAGCCGCCTTCAACTCATAAAGATTACCAACCCATTCATATTTTTCGCAAAACTTCACAAATTCAGGCGAAATCTGCGGAGCCTTAATACCAATCTCCTCGGCAATTTCAGCCACAAAAACCTCCAAAATATCCGCAATATCACTCTTGCGCTCCGACAATGACGGTATAACCAAATGCTCAACGGATAATCTCTGACGCAATGTTTCATTTAAAGAAGCGCTCTCACGCAATGTCCCAATGACCCTCGATTTTGTTTCACTATCTTGCAAAATTTTAACCACAGCCTTCTGATCAGCCTCACTTAACGCGTTTACATCCTGAAGAACAAGCGTACCACCCTTCGCTTTTTCAACCGCATCACCAAGGCTGCCGCGATACTCAGCGTTCTGACCACAGATATAAACATGAAACGGCTCTTCGCTGCGATCGGATGCATTATGAATGAGACGCGCAATAGATGTCTTGCCGCCACCCAACGGCCCCTCAATCAACAAACGGCTATGTCCAACGGCTAATGCCTTAACCCGCTCACGCATCGTTTTGGCGTGTGTTGAGCTTCCGATAATATTGGCCTGACGCCCCAATTGACGGTTCTGAGCCTTCAGCGCGGCATTCTCCTGCTGCAAGAGAGCCGCCTCTAATCCGCGGCGCACCATTAATATGAGGCGATCTGATTTAAACGGCTTTTCAATGAAATCATAAGCCCCCTGCTTAATCGCGCTCACCGCCGTTTCAATGGTGCCATGACCACTAATCATTATCGCAGGAATTGCCGCATGCGGGCCGTCCTTAATGGTCTGTAATATCTGCAAGCCGTCATGACGGCTATCTTGCAACCATATATCAAGCACAGCCATATCAGGCTTATGTGTCTCTAAAATCGCATAAGCCTCTTTCGAATTTGCCGCCGTTAATGTCGCATACCCCTCATCTTGTAAAATTTCTTTCACAAGATTACGAATATCCGTCTCATCATCAACAATCAAAATCGTCTTCTGCGTCATACTAAATCCTTAATAGAGCCTATCCTAAACCTTGGGAAGCGTTAAACAAACACACGCCCCCTGCTCACCATCCCATGAAATTGCTTTTAAAATATCATCCGATGGTGACAATAGAATTTCTCCATTGTGATCCTCCATGATCTTTTTCACAATGGCTAACCCCAATCCTGTCCCTTTTGTCTTGTGTGTAACATATGGCTCTAGCAATTGATCCTCTTGCGTATGCTCGGGCAAACCCATGCCATTATCAATCACCGCAATAACAACATCATCCATCCCTTTGGTCAAAATTTCGAGCGTAATGCTCCCACCTTTTTCACCTGAATATTTCGCGTCAACGGAATCCGCTGCATTTTGGATCAAATTATTCAACGCCTGACGTATTTGCTTGGCATCAATACTCACTTTAATCGCAGCCTTGCTATCACGCTTAACATGAAACGCAATGCCACTATGCCCGTTCTGATGCAAGCTCACCGTATCAACAACAACCTTACCCAAATCTTGTGTCTCCAGTGTTGGGTCTGGCATGCGCGCAAATGCAGAAAACTCATTCACCATATGACCAATATCCTCAACATGTCGAATAATCGTATCGGTACATTGCTCGAAGGTTTCAGGATCATTTTTAATATCCTTAAGATATTTACGCTTCAAACGTTCCGCTGATAACTGGATCGGCGTCAACGGGTTCTTAATCTCATGCGCAATACGCCGCGCCACATCCGACCAAGCCGCCTTGCGCTGCGCTGATTGTAAATCTGTAATATCATCGAATGTAATGATCGCCCCGACATCCTTGCTATTGACCCCATCTTCAATCAATTCAATCGCAACACGTACAAGGAAAATGCGCGTCCCAATATCGCTACGATGAATCGTAATCTCTTCCTGGCTAATCTTGTGCGGCTTCTCATGCGCCGCCTCCAACAACTTGGCAGTATCAGGCGAAACCGTACGTATCTTAAGCCCTAGCAAACGATCTTGCGCAATGTTAAGCAATTTACACGCCGACGCATTGGCCAACGTAATTTTCTCCTGAGAATCAACACCTACAATCCCCGATGTCGCTCCCGCCAAAACTGTTTCTGTAAAGCGTCGACGTCGATCAAGCTGAGCATTCGCATCCAACAATTCGCTTTGTTGTTCTTGAATTTGTTTGGTCATGCGATTAAATGCGAGCGCGAGATAATCAAACTCCTCAACCTTCCCGCGACCATGTATCTGCGTTGTCAAATCCCCCTCACGCACACGATCCGCCGCATCAATCAAATCCGCAATCGGCATAACCAATTGCCGCGCCAATAAAAACCCAAGCCAGATCGCCGCACACATCAGTAAAAAACCAATAATCGTAAAAATCATGGCGACAAGAATCTGCAATTGTGATGCCCGCTTTTGCAGATCTTGATAATCATCACTCGCCTGCTGCGCCGCCGCCAAATGCGACAAAACCTTCGGGTCAACCATCCGCCCCACAAAAAGATAAGTGCCAATAAAATTATTCAAACGAATAAGCGCACGTACACGATCATCATTCGCCCCCGTCATCAACGCAACCTCACCATCATCTGCCCGCTCCAAAGCCCAAGACGGTATTTCTTCAAACTCAAGGCTGAACGTGATCCCAGAACTGGCCATTACACGTCCCGAAGAATCAAAAATCACCGCTTCGGCCAAATTCCGTATAAATGATTGCGCCTGAAGCGCGTTGTCAAAAGCATCTTTGTTGCTCAAAAACAATCCAGCCTGACGATCAATATCATTCGCCATCGCAAGCGTATCCGCACGGATAACCTGCTTATGCTCCTCAAGATAAGCCTCCGCAACCGCCTGACTCTCAAGCACAGCCGTCTGTACACGATCGCTAAACCACGTCTGTATCCCAAAATTAAAGAAAAACACCGAGAACACGGTCATAATAATCGCTGGAACCGCCGCCATCACACTAAAGATGTAAATCAAACGTACATGCAAATGTGATCCCGCTAGGCCGCGCTTTCGTCCGCTCCAAAGGCTCGCAACACGCCGCGCAACCATCACCATCAGAGCAAGCAAAAAAACAAGATCAAGCGTCAACAGCCATATAACCGTATCAGGATCATCACCAAACGGCGGAACCTCATTCAGCGCCGCATATGTCGCGATACAGCTTGCCGCCGTTAAAATCACCAATATCAACGCCACAATATTCTGCCCCGCCCCGCGTGAGACACGCGGACGCGCATGCATGATTGGTAAATACCCCGTTAAAATACCCTTCAACGCCTGTAAGGAATTAGAAATATTTGTATGACTGGACATTATTCTGCGTAAGACCTCAAAGGCTATATTGCTTTCCGTATGCAAGACTTTTACAGTGATACGCATTATTTATCAAGAAATGGCTGAGAGTCTTCCATGTCAAAACCAAAAATACATGTTCTTATCGCTGCCGCCGGGGCTGGCACACGTTTTGGTAATGGCCAATCCCTCCCAAAGCAGTTCCAAAACCTAAACGGCAAAACCATCTTGGACAGAACAGTATCAAAATTTAAAAATATAAATGAAATCAATAGTATAAACATTATAGTTAACCTTAAATATAAAGATTTAATACCTGGCACATACACAAGCGCTATCATTGAGGGCGCAGAATCAAGAAAAGACAGCATTTACAATGGATTAAAATCATTATCAAACGTAGAAAATGAAGATATCATCCTCATCCATGACGCCGCAAGACCCCTCGTATCGGAATGCGACATACTCGCCCTTATCACCGCGCTTGAAGACAACCGTGCCGCAACGCTCGCATCACCCGTTTCAGCAACATTGCGCAAAGCAAACGGTGATAATTGCGGCGACATGGTATCGCGCGATGGATTATGGGAGATGCAAACACCACAAGCCTTTCGCTACGCTGACATTCTTAAAGCCCATGAAAGCTCCAATCCCGATTGCGAATACACTGACGATACCTCACTTGCCACCGCCATTGGCATAGACGTAAAAATCATCCAAGGCAGCGCCGAAAACTTCAAAATCACAACAAAAGACGACTTTAAAATGGCAGAAAAGCTCCTCGCATCTCAATCAATCATACGTACAGGACTAGGTTATGACGTTCATGCCTTTGACCATGATAGCAAAGGCCCTATTCGCCTCTGCGGTATAGATGTTCCGCACACATACAAGCTCAAAGGCCATTCCGACGCAGATGTCGGCCTCCATGCAATCACCGATGCGATCCTCGGCGCTATCGGCGAAGGCGATATCGGCCAACACTTCCCTCCATCTGACAACACATACAAAGACATGGACAGCGCCATCTTCCTCGAAAAAACGATGAAAATTGCGGCCAAACATAACGCATCAATCAACAATATCGACCTCACCCTAATCTGTGAAGAACCCAAAATCGGGCCTCATGCAAAAGCAATGCGTACGCGTGTAGCATCCATCATCGGTATCGACGAAAACGCCATCAACATAAAAGCAACAACCTCCGAACAACTCGGCTTTACTGGCCGCAAAGAAGGAATCGCAGCCCAAGCGATCGCAACGGTGCAAATCAATGTCTAACCCATCCCTTAAAAACCCCGCTAATCTCATCGCAACATGGTTCGGCTGCGGCCTCATCACCCCCGCTCCCGGCACATGGGGCAGCCTCGGCGCGCTTCCTTTCGCAATTATTATGTTTCACTTTGGCGGTCTGTACGCGCTTATCCTTGCAACATTAATCCTCACCCCCATCGGTTTCTGGGCAACCGCGAAATACGAAGAATCAAGTGGCATACACGACAACAAACAAATCGTCATCGACGAAGTGATCGGGCAGTGGATTGCCTTGCTTCCTGTGTTTTATTTCCTTGGCATGAATTGGCTATACATCGCAATCGCCTTTGCGCTCTTTCGCCTCTTTGACATCACAAAACCATGGCCAATATCGCATTTTGACAAAAACGTACAGGGCGCAACAGGCGTCATGGTCGACGACATCATGGCCGGTATATTTGCCGCAATATTAATAACAGGAGGCATTTATGCAGGCTTTAGTTGATAAACTCGCCGAAAAGCTCATCAATAAAAACATGATGCTCGTCACCGCAGAATCCTGCACTGGCGGCCTGCTTGCCTCGGCGCTCACGAAAAAAGCAGGCGCATCCGCCTATTTCGAACGCGGATTCATAACCTATTCAAACGAATCCAAAACAGAGCAATTAGACGTACACGAAAACATAATCTTACTACATGGCGCAGTAAGCGACGAAACCGCAGAGGCCATGGCAATCGGCGCGCTTAAGCATAGCAACGCACAAATATCCGTCTCAATAACAGGCGTCGCAGGCCCCGAAGGCGGTTCCGCAGATAAGCCAGTAGGTACCGTTTACTTCGGTTTTTCTGTCGCTGGCGGATCAAGCGTTAGCACACGCAACCTTTTCGCTGGATCGCGCGAAGACATCCAAAAACAAGCCACCATGGCCGCATTACAGGCACTCATCACAATTATGGACAAGCAACCATGAACGATCTCCTAAAACTCGCTTCGAACGCGCTAAAACCTTTTGGTTATCACATCACCAGTTACGGCGCACCAAACATTCTACGCATCAAAAATCTGGAAAAAACCGAAGATAACATTGCTCCTTTTCGCAAATCTCAATACGGTCAAACCCAAACAAAAGATGCAAATCTCGACACATTCACGACGTTTCTACGCATTTGCATGCGTGAAAATCGCAACATCAACCCTAAAGCACGCCTAACAGGTGAGAACATCGAAGAAAACACGCTCCGATGCGTCAATTCCCTCATAAAATCCATGAACGCCGCAATGTCATTAGGGAATATAAACCTCATCATCCTCGATGATCATTCCGATGAGCAGGCATTAAACAAAATCAAAACCCTACTCAAATCCGCAAAATTTCCATTCGAAATCAAGCAAACACAAATAACCGGCCAAGGCGCATCCTTGCATGAACAATTCACATTAGGCCGCGATTTAAACGCAATCACTTATTTCGTCGAAGACGACTTCCTGCACGAAGAAAGCGGAATTTCATCTGCGTGGAATTTCTACCGCCAAATCTACACCGATTTCAAAACACATTGCATGATCCACCCGCAAGAACACGCAGACACCCATAAAAGCAAATATTACCCATCCTACATCATCGCTAGCCAAGACAGACATTGGCGAACCATCCGCCACGCAACACATACACTTCTAACACATAGTCATATTGTACGTGATTATTGGCGATATTTCGAAAACACGAAATATGTTGGCATCAAAAAGAAACGCAAATTAGGATCGGAAGCAAAAACAACAAATAAAATCTTCGACCATATTCCTGGATTTTCGCCCCTAAAGCCATTCGCCGTGCATCTTCAATATCAGGAATTATTACCGCCATTTTATGACTGGAAACCGCTTTGGGATGCAAACAAGGTTGAAAATTAACCGTATATCTCTTTCGCGCGTGATTCAAACGCACCAACCATACGGTGAATAACCTCTTTAAAAAATACTTTAGCAATTCCCTGTAAGGCACTGTTTTGAAATTCAAATTCTACGCTAAAGTCAACAACACATGACCCATTTCCCAAATCCGTAAACTGCCAATGATTTTTCAAATGCTTCAGCGGCCCCTTCAGATATTCAATATAAATACGATTGGGGCGTTCCGCGATAACCTTGGATGAAAAGCGCTCACGAAACATCTTATAGCCAACAACAAGATCAGCATAAAAAATTGTGTCACTCTCACGCGTATTGATACGAGACGCCGCGCACCATGGGGCAAATTCGCTGTACTTGTCCACTGCAACCACCAAATCGAACATTTGCTCGGCAGTATAAGGGAGCTCTTTTTTTTCAATATGCGTAAGCATCTAAACGATATATTACTCAGCCGCCACTTTGGCAAGCTTCGCTTCACGTGCGGCGCGCAATTGTGCGAAATCATCCCCCGCATGATGCGATGAACGCGTAAGCGGCGTAGCAGAAACCATGAGGAAGCCTTTGTTCTTTGCCATCTTGGTCAGCCCTTCAAATTCCTCGGGTGTCCACCATTTCATAACCGGCGCATGTTTTGGCGTTGGTTGCAGATATTGACCAATTGTAATGAAATCAATATCCGCAGCGCGCATATCATCCATCACCTGACCAACTTCTTCTTTGGTCTCACCCAAACCAACCATAAGGCCGGATTTGGTAAATTGTGAAGGATCCTTATCCTTAACCCGTTGCAACAGACGCAGGGAGCGGAAATAACGCGCCCCTGGACGAATTGTGGGATAAAGACGTGGCACAGTCTCAAGATTGTGGTTAAACACATCTGGACGCGCCTCAATCACTGTATCCCAATCCGCCATATTTCCGCGAAAATCACCCGGCAAAATCTCGATCGTTGTGTTTGGCGCTTTCATGCGAATGCCCATGATCGTCTTGGCAAAGTGATCCGCCCCACCATCGGCCAAATCATCACGATCCACCGATGTCACCACAACATGCTTAAGCCCCATTTGCTTCGTCGCCACACCAACGCGAAGTGGCTCGAGCTTATCAAGCTCATCAGGCTTCCCCGTCGCAACATTACAAAACGCACAAGCCCGCGTACAGACCTCACCCATAATCATGAATGTCGCATGTTTTTGTTGCCAGCATTCCCCAATATTAGGACACCCCGCCTCTTCGCAAACGGTCGTCAATTTATGCTTACGTACAACGTCCTTTGTCTCCGCATAAACCTTCCCCTGCGGCGCAGGTACGCGTATCCAGTCAGGTTTGCGTCCCGCAGGACGATCCGGATTCTTTTGTTTTTCTGGGTGGCGCTTGGCCTTGTTTAGTAATTCAGTATTATAAGTCATATCTATTCAGTTCGTTTTCGCCAACTTTATGATGAAGGGGGCTTTATGCATTGATATTCAATAAACTCTTTCAGTTTGTTTTGATGCCATCACAGAAAACAAAACATCACGCCAAACCTTATATACCCGTGTATATGCAAGTTTCAAGCAATCCTTAACAATAGGACAAAATACCTATTGTGTCGAGTTAAAAGTGAATCGCCTTACCATATGCATCAAGCACACTCTCATGCATCATCTCGCTTAACGTCGGATGCGGGAAGATGGTGTGCATAAACTCGGCCTCGGTTGCTTCCATTGTCTTGCCCAGAACATATCCCTGAATAAGCTCAGTCACCTCCGCGCCGATCATATGCGCACCAAGCAACTCACCTGTTTTCTCATCAAAGATCGTCTTCACAAGCCCTTCTGGCTCACCAAGCGCAATCGCCTTACCATTACCCATAAACGGGAAACGTCCGACTTTGATTTTATAGCCCGCCTCTTTCGCCGCCGCCTCGGTCAAACCAACCGATGCCACTTGTGGGTGGCAATACGTACAGCCGGGAATATTGCTCTTATTCATCGCATGTACGTCTTTTTGCTTCGCGATCTTCTCAATACAGATAATCCCCTCATGCGAGGCCTTATGCGCAAGCCATGGCGCGCCTGTCACATCACCAATTGCATATACGCCCGGCTCATCTGTCTCAAGATAATCCCCCGTCACAATATGCCCGCGATCAAGTTTTACTTTAGTCCCTTCTAATCCAAGGCTTTCAGTATTGGCAACAATACCGACCGCGGAAATTACACGATCAAAATTATGCTTTTCAACTTTACCGTTAATGTCGATATGCGCTGTAACCTCGTCCTTGCCCTTATCAAGCTTGGAGACTTTGGCTTTTTTAATGATTTTCATGCCTTGCTTGGTCAATGCCTTCTCAAGCATCCCTGAAATTTCAGCATCTTCAACAGGGACAATACGATCCATCATCTCAACAACGGTCACATCCGCGCCCATCGTGTTATAAAATGATGCAAACTCAATCCCGATCGCGCCCGATCCAATCACGAGTAGCTTTTTCGGCATATCTTCGGGCACCATCGCCTCTTTATAAGACCAAACAAATTTCCCATCCGGCTCTAACCCCGGAAGTGTACGTGCCCGCGCACCAGTCGCAATCACGATATGCTTTGCCGATAATGTCTCGATAACACTGCCGTCTTTTTCAACATTCACCTTGCCCTTACCCGCAAGCTTTCCAAAGCCATCAAAGACAGGCACTTTATTTTTCTTTAGCAAATGCCCAATTCCGCCGGAAAGCTGCTTCGCAACCCCGCGCGAACGTTCAACCACCGCTTTAAGATCAAAATCTATCCCTTTGGCAGATAAGCCAAAAGCCGCCGCATTATGCATAAGGTGATAAACCTCAGCCGAGCGCAACAAAGCCTTTGTCGGAATACACCCCCAATTCAAGCATATCCCGCCCAAATGATTGGCCTCAACCACGCATGCCTTCATGCCAAGCTGAGCCGCACGGATCGCCGCAACATACCCCCCAGGGCCACCACCGATCACAATCACGTCAAAATTCTTATCACTCATAATATCCACTCCCTAAGCGTATATTTCATCATTCAAAACAAGATGGTCATCGCCAACCCGCTCTTTTACAAATTCGATTATTTGCGCGTCACTGCGCTTAAATGGCTCGCGCAGAATATAACAACTGCTATTCATATCCTCGCCTTTACCAACGAAGGTAATTTTATAATATGGCGGTGATCCTTTTTTGGCATGTCCCCGCCGCGGCTCCACAATAAAATTTTGAACTGTCGACCAAGCCACTTCAAAATCAACCACCTGTTTCGCCACAAGCGCCTCGCTATAAACACCTTCAAGCAAAAGCACAGAACATTCCAAGCTCTCTTCGTTCAAACGCATGCCCTTAACGTCAGATTGCGCATACAGGTTTTTCAAAACCAAACCACGCCGCAAAATACCCACACCATAGGCAATGATAAACACCATAAAAAACGGCACGATCGGATAAATGCTTTGCGGTGCATCCTTGGCATAAGCCCCTTTTGATTCAAAAATCAAATACCCAACAAGCATCATCGCCGCCCCCAAAAATGCGAACACAATGCCGCCACGGATCAACGTGTAATATTTACTTTCAATGCCCGCAGCGTGAAAATGATGCCCCTGCTCGCCCATTATTCCTCACCAAACACATCGTCCAGAAATTGGCTTACATGCGAAATATCATCCGCACGTAAAGGCTCTTCGGGGAAATTATCAAACGCCCTGTCTGGGCCAAACATGATCAATGGCTTATTGTACATCAACGCGAGCGAAACCTCGTTACGTGTGCCATGCGAGCCGGGTAAAATGATCAAAGCCTTGCTCGTCATCACATTCACCAAATTGCGTGAAAACGGCATGGCGTCGCTCTGCGCTTTGGCCGATAAAGGCGTGATCATTGGCACTTCGATATACGGATTAGGATAAGCCTCAACGTCTAATTTTTGCCCCTTATAATCAACCGCAGGCAAAATACCGATGGCAACACCCTCGCGATCATCCACCTGCGTAAAGGAGCGCGCAACAACCGTCATAACGCCGCCGCCTGCGCCCGTTAAAAGGTTAAACCCACGACGCGCAAGCAAATCCCCAACGGGGTCAGCATAATCTTCCCAATCTTGATCATGAGATCCCATCACACCTACGATTGGTCGCCTGTTCATCATGAGGAAATCTCCTTAAACCAGCATGCTGACTGGGTTTTCGATATATTGTTTGAAATATTGAAGCCATTCCGCACCAATCGCCCCATCAACCGAACGATGATCCGTTGACAACGTGACAGTCATAACAGTCTGGATCTTCACTTCACCATTCACAACACGCGGAACCTGCTCACCCGCGCCGACAGCCAATATACAGCTTTGCGGAGGATTAAGGATCGCGGCAAAATTCTTGACGCCGAACATACCAAGATTAGAGATCGAGAACGACCCGCCCTGAAACTCTTCCGGCTTAAGCTTGCCGTCACGCGCTTTCCCTGCCAAGGCTTTGACCTCATCCGAAATCGCGCGCAAGCCTTTATTCTCGGCGTTCTTAACAATCGGTGTAATCAAACCATTGGGCGTCGCAACTGCAACTGATATATCGGATGAATAATACTGATGCACCGCATCATCATTCCAACTCACATTCGCCGCAGGATAAGCCTTAAGCGCCATCGCCGAAGCCTTGACGATAAAATCATTCACGGAAAGTTTAAACTCACCATTCGCCTTATCATTAAGCTCCTTACGCGCCGCAAGCAAATTATCCAAAACACAATCCACACTGAGATAGAAATGTGGAATTTCGGATTTCGCTTCGGTCAAACGCTTGGCCGTGATCTTCTTAATATTATTATTAGGTATCTCCGTATAGGCCATGCCATACACATTAACCTTCGCATCATCAGGAACATTCCCCGCCAATGGCGCGTTTTGAGCCACACCAGAAGCCTGAGCCGCAGGAGCACTTCCAGCCTTCGCATTCTCAACATCTGCCTTCACAATGCGCCCACGCGGCCCTGATCCCTTCACATTAGATAGATCAATCCCTTTATCCGCCGCGATACGTTTTGCGAGAGGCGATGCAAATATGCGCCCGCCCTTATCCTTGTCATCGCTTTTAGAGGATGGCGTAGGTTTCGCATCACCTTTTGACGCATCCGCGGCTTTCGGCGCATCATCAGATGAACTATCGGCTTTCGGCGGCGCTTTAGGGGCATCCGCGCTAACATCACCAATATCGTCCGCGCTCTCGCCATCTTCCAAAAGAACCGCAATCACCGCATTCACGGAAACGCCTTCTGTCCCTTCAGAAACAAGGATTTTACCAATCACACCCTCGTCAACGGCTTCAACCTCCATCGTGGCTTTATCTGTTTCAATCTCGGCAATCACATCGCCCGATTCAACACTATCGCCCTCGGCCTTAAGCCATTTTGCAAGAGTTCCTTCAGTCATCGTCGGCGACAACGCCGGCATCGTAATATTAATCGGCATAACAAACCTTCTTCGCTGCTTTAACAATATGCTCCGCTTGTGGCAGTGCGAGAGCTTCTAAATTCGCCGCATATGGCAATGGCACATCCGCCGCCGTCACACGGGCAAGCGGCGCGTCAAGATAATCAAACGCATGCTCACCAATCAACGCGGCAATCTCCGCCCCGATCCCTGAGAACGCCCAACCTTCTTCACATGTCACAATGCGGTTTGTCTTCTTCACACTTTCCAAAATGGTATAACGATCAAGCGGACGAATGGTACGCAGATTGATAACCTCCGCATCAATCCCCTCCTCCGCGAGCTTTGCAGCCGCCTCAAGAGCCTTTCCAACCATAATCGAAAACGCAACAATCGTAACATCCGAACCCGAACGCTCAATTTTCGCCCGTCCCAATGGAATAACAAAATCCTCATCCGTTGGCACCTCATGAGTCGCGCCATAGAGCATTTCATTTTCAAGGAAAACCACAGGGTTAGGATCACGAATAGCCGCCTTCATAAGCCCCTTCGCATCCGCGCCAGACCATGGTGCAACAACCTTCAAACCCGGCACATGCGCATACCATGATGCATAACATTGTGAATGCTGCGCACCCACACGGCTCGCCGCGCCATTGGGGCCGCGGAACACCATGGAACAACCAAGCTGACCACCCGCCATATAAAGCGTCTTACCCGCGGAGTTAAGCACATGGTCAATCGCCTGCATGCCAAAATTCCAAGTCATAAATTCTACAATCGGCTTCAAACCATTCATCGCCGAACCAACAGCCATACCCGCAAATCCATGCTCGGTAATCGGCGTGTCAATGATGCGCTTTGCGCCGAACTCATCAAGCAACCCTTCGGATACCTTATAAGCCCCGTTATATTCCGCAACCTCTTCGCCCATTAAATAAACCGTATCATCGCGGCGCATTTCCTCGGCCATTGCATCACGAAGCGCAACACGCACCGTCATTTCTTTGGTCTCGGTAAAACTTGCCTCATCAAATGGTGGCGGCTCAATCACAACGCCTTGCGCATAGAGGATATCGCGATTCTCAATTTCTTTACCGTCATGTTGCTCGGCGCTAGCATCGCTTTGCGGTTTCACATCCGGCTCACTGTCCGCGCTATCGGCTTTTGGTGTGGAAACAGGAGCATCTTTACTAACATCGCCAATATCGTCGGCGCTCTCACCCTCTTCCAAAAGAACAGCAATAATCTCATTCACTGCAACATTCTCTGTGCCCTCGGCAATAACGATCTTACCAATCGTACCCTCATCAACGGCTTCAACTTCCATCGTGGCTTTATCCGTTTCAATCTCGGCAATCACATCACCCGATTCAACGCTATCGCCTTCATTCTTCAACCATTTGGCCAAAGTTCCTTCAGTCATCGTCGGCGACAACGCCGGCATTAAAATATTCGTTGGCATAATCTAAACCTCCACCAAAACATCTGTCCAAAGCTCATCTTCATGCGGTTCTGGGCTTTCTTGCGCAAATTCCGCAGCCTCCGCAATGATGGCTTTAATTTCTTTATCAATTTCCTTGATCTCGGCCTCTTCAACGCCTTTCCCTTGGAGCATATCTTTAATCGCTGTAATCGGATCGCGATCATCCTTCATAGTCTTGACCTCGTCTTTCGAACGATATTTCGCAGGATCAGACATAGAATGCCCACGATAACGATAAGTAAGAACCTCTAAGATATACGGCCCATTGCCCGTACGGATATAATCAAGCGCCTGACGCGCCGCATCTTGAACGGAGAACACATCCATGCCGTCAACCTGCTCACCCGGAATGCCGTATCCTTCACCACGGCGATACAATGTCCCCGCCGATGAGCGCTTTACCGATGTTCCCATGCCGTATTGGTTATTCTCAATCACGAACAACACAGGCAAATCCCATAGCGCGGCCATGTTATAACATTCAGCAACCTGCCCCTGGTTCGATGCGCCATCACCCATATAGGCAACCGCAACCCCGTTATCGCCCTTATATTTATGCGCAAAGCCCAAACCAGTCCCAATCGCCGTAGACGCGCCAACAATACCATGCCCGCCGAAAAAGCCCTTCTCTTTCGAAAACATATGCATTGAACCGCCCTTACCACGGGAATATCCACCTTCACGCCCCGTAAGCTCGGCCATAATGCCTTTCGGGTCCATATCACACGCCAACATATGCGCATGATCACGATAAGACGTTACAACAGTATCCTGAGGCTCCTGAACGGATGAAATCCCTGTAACAACGGCTTCTTGACCGATGTAAAGATGGCAGAACCCGCCAATCAAGCCCATACCGTATAATTGACCCGCTTTTTCTTCAAAACGACGAATAAGCAACATATCACGATAAAGCTTTTGAAGATCCTCAACCGAAGGATCAGCCTTCGAATTTGAACCGCTTTTCACGTTGGGTTTTTTAACACCCTTATCATTGGATTTTTTGCTGGTATTAGACTTTGCCATAGGAATTTTTTCCTCACCTGAATTCTGTCACGAAACTATATTTCAAGTTTGTACGATAATTTCGAGACACAAACCAGAAAAAACCGCAGATTTGTGCGGTGCAACATGTTGATTTTAAAGGAAAAGAAGAGAAATGATCGGAAATCGCATGTTTTTGTAATTTAATTACTCAAAACGCCGACTTCATCCATACGCTTATACCCCAAAACGAAACGCGCACGCTCCTCCAAGAGGTCAGGATTAAGAGAATCAGGGCGCATAGATGCCACTTTATACTCCAGGATTTGTCGCTTATGAGCAAGGTTGTCGCGCTCAGCTACCGTTTTTTCAATGCTGGTTTCCAACATACTTAACGCCAAAATACTACGATGCCCAAAGACAGCATGGTAAGAAAAATAAAGGCATAACATAAGACCAATAACGGCCACCATATTTCCTTTAAAAAGCTCTTGATGTGAAAACACTCTGTTCATACACACATTGAATCACAAACGAGTCCTGTGGACAAGTCGAAAAATGCAACCGATTCAATGATTTAATGAGTACAGAAAGAGAACATTAGCATTAAGTGATTCAAATGACTCACCTTTTTCAAAAGCAGAAAAATTCAAGATCCAATTTGAAAAACTTTATCGCGACACGTCTCACCCCGAATAAGCCGTAAATCCGACTTTGCCACACCAAGATGCTTGGCAAGCAGCTTTATAACTGCTTTGTTCGCCTTGCCATCCTCGGGCACAACAGTGACATAAACTTTATAAGTCACCTCACCATCCGCGCCTTCTTCAAGCACAACACGATTCATTGATGATCGTGTTGTAACGCGCACATTGAGGATACCTGACAAAGCCTAACCGCGGATAAAGTCCGCGCCTTCATAATCGGCTTGCGGACCAAGCTCTTCTTCAATGCGAAGGAGCTGGTTATATTTCGCGATACGATCCGAACGTGACAATGATCCCGTCTTGATCTGTCCCGCATTCGTTGCAACAGCCAAATCCGCAATCGTTGAATCTTCCGTCTCACCGGAGCGATGGGAAAGCACAATCCCGAAACCGGCTTTCTTCGCCATTTCAATCGTCTTAAGCGTCTCTGACAATGTTCCGATCTGGTTCACCTTCACAAGAACGGCATTGCCCGCCTTCTCTTCAATGCCACGCGCAAGACGCACCGCATTGGTCACATAAAGGTCATCCCCGACAAGCTGCACTTTATCACCAAGCGCCGCCGTCAATTTCGTCCAGCCCGCCCAATCATCTTCATCAAGCCCATCTTCGATTGATACAATCGGATACGCCGCGCAAAGCTCTTCGTAATAAGACACCATCTCATCGGATGATAAAACCTTACCTTCGCCTTTAAGGTGATATTTCCCATCCTCGTAAAATTCAGATGATGCCGCATCAAGGGCAATCACAATATCCTTGCCTGGCTCATATCCCGCCGCCTTAATAGACTTCATGATGAAGTCGAGCGCCTCTTTCGATGATTTAACCGCTGGCGCAAATCCGCCCTCATCACCGACATTCGTGTTCAAACCCGCCGCAGATAGCTCCTTCTTAAGTGCATGAAACACTTCCGCACCCGCACGAAGCGCTTCACTGAAATCAGGCGCGCTAATCGGCATAATCATGAATTCTTGAATATCAACGGGGTTATCAGCATGCTCGCCGCCATTGATGATGTTCATCATCGGGGTGGGAAGGGTATGCGCATATGTACCGCCAATATATTTATAAAGCGGCATATCAAGCTCCTGCGCTGTTGCCTTAGCAACCGCGAGTGAAACACCAAGCATCGCGTTCGCACCAAGACGTGCTTTGTTCTCTGTACCGTCCAATTCGATCATTGTTTGGTCAATAAAAATCTGATCTTCAGAATCAACACCAATCAACGCCTCAAGAATTTCGGTATTCACATTCTCAACCGCCTTGGTAACACCCTTACCAAGATATACACCCTTATCACCATCACGAAGCTCAACTGCCTCATAAGCGCCCGTAGACGCGCCAGAAGGAACCGCCGCACGCCCAATCGCGCCGCTCTCCAATGTTACATCAACTTCAACCGTGGGGTTGCCGCGGCTGTCTAAAATCTGGCGTGCATGAATATCAATAATGGCAGTCATAAAAAATCCCTTTAAAAGCTTACAATCTTGAAAAGGGTTTTAACGCTTATGAAGGAAAAAGAAAAGAGGAGATTTACGCCTCGGCGTCAATCGCACGCCCCGATGACGTCAATGTACTTGAACTGGAGGCAAGGCTATCTGAAGCCGCTTTGGCCTCTTTCTCCGCCGCCTGCACAGCTTCATCAATAGGGCTAGAGCCTGTATTAGCCTTACCATCAGCAACACTTTGAGCAACTTCGCGAGATAACGCACTGGTGGGGGTGCGAGCGCGCAACGCTAAAATTTGCTGCTGCATCCCCTCAATAGAGGCACTGGAACCAAGCCCAAGAGAGAATATCTGATTAAATGTAGAGGCTGTAGAATTGAGAAATTGTTGGTTTAATTGGCGCGCCCGAGAGGATAACCCAACACCATTACTAGGCGCATTCGCTCGCGCAACGTCCAAAATATCAACGCTACTATTGCTAAGCAATGTCGTAGGCTGAGCGGGGCGACCTTGACTATTCGCAAGTGTCGCGGCGTTCAAATATCCTGAAGCTCCCGAAATTAAGGCCATTGACGCAAATCCTTTGCATATTAAATACTATTATTAGTATACCCCAAACAACGCCATATAGTCCAGTTTTTAACAACACAGCCTTAAAATTCAGCAATAATATCCATAATAGGATCAGGGATATTGGAGCATTTATTGGTATACATCACGTTTAATTCTAACCCCGTTTTAATCACACGCTCACGGAAACCTGGATTTGCGTCCCAACGCTCTATAAATTTTGCCCGCGCATCTGGAATAACATTGCTTGAAATCTGTTGCTTGATAACACCTTCAAAAATCTCATACCCATTGGATGCCTTAAGCGCGTCGAATTGACGATCAATGATGATATCAAACCCCTCCTCCGCACAATATTTCCAATCACCTTGGATCAGCGATAGAGAATTCGAAACACGCGCCTTTAGCTGATTAGGGATCGCACATTTCGCATTTTTGCGTGTCGAATATTCAACAACAACCTCAACAAGCTCTCTCTTCTTTTCTGGCTTAACGATGCCTTTTGCAATCCCGATCTCAACTTGCTTGGTTGCCTTGGCACGCGCAGAATCAGGGGTGGATTGCTGCATCAAACGCGCAACCTCTTCTTTTACATCCGCGTTCAAACAACTCATTTGCGCATGTGCATAAGGCGCGGTAAAGAAAAGCATAAATAGCGATAGTATAAATAAACGCATAAGCATAATCCCTATCCCTTAACAACAGCGTCAAGCCGCTTAAGCGTTTCAAGAATAGCCGGAAGCTCCGCTAGCTTAACCATATTCGGACCATCCGATGGTGCGTTGTCAGGATCCTGATGCAACTCCATGAACAATCCGGCAACACCAACCGCAACCGCCGCCCGCGCAATCACCGGAACCATCGTCCGATCGCCGCCCGAAGACGTGCCCTGCCCGCCCGGTTGTTGAACGCTGTGCGTTGCATCCATAATCACGGGATACCCTGTCTCCGCCATCTGCGGCAAACTGCGCATATCGCTCACAAGTGTATTATATCCAAAGGATGCGCCGCGCTCAGTCAGCAAAATATTATCATTTCCGCTTTCCGAAACCTTCGCCGCGACATTCTTCATATCCCACGGCGCAAGGAACTGTCCCTTTTTGATATTAATCACCGCGCCTGTTTTGGCCGCCGCAACGAGCAAATCAGTTTGACGACACAAAAACGCAGGGATCTGCAAAACATCGACAACCGCCGCAGCCTCCGCGCATTGAGCCTCGGTGTGAATATCGGTAATCATCGGAATGCCGAATTCTTTTTTAAGGTCGCTAAACACCGCCAAGGTCTTATCAAGCCCCATTCCACGCACACCATTCAAACTGGTGCGGTTCGCTTTATCGAACGAGGATTTATAAATAAACGGAATGCCCATTTTCTGGGTCAGCTCAAACAACGCCCCACACATATCAAACGCATGCTCACGGCTCTCCATCTGACATGGCCCCGCAATCAGGGTAATCGGGTTGTTATTGGATATTTCTATGGATTTTACTTTTATCGTTTTCATACAAATGTTTTAGTCCACACGCACCAAAAAGCAAACCGCTTTTATACATTCATAAACAGTCATGCATTTTAGATCATCAATAAATGGATGATTAAACCAAGCGGCTTTGCTTAACCGCGGCTTTAATAAAGCTTACGAACAATGGATGCGGGTCAAATGGCTTGGATTTAAGCTCGGGATGATATTGCACACCGATAAACCATGGATGATCAGCAATCTCGATAATCTCTGGCAACGCGCCATCCGGTGACAAACCAGACACCGAAACACCATTCGCCTCAAGCTTATCTTTAATATTGATATTCACTTCATAGCGATGGCGGTGACGCTCGGAAATATCGGTTGATCCATAAATCTCCGCAACCTTTGACCCTTCAATCAATGACGCAGGATACGCGCCAAGACGCATCGTACCACCAAGGTCTTTGTCAGTACCCGCAACCCGCGCACCATCTTGATCCCATTCGGTCATAAGGCCAACAACATGCTCGCCCCCTGCCCCGTCTTCATCAAATTCGGATGACGTTGCATCGCTAATTCCGCAAAGATTACGCGCCGCTTCAATAACAGCCATCTGCATTCCAAAACAAATACCAAAGAATGGAATCTTTTTCTCGCGCGCATATTTGACCGCTGCAATCTTGCCTTCCGCGCCGCGAATACCAAAGCCACCCGGAACCAAAATGCCATGAATACCACGAAGATGTTCGCCAATGCTTTCCGGCGCGTCTTCTGCTTCGAAAATAGACGATTCAATAAACTCAAGCTTCACCTTAACGAAATTGGCAATACCCCCATGTTGCAATGCTTCGTTGAGCGACTTATAGGAATCCGCCAATTCAGTATATTTGCCAATAACCGCAATTTTAACGTGCCCTTCAGGCTCCTTAATACGGGTAACAATTTCTTCCCAGATAGACAGATCAAGATTGGCAATATCTTTAATGCCAAACGCATCCATCACCTGATGATCCAAACCTTCTGCATGATAGCTAAGCGGGACTTCATAGATAGAAGACACATCAAGCGCAGGAATAACCTTCTTCTCGTCAATATTACAAAACAGCGCAATCTTACGACGCTCTGCCTCTTCAATCTTACGATCAGCACGGCATAGTAATATTTGCGGGAAAATACCATATCCCATCAATTCCTTGACCGAATGCTGCGTTGGCTTCGTCTTAAGCTCACCTGCCGCCGGAATATATGGCAGCAAAGTCACATGAATAAAGACCGCGCGCTCACGCCCAACCTCATTCGCAAATTGACGAATAGCCTCAAGGAAAGGCAAGCTTTCAATATCGCCAACCGTCCCACCAATTTCACACAACACGAAATCCGCTGTGCCTTCTTTTTCATGAATAAAATCTTTAATTTCGTTGGTGATATGCGGAATAACCTGAATCGTCGCGCCAAGATAATCGCCGCGACGCTCTTTCGCCAAAACCTCGGTATAAACCTGTCCTGTCGTGATGTTATCGTTCTTACGCGATGGAACACCCGTAAAGCGCTCGTAATGCCCCAAATCAAGATCAGTTTCCGCGCCATCGTCGGTCACAAACACTTCACCATGCTGTGTCGGGCTCATCGTGCCGGGGTCAACGTTCAAATAGGGATCAAGCTTTAGCAGGCGAACCTTGTATCCGCGTGCCTGCAATAACGCCCCAAGCGCAGCGGAGCCGAGGCCCTTACCCAATGATGAGACAACGCCGCCAGTAATAAATATATATCGTGTCATTATTCGGTAATCGGTACAGTTGGTGGTTCAGCAGGAGTTTCAGGCGCATCTTCAAGCGGTGCTTCAATCGCCGCAGGCGCGTTAGCCGCTTCAAGCGCAGCCGCAAGGCCAGCACGTTCACGCGATGCTTGCGACGCCAAAACGCCAAGTGTGAGAGATGTACAGAAAAACGCAGCCGCGCAATAGGCTGTCGCCTTGGTCAACATATTGGCCGTCCCTTGTGGAGTCGATAGACCGCCGAGGCCTCCGCCACCACCGCCAATCCCAAGGCCACCGCCCTCTGATCGCTGCAACAAAACCAAGCCAATAATGGACAAAGCCAAAAATAAGTGTATTACGAGAATTACATTTTCCATGGAAGTTTGTTGTAAGCAAGTCCCCCCACCCTTGCAAGAGGAAATTGATTAATTTCCCAGCTTTTAATGCATAAACAATTTAAAATAAGCAAAGCTGGAACTTAGCCTACGCCGCCCTACCGATCCCGATAAAATCAACAGCCTTCAAACTCGCCCCGCCAATAAGACCGCCATCAACATTAGCAACAGCTAATATCTCTTTCGCATTATCGGGCTTCATGGAGCCACCATAGAGGATCCGCACCCGCGCACCGACAATAGCGCGAATATGCGCATGCATCTCGGCAATATCATCAAGGCTCGCAACCTTACCCGTGCCAATCGCCCAAACAGGCTCATACGCAATAATAATCTCACCCCATTGCCCCTCATCGGGCAAGGAGCCCTTAAGTTGCGCCTCAACGACACTCAAGGCATCGCCTGCCTCGCGCTGCTCTAATGTCTCACCGACACAGATGATAGGCTTTAAATCATTGGCCAATGCCTGTTGCGCTTTTGCTTTAACCTGCGAATCGCTCTCTTTGTGATCGGTGCGGCGCTCCGAATGACCAACAATCACATAAGTACACCCCGCATCCAACAACATAGATGCGCTTACATCACCCGTATGCGCTCCATTTTCGCTTTCGCTACAATCTTGTCCACCGATTGAAATTTTAGGATACCCAACCAAGGCATGACGCACAGAGGCAATATGCAACAACGGTGGACAGACCAGAAACTTGCACGTATCAAGCAATTCCTCCCGCGCATAAAGCCCGTTGACGATATCCGCGATGAGTGTCCGTGCCTCATCAATATCCCCATTCATCTTCCAATTCCCAGCAATTAACTTTTTCATGAACGCTTCCTCTTGCTCCTTTGCGAGTACGCTCATATAGTGCAGAAAAATAAATCAAAACAAAAGAGCGGATTAAAAGGTTTTTTCATCATGGCAATGCAAGCATTAAGAGACGGCGCGTCTAAAGGTATTTTAAAATTCTTCCTCTTGGGGCTTTTATGTCTTGCTGGTGGTGGATTGGTCTTTACCGATGTCGGCGGATTCTTTAACGGCGGCGTCAGCAGCACGGATGTTGCCAAGGTCGGAAAAGAAAAAATCGGCTTAAACAGCTTTGACCGCGTTGCCCGCCGCTCATTACAACAACTGGGAATCACCCCCGCACAAGCGTACCAGCTCGGCTACCTTGAGCAGGTTTTGCGCGCCGAAATTCAACGACGGACATTGATGAAAGCTGCTGGCGATGCCGATATTCATGTGGGCAAAGATTATGTCGTCAAACAAATCCATCAAATCCTCGCCCCCGCAATGGCTAGCGGGATGAGCGCGGAACAAGCGTTAGAGAACCTCACACGCGGGCAAAGCATCACCGAAACCGAATTGACCAACACAATTTTATCCGAGCGCACACTGACCCTATTTGGTGACGCAATGGAAGCAGGCGCGCTATACACGCCCAAACCCATGGCCGAAATGCTTTACGCCTATGACAACGAAACCCGTGCCATCCGCTACATCGCCTTCCCCGATAAAGAGTTTAAAGACATTGAAGACCCCAGCGATGAACAACTCATGGAAATGTATGAAAGTACAAAAGAAAGCTACGCCATTCCTGAGCGTCGCACACTCAATGTCGTCACAATCAATACCGACTCACTCGCCGACACGCTGACAATCGAAGAAAGCGAATTACAAGAGACATACGATAACTATATCGATATCTACACATCTCCTGCATCACGCACCATCTCTCAAGCAATCTTTAAAAGCGAAGATGCCGCCAAAAAAGCCGCAGGAGAAATCTCAGAAGATAATTTCAAACAAACGGCCTATGCCGCGAAAGCCGACATTATCCCGACAAAGACATTTTCAGAAAAAGACATTCTCGATGAATTAGAGGCCCCCGTCTTCACCGCCGAATCAACAGGCGTGATCGGACCAATCGAAACACCATTGGGATGGAGCCTTATCCACCTGACCAAAATCTCCGAAGAAACCGTAAAACCGTTTAACGAAGTAAAAGCACAAATCCGCGATGACATCATCCAGGAACGTCTCATTGATGAAATTTACAAACTCGTTGACGAAGTAGACGAATTTTTTGCAATGGGCGGCAGTGTTGAAGATGCCAAAAGCCAATTCAACATTTCGGTTAAAACATTTGAAGACCTCAGCCGCACTGGCTTGGATACAAAAAATGAATCCGTGTTAAACCCTGTTTACGGCCCCGACGCGCAAACAATCATTCAATCCGCATATGAATTGGACGAAGGTATGTCCGGCCCTGCATTCGAAATCAATGGTGCAAAATTCGTCGTGGTGAACACCGCGTCGATCACACCTAAAACATACCAACCTTTTGAAGAGGTCAAAGACGCCATCAAAACAAAATGGATTGAAGACCAACGCAGCATGTCAAACCGCATGGCCGCTATCGACCTTCAAAAACAAAACGCCGACGCCCCTATCTCCGACATCGCCAAGTCAGAGGGAAAAAGCTTCAAAACATTGGACGGCATTCTTCGAAATGATGAGGAATCCCCCCTAAGCGCCACGGCACGTAACTCTATATTTGAAGCAAAAGAGGGCGAGCATACCCTCATCGACATCAAAGATGGTGTAGCCATCGCAGAGGTCACAAAAATAACAGAGCCAACATCGCCAAAAGAAGACGACCTAAAAGCGGTTCAAGCAAGCACACAACAAGCCATGCAAAACGAGCTATTCATCCTCTTCATTAACAAGATGCAGGAAACATATCCCGCCCGCGTCCATGATCGCTTGCTCAAACAAATCTACGGACAACAAACGGAAAGCTTCTAATCTCTAATGTTTTTACCTGATTACGATACATTCGAAAAAAACGTCAACGCTGGTAAAACGCAATTGTTAAGCCACACCATGCCCGCGGATATGGACACCCCCGTAAGCGCTTATCTCAAATTATGCGGTCACGCACCCCATGGTTTTTTGTTTGAATCCGTAGAGGGCGGAAAAAACCTTGGTCGCTATTCCATCATCGGCCATAAACCCGACCTCATCTGGAATTGCCAAGACGGCAACGTCACGGTGACATCTAACAATAAAACCACCACCATTGACGCAGATGCGCTGACATCTCTGCGTGAGTATATCGGCGCAAACACAATCGACGAATACGCACCGAACCTGCCGCCTATGGCTGTCTCTGGCCTGTTCGGATATCTTGGCTATGACATGGTGCGCCTGATCGAGGATATTCCATGCAATAACCCCGACGATCTCGCCATCCCCGACAGTATCTTGATCCGCCCGACAATTTTGGTCATCTTCGATAACGTTAAAAACGACATCATCGTCGTCACTCCCGTTTATGCCCATTCCGGCAATAGCGTCGAAAACGCAAAATCTATCTATGACGCCGCTTATAGCCGCCTGCAAAACGCAATTGATACACTCGACAGCGCCCTGCCCGAAGACCTTAAATCATCCTCCGGCTCAAACATCAAAACACCGCTGCCCGTTACATCCAATATGAGCGAGGACGACTATAAAAACGCCGTCGTCAAAGCCAAAGATTACATCAAGCAAGGCGAAATCTTCCAAGTCGTCCCTGGACAACGCTTCAGCGTCGATTTCGATTTACCCTCATTTGACCTCTACCGATCATTGCGCCGCATGAACCCATCCCCATTCATGTTCCACCTTTCATTCGACGGCTTCTCAATCGTCGGTTCATCGCCCGAAATTCTGGTGCGTGTGCGCGACAACACCGTCACAATCCGCCCCATCGCAGGCACAAGAAAGCGCGGTGAAACCGCAGCGCAAGATCAAGCCCTCGCCGATGACTTGCTCGCCGATGAAAAAGAATATGCCGAACATCTCATGTTGCTCGACCTCGGGCGTAACGACATTGGCCGAGTCTCTGAATTCGGCTCAATCAACATCACAGAGCAGTTTATCATCGAACGTTACTCCCATGTGATGCACATCGTCTCAAACGTGGAAGGAAAGCTCCACAAAGACAAAGACAGTGTCGACGCACTATTCGCAGGCTTCCCCGCAGGAACCGTAAGCGGCGCCCCAAAAGTCCGCGCCATGCAGATCATTGATGAATTAGAAGCCAATAAACGCAGCTATTATGGCGGCGGCATTGGCTATTTCTCGGGCAATGGTGACCTCGACACATGCATCGCCCTGCGCACAGCCCTCGTGAAGGACAATAAGGTCTACGTCCAAGCCGGCGCAGGTATCGTCGCCGATAGCGTTCCACAAAGCGAGTATGACGAAACTGTGAACAAATCAAAAGCGATCATAAAAGCCGCAGAATCCGCTATTGAGAGAGCGAATATAAACCGTCGCTAGTATCTGCTTCAAATGCCTCATCCCCGCCAATCGGCGCAGATAACAAATCTTCCGTCGCAACCTCTGGCTCTGGTTCAGCATCGCCCGCCGCAGGAGTGATATTCGCCAAATCATCTGCCGATACCTCATCGGGTTTATTCAATATAAATTTCGGCACAGATAATCGTTTTGGTTGCTGAGCTTGAACAGCTTTAGGTTTAGCCTTAACCGGTGGTGGCACGAATTGCGCAATCTTCGCTGTAGCAGGGGCCATCCCCGCTTGGCGCGTCATCAACAACTCACTCACAGGGACAATTTCAAACCCACGCGCCTCCAATGTCGGAATCCATTCCTTTAAGGCCTTAATTGTATTTTCCTTGGGGTGACCAATCGCAATCGCATGACCATCCTTCAATGCAATTTCCTCTAAATGGTGCAGAGCATTACGCGCAAATTCGAGGGTTTCTTGATGATCCAAAAACACGTCGCGCTCCGCATGGGGCAACCCACGATCACGCGCAGCATCAGCCGCAACAGATGTATTAATCGTTTTCGAGTCCACATAAAACAAACCATGCGCATCGAGCGAATCCATCACCACATCCATCAACCGCTTATTCTGCGTCGCGCGGCTGCCCATGTGGTTATTCATACCGGTATACCCTTCAAAACTCGCATAAGCCTTATCAAGCATCGCCCGCACCTCGGCCTCTTCCATCGAATCTTTAATCGAAATAGGCCCTAATGGCACCTTGCTGCTCATTGGTTCCATTGGCATATGAATCATCAATTCATGCCTCGCAGCCAAAGCTGGCTTCGTCAAACTCTCCAAATCAGGAGCATAGGGCAAAAACGCAAGCGTAAGCGGCACATCATCCATCTCAATAGCCGCAAGGCTCTGCTTACGATTCATCCCCATATCATCAATCATAATCGCAATCCGCGCCTTATCCGATCTGGTATTCTTAAGCGCATAGTGAAATGGCTGCGGCGTTTGTAATGCGCCATCAACATCTGGCACATTCAAATCAAAAGCCCCCCCTTCGGGCGTATATTCTGCCAAAGATGGATAATTATAGCCCTGACCAACACGCGACGTTTTAATTGTACGACCGAGAATAGGATCATCACTCTCGCGCAGATCAATATCAATAACATCCTGAGGATCAATAACGTTATTCGCACTCACCTCATATGGTGAAAATTCAGGCTCATCGGTTGATCTCGGCGCAAAAATACCATCAAACCCACTGAGCATCAGCAAATGCACGCCAACCATAAAAAGAATAGCCAGCATCACAATGCGCGAGCGTTTAGACTCGTAAGTGGCGTTAATCGTGCGGTGAACAAGTTTTTTATGCAGTGTTTTGCGGTGTATATTTCTTTTCATACCAAAAATCCTAACGCGAAACGCTTGTCTTCACCACAACAAAAAGGCATATATATGCAACTATGCTTACATTGATTGATAATTACGACAGCTTTACATACAATCTGGTCCAATATTTCGGGGATCTCGGCGTAGAAACGCGCGTACATCGCAACGACCAAATTTCAATCAAAGACATGCTGGCAGAAAAGCCAAAAGGCATTATCCTCTCCCCCGGCCCCAGTGACCCGGATCATGCAGGGATTTGCCTGAACGCTGTGCACGCCGCCGCAAAGCATGACATTCCCTTATTTGGCGTATGTTTGGGGCATCAAACAATCGGCCAAGCCTTTGGCGCAACCATCATCCAAACCGCTCCGATGCATGGAAAGACCTCAGACATACAACATAATAACAAAAGCGTATTCAAAGACTTACAAAACCCTGTTAAAGTGACACGTTATCACTCCCTGATCATTGACCCGAAAACGCTCCCCGATGAACTCGAAATGACCGCGCAAACCGATGACGGCATTATCATGGGCGTTGCACACAAATCAAAGCCAATACACGGCGTACAATTTCACCCCGAAAGCATTGCCACTAGCCACGGACACGCGATGCTGAAAAACTTTTTGGACATTATCAAATGAGCCTTCCACCAACATTAACCCCCCTATCCGAAGATCAAATGATCGCCGCAATGAATACCATCATGAATGGCGAAAGCGACGACCAAGCGATTGAGGCATTCTTACGCGGTCTGTCCAAACGCGGCGAAAGCGTTGATGAAATCACTGGCGCTGCGCGTGTCATGCGCGAAAAAGCCACGTCAATTCAGGCCCCCTACACCGCCGTAGATTGCTGTGGCACTGGTGGAGATGCATCAGGAACATATAACATATCAACCGCCGTTGCTATTGTCGCTGCGGCATGCGGCGTCCCCATCGCAAAACACGGCAACCGCGCATCAAGCTCAAAATCAGGTGCAGCCGACGTCCTCGAAGCCATGGGCGTCAATCTCGACATCTCCGCAGAACGTCTCGAACAAGCCATAAAACTTTATCATTTCTGCTTCCTCATGGCGACCAATCACCACAGCGCCATGAAATACGTCGCCCCAGCGCGCAAAGCAATAGGTGCGCGCACGATATTCAACCTCCTTGGCCCCCTCGCAAACCCCGCAGGCACGCGCCATCAACTTCTAGGCGTATACGCAAAAGAATGGGTCATGCCCATGGCTGAAACCTTGAAAAACCTCGGCACAAAATCTGCGTGGGTCGTACATGGGCAAGACGGTCTGGATGAAATCTCAATCTCCGCCCCCACAGATATCGCAATCCTGCGTGAAGGCAAGATTACGCAAAAAACAATAACGCCCGATGATTTTGGCCTTAAAACCCATAACCTTGAGAAAATCAAAGGCGGCGACGCAGATGAAAATGCATCCGCTTTGCGCGCCCTGCTTGAGGGGCAAAAGGGTGCATATCGTGATATCGTTCTCGCCAACACCGCAGCAGTCTTGCACATTCACGGCAAAACCGATGACCTCAAAGCAGGCGCAAAATTGGCAGCAACAGAAATAGATTCCGGCCACGCCTATCAAATCTTGAAAGATTATATCGCCTTCACGCGCGAGGAAATTGAGCATGAGTAGCGTCCTAAAAGAAATCTGCGACGTAAAAGCAAAACACGTACAGGCACAAAAAACCAAATTCAACCTGAGCGATTTAGAATCAATCGCTAAAGACGCGGAGCCACCGCGCGGCTTCATCAACGCCATCAAAACATCAATCGGCCCCGCCCTTATCGCAGAGGTTAAAAAAGCCTCCCCGTCAAAGGGCATCATCCGCGAAGATTTTGACCCGGCTCAAATCGCACGCATCTATGAAGACAATGGCGCGAAATGCCTCTCCGTCCTCACCGATGAACCCTACTTCCAAGGGACAGATGATTATTTCAAAGCCGTGAAAGCAGAAGTCAAATTACCGATGCTGCGCAAAGATTTCATGATTGATCCATATCAAATCACCGAAAGCCGCGCCCTCGGCGCTGATTGCATCCTCATCATTATGGCCGCCCTCATCGACGCACAAGCAAAAGAGCTGTATGAGGCATCCGAATCATATGGCATGGATGCCCTCATAGAAGTGCATAACGAGGAAGAATTAGAACGCTCACTCGCCCTAAAACCATCTATGATCGGCGTTAATAACCGCAACCTCAAAACATTAAATGTCGATACGCAAACCAGCTTTGACCTACTGGCTAAAATCCCGGACAATGCTATAAAAGTCGCGGAAAGCGGCCTTGCCGATGCAAAAACAATCAATAACCTTCACGGCGCAGGGTATAATGCATTCCTCATCGGCGAAAGCATTATGCGAGAAAAAGACATCGCCGCAAAGATTCACCTTTTATTCCCCAACTAACTCCGCTAAGATAGAACAAATTAAGAACATTAAGCGATTGTTGTTCTAATTTCTTCTGTGTATTATGCGAAACAAATAAGAATAAAGAGGACATCATGCTCACACGTAAACAGCGCGACTTATTATTATTCATCCATAAGCACCTTGGTGAAGATGACGTTCCTCCATCATTTGAAGAAATGAAAAACGCCCTAGGCTTGAAATCGAAATCCGGTATCCACCGCCTCATCAGCGGCCTTGAAGAGCGCGGATATATCGAACGCCTTCCCCATCGCGCCCGCGCACTGAAAATCATCATGCTGCCCGACAGCTTCGAATCACAACCCTCTGGCGTCATCGCCCCCGCAAACACAAACGATATCGACCATTTCGAAGAAATTCCCTTATTGGGAAAAATCGCTGCTGGTACACCAATCGAAGCCATTCGCGACGACGGCAGCTTTGTCCAAATCCCGCCCGGTTTTGCTGGCACTGGCGATTTATACGCACTCACCGTAGATGGCGATTCCATGATCAAGGCCGGCATAAACAATCACGACACCGTCATCATCAAACGCTGCGAGACCGCCGAAAACGGTACAATCATTGTCGCATTGGTCGATGATGAGGAAGTCACGCTCAAACGCTTACGCCGCGCCGGCAATAAAATCGTGCTTGAGCCAGAAAATGACGCATATGAACCGCAAATTTTTGAGCCACACCGCGTCAAAATCCAAGGGCGCTTAGTCAGCCTTATGCGCCGTTATCATTAACCACAATGATATACCGCCCGCATATTAAGGTGTTTGCACCCATGGACGGATGCCACGGAAATCGTCAACCCGCTGCATGACAATACCATCATCATGAACGCTAAACGCATGCACGCGATGATATTTGCTTTCACGACGGTTCACCACATATTGCGCATCGCATGGCTGATCATAAACATCCATCGCAATGATAACATCCGCCCATAAACACTCATCATGGAATGCAGAAATATCAAATTCTTTTAAATACGAAAACTTTCGACCGCTTGTTTCATAACGACATCCAATAATATCACACGATAAAACATAATCCTCACCGCGCATTTCCCCATCTTTCGGAAAAATTGTAACATCTTCACCCTCAAACCCCATAACCAGCTGCCAATTCTCTCGCTTGAAACGGCTCCTCCTTGCGTCCGACACAATCAATTGCGCCTCTTTTGCATCAAGCGCAATGAGATCAGTTTTTGAAGAAACCATTACATCATACTGAATCCATTGAAAGTTTACGAGGGTCAAAACACCAAATGCAGAAACCAAAATGACCCGAAAACGTCCCCGCAACACAATCACCGATATACACGCAAAAACAAAACAGACCATAGCCCAAAGTTCAAACGCAGGCACATGCAAAACCGCCCCTTCAATCCCAGCAACAAAATGCGCGAGCCAAATGATCACAGACAATCCAGCTTCCATCAACGACAACGCAATCCCCTCCATACCAAACGGCATCAAAACAAAAGCCAAAATCGCAAGCGGCATCACATAAAACGCAAGCAACGGCACACAAATGATATTCGCCAACAGCCCATAGATCGGCAAAGCCTGAAAATGAAACAAGGTCAGCGGCGCAGTTGAAACCGTCGCAATCACCGTTGTTGATGCAACCCCTACAAAATAAAGCCCCGCTTTTTTCACCATGCCCGCCTGCCGCGCCCACTCACTCCAAAGCGGCCGGCTCCAATCATAAAATCCAACCAACGCCGTGACCGCCGCAAATGACATCTGAAAACTCGCCGACATCAAACTCTCAGGGAAAAACACAAGCACCCAGAACGCGGCAAACGCAACTACACGCAAAGAAATCGGCGAACGATCCAGTAATATCGCACAAAACACCACCGCCACCGAAATCATCGCCCGCTGCGTCGGTATCGTCGCCCCCGCGATTAACATGTAAAACAACGCCGCCACCATCGCCCCGACCGCCGCATATTTCTTAATTGGAAAACGCAGCGCAAATGCCGGAAACATCGCCATAGCAAAACGCATTACAAAAAACACAGCGCCAGAAAACAACCCCACATGCAGTCCCGATATGGCCAACATATGCGCAAGGCCCGAGGCACGGATCGCCGCCATATCATCATCTTCAATTGAAGTGCGCTGCCCAATCATAAAGGCCCGCGCCAGACCCATCTGCGGTGCATCAAGCGCCGCATCAATACGCGCGCCAATAATCTGCCGCACGCGCTCAATCCAACCGCCCATGCGCAAAACCTGATCATCATCAATCACCGTCGGTGGCCCATACATAAACCCAACCGCACCGATACCGCGAAAATACATATAACGCTGAAAATCGAACCCTCTCGGGATAACTGGCGGAGATGGCGGATTGAGAGCGGCCAAACCTCGCACACGCTGCCCAACACCAAGACCATCACTCTTCCATAATTTAAGGCGAATTTTGCGGGGTGTTTCATCAAGGCCAAGCCCCTCAATACTGACCTCGGAAAGCGTTAATCGCGCCCCCTTATCAAGCATCTCAATCGCCGCAATACGCCCTTCAACCACCTTAAAATCCATCTTTTTGGATAAAATCGGCGTATACGACACATGCGTACGGATTTGCGCAGCGACAAACCCTAACGCAAAAATCATCACACCAATGAAAACAAAACGCATGCCACCCTTTGAAAACACTATCGTCAACAAAGACAAACCCAATACACAAACGCCATAAAACAAACGCGGCTCAAACATGAGCGAAAAATACAAACCAATGCCACACGCCAAACATACAGGCACAAGCAAAATAGCCTGTGGCCGCTGCGCAGCGATCTCCGCGTAAAGTTGATCTTTCAATGAATTCAATATAACCGTATCAAGGGCTTGCACCCTGCCCCACTTCACATTACAAAATGAAGCATAAACATTCACCCAAAACGGATCAAAGAGATAATGAGCATTGTAACCAGATTCCCGCCCTCCCCAACCGGATTCATGCATATTGGCAACGCCCGCACCGCGTTATTCAATTGGCTCTACGCCAAACACACAGGCGGAAAGTTTGTTGTGCGCATCGAAGATACAGACCGCAAGCGCCATTCAGAAGACGCCGTCCAGGCGATCATTGATGGTCTTCAATGGCTCGGCCTTGATCATGACGGTGAGATCACATCACAATTTGCAAACCAAGCCCGCCACCGCGAAATCGCATTAGAGCTTCTAGAAAAAGGGAAAGCCTATCAATGCTATTGCTCGCCTGAGGAATTACAAGAGATGCGCGATCAGGCACGCGCAGAAGGCAAACAAACATCCTATGACCGCAGATGGCGCGACAGCGATCAACCCGCCCCCGAAGGCGTAGAGCCCGTCATCCGTATAAAAGCGCCTTTAGATGGCGCGACAACGATCCATGATAAAGTACAAGGCGAAGTCACCGTTCAAAATGAAAACCTCGATGATTTCATCATCCTGCGCTCCGATGGCTCTCCAACCTATATGTTGTCAGTCGTCGTAGATGACCACGATATGGGGATAACTCACATTATGCGCGGCGATGACCACCTCAACAACACATTCCGCCAGAAAATAGTCTTCGACGCGATGGGCTGGGATGTGCCGGAATTTGCACATCTGCCGCTCATTCACGGCCCCGATGGCGCAAAATTCTCCAAACGTCACGGCGCACAAAGCCTCGAAGAATACCGTGAAATGGGCTACCTCCCCGAAGCAATGCGCAATTATCTCATGCGTCTTGGCTGGGGACATGGCGATGATGAAATCATCCCGACAGATAAAGCGATAGAATGGTTCGATTTCGACGGAATCGGCAAAGCCGCAGCGAAATTCGACTTCGCCAAGCTCGAAAGCCTGAACGCGCATTATATTGATATCGCAGATAACAACGACCTCATGGCATGGACGCTCCCATTTTTCAAATCCCGCCACGGCGTTGAACCGGATCAAGAGGCGCAAAAACGTATCATCGCGCATATGGATGAATTAAAGTCACGCGCGAAAACATTACTCCAAATCACTGATGAAGCATTGTTTTATACAAAAAATGTCCCCTTTGATTTTGACGAAAAAGCATCAAACATGCTCGACGCAGATGCAACCCAGGTGCTAGACACACTTGATCAAGAATTCACCAAAGTTGAGTGGAACGATGAATCCATTCAAACCGCCTGTAAGAGCGTAGCGGACACTTTACGTGACGGAAAACTCGGAAAAGTCGCCATGCCCCTTCGCGCAGCTTTAACGGGAACGACAGTCTCACCGTCAATTTTCAAGGCGGCTGAAATTTTAGGGTTAGATGAGACACGCGCACGCATTCAAAACGCTTTAAATTTCATCAAAAACAAGGCATAAATAGAAGGACAGGAATCACCACTTGGTTTCTGACTCCACACGCCTATCTTTTTTCTAAAGATAATTTAAGCATAATCATTAAGGGGATTATAAATGTCCAAATCCGCAGACACAAAATCAAACACATTCACAATGACCAATAATGCAACGGGTGAAAGCTTTGACTTCCCCGTTCTCTCTGGGACATGCGGCCCTGACGTGGTCGATATACGTAAATTCTACGCAGAGACAGGGCATTTCACATTCGACCCTAGCTTTACCGCAACAGGCAGCTGTAAATCAAAACTAACCTTTATCGACGGCGACAAAGGCATTTTGATGCATCGCGGATATACGATTGAAGAACTTGCCGAGAAAAGTAACTTCCTTGAAGTCGCCCACCTCCTCCTTGAAGGGGAGCTTCCAAATAAAAAACAATATGAAGAATTTGATCATAACATCACTTATCACACAATGGTGCATGAGCAGATCAACTATTTCTTCCGCGGCTTCCGCCGTGATGCACATCCTATGGCGATTATGTGTGGAATTACCGGCGCACTATCTGCTTTCTATCACGACTCCCTCGATATCTGGGATGAGCGTCAACGTGAAATATCCGCGCATCGTTTGATTGCAAAAATACCAACACTTGCGGCAATGACCATGAAATACACATTGGGTCAGCCATTCATGTATCCACGCAACGACCTATCCTACGCAGAAAACTTCCTCTATATGTGCTTCGGCCTTCCCGCTGAGCCATATAAGGTAAATCCAATTCTTGCGGACGCCATGGATAAAATCCTCATCCTTCACGCCGATCACGAGCAAAATGCATCAACATCCACCGTACGCCTTGCCGGATCATCACAAGCAAACCCATTTGCCTGCATATCATCTGGTATTGCCTCTCTCTGGGGACCAAGTCATGGCGGTGCGAACCAAGCCGTTCTTGAGATGCTCGATCAAATCGGCGACAAGAAAAACATTCCTGAATTCATCGCCCGCGCTAAAGACAAAGATGACCCATTCCGCCTCATGGGCTTTGGCCATCGCGTCTACAAAAACACCGACCCACGCGCCGGCGTATTGAAAAAGGCCTGCGACGAAGTGCTTGAGGATCTCGGCGTACAAGACCCACGCCTCGAACTTGCGATGGAATTAGAGCGCATCGCCCTTGAAGACCCATATTTCGTAGACAGAAAACTGTTCCCGAATGTTGATTTCTATTCAGGAATCATCCTTAAAGCGATGGGCTTCCCGGTTGAAATGTTCACTGTTCTCTTTGCTGTCGCACGAACAGTTGGATGGGTATCACAATGGAAAGAAATGATTGAAGAGCCAACATTGAAAATTGGCCGCCCAAGACAGCTATATATCGGCGAAGATCACCGCAAATATGTTCCAATGAATAAACGCAAATAACGCGTTCGAATTGCCTGATTACAGCTGATCAGGTTTATTCAAAATATCCAACACGAACCCTGCGGCGCTTGCTGCAGGGTTTTCTGCAACATCTTTTTTCAAAATTCGCCGCGCATCATGAAACGCAACTTTCTGTTGTGCCATAACCGCAGGATCAGAAATAAGACGCATAAGCTCCGCAGCGATCAAAAGCGACTTACACTGGCTTTGAAGAAATTCCGGCACAACCGCCTTATCCAGCAATATATTCACCAAATGTGCAAAACGCACCTTCACCAACAAACGCACAGCAAGGAAGGTAAGGAAATGTGTCTTATAAGCAATGACATGTGGGACATTCATATACGCAAGCTCTAAACCAACCGTACCAGACACCGCCATCGCAAGGTCACAATTACGCATAGCCGCCCATTTATCCTTCGCATTCGAAACAATAATCGGCGTAACATTCAAACCGCGCATGGACTGATACGCTTCCAGCTCTAGCCCCTCAAGGGTTGGTAGTAAAATTTGTACATCTGGCTTTTGCTCAAGAATGAAATTAACCGCATCCTTGAAAACATCCTTATGACGACTAATTTCAGATTCACGGCTGCCCAAATAGAGACCAAAAACAAAATCATCCGCCTTAATGTCATAAGCCTCACGAAAAGCCATATTTTCTTTTTTATGATCCTGCCTGATAATCGGATGCCCCACATATTTCGAAGGCAAACCATGCTTTTCAAAATACTCAGGCTCAAACGGAAACAGACACATGATACCATCAAGAAATTGTGCTATTTTCTTAGCGCGCCCAGGACGCCACGCCCAAACACTCGGCGCAACATAATGGACAAACTTACCCGTATAAATACCCCGTTTTTTAAGACGCTTAGCGACCTGAAAATTAAAATCCGGAAGATCAATCGTCACGACAATATCCGGTTGCGCGCGCTCTATCTCCTCAACAACACCGTTTATAAGCTTGATGAGGCGCGGAAGCTGAACAACAACCTCCCAAATCCCCATCACACATAGCTCATGCATCGGCATAAGGCTATCAAGCCCCTGCTCTTCCATCAAAGGGCCGCCAACCCCCATGAATTGCGCCTGAGACGCTTTAAGAGACTCCATCAATTGTGAACCAAGAACATCGCCTGAAGCCTCGCCCGCAATCAAAAATACTTTCGGCGCAATAACAACCATAATGAATTCCCTGTTTTAAATGGAGTCAGGATCAATCCCGACAATATAAAGATTATGCGCATTGGCCAAAGAAACAAGCGCTTCTTTATCACTCATCAAACTTTTTCCTGCATGAACGGCAACACCGCCGAACCCTGACTGATGAATAGCTTGAATAGTTTTCACCCCAATCGTGGGCAAATCAAGCGAGGTATCTTGCTGCGCCTTACAAAGCTTAACCAGAACGCCCTTGCGCCCTTTACGCTTTAAAGCGCCGCAACGCTCAATCAACGCATTCGTCCCCTCAATCGCCTCAACACCCAACACAAGCCCCTCTTGAACTATAATGGCCTGTCCGATATCAAGCGCGGCCATGTCATTCAAGATCTCCGCACCGCGGGCAATATCAACCATATCCCCCTGAGATGGCTTTGCCTTTGTCAAATTCCCTAAGGGAGTTAAAAGCTCTGGCATAAAATCTTGCACCCCATGCACATCAAACCCTTCTTTTTCTAGAAACGTGCGAAGGGCAGAAAGCAAATCACTATCGCCCATCGCTTTTAAACCTGTACTCGCCAAAAACTTGGCAGCTTTCAAATCAGGGATAAGCTCTGAAAATGAGGGGCGTTCAATGGATCCAATCAACACAAGATCGTCAATATCACGCGACTTAAACGCTTTAATGATCTTACCAACTTGACCCAATTTGGCACGAATATGATCCTGTTGCGTCAAAAATGCATCTTCGGTTTGCCCTTCAAAACCAACCACAAACACATCAATATTTTGCGCACGACAAGCATCAGAAAGCCTTTGCGGCAACACACCGCCGCCCGCAATAATCCCTAATGTCTTGATCGTTTTATGTGTCATTTTTTAGAAGGCTGGCACAGCGGCATCTTGGATTTACCTTGCGCAAATTCAATCAATTTTGAAACGCTGTCTTGCGCCGCATAATCGTTGGAAACTTTCTCAACACGAGCCTCAAGCGTTCCCTCATCAGAGAATAAATCGCTATAGGCATTTTGAAGTGCACGTACGTCACTATTATCAAACCCGCGCCGCTTAAGGCCGATAATGTTAAGTCCATGCAAAGAGGCGCGCTCACCCTTAACAAGACCATAAGGAATAACATCGTTTTCAACGCCTGACATCCCGCCAATCATCGCATGCTCACCAATGCGCGCAAACTGATGCACCGCAGACAAACCACCAATAATCGCAAAATCACCAACAACAACATGCCCCGCCAATGTCGCATTATTCGCCAAAATAACGTTATTACCAACAACGCAATCATGCGCCACATGAGACGCCATCATAAACAAACAGTTATTCCCTATGCGCGTCTCCATGCGCCCATTACCGTCCGTACCGGGATTCATGGTCACATGCTCACGAATTGTATTATTCTCACCGATGATAAGCGTCGATGGCTCACCCGCATATTTCAAATCCTGTGGCGCACTGCCCAAAGATGCGAAAGGATATATAATCGTACCCTTCCCAATCGTGGTACGGCCATCAAGCACGACATGACTTTTCAATGTCACACCATCAGACACAACAACATCTGCCCCAATCACACAATAAGGGCCAATAGTAACGTTGTCGCCAATTTGCGCACCGTCTTCAATAATCGCTGTCGGATGAATTGTATTCGTCATAAAAATTATTACACCAAGCCTGCAGATAACATGCAATTCACGCTTTGTTGCAGCGCGTTACAAAAAAACTATTTATCAGTAATCATCGCACTGAATGTGGCTTCCGCGCATACCTGATCACCGACCTTCGCAACGCCTTGAAACTTCCACACATTCGCACGCGAACGAATTTTAGTAACCTCGATAATAAGACTATCGCCCGGCGTAACTGGTTTACGAAAACGTGCGTTATCAATGGTCATGAAATAAACAACCTTACCCTCGGCCGCCACACCAAGGCTCTCAACGCAAACAATCGCAGAGGTCTGCGCCATTGCCTCGACGATCAAAACACCTGGCATAACCGGATGCCCCGGAAAATGCCCCTGAAAATGTGGCTCATTCATCGTCACATTTTTCAACGCAACCGCGCGTTCACCTGCATCAATTTCTAAAATACGGTCAACAAGCAAAATAGGATAACGATGCGGAATCATCTGCATGATCCGTGTAATATCAATCTGTGTTGTGTTGTCTTCGCTCATAATCAAATTCTCTTTTTATGTAATACACTTTTTAAATTAACGTTTCGCCAAGCGTTTCAATGCAATAATTTGCCGCATATGATCCTTGATTGGCATAGCAGGAGACCCCATCATTTCCTGCCCCGCCGGAATATTCTTCATAACCCCAGATTGCGCCGCAATGCGCACACCACTTCCAATATGGAGATGCCCGGCAATACCGACTTGACCGCCGATCACGACATAATCATCAATGACGGTGCTCCCCGATATACCGACCTGCGCGACGATCACGCAGCCCTTGCCGATTTTAACGTTATGACCAATTTGCACGAGGTTATCAATCCACGTGCCTTGCCCAATCACGGTATCAGGACCCGCGCCTCTATCAATCGTGGTATTTGCACCGATCTCAACATGCGAACCAATCAAAACACGACCAAGCTGTGGAACTTTAACATATCCCGAAGGATCAATAGCAAAGCCGAATCCATCTTGCCCAACACGAACCCCGGGATATAAGCGCACATGATCATCAAGAACCGCATGCGATAGGCTCGCATTGCTTCCAATACGACAACGCGCTCCAATCGTAACATTCTCATCAATATGCGCACCAGCCTCAACCCAGCCATTATCTCCAATCACAGCACCAGATGCAATAATTGCGCCTGCATCAATGCGGCAACCTTGACCAATCTTTGCATCTGAGTGAATGAATGCGTGTTCAGAAATTTGAGGTTCAAACGCATCTTGCGGGTAAAATGCCTGCGCCGCCAACGCATAAGATTTATAGGGCGTTGGGCTAATCAAAAGTGCGACATCTTCGGGGGCAATATCAACCATATCTCGATGAACAAAACACGCCCCAGCTTTAGTCTCTTTAAACTGGTCCTTATATTTCACATTATCGAGGAAACTAAGATCTGTCCATGTCGCCACATCAAGGGGCGAAACATTTTCAACAACCATGTCACTGTCAAAACCATCCGCAATAACCGAGCCGGTCAATGCAGCGATTTCAGAAAGTGTGAAGGCACGACTACGATGAAAAAATTGAGTGTCAGGCATCGTAAAACTCCACTCTATTTCTTAACATTAAAAGGAATTTTGATCTTCTGTGCATTCATCTGCTTTATGGTTTCGTCGGTAATATCCAATGATTTTGCACCAACGATAACATTACGATTAGAAAGAATAAGCGTATAACCCTTGTCACTCGCAATACTCTGAACCGCTTTAGTCAATTCAGTTTGCAATTCCTGCAACGCGACATTAGATGCAAGCTCAAACGCACGACGATTTTGCTGTGTTAATTTGCTCATACCTGCCAATTTTTCTTGGTAAGCACGCTGTTGCTTGGCAAACTCTTCTTCGCTTAATTCTTTACGTTTTTCAAACAACGCCTTACCTTCGGAACGCAGAGTTTCTTCATCCTTGGACAGCTTCGTTAAAAACGCCTCACGCGCATCCGCACGTTTTTTGTTCAGCGCCTTTGCCGCGTCAGAATCGTTAAGAACCTTCTCCACATCAACAATCGCAATAGAAAGTTCCGCTTGCGCATGCGCCAAAGGTTGAAAACCAAAAACACTCAATGCAAAAACAGAAACAACAAACAAAGGGGTAAGCAGATACTTCACAATAATACTCTCTAATTGTTTTAATTAATCAAATGACTAGAAACGTGTTCCGAAATTAAAGCGCAAAACCTCGTCTTCATCAAACTCTTCATCAGCCAAAGGCATCGCAACATCAACACGCACAGGGCCAAACGGAGAACGCCATGAAACACCAAGACCGGCACTCACACGAATACTGCTCTCATCTTGTATTTCAGAACCAGTTTCATCGAGATCGTAAAGCGTACCAAAATCACTAAACACATGACCAAGAATACCTAACTCTTCAGGAAGACCAATAGGGAATGATGTTTCAACACTACCACGGTAAAACAAGTTACCACCAAGCGAGTCATCAGTATTGCCGTCACGCGGGCCAACTCCACCATCCGCAAAACCACGAAGCGTAGAACCACCAAGATAGAAACGCTCATTAATACGAACATCCTCATCGCCATATCCCTCGATAGCACCGACCTCACCAAGAACGTTAAATATCACATTGTCTAGGATTGGATAATAGTAATTAGCTCCAGTTTTCCCAGATACATATTTAGCATCCCCCGCAAGTCCAGCAACTTCTGCATCAAGCCAATACAACATGCCCGATGTCGGGAAAATAATGCTGTCGCGATTATCATATGTAAGACGTTGAGAAAATGCAGATGTATCACGCGTACCTTCTTGATCCCGAATAAAGCGAGACGCACTGCCATCAACATCGGTGATTTCATTCCGCTCAAAACGATAACGGAAATTCTGACGCCAACGCTCAGATAGCGGATAACCCATACGAACCGCAGCACCAGTACGACGTTGATCGTATGAACTCTCATCTTGGAAATCACGCTCAACATGGAACAAATCCATACCAGCCGATAAATCACGATTAAGGAAATGTGGCTCGGTGAATGATAAATCAACCTGACTACGCTCACCCGCAACCAATGTCGCAAGTGTTAAGTTCTGTCCCTTACCAAGCAAGTTACGCTCGGTAATTCTGAAATCAGCCAACGGCCCATCACTGGTCGAGAACCCTGCCCCAATCGAAATCTCACCCGTGGATTTTTCGGTAACATCAACGTTAATCACAGTTTTATCAGGCGCCGATCCTGGCTCAACAGATACATTAACAGTATCAAAGAAATCAAGATTACGAATACGCTGTTCAGAACGCGCCAACTTAGATTTATTGAACGGGTCGCCTTCAACAAGCAAAAACTCACGACGAACAACCTTATCAAGCGTACGCAAATTCCCGTTCACATTAATGCGTTCAACGAAAACACGCGGAGATTCACCAATATTAAAAGAAATATCAACAGTCTTCGATTCGCGATTACGCTCAATATTGGGGCGAACATCAGCAAACGCATATTGTAAATCACCAAGTGCATCAGTCAAACGATCAACGCTCTCCGTTACATAATCGGCATTATACCAATCGCCTTGCTGAACATTGATATCATCACGAAGAACCTCAGGATCAAAATTACGAAGCTCCGTTGAAAGATCAACTTTACCAACCTTATAACGCGCACCTTCATCAACGGTAAAGGTAAGGAAAAAACGATCACGCTCATTCGACAATTCGGCCGATGCATTCACAAGATTGAAATCAGCATATCCCTGTGAAAGATAGAAACGGCGTAACAATTCTTTATCAAACTCAAGACGGTCAGGATCATACCGATCATCCGAATTCAAGAAACGATACCAAACATCTTCTTTTGTAGAAATTTCACTGCGCAAGCGATCATCGTCAAATTTCTTATTCCCAACAAAACGAATAGATTCAACCTTCGTCACATCACCTTCAGTAATTTCAAAAACCAAATTCACACGATTCTGATCTAGCTTAATAACCTTCGGCTCAATATTGACAGAAAAACGACCATTACGACGATAGACTTGGTAAAGGCGAGAAACATCCGATTGTACCTTTGTACGCGTAAACACCTGACGTTGACGCATTTGAATTTCACCTTGAAGCTCAGCATCTTCAATTTGCTCATTTCCTTCAAACGCAATCTCGTTAATGATTGGGTTTTCCTGAACATCAACTGTTAATGTGCCCTCGTTTTGACGAAGCGCCACATCCGCAAACAAACCAGTGGCAAACAAACGCTTCAACGCACTATCTAAAGCCGCGCGATCAACCGAGTCACCAGGCTGCAAATCAATATAAGAAAGGATGGTCGATTTTTCGATCCGCTGAGCGCCCTGAATTTCAATACGCTCCAGCACGCCTTGCGCCATAACGGGGAGAGAAACGAGCATCGTCATTGCAAAAATGAAAACGCGGCTAAAATGGTGTTTTGGTTTTAAAATCATGATGTATCGCTATTTTTAAAGTTCGGCTGAAATATGAGCATGAAGCATACGCGAAGTAAAGAATTTTCACCCAATCAACTTACCAACATTCACACCCCGCCACAATAGCGAGACACAAAAATAGATGGCTTATAAAAACAACTGCAATATATCGTTCAAATTCGCAAACACCATCAAAGCGATCAAAAACACAAATCCCGCGCGGAATGCATATTCTTGCACCTGTTCAGGAATAGGCTTACCACGAACCGCTTCAAAGAAATAAAACAACAAATGCCCACCATCAAGCAACGGGATCGGTAGCAAATTAATGAAACCAAGATTGATAGAAAGCAGCGCAGTAAACAAGATTAGTGCAATAATACCCTGTTGAGCCATATCCCCGGCAAGTGCGCCAATACGAATAATACCGCCCAATTCAGTTGCGGAACGCGTGCCCACAACCATCTGGCCAAGCGCCTCTAAAGTGCCACGCGTAATAACCCAACTTTCTTTAACCGCCTCAGCAAAGGCAACATGAACAGGGAATTTAGCAAAATCACTAGCCGCGCCATTCGATAAGAACAAAACATTCCCCTCAAGGTCATCTTCACTGCCAAGACTCTGATTATTCTCCGCCACCGGATTAACAAATAAAACCTGATCCTCATCGCCAAGCGGCATCGTAATAGGAAAAGAACGCCCCAAACGCTCACGCAAAGCTGCTGCAATCCCGGCGGTATCGCCCTTCTCAAAAACAACACCATCAACATTCGTAATATTTGATATATCAACAGCATTACGCGGACTAATCAAACCGAGAACGCCTTTACTGTGCGGGAAACCAAAACGATCTTCGACCGTTACCCTCTCTGGTGTTGCCTCGACTTCAAATCTCTCACCATCACGCTCAACAAGAAATGTACGCGGCGTATCAAGTGCAATCATCATCTCACGACGAACATCCGCAAAATCATGAATCTTTTTACCATCAATCGTAATCACGATATCATGTGGCTGAAACCCGCTAGCATCCGCAGAAGATCCCTGAACGACAGCCGCCGCACTTGGCGGGGTAACAGGCTGACCATTAAACGTGAACAATCCCGCAAGAATAATAATGGCAAAAATATAGTTAATCGCAGGCCCCGCAACCACAACCAAAGCACGCTGCCACACTGGCTTTGCAAAGAATGCCTGCTTACGTTCAGCTTCCGTCATCGGACGCGGTTTTTCCTCACCTTCAGCAACTTCATCGGTGCTGCCTGCGCTCGCCGGATCGGTATCACCAAACAACTTCACATACCCACCAAGCGGGATCAGTGAGAATTTCCAACGTGTCCCATTCTTGTCATTAATCCCGAAAATCTCTTTCCCGAAACCAATGGAAAACGCCTCAACCTTTACGCCGCACATGCGCGCAACAATGTAATGGCCCCACTCATGCACAAAAACCAAAAGGCTTAAAATAAGGACGAATGATCCACCATAAAGCCATACATTCTGGCCAACCATTTGGAAAATTTCGAAAATGTTCATGAATACGTACTCTTTTGGTTCATTAAATTGTTTCAATATACTTAGAGGCAATACGCCGGATATCCATATCCAACGCCTCAATATCCTCTAACCGCGCATCTTTATCAATGCTTTTTGTCTGAGAATCAAACGCATCAAGACTATGCTCCACACACTGCACGATATCAAGAAAACCGATTTGCTCTTTTAAAAAAGCATCCACAGCAACCTCATTCGCCGCATTCATAATAATACACGCAACCGCCCCCGCATCAATGCAGTTTTTGGAAAGACGTACAGCTGGAAATTTTTCATCATCAAGCGGCTCAAACGTCAACGCGCTCATCTTAGACAAATCAAGCCGCGCCCCCGGCGTAGAAATCCGATCAGGCCATCCAAGCGCATACGCAATAGGCGTACACATATCACTCGCCCCCATCTGGGATAAAACCGAACCATCCGCATATTCAACCATCGAATGCACAACAGATTGCGGATGCACAAGGACATCAATCTGATCAGACGGCATATCAAACAAATAATGCGCCTCAATCACCTCAAGCGCCTTGTTCATCATGCTCGCACTATCAACAGAAATTTTCTGCCCCATTGACCAATTCGGATGCGCAACCGCCTGCGCTGGCGTGGCGCTTCGCATCTGCTCCAACGACCATTCACGAAACGGCCCACCAGACGCAGTTAAAATAACACGCTCAATTGCACTGCGCTGCACCTCGTCAAAAACCTGAAAAATCGCATTATGCTCACTGTCAATCGGCAAAATTTTGGTACCATGCGCACGACATGCCGAAATCACAAGCGGCCCCGCGGCAACCAACGGCTCTTTATTGGCAATACCAACCGCCTTAGAAAATTGAATAGCCGTCAATAACGGACGCAATCCCGCAAAGCCCGTAATAGCCGAAACCGTAATATCCACATCTTCATGCAAAACATCATCAAGACGATCAAAACCGCCCTCATCATGCGTACAAATCGCATGCGTTGCTCCAAGCTGCTTTTGTAAAGTAAGGAGTTTGTCTTTTTGTGTGTGCGCCGAAATAACATGCACATCAAATAATTCAGGGGCAGATAAGACAATCTTTACCGTACTCAGGCCAATTGACCCCGTAACGCCCAAAATATTGATCCGCTTTTTACCCATGGCCATAAGCAAACAACATGAGATATACAGGCGCAGCCAGCAACATGGAATCAACACGATCCAATAAACCGCCATGCCCAGGGATAAGTGTCCCCGTATCTTTAACCCCGGCTTTGCGTTTAAACGCAGAAATCACAAGATCACCCACCTGCCCCGCAGCGCCAATAAATACGCCGGAAATCCCCATCATCATAAGCGCAACCAATGAAAAATCATCAACGCCGCGATACAAAAACATCGCAACAACCCCAATGAACGCAGGCGATAATATCGCACCGCCAAAACCCGCCCATGTTTTATTCGGGCTTATACGCGCCGCCATCTTCGGCCCGCCAATGGTTTTACCAGCAAAATACGCACCGCTATCACTGACCCAAACCATCATCAAAAAAATGATAGACCAGAAAAACCCGATGCTTTCAAAAATCACAAAGCAACACAGAAAACTTCCCATCACATAAGGAACCCCCGCGACTAAATAAATGATGCTGACCGGCTTTTCGCATTTTAAGGCAAGCTGCGCCCATTCATAAAGCGACACCGCCGCCAAAAGCCCAAGCAATGCAATAAAAGGAATGCCGCCTACAATCAAAATAGTAACCACAACCGCAATCATAACAGCCGCAGAAACACTCCGTGTCTGTAGGCTTTGAAGATTAAGGCGGCCATTAAACATGATTTAAGCTTTCGAAGATTTCACTGCGCCATAGCGGCGATCACGCTGGCCAAACTCATTAACCGCCAAGGCGAGCGCCTTTGCATCAAAATCGGGCCACAATATATCCGTAAATACAAACTCAGTATAGGCACACTGCCACAGAAGGAAATTACTAATCCGGCTTTCGCCGCTTGTGCGGATCATCAAATCAGGATCAGGAATACCCTGCGTCATCAAAAATCCTGGAAATTGCGCCGCAATAGTCTCCATCGACAATTCTTCATCCAAATGCGCATCATGAAGGCGCTTAACGGCATGTAAAATATCCTGACGCCCACCATAATTAAGCGCAATAATCGCCGTGACGTTATCGTTATTTCGTGTCAATTCTTCCGCATTTTCAATCAATTTAACGATATCCGCATCCAATGCATTACGATCCCCAATCACCCGAAGCCGCGCCCCGCTTTTATGAAGCTCCGCAGTTTCTGAACGCAAATAATAACGAAGCAAATTCATCAAATCTTTGACTTCAGATTTAGGGCGAGACCAATTCTCAGACGAAAAACCAAACAGAGTAATATATTGCACACCAAGCTCAGCTGCGTTTTTCACAACATTACGCGCCGCCTCTGCGCCTTGCTTATGCCCTGCCGTACGCGGCAAGTTTCGTGCCTTCGCCCAACGACCATTGCCATCCATAATGACGGCAACGTGTTTCGGGATATTGGTATTTTTATCAGAGCTTTGCATGACTATCTTAAACTAGAATTTAAACGACCATTATGTCAGTTTCTTTTTCCGCAAGCATCGTATCAACGCGCTTAATGATGCTGTCCGTTAATTTTTGAACATCTTCAGCTTGTTTCTTTTGCGTATCTTCCGGCTCATCGCCATTCTTAATAGAATCCATGCCGTCCTTACGTACATTACGAACAGCAATGCGCGCACTCTCCGCATATTTACCCGCAACTTTTTGAAGTTCACTGCGGCGCTCTTCCGTCAAATCAGGAAGCGGAATACGGATCGTTGATCCCTCTGGCATAGGATTAAGACCAAGACCAGAATCACGAATAGCTTTTTCGGTCGCACGAACATTGCCCGAATCCCAAACCTGTACCGACAACATACGTGGCTCAGGGATATTAACCGTACCGATTTGGTTCAATGGCATCTTACTGCCATAAACATCAACAACAATAGGGTCAAGCAAACTCACAGAAGCCCGCCCCGTTCTTAAACCCGCAAATTCTTTATGCAAATTATCAATTGCACCTTCCATACGGCGCTTCAAATCAGCTGCATCATAAGACATGATATATTTCCTTTTATTTAGTATTATACAGGTTAGCTTACGACCGTAAACTTACCCTTTGATTGAACAACTTTTGCAAAATTACCTTCTTCACGAATAGAGAAAACAACGATAGGTATTTGGTTTTCACGCGCCAATGAAATCGCCGTTGCATCCATCACACGCAAATCTTTAGTCAAAACATCCATATAAGATATCTGCTTAAAATGCGTCGCATCCGGGTTTGTTTGTGGGTCAGCTGTATACACACCATCCACTTTCGTCCCCTTGAATATAGCATCACATTCCATCTCCGACGCACGAAGTGCACCCGCAGTATCTGTCGTGAAATATGGATTACCAGTTCCTGCCGCAAAAATAACAACACGCCCCTTTTCCATGTGACGCATCGCACGGCGGCGAATATACGGCTCACAAATAGAATCCATACGGATCGCCGATTGAACGCGTGTTTGCACACCAATATTTTCTAACGCATTTTGCAATGCAAGAGCATTCATCACAATGCCAAGCATCCCCATATAATCCGCCGTTGTACGATCCATGCCATCCGCCGCGCCGGAAACGCCGCGAAAAATATTCCCCGCACCAACAACAACGCAAACCTCAACACCGCTATCAATTACCTGCTGAATATCTTTTGCAACGCGTGTGACCGTGGGGGAATGAATGCCATATTCTTCTGGCCCCATTAACACCTCACCTGACATTTTTAACATTACACGTTTATAGTGTCTCGCTTGCGCAATATCAGAGGCAATGTCGGCATTCATCATAAAATAACTCTCTTTATAAAATATGATCCTAATGTAAATGGAGCCGCACAGAATGTCCATGCAGCTCCATTAAAAAACTATAATTTAAACAGACTTAACCGTGGGCAACTTTACCAACTTCAGCGGCAAAATCTTCAACTTCTTTTTCAATGCCATCGCCAAGCTGAACACGCACATAATTAACAAGCTTGATCTGCTTGCCTGCGTCTTTGGCTGCGTTTGCAACAACGTCTTCAATTCTGGTTTCGCCATCAATCACAAATTTCTGATCAAGAAGACAGATTTCTTCGTAATATTTGCGCATACGGCCTTCAACCATTTTCTCTGCAATTTCCTGTGGTTTGCCTTCTGCTTTGGCTTGCTCGATCAGAAACTCGCGTTCTTTTTCCATTTCGGCCGCATCAACGCTTTCACGATCAAGATATTTCGGGAACGCCGCAGCAACATGCATCGCAATCTGCTTACCAAGCGCATCAAGCGTTGCCTGATCAGCGTCAGATTCAAACGCAACAAGAACACCGATCTTACCAAGGCCTTCTTTCAACGCGCCATGCACATATGAAACAACTGCGCCCTGAGACACTTCAAGCTTCTCAACGCGACGCAAAGTCATGTTCTCGCCAATTTTCGCAACAAGGTCAGTCAAAGCATCTTTAACAGATTTTACACCATGATCAGCCGCAGACAATTTTTCAACGCTATCCGCATCAATTGCTTTTTTCGCAACGGCTTCAACAAAGTTTTGGAATTCTTCATTACGGCTCACGAAATCAGTTTCCGCATTAAGCTCGATAACCGCGCCTTTTGTGCCTTCGGTTACAACCGCAACAAGACCTTCCGCTGCAGTACGGCTAGATTTCTTATCCGCTTTCGCCATACCTTTTTTGCGAAGCTCTTCCATCGCCGCTTCAACGTCGCCGTTAGTTTCAGTCAGTGCCTTCTTGGCATCCATCATGCCCGCGCCTGTTTTCTCACGTAATTCTTTAACCATTGATGCTGTAATATTAGCCATCTTTTTTCTCCTAAATAAATGTATGTGTATGATAATCCCTCGCACATGAACGCGAGGGATATTGAATAATTAAGCAGAAGCCGCTTTCTTTGCGTCTTTTTCTTCCTCAGAAGTCGCCTCTTCAGCATCCTTCTTAGGCGCTGATTGATCAGCCGTTACTTTTGCTTGCTCACCAGGAGTAAGCTCTTCTGGCTCATCTTTTTTCTTCTTCGCTTTCGGGATAGATACTTTCACATCTTCCGCCGCGCCCTTATCAATGCCCGCTTTAGTCATCTCCGCTTGAAGACCATCAAGAACCGCATCAGTCATAAGCTCGCAGTAAAACTCAATCGAGCGAAGCGCGTCATCATTACCCGGGATAACGTAATCAACACCATCTGGGTTTGCATTGGAATCAACAACCGCAAATACTGGAATGTGAAGGTTATTCGCTTCTTTGATCGCAATATCTTCTTTGTTTGTGTCAATAATGAAGATCGCATCAGGCTTACCACCCATGTCTTTAATTCCACCGATTGAAAGCTCAAGCTTGTCACGCTCACGCGTAAGCATCAAAAGCTCTTTCTTGGTACGGATTGCGCGCTGAGCATCATCCGCTAGAAGTGTATCAAGATCGCGCAAACGTTGAATTGATTTTGAAATTGTCTGCCAGTTGGTCATCATACCACCAAGCCATCTGTGGTTCACATAGTACTGACCACAACGCTTCGCGCTTTCCGCAACTTTTTGTGACGCTTGGCGTTTTGTTCCCACGAACAAAACACGTCCGCCATTGGCAACGATATCACGCAATGATTTAACCGCGTCATTCAACAACGGCTGAGTTTGTTGAAGATCGATAATGTGAACGCCATTACGCACACCAAAGATGTAATCCTTCATTTTAGGATTCCAACGACGTGTGTGGTGACCAAAGTGAACGCCCGCTTCGAGCAATTGTTGCATTGTAAATTCTGGCAAAGCCATAAGACTATCTCCTGTTTTAAGTCCAGTTATTTCCTCTGTGAGCCTTGGTTTCATTTGAAACACTGGTTTAGGAACCCACATGTGAATTTCACCCACCATGAGTGATGCTGCGGTATATATGGGGTTTTAAGCGTAATTGCAAGAACAAATTGCCCCATCAAAAAAAGCGCGGAGCTTTTTTAAAGGCTTCGCGCTTTATATAATCAATATAAGAAAATGCTATTTCTTAACTGGTGTTGGTTTACCCTTGGTAGATGGTTTTGTAGCCATGCTAGGAACCCTTATATAATGCTACCTTAAGCGATAGCGGCGATCATCAATTTTAACTGATGACAAACAGTAATATACGCCGAGTCGCAAGCAAAAAATACAGATATTTTGATACACGCAAATTTATTTTTATGCCTCGCTTATTACCCCAAATACCTATAAATGAAACTCGTCAGCAGGTGGCTTGGGATTATGATTAGGAGCTGCGTCATGAGAACCATCTGCTTCATTATCATTCGCGCCGCGCGTATAAAGATAATCTGCAGGTAGCCCCATTCTCTGACTCGCATCAATTGCAGGAAGAGCGTCAAGATAAACCCTATCCGCCAATTTGCCCATCATCTTTACCAATGTCTCTTCGCCCGGCCTAAGCCCGAATTTATCTAAGCCAACACGAGCACTCACATTCTCAGGCATGTTACTAACAGCAGCCCTAATCAACAAAAGCTGAACAGGCCTCAAATAACTTGGCATTAGCTCTGCTTTTTTGATGATAACCATGAACTCTTCAAGATAAGGATGGCTTTCTAGCTTCGGAAGCATCTTATCAAAACTTGATTGAACGTCACTAACACTTCGCACCGCCGAAGTCACACCCCATAAAGGCGCTACATTTTCAGCGGCCTCCTCCAAACTTACATCAATTTCTTCTCTCGCTGCACCCGGCCCAAAACGATCATAAGCACTTAAAAAACCATAATTCGCAGTATTGAAAACCCAGTTTAGCAATTCAGGATCATTTGCTCTATATGGCTCACCATTTGGGGTGACACCAGTTACCCTCTCATGCATTCTATTAACACGCTGTATCATTTTCTCAGCCGCATTTTTAGGGCCATAAACCGTCATCATTGCAGCTAACCCAGTACGCTGTATCCTTGCCTTAGTATTATCTTTAAAATTACTGTGCTCCCAAACCCCGCTACGAACACGTGGCTCCGCCAATTGCATACACACCGCAGACACGCCCCCAATAAAAACTGTCACTGGGTTTTTGTAAGCCCGCCAAGCTAATGAACCCGGCTCATAAAGAGCCGCTTCATTTTGCGGTGAGGTAAAATCAACATTCATCCCCGCGGGTTGGAAAAGATCATTAACCTGATGGTTGAAATAATTTGCAATCGGTCCCGGTAAATATATCGCGCCCATATGCTCTTACATTCCTAATTTATTGAACAACCAGAATCTACCATAAATAATATGTAAATGCAATTTATGCCTCGCTAATCTCCATAACACCGTCTTGCGTACGTATGATATTGCGAGCTTGCGCCGACAAACTCCAACGCCCAGCTAGACGCATTTGTACGATACGATGCCCATCAACCCGAACATGCAAATTAATGTGCGCGTGCCCCTTGCCTTCGATATCAAGAAATTCTTTAATCTTGGGAACCGCCGCGCTGCTATCCATATGGATATCAATCTCGCGAATCTTTCCCTCTAACGCCGCGTCAAGCGGCTGAACGCTAGTCGCGGTATAACGAATTTGATCTTCACGCGTCTCCGCCTCAACGCCCAACAAAAGCGCTGTACCTGGTTCTAAATGCTCACGGGTCTGGGCAAGCATATCGGAAAACATCGTTACCTCGAAAATACCCGTAGGATCGGACAGCTGAAGGAACGCATATTTATTGCCCTTTTGAGACATTTTTTCCTGTTTCTTAAGCAACACCCCAGCCATTTGAAAATTCTGACGCGACACGTTAAGCAGAGCAGATTCAACATTCACACAAGACGTAATCTTCAAATTCTCAAATTGCTGTTCTCGGCTATCAAGAGGATGCGCAGACAGATAAAACCCAACCGCCTTAAATTCCCGCGCCAATAATTCAAGCTGATCCCACGGCTCAACCTTCGGCAGATCAGGCATACCAAGCCCCCCATACCCCGAAGAACCCTCATCCGCACCGCCAAACAACGAAACCTGTCCGCTTTCCTTTTCCACCGCAAGGCTTTGCGCATAACGCAAGATAACCTCCGCCCCCGCATGCATCTGCGCACGATTGGGGTTCAAGCTCTCAAACCCGCCAGCCGTAGCCAACCCCTCAAGCTGACGCTTATTCAGGGATTTATAGTCAACACGCGAAGCAAAATCCTCAATCGATTTATAGAGGCCGTTTTGATCGCGCTCCATCACGATATTCTTCATCGCAACCTCACCAACGCCCTTCAGCGCTGCCAAAGCATATCGAATAACCTCACCATCCACTTTAAAATCAGAATTCGATTTGTTCACATCGGGCGGCGTTAACGTCACCCCCATCCGATCCAAATCCTGTTTAAACACCGATAATTTATCCGTATTACCCAAATCAAGCGTCATCGACGCCGCCATAAACTGCAATGGATAATGACATTTTAACCAAGCCGTCCAATACCCAATCAACGCATAAGCCGCCGCATGCGATTTGTTAAACCCATAGCCCGCAAACGCCGCGATCTGGTCAAAAATATGATTGGCCTGCTCCGCGGGAATTTGATTGTTGTCGTTCGCACCCGTGACAAACATCTCACGCTGCGCATCCATTTCCGCCTTAATTTTCTTACCCATCGCCCGCCGCAGCAAATCCGCACCACCAAGTGAATACCCCGCCAAAGCCTGCGCCGCACGCTGCACCTGCTCCTGATACACCATAATACCGTACGTCTCTTCCAAAAGAGGTTGAAGCAACGGATGCATGTAATCCGCCTCAATACTGCCGTCTTTCACACCAATATAAGTCGGAATATTATCCATCGGGCCAGGACGATAAAGCGAGACAAGCGCAATAATATCGCCAAATTTATCCGGCTTCATCTTGCGAAGAACATCACGCATACCCGCCGATTCCAACTGGAAAACGCCAACCGTTGCCCCTTGCGTCATAAGCTCATATGACGGCTGATCATCAAGCGGTATCTCGAGCGTATCAATCTTCTTGCCCAATTGTTGTTCAACTAATTTCAAGGTCTTATGCACAACCGTCATCGTCTTCAAGCCAAGGAAGTCAAACTTCACAAGGCCCGTTTGCTCAACAAATTTCATGTTAAATTGCGTCACCGGCATGTCGGAACGCGGGTCACGGTAAAGCGGCACAAGCTCATGTAAAGGGCGATCCCCAATAACAACCCCCGCCGCATGCGTTGATGCATGACGATAAAGCCCCTCTAGCTGCAACGCGATTTCAATCAAATGGATCGAACTTGCGTCTTTTTTGATCTCCAAACGCAAATCAGGATCTGCATCAAGCGCCTCTTGCAATGTCATCGGATTGGCTGGATTATTAGGAATTAACTTCGCCAAACGGTCAACCTGCATATAAGGCATCTGAAGCACGCGCCCAACATCGCGCACCACCGCACGCGCCTGTAGCTTACCAAAGGTAATAATCTGTGCCACGCGGTCACGGCCATATTTACGCTGTACGTATTCGATAACCTCGCCGCGACGATCCTGACAAAAATCAATATCGAAATCAGGCATAGAAACGCGTTCAGGGTTCAAGAACCGCTCAAACAGCAAATCAAATTCAAGCGGGTCCAAATCCGTAATCTTGAGCGCCCACGCCACAACCGAACCCGCACCCGATCCACGCCCCGGCCCCACGGGGATATCTTGCTCTTTCGCCCATTTGATAAAATCAGAAACGATCAGGAAATAACCCGGAAACCCCATGCCATTGATAATATCCAATTCAAACGCAAGCCGATCAAAATAAGGTTTCGGATCAATATCGGGATTGGCCTTAAGAACAAAATTATCAAGCCGCCACTGCAACCCATCTTCCGATTGCGCTTTTAATTCCTCAAACTCGGATCGCGTACCAACCGTATCAAACGCAGGCAAAATAGGATCAATCGGCTCAAGTAAATATGAACATCGTTGCGCAATCACCGTCGTGTTTGAAATGGCCTCGGGCACATCCGCAAATAATGCTTCCATCTCTGCGGCGGATTTAAAGTAATGCTCTGGCGTTACCTTACGGCGATCACTCTCACTAACATAACGCCCCTCGGAAATACACAGCAACGCATCATGCGCCTCATGTGATTTGCGCTCTAAGAAATACGCGTCATTGGTCGCAACCAAAGGCACATCATGCTTATACGCCAACTCAATCAGCGCATCTTCAACCGCCTCTTCCTGTGGCCAGCCATGGCGTTGCAGCTCAATATAAAAACGATCACCAAAACACTCTTTAAGATAAAGCAATTCTTCTTCCGCTTTATCCGCCTGCTTGTGAAACAATGCATCATTAATCGCGCCTTTTGACCCGCCCGAAAGACAGATCAAACCATCACTAAATTCTTTGATAAACTCTTTAGTGATAAAAGGATTGCTTGCATCATCGCCCTCCATATACGCGTCACTAATGACCCGCGAGAGGTTCAAATACCCCTGCTCGCTTTGTGCCAGCAATACAAGCTGATGATCGCTATCTTGATATAAAAGCTGCGCGCCCAAGATCGGCTGCACGCCATTCTGTTTGGCCTCAATCGCAAATTCCATTGCGCCAAACATATTCGATGAATCCGTCACTGCAACCGCAGGCATATTTTGCTTAACGCAAGCTTTAATAAGGTCCTTAACCTTAATCGCCCCCTCCGCAAGGGAATACGCAGAATGCAAATGCAGATGAACAAATTGTGACATGAAAAGAGTGTAGCAATGAAGAGCCGTACATTTCTAGTCGAAAGGTACAATTCTCCCCGCTTTTAATTCAAGCGCGCGATCCATACGATCCGCAAGATCATGGTTATGCGTCGCAATCAGCGCTCCAACATTGCGCACACGAACCTGCTCAAGCAGAATATCAAAAACCTCCGCTGAAGTATCAGGATCAAGATTCCCCGTCGGCTCATCCGCGAGCAACAATTTCGGATCATTCGATAACGCCCGCGCAATCGCCACACGCTGCTGCTCCCCACCCGAAAGCCGCGCAGGACGATGATCAAGACGCTTACCCAAACCAAGCTGAGCCAGCACCGCACCGCCTCTATCCATCGCGTCATCACGCTTCTCACCAGCAATAATAAGCGGCATCGCCACATTTTCCTGCGCCGTGAACTCAGGCAGGAGATGGTGGAATTGATAGATAAACCCAATATCATTGAGGCGGATTTGCGTCCGCGCCTTCTCATTGGCTTTGCTTACATCCTGATGATCAATATAAATTGATCCCGCGGATGGCTTATCCAATAATCCCGCAATCTGAAGCAAAGTCGACTTACCCGAGCCAGATTGCCCTACCAAAGCAACAAGCTCACCCTTATCAACCTTCAAATCAAGATTGTCGAAAATCGTAAGCGTACGCCCACCCTGTTCAAAGACCTTACGCATCCCCGACAATTTCAACAAAATCGCCTGCTCAATCGGTGAATTAAATGCCGCTTTATTCATATCTAAGCGCCTCTACTGGGTCGAGCCTAGATGCGCGCCACGCAGGATACAATGTTGCTAAAATCGACAAAAAGAACGCCATCCCGATAACCGCGCTCACTTCATGCCATTCAATCACCGCCGGCAATTGAGAGAGAAAATAAATTTCATCGGCAAACAACTCTGTTCCGGTTAACCCTTCAAGAATCTGGCGAATACGTTCAATATTCAACGCAAAGGCAATGCCCAAAATCGCCCCCATCAACGTCCCCATAATACCAATGCTCGCCCCAGTCAGCATGAATATCTTCATCATATTCGAACGGCTCGCGCCCATCGTCCGCAAAATCGCAATATCTTGCCCCTTGTCCTTAACAAGCATAATCATGGACGAAATAATATTAAACGCCGCCACAACAATAATCATCGTCAAAATCAAGAACATCACGTTACGCTCCACCTCAAGCGCGTTAAAAAAGCTCTGATTGGTATCACGCCAATCATAAACACCCGCCTGCCCCTTCACCGTCAACGCGACCACATCACGAATTTGATCCAATTTCGACGGATCAGACAAAAACACCTCTAGCGCTGTCACCGATCCATTCATTTGAAAGAATGTCTGCGCCGTATCAAGCGGCATAAATATATACCCGCTATTATATTCATACATCCCTACATCAAATATCAAACCAACCTCATAGCTGCGCTGCCTCGGCACCGATCCAAACGGGGTTGATTTTACCTGCGGCGACAACAACGTGAGCGTATCACCTGCCCGCACCCGCAATTTATTCGCAAGCACAGAGCCAATCGCAACCTTATTGCCCGTAAAATCGGCGAGCACACCGCTCTCTATGGAGTCACGCAACAAAGGACGGTTCGCAAAATCCTCCCAGGAAAGGCCACGCACCATCACGCCCATTGATTGCCCTGATTTGGAAACCAATGCCTGACTTTCGATGATCGGGCTAACCTGCTCAATCCCGTTAATCGGTTCAACTTTACTTTTTAGGAAATCATAATCATAAAGCGGCCCGTTGAGCGAATAAACATTCATATGACCATTCAGCCCAAGGATACGGCCAAAAAGCTCCTGACGAAAACCATTCATCACCGACATCACGATAATCAATGTCGCAACGCCTAGCATGATCCCTGTAAATGAAAACCCCGCAATAACGGAAACAAAACCCTCCGCTTTTTTCGATCTCAAATACCGAAACGCAACCAGTCTTTCAAACGGAGAAATCATGAATTAATAAGCCTTCCCGACCAAAACTTTTTTCCCGTCATCATCAAGCGGCAAGCAACGCGACGTGAGAGAATAACGCTTTTGAAGTTGAATATATTGAGGATCATCAATCTTATCCGTATCAATTCGCGCAAACCCTTTTGCACCCTTAACTTTGAAATGCGCCTCAACGTCATCAAGCGACGAAACGTCAAATATATTGGCATCACGAAAAGTCTTCGCACGGGTCAAAAGCGTCTCATGGATCTGATCCAAAAGGCTCGATGCTTGGCCAATAAACTCACCAAAGCCGCAGGTTGTCTTTGAATCACGCCCCAAATCACGGCGCACATGCGTCAATGCATTGTCTTGCACTTCACGCGCACCAATCTCAACACGAAGCGGCACGCCCTTCTTGACCATACCCCACATTTTATCAGGAATGCGCGCTTCGCTAGTATCGACACGTGCACGAATACCGACCTCTTTCAAAGCATCTTTAAGCTTATTGGCATAATCTAAAACAGCATCATCATTCTCATCACCCTTGGTAATCGGCAAAATGCCAACCTGATAAGGCGCAATCTTCGGCGGCATAATCATACCGTCATCATCACCATGCACCATGATCATCGCACCAATCAAACGCGTCGAAATACCCCATGACGTTGTCCACGCCAATTGCTCGTCACCATCACGTCCTTGGAAGGAAATACCGCAAGATTTTGCAAAATTTTGCCCCAAATCATGCGATGTCCCTGCCTGCAACGCTTTTCCATCTTGCATCATCGCTTCAATCGTCAATGTATTATTGGCACCGGGAAAACGCTCATCCGCTGTTTTCTCACCAACAATCACCGGAAGCGCAAGGTAATTCTCAGCAAAATCACGATACGCCTCAATCATCTTCAAAGAATCCGCCTTCGCCTCATCCGCTGTCTCAAACGCGTTATGACCTTCCTGCCACAGGAATTCAGACGTACGCAAAAACAGACGCGTACGCATCTCCCACCGCATCACATTCGCCCACTGGTTAAGCTTCATCGGCAAATCACGATAAGATTGAATCCAACGCGACATGCTGTCACCAATGATCGTCTCTGATGTCGGACGAATAACATATGGCTCTTCTAATTCACCCGCAGGTTTAAGCCCACCTTTACCATCATCTTCCAAACGATGATGCGTAACCACCGCACATTCCTTGGCAAACCCATCAATATGCTCTGCCTCACGACTGATAAATTCCAAAGGAATAAGAAGCGGGAAATACGCATTCTCCACACCCATATCCTTGATCATATCATCAAATATCCGCTGCATATTTTCCCAAACCGCATAACCATAAGGTTTAATAATCATACATCCACGCACAGGCGAGTTTTCCGCCATGCCTGCAGATTTGATAACTTGTTGATACCATTCGGGGAAATTATCGTCACGCGTGGGGACGATTGCTGTTTTAGGGGTCTTGCTCATGTTACGGGTATTGGCCTTCTAATATACTTTCATCTTCGCTATCGCTATTGATAACGCCATCGGTACTGTCTTGCGCTTTTAACACTTCAACGTCAATACCATTTTCATCTACCGCCTCCTCTTTTACAGGGACGCTTTGCGGCTTCAACTTAACATCTTTTTGAACACGATCAACAGCCTCGGTCGAAATGACAGTTTCATCGCCGCTCATCACTTTAACGCTGCTCTTTTTCTTCTGCTCCATTGTAGATTGAACAGGTTTAAAACTTGGTTTTGGAGGTGGTTCAGAAACGACAGGAGCAGTCACTTTAGAGATAATAGCATCAAGCTTATCAATATTAACATCCCCACCGCAAATACGCTTAATATCCGCAGAAATTTCCTGCCCGTTATAAAACACCGATCCATCTTGATTAATCTCAATATTCGCAATCTCCGGCTCCAACATTAACCCAGGAACACTGCGCAATTCTGGTCTGTCAAAATACTCAGCAAGGTTAACATCAACCGGAATACTGATCGATCCATGCACAGGATCTTGGATGGAATTAATATTCACCGGAACATCTGTCGCTCCCGGTTGAAATTCAACACCATCAATCGGAACAAATTGCGAAAGCCGCTCACATACACTATCCACCCCCTGCTGCGCCATCGCGGGAAAAACCCACACCGAAAAAACGACAACAGCAAAACATAAACGCATCATTTCAAAGCATCCTCTTCAAACATGGCCTGCGCCATATCTTGAAAACTAATAACATCAGCCTCAATGATCAGATAAATAATCACCCAAATGACCGCCGCACCGATTGTCGTCCAGATAAATTTCTTCTTTATATTCGCACCGGGCATAACCGTGCCGTCAATATCGCGCTTATGGCCAAACGGCAGCACCATCAACAAAAACGTCCACCACGCAATTAAAAAAACGACAATCCCAGTAAACCAACCCATATCAAACTCTCAATACATGTATTGTTGCCTTGGGCTTAATCCCAAGCACATGAAAACAAAAGCGTCGTAATCCAATGCGCAGCTCTTCCGCCACCACATCATCATCCTTCAGGCTCTTGGCACTCATATCGTCCAATATGTCTTCAATTTCAACCGCAAGGTTTTCTTCAAACTGCTCTTCATCTGGATCTTCTGGATCAATCAAACCAACCGTCTCAAATTTCGGATCGCCCAACAATTGGCCGTGCCCATCCAGAACAACCGACACATGAAGCACACCAGTATATTGAAGCTTACGACGTGCAGAGATGGATTGATGATCGCTACGAATAACCCGTTTTTGATCCACCGCCAAAACATCGGTTGCGATATGATCAACAATCGTCGCAAGCCCACCAGACAGTTTAATAATCGAACCATTGCTCGGCACAACAGTATGCTTAACCTGACAACTTTGCGCAAATTGCGCATGCGCTTCTAGCTGTGTGCGCTCCCCATGCACGGGAATAACCGTATTCGGGTTTAGCCATTGAAACATTTGCGCAATTTCATCACGGCAAGGATGCCCCGACACATGAATTTTGTTCTCCGTGTCATTGGGGGTCACAATACGAATACCTGCCCCGCTCAAATTATTCTTAATGGTGTTAATCTCACGCTCATTACCGGGAATAGCCCGTGATGAGAATATAACCGTATCCCCCGGATTAAGCGTCATAGAGCGATGATCGCCGCGCGATATCTTTGCCAACGCCGCTCGATATTCCCCCTGTGACCCCGTCACAATCACAACAAGCTTTTCATCAGGAATAAAACCAATATTCCCCTCATCTAAAAATTCAGGAACATCAGCTAAATACCCACAATCTTTAGCACATCCAATCATATTATGCAGCGAACGACCAATCACTGCGACCTGTCGATCACACGCTTGCGCCGCTTTTGCAATGGAGTGTACGCGTCCTATATTTGATGAAAATGTCGTAATCGCAATCTTGCCATGACATGTCTTAAATTCCGCCTCTAACCCCTTAGCCACATCGCTTTCCGAACCTGAAAACCCGTTCACCTCAGCATTCGTAGAATCCCCGATATACGCAAGCAACCCTTCTTTACCCGCCGCCTTTAACGCATCCGCATCGGTTGGCTTGCCAATCGTCGGCGCAGGGTCTAAATTCCAATCACCACTATGCATAACATTGCCGTGAACAGTCTTGATAAACAACGAAACGCTCTCCGGTACGGAATGCGAAACACCAATAGGGTGAACCTCAAATGAACCCACATGAAACGCCTCATTTGGCTCAATGACATTCACCTCAACCTTACGCAATCCGCGCTCTTTCAATTTACGCTTCAATACTGCGACGGTGAATTTTGTCGCATAAAGCGGACATCTGAACCGCTCCCATAGATGCGCAACCGCACCGATATGGTCCTCATGCGCATGAGTAATAATCATACCCTTTAAATCATGTTGATTGTCCTCAAGAAATTCAGGGTCAGGAAGCAATAAATCAATCCCGGGGAAACGTTCATCCGCAAACCCGATGCCACAATCGATCGCTAACATCTCACCATTGCATATGTAAACATTTAGGTTCACCCCAAATTGTTCACTCCCCCCCAATGGTAGAAAATAAAAATCATTCCCAAACTCTGACTGAATACTCATAAACGCTTTCTATGTATGTTGCGCCGCAATAAGGCACAAACCTTTTAATGTTAAATTTTCATCCACGATATCAATCGCGGCATTATCCTTTGCAAATAAAGGCGCAAGGCCACCCGTTGCAATAACCGTCACATCGCCTCCGATCTCCGCTCGGATTTCACTTAAAATCCGGTCAATCAAACCGACATAGCCCCAATATACACCCGATTGCATTGCCGAAACCGTGTTTTTACCAATCGCAGATTCTGGCTTTTCAACGCTAATCTGCGGCAATTTGGAAGCCGCCTGATGCAACGCCGCCATTGATAAATTAACACCCGGCGCGATCACACCGCCCGCGTAATTACCATCAAGATCCACAACATCAAATGTTGTCGCCGTTCCAAAATCAATCACAATCACCGGCGTGTTATAATGCGCCTTAACCGCCGCCGCATTAACCAATCGATCCGCGCCAATATCCTCTGGGCGATCAATAACAGCCGCAATACTAACCATATCCTTCGTCACAAAAACAGGGCTAACCCCAATATACTTTTCACAAAAACGACGAATACCAAAATTCGCATCCGGAACAACCGATGAGACAATAACCTTATGGATAGATTTCCACTTCACCCCGGAAACATCAAAAAGCTGGTTCAAAAAAGCCGCATATTCATCCGCGCTATGACGTGCATCACTGCGTAAGCGCCATGATTCAACAAGCACATCTTTATCATAAACCGCAAAAACAGTATTCGTATTCCCAATATCAATCGCCAATAACATATCAGTATAAATAAACCTCTCCCGAGCTCACCGTTTTCAAGCGATGTTGATCATCGTATAATCGTAAATTACCAAACGCATCAATATCATGAAAAAATCCATTCTCCAAATGAGTCCCGATTTTCACCTGCATGTTTTGCCCCTGCTCATGCGCATGTTTAAGCCAAGATTGACGCAATTCATCAAAACCATTCTCAATCCAAAACACGTAATGTGCATCCATAATCTCTAAGAACCGATCCCGCAAAATATCGGCTTTTATGCCTTCTTTCGTGTAATCATTCAACGCAACACCAAGCCCTTCAGGCGCCGCAGACACATTCACACCAACACCAACCACAGCCCAATGCATCGACCCATCCTGCGCCAGTTCCGTTTCCAGCAATAATCCCGCACATTTATCCCCGTTGATCAAAACATCATTCGGCCATTTTAGCGACAAAACCTCATCCAAATCACCGCAAGACAAATTCTTGATAGCCTCAACCAGAGCCAGACCCGCAATCAAAGCAAGCTGTCCAATATCTCGCGCCTGACAAGGCGGCCTTAACAATACAGAAAGAAAGAGATTACCGGGAAGAGAATCCCACTTGCGCCCATGACGTCCACGACCGCCACTTTGAACATGCGCCTGTACAACATAGCCCTCAACCTGACCTGAACGCGCCATATCCATCACGATATCTTGGGTCGATTGAACCTCATCATGCGTCTCTATGACCCAATCAAGGTTCATCTTTTACCCAACAAATAGCGAGGATGCCGCTGCCTGCATAGCGTTAAGAACAACGCCGGGCTTAATGATAAAACCCACAATGAACAAAACAGAAAGCGTCAAAACAATCTTACGCGCCAACGGAAAGCCAGAATCATAAGCATCAACAGGCTCATCAAAGAACATCACCTTAATGATACGCAAATAGTAATACGCACCAATAACAGAGGTCAAAACACCAACCACCGCAAGCACATAAAGCTCCGCCTCTACCGCGGCGTTAAAGATCGCCAGCTTCCCGAAGAAACCAGCAAATGGCGGGATACCAGCCATCGAAAACATCAATATCGCCATACCATAGGCAAGCGCAGGGTTATGACGAGAAAGACCAGAGAGATCAGAGATATTCTCCAAAACATGATCATTGCGGCGCATACATAGCACAACAGCAAAAACACCAGCCGTCATGATCATATAGATAAACAGATATAGCATAACCGCAGACGCACCAACCTCGTTACCCGCAACAATCCCAATCAAAACATACCCCATATTCCCAATAGAAGAATACGCAAGCAAACGCTTAATGTTATCCTGCGCAATCGCCGCAAACGCACCAACAATCATCGAAGCAACCGCAAGGAAATAAACAATCTGCCCCCATTGATCCGCCATAATGCCAAACGGTTCAAACAACAAGCGCATCAAAAGCCCCATAGCCGCAATCTTTGGAACCATAGCAAAGAACGCCGTCACACATGTTGGCGCCCCTTGATACACATCCGGCGTCCACATATGAAACGGCACGGCAGAAACCTTGAAAGCAAGCCCGGCAAGAATAAACACCAAACCAAACGTCACACCAAAACCAATCGTTTCTGTGGCCATAAGCGTATTTTGAATAACCTCAAAATCAATCGTCCCTGTAAAACCATAAATCAACGAAATACCAAACAACAAGAACCCGGACGATAACGCTCCAAGGATGAAATACTTAATCCCGGCTTCTGAACTTTTAAGAGAATTACGATTAAACGCCGCCAAAACATAAAGCGCGAGCGATTGAAGCTCTAAACCAACATAAAGGCTCAACATATTATTCGCCGAAACCATCACCATCATACCAACCGCAGACAGCAAAATAAGAATAGGATATTCAAATCGCGCAATACCCTGTTGAATGAGATAGCGTACAGACAATGAAATCGACGCAATAACACCAATCAAAATGATAATCTTCATGACACTGGCAAATAAATCCAACTTAAAGAGGCCATTTAAAACCGCCTCCTCATCGCTCGGCACATTAAGCGTGATCATAATCGCAACAAACGCAGCTAGAGCCGCATACCAGCTAATCACCTTCGTACTTTCATTGCCGAAATTCGCCCCGACAAGCAATAAGCCCATCGCACTAATAGCGAGAAAAATCTCCGGCAATAATGGAACCAAATTCAAATCCATGACTTAATGTCCCTCATTCTCTAATGGCTGCAGTGGTGTATCAACCGCCTCCGCCGACGCCGCCAAATGCGCATTATAATTGCTAACCAATTTCTCAATAGCCGGGCTAGTGATGCTTGTAATAGCACTTGGAAACACACCAAAATAAATCACCAACACAACAAGCGGCGCTAAAAGCCAAAACTCACGTGGGTTTAAATCCTGCATGCTCGCCGCATCGGAATGCTCCGTCGGGCCAAATACCACTTTACGATAGAGCACGAGCATATACGCCGCGCCCAAAACCAAACCACTTGCCGCCAAAAATGCAATTGTCGTATTCACCTTAAACGCCGCAAGCAAGACGAGAAACTCCCCAACAAAGCCAGATGTCCCAGGCAAGCCAACTGAGCCAAGCATAAAGATCATAAACACGGTCGCATATTTAGGCATATTCTTAACAACCCCGCCATAACGCGCAATCTCACGCGTATGAAGACGATCATAAACAACACCAACACACAAGAATAACGCCCCCGATATCAAACCATGCGACAGCATTTGATAAACCGCGCCCTCAACACCAACAACAGTAGCGGTGAAAATACCGAGCGTCACATAGCCCATATGCGCAACCGATGAATACGCAATTAACTTTTTCATATCCGTCTGAACAAGCGCAACAAGCGACGTGTATATAATCGCGATAACAGATAACCAATAAACGAAATCAGTAAAGAACGCCGTCGCGTCAGGAAATAGTGGCAATGAGAAACGAAGGAAACCATATCCGCCCATCTTCAACAAAACCCCTGCCAAGATCACAGACCCCGCAGTCGGTGCCTCAACGTGGGCATCAGGAAGCCATGTATGCACCGGCCACATCGGCATCTTAACGGCAAATGAGGCAAAGAACGCAATCCATAGCCATTTCTGTATCTCCGGCGAAACAGGATTAGCCATCAATGTCGGAATATCGGTCGAACCAACCTGCGCATAAAGCGTTAAGATCGCAACCAACATCAAAACCGAACCAAGCAACGTATATAGGAAGAATTTATAAGACGCATAAACACGGCGCTTTCCACCCCATACCCCGATAATCAGGAACATGGGAATAAGCACGCCTTCAAAAAATGTATAAAACAAGATCGTATCAAGCGCGCAAAACGTTCCAATCATAAAGCTTTCCAATACAAGGAAAGCAATCATGAACTCCTTAACCCGCGTTTTTATGGAACTCCACGCAGATAGAATACAAATGGGTGTCAAAAACGTCGCCAGAAGAACGAACAAAACGGAAATCCCGTCCACACCCATATGGTAGTTAATGCCAAAAGTCTTAAGCCAGCCGCTATGTTCAACAAATTGAAAGCCATCATCAAGCGGCTCAAACCGAATAACCATATAAACCGCAAAAGCGAGCGTAAACAAAGAGGTGTAAAGCGCCATATATTTGGCGTTCTTCCCAACCGTTTCCTCGTCGCCGCGGATCATCAAAATGATCAAACATCCGGCAAGCGGCAAAAACGTCATTATAGAAAGGAGTGAAAATTCAATCATAATCTAAAACTCTTATACCCCCAGGCCGGATTTAAAGAAGAACCAGGATAAAATCGCGATAACCGCCAAAATCATCAAAAATGCATAATGGTAAATAAAGCCAGTTTGAACGCGGCTTAACACACCTGCGAATCTCTGCGTAAGCCCTGCCGAACCATCAGGGCCAAAGCGATCAATTGTTTTTTGATCACCATAAACCCAAAAGAATCGCCCTATACGCCACGCATTCTTAACAAATACTTTGGTATAAAGCTCATCAAAGAAATATTTATTATAGAAAAGCGTATGAAGCCAAGCGAAATTCGCACGCGTCTTTTTCGGAAGATCTGTATATTTTATATACGCTAACCATGCGCCAAAAATACCAAGCACCCCCATAACAAGCGGTAATTTTTTAACCCACATAGGAACATTATGCGCGGCTTCCACCGTATCATTTTCCGCCTTTACAAAGAGTGCATCCTGCCAAAACGATTCCTTAGCCCAAGCAACATGATCACCATCAGCCTCTTCATGTTCGCTTTCACGCTTGGCATCGGCGTGTTGCTCAACACTATCCGCGCCGGTCACATTTTTGGAAATATTATGAACACCCTCACCCACTTGCTCAGCCGCCTCATGCAATTCTTCAACAACCTCAACCTGGTGCCCCTTGCCATGATCGGCGCCATGATGCGCGGATGAACCAACAAAGCTCTGATAAAATACAAATCCCGCCAATATCGCGCCAGTCGCCAATAACATCAATGGCCCAAGCATCACCGCAGGACTTTCATGAACATGGCTCATCACCTTTTCAGATGCGCGTGGCTTACCATGGAACGTCATAAAGATAAGACGGAACGAATAAAACGCAGTCATCAAAGCCGCCGCAATTCCCATCCAATAAGCATAATGCCCCCAAGCAGATTGATCCGCCCATGCCGCCTCAAGCACAATATCCTTGGAATAAAAACCAGCCAAAGGTGGGATTCCCGCAAGCGCAAGCGAACCGATCCACATCAAAGCATAAGTAACGGGTATCTTCTTATATACGCCGCCCATCTTACGCATATCCTGTTCATCACTCATCGCATGAATGACCGATCCCGTGCCGAGGAAAAGCAAAGCCTTGAAGAACGCATGCGTAACCAAATGGAACATCGCCGCACCATAAGCCGACACACCAAGCGCAAAAAACATGTAACCAAGCTGCGACATCGTTGAATACGCAATCACACGCTTAATATCAAACTGCGTTAAACCGATGGTCGCGGCAACAAACGCAGTCGTCCCACCAACAATCGCAACAACCTGCAACGCATCAGGCGCATATTCATAAAGAGGCGACATGCGCGCAACAAGGAAAACCCCTGCCGTAACCATCGTCGCCGCATGAATAAGCGCAGAAACAGGCGTCGGCCCTTCCATCGCATCGGGCAACCATGTGTGCAATCCAAGCTGCGCTGATTTACCAATTGCACCAACAAAGAGCAGAAGGCCAATCAATGTCATCGCATGAAAGTCATGCCCTAAAAACGAAAACGTCATCTCCGCATGATCGGGAACCGCCGCAAATATTTCATCAAACTGAATCGTGCCAAACACAACAAAAATGGCCATGATGCCAAGCGCAAAACCAAAATCCCCAACACGGTTGACAATAAAGGCCTTCTGCGCCGCGGCGTTCGCGCTGTGCTTGTGGTTCCAAAACCCGATAAGAAGATAAGACGCAAGACCAACCCCTTCCCATCCAAAGAAGAGCTGAAGCAAATTATCCGCCGTAACCAACATCAACATCGCAAATGTAAACAACGAAAGATAAGCCATAAAGCGGCCACGCGCATTATCATGGCTCATATAACCAACCGAATACACATGCACACAAGCAGACACAATATTAATAACGCACATCATCACGACAGATAACGTGTCAATGCGTAGCGCCCAATTCACAGAAAAATCACCAGACACAATCCATGGCATAATCGTAGTCGTATAGGCCTGCCCACCAAGCGCAACATCAAGGAAAAGCCCGATAGACGTAAACGCAGCAATAATAACCGCCGAACACGTCACAACCTGACACCCGCCATGGCCTAATTTTTTACCGAATAATCCAGCAATTAAAAACGCAACCAAAGGTAAAAAGACAGCAATCAATTCCATTTCTAGTCTCTACCCCTTCATATCCGCGATTTCTTCAACCGCAATCGTGCCTTTATTCCTAAAGAACACCACCAATATAGCCAAACCAATCGCCGCTTCCGCTGCCGCAACCGTCAAAATAAACATTGTAAAAACCTGCCCCACCAAATCACCAAGATACGCAGAAAAGGCCACAAAATTAATATTCACGGCAAGCAACATAAGCTCAACAGACATCAAAATAACGATTACGTTTTTGCGATTTAAAAACATCCCAAATACGCCAATCGTAAACAAGATACCCGCAAGCGTGAGGTAATGAGCCAGCCCTATTTCAGTCAATAAATCCATAATCTACACCCCTGTCCCCGGCGTTACCTTTTGAACCTTCAGAACGTCTTCAGGCTTACGCGCATGCTGCTCCGCAACGCTTTGACGGCGCACACCAGGACGACGGCGATGCGTTAAAACAATGGCGCCTACCATCGCAACAAACAAAATCAATCCCGCGCCCTGAAACGCCAACACATAATCCGTATAAATAATCTTACCGAGCGCCTGCGTGTTAGAAACACTCTCACCCGGGCTAGGCGCAGCCAAATTCGCCAGCTTATCGTCACTCATGCTCCAAGTACCGAACACGGCAATCAATTCAAACAATAATACCGCACCGATAATAAGCCCAATCGGCACATATTGCATCGCGCCCTTGCGAAGATCCGCAAAAGAAATATCAAGCATCATCACAACAAAAAGGAACAAGACGGCAACCGCGCCAACATAAACAATCACCATAATCATCCCGACAAACTCCGCCCCAAGCAAAATGAAAAGCCCTGCAGAGTTAAAAAAAGCAAGAATCAAAAACAAGACAGAATGCACCGGATTTTTTGCCGTAATCACAAGGACCGACGACAATACCAAAATGCCTGCAAAGAAATAAAAAGCTAATGCTGAGATGATCATGAAAAGAAGTCTCTGTTTTTCTTTTCGTTTTAGTCCTTTAAGCCTCGCTTCGCAAGAGTCGAAATGGAAAAAATGGCTTTAATGTTTAATTATTTTAATGTCCTTAACATAAACTAATTCACATGTACCAAAACCTGAATCACTACACGATGTAGAACTGCGCCATCGCCACCCGTCATTTCTATGAATATTGGTCAAATACCCGACAATATGAACAACATCTCCCGTTTTAACGGATTTCAGTTTTTGCTGAACATGAGTGTCAGAAGCGATCATATCGCATATTGTCTGCATACATCGGAAAGATAATATTTAGATGATAAAACAATCAGACGCATGAATTAGCGATATGGTGCATCGGCCAAAAGATTAGACGCAATTTGCGCTTCCCAACGATCACCGTTGGCGAGTAATTTGTCTTTATTATAAAACAACTCTTCACGCGTCTCCGTAGAAAATTCGAAATTCGGCCCCTCGACAATCGCATCAACAGGACAAGCCTCTTCACAAAGCCCACAGTAAATACATTTTGTCATGTCAATATCATAGCGAGTCGTACGGCGTGACCCATCTTCACGCGGCTCGGCCTCAATCGTGATCGCAAGAGCAGGACAAATCGCCTCACATAATTTACACGCAATACAGCGCTCCTCACCATTGGGATAACGACGCAGCGCATGCTCACCGCGGAAACGAGGGCTAATTGGTCCCTTCTCATGCGGGTAATTAATCGTAACGCGCGGCATGAAGAACATGTATTTCAAGGTTAAGGCAAACCCCTTAACAATCTCCACCAACAAAAATGACTGTAAAAATCTATTCACTTTTCTAATCCTTAATTTTAAGACGGCAACGCATCAAACGTAATTAAAATACCAGCCGTCAAAACGACCCAAAACAACGTCAACGGCAAGAAAACCTTCCATCCCAAACGCATCAATTGGTCATACCGGAAACGCGGCAATGTCGCCCGCGCCCAAATAAACACAAACATGACAAGCAATGTCTTGATCGCAAACCAGATAATGCCCGGCACAAATGCCAACGCCTCAATCCCGAATGGCGGCAACCAAGCCCCAAGGAACAGAATATTCGTCATCGCCGACATCAAAATCATCGCCGAATATTCACCAAGGAAAAACAGAGCATAAGTCATAGCCGAGTATTCAACCATGAAACCACCGGTAATCTCCGACTCCCCTTCCGGCAAATCGAACGGCGCGCGATTCGTCTCCGCCAAGATTGACACAAGAAACACAATCAACATGGGAAACAAAAGGATCTGCATCCACACTGGACGATCCGCCTCAACAATCCCTTGTAAATTTTGCGTGCCCGTACATAACAACACACAAACGATAATCAAACCCATCGACACTTCATAAGAAACCATTTGCGATGCAGAGCGAAGCCCACCAAGAAAGGCATAGCGCGAGTTAGAAGCCCACCCCGCCATAATCACCCCATAAACAGTCATAGATGAAACAGCAAAAAGATAAAGAATTCCCGCATTAATATTCGCAATCACCCATCCCTTATCAAAAGGAATCACCGCCCATGCCACAAGCGACAAGGCAAAAAGCATCATTGGCGCAATCACAAAAACCGGGCCATTGGCCTGTGATGGAATAATCGTCTCTTTCGAAAACAACTTGATTCCATCCGCAATCGGCTGAAGCAAACCAAATGGTCCAACGGTCATTGGCCCCTGACGACGCTGCATCGCACCCATAATTTTACGCTCACCATAGGTATAATATGCAACCGTCAACAAAACCCCGACAGTAACCGCCAAAATAGCCGCAAGCTTTATGATGGTCCAATCAACCGCAAAAATGCCCGTAATTTCGATCATGCCGCCTTATCCTCTTTATCAATAAATTGCGCAATATTTGGCTTAAAATAATCCGGCCCTTTGAGGATTTTCCCATCCTCGGGACGAACAATCGGCTTACCATCCGCGCCAAGCTTAGACATATTTGAACGCTGAACCTCTTCAAACGCCGCTGTCTTTACGCCATGCAAACCAAAAGAAAGATACGCCCCATCCAGCACATATTGAATATCCGTCAACGCATCAAGCACCTCAACAATATCCCCCGCCTCAAGCGCCTCTTTCAACTCATCAACCTCCTCGGCCAATAAATTCACACGAAGCGCATTGGTCTTCGCATCCGAAATATCAGGCGCATCCTTCACCGGAAGCCCGTATGTCTCATGGAAAATCTGTACCTGTTCTAATGTTGTTTTATGCATATATCTTCCCATTTCTCGACCAATAATGTAACAATTTTGGCATCGATCTTATCGCTCTCTTCCTTGGTTTCAGGGAGGTAACGATAATAATCGCCTTTATCAGCATCCGAAACTAATACGCAATAATCGCGCGTTAAAAAATCATAATATGAAGCGTCATGTTTGTACTCTTGGATCAAATCTTCTACCTCTGCACTGATTGGCTTTTTCGTATCTATCGCTGTTTGAAGCGTTTCTGGTATACAAAGGCTAGGCACCTCACAAGCAAAAGATTCGCTTACTGCAATAAAAAGCAAAGTGGTTATCAGAATTGTAAAAAAATTCTTCACTCCGCCGCCTCCAGATAATCCTCATTTTGTGCCTTAAATTCCATGGAACAAGCATTCATCGTATCCGACGCACGGCAAATCGAATTTGTCAGGTAATAATTGGAAACAGGATTCACAAAATCACCTGCCGCAACCTTGCCTTTAGTGCCGAACTTCGCCCAAGGCTCAGCCGTAATTTCGTCAACACGATCAATAAGCTTAAACTCTTTATTAATGCGTTTTCTCAACTCAACCTGCGTATCATATTTCAACGTCGCACCAAGCACCTCGGACAGCGCTCGCAAAATCTTCCAATCATCTTTCGCTTCACTCGGCGGGAATGCCGCACGACGCGCAAGCTGTACGCGTCCTTCTGTGTTCACGTAGATACCGTCTTTTTCGGTATAAGCCGCACCAGGCAAAACAACATCGGCACGCGCCGCGCCATGATCACCGTGATGTCCTTGATAAATCGTAAACGTCTTCCAACCAATATGCGCCCGCGCATCAAACTCATCCGCGCCAAGCAGATAAACCGCCTTGATCGCCCCATCACGCGTCCCCTCAAGAATTCCCGTAAAGTCACGCCCGCCGGCCTGCGGAATAAAACCAACATCAAGCGCGCCAACACGGCTTGCCGCACGATGAAGAACATTAAATCCGTTCCACCCATCTTTAATACAGCCCAAATCTTCGGCAATCTTGTGAAGCTCGGCATGAAGTGCCTCACCATCTTCACGGTCAAAAACACCAGAACCAACAATGATCATCGGCTTTTCAGCCTTCACATTCTCTGCATAATCTTTCGCAAACTTCTTCAAATCCTTAAGCGACGTTCCAACATGCGCGTATTTGTATGAAAGATCGACAGCCTCGCCAATCACCGCAATCGGAACACGACGCTCAAATTGCGCCTTGCGGATGCGTGCATTGATAATGCTCGCCTCATGACGCGGATTTGCACCAACGATCAAAATCGCATCCGCCTCATCAATCCCCGCAATCCCTGAGTTGAACAAATAACCAGAGCGAACCGATGGATCAAAACGTGAGCCATCCGTACGGCAATCCATATGCGGTGAACCAAGCCCCTCAAGCAAATCCTTCAGCGCAACAACCGCCTCAACATCCACCAAATCACCAACAAGGCCGGCAATCTCATCCCCCTGCAAGCCATCAAGCTTAGACGCAATATACGCAAACGCCTCATCCCATGACGCTTCTTTAAGCTTGTTGTCATTTGCATCACGAATATAAGGGCGGTCAATCCGCGCTTTGGCCAATCCGTCATACGCAAAACGGGTGCGATCCGAAATCCACTCTTCATTCACATCCTCATTCAACCGCGGCATAACGCGCATCACTTCGCGCCCACGCACATCAACGCGAATGTTGGATCCAACCGCATCCATCACATCGATCGTCTCGGTCTTGCGCAATTCCCACGGACGCGCCTTAAACGCATATGGTTTGGATGTCAGCGCACCAACAGGACAAATATCAATCAAATTCCCGGAAAGCTCGGTCTTAACAAGCTCATGCACAAATGTACCAATCTCCGCATCTTCCCCACGATTAAGCTGCCCAAGCACAGGCGTGCCCGCCACTTCCTCGGCAAAACGCACACAACGCGTACAATTAATGCACCGCGTCATCACCGTCTTAATCAACGGCCCAAGCTCTTTATCAGTTACGCTGCGTTTATTTTCATGAAAGCGTGAGCGGTCAAAACCATAGCCCATGGCCTGATCCTGCAAATCACACTCACCACCCTGATCACAAATCGGACAATCAAGCGGATGATTAATCAGCAACATCTCCATCACACCCTTACGCGCCTTCTTCACCATCGGAGAATCAGTCTTCACAACCATGCCCTCACCACACGCCATCGCACATGACGCCGCAGGTTTCGGCGGTCCGCCTTCAACCTCAACAAGGCACATACGGCAATTTGCCGGCACCGTTAAACGCTCATGATAACAAAAATGTGGAACTTCAACCCCAAGCTGTTGCGCCGCTTGCAGGATGCTAGTCCCGCGCTCAACTTCGATTTCTTGATCATTGATAGTAAGTTTAACTGTGGCCATAAATATATTCTCTGATTAAGGATATTGAATTCCTAAGACGTTTAATGTTTAATCCGCCTCACAAGCAAGATCAACACTTAAGTGACAGTATATGACCACAAGAATCGAAGTTCTAGCCCATATTGACGATGGACGCGCAAAAACACTGGAAAAAGCCATAAAGGCAAAAGGCAAGTCTGCCGCCGTCCGTGTGGCCGATATCTACACGAGCGAGCATGCAAAAGCATCAAGCGACGCATTCACGCAAAGCCTCGCCAATCCCGTCACACAAGAAACAAACACCACGCCCAATGATTTCGACTGGGCCTTGGAAATCGGGTTTCTCCCTGGTGTCACCGACAATATCGGCCACACTGCATCTGAATTATTATCGCTAGCAGGGGCAGACAATGACAATGATGTGTTTTCCTCACGCCTTTATTATATCAAAGGCAATCTGGATAAATCCGACATAGAAGATATCGCAAACACACTGTCAAACAGCCTCATCCAACGCGCCACCATCAAAAGCGCCGCAGAGTTTAAGGCCGATGACGGCATGGACACAATCATCCCGCACGTCACATTATCAACAACGGGCAATACCGCTGCTGATATCGTCGACCTAAACGGCTTGTCTGATGAACAATTGATGGAAATCAGCCAAAAGGGAATCCAAAACCGCGGCCCGCTCGGCCTCCCTCTGGTATATATGAAAGCCATCCAAGAGTATTACGCAAAACAAGATAAACCCGCGACCGACATTGAATTAGAAACAATCGCGCAAACATGGTCAGAACATTGCAAACACACCATCTTCGCATCCCCCATTGATGACGTAAAAGACGGACTCTATAAAGGCTTTATCAAACGCGCCACAAAAGAAATCCGCGCCGCAAAAGGCGAAAATGACATCTGCGTCTCCGTCTTTTCCGACAACGCGGGCGGGATCATCTTTGATGACAATTACCTCATAACCGATAAAGTCGAAACACACAATTCCCCCTCCGCCCTCGACCCATTCGGCGGCGCAATCACAGGGATCGTTGGCGTAAACCGCGACTGCATCGGCTTTGGCCAAGGCGCAAAACCAGTGATAAACCGCTATGGATTCTGCCTCGCCGATCCACGCACATCCCCCGAATATTATCGCGACAAAGCCCTCACCAATCCCATCCTTTCACCTGAAACCATCATGAAGGGTGTGATCGACGGCGTTGAAAGCGGCGGCAACCAATCCGGAATCCCAACCCCACAAGGATTCGTAACATTCGATGACCGTTTCGTTGGAAAACCCCTGGTCTTCGTCGGAACAATCGGCCTCATCCCGCGCACCATCAACGGCAAACCGGGGCATAAGAAAAAAGCAAACGCAGGCGATAAAATTGTCGTCGCAGGCGGACGCGTTGGGCGCGATGGTATTCACGGCGCTACATTCTCCTCCGTCGCACTCGACGAAGGCTCCCCCGCCACCGCCGTCCAAATCGGCGACCCGATCACACAAAAGAAAATGTCCGATGCCATCATTAAAGAAATCCGCGACCTCGGCTGGTATAGCGCCATCACCGATAACGGCGCAGGCGGCATGTCATCCTCAATCGGCGAAATGGCCGAACAATCCGGCGGTTTCCATGTCGAGCTTGAACGCGTCCCGCTTAAATACCCCGGCATGGCACCGTGGGAAATCTGGATCAGCGAATCACAAGAACGCATGACCATGGCCGTCCCGCCTGAAAACACAGATAAACTCATCGCACTCTTCGCAAAACGTGGCGTTGAGGCTACTATCGTGGGCACATACACCGATGATGAACGCGCAAAGATCACCTATAATGGCGAAACCATCATGGATATGGACATGGACTTCCTCCATGACGGCAATCCCGAAACGCCGCTCACCACAACATTCACCCGCGGCGGCGAACCTGAGCCAAATATAGCCGAGCCAAGCGACCACGCACAAACATTGATGGAGATGATGGGCCGCCTCAACATCTGCTCAAAAGAGTTCATCTCCACCCAATATGACCACAACGTACAAGGAACAGCCGTCCTCGGCCCCCTTCAAGGTGCGGGCCGCGTTTACGCTGAAACCAGCATTACAAAACCCGTCCTAACCTCCGAAAAAGGCGTTGTCCTCTCCCAAGGGCTTTTCCCAAGATACAGCGACATCGACACAGGAGCCATGGCCGCCGCGGGAGTTGACCTCGCCGTGCGCAACGCAATCGCCGCAGGTGCAGACCTTAACCAATTGGCATTGCTCGATAATTTCTGCTGGTGCTCCTCCGATGAACCTGAACGCTTGGGTCAATTGAAGCGCGCCGTCGAAGCAATTTACGAAGTCGCTGTCAAATACGAAACACCGTACGTGTCGGGAAAAGACAGCATGTTCAACGACTTCAAAGGCTTTAACGCTGACGGAAGCGCGGTCAAAATTTCTGCACCACCAACATTGCTTGCATCATCCATCGGAGTCATTCCTAATATCGACCGCGCCATCTCCCTCGCGCCAAAAGCCGTCGGTGATTTGGTTTATCTATTGGGCGCAACCAAAGATGAATGCGGCGCAGGTGAATATTACGACCATCTCGGACACACGGGCAACAACGTCCCCGAAACCGATACGCACCAAGCCTTACGCCTCTATAAACTCTATGGGCGCGCTTCCCGCGATAAACTCATCGCCTCCGCCTATGCCCTCAATCACGGCGGCCTCGGCGCAGCCCTTGCAAAGAAAGCAATCGCCGGACAACTCGGCATGGATATAGATTTAAGCAACATCGACCTTCGCACAGACAAGACACTTTATTCCGAATCCACTGGACGTATCCTCGTAACCGTTGCACCACAAAACAAAGAAAAATTCGAAAAGAACTTCAAAGGCTTCGAAGACCTCCACCAAATCGGCCACATCGCCCACACAAATAAACTAAGCATTCGCAATGTGTTAGATGCCGATATTAAAGCATTAGAAAAAGCGTATAAATCACCGCTAAGTGAGTATTAAACATGACTGCAAAAGCCCTAATATTAGCCGGATATGGATTGAACTGCGAAGAGGAAACCCTCCACGCGCTTGAATATAATGGCATTGATGGAAAAATCATCCATATCAACGACCTCATCGAAACCCCGAAAGAGCTAGAAAGCGCGCAAATCCTCGCTATCCCCGGCGGCTTCTCATACGGCGATGACACCGGCGCAGGCAATGCGTATGCGCAGAAACTAAAACTCGCCCTCATGGATGAGCTTCGCAGTTTCGTGGAACGAGATACGCTGACCATCGGTATCTGCAATGGCTGCCAAATCCTGACCAATCTTGGGCTCACACCGCCCACAGGATCAGATTACGGAACACGCAAAACCGCTGTCACCTATAATGAAACCGCCCGCTACCAATGCCGCTGGATTGACCTAAAAATCACAAACAAATCCCCATGGCTCAAAGGCATCGAAACCATGCACATCCCCGTCGCCCACGGCGAAGGACGCTTCATGATGGATGATGACACTCTGAAGATATTGCAAGATAACAACCAAATCGCCGCAATCTACACAAAAGACGGTGCACCAGCTAACGGTGAGTTCCCCTACAACCCAAATGGCTCAGCCGCCGATATAGCCGCCATCACCGACCCAAGCGGAAAAGTCCTCGCCATCATGCCCCACCCCGAACGCGGCATGTTCACTTGGCAACGCGACGATTACATGGAAATCAAAGATCGGGCACAACGCACTGGCTCAACCCTTGCCGAAACCGCAGACGGCATGGCGTTATTCGCCAATGCCGCCGCTTATTTTGGTGTAAAATCAAAACAAGCTGCTTAGTTTAATGAACCAGCTTCATGCAAATTAACTGAAGATATTAATTCCTCATCATCGTTAGAAAAGAAGCTAATAATAAGTGCTCTATTCATGGCACATTCAGTCAAATCTGCTTCCACTCTCATCTTGCCGTCGAGTACAGCATCCTCATCTAAAAATGCATCGGATATTCTTAACATAAGGGCGTTTTCAACAATATAAGTGCTATCAAAACGCACCCCTTCAATTCGGTGACCTTTATAGAAAAATGGAAGATTCATCTTAATACAACGCAAGCCCTGATTAGCCAATTCGTGCATCAAACAAGCTTCCATGATATTGAGAGGATGTGACAAGCCCAATTCATCAATAACAGCCTTAGCTGAATTTTTGATTTTTTCTTCTAGCTCTGCAAGATTTTTAGCCAATCTAAGCCGCCTCAACCGCCGCCTTACGATACGCCAAGATTCGCTCTTCCATTTCAGGACGGAAATGCTTGATCAATCCTTGAACCGGCCACGCCGCCGCATCGCCAAGCGCACAAATGGTATGCCCCTCGATCTCTTTAGTCACTTCATAAAGCTGGTCAATCTCTTCGATTGAAGCATTCCCCGCAACCATGCGAGTCATAACACGCCATAACCATCCCGTACCTTCACGACACGGCGTACATTGCCCGCAGCTCTCATGCATGTAAAACATAGAAAGCCGCGCAATCGCATAGATCACATCTGTCGATTGATCCATCACAATAATACCCGCAGTCCCAAGACCCGTTCCAACCTCACGCAGACTATCAAAATCCATATTGATCGTGTCACAAACAGATTTCGGCATCATCGGCGTTGAAGACCCACCAGGGATCACAGCCTTCAGATTATCCCAACCACCACGAACACCGCCGCAATGCTTGTCGATCAATTCCCGTAAAGGAATTCCCATCTCTTCTTCCACGTTACATGGCTGATTCACATGCCCCGAAATACAGAATAATTTAGTGCCCGCGTTTTTCTCATTCAAACCAAGCCCGGAAAACCATGAACCACCGCGACGCAAAATCGTCGGCGCAACTGCAATCGTCTCAACATTATTCACCGTCGTCGGACAAGAATACAAACCGGCCATAGCAGGGAAAGGAGGCTTGTTACGTGGCTGCCCCTTCTTGCCTTCAATCGATTCGATCAGCGCCGTTTCCTCACCGCAAATATAAGCCCCTGCCCCGCGATGCATAATAATATCAAAATCCCACCCCGATCCGGCGGCATTCTTACCAAGCAAGCCCTTATCATAGGCCTCATCAATTGCTTTCCACATCGCGGAATTTTCATTGTAATATTCGCCGCGAACATAGATATAAGCCACATGTGCGCCCATCGCGAAGCCCGCAATCAAACAGCCCTCAAGCAATTTATGCGGCTCATGGCGCAAAATGTCGCGGTCTTTACATGTTCCGGGCTCTGATTCATCTGCGTTCACAACCAAATAATGTGGACGCCCATCAGATTCCTTAGGCATAAAGCTCCACTTCATACCCGTCGGGAACCCCGCACCACCGCGACCACGAAGGCCAGACGCCTTCATCTCATCAATAATCCACTCGCGTCCTTTTTTAAGAATCGCCTTGGTATTATCCCAATCACCGCGCTTTTGCGCAGCCTTAAGCCCCGCATCTTCCCAGCCATAAATATTGGTAAAAATTCTGTCTTTATCATTCAACATCTAAGCCACTCCCGTTTTCTTCGCGAGATCTTCAAGCGTGGTTGGCCCAGACAGAGCCATAGAAGCCTTGCGCCCCTTTTGCGAACCAATCTTCGGCTTCATGTCCTGCGAGAGATAATCAATAATCTCGCTCATGGTTTCTGCGGATAAATCCTCATAATAATCGTCATTAATTTGAACCATAGGCGCATTCACACACGCGCCCAAACATTCAACTTCCATGAGGGTAAATTTACCATCCTCTGTCGTCTCATGCATACCAACACCAAGCTTATCTTTACATACCTTGGTAATATTATCTGAACCACAGAGCCAACACGGGGAGGTTCCACAAATCTGGATCAGATATTTTCCGACTGGCGCCATGTTATACATCGAATAAAACGAAGCAACCTCATACACCTTCATCGCAGGCATATCCAAAATCTCTGCAATATGATCCATCGCCGCACGCGGAATCCATCCACCATACGGAGGGCTAGCCTTCGCCCCGTCAACCGCGACTTGTCGCTGCGCCAAATCAAGCAATGGCATCACCGCTGATTGCTGACGCCCCGCTGGATAACGTCCAATAAGCTCTTTGACGACCTTTTGATTGGGCTTCGTAAACGTAAAGCTGTCTGGCTGATAATCAGCATCAATATCAAATTCTTTTTTCATTCTTAATACTTACCTGTCAATTTCGCCAAAAACGATATCAAGCGAACCAATAATCGAAACCGCATCAGCCAATTGATGGCCTTTGCTCATAAAATCAAATGCTGCCAAATGCGCAAAACCCGGCGCGCGAATATGACAGCGATATGGCTTATTCGTTCCATCCGCAACCAAATATACACCAAACTCACCCTTCGGCGCCTCCACAACCGTGTACGTCTCACCCGCGGGTACGTGATACCCTTCTGTATAAAGCTTAAAGTGGTGAATCATCGCCTCCATGGAGGATTTCATCTCCGCACGCGGCGGCGGTGAAATTTTATAATCATTCACTTTCACAGGGCCATCAGGCATCTTTTCAATCGCCTGACGCATAATCTTAATGCTCTCATACATTTCCGCCATGCGCACAAGGTAACGCGCATAACAATCGCCCGTTGTCCCTGTCGGAATATCGAAATCGAACTCTTCATAAGAATCATAAGGCTGCGACTTACGCAAATCCCACGCAACACCGCTGCCGCGCAACATCGGACCGCTAAAGCCCCAATTCAACGCATCTTCTTTGCTCACCGCGCCGATATCAACAGTACGTTGTTTGAATATCCGGTTATTTGTCAAAAGCCCTTCAAGATCGGCAAGGAATTTCGGCAATTCATCACACCATTCAAGCATGTCATCCATCAACCCCGCAGGCATATCAGAAGCAACACCGCCCGGGCGGAAGTAATTCGCATGAAGCCGCGCGCCACATACACGCTCGTAAAATTCCATGCCCTTCTCGCGCTCTTCAAACCCCCAAAGCGCAGGCGTAATCGCACCGACATCAAGGGCAAAAGTGGTGATGTTAAGAATATGGTTTAGAATACGACCAAGCTCACAAAACAAAACACGAATATACTGCGCCCGTTTTGGCGGTGTAATGCCAAGCAATTTCTCCGTCGCAAGCGCAAACGCGTGTTCTTGGTTCATCGGTGCGACATAATCAAGACGGTCAAAATACGGAACAGCCTGCGTGTAAGTCTTATATTCAATCAATTTTTCCGTGCCGCGATGCAAAAGTCCAATATGCGGATCCGCACGCTCAACAACCTCACCTTCCATCTCAAGCACAAGACGAAGAACGCCATGCGCCGCAGGATGCTGAGGGCCAAAATTCATAGTAAAAGGCTTGATCTGAGTCTCTTGCCCGATATCGATTGCTTCACCGGCTTTTGTTTTTTCTATTGCGCTCATCTACTTAGAAGCCCCTCTCTTAGAACTCTTCCAACCATGCGCGGGGGCATGCCGTGAAACTTCACCAACAGGCGGTAAATCGGCCTTTTCATCACCAGGCAGAACCATAGCCTCTGCGCGCTGCACATCCGTCATCCCTTCCCATGGGGAAAGATAATCAAAACTGCGGAAATCCTGCGTTAATTTAACAGGCTCATAAACAACGCGCTTTAATTCTTCATCATAACGAAGCTCAACATACCCCGTCAGCGGAAAATCCTTACGCTGCGGATGTCCTTCAAACCCATAATCGGTCAAGATACGACGCAGATCTGGGTTACCGTCAAACATAACCCCGTACATGTCCCATGTCTCACGCTCAAACCACGCCGCAGAACTAAAAATAGCGACAACAGAAGGAACCAACGTATCTTCATCTGCCTTAACCTTCACCCGTATGCGGTGATTATGGCGCAGCGATAAAAGCTGATAAACAAGCTCAAACCGCGCATCAATACGATCTGGATAATCAACACCAGTAATATCCATCAATAGCTGGCACTGGCATTCCTTATCATCACGCAGGAAATTCAAAACACGCTTAATGTGCTCTGTCTTGGCATTTAAAATCAATTCACCATGTTCAAACGAATGGCTCTCGACCGCTTCAACTTTTTCTTCAATATATTCCGCTAAATCTTCTAACGCATCAGTCATCTCGGCCCTACCTCACAATCCGCGTGTCTTCGCACGAAGCAAACCAAAGGTTTGTTCGTAAACTCATAAAATCGGTCTCCAATGACTTAACGAACAATGCGAGTGTCCTCTCTTTGTATTTTCTTTTGAAGCTGAAGCAAACCATAAACAAGCGCCTCTGCGGTTGGCGGACACCCGGGAACATAAATATCAACAGGAACAATACGATCACATCCACGCACAACAGAATATGAGTAATGATAATACCCACCACCATTGGCACATGAACCCATAGAAACAACCCAACGCGGCTCAGGCATCTGGTCATAAACCTTACGAAGTGCAGGCGCCATCTTATTGGTCAATGTCCCGGCAACAATCATAACATCCGATTGACGCGGGCTTGGACGGGGAATAATGCCAAAACGGTCAAGATCATATCGCGACATATACGCATGGATCATCTCCACCGCACAACACGCCAAACCAAATGTCATCGGCCAAAGCGAGCCCGTACGCGCCCAATCAAACAACGCATCTGTATTGGTTAACAAGAACCCTTTTTCATCCAACGTCTTTGAAATCGCAGCAGGAACAACATCCTGCTCATTCGGCGCGGGCACTGGCACAGATGTACGAAGATCGTAATCAGGTGCATTTAAGATTGTTTTGTCATGTCCCATTGTAAAACCTTACTCCCAATCAAGAGCACCCTTTTTCCATTCATAAATAAAACCAACAGTCAGAACGCTTAAAAACGTAACCATAGACCAAAACCCAAACATCCCGATCTCACCCAATGAAATAGCCCAAGGGAACAAAAATGCAATCTCAAGATCGAAGATAATAAACAACAAACAGACCAAATAAAATCGCACATCAAACTTATTACGCGCATCGGTAAATGGCTCAAACCCGCATTCATAGGCAGATAACTTCTCACTATCGGGATTTTGCTTACCAGCCAAAAGGGAGCCAGCAATCATAGCGATAGACACGCCAGCCGCAATCAGGATGAACAAGAAAATAGGGAGATAATTTAGTAAAAATGCGTTTGAAGCCATGGTGTTAAGACAATCAATATTCGTTTTTTATAGATGTACCACCGCTTCCCCAAAAACAAAAGGGCAAAGCAGCGTTTTTTAACGTCTTAATTAATAATTTTTTTCAATTGTAATAAAAAGCTTTTCGGCGTAAACGGCTTTACAACATACCCTGACGCGCCAAGATTCAAAGATTGCCTAATTTCATCAACCTGTTTTTCACCTGTCAGCATAATCACAGGAAGATGGCGTGTCTTTACCTCATCTTTTATTTGAAGAAGAAGCTCGTGCCCATCAATTTCGGGCATATACCGGTCTAAAATCACGCCATCAAACGACTCACTTAACAACAGCGACATCACCTGTCCTGAATCAATAACACCCGCACAATATGCGCCATTATGATTGAGAACCTCTCTAACAATATCAACAGTCGATTGATCATCATCGACAATCAAAAATCTCTTTTTACGTAAAAATTGCTCGGGCATTTATAAAACCTCTATCGACCATTCGATCTGCTCTTGCCCAAGACCGATTGGCAAAGGAACAATATCGCCCACAAGAGTATGTAGCTTTTTAACGTTAGACAACTCTTTCTTCAAAACAAAACGCTCATCCGATGCCTGCAAACCGTAAAAACGAATGCCGTTATTGCACAAGAAACGCTCAAACGCCGCCTGATTCTGTGCGTCCGACATATCAAGTCCTGCATCTTCAAATGCCTGAATATAAAGCTGTGGCGCTATACCGCCCGTAAAGCACCCCGCCGCACAACCACAATCAGTCGCCTTAACCGTGTGCGCCGCGCTATCCGTACCCGCATAAAACTGAGTGTTGTCAGCAGACATAGCGGCCTTACGCAAGGCATCGCGATCCTCGCCAAACTTTAACAATGGCAAGCAATAAAGATGATATTTAAGCCCCATCAACAAATCACCAATCGTATACAGCAAATGCTGAGGCGTGATCGACGCCGCCGTGTTGTCCCCTGCCCTGCGCACGAAATCAACGGCTGTCTTTGTCGTTACATGCTCACATGCAATCTTTAAATCAGGATAAGCATCACGCAAACGCGGCATATATTCACGATAAAACACATCCTCCGCATTGGTGTCAGATTCAAAATACTGATCCCCGCGCATCGCATGTTGCTCCCCATGAATACAAAGCACGACATCATTATCCGCCATCGCGGCAAATACATCACCCTTTAGCATATCCGCCATCGGCACACCAAAATCTGCGCCCGTTGTGCCATGCGGCGGGTAATATTTCGCCGCACGCAAAAGCCCCGCTTTCGCGCCTGCCTCAATCATCGCGGCATGAGTATCTTTGGTAAGGTAGAGGGGAACAATAACATCATCAAACGCATCCCCACCCGATGCCTTAATCAGGTCAAGATAACCCTCCATGCACCAATACGGCAAATCATCACTCTTAAAAACTTTAGCAACGGGAGGTTTGGTATTAGGCATCGCCAAAACACCACAACAGCCCATATCCAATTGCGATTGGATAATAGGGGCTAGAAGTTCATCTTGTCTGAGATGGGTGTGGAGGTCATACCACTTGGGAAGCGTGAGTCGCATTGTAACTCCTTAATCCTTTAGCGTGCGGTGCCATCTTACCCAAGAAAGATAAAATGGCGCGAGTGACGAGACTTGAACTCGCGGCCTCCGCCGTGACAGGGCGGCGCTCTAACCAACTGAGCTACACCCGCACACTTAAGGTGAGAATTATGTATCAAGTTATAGGAGTCCGTGTCAACGCTGTTTTTGCGTTAAATCACGCTTTTTGGCTCAGTAAATTCCAAACCGAGGCTCTCCGCGACTTCCGAGTGAGTAATTTTCCCCTCGCAAACATTCAATCCATTGAGAAAATTCGAATTATCACGCAAAGCATCCTTCCACCCCCTATTCGCAAGCGCCAAAGCATACGGTAAAACCGAGTGATTCAAAGCAAGCGCAGAAGAAAGCGGAACCGCCCCCGGCATGTTCGCAACGCAATAATGCACGATATCATCAACAATATAGGTCGGTTCATCATGCGTGGTCGCCTTCGATGTCTCAAAACAACCACCCTGATCAATGGCAATATCCACCATCACGGCACCCTTTTTCATCGTCGATAGCATTTCTCGAGTAACCAAACGCGGCGCAGATGCACCCGGAATCAAAACCGCGCCAATAACAAGATCAGCCCGCTGTATCGAATCTTCCAAAATCGCCGCATTCGAATAAATAATATTCGCCCGCCCATGAAAATATTCGTCCAAAAACCGCATACGGTCATTATCCCGCTCAAGGATAGTCACATTCGCACCAAGCCCTGTCGCCATCTGCGCGGCATGGAAACCAGCCGTTCCACCGCCAAGGATCAAAACCTCCGCCGGAAGCACCCCTGGCACACCACCAATCAAGCGACCTAAGCCGCCCATGTGTTTCTGAAGGTGGTATGCACCAACCTGAACCGACAACCGCCCCGCAACCTCACTCATCGGCTGCAATAACGGCAGGGATCGTCCATCCTTCCCCGTAACAGTTTCATACGCGATGCCAATACAGCCCGAATCCATCAAAGCCTGCGTTTGCTCTGGGTCTGCGGCTAAGTGAAGATACGTGAACAAAATCTGCCCCGCGCGCAGCATCTTTGTCTCCGATGCTTGCGGCTCTTTAACCTTAATAATCATATCCGCCGCGTCGAATATCTCCTTCGCGCCAGACACAATCTCCGCGCCCGCCACGCGATAATCATCATCCGTAAAATTAATTGCATCACCCGCGCCACTTTCAATCAGCACGCGATGCCCATTACGAACAAATTCCACCACCGACGACGGCACAAGGCCGACCCGATGCTCTAATGTTTTAATTTCTTTGGGAACACCTATAATCATATAAATATGATAACACGTTAAAGGCAGGCAATCCTACACGCAGCGCAGCAATTAAGACTCTTCAATACCGCCCATCGCGACATATTTAATCTCTAAAAACTCATCCAACCCGTATTTTGAGCCCTCGCGCCCAATCCCCGAATGCTTAACACCGCCAAACGGCGCAACCTCGCTAGAGGTGCTTCCAGTATTCGCACCGATAATACCCGCCTCAATCGCCTCGGACACCCGCCAGACACGACCGATGTCACGCGTATAGAAATAAGCGGCCAGCCCGTAAATCGTATCATTGGCTTTGTCTATCGCATCTTGCTCATCCGTGAATTTAAATATCGACGCAACAGGGCCAAAAGTCTCGTCAGATGCGACTTTCATCTCATCAGTCATCCCCGTCAAAATGGTCGGCTCAAAAAACGTAGCGCCTTTTTTATGCTGCTTACCGCCCAAAACAACGGTCGCCCCCTTATCAAGCGCATCTTGAACATGATCCTGAACCTTCTCTAATCCCGCTTGATTAATCAACGGCCCAATATCACTATCCTCATCAAAGCCATCACCGACTTTTATATCAGACACAGCCGCCTTCAACTTTTCAACAAATTCATCATGCACGCTATCTTGCACGTAAATACGATTCGGTGCGATACAAACCTGACCACAATTACGGAATTTGCCCGCAACCAGCCCCTTGACCGCCGCATCAATATCCGCATCACCAAACACGACAAATGGCGCATTCCCACCCAGCTCAAGCGAGAGCTTTTTCATCGTATCCGCGCATTGCCCCATCAAAATTTTCCCAACTTTGGTCGAGCCAGTAAATGACAATTTACGTACAATATCACTTTCACACATCGCCTTACCAACATCCGATGAGTGACTGGTCGTCACAACATTGATAACCCCTTTAGGAAACCCCGCCTCTTCCGCCAACACCGCCAACGCAATCGCCGATAACGGCGTATCTTCCGCAGGCTTAGATACAACCGTACAGCCCGCCGCCAAGGCCGGCGGCATTTTACGAGTAATCATCGCCGACGGAAAATTCCATGGCGTGATCATCGCACACACACCAACAGGTTGCTTCATTGTTACAACGCGGCTGCCATGTGTTGTCGTGGGGATCACATCCCCATACGCGCGCTTACCCTCCTCGGCAAACCACTCCACAAATTCCGCACCATAAAGAACCTCACCAATCGCCTCTTTAACGGGTTTGCCCTGCTCCGCCGCCATAATAATACCAAGATCTTCACGGTTATCCAAAATGAGCTGATACCATTTTTTCAAAAACGCTCCGCGCTCTTTCGCAGTTTTTGCCGCCCAATCCTTAAACGCACCATCCGCCGCCGCTATCGCGTCATGCGTCTCTTCCGCACCCATATCAGGAACAGAGGCAATAACCTCCTGCGTAGATGGGTTAATCACGTCAAAAGACTTGGACGCATCCACCCATTTACCGTTGATATATGCTTTATTTGGAAGAAGAGATTTATTGGTTAGCTTGTCAGAAAGTATCATGCTGCCTCGTTGTTTGTGTTTCCGTACTTCCTACGAACATACCCCTCAACAAGTTCCTGAAAATCTCCGGCAATATTATCACCGCGTAAGGTATGCGCCTTTTTGCCATCAATAAAGACTGGCGCAACCGGCGACTCGCCCGTCCCCGGCAATGAAATACCAATATCCGCATGCTTGCTCTCACCCGGACCATTAACAATGCACCCCATAACAGCAACCTTAAGCTCTTCAACACCCGGATATTCTTTACGCCAAACAGGCATAGAATCATCCAAATGCCGCTGAATATCTTGCGCAAGCTCCTGAAAGAATGTCGATGTCGTACGCCCACATCCCGGGCAAGCCGCAACCTCCGGTGTGAATGAACGCAAGCCAAGGCTCTGAAGGATTTCCTTACACACCCGCACCTCTAATGTACGATCACCATTTGGCTCAGGTGTAAGGGACGCACGAATCGTATCGCCAATTCCCTCGTTAAGAAGAATCCCCTCACCCAAAGCTGTCGCAACAATACCTTTAGAGGACATGCCCGCCTCGGTAAGGCCCAAATGAAGCGCATAATCACACCGCGAAGCCAATGCGCGGTACACCGCAATCAAATCCTGAACCCGTGAAACCTTTGCCGATAATATAATCTGATCAGGGCGCAGCCCAACATCAATCGCCTTTTGTGCCGATAATATCGCCGATTGCACCAATGTCTCGCGCATCACCGCATCGGCCTCCCACGGAACTTCCCGTGCGGCATTCTCATCCATCAGCTTCGTCGCAAGCGCCGCATCAAGCGACCCCCAATTCACACCAATCCGAACCGCCTTATTATACTGCGCCGCCTTTTCAAGCATCATCTCAAACTGCGCATCTTTCTTCGCGCCAAACCCGACATTACCCGGATTGATACGATATTTATCAAGCGCCTGACACAAATCAGGATATTCGCTCAATAACGTATGCCCATTATAATGAAAACACCCCGCCAAAGGCACATCAAGCCCCGCCGCATCAAGCTTTTCACGAACCTTAATTGCACCTAACGCCGCGTCATCACGATCCACCGTAACACGCACAATTTCCGAACCCGCAAGAAACAATTCCTTAACCTGCGCAAATGTCTTTTCAACATCCGCCGTGTCCGTATTAGTCATTGATTGAACAACCACGGGCGCGTCACCACCAATGGTAACATTACGCACCCTTACTGCATGTGTTTTATGACGTGGATTTTGAACAATCTTAACCATGGCATTACCTCTTAAGGTATCCTCTATATTCTTCCTGCAATGTCTGATCATAAACGCTGCGCTCGATATTGAGGAAATATTTTAACACATCATGTATTTCATACGCCAACGCACGAAAAACAAGCGATGAACGCCAAATCTTACTCTTGTTGGATTGATTAACAGCCTGGCCGATCACCCTTATCAAATAGCGAATTTTATCGCGATCTTCTTTACGCGCAAAGCGTTTGGCAAAATCACCATTGGGGTTTTCACCATCCCCGATAAATTCAAAACCGTCTTCGGCCTCGGAAACATAAGTACAAAACTTATCGAGCATCCGCTCCATCCAAATCACGCGCTTATCATGAACCTCACGCACATAACTGCGCCCGTTTAATCGATCTGAATACAGCAAAATAACAATAGAAGTTGTCATGGTCTTAGATAAAATACGCTTAATCGTCCAAAGCAACTCTTCTTGTTCGGCCTGAATATCGCTATTCTTAGCCAGTTCAAGGCGCAACGATAGCTTACTCAAATCACCATACACATCCACAACCATATAAGAGAGCGCCGCCCCCAAATCACCAATACTGCTCAGCAACGCTTTATATACGAGCGTATTAAATTCCTGATACTCCGCAATCTTGCGCGCATTGAGCTTTTTATTCTCAATCTCAAAATAAAGATCAGTCAGATTATCCGCATTATCCGTCAACTCCGCTGCAATCGCCGCCGCGTGGCTGGCTGTGTTTTCATGCTTTAATCGGCGCTCCGCCTTGCGCGTGGCGATATAGTTAAAGTAAACCGCAATGATCGTGGCGATCGCAATCGACAAACCACCCAAAACGGCTTTGTATTCTTGTAAAAATAAAATAAAATGAGACTGCTCCATACCCGATGAGATAGGGGATTATAGAGCCAATGTCAAAGAGAGAATAACAATCGAAGCCATTCTAATCATTTGACAATCATCTCTTTGATAAATGGAAAAATAAAAGAGGAATGGTGGGTGATGACAGGCTCGAACTGCCGACCCTCTCGGTGTAAACGAGATGCTCTACCAACTGAGCTAATCACCCATTCCCATTAAGGAAATGTAGTTTTAGGGATTTCACATTCAAAAATCAAGCGCTTAAATAACAAAAATCAAAATAAGTACGAAAATAACACCATACGCGCAGCCACAGCCGTCGTCACATGCCCCAAAACATAAAAAAGCCCCACAAACGCAGGGCTTTTAAACATATTAAAAAGCGTAAAACTATTTGTTCACTGCTTCTTTAAGCTCTTTACCAGCTTTGAATTTAGGCTGCTTAGATGCTGGAATTTTGATTGGCTCGCCAGTGCGTGGGTTACGACCTGTTGTCGCTGCACGGTCAGCTACTGAGAATGTACCGAAACCAACGAGACGTACGTCATCGCCACCTTTCAAGGCACCTTTTACAGCTTCAAGAACAGCGTCAACTGCTGCTGCTGCTTTTGTTTTAGAGATGTCAGCATCAGCTGCAACTTTAGATACAAGATCTTGTTTGTTCATTTTAAAACCCCTTCGGTTTAAAAGTTAAAAATACCATTCAATATTGGTGCATAGCACAACGAATATAAAACAGTTACAAACAGAAGAAAAATATGGGAATTCCTTCGAAACGCCCGACTACCTTTCCTTTGCTAAGAATCATTAGTAAAGGGTTTTTATGACTCAATCAATGACGAATTACCTCTTCGCCCTTATTTTCTGCGGCTTCTGAGGATATCTGCTCAATTTCGGCATCATCTGCTATATTTTTAGGCTTAGGAAGCTCAATTAAAGCATGTGCAAGCACCTCTTCAATGGTGCGAACAGGCACAATCTCAATGTTTTTCTTAACCACAGCAGGGATATCGGGCAGATCTTTTTCGTTTTCAGCGGGAATCAGAACCTTTTTAATGCCCGCACGAAGCGCCGCAAGAAGCTTTTCCTTCAATCCACCAATCGCAGTCACGTTCCCGCGCAAGTTCACCTCACCCGTCATCGCAATATCTTTATGCACTTCAATCCCTGTCAAAGACGACATAATCGCCGTAACCATAGCAGCCCCCGCAGATGGACCATCCTTAGGCGTAGCCCCTTCCGGAACGTGCACATGAAGCTGTTTCTTTTGAAGCTCTTCATAATCGATACCAAACTGCGCCGCACGAGATTTAATCAACATCTCCGCTACCGTGACCGATTCCTTCATAACGTCTTTCAGGTTACCCGTCACGGACAACTTGCCATCCTTACCCGGCATCGTCACTGCTTCAATCGAAAGCAAATCACCACCGGATTCAGTATAGGCAAGGCCATTGACCACACCAATGCGATTTTGTTCTTCAATCTCGCCAAAGCGAAACTTCTTAATACCCGCATATTTCTCCAAAGAGCGCGGCGTAATTGTTATTTTCTCTTTGCCCTTCATCAAAATCTCTTTGATGGCTTTACGACATAAATTGGCAAGTTCGCGCTCGAGGTTACGAACACCTGCCTCACGCGTGTAATAACGAATCAAATCACGAATCGCCGGATCACTCAGAGAAAATTCCTTCTTCTTAAGACCCGCCGCCTTAATCTGCTTACTCAACAAATGGCGCTTAACGATCTCAACTTTTTCATCTTCGGTGTAACCCGATATACGAATAATCTCCATCCGATCCAAAAGCGGACGCGGCATGGTCGACAAATTATTCGCCGTACACACAAACATCACATCCGAAAGGTCATAATCAACCTCAAGATAATGATCTTGAAATGTAGAGTTTTGCTCAGGATCAAGCACCTCAAGCAACGCCGAACTCGGGTCGCCGCGATAATCTGACCCCAATTTATCAATCTCATCAAAAAGGAAAAGCGGGTTAACCGTCTTTGCTTTTTTCATGCCCTGAATAACCTTACCTGGCATCGCACCAATATAAGTACGACGATGCCCGCGAATCTCGCTCTCATCACGCACACCACCAAGCGACATACGCACAAAATTACGATTCGTCGCCCGTGCAATTGACTTCCCAAGCGATGTTTTACCAACACCCGGCGGCCCCATCAAACACAGGATAGGCCCTTTAACTTTCTTCGTACGTTGTTGAACCGCAAGATATTCCAAAATGCGCTCTTTAACCTTCTCAAGACCATAATGATCCGTATCAAGCACCTTCTGCGCAATTTTAATGTCCTTCTTCGTGCGGCTACGCTTGCTCCACGGCACACTCAAAATCCAGTCCAGATAATTACGCACCACGGTCGCTTCCGCTGACATCGGGCTCATCTGACGAAGTTTCTTCATCTCGTTTTGTGCACGTTCATGCGCCTCTTTGGAAAGCTTGGTATCTTCAATTTTCTTATCAAGCTCACCCATCTCATCAAGCTCGCCATCACCATCGCCAAGCTCCTTTTGAATAGCCTTCATCTGCTCATTCAAATAATACTCACGTTGAGTTTTCTCCATCTGGCGCTTCACACGCGTACGCACGCGTTTTTCAACCTGAAGCACACCAATCTCCCCCTCCATAAAGGAAAAGATTTTCTCTAAACGGTCTTGAGTGCTGGCAAATTCAAGTAATTCCTGCTTTTGCTCGATCTTAAGCGCAAGATGAGACGCAATCGTATCCGCCATCTTACCCGGCTCTTCGATTTGATTGACCGAAACAATCACTTCAGGTGGTATCTTCTTGTTGAGCTTAACATACTGCTCAAAATGCCCCATCACCGACCGTGACAACGCCTCAAGCTCCTCATCGGAAGACGTATCATCCTTAATAACGCTAACAACAGCCTCAAGATAATCCTTATCAGACTTATACTTAGAGACTTTTACACGCTCTCCACCCTCAACTAGCACCTTAACCGTGCCGTCAGGAAGCTTAAGCAACTGAAGGATTGTCCCCACAACGCCAATCTCATAGAGATCTTGCGGCGCGGGATCATCCTCAGAAGGAGATTTTTGAGTTACCAATAAAATCTGCTTGTCGTTCTGCATCACATGCTCAAGCGCCTGAACAGATTTCTCGCGCCCAACAAAGAGCGGCACTATCATATGCGGAAAGACGACAATGTCACGTAAAGGAAGAACTGCGTACTCTGTGTTTTTAGAACCACCAAGCATTATAAACCGATCTGTTATCTATTTATTTCAAAAGTAATAGTTATAATTTGGGTCTGATACGCCCAAAATCAAGAGGACGTACGAAACTCATATTAAAAAACTAGTCTATAGGATACGGCAAAAACCTTACCTATTTCTTACCTTCTTTAGCACCAAGATCTTCAGGGTGATTTTCAACAACCGTATCAATAAGACCGAATTTCTTAGCTTCAACAGCGCTCATGAAATTATCACGCTCCATCGCTCTTTCAATCACCTCAAGCTTCTGACCTGTATGCGTCACATACATATTGTTCAACGCCTCACGAAGACGAAGAATCTCACGCGCCTGAATCTCAATATCCGTTGCCTGACCGCGCGCACCACCTGAAGGCTGGTGAATCATAATGCGTGAGTTAGGCAAAGAATAACGATGCCCCTTTGCACCTGCCGTCAAAAGCAACGAGCCCATAGACGCCGCCTGCCCGATACAAACTGTATGCACTTCCGGCTTGATGTACTGCATCGTGTCATAAACAGACAAACCAGCCGTAACAACGCCGCCCGGTGAATTGATGTAAAATGAAATCGGCTTCTTCGGATTTTCCGACTCAAGGAACAAAAGCTGTGCACAGAGCAAGCTCGTCACATGGTCATGAACCTCACCAGTCAGAAAGATAATACGCTCTTTCAATAGACGTGAATAAATATCAAACGCGCGCTCACCACGGTTTGTCTGCTCAATCACTGTTGGAACAAGCGTGTTATTATATACTTCAAGCGGGCTACGTTCGTTAAAATCTGCACTCATGTGGTTTTATCTCCTATTTGAATTATGAGCGTAACGAGGTGACAGGCCTGTTTCAAGAGCCTAATGCAAAACATCCAAGAAAAAAGGACGCAACACATGTCACGCCCTTCTTAAAATATCTATTTTTCAAAAAACAACTACTTGGCAGCAGCTTTCTTTTTCGCAGGAGCCTTCTTCGCTGCCGGCTTTTTCTCGGCATCATCCTTAGAATCATCTTTGGCATCGGCTTTTTTCGCTGAGGGCTTCTTTTTCGCCTTTGGCTTTTCGTCTGAGTCCTGATCCAAAATGTTCATCAATTCATCAGGAGTAACATCTTTTTCTGTTACGCTCGCAAGCTCAAGAATGTAATCAACAACCTTATCTTCGAACAAAGGTGCACGAAGTGATTCTACTGCGTTACGGTTCTTGGTGTAATAATCAAACACATCTTTTTCCTGACCTGGAAAACGCTGCGCCTCACGAATTACAGCTTGCTGAAGCTCTTGATCAGAAACTTGAATATTCTGTGCATTACCAACCTCAGAAAGAACAAGACCAAGACGAACACGACGCTCCGCGATCTCTTTGAATTCTTTTTCTTCTGCCTTGGTCAATTCTTCTTCTTCGCCATTGCGCTGACGATCAAGCTTGATCTGATCCAAGATATTCTGGTTTTCCATCTCAAGCATAGTTGGTGGAATTTCAAAGTCATGCGCATCATCAAGGAAATCAAGAAGGTCTTTCTTAAGCGCCATGCGTGATTGGCTATCAAATTCCTTACCAAGCTGATCACCAACCGCCGCCTTAAGCGCATCAAGATCATCCAAGCCTAGGCTTTGTGCAAATTCATCATCAACCTGCGCTTCTGCATCTTCGTGAATTTCATGAATATCAACATCAAAAATCGCTTCACGCCCTGCAAGTTCCGCCGCTTGATACTGCTCAGGGAAAGAAACTTTCACCTCAACCTTCGCGCCGGCCTTATGCCCAACAAGCTGCTCTTCAAAACCAGGAATAAACTGGCCAGAGCCAATCTTAAGCTTATGACCATGTGCATGCATACCTTCATGCGCAACATTGTCATCCGCCGTACGACCATGGAAATCCATAACAACAGTATCACCGTCTTTGGTCTTACGGTCGCCTTCGATCTTCTTTGTCGATGTATTGTTAGACGCAATTTTCTCAAGCGCATCATTGATATCTTTGTCTGAAGGCTTCGCAACAGGCTTGGTCAATTTGGCTTTTTTGAAATCAGCAACTTTAAATTCAGGAAGCACATCCACAACCATTGTGTAAACAAGGTCGTTGCCATCACCAAAATCTTTACTCTTCACTTCAATCTTTGGCTGCATCGCTGGCTTAAGCTTTTGCTTGTCCATTGCCTCTGCGGATGTCTCATTGACAGCCGCTTCAAGAACCTCACCGAGAATCGCTTTACCGTAACGGTCTTTCAACATCTTCAACGGCACTTTACCTGGACGGAAACCAGGGATGCGTACTGTCTTACCAACTTCTTGAAGCTTAACATCAAGACGCGCATCTATATCATTGGCAGGAATAGTGATTTCTAATTCGTGGCTAAGGCCTTCGGATTTGAGTTCTTTAACTTTCATTACATCTCTTCTTTTTATATTTTACCCCGCATCGCGGATCGCCAATGACTGGCGCATCTACACATATATATCCATCTTGTCTTACAAAATGGTGCGGCTGAAGGGACTTGAACCCCCACGCCCGAAAGCACTAGAACCTAAATCTAGCGTGTCTACCAATTTCACCACAGCCGCAAACCGTGCATGTGCGCAATTGGTAATGGTTTCCTAAAACTTTTTCAAGTGAAAATAACAAAAGATTTTTCATCAAGAAGTACTTGACCTTTTATACGACTAAACCTTATACAAGACACTTAAATTGTGGCGAGCGTAGCTCAGCTGGTAGAGCACTCGGTTGTGATCCGAGTTGTCGCGGGTTCAAGCCCCGTCGTTCGCCCCATCATCTTTTCTGGATTTCGTCAATTTGCCTTGCAAATCATACGAAACCTTATGCAAGATAGAGCAACGCGATTATCTTGCGTCTCACAGTCAAAACAAAGAGACTTTTAAAACCATGACATCCCATTCTTTCAAAAAAGATACCGTATTCCTTAAATTCATCAAAGATAACGATATTCAGTTCATCGACATGAATTTCACAGATATGCGCGGTAAATGGCAACACACCGCAGAACACATAAGCGCGTTTGATGCGAATAAGATCAAAGAAGGCATCTTTTTTGACGGCTCATCCATCGCAGGGTGGAAAGACATAAACGAATCCGACATGATTTTGCGCCCTGACCTATCAAAAACATGCCTCGACCCATTCGCCGCGCAAAAAACAATCAAAGTATTCTGCGACGTTATCGAACCCGCAACAGGCAAGCCATATGAACGCGACCCACGCCACATTGCAAAATCCGCTGAAGCTTACCTTAAATCATCCGGCCTCGGCGATGTCGCCTATTTCGGCCCTGAAGCCGAGTTCTTCATCTTTGACGACGTAAAAGTTCATAACTCACCCAATAAAATTGGCTTTGAAATTGATTCCGAAGAATCCCCTGAAAACAGCGGAAAAGATTACGCAACTGGCAACATGGGTCACCGCCCGAAAGTCAAAGGCGGCTATTTCCCCGAAAGCCCAATCGACAGCGCATCTGACATCCGCGGCGAAATGGTCACCGTCATGCAAAGCATGGGCGTAGGCGTTGAAAAACACCACCATGAAGTCGCGCCAAGTCAAAATGAAATCGGCATCGTTTACTCAACCCTCACTGACGCCGCTGATAACATCCAACTCTATAAGCATGTCGTCCATAACGTCGCAAACAGCTACGGCAAGAGCGCGACATTCCTGCCAAAACCTGTGGTTGGCGATAATGGCTCTGGCATGCATTGCCATCAATCCATCTGGAAAGCTGGCGCGCCACAATTTTCTGGTAACGCCTATGCCGGACTATCAGAAACAGCGCTGTATTATATTGGCGGCATTATCAAACACGCCAAATCCCTCAACGCGCTCACAAATGCCTCAACAAACAGCTATAAGCGCCTAGTTCCAGGCTACGAAGCCCCTGTCCTTCTCGCATATTCAGCGCGTAATCGCTCAGCTAGCTGTCGCATACCGCACGCATCATCTCCAAACGCCAAACGCGTAGAGATCCGCTTCCCTGATGCAACCGCCAACCCATATCTCGCATTCGCCGCACAACTGATGGCCGGCCTTGACGGTATTGAGAACAAAATTCATCCCGGCGATGCAATGGAAGCCGACCTATACGAACTCGGCGAAGACGAGCTTAGCAAAATCCCAACCGTAGCGGGCTCACTGCGCGAAGCATTAGAATGCTTAAAAGAAGATCATGATTATCTGCTAAAAGGCGACGTGTTCACAAAAGATACAATCGACGCATACATCAAGTTGAAAATGCAAGAGGTGGAGCTTTACGAAACAACCACCCACCCGATTGAATACCTGATGTATTATTCCTGCTAAAACGCTACATAAGCGGCTGAATATTCTCAACCAACACACGGAAAGTCTGAGTATTGCGCGCCCAGCTATAATAATCCTCATCGCGCGATGGCGTTAAAAGCGTTACAAAATAATAATATTCGCCGGAATACATAACAGCCAACCAATACTCATACGCCTTAACCGCATGCTGCTTATCAATGGCTTCATAAGCCTTTATCTCAACCACTTCCATGTTTTCATCAACGGTAAAGTCATCAAATTCCTCAATCGTATCTTGAATGCGAAGCTGGTCTACACTCATTTCTTGAATAAAATTATCAATGTCTTCGTCAATATCATCAACGATGTATTCCGTAAGAAGATGCGCCTCCATTTTTCCCTTAAGAATACGTTTGGAAGAATATTTATTTTGCGCCTCCACATTCAAAAGTGAAATCGACATCTTATCTGCAGAACGTAAAGGCTTCGCCTTAAGCTCCCACGAATTAGGATACATAAGCTCTGCTACGTCCAAAAACCGATAGGGCGTCATAGGCTCAACAAACCCATCGTCAATAGTATCCAATTTGAAGGATTCTATAACACGCAGTGAAACGCTTTTTTCTTCTTCCCATGCATCTGAAGGAACAACATATTGGGAAAACACAACAATACTGCCAGTAATTTGCGCGACAGCTGACGCGATATATGTGACATTATGCTCCGCAAAAACATAAATCACTTCAACGCGATTATTGCTCAATGTGCGAATGCCTTCAATCGTATAACCGTTTTCCAACATATACAAAACCAACCACTGCTCAGCAGTAAGCTTATAATCCAACTCGACGGTCTTTATAGAAAAATAACTGCGCTCACCGATACGAACGGGGCCATAAAAACGTTCAACTTCGCCAAGCAGCTTGTTGCTTACCGCAAACCCTGCCAACGCTTTATTTTCCTGCTTTGTCCATTTTTTAGGCAACCGCAATTCGTAAGAAAGCGCTTCATCCCCAGCAGGAGTCTCTTTGTATAGAGTTGAGCTCTTATCAAAAGTCTCTTTATCCATTAAGTCGATTTCAGGCATCGGCTTCAAAAAATCTTCTAACATTTTTTGCGCAAAAGCGGGCTGCGGAGAAACCCCACCAACGCTAACAGCAACAAATAAAGCTAAAAACAAAATGTATTTCACAAAAACGCCCTCTAAAATTTTCTTAGTAAATCTATATTATCATAAAAACGTGACCACTCGAAAATTATCACGTTTTATTTCCTTCATTTAAAACGCAGCCCTTGCGCAATCCCTTGAATTTCGTAACACTATCATTCTATATAAATAATTTTTACGAAAAGAATTTCAATGTCTGATTTATTCGGCGGCTCCACCGCCCCAAAAGAACAAACATATGACGCATCATCAATTGAGGTGCTTGAAGGCTTAGAACCTGTTCGTAAACGCCCCGGTATGTATATCGGCGGAACCGATGAACGTGCCCTGCACCACCTTGTTGGTGAAATTCTCGATAACTCCATGGATGAAGCGGTCGCTGGACACGCTGATTGGATCGAAATCACCCTCGACATCAGCGGCTCAATCCTTATCAAAGACAACGGTCGCGGTATTCCCGTCGACAAACACCCCAAATACCCGGATAAATCCGCATTAGAAGTCATTCTAACCACCCTCCATTCCGGTGGTAAATTCTCCGATAGCGCATATGAAACATCTGGCGGCCTTCACGGCGTTGGTATTTCCGTTGTAAACGCCCTATCCGATGATATGTGGGTTGAAGTCGCACGCGATAAAACGCTATGGCGCCAGAGCTATTCCCGCGGCCTACCGACGTCAAAACTGGAAAATATGGGAACCGTCAGCAACCGACGCGGAACCGTCGTCTCTTTTCACCCTGACCCTGAAATCTTCGGAAATGACGCCAAATTCAAACCCGGCTGGCTCTTCCAAATGGCGCGATCAAAAGCCTATCTCTATTCGGGAGTCGAAATCCGATGGAAATGCGACCCCGAACTCATCAACCCAGAGAGCAAAGTAAAAACAGAAGAAGTTTTCAAATTTCCCAATGGCTTAATGGATTTTCTTACTGTGTCACTTCAAGGAAGAAAGACACTAACCCCCACCCCGTTTCACGGAAAAACAAACTTGCCCGATAATGAAGGACGCGTCGAATGGGCCATCGCATGGCCATCTTTCGGTGATGGCTTCACGCACACATATTGTAACACCATCCCTACCCCACAAGGCGGAACCCATGACAGCGGCTTTCGCACGGCACTCCTGCGCGGTGTAAAAGCGTACGGCGAAATGATCAGCAACAAAAAAGCTGCACAAATCACCGCCGATGACCTCATGAACGGTGCAGCAATGACCCTTTCCGTTTTCATCCGCGACCCACAATTTCAGGGGCAAACAAAAGACAAGCTTGCAACCAACAACGTCAATAAATGGGTTGATACCGCAGTTAAGGATCATTTTGACCTATGGCTCTCAAATGACCCCGCCAGCAGCAAAGCCCTCCTCGACGAGATTATCCTGCGCACCGAAGAGCGCCTGCGCCGTAAAGAAGAGCGCTCCCGCGCACGTAAAACAGCCACATCAAAATTGCGCCTCCCCGGCAAACTCGCTGACTGTTCAAAACGCGACGCAGATGACACCGAACTCTTCATCGTTGAGGGAGATTCCGCGGGCGGCTCCGCCAAACAAGGACGCAATCGCGAAACCCAAGCCATCCTGCCCTTACGCGGTAAAATCCTCAACGTCATCAGCGCAACCCGCGATAAAATCCGTGCAAACGCTGAAATCACCGACCTCACACAGGCATTAGGATGCGGCGTTGGCAAGGAATTCGACATCACAAAACTCCGCTATGAACGCATCATCATCATGACAGATGCGGATGTGGATGGCGCGCATATCGCCTCCCTCCTCATCACCATGTTCTACTCCCAAATGCGCCCACTGATCGAAGAAGGACACCTCTACATCGCACAACCTCCGCTCTATCGCCTAGTCAGCGGCAACTTAAGCGCATATGCGCGCGATGATGACCATAAAGAAGAGCTCATGCAAACGATGTTTAAAGGCAAAAACAAAGTTGAAATCAGCCGATTTAAGGGTCTGGGCGAAATGCCAGCAAAACAGCTTAAAGAAACTACCATGGATCCCAAAAAACGTATCCTCCTTCGCGTCACACTCCCCGATGCCATGGCTGCAATCGGCCTCGCAACAGAAGGCGAACTTGGTGAAGAAACTCTGCCCGAGGGCACAACCCTCGCCGATGTTGACGATCTTGTTGAACGCCTGATGGGCAAAAACGCAGAACCCCGTTTCCGCTTCATCCAAGACAACGCAGAATTTGCCGAGAATATCGACGTATAATCATGTCAAAACCAAGTATAAAAAAGCACAGCATTAGAAACATAGCCCTCATCCTGATCGCCATCCCGATCATCATCTTTTGCGCCGCAGTTTTTATCCTGCCCGCCTCAATTGCATCCTCCTTCGAAAAAACCTTAGTCGCGTCAGGAATAAACCCACAAAGCATAACTGCGCCCGAAAAAAAATGGGGTGCAATTCGCTATCGCAACCTAAGCATGGGCCAAGACGGCGAAAACACCATCGACGCTATAACTCTCACTTTCACCCCCACCACCCCCTTTAGCAGAGATATAGAAACATTAGAGATCAACGGCGTTTACCTTTCCGGCGATATTAATATTGACGGAAAAGTCTCATTAAAAGGCCTAGAAACACTCCCAACGCTTCCGGCATTATCACAATTAAACGCCAAACAAATCAGCCTTAAAAACATAAACCTCTCATTTTTAAGCGCTCATTTCGGTGGACTAAGAGGGGTTGTGAACATTAACGGTAACCATGAGGATGATGCAATCATATGGAACGGCACAATCGACAGCCGCCAGGACCAACTCGAACTCGTCGCAAAACTCAACGCACAAACCAATGACAGTGGTCGATGGATCGCTGATTTTGAAATCGAAAACGCAAAACTAGAACGCAGCTTCGGAAAATTCACCAGGGTCAGTGGCGGTGCAACATATGCGGGATCAGGACACAAATGGAAATCACTAAAGGGCGAATTAAGCGCCGGCGGCTTCAGCGCCTATGACACAATGTGGCAAAACGCCGCCATAACAATCGATGCCACCCCCAAATTAACAAAAACATATATAAGCGCAAAATCGAGCGGCATAGAGGGATTGGAACTAAACATCGATACGACATTATCATTAAAGAAAATAGACTGGAGCGCCCGCATATTCGCAGAGACAGGACAGCAAATGATCCGCTATTTTCAATCCCATAATATGCTTCCTATCAATGAGAAGGATTTAAAAAAGATGCAATCGCTTCAAAACGTGACCCTCCACCTAAAACCAACCTCAAAAAGCTTAATTTTTAAGGTTAGCAATGACGATCAAGAAATTGATATAAAAGGAAAAATAGACAACATAAACGGCAATAACTTTACGGCGTTATTTACAACATCAGAACAATTATCAAACACCATAAGCGGTGCAAAATGCACAATAAACAAAGCAAAAAAGCGTCAATTATGCCGCATGAACATCATCCGTAAAAACCATAAATATATACAGAAAGATTAAGCCTTAAGGATAATCGCAGGAATCATAAGTGACCTTGGCGAAACTTCTGGCACCATCGCTCACCGTGAAACGATACTCCCGCTCACCAACGACCATAGAATGATGAAGCGGGAAATTACCCTTCTTATTCTCAACCTCACCACCAAGCGCCTTAAACTCAACACTCACCGCCTGAGACGAATCAAACCAAGCCTCTGGTTGCCCTTGTTGATTACGCGCCGCCGTCCCTATTCCCGTAACGGTAATCGCACCATCAGCCACACTGATCTTGCTCTGCGGCGCATTATTTGTTGATGTCGCCACAACAAAACGACGTGTTTCAATGTCAGAGCAATTGCGCGGCGGACGCGCTGAGCGTATCAAGAAAGCCAATCTTTCGGGATCGCGCCCCTCACCCAACTGTTTGCGAACAAGCTCCAACAGATCACGAACCGCCCCTTCGGGCAATTGCTCATCATATGTCGCCTTAAGCTGCTCATAACGTGCTGTCGCTGTTTGCGCCTGCGACCGCATATCAATCAATGCCTGCTCCATCTCACTGGTTTGCTGGCTCATATCTTTAACACGCTGCTTCATGATCTTTTCTTGCTGACCGGCATTTTGTTTGCCAAACCAAAACCCCGCACCAAAGATCAACAAAATCAAGAGACTCACACTCACAAAACTGCTCATCCGCGCCGCAGCACGGCGTCGGTAACGATCATTAGGATTATAGTAAGACAAACTCATAAAAATTCTAATTCAAAATTATAGACCAAAGTAAAACTGTGCGATGAAAATATAAGTCACCCACAAAATAAGAACAAGAGGAACCCCACCGCGCAAATAATCACGGAAACGATAATGCCCCGGCCCCATAACCAGCAAATTCGTCTGATACCCAATGGGGGATGCAAATGAACAGTTTGCAGCGAAAATAACCGTATAAGCGAAAATCATCGTTAAATCTTTACCTCCGCTAAGCGCAGGATCAAGACTAGCCGCAAGGCTCAGAGAAATCGGCGTAAACAAAATCGCACATGCATTATTACTCAAAATATTCGTCGCAAGCGCAACCAATAAAAAGAGCGCCGCCAACATTGTTAGCGGTGTATTCGTGAACGGCAAATCAATGATCAAATTCGCAATATAAAGCGCCCCACCCGAGGCCTGCAAAGCCGTCCCAAGCGCAAGCATGGATCCAACCAGCAAGAATATCTTACGATCAATCGCCCGTGTTGCTTGACGAATATTCAAACATCCCGTCGCAATCATCATCGCCGAGCCCGTCACCGCAGCCACAGGAATAGACAAAACGCCCGTCGCCGCCAACGCAATCGTAACAAAGAACACACCAAACGCAATCGGCGCCTTACCCGGAACCGGAAGATCGCGTTTAGAGCCGGAAAGCACGATAAAATCAGGATTATACCGCAAAGAATCAACTGCCGCACGACGCCCCGTAATCAAAAGAACATCCCCTGCCTCAAGACGAATACGACCAAGCCTACGCCGCACAACCTTCGCCCGTCGTTGAATACCCAAAACAATCGTCCCAAATTGACGATGAAAATTGACATGATCAAGCGACATATCAATCATCCGTGACGCAGGCGTAATCATAATCTCCGCCAAAACGCGCGTCTCCGCATTGCGTGTTTCCGAAACCGGCCCGGCCTCTTCACCGCCCTTACTATCAATAAATTGCGCCTCTTCTTCCGACAATAAGAAACCAGGAAACTTCGACAACATCGCCATCAAAGTATCGCGCGTCGCCGCCACAATAAGCGTATCCCCCTGCTCCACACTATACCCATCAAAAGGCGGCAAAATCAGCTGTCCGCCGCGCTGAACAAGCTTAATATTCAAATCAGGAAACTCTGGAAAACGCCCGTCAATACAAACAAGCCCAAGCAGCGCACTCTCATCATCCACATCAAGTTCGGCAACAAACTCCTTTTTACTCCCCATAAGATCGCGCGCCATCGTCGCACGATCAGGCATAAGACGCGGCACGAAAACAAGCACATAAACAAAACCAACAATCGCCAAAATAGAACCAGGGATCACAAAATCAAAAAACCCAATCGGATCATACCCAAGCTCAACCATGGTGCTGGACACCAAAAGGTTCGTAGATGACCCAATCAAGGTGGTCATACCGCCCAAAATTGCAACATAGCTAAGCGGGATCAAAACACGGCTTTGTGACATGCCAACCGTATTGGCCAACACTTGCAACAATGGAATAGCGATAATCACAAGCGGTGTATTGTTCATAAACGCCGAAACAACAAGCACGAAAACCAAAATCAAAATAATCGACAGCCACGATTTACGCTTATCCTTAAACGTCAGCAACGTCGTCACCGCGCGCAATGCGTCCGATTGTATCATCGCCTGCCCCATGACAAGCAAAGCCAAAACAGCAATCAAAGATGGATTAGAAAATCCGGCAAGCAACGCATATGGATCCACCATATTCTCGCCGTTTTTACCCAATAATGGAAAAACCTGCCCAAACAGCATAAGCGCTGTTAAAACCGCAATACTCGTAACCTCGATCGGAATTTTCTCACGAATAAAGGCAACGATCGCCGCCCCCGTGAGGAGCAACGCAAACCACATATGAATGCTAGGATCAATAAGTATAGACATGAAATGAAGCTCGCTTAAAACTGCCAGTATCGGACAAATATCAAAAAACAGATTTTACGGCGAGTTTGCCTCTTTACGCAAGCCCGTACGCGCAAATTCGCTAATATTTCTCAAACCAACACGAAACATAATCTCTGTGTCACTATCACCGGATGCATCATCTGTACGATTCTTATCCGCCTGCAATGACCATGAAACACATTGCCCAAAATACCCCACCCCTACGGAAGCTGTCCTCAGCCCAGAATTGGTCGAACCAAGATCATATTGTGTCCCTAGCGAAACAAGCCACTGATCATTAATATAATACTGCGCGCTCCCCGAAACCTGCTCACGGTTTTCGGTAATCTCCGTCCCCGCAAGCGCCTGTGCATACAAATAGCTCGCCCCTAAGCGAAAACGGTTCCAATCCGCATACGCATCAAGCTCGTGACGCTTCGACGCAAGGCTATCATTATCAAGCTGGAAACGATATTGCGCAGTATATCTGTTCTTATAATTCCCCTTAAGATACCCAACAACATCAGAGCTTTGCTCACTTAAACCTGACCCCGCCTTAAACGGGTTACTGCCCTCATCAAGCCGATAACTCTGCCCAATAAAAACCTCTGCGCCGCTGCTATCATAACCATTGATACCCGCGCGCATACCATATGTCACACGGCTCTGGTCTTCGATCACATCAAGCCCGGGGAAGCGATTTGTTTCAAACAAATTACTCGCATCAATTTGCACATCCTGACTATCCTCGTTGGGAATATCATCATTATCCCTATTTCTAGGCGCAACAGTAAGCCCGACAAGCGGCTCTATAACAATCTGCGCTTGATCCATGGCCTTCGCGACAGGATACGAGCTTTGGATATGAACTTGCGGAAAAAAACGGCTTTCAACCAAGCTACTGTCTCGCCCTGATGTCGTAGTTCTGCCATCGGCATCATTGACGTAAAACGCATCACCGCGCAGTGACACATCAAGATCAGACACCAAACCATAATCAGACACCAAACGGCGCTCCCACCCTAAATCAGTAGAAACGCGCGTAACATCTTGATCACGCCCATCTCGAAACAGGCTCAAAAACCCTGCGCTTGCATCCCATCGCCCACCGATAATAGGCACAGCGCCAGGATCACCGATAAAGCTCGCATAAAGCTCTGGCAAAACACCGGGCTGATCTTCCGCCAAATCACTGACACGGATATCTTTATAATGCTGAACAAGCCCGATCCCGTAATCCCTACCTGAAAAGCGCTCCGCATAAAGTGTATTTTGTAAAACATCATCATTGGAAATATCATATTGATTGGCATATTGCTCATCACTCACATACTGAATGTCCAAGCCAGATCGCCATTTATCATTCATATCCCATAGCCCGTTAGCAAAGATATGCCCGCGAAACTCGTCGCCTTCTTTCACATTGATATTATTACTCTGCCCGGTGCGATCAGAATACGTGACACCACCATTGATCTGAATGCCCGCATCTTGCCAACGCTGCCTATACTCAATAAGACCAAGAGGCGCCTGCTCCGTCATTGCCAACAAACCGAATGTTGCATCTTTATCAGGCGCAATATTCCAATAATATTGATTTTCAACAAATGCCCCCAATTCGGATTTAAACCCTAACGAAGGCGACAAAAGCCCGCTCTTACGGTCAATCGTGCCATCAGGATGTGAAAAATACGGTGTATACGCAATCGGCACGCCGTAAACATTAAAACGCGCATTACGATATGAAATACGCGCATCATCTTCATCATGCACCACTTTCGATGCAACAATCGCCCACGGCAATGGTTTGTCAGGATCACTTTTACACGCATCACAAGCAGTATATCGCGCCCCCTCCATAATCGTGCGCTTACCATTTTCGCGAATACCACGCTCCGCAGAAAAACGAGATCCATCAACAAGCGTCGTTTGAAGTTCATCAACAACACCATCTTTTAATTGGCTTGAATACTCAACATCCTGTGCCAGATGAATATCACCATTTTGTTCATTCAAAACGACATTTCCATGCGCCTGTACCATGCCCTTATCAATAAAATACTGCGCTTGATCGGCGCGTAAAATACGACCATCTTGGACAATAATAACATTCCCCTCTGCCATCGCGACCCGCGCATCATTATCAAAACGCATGGTATCCGCCTCAATATCAAGCGGTTCATCCTCTGGTTTACGTGCGCCACCACCGCTAACAGGAGAGGTTAAAAAATTACGATAATCATCTGTTTTAACAACAGAAACAGGCGCGCTGTATTCAGAGATAGATACAGCATCAACAGGTTCATAAGGCTCAATAGGATCAATTGGCTCTGGCGGAGATTCATAAACCGCGGAAAAATCATCCGCCGCAGAATTATTGGTCAACATCGGTTGATACCCCGATAATGACGCCGCCTCAATTGATGGCTCATCAACAATAGATGGAGGCTCTACGCGCTCTTCAAAATCAGAAACATTATTATAGTGGGAAACATCATCATACCCCGTCAACAATTGTGCAGATACAGGGCGTATAATTAAGACGCAAAGAAAAACAAGAAGAATAATCAGACACGGTTTATCCGAAAAACGCCGGAACATCATCTCCAAACCCCTTCTGATATGATGCATCATCATCGTTTTTCTTCGATGGCTTACTTTGATTTTTATTTTGCTTCGGCGCCTCTGCCTTTTGACGGGGAAGCGAATCTTTCTTTTCGCGGCGTGGCTTTTGCTCGGCCTTACGCTCATTGGAGCGATCATTCGCACGATCATTAGAGCGCTCCTGTGACTTTTCACCGCCGACCTGCTTAACCGGAATGCTCCTCTTAATCAGCTTCTCAATGGCATCGACAAATTTCTCATCATCGCCTTTAGATGCCAAACTCCACGCACGCCCATCAAGCCCCGCGCGACCGGTACGACCAATACGATGAACATAATCATCATTGTTAAACGGCACATCGTAATTAAACACATGCGACAATCCCGCAACATCCAAACCACGCGCCGCAACGTCACTACAAACAAGCAACGTGATCTCATCATTTTTAAACGCCTGCAAAGTCTCGGTACGTGTCTTTTGATCCATGTCACCATGCATCTGCCCCACGCTATAGCCCTTAGATTTCAACCAAGAGGTCAAATCCGCGATATCACGTTTACGATTACAAAATACAAACGCATTCTTCACGTCTTCAGATTTGATAATCTCAAGCAATGCCTCGCGCTTGTTACGGCGTGTCGTCCATACCAAAAACTGCTCCACATTCGCCGCAGTAGACGCGGGAGCGGTCACAGAAACCTCTCTCGGGTTGCTCAAAAATTGTTCAGTGAGCTTCTTAATCTCTGGCTGCATTGTGGCGGAAAACAACAATGTCTGACGAATAGGCGACAAAAGAGAAACAATCTTCTCAATATCGGGAATAAAGCCCATATCAAGCATGCGATCCGCTTCATCAATCACCAAAACCTTGATATCCGTCATCAAAATCTTGCCGCGCTCAAACAAATCAAGCAAACGCCCAGGCGTCGCAATCAAAACATCTGCGCCGCGCTCAAGAATTTTAATCTGATCATTCATCGACGTACCACCAACAAGCAAAACCTTGCTGAGGTTGTGATACTTGCCGTATGTGTCGAAATTTTCTGCAATCTGCGCCGCCAATTCACGCGTTGGTGTCAAAATCAAAGAGCGTGGCATCCGCGCTTTCGCACGCCCACCTGATAAAATCTCAATCATCGGCAGGGTAAAACTCGCTGTCTTACCCGTCCCTGTTTGCGCCAAACCCACCAAATCACGGCCCATCAGTACAATTGGAATTGAGGCCGCTTGGATCGGAGTCGGTTCAGTATATCCGCAATCCGCAATCGCTTTTAATGTTTCAGGAGATAGTCCGAGATCTTCAAATGTCATACAGTATTTACTTGGTTTCTTTTTTCAGTTTTATTATGCCCCAAGAGGTATAGAATAAAAGCCCAAACTGCAAGGATTTAAAAGGTTTCCCCATATGTCATCACCAACTTCTCTCAATATCGCCATCCAAATGGATCCCCCAAAAGGCATTAACCCAGAAAAAGACTCCACCTACGCACTCGGCTTAGAGGCGCAAAAGCGCGGACACACCCTCACCTATTACAACGCCGACAGCCTCTCCTTAAAAAACGGAATCCTCACCGCAAACTGCGCCGCATTAACGTTTCATGACGATAAAACGAACCATTGTGACCTCGGTTCATTCTCACATAAAGATTTAAGAGAATTTGATATCATATTGATGCGCAATGATTTTAATGACCCGATGAGCTACACCGCGATGACCCACATGCTGGATCACCTAAAAACCAAAACCCTCGTGCTCAACGATCCAACGGGCACACGCGAATCACCGGAAAAAATGCTCATCACGCATTTCCCCGACCTCGCGCCAAAAACACTCATCACAAGAGATCTCGACGCCATCAAAGCCTTCGCAAGCGAGCTTGGCGACCTCATCATAAAACCACTCAACGGTTTTGGCGGCATGGGCGTTTATCACATCACCGAAGATGATGACAATTTATCCTCTGTCTACGAAATGCTCTGCGCGCTCCACACCGAACCCTTCGTCGTTCAACAATACATCCCCGAAATCAAGAAAGGCGATAAACGCATCATCGTGGTCGAAGGCGAACCCATCGCCGCCATCCTGCGCGTCCCCCCGCAAAAATCCGCGCGCGCCAATCTTGCCGTCGGTGGCACCGCCGAAATCGGAGACATCACCGACCGCGACCGCCAAATCTGTGCGCGCCTAAAACCCGAGCTCGTAAAACGCGGCCTTGTCTTCGTCGGTTTGGATGTCATTGGCGATTACGTCACCGAAATAAACCCAAAATCCCCCACAGGCCTTCAACACATTACAAAAATGCAGAACATAAAATGTGAAGAAACCATATGGGGCGCATACGAAGCCCGCTATAAGGCGTTTAAAAATGCGGCATGATTTTAAAGATCGCCTGCGTACGGAAAGCAATTTCAAATTCATCGCTGCCGCTTGTCTGGTTCTCGGCTTTATTGGTGTCATTATATTCACACCACGCGGAAAGGACTTTAACGCCCGCTCACAAGAAGAAGTCAAAATCGCCATGCAAATCTGCCAAGCGTCAAAAAGCTGGGTTCAAGCCAATCGCAGCCACTTAAAACTCGGCAACGCCTCAAAACTGGATAATATCCCCATCAATGGAAATATCCCGGAATTTAAATACACCAAAACACCACAAGTCATCTTTATCTCAAGCGGCTTCAACAGCCCCAACATGACAAACAACATGTTTTGCGAAGTCATCAATCCAATGACCAAACAAAAACTCTATTACGATTACGAAAAAGGTATCTGGCGCAATAAAATACGCTTTAGACGCTAAAATTAATGCGCATGCCCGTGATCATGATCATGCCCTTGATGCGCTGCTCTTTCAATGCGGGCATCCGCTGCATGCGGAACCTGAATATTCATACCGCGATGGAAAATCGCATAAACGCTCACATTCACCACAAATAAAATTGTCGCAACTTCCAATAAACGCGAAGATTTGCGCTTCTTCGGTGCGCATGGCTTATCGCAACACCCGACCTCAACACAATCGACCTTGCGACTATAGATAAGCACGCCCCAACCAACAGCCAGCAACAAGCCAGAAGAAATAATGATCGGCAATTCCCATTGATGAAGGAAATCATGAACAACCAAAAGGCTAATCGGCAATGTACCAACAACGCCAACACCAACCAAAAGACTTAAAATACTAATCACCGTCGGCAAAACACAGCAGAAAATATGGCTGGTTTCCGCTAAAATAACGGCAAGATTGATGTGTTTTTGAAATTTTTCCATGCCGTTTTGTAAATGAACATTCAAAAAGAAACAAGCAAAATAAACAACTGATATAACATATCTCTAATGAGAAAATGCGCCGTCTTTAATATGCATTTCCGCCTTATCAACGCCCGTCCAATTATCAATCTTCAAAGTCCCGACCAAATCAAATGCCGCGCCCTGTTGCTTCAACAGCGCATCACCCAATGGCGTATCAACACTGCGGAACGCCATCGCCTTCATCCATGTTCCACCTTCCCAATCCGAAAACATCACACGAATATGCGAATCCCCAACAACATCGGCTTTGTTAATGCGTACATTTTGAAACAAAAATAACGGCTCAGGATATTCCTGTCCGAACGGACCAATCGAATTGTTCAACACATGCACAAAATCAGGCGTAGCCCCCCGCACCGTCACAACACCATCAAGGCGCGTAATCACGTTCGGATCATTGCTCTGCGCCTGTTTTTCAATATGTGCATATAAAAACGCACGAAACGCATCAAGTCCATCAGCAGAAACACTAAATCCGCCCGCCATCGCATGACCGCCGCCCTTGGCGATCAAGCCCTCATTACGCGCATCAATAAAAGCCTGTGCAATATGAATCCCGGGAACGCTGCGCCCCGATCCGCGCCCCTCATGCAAGCCATCCTCATCAATCAAAGCAACCGCAACCGCAGGCTTGCCGTATTTTTCCTTCAAGCGCCCCGCAACAAGGCCACTTAAGCCCTGATGAAATGTCTCTGACGCGACAAAAATCAAAGGATACTGATCCAATCCTTTTGCCTCGACTTGCGCGATGGCTTCGCGCTCCATCTCCACCTGAATGGCTTTGCGTTTGTCATTACAATCATTCAGCGTCCAAGCAATATCATTAGCCTCCGAAACACTATCACTAGAGAGCAACCGCGCCCCAAGATCCGATTTATGCACACGGCTGCCCGCATTGATCCGTGGCCCTAAAATGAACCCTACATGATACGGAGAATAAGGCGGAGTGATTTTTGAAACAGCAATTAATTCTTTTAAACCAATGTTTTGCGTGTTTTGCATCACCTCAAATCCACGACGCACAAAGAGCCGGTTCACACCGAGCAATGGAACCATATCGCACACCGTACCAAGCGCGACAATATCCATCCATTGCATCAATGGCGGCTCCTTTATTCCCTTATCTGTATAAAAACCAGCCGCCCGCAATTTGTTATTAATCGAGATCGCCGCCATAAAAGTGACACCAACCGCCGCCAAAACATCAAGCCCCGCGTCATCATCCTTACGCTTGGGATTAATGACAAATTTCGCGTCCGCCAGCCTGTCTTCCGCCTCATGATGATCGAGGATAATAATATCCAACCCCATCGCTGAACCTTCCGCGACCGTATCAAACGCCGTCGTCCCGCAATCAAGCAAGAAAAGAACATCCGCCCCGTCATCCTTCAACGATTGCAACGCCGTCACATTCGGGCCATACCCCTCGGTCAAACGCCCGGGAATATAAATCGGCGCATCAACACCGCAATGTTTGAGAAAACGATACAACAACGCCGAAGACGTCGCGCCATCCACATCAAAATCACCAAAGATCGCAAAATTTTTCCCCGCACCAATCGCAGACACAAAAAATTCCGCCATCGCCTCCATATCCGCCATATCAAACGGATTGGGAAGATTATCTTTCAATGTCGGATTCAAAAACGCAGGAATATCAGCCAACGCAATCCCGCGCCCGGCAAGCATCCGCGCCGCAACTTCAGGGATATCATTCTGACGAACAATCTGCTCAATCAGATGCAAATCTACATCCGGCAAATCCCAACGGGCTTTATTAAATGACAAAGAATCAGACATGAAATAGTATTAGCACGTCATCATGAGCGAAGCGAAGCAATCCATCCCACACTATCAACAAGAGATATCCGATTGCCACGTCGCTAGGATCCTCACAATGACGACAGAAGCTTAAATGCTCTTCAACCATGTTTTACGGCGTAGATTATGCGTCGCTTCAATGCGGCGAACCGTGCCTGATTTCGAACGCATCACAATCGTTGACGTCTTCGCCCCGCCCGGATAACGACGAACACCGCGAAGCATTGATCCATCCGTAACACCAGTCGCCGCAAACATCACGTTATCTGGCTTAGCAAGGTCATCCGTTGTGTAAATCTTGTTCAAATCAGTAATGCCCCAACGATCGGCGCGCTCACGCTCAACATCCGTATGAAACACCAAACGCCCAAGCATCGCACCCCCGGTACACTGAAGCGCCGCCGCAGCCAAAACGCCCTCTGGCGCGCCGCCGTTACCAACATAAAGATCAATACCGGTATCAGGGTCAGTCGTCGCAATCACCGCGCTAACATCACCATCACCAATCAAATTGATACGCGCACCAGCTTCACGAACGGCTTGGATCAAATCAGCATGACGTGGACGATCCAAAATACAAACGGTCAGATCATCAATATTACCGCCCTTTTCCTTCGCCAATTTCGCAAGCACATCCGCAATCGGCGCATCCAAATCAAGGATATTCGGGTCAATACCCGGTCCAATCGCGATCTTATCCATGTAAGTATCAGGCGCGTTCAAAAACCCGCCCTCATCCGTCATCGCAACAACCGCCAAAGCATTCGGCCCACCTGCGGCGGTGATATCAGTACCTTCCAACGGATCAAGCGCGATATCAATCCGCGGCCCTTTTCCATCACCAACTTCCTCGCCAATATAAAGCATCGGCGCTTCATCACGCTCGCCTTCACCAATCACGATACGCCCTTGAATATGCAGCGAGTTCAGGGCATCGCGCATCGCGTCAACGGCAACCTGATCCGCCTCAACCTTATCACCGCGCCCAACCTGTTTCGACGCCGCCAAAGCCGCTGCCTCTGTCACACGCGCCAGTTCAAGCGCAAGGTTACGATCCATATATGTTTCTTTATCCGTCATGTCGTCTGCTTTCTGAGCTAGGGTCATTGTAAGTTCACTTTTCTATTCTAAAGGTTCAATACGCATCAAGCATGGTTCTGCATTGACGCTGTTTAATGTTTGAATGGCATCACACGCCGCCTTAATATCCGCCTGTTTCGCCTCATGTGTCGTCATAACAAGCGCAACCGATTGATCCGGATCACGGCCATGTTGAATAAAACTCTCAATAGAGACATTATGATCACGCAAAACCGCAGACACATCCGCAATCACACCAGGCTGATCCAAAACATCAAGACGCAGATAATATCCGCTCACTGTCTCGCCCTGATCGATCCATTCCGGGTCTTTTAAATCATTGGCCGGAATACCGAATGTCGGCACATTGATGCCACGCGCCAAATCAATAACATCCGACATAACAGAAGACGCCGTAGGCCCCTCACCCGCACCGCGCCCAACGATCAAACCGCTACCTACATAATCACCCTCAACCTGAACTGCGTTAAACACACCATCTACACGGCCAATTTTGCTGTTTTCCGGCACAAGGCATGGCTGGATCGATTGCATAATTTTGCCATTCACACGGCGCGCTATGCCCAACAATTTAATCTTATAACCAAGCTCGGTCGCAAAAGCGATATCCACCGCAGTCACCCCGCGAATACCCGTCATCTCAAGCGATTTGAAATCAGGCTTCGTCCCAAACGCAATCGCGGCAAGCAAAGCAAGCTTATGCCCCGCATCATCGCCATCCACATCAAATGAAGGATCCGCTTCCGCATACCCTAAATCCTGCGCCTCTTTCAAAATCTCGTCAAAATCACGACCAGTCTCGCGCATCGCGGTCATCATATAATTCGACGTACCATTCAAAATACCAAAAACCGCCTGAACATCATTCCCCGCAAACCCCTCTCTCAAGGCTTTCACAATCGGAACACCGCCCGCAATCGCCGCTTCATAGGCAAGGCTGACATTATTATCCTCCGCAAGCTTCGCAAGCTCCGCGCCATGATGCGCAAGCAAAGCTTTATTGGCCGTGATCACATGCTTACCTTTAGAAAGCGAATTACGCACCAAATTCAACGCAAGGCCTTCCGACCCGCCAATCATTTCCACAACACAATCAATCGAATTGCTATTGGCTAAATCTTCGGCATTGTCCACCCAATCATAAGCAGACAAATCAACACCACGATCCTTTGACGAATCGCGCGCAGAAACCGTCGTAATCTCAACACGTCGCCCACAACGCGCCGCCAATAAATCACCATGCTGCTGAATGTTTTTCACAACACCAACGCCAACGGTTCCCAATCCAGCTATTCCCAAACGAAAAGCTTCAGCCATAATCATGTTTCCCTATTTATATGTTGATTTAAGGTTTTAACGTTTTTTGCATCGGAATATCAATGGGGTAAATGTCCACACTGGGGCTTAATTCCATTGCCGCCTCATCTTTTTGCGCAACGGGGCGGCTAAATGGAACAAAATTATCAACCGCCTCCTGCTCACTCACATCAAGGTTATAAATCTCAACCGCGCCATGCGTGTCACGATAAATGACATTTTCAACACTGCCCTCATCTACAAAAACATCCTGTCTTTCCAAATCAGATGAATGCACCTCAATTCTCTCTCCAGTGTCGAAATAAGAACACGCGCCAAGCGTCACAACCGAAGCACAAATACACAAGCGTTTTAAATTAATCATTCTCTACTCTTTTCATTGATACATAGGTATATTAAGCATTTCATACGTCAAGAAAAGAAAAATAAAGGGAAAACATGGCTAAACCACTGAATAAGGATCAAGAAGAACAATTCCAACGCCTCGATCCCGTTGCATTCTCACAAGCCATGGCCCGCGCATATGAACGTGCGCAACCTGTTATTGAAGACTTCATAGAAAAACAATCAAAAGCAGGTAACACCCTAAACCTCGATCCACTCAATGTCGGCGAAAGCTACTCCGAATTTCTTGAGAGCTTTTGGAACAATCCGGATAAATTCTGGGAACTCCAAATCGAATACTGGCAAAAGGGCATTGAGCTCTGGCAGGAAAGCACCTTTAAATTCATGGGTGAAGATTCCAAAAACATCATTGAACCCAACCCCAGTGATCGCCGTTTCAAAGCAAAAGAGTGGCAAGACAGCGCGCTTTTCGATTTCATCAAACAATCATACCTCCTGACATGCGAATGGATGGATAAATCAATCCGCAGCGCCGAAGACCTTGATGACGCGAAACGCGAAAAACTCGCTTTCTCAACTCAGCTTTTCGCAAACGCCCTATCACCAACAAATTTCGCAATGACCAACCCCGACGTCATCAAAGAAACCATGAATACAGGCGGAGAAAACCTTATCCGTGGCTTTGAAAACCTCATAGAAGACCTCGAACGTGGACAAGGCTCGCTCAAAATCAGCACAACCGATTACAACGCCTTTAAACTCGGCGAAAATATCGGCACATCAAAGGGAAGTGTCATCTTCCAAAACGACCTGATCCAGCTCATCCAATACGAACCGTTAACCGAGCAAGTCAACAAACGCCCCCTTCTAGTTATTCCACCATGGATCAATAAATACTACATCCTCGACCTGCGCGAAGATAACTCCTTCATCAAATGGGCTGTCGAGCAAGGACACACCGTTTTCATCGTCTCATGGGTCAACCCCGACAGAGAATTGGCGCAAAAGCGTTTTGAAGATTACATGAAAGAAGGCATCATCGCCTCTCTCGACGCAATCAAAGACACCACTGGCGAACCTGACTGCAACGTCGTCGGCTACTGCCTCGGCGGTACGCTTCTAACCATCACCCTTGCCTATCTCAAAAAGCACCAACAGGAAAAACGCATCGCGAGTGCAACCTTCCTGACGACGCTGATTGATTTCGAACATGCCGGTGATCTCAAACTCTTCATGGATGATGAACAACTCCAACTCATGGATCGCCAAATGGCCGAGGCCGGTGTCCTCCAAGCAAGCCACCTCCAACAAACATTCAGCCTCCTGCGCGCAAATGACCTCATCTGGTCATTCGTCATCAATAACTATCTAATGGGCAAAGAACCCTTCCCCTTTGACCTGCTCTATTGGAACGATGATTCCACCAACATGCCCGCGGCAATGCATAGCTTTTATTTGCGCAAACTCTATCGTGACAACCTCCTTAAAGAGCCAAATGGCATTGCAATGGATGACACTCCCATTGACGCAACAAGCATCAAAACCCCCGCTTACTTCCTCTCCGCACGCGAAGACCACATCGCCCCATGGCGTGCAACCTATCAGGGAACACAACTCCTCAGCGGCCCGAAAGAGTTCACCTTATCCGCATCCGGTCATATCGCCGGCGTCGTAAACCCGCCCATGAAAAACAAATATTGCTATTGGACCGCAAAAGACACACCCGCCGATTGTGACGCGTGGCTGGAAACAGCAAAAGAACACGCCGGATCCTGGTGGCCGCATTGGAACGAATGGACAAAACAACACGCCAACGGAACCGCTCCCGCCCGTAAAATCAAAAACCCGATTGAAGCAGCCCCGGGAAACTACGTCCAAAAAAAGACAACATAAAACGCTCCATAATCTGCGTCAGTTCTGATAGAATCGTAGAATGAAATTATTCTTTCTTTCCTGCCTAGCGATTCTATCATTTTCCTTTCACGCCCTCGCACAAGATGGGCGCGTTGAAAACGTGACTGTTAAAATCTATAAAAACCTTGAAAACGGCCAATATGAAAAAGTCGAACAAGACTTTAACGCATACATGGAAAACGGCATTAAAACCCGCCACGGCACAGACATCACACTCGCAATTATCGACGGACTCATAGAAAAAGTAGATGCCGATGAAACCCATGAGAAATGGGACGCTATTCTGTCCGAATGGAACAGAAACAGGCCGAGCTCCTTCATCCAAGAATTTATCTCCTACCGATCAAAACACGCAGAAGCCGCATTCTTCACACAAGAAGGTCGCAGCGAAGATCTCATGCAAAGCCAACGCCGACGCTACAAAGACCTTATGAGCAACAGCTACAATCGCTATTTACGCATTATAAAAGATTTTCCAAATGAATGGAGAATACATGCCTACCTCGCCAAACATTATGATGAATACAAACTGACTCAAGCAGAATTAAATCAACATTTCCTCGCGACACAAACCATGAAAAAAGGCGAGGTATCAAGCATGGAGGGCTATATTGCCGCGATGTCACCCTATGCATTAGGACGCGACGACAAAACAATTTCTCAAGGTATATCCAACATTATAAAAAAATATCCTGATAGAAACCTAACAAAACCAGAATATATCGATGACGTTACGAAGCAAGAAATTGAAGATGAAATCTTTGAACTCGCCATCAACAAAATGCTCATAAACGCAAGACAATATGCCGATCAAGCAGACATCAAATCGACTGCTCCCATGCTCATCCCAATGGCTTACAGCATCATCTACAAGGACATAAACAAGCATTATGAAGGACGCCCGGATAAAATAGAGAAGCACCCGCTTTCATATAAACGAAAAGCTGTATGGCAAGAAATTGAAAGAAATTTCAAGCGCCTCATTCAACGCTATCCAAATAGCGGTAAATACCTCAGTGAATATTTACGGATATCTCTGGAAAGCGGTGAATCCGGTCAAATCCTTGCCATCATAAACACAATCATGAAAAACGACCCTGGCTATAACCCCTCTGAACTAGCGCCAATTCAATGTGATTACTTCAGCCAACGCCTAAAATCTGATAATAGCGACACGACAAGAAAACAAATGTACAGCGCATGTAAAAACGCACTAACATATGCCCCCAAAGAAACATTTTACTACCGCGTCGGCTGGGCCGCACGACAAGATGGTGAGTTTGATCAATCCAACATATTTTTAGAAAAAGCATCAGAACTAGCCCCGGATAATCCCGCCTATCTGACAGATATGTGCTGGAACTACAAAGATTTAAAACAATACGATAAGGCATTAGATTTATGCGACAGAGCCATCGCCATAGACAGAAAATTCGCCCGCGCATGGTTAGGGCGCTCTCACATAAATTACTACGGCTTCAATAACCTCGCCCAATCACAAAAAGATTCTAAAATCTATAAATCCCTAACAACACAAGAATCCAATCAATAAAAAAGCGCCCTTTAAAAAAGAGCGCTTCTTATAATTCTTAAAATAAAGCTGACGATTAACGCTTAGCCCACTGCTTGGTTCTACGCGCTTTGTGCTTACCAACTTTCTTACGCTCAACAATACGTGCATCACGTGTAAGCATACCCGCCGCTTTAAGCGGTGGACGAAGTGCAGGATCAAATCCTTCAAGTGCACGAGAGATACCATGACGTACCGCACCCGCTTGACCGGACAACCCGCCGCCCTTCACAGTACAGATAACATCATAATGACCAACCGCATTCACAACGAGGAATGGCTGGTTCAAAATAAGCTGCTGTGTTTTACGTGCGAAATAAATAGACTGATCACGACCGTTAACAGTCACTTTGCCTGAACCTTGCTTGATCCAAACACGTGCAACCGCGTCCTTACGACGACCTGTACCATATGAACGACCAAGTTTGTCGATCTTTGGCTCACGCTTTGCTGGAGCATCTTCCGCTGACGCATCAGTTTTTGCATCCGCAACAACATCAGTGCCCGCAACCGCGCCCTTAAGGTCTTTCAAATCTTTTACTGTTTCTTCTTTAGACATCTTTGTGGGTTCCTATCTTTTATTCTTTGCGTTCATCGCAGCAACATCAAGCACTTCCGGCTTCTGCGCTTCATGTCCGTGTTCTGTACCTGCGTATACACGTAGGTTTTTAAACACTTTATAACCAAGAGGACCTTTAGGAAGCATACGCTCAACAGCCTTCTCAACAACACGCTCAGGATGCTTACCTTCAAGGATTTGTCCCTTGCTGCGTTGCTTAATCCCACCAGGATAACCAGTATGCCAGTAGAAAATATCGCCTTCGCGCTTATTCCCGGTAAGGCGAACCTTATCCGCATTGATTACGATTACGTTGTCACCATCATCAACATGTGGTGTAAAGCTAGGCTTGTGCTTGCCACGAAGACGCAACGCAATGATGCTTGCCAAACGACCAAGAACAACGTCCTGAGCATCAACAATGATCCATTTCTTAACGACTTCGGCAGGCTTAGTAGAAGTAGTTCCTGACATAGTTTTATTCCTTATAATTAACTTGTGCGCGATTTATGCCTTTTCCCAGCCCCAGTGTCAATAAAAATGAACAAAAACAGTGCGATAAAATTAGGGTAAAATAATACCGCAAACCATCTCACCTCTAAAGCGAGGCTAAACATTATTTTCATATTTCATAAGCGCGAGATTTTTTTTATAACTCAAAATCACTCTTATGCAATTGTTATATATACATTTATTAGAAAATTTGAATGCATTTCACTGATTTTTCCGCGTAATAACAAGCCTTAATCCTTTTTCACGACATACAAATATAGCGTTTAAACAAAATAAACACCAAATAATAGGATATATTTCCTATTTTGTCAATCGCACACAGAAGAAAGCCTCAACATAATCTAAGCCGCAATCGCCCGCTCTGCACCCAAGAAGAAATCATCAATCGCAGCCTTCACCGCGCTGATATCATTCATCACATTGACGCTGCGGCGAAACTCATTCGCACCGTCAAAACCGGTGCAATACCAAGCCAGATGCTTACGCGCGAGGCCAATACCGCGACGCTCACCGTAATATTCAAGGATATCGTCATAATGGCGCCGAACAAGCGCATGAACCTCAACGGCATCTGGCGGAGCGGGAATCTCTTGTCCGCGCAAATAGGCCATCACCTCACGCAGCGCCCATGGACGTCCCTGCACTGCGCGCCCAATCATCACACCATCCGCGCCTGATATCTCCATCGCGGCCTTGGCATCCTGCGGCGTTAAAATATCACCATTTACAATCAACGGAATATCAACGGCTTCTTTAACATGGCGCACCGCCACCCAATCGGCCTCGCCTTTATACATCTGACACCGCGTGCGCCCATGAATGGTCACCATCTGCACACCAACATCCTGCGCTTTTTTGCAAAGGCTCGCCGCGTTCAAATTCTGATCATCCCAGCCTAGGCGTGTTTTCATTGTGACAGGAATATCCACCGCCTTCACCGTGGCCTCCATGATCGCAACCGCCAGATCTTCATCACGCATCAATGCCGATCCCGCCATCTTCGTCACGATTTTCTTCACCGGACATCCAAAATTAATATCAATAATCGCCGCCCCGCGATCCGCGTTCAACTTCGCCGCCTCCGCCATCACATCGGGATCACAGCCGGCAAGCTGCACAGCCATTGGAAATTCCTCGGCGTAATCACTGTTCATTTTAATGGATTCGCGGCTTTCCTGAAGCACTGCGCGGCTGGCAATCATCTCCGAAAAGACAAGCCCCGCACCATATTCAGAGACGATTTTACGAAATGGCAAATCTGAAATGCCCGACATGGGCGCAAGAAAAACAGGATCATCAATAGCGATAGAGCCAATATAAAACATTAACGCACCAAAGCACCAATCGCACCGCCCCACAAAATGCCCCGGCCCAATTGTGTGCGACATGAATCATCATTTGTCTTACATCCAGCAGCATCATTAAGCGCACCAATAAGCTTTGTCGGCTCTTTTGGTTCCGGCAGCGGCACATAGCTATGATTGCCTTGCCGAGCGCAACCACCAAGAGCCGCAACCGCTAAAGCCCCCACTAAAATCGCCCCGCGTTTAGACGTAAATTGATCACGCATCCAAGACATAACATTTCCAATCACATAAGTTATGACCAACAGATATCAGTAAAGCGTAAAAAAAGTCAAGAAAATGACGCTCAGCCACGATTGAATACAGCAAAGTAATTAGAGTCTATAAAAAGAAGTGGGCTCAAATGAATGTAAACCACATCAGGCTTTTAAGGCTAAATCTGAATGAAAACAAAAGATGGTCGGAACGGCGGGATTTGAACCCACGACCCCTCGCCCCCCAGGCGAGTGCGCTACCAGACTACGCCACGTTCCGACACGTGAGAATTACTAAAGGAAATGATAAGCGAAAGCAAACACAATTGCCGCAAAATCCATGAAGAATTATTTGGACGCAACCATCTTACGAAGCGACTTCAATTCATCCAAAGTGCTCTCAAGCAATGAACGCTGAGAAGAGCTAAGCCCTTCACGTACCGTTTTGGCTTGCACCTTTGCGGCGTCATCGCTTTTTGGCTGTGCGTTTGCAGGAGCTACTGTCGCGGCCTCGACAACCGCTTTCTTGCCCTGCTCCTTCAAAAGCTTCTGCACACCCTTGATGGTATACCCTTCGGTGTAGAGCAAATGGTGAATACGCGTTAGCAACGCCAAATCTTCAGGGCGATAATAACGACGGCCACCACCACGCTTTAACGGGCGAATTTGGCTAAATTTGGTTTCCCAGAAACGCAGGACATGCTGTTGTACATCCAAAACATCGGCAACTTCGCTAATCGTACGAAAAGCGCCTTCGGATTTGCGTGAACGGCGCGAGCTTGACCGTGCGCTGCGCACTTGATCTGAAACATCTTTGCCCGTCAACGGCCCTTTTACACGCGCTTCATTCGCGGCAGCGGGCTTACTCTCTACGGTGTTATTGTCCCGATTCCAGTTTACCTGACCGGAAACACTCTGCGACTTTTGCTGATCCATTGTCTTAATCTACCCTTTATTAATTCTATCTTTGAGGACATGTGATGCCTTAAACACCAAAACCTTACGCGGAGAAATCGGCACTTCCACGCCAGTTTTCGGGTTGCGACCAATGCGCTCACCCTTTTCACGAATAGAAAAGCTACCGAATGAAGAAATCTTCACATTCTCACCTGTAACAAGCGTATCCGCGATCTCATCGAGAACCGCCTCAACCAAGTCAGAGGATTCATTACGAGAAAGTCCAACTTCCTCATATACGGCTTCCGCCAAGTCTGCGCGCGTGATTGTACGGTTGTCCATATCCATACTCCTGTTGATTTGAATATATTAATGATAAGCGCCACAGCTTAAGCCGTCAATAACAACGACAACCTTACCCCCAAAAAAGGATTCTTCTTCAAGGGACTAGCGCTGTTTCTTCAGCAAAATAAAAGCATCGGGATCTAAAACCGAACCAGCGCCGATCCCCACGTCAAACCGCCGCCCATCGCCTCAAGCAAAACAAGCTGCCCTTGCTGTATCCGCCCATCCGCAACCGCTTCATGCAAAGCCAGCGGGATTGATGCCGCCGATGTGTTGCCATGATGATCCACCGTCACAACAACCTTGTTAATATCCATATCCAGCTTCTTCGCCGTGGCTTCGATAATGCGGATATTCGCCTGATGCGGCACAAGCCAGTCAATATCCGCCGCCGCAACATCATTCGCCGCCAACGCCTCATTCACCGCATCCGCCATATACGTCACTGCATATTTAAACACTTCACGTCCATGCATGATGATATGCCCCGCATCCCCCGTCGATGATGGCCCGCCATTGGTGTAAAGCAAATCACGCATAGTGCCGTTGGCATAAAGATGCGTCGATAAAACACCGCGATTGCCGTTACTCTCCGCCTCTTGCGCGTCCAAAACAACCGCGCCCGCACCATCGGCAAACAAGACGCATGTTGTGCGATCCGTCCAATCCACAATCGAAGACATTTTCTCCGCGCCGACAACCAAAATCCGCTTTGCCTGCCCCGCGATTATAAAATTATTCGCCGTCGCAAGCGCATACACAAACCCCGTACACACCGCCTGCACATCAAACGCCAAACCAACCGGCAACCCAAGCGCCGCCTGCACCTTGACCGCGACGGATGGAAATGTCTGATCCGGCGTCGTCGTCGCCACAATCACACCATCAATGCTCAATGGATCAATATTCCCACGCTCCATCGCATCCTTCGCCGCCGCAATCGCCAAATCCGCCGTGCTCTCATCATCCGCCGCGATATGGCGTGATTGAATACCGCTGCGCTGCGTGATCCATGCGTCAGTCGTATCAACAATCTTTTCAAGATCGCTATTGGTCATGATTTTTTCGGGAAGATAGGAACCAGTAGATAAAATAACAGATTGAATAGGCATAAATAAAAATTTTCTATGAAAGGAATGATTCTTGGGAAATCAGATTGTTAATATCAGTGGTGACCGTCTCGACATACCCATGCCGCGCAAGCTCCGCCGCCAGTTTGACCGCAGATGAGAACGCAAGCGCATCGCATCCGCCATGGCTTTTGACACATAAACCGTTAAGCCCAAGAAAAACACCGCCATTATACAAACGCGGATCAACCCTGTTCTTAAACGCCTTAAGCGAGCCAGACGCAAAAACCGCCCCAATCATCGACAAAAGATTCGCTTTCAACGAAGCCTTCAGCCCGTCACCAAAAAACTGACCAACCCCCTCGGCTGTCTTTAGCGCGATATTACCCGCATAGCCATCACACACGATAACATCGACCGTACCCTTGGTGATGTCATTGCCCTCAACAAAGCCGTAATAATGGCCGGGAAAATCAACATTAGACAAAATCTCCGCCGCGCCGCGCACATGATCCGGCCCTTTGGTCTCTTCCGATCCAACATTCAACAGGCCGACAGTCGGAACCGATATAGCGGGATTATGCGCCTTCGCAAACACCGCGCCAAGCACTGCAAACTGCGCCAAATTTTCCGCATCCACCAATACATTCGCACCCAAATCAAGCATAACCGTTGAACCGCTAACCGTCGGCCACAAGCTCGCAATGGCAGGACGATGAATACCAGGCACCGTTTTAAGCACCATCTTAGACAGCGCCATCAGCGCGCCCGTATTGCCCGCCGATACAACCGCCTGCGCCCGCCCGTCCTGCACCGCCTCAATCGCTAGGCGCATAGATGTGCCTTTGCTGGAACGAAGCGCCGTAGAAGGCTTTTCATCGCTTTTGATATATGTATCTGTATGAATAATTTCTGAAGCGGCAATCAATGCATCATGCCCCTTTAAGGCATTTGCAATTTTTGCCCGCTCACCAAACAACAAAAACCGCAAATCAGGATTGGCCTTCACACATAATGCAGCCCCGGGAATCACGCTATCAACCCCGTGATCACCGCCCATGGCATCCAATGCAATTGTAATGGTTAAAGACAAATTGAACCCTCTTTAAAACAAGAATCGTTTTGGCGTTAAAAAGCCTGCATCATTATAATGCAGGCTTCATCATAATCTAAATAGATTATAGTGAATTAATCACGGCCTTCAATAACCTGACGGCCTTTATACATGCCTGTTTTAAGGTCGATGTGGTGACGGCGCTTAGGCTCGCCTGAATGTGCATCTTCAACCCAGTTTTCAACAGTGAGTGCATCATGTGCGCGGCGCATGTTGCGCTTTGATTTAGTTGTTTTTCTCTTTGGAACAGCCATAGCTCTTATCCTTTAATTAATCTTGAGTGGAGTAGATAACGAATTCGCATACCGAATGCAAGTTATTTATTCCCCCTTCTCCAATTTAGATTTCCAATCCTTCAATGCGGCGAACGGGTTATTCTTAAATGCCTCGGGCACTTTATGCGGTTCATCATCCCCATATTCGTAATTCACGCCCTCTTTATGCGGATAGGGATTAATCGCCAATGACAAATGCTGAGTAACAACTTCACCCAAATCAATCTTGCCATCAATGATGCGTTCCGGGTCGTCGGATTCATCAATGATCGGTGTCTCGCCATTGGCTTTAACCTGCTTATCATGCTTAACCTTAGCCAAGGCAACCGCCTGATCAGGATCAGCAAACCACGCCTCAAACGTCTCATTCACCTTGGTTTCAATCTCATCCATACTGACCACACAAGATTGCTTAAGCGTTGCAAGAATATGCCCTTTAATATGAACAACCAAACCGCCCTGCTCACGCTTAAGCACTAAATCTGCCTTCAACATCTCAATGCCCAATATACCAAGACGCCGCACCAAATTTTTGCGCTCTTCTTTATTCGGGGTAATCGAAAGACGCACAACCTCATGGCTAACGTCATCCGCCTCGATAAAATGTGACCATTCTGATTCTAAAATTTCACTCATACTTTAAATCTCAAATAAATTTTCTTTATTAACAATCTCATCAAAATCCAACGCCCGCAAACGCTCGATGTTATTCATCATATAACGCGCAAACGCCTGAACGTCATCATCACTAGGCGAATCAACAGTGCCGTAAAGATTACGAACCAGTGATTCCTTGAGCGCTCCCGTTGTGAGCGCTTCAGAATAAGCATGCACACGCCCGTTGAACGCTTTCATCATCTTTTGTTGATGCTTTGGAATGCCAACATCCCCCACACCAATCTCACGCAAAGTCACATGCATTTGCACAAAAATGCGGTCAAACAACGCCTGATTAAAAACATCCGCCCGCCCAAGATCTTTTTCGTTCAAAACCTCAACCACCATGAACGTATGCGCAATCAAACAATCGAAGCGCCCATCAAATGTATCTGGCACGCCCATATCCGTGTATAAAACAGGCTTACGCGACGCCGCCATCAAACGCTCATAGACCGCCCGCGCATCTTGTTCATATGGATTTTTCTTTTTCAACAGACCAAACATTGATTTCCTACCCGCATCCGCTATAGCTATATATATCTTTATAGAAAGAAGTAGTGAGCAATATGCAAGTCATCAAGCAAAATAAAAACCTTTTTCTCATCCCAATCGCCTTACTTGTGGGCACAACCGCGTTAAGCGCATGCACGCCAACAGTGTCACAACGCGGCAATATGCTGGAAAATTACCAAATTGAAGAGATCAAAGTAAACGAATCCAAACGCTCAGACGTCTTGCGCACCCTTGGCTCCCCGACCACCAAATCCACATTTGATCCCAAAGTTTGGTATTACATCGGTCAAGAAACTGAAAAACGCGGCATCTTCGACCCGAAGGTCACAAAAGAGCGCATCTTCCTCGTCGCATTTAACGACGAAGGCACGCTCACGGATATCGAAGAAATTGATCGCAAACGCCTCAATATCCCATATGTCCGCGATAAAACCATAACACACGGGAATGAGCGCACACTCGCTCAAGAGCTTCTCGGCAATCTCGGGAAGTTTAACCCTCAACAAAATAGCAGCGCAGCCACAACCGGAGGCGGGATTTAAACAAAAAAGTCCCCGCTCGGCCTAAACCAAGCGGGGAGAGTGTTGATGTATTATAGAGGGTTCACATCAAAACTGTATAATTCCTTAAATTGGACGCTGCTGCACCACCTGAAGCAAAACATCGTTAATCTCACCATCATGCATAACCTCTTGGCTAATCGCATTGAGGCGCTTTTTAATGTAGCCAACCTGAATAACGCCGCCTTTAAGCGCGGCCTGCTCGCTCAACATTCCGTATAAATCTTGAATATATGCGTCCTTAAGCTTAGGAGCGAGCGAGGTAACCTTCGCCGCATTCGCTGCTTCCACCTCAAGCGCGACCACCATGCTTACCACTTGGCTAACGCCGCTTTTGTCAACAATCGGCAAGATCAAAGGATCAAGCTCTACATATTCATAATGCGCCTCGTCGCCATGATCTTTTTTCTTCTTTTTGGCCTCTTTGTGCTCAGCCGCAGGTGTAGAAGCTTCTGCTTCACTATTAAAATAAAAATACGCCCCTGCCCCGCCACCGGCGAGGACAACAAGCGCACCTATTATCATCATAATTAATTTCATTACGTACTAACCCCAACATTGATTTGAACCCTGATTATTATGATACACTGCAACATATTAAGGACGGGTTTATATTAGATACAATTTGAGATAAATTAACATAACGCATGCGCACAGACATAAGTCGTCTGCACGATATAATACGATCAAATTTTAACGAAAAAGCTTAGCCAGAGAATCCAGCACACCATTGATGAGCGCAACCTCGTTCTTTTCAAAAAACGCATGCCCCACATTCAAATAGTCATTGATGATAATCGGCGCATCAATATCCGAATGCGCCAATAACTCATACGCACCGCATAACAACACGGAATATAATAACGGCTCAACAAAGCGATCACTCGCATCTTTCTTAAGGTTAGCCTTCATCACCGCATCAAGCTCGACATAGCGCTCTTCAACCCCGTAAAGGATCTGCTTAAACAACGCGCCATCAGGCGTAACAAGCTTCTGCCCGTCAACTTCCTGCTCACTGCGATGTAAAATATATTCATCATAAACAGTTTTAACTGGCTGCTTATTTTGCTTCATCTGGTAAAGCGCCTGCACCGCCAATAATCGCGCAGAAAGCACTTGCGCCTTATGAGATGGTTTATCTGCTGATATCTCTTTTTCTGCTTCTGACACGCTGCTTACACCTTAATCTCTGGAATAACATTCAGCATCTGCATACACGCCTGCGCTGCCTCTTGCCCTTTAATCACCATATGATCAACAAACCATGCCTCATCATCGGCGTCACCTTCAGTATAATTTTGCGGCGCCAGAACAACAGACAAAAACGGCTTGTTCACTTGGATGGACACATCCAAAATGCTCTGCACCACGGTATGCGCAACATACTCACGATGATAAATCTTACCGTCAGTCACAAACCCGATCCCAACCGCAACATCAAACCCACTCTCAAGCGCAATCTTACCCGCAAGCGGTATCTCAAGCGCACCAGGAACCTTAATCACCTTAATATCCGCGCGATCATACCCCGCTTCAACCATCGCATTCACAAACCCATCCTCGGCAGAACCAACAATAGACACATGCCAAGAGGCAGTTAAAACAGCAATTTTTTTAGACATATCGGAAAACTCTTATCTTTGTTGAAGCATTCTTGCCACGTATCGGGCCAGCATATCAATCTCTAAATTTAAATTATCGCCCACACGACGATTCGAAAGCGTCGTGTGTTCCCATGTATGTGGAATAATATTCACACCAAAGACATCACCCTCAACTTCGTTCACCGTCAATGAAATCCCGTCAAGCGCAACCGATCCTTTCGAGGCAATAAATCCCGCCAAATCATGTGGCACCCTGATACTTAAACGCCAAGAATCATGATCTTCCTTGATCTCGGTTAATTCAGCCAATCCATCGACATGCCCCGAAACAATATGCCCGCCCATCTCATCACCAAGGCGAAGCGAAGGCTCAAGATTGACGCGCGCGCCCTCCTCCCATGACCCAATCACGGTCAAACCGAGGCTTTCATGCGACACATCAACAGCAAACCAATCACCATCAGCATCCGCGCCCTTTTCAACAACCGTCAAACAGCACCCGGAACACGCAATCGACGCACCGATATCATGGCGCGACATATCCATATTCGTTTCAATCACAATGCGCCAATCCCCATCTTTATCAATGGAACGCACACGGCCTATATCTTGTATTAATCCTGTAAACATGAAAGCAACCTATGGCTATCGACGATAAATTTCCAGCAAATCTTCACCCATCTCGCGTTTTTCAACACACATAAGCGCATCAAGGTCGAACACCGCCCCCTCAACACCGCCCGCATCAAGCATATTGACCGATCGCAAAATCTGAACCTCGTCAAAAACATCCGCCTCAATGAAGGAATTGTGCAATTTCGCGCCCCCCTCAACCAAAAGCCGCGTAATACCCGCCTCCGCCAAACGGTTAAGCGCAGATGTCACACACGCCCCCGTTTCAATCACACGCACCCCCGCATCATTAAGCGCCTGTTTTTTATCCGCATCCGCAACCTTACACAAAACCCACACAGGGTCACCAGACGCGCTCTGCACCAATCTGCTATCAAGCGGTATTTTGAGCTGGGAATCGAAAACCACACGCACAATCGAATGCATATGCCCCTCAACACGCGCGGTTAATAGGGGATCATCGGATAAAACAGTGTGAATACCAACCGCAATCGCATCATATGTCGCACGCAGAAAATGCAGATATTCATGCGCGTCATGACCGCTAATTTGTGTGTGCTGACCCGCGCCATGCGCATCGCGTGATGCGATCAAACCATTCGCCGATATCGCCTGTTTCAAGCAAACAAATGGCCTGTTTTCCTCAACCCGCTTAAAAAACCCGATATTCAAATCAAGCGCCATATCACCGTAAAGACCAACCTCAACATCAATCCCCACCGCGCGCAAAGCCTCAATTCCCTGCCCCGCCGTACGGGGATCAGGATCAACACACGCCACAACAACACGGCTCACCCCCGCTTCAATCAATGCTCTCGAGCAAGGCGGTGTCTTTCCATGATGATGGCATGGCTCCAAGGTGACATAAGCCGTGGCGCCCTTTGCTCGCTCTCCCGCCGCGGCAATGGCAACCGTCTCCGCATGCGGTCTGCCACCATCCGCAGTACAGCCAACACCAACAGGAACACCATCATGAACGAGCACACAGCCCACAGAAGGATTAGGCCATACCCGCCCAAGCCCGTCCTGCGCAACCGATAACGCCATCCGCATATAGGCTTCATCGACGCTATAATTCATGGAGATAACCCTATTTAGATTTGGCTTGAATTTGTTTGATTTCTTCAACGAAAGCATTGAAATCCGAAGGCTCTCGGAAATCCTTATATACGGAGGCATAACGTATATACCCAACCGTATCCAAGTTAACCAATGCCTTCATCACTTCCTCACCGATAAGGCCGGATTTAATCTCCGCCTCACCGCGCGATTCCAAATTGCGCACGATCTGTGTCACCGCTTTTTCAATAACCTCAAGATCAACGGGGCGCTTCTGCAACGCAATTTGCATAGATTTAATGATTTTATCACGATCAAATGGCTGTTTGCGCTCACCCGCTTTCACCACGGTCATCTCACGCAATTGAACCCGCTCAAAAGAGGTAAAGCGCTGTTCACAAGATGGACATTCGCGCCGACGACGGATGGCAGTATTATCCTCCGTAGGACGCGAATCCTTCACTTGTGTCTCGTCATGGCCGCAAAACGGGCATTTCATCAGCTTTTCCCCTAAGGAATATTGTATTTATAAGCAGCCCATTGATCGACGGTTAAAGCGTTGGATAGATTGGGAAACGCGCACACAAAGCTTCCACCTTCGCTTTAACGGCCTTCTCAACATCACCATTACCATCCACGCCATTGGCCTTAAGCCCATCAAGCACTTCGATAATAAGCTCACCAACTTGTTTCCACTCCGCAGTACCAAAACCACGTGTTGTCGCCGCAGGCGTTCCAAGACGCACACCAGACGTCACCATAGGTGGTTCTGGGTCATACGGAACCGCATTCTTGTTACATGTCATACCCGCACGCTCAAGCGCCTCTTCGGTGACATTGCCCTGCAATCCTTTTGGACGCAAATCAAGAAGCACGATATGGCTGTCTGTTCCGCCCGATACAATATCCGCGCCACCCGCCTTAAGCGTGTCCGCTAGAACGCGTGCGTTATCAACAATCGCCTTCGCATAATCTTTAAAGCTAGGCTTTAATGATTCCTTATAAGCCACTGCTTTACCTGCAATAACATGCATCAGCGGCCCGCCCTGAATACCAGGGAAAATAGCAGAATTGATCTTTTTGAAAATCTCAAGATCATTGGTCAAAATCATACCACCACGCGGCCCACGTAGGGTCTTATGCGTCGTTGTTGTGGTTACATGCGCATGTGGCACTGGCGAGTCATAGGACCCACCGGCAACCAAACCAGCATAATGCGCCATATCCACCAAAAGATATGCACCAACGCTATCCGCAATCTTGCGGAAACGGGCGAAGTCGATCTGACGTGGATACGCAGATGCACCCGCGATAATCATCTTCGGCTTGTGCTCCTTCGCAAGACGCTCAACTTGTTCGTAATCAAGCAAATTGTCATCTTCACGCACGCCATATTGAATAGCGTTAAACCATTTACCGGATTGGTTAGGCGCCGCACCATGTGTCAAATGACCACCGGAAGCAAGGCTCATCCCCAAAATTGTATCACCAGGCTGAAGAAGCGCTGTAAACACGCCTTGGTTTGCCTGTGAACCGGAATTTGGCTGAACATTCGCATATTTCGCGCCAAACAATTCCTTCGCACGATCACGCGCCAAATTCTCAACGACATCTGCAAATTCACACCCGCCATAATAACGACGCCCTGGATATCCTTCCGCGTATTTATTGGTCAAAACAGACCCTTGCGCGTCAATAACCGCTTTCGATGTAATATTTTCCGACGCGATCAACTCGATCTGCGTTTGCTGACGATGAAGCTCATTATCAATCGCCTCTTTAATCTCCGCATCAACCACCGCTAAATCATTGGTGAAAAATCCTTCAACATCGCTCATATTATCATCCTTTATCGCTGCGTTGCTCATTATGGTATTCCTTTTCTTAACTAAGCTTATCAATTCGTTTTTGGTGGCGACCACCTTCAAATTCTGTATTCAAAAACACGTCGACGATATCAAACGCCAATTCCCCGCCAACAATACGCGCACCAAGCGCAAGCACATTCGCATCATTGTGCTGACGCGTCAGCCGCGCCATGGTCGTATCCGTACAAAGACCGCAACGAACAGCAGGGTTACGATTCGCTTCAATCGATATGCCAATTCCCGTCCCGCAAATCAAAACACCTTGCGGCGCTTCACCGGTCGCAATCGCATCCGCCATCTTTTTACCAAAATCAGGATAATCAACAGAATCCGTGGAGTCGCACCCAAGGTCATTCCAATCAACATCAGAAAAACGAGACTTAATCTCTTCCTTCAAGGCATAACCACCATGGTCACAAGCTATAGCTATCGTACGTTTCATGAACACTATATAGTGTGTCTACAGCCCTTAAATCAAGCCCTTTTTCTTCAACACATATTCAAGGCGCTTAAGCGCATTACGCTTGAGCAAATCCTCACTCGCGCTCGCAGGCCCCTGGATAGAAATTTCCGTCAAACTCGCCACATCCATCGCCGAGACTTTCACATACATGCCAATAGGATGAAATTCGATAATGACCTCACGGCCCTGTAAATTATGCTTGCTCATATTTTTTATTACCACAGAGTTTGAAGAGATAAATGAAATTTAAAGAGAAAAAACAAAATAACACTTTTATCTCTTTCTTTCCCTTTCCCCTCTGTGGTTAAATTTAACCATGAAAAAAGCAGATTTTAATTGGGAAGACCCCTTCAACCTCGACGACCTCCTAACCGAGGATGAATTGATGGTTCAAAAAACCGCCCGCGATTACGCACAGAACAAACTCATGCCCCGCGTGATGGAGGCTTACCGCACCGAAAGCTTTGACCGCGAGATCATGAACGAAATGGGCGGCCTTGGTTTGCTCGGCCCTATGATCGACGGCTATGACTGCGCCGGCACCAATTACACATCCGTCGGCCTGATTGCCCGCGAATTGGAACGCGTCGATTCCGCCTATCGCTCCTGCTACTCTGTGCAATCATCATTGGTCATGCTGCCCATCTATATGTTTGGCAGCGATGAGCAAAAACAAAAATACCTCCCCAAACTCGCAAGCGGGGAATTTGTCGGCTGTTTCGGCCTGACCGAACCCGATGGCGGCTCCGACCCCAATGATATGCGCACCAAGGCTGTCTATAATGATGGTTCATATAAGATCAGCGGCGCAAAGCAATGGATATCAAATTCCCCCATTGCCGAAATTTTCATCGTCTGGGCGCGCATTCATGGCGGCGATCATGATGGTAAAATCGGCGGCTTCATCCTTGAAAAAGGCATGAAAGGCCTCACCGCCCCTAAAATCGAAGGCAAGCTCTCCTTACGCGCCTCCCCCACTGGCGGCATCGCCTTTGACGAGGTTGAGGTCGGAGAAGAGCAACGCATGCCCGATGCATTCGGGATCAAATCTCCATTTATGTGCCTCAATTCGGCGCGTTATGGGATCGCATGGGGCGTCATGGGCGCCGCCGAAGACTGCTGGCACCGCGCAAGAAACTACGTGATGGATCGCCATATCTTCGGCAAACCACTCGCAGGTCAACAACTGATCCAAAAGAAACTCGCCGACATGCAAACCGAGATCACATTAGGGCTAACCGCCTGCCATAGACTAGGAAGATTGCGCGACGCCGACAACGCCGCCCCCGAAGCCATATCCCTCCTCAAACGCAACAATTGCGGCAAAGCCCTCGATATCGCAAGAATGGCTAGAGACATGCACGGCGGCAACGGCATCGCTGACGAATATCATGTCATGCGCCACATGTGTAATCTGGAATCCGTCAACACTTACGAAGGCACCCACGACATCCACGCCCTCATTTTGGGAAGAGCGATGACGGGACAGCAGGCTTTTAGCTGATGATAGCAATTGTTATAGCTGTATTTGCCTTGTCATTCTTTTTAACGCTGACAATATCTAGCTTTATTCTATCAAAAACACGCCTCAGCAACATAAGCAAAAAATGGTGCGTGACTGCAATTGTAAGCTTATTATGCTTCCCAACCATAACACCTGTAGTCATAGGGGCATCAATTCCCCTTCCTAATATTTTAACGCTTATAATGTTTTTATATGCGGCAAAACCTTTGATGCTAATGAAATTATATCTCTACGGTTGGAAGCTTTTCATACCCTCTTTACTAATTATAGCATTGATAACAAGAGGGATCGCCGCAATGATCTTCTACGAAAACCCACACAAAGAATAGTCAAAGCAATTTTTCTTTATACAAGGCACAAGTGACGACGCCTATTTTCATAGGCGAGGATCGCAGTAACGTTGTAAAAAGGAAAAGGGCGAAGACTAAAACCCGCCGCCGTAACCGCTGGTCTGATTCGCCCAGAAACGCTCAAGCTTCTTAAGCGTATCATTCAAACCAATAAGATTTTCATTAGAAACATCGGTTTGTGCGATTTGGTCTTCATGGCGTGCAAACATATCCGATAGCATTGTGTTCAATTCAATGCCTTTTTCGGACAATTTCACACGGATCGAACGCTTATCATGAACAGAACGCTCTTGGATCAAATAGCCGTTCTCCACCATCTTTTTCACGTTGTATGAAACATTTGAACCAAGATAATAACCACGAATAGTAAGCTCGCCCACGGTTAATTCATCAACACCAATATTGTGCAAAATCATCGACTGCACGTTGTTAATGTCCTGAATGCCTTTTTTATCAAGCTCAACCTTCAACACGTCAAGGAAATGACGGTGCAGGCGCTCTATCAATTGAATGGCTTCGTAATAAGGTGTAGGTGTCACTGTATGCAGCTCCGAGTAATTTAAGGTTTAATTGTGAATGCCCGACCAGATAAGGTCAACAAAGAATTTAATAACACTTATATTAACAGATTAAAACTTAAACAAAAGTTACTAAAATTAACAACAAACCATCAGTTAAAAATTTTCACCTCGTATAACGATTTATCTCCGGCCTTGAAAAAACGCTCCACCTGCTCATCACGAACATCCTCAAGCGTTTCTGGCTGCCAAATTGGCGCATGCTGACGATCAATCAAAACCGCGCGTATTCCCTCATATAAATCAGGATAACCCACAAAATTCTGCGCGAGCGTATAATCAAACGCAATCACGTCATCAAATTCAGCCCCCACCATATCCTCAAGATGCTTCGCCGTAACCATAACGCTAATCGGAGCGCGTGATAAAATCACACTTAAAATCTCCATCGCCCATGCCAAGCCATTCTCGCGCAGTCTCGAACACATCGCCAAAACATCACAACCAACAAAAACATCACGAATGAGATCACCATGATCGGCAAAAACGATAGCCTTGGGCTTATCGCTAGAAAACTTGCCGATAACGTTTTCAATGCCTTGCGAGGCAACACCATCAAGAAAGGCCGAAACATCACCGCTTTGAATATAATCATCGGCAAGACCCGCCGCCAAAACATCACCTGCTTTTATCTGAACACCAGTAATGGCAAGATAACGCCCCCAGTTATTGGGCGCACGAAGCAAATGATAAACACTGCCAACATCCGGGAATAAACCAATCGCGACCTCTGGCATGGCAAATAAAGTGTTTTCAGTTACAAATCTATACTGACAATGCCCCGCAATACCGTACCCACCGCCCATAGTGACGCCATCCATGATAGCGATTGTTGGTTTAGGATAATGAAAAATCTGCTTATTAAGCGAATATTCCTCTCCGAAATAAAGACTAGGAACGCTCAAATCTACCTGCCCACGACGATAATCCATCCCCGCACGGTAAAAGCTTTTTAAATCACCGCCGGCACAAAAGGCACGATCCCCCGCCCCGATGAACGCAACAGTAGAAACCTCATCATCGCTCTCCCAACGCTTCAATATCATTGCAATCTGGCGGATCATCTCCAACGACAGCGCATTTAATGCCTCAAGGCGATTCAGCGTTATCACGCCCAATCCTCCACGCTTATGTGTTAAGATTTGCTCTGATGGGTCGATGCTGTCTTGATTCATAATAAATATATCTATAAGAAATGGCGTTACATAAAATGCGATAATAACCGCGAATAAAAGGATTATAACATGTCTCAAAAAGATTCCAACCAAGAGACAATCAGCAATATCTTAGGCAAGAAAAACAGCCAAGCACAATATCCCGACATAAGAATGCGCCGCCTAAGAAGCACGGGCTGGATGCGCGATATGATCGCTGAACACCGCATAACACCGAGCGACCTAATCCTTCCTTTATTCGTGATTGAGGGCGAAAATCAAAGCCAGCCAATCGAATCTATGCCCGGCGTCAACCGCCAATCAATAGACCTCGCCATTAAAACCGTGAAACAAGCCTATGATTTGGGCATCCCCGCCATTGCGCTCTTCCCCGCAATTGACAGCAAGCTGAAAAACGATAAAGGCACAGAAGCCACAAACCCAGATAATTTAATCTGCCGCACGGTACAGGCCATCAAAAAAGCTGTCCCGGATATCGGCATTATCACTGATGTCGCGCTCGACCCGTATACAACACATGGCCATGATGGCCTGATTGATGAACAAGGGTATGTCCTCAACGACGAAACCATCGAAATTCTGCGCAAACAAGCACTCGTCCAGACACAAGCCGGCGCAGATATCATTGCTCCCTCCGACATGATGGATGGCCGCATCGCCGCAATTCGCTCAACACTGGATGAATCACGCTTCATCAACACCGCCATCATGGCTTATTCCGCAAAATTCGCCTCCGCATTCTACGGCCCCTTTCGTGATGCGGTGAATTCCGATGGCGCGCTGAAAGGCGACAAAAAGACATATCAGATGAACCCCGCTAACCGCCGCGTATCGATCCGCGAGGTGCAATTAGACATCAACGAAGGTGCAGACATGGTCATGGTGAAACCCGGCCTGCCCTATCTTGATATTGTCCGTGACATCAAAACGACCTTCCAAATGCCCACCTTCGCCTATCATGTCAGCGGCGAATTCGCGATGCTCAAAGCCGCCTCAGAAAATGGCTGGCTTGATTATGACGCATGCCTGATTGAGACATTGCTCTCTTTCCGCCGTGCCGGATGTGATGGAATTTTGACCTATGGCGCCATTGATGCCGCAAAAATTCTTGTAAAAGCATAAATATCAAACCAATACCCCTTGATCTTAAACGCAAAAAACCTGACACTGATAATAGCTCGTGTTAAAAGCTTTTTAAACTTCTCCCCTTATGATGAGGGTTCTCACGTCAATAACTGCGTATATTATTTAACCAGTTTCCCGTCACGGGGCACATAAGGACAAAACATGAAATTTGTCGGTATATTAGGGATCTTTGTCTGTACCTTCGGTGGCTTGCTGATTGCGATGGGCTTTAACATGCCTGGCTTTATTAAGCTGTTTATGATGATTCTCAAAGCCCTCCCCGGTGAATTCGTCATCATCATGGGCTGTGCATTCTCCGCCTTCATCATCGCCAATACGGGTGACACCATCAAAGGCTGCGTCAGCTATCTCAGCGCCCTATCAAAACCAAGCGCCTATTCGAAAGCCGATTACACTGAATTGCTCTCCATGCTATTTACCGTCTTCAAGCTTGCCAGAACAAAAGGGTGGCTCGCGCTAGAGACACATATCGAAAACCCACATGAGAGTGATCTGTTCGGTCAATTCCCCAAATTTCAGCATAACCACCACGCCATTGTGTTTCTCTGCGACTATCTACGCATTATCTCTTTGGGCAATGAAAACCCGTTCCAGCTAGAAGCATTAATGGATCAAGAGATTGAGACAATCGAACACCATGAAGGCCACCCCGGCCACGCCGTTCAAACCATGGCGGATGGTATCCCCGCCCTTGGTATTGTTGCCGCGGTTCTGGGCGTGATTAAGACCATGGCCTCCATTAATGAACCGCCCGCGGTTCTTGGTAAAATGATCGGCGGTGCATTGGTCGGAACATTCCTCGGTGTGTGGATTTCATATGGTATCGTGGCTCCTATTGCATCCGCGATGACATCAAAAGCAGAAACCGAAGTCATGTATTATAAATGCATCAAAATCGCAATGATCGCATATCTTAACGGCGCAGCCCCACAAGTCGCCGTAGAATTCGCACGCAAATTCCTATCCCATGATATCCAACCAACCTTCATGGAGCTTGAAGAAGTTCTGAACGAACTTCCCGCACCAAGTTAAAGAATATAAGACGTCGCGATTAACGCACGCACAACCAAAAGGACGCAAAACAAATGGCTGATGAGAGTGGCGGTGATGACACACCGATCGTCATCAAGAAAATTGTAAAAGGCGGCGGTCATCATGGCGGCGCGTGGAAAGTTGCCTATGCCGATTTCGTAACAGCGATGATGGCCTTCTTCCTCCTCATGTGGCTTCTCAACGTCACCGATGTTGAACAAAAAAACGCAATCTCCAATTACTTCTCCCCTTCTCACCCCACCGTATCCCAATCAGAAAGCGGTGCAGGCGGTGTTATGGGCGGCCTTAGCGTTGCCACCGAAGGGGCAATGGCCACCAACATCCAAGAGCTCACCAGACAAAAAGCCACCGGCAAAGGCGGCGCAGATGAAGAAAAATCTTCACAAAGCGTGTCCTTGAACGAAGACGCCGCAGAGCAGCTGCAGGCCGAGGAAGACGCAAAGCTTGAAGCCGTCAAAGCACAAATAGAATCAGCTATATCCCAAAACCCAGAATTATCGCAGCTCATGAACAACCTCATCGTTGACATGACCCCCGAAGGATTACGCATTCAAGTTGTCGATTCAAAAGGCAAACCAATGTTCCCCTCCGGCTCGGCGCGCATGTATCAAAAAACACGCGAGTTGATGATGCAGGTCGGCGAAGCCATCAAATCTGTCCCCAATGAAATCTCCATACGCGGACATACAGACAGCATCCCATACGGCTCATCCGCAAGCTATACAAACTGGGAATTATCAACCGACCGCGCCAACGCGAGCCGCCGCGTCCTGCAAGATTCAGGCATTCCTGCCAACCGCCTGAATAATGTCGTAGGAAAAGCCGATACAGAGCATCTCCTGCCCGATGACCCGACAAATGCCCGCAACCGCCGCATCAGCATCATGCTCTTAAAAGAACAAGTCACTGACCCAGAAGGTTTCAAAAAACGCGTAGAAGCATTGGCCAGCAAAAAGCGCGCACAGCAGCGTGAAACAAGCAATGGTGACGCTCCTAACCTCCCCACAAGCGACCCAACCGTTGACGGCAATGGCGCACCGCGCATTCCAAAACCGAAAAGTGGAAGCTTCAACCAAACCGAAGGTAACGTTCAATTTCCTTAAAAGATTATGTGATTTAAGCCGCTGCGCTTATCCGATTTAGAACCGCGCCAATTAATCAAATCGATTATTCTTAGGGAAACCATTCGGCGGTAAACGCCCTGCCGATGCGCGCTTGCCGACCCATGGTGAAATATCATCAACCTGCGTTGAGCCTGAACCGTATTTGAACTCCAATCCGCTCTCAAGGTTAAACGATCTCACATCGCTTACACCGCCGTCTTTATATTTCTGCAAGATAACGCCTTTACCGCGCCCCATTTCGGGCAGCTCATCAATCGCAAAGACAAGCATCTTGCGGTTTTGCCCAATGACAGCAACATGATCATCACCCTCAGCAATAACCTTACATAATTTAGCCTGAACACTACCGCTCACATTCAAAACCTGCTTACCGGATTTCGTCTGCGCCAATACATCATCGCTTTTCACGATAAACCCATGCCCAGACGTCGCCGCAACAAGAAGCTTTTGCCCCTCACGATGCAGGCGCATATGCGCGATGTCCGCATCATTAGGCAAATCAACCATAATCCGAAGCGGCTCACCAAAACCACGCCCTGGAGGCAATTTATCGCATCCAATCGTGTAAAAACGTCCATTGGTACCAAAAACAAGCAGCTTATCGGTCGTCTGCCCCTCAATGATAAACGCACCGCGATCACCGTCTTTATATTTAAGGTCGCTATGATTAACACCATGCCCCTTCATCGCCTTGATCCAACCTTTGTTGGAGCACACAATCGTGATTGGCTCTTTCTCGATCATCGCCTCATCAAGATCAATCGTAATCGGCGTGGGAACATCCCCAATCACCGTACGACGTTTGCCAAGCAAAGTGTCCGAACCGAATTGCGTTTTAAGCGCGGTAATCTGCTTTTTGATCCGCGTCCATTGGCGCGCCTCTGACTTGATGAGCTTCTCTAGCGCATCACGCTCTTCGGATAATTTGTCATGCTCACCCTTGATCTCCATCTCTTCAAGCTTATGCAAGCGACGCAAACGAAGGTTCAAAACAGCCTCAACCTGAACCTCGGATAAACCAAACTTCTTAATCAATTCCGCCTTTGGATCATCCTCAAAACGAATAATCCGAATAACTTCGTCAATATTCATGTAAACAGTCAGATAACCGGCCAAAACCTCCAAACGATGCAAAACCTTCTCAAGGCGGAATTTTGAACGACGCACCAAAACTTCTTGCTGATGGTTCATCCACGCCTGAAGCACTTCTTTGATATTCATCACACGCGGAACCGTGCCGTTATCAAGGACATTCATATTCAAACTGAAACGGTTTTCCAAATCGCAATTACGATAAAGCGCTTCCATCAACAATTCCGGCTCAACATTCTTGCTCTTTGGCACAAGAATAAGACGAATATCCTCCGCCGATTCATCGCGCACATCATCAAGCATCGGCAATTTCTTGCTCATCACAAGATCCGCAATCTTCTCAATCAATTTGGATTTTTGAACCTGATAAGGAATTTCCGTCACAACAATCTGATACATGCCGCGCCCAAGGTCTTCCTTCTCCCATTTCGCACGAACACGAAATGACCCGCGCCCCGTTTGATACGCATTGATGATATCCTGTGAATCCTCAACCAAAGTCCCACCCGTAGGGAAATCTGGCCCCTTCACAATGCCCGCAATCTCCGCAACGCTTAAGTCTTTCTCAAGCATACCAAGCATGGCATCACAAAGCTCTTCAACATTATGCGGCGGAATGGATGTGGCCATACCAACCGCAATCCCCGTCGCACCATTGGCAAGCAAGTTAGGAAACCCACCAGGAAGCACAACCGGCTCGCTCTCTGAGCCATCGTAATTGCTTCGAAAATCAACCGCATTTTCTTCAATCCCATCAAGAAGCAGCAGCGCAACCTCCGTCAAGCGCGCCTCTGTATATCGCATTGCCGCGGGGTTATCACCGTCAATATTCCCGAAATTCCCCTGCCCATCGACCAAAGGATATCTCTGCGCAAAATCCTGCGCCAAACGCACCATCGCGTCATACACGGCAGTATCGCCATGCGGGTGATATTTACCAATCACATCACCAACAACCCGCGCAGATTTCTTCGGCGGCGTGGTTGGATTAAGCTTAAGCTGATACATCGCATACATAAGACGACGATGCACCGGCTTCATCCCGTCCCGCACATCGGGCAATGACCGCGACATAATCGTCGAAAGCGCATAGCTCAAATACCGCTCGGATAATATATCCCCAAACGGTTGATCTATAATATTTTCATCTGGTGCTGTATTATCCGCTGACATGCTCACTCAACTCTGTAGTAATAGGTTTATCAATTGTTTTGGCAAAACGCTCCGCAAATAGCAAGCGTGCATCGGGAACACCCCGCGAATGATGGTTGAAAACCCAATGCTCTAAAAAATATCCGGTCATTTTCAAACCATCATAAACATCCTCAACCGCGCTCGCAACGCCCTGCGCACCGCTTAAAAACGATGGCAAAGGCAATAACTTGCCCTTATACGGCATGCCCGCCGCCTTGCTCACCGCTCGCCCTGTCTTTGGGGACACGTAAATAAGCGGCCCCTCGCCGCCCGCCGCACATGTGGTCAAATCAAGCGAGAAGCCAAGTTCTTTTAAAAACGCAATCTCCCACATCACATAGGCTTCGCCCCAAATATCGCTCTGCAACACATCAAACAACGCCGCCAGCCCATGATAAATCCCCGCATGCACCTCACGCTCAGGCAACGCATTTTCAACCAACGCACACGCCGATTGCAACGCGCCCAGCTTAAGCGGGTCTTGCATAAACACCGCCGCATAGCTTTTCGATAATTCCAATTGATACGTGCCAAGCCCATCTTCAACGCGGCTCGACCAATTCGCATCGACAATATTCGCCAGCTCAAGCGTGCCGCGCATCTTCGTGCCACGTGCCCCGCGAACATATCCCGCGCAACGCCCGTGCTCCTCGGTCATGAGAGAGACGATCCCGCCATTCTCTCCATGCGCCCGCACAGACAGCACAATTCCTTGATCTTGAAAGCTTTCCATGAGATAAAACTACCCTAAGACACCCCCCACGCGAAAGCATGAAACATGAACAATACACAAAAGCAAACACAGACAGTTGGCATTGCGGGACTGGGTGCAATCGGTTCTGCCGTTGCACGCGCGCTTCAAAATGGCATTGATGGCCTCGACTGGATCGCCGCATCCGACATCACCCCAAACCCAGAATTTGACATCCCATTGGTCAGCTTTGAAGAGCTTGCCGAGCAATGCGATATCGTCATAGAAGCCCTCCCGCCAAAAGTCGTACCCGAATTGGCAAAAATTACGTTGAATGCCCAAAAGACCCTTGTTTTGATCTCATCTTGCGCTTTGATCATTTATCCAGAAATTTTAGATATCCACAAAGATACTAACAGTCGCATCATCGTTCCATCTGGCGCATTAACCGGATTGGACGGCGTTAAAGCACTGAAAAAGCTTGGCATCAAAAAAAGCACAATCGCGTCAAACAAGAAACCATCCGGTTTCACTGGCGCCCCCTATGTGGATGAAATGGGGATAGATTTGACGCAGATTAAGACCAGAACCAAAATCTTCGAAGGCAACGCAATTGAAGCCGCAAAAGGCTTCCCCGCGAACGTAAATGTTGCCGCGACACTCTCCTTGGCGGGCATCGGACCGGAAGAAACAACCGTAGAAATTTGGGCCGATCCAGATGCTGTTGGTAACAGCCACGCCATGATCGTAACGGGTGAATTCAGCACCATAAAATGCACCGTCGAAAACATGCCCGATCCGGCAAATCCGAAAAGCTCAATGCTCGCCGCGCAAAGCATCATTGCCGCGCTCGAAGATTTAAACTCAGCATTGGTTATCCTATAAGTAAGAGAAAAATTGACACATGATACTCCCCGCAAAACCATTCTATATGATGCGCCACGGCCAAACCGAACATAACGCCGCCGAGTTAATGGCAGGAAGCACAGATTCCCCCCTTACCAATCTTGGCCGTGAGCAAGCTTTAGCGGCGCAAAAGATCATTCAGAAAATTGCCCCGCTTCCCGTAAAAATATTCCACAGCAACCTCTCTCGCGCCCGCGACACCGCGGCGATCATTAATGAGTTCCTAAATGTCGAAATGGTTGAAGACCCAGATTTAGCGGAAATTTGCGCCGGAGATATGGAAGGACGCCCATGGTCGGAATGCATGGATATTTTTGACGGATGGGTACAAACACCGGGCGGCGAACATCCCAATGATTTCTTCGCCCGTATTAAACGTGCCAAAACACGCGCCCTCAATGAAACGCAAGACGGGTCACCGCTAATCGTTTGTCACGGCGGCGTTATGCGCGCATTCGGCGCAATCCATGACGCAGATGCACCAGCATTGTTCCGCAATGCACATCTCTATGAGTTCAAACCGATCAACAGACAAGACAATGACAATGCATTTCCATGGGCTGTATATGATTATGAAATTTGCTCAGAAACGGAAATTCTAAAAAAGAATGTGTCTCAAATATATCAAAACGTGTAATTAATATATGAAAAATAAATAGCCTTCACTGGCCATTTATACGTACACCCCCTTCAGAATCCGCAATAGCAGAAAAAACACGAAATGCCTGTTTCGTCGCCTTCACATCATGCACGCGGACAATCTGCACGCCCTGTGACAATCCCCAAAGCGCCGACGACAATGACCCGCCGATCCGCTCATCTGGCGGTTCACCCTGCGACAACGCCGAAATAAAGCTCTTGCGCGACGTACCCAGCATGACAGGCACACCAAAATCATGAAATATGCTTATATTTCTGAGCAGTAACAGGTTGTGCTCAAGCGTTTTCCCAAAACCAATACCCGGGTCAATAATCAGATTTCCTGTATCAATACGGTGCGTGTTACAAAATTCAATTCTTGATTTTAAATATGCATACACATCATCTAAAACATTGTTATATTGAGGATTATCCTGCATATCCTGAGGCGTTCCCTGACTATGCATAACCATAACCATGCACCCCGCCTTTGATGCTACATTAACGCTTTCACTATCATAAGATAAACCACTGACATCATTAATAATAGTTGCCCCCGCTTTTAACGCCGCATCCATGGTGCGCGCATTACGTGTATCAATAGAAATATGCCTGACCCGCCCTTGCAACCCTTCAATCACAGGCACAACGCGGGAAATTTCTTCATCAATATCAACAACTTGCGCACCTGGCCGTGTCGACTCGCCGCCAACATCCAAAATGTCCGCACCCTCTTCTATCAATTGAAGGCCATGCGCTATTGCGTTGTCAGCATTATAAAATTGCCCGCCATCGCTAAAACTATCCGGCGTTACATTCACAACACCCATAATATGTGACCCAGCCATAAAATGATCCTTAGCTGAACCACTGCTATTGTTAACCATGCGCATCATCCTCAATTTTGTGTAAATCCTGCCCGTCGGGCAAACCATCAATCATATCCGCTATAAAGGCCTCAGAAACAGGATGTTGCCATCGCGGCGACACATCCCTTATCGGAAGCAAAACAAACGCTCTGTCGGCCATCCTCGGGTGCGGAATTTCCAACCCGGCCTCATCCATCACAACATCATGATAAGCAACAATGTCCAAATCCAATGTTCGCGCCGCATTACGGTCGCCATCATCACGCCGCCGACCAAAATCAACCTCAATCTCCTGTAACATCAAAAGCAAGGGTAACGGCGTCAAATCCGTTTCCACCGCAATAACAGCGTTATGATACCAAGGCTGGTCAGAGAGCGGCACAGGCGCGCTTTTATACACATGAGAACGCGCAACCACATGCACACCCTCATGCGCATCAATACGCACTATCGCATCATGCAATGTCTTAAGCGGATCCCCATATTCACTCGGCAAATTTGCGCCCAAAGCAATCAGAATCAAAACAGCCTCCCTAAAAGATAAGAAGGCTGCACCATATGCGCCCAAGCGCAAGATTTAAAGAAAAATTATGACCAAGTCCGCACCGTGCCAGTATCAATATGCACAAAACCACTGCGCGCATAATACCCAACACCACCGGCTTTCAAGCCCTGCGCGATGTTGCGAACACGTTTTGTGCTAATATTTGGATTACGAATATCAAGCGCCTGCCCGTACATATGGAATGAATTCTTTGCAACACCACCGGACGCCTTACGAAGATTGTTATTGGTCTGTGGACTGCGATAGGCGGATAAAATCTGATAAGGTTCAGGCGTCTGCGAGCGTGATTGAACCATGCTCAACACATCCACAACGCGCGGATCCATGGGGAACACCTCGCCTGTTCGGAAATCACGCAAAACATAATTCAAACGCTCAAACGCCTCAGGAAGATAACGATTACCAACACGGTAAACACCGCTAAATGTCTCGCCGGTATGAGCCTGTTTAAAAGAAACGCGCCATGTGTCATGCCCTGTCTTTGCCTGTGCCTCATGTGCCCCAATGAATGGAACAGCTGCCGCAGCAACGCCCATAAGACCTGCCTTCAAAACACTACGACGATCAACAAAACCATCTTTATCAACGTTTAAAACATCACGCATATTAATCATATTCTTCATGCCCCACTTCGCATTTAATAATAGTAGATTCCTGTTTGAGATAAATTCAAGAACAGCTTGAACATGCCTAACAGATTTTAATTTTTGGTAAAGACTCAATAACTTTTTTATTAATAATTATTGTTGAGAGAAACCTCAGATAACGATCAGGAGTTCCCAACCATTTAAGTATTATCCACAGGAATGAATATTTCGTCAAGATTAGTTAGCATTTTAATTATCTCATCATCATACCCATAGAGATCATTGCTCAACACAACACCGTCACGATCATCCACCCATGCCGTATAATAAACAATGTAAACCGGGATCGTGTTTTGAACGTACAAATCCTTCAACGTCCCTTTTTCCAAGACTTCCTGCGTCTTTTCAGTGGTCCAGCCGCGCTTTTCACGTAAAATAAAATCAGCCATCTTGCGCGGGTTTTTCATCCGCACACATCCAGAGGAAACCGCCCGCCCCGCTTTATTAAAATAATGCGGCTCATTCGTATCATGCAGATAAATATTATAGCTATTTGGCATAAGCACACGATAATAACCAAGCGGATTATGCGCCCCAGGGATTTGCACCATGCGCAACGTCTTAAGCTCATCTTCGGTAACCGTCGTCCAATCAATCGCCGCAGGATCAAGCGTTAACGCATCCTCCCCACGCCCATAAACAAGCTCCATCCCCTTGCTCTCAAGATAATTCGCATCATCAACAAGTTTAGGAAGAATATCCTCCTTCTTAATCGTCGGCGGAACAGTCCATGTCGGATTAATGCGGATGCCCGTGATATCTGTAATAAAAATATTCGTTGGACGCTTCTTTCGGCCAACAATAACGGGCATATCAAACGCCACTTTGCCGTCTTCAACCGCCCACAACATCGCCGATGGCACATTCACAATCACAAATTTATCCGGCTTTGCCTCTGGCACCCACCGCAAACGTTCCAAATTCGCGATCACCTGATGAATTTTCTGACGACGCGTTTTGTTTAAAACCGACAAAGTCGCACTGCCAATAATGCCATCCGCGTCAAGTCCGTTATCTTTTTGAAACTGAATAACCCTCGCCGCCAATTGGTCATCATAAACATCAGAATTCCCACCAACACCAAGGCGAACACGCAAATCTCCAACCGCTTTATGCTCATCATAAGGGCGAATAGCACCGTTCACATCAATGGGTAAAACCGCCTCATAGGCTTCAGGCTTTTCACTGACAAGACGAACCAATTCTTTACGCAACCGATGATAAGTCGCCCCGCGTGGCGCGATAGATTCAACAACTGCACCAATATCGTAGCGCCCTAACAAACCAAGCAAATATTCCCCCGTAAGGGGTTGTTGCCAAAAGCGTTTATCGCTTTTTAAATTTTTAGGATCAACACGAATTCCCGTTAAATCTTGCCCGTATTCAATGTAAGCATCGCTCATCAACACATCAAACGCCGACAACGATGCCGCATCATCCTGCTGAAACAATTGTCCAGTGGTTTCAATCTGATAGCTATACGGGTTAAGCCCATGCGTCCACGACTCTTTTAACATCTCCAAAAGCGCCTGCGCATCATCATTTGGGCCATCGCGCCCAATCCAATACGGCTGAAAATTACGCGCAGTATAAAACGTCCGTAAAGCCTCAAGGTTTTGAATCTTATGCCCGAGCACAACCTCACTCTGCAACACATCAAAAATACCATCATTATTGACCACAATCTCTTCATTGACATAGCCTGCAGGTTCATCGACCTGACCATCATTGCCTGAGATAAGAGAAAAAACATCAATGTTAGGACGCTGCCCTTTTTCCGGGCAATATTGATCTGAATTACAGGCATCAGCACGTCCCTCTAATGCAAAAACACCAACAGAGAAAAACAAGGATAGGCAAATAAAACGAGAGAACTTCATATAAATTGACTTCGTGCTAGAGCAGCGCGAAAACAATCGCGCATAATGAAGGTCTAGCTTAACACAGTTAAGCCACACGACACCTTAATTTCCGCCTAAAACGTTAGATATCAACAAAAGTATGCGTCTCTTCCGACGCGCCAGGATGGGTCACTGCACCTTTTTGCGCCGACCCGACAAGCTGCGCATATTTGTACAACGCACCAGAGTTGTAATCTGTCTTACGTGGCTTCCACATCGCCCTACGCTTCGCCAATTCATCATCAGATAAATCAACGCTTAACGAACCAACATCCGCGTCAATGGAGATCACATCACCATCTTTAAGCAAACCAATCGGCCCACCAACGGCAGCCTCCGGCCCGACATGACCAATACAAAAACCGCGTGTCCCACCAGAAAAGCGACCATCAGTAATCAAGGCAACCTTCGCGCCCTGTCCATAAAGCGCCGCCGTTGTCGAGAGCATCTCCCGCATACCTGGCCCGCCTTTTGGACCTTCATGACGAATGACAATCACATCGCCATCCTCATACTTGCCCGCCTGAACCGCGTCAAACGCCGCTTGCTCACCGTCAAAAACACGCGCGGGGCCGGTAAATTGTAGCTCCTCAAGGCCGGCAATCTTAACAATCGCCCCCTCTGGCGCCAAATTCCCTTTCAAACCAACAACACCGCCTGTTGGACGGATTGGGTTTGAACAACGAAATACAACATCTTGATCCTCAGGAAATTCAACATTCGCGTAATTTTCTGCCAATGTCTTACCTGTGACCGTAATACAATCACCATGCATAAAGCCATTATCCAACAGCTCTTTAATCACAACACCAACACCGCCAACATCAAACAGATCCTTGGCAACATACTTCCCACCAGGGCGCAAATTCGCAATCAATGGTGTTTTCTTGAAAATTTCAGCCACTGCTTCAAGCGGGAAATCAATGCCCGCCTCATGCGCCATCGCCGGAAGATGAAGCCCAGCATTCGTAGAGCCACCCGTCGCCGCCACAATCGCCGCCGCGTTCTCTAATGATTTTAACGTCACGATATCACGCGGATATGGCCCACCGGCTTTAATCAAATTCATAACCGTCTCACCCGCCGCAACCGCGTATTCATCACGCGATTCATATGGCGCAGGCGCACCAGCAGAATGCGGAACAGCCAACCCAATCGCCTCGGAAACACAGGCCATGGTATTGGCCGTAAATTGTCCACCGCAAGCCCCCGCAGACGGACAAGCCACCTCTTCAAGCTCTTTCAAATCCGCATCCGAAAAATCACCACAAGCGTGCTTACCAACACCTTCGAACACATTCACAATGTCAACATCATCACCACGGAATTTCCCCGGCAAAATCGTCCCGCCATACATAAAGACAGACGGCACATTCAAGCGAAGCATCACCATCATCATCCCCGGCAAGGATTTATCACACCCCGCCAAGCCAACAAGCCCGTCATAACAATGCCCGCGCATCGTAAGCTCAACTGAATCCGCAATCACCTCACGTGAAGCCAAAGACGAGCGCATGCCCTCATGCCCCATCGCAATCCCATCCGTCACGGTAATCGTCGTAAATTCGCGCGGCGTGCCCTTATTGTTCTTAACACCAATCTTCACCGATTGTGCCTGACGCGACAGCGCGATGTTACATGGCGCCGCCTCATTCCAACATGTCGCAACACCAATAAAAGGCTGATGAATTTCTTCTTCCGTCATACCCATCGCATAATAATACGCACGATGCGGCGCGCTTTCCGGCCCCTCGGTCACATACCGTGAAACCAATTTTTCCTTATCCCAACCATTAGGGTGTGCGCGTTTTTCATCAAACATGAGTATATATCCTTCAAATTATGTCAGAGTTTTTAAGCATAGATAAAAGCGAATGAAAACAGGTAAAAACCTAATCGTCTGTTTTAGCCTTCTTCTCATTAACGACAACAACCTCTTTTGGATCGTCTTCCGCCAAAGTCATCTCGTTATATCTACGGCGTATTTGAACACCGTTAGCAATAAATGGAATAACGATGTAACGATTCCCTGTTCCCATCACAACCAAATTGGCATAGCCAAGAATATACCCTGGCAACATACGTTCCAATTCAACGCTTTCAATCTTACTAAAGCGAATATCAACAACGTCAACTTGTAATATGCCATAGCGAACAAAAACCCGACGATCAGTCAGCACAAACAATAAAATCTCTCTCATGATTGTCGCATGAACAAACATCAAAATCGAAACAACGGCCAATAAAATACCAATCTCAATAACAACAAAAAGCGCAACCAGGATTGATACAATCAAAACCGCAATAGCCTTCCAATATATCCCGCCGCTAATAACGCCTTGCTCAATGACTGTCTCGCCATCAACAAGCATACTGTTAACATCGACACTAAACCGGCTAGATGCCTTAGCTTTGGCGCCCGAGCTTCGTCTTTTTCTCGAAGCGCTTTGCGCCTTCTTCTGCGCGCCATCATTTTTTTGTGTATCTGACATCTTATCCCCCTATACAGAACGAGCCTTCTCAATGGCTTGTCTAAACGCTATCGGGTTTTCAATCGGCGGCAAAATAACCTCACCAATCCCCATACCGCGCACAGCAAGCCGCCCATAATTAAAAATACGCCCCAAGACTGTCTGCAAAACATTCACCCCTTCAATACGGTCAATGCTCATCTCACCAACATTACGCGCAACCACGCCCGTCTTATATATAAGGCGCGTATCCGTAATCGCTATTTCCGTCGTTGCTTTATGCACCATCTTAATCGCAAAAGCATAAACGCCCATAACAAACATCAAAAACGCGCCCCCCTTAACGTATACAGGCAGCGCAGGGATCGCAACATTGATTGGAACATCATCAGGAAAATGCCCGAGGAATTTTTGCGCATAAATGCCGCCTATAACAACAAACACGCTAATAATCATACCAAACACAATCGACATAAATGCATTCACTGTATACATCCAATGAAAATGCCCGACATAAATAAGCTCTTCATCAGGGCCAAGTGATTGTTGAACATATAACATAAAGGTAAGTATCCAGAAAAATTAAACGAATATTAGCTTAGCGTGACTTAAAGCAACGCGCAATACAGCTTTTCTTTTAGTACAATCAATGAACCATGAATTATTAATTTAAAGCCCCTTAATCCCCAAAAGAAATACCGAGCGCCTTCGCCGTGTGCACAAGATCGCTTTTCGGATCAACAATGCGGCACCGCTTAATCGCATCTTTAATCGGCACGGAAACCGCCGAACGGTTTTGCCATGCGACCATGTGACCGAATTTTCCCTCATCAATCAAATCCACCGCCTTCACACCAAGCGCTAAAGCCAATAAGCGATCATTCCAATTTGGCGCCCCGCCGCGCTGCACATGCCCAAGAACAGTCACCCGCGTTTCAAAGCCCGTAGCTTCCGCCACTTTCGGGCCAAGATATTCGCCAATGCCGCCATATCGCGTTTCACCGCCATGATAAACAACCTGATGCTTATCACCGCTTGGCGTTCTGACGGCTTCGGAAACAACCATCAACGCAAAATTACGCCCCGCCGCCTTTACGGCCTTAATCTTCTCCGCCACCTTATCAATCGAATACGCGATTTCAGGAATCAAAATCACATCCGCGCCACCGGCAATCCCCGCATTCAATGCGATATGCCCCGCATCACGCCCCATAACTTCCAGAATCATCACACGGTCATGCGACGCCGCCGTTGGCTGCAAGCGATCAAGCGCCTCTGTCGCAACCGCAACCGCTGTATCAAACCCGACCGACACATCTGTCATATCCAAATCATTATCAATCGTCTTTGGCACACCAACAAAATTCAATCCGCCCTGCTCCGCAATACGGCTATGAATATCAAAACTGCCATCTCCGCCAATACCGATCAACGCCTCAATGCCAAGCTCGCCAAGCGCATCGATTATTTCCTGCGACCTGTCTTTAATGCTCCCATCTTCCATAGGATATTCAAATGGGTTCTTCGAATTCGTCGTCCCCAAAATCGTACCGCCGCGGCGCATGATGAATCCGTCAAAATCATCTGGCTTTAATTCCCGCACCTTATATGGGCTTTCCAACAAACCCGACGTCCCATTCTCAATGCCCGTCACCTTCCAACCAAGGCCGTGCGCATGATGAACAACCGCCCGCATCACCGCATTCAATCCGGCGCAATCGCCACCACTCGTAAATATCGCAATATGTTTTGTCATGATGATTCCTGATTATCCTTAAATTGTGTAGGTTGAAAAACGTGCGCGGGAGAGCACAAACGTGCAAAGATCTATTTTTATTATTACCAAACAACCGATTATGTGTTAATCTTTATTTTTAAGGTATAACAAAATTGCGCGATTTTACACCCATGATTGACGACGAAGACCTAGAAGCCAAGCTCACAGAATATCGGATCGAGCATAAAGCGCTCGACGAGATGATTGAACGCGCATTGCACAGCGATCAGCCAATCAATTTACTCCATATGCAACAGCTCAAAAAGAAAAAGCTGTGGCTGAAAGATATGATCCAAAAAATGGAAAGCGATCTCATCCCTGATGATATTGCTTAATCTTCTTGGTTGTTTTATAAATCACGCATGACACATTCAGACGAAAATCCAAAAATCGGCATTATCATGGGCTCCCAATCAGATTGGGACACAATGAAAGAAGCGCATGACATTTTGCATACGCTCAACATACCCCATGAATGCAAGATCGTATCCGCACACAGAACCCCTGACCGCTTGATTGAATACGCCAAAACAGCAAAATCACGCGGCCTAAAGGTCATTATCGGCGGCGCAGGCGGCGCAGCGCATCTGCCCGGAATGACGGCAAGCATGACCCCGCTTCCCGTCCTCGGCGTTCCCGTCGAGAGCAAAGCCCTCAGCGGCATGGACAGCCTTCTCTCAATTGCACAAATGCCCGGAGGCATCCCCGTCGGCACATTGGCAATCGGCAAAGCAGGCGCAAAGAATGCAGCCCTTCTCGCCGCCGCCATCCTCGCCACAACAGATGATACAATCGCGGCGGCATTGGATGAGTTTAGAGAAAAACAAACAAACAGCGTTGCCGACACCCCAGAATAATGAAACACGTCATTGCGAGGAGCAAAGCGACGCGGCAATCCAACTCCAGCACTTGACACAAGCACCATGGATTGCTTCGCTATGCTCGCAATGACGAAAGAAGAACGATGATGAAAACGAAAACTCTTGGAATTCTCGGCGGTGGGCAACTGGGACGAATGAGCGCATTAGCCGCCGCACGCCTTGGAATCTCTTGCGTTATCTTCACACCGGAAGAAAACAGCCCCGCCTCTCAGGTCGCGCAAAAAACAATCGTTGCTGATTATACGGACGAGCGTGCCTTACGCGAATTTTCCGAAACAGTTGATGTGATTTCTTATGAGTTTGAAAATATACCAGTAGAAACAATAACTTTCCTACAAAACCTTAAACCAGTTTATCCAGATGAAAAGCTCTTAAACGTCGCTCAGGACAGAATTGTCGAAAAAACCTACCTCAACAACTCTCAAATCCCTACTACACGCTGGGCGGCAATAAAAACCACAGAAGATATCGAAAAAGCCTTTAAAGATTGGAATTCATCCGAAGCAATAATAAAAACGACACGTTTCGGATATGATGGCAAAGGACAAGCCCGCATATCAAGGGATACAGATTTAGAAACGGTCTGGTCACAATTTAAAAACCAAGCGTTAATCATGGAAGAAATCGTCGATTTTGACTGCGAAATCTCTGTCATCATTGCGCGTGATATAAACGGCAATTCCGAAATTTACGGCCCCATGGTCAACGATCACAAAAACCACATCCTTGATCGCACAACCATGCCCTGCCCGCTTGATAAAAGCATTCAAGACAAAGCCAAAGACGCCATCCTCAAACTAGCTGATGACCTAAATCTGATCGGCGTGATGACATTAGAACTTTTCGTGACCAAAGAGGGCGAGATTCTAGCCAATGAAATCGCACCACGCACCCACAATTCCGGCCACTGGACCATTGACGCATGCGCGGTGAGCCAATTTGAAAACCATGTTCGCACCGTCTGCGGCCTCCCCGCCGCCCCCGCTGGACGTCATAGCGATTGTGAAATGATCAACCTGATCGGTGATGACGCCAAAGACGAAAACATCCAGCACTATTTAAACAAAGAAAACACTTGCCTTCACCTCTACGGTAAGCAAGATATTCGCGATGGTCGAAAAATGGGCCACGTGACTATTCTGAAGTCACACACCTAAAGTCATAATTTTGAAGTTAAAACACGAAGGATTAACAATGTCTCAAACACGCATCGAAACAGATTCAATCGGCGAAGTCGAAGTTCCCGCAGACGCTTATTACGGCGCGCAAACACAACGCAGCCTGCTCAATTTCGACATCGGCACAGAAAAAATGCCAACACCGCTTGTCCGCGCCCTCGGCATCCAAAAGAAAGCCGCCGCAATGACCAACATGGCGCAAGGCTCAATGGATGATAAAACAGGTAACGCCATTATCGCCGCCGCAGATGAAGTAATCGACGGGACATTAGCCGACCAATTCCCTCTCGCCGTGTGGCAAACCGGTTCTGGCACACAATCCAACATGAACGCAAACGAAGTCATCGCAGGCCGCGCTAACGAAGCACTCACGGGCACACGCGGCGGCAAAGACCCAATCCACCCCAATGACCATTGCAACATGGGGCAAAGCTCGAATGATACATTCCCGACCGTAATGCACATCGCCGCAGTCGAAGAAATCCACCATCGTTTGCTGCCCGCATTAGAAACTCTCCATAAGGCATTAGACGCAAAAGCACAGAAATTCGCCAAAATCGTAAAAAATGGTCGCACACACTTACAGGATGCAACACCATTAACACTCGGCCAAGAATTCTCAGGCTACGCCAAGCAAATCGAATATGGTATCGCCCGCGTAAAAGACACCCTTCCGCGCCTCTACCAACTCGCCCAAGGCGGCACAGCCGTCGGCACAGGGATCAACTCGAAGGTGGGCTTTGACGTAGAATTTGCGAAACAAGTCGCAGAAATTACAAAGCTGTCCTTCGTCACCGCCGAAAACAAATTCGAGGCCCTCGCCGCACATGACGCAATTGTCGAAAGCTCAGGCGCGCTCAACACACTCGCGGTGAGCCTGATGAAAATCGCCAATGACATCCGCCTGCTCGGCTCTGGCCCACGCTCTGGCATCGGTGAAATCATCCTCCCCGCCAATGAGCCAGGCTCATCCATCATGCCGGGCAAGGTCAATCCAACACAATGCGAAGCCCTCACAATGGTCTGCGCACAAATCATGGGTAACCACACAACCGTGTCCGTCGCTGGATCAAATGGCCATTTCGAACTCAACGTGTTTAAACCCGTCATGATCTATAACCTCCTCCAATCGATCCGCCTCATCGCCGACAGTGCGAAAAGCTTTACGGATAATTGTGTGGTGGGTATAGAAGCCGATGAAAAGCGCATCACCGCGATGATGGAAAACTCTCTCATGCTGGTCACCGCGCTAAACCCGCATATCGGCTACGATAACGCGGCAAAGATCGCGAAAAAAGCTTATGCCGACGGCTCAACATTAAAAGAAGCCGCCATTGAACTTGACCTGCTAACCGCAGAACAATTTGATGAATGGGTTGATCCACTCACCATGATTAAGCCACGCGATTGATAAAAGCTTTGATCAAATGATTAAAAAGCGATCCGTCAATATTTTAGGGCACCAAACCAGCATCTCGATGGAAGAAGAGTTCTGGAGCGCCCTAAAAATGATTGCGGACAAACAAGACATCTCAATCAATAAACTCATCGCAAATATAGACGACGCCCGAGAGGGGTATAACCTCTCGAGCGCCGTGCGCGTCTATATTTTAAGAAAACTCCAAGAGCAAACAGCTCTTTAGTCCGGCTATAATAATGAGCCGCCAGAATGAAACGATGGACGTCTCTTACTGAAACAAGCCTTTAATCACGCCTTCAATCGCCTCTTGCGCTTCCTGCTCTGGTGTTTTTTGAGCAGGGGCTTGTTGTTCTTGTTGAACCGGCTGCTCTACCGGTGCAGCCTCACCCGTTGTATTATCGTTAACTGGCGCGGGAGCGGCTTTCTTTTTGCTCGGCGGCAAGATACCAAATTTCTGCAAAGCATCACTCACATCGCTGCCAACCTTATCACCAATAAGCTCATTCAACTTCTCACCAAGCTTTTCGTTGAGATAAGTATCGAATATCCCCTTACCAAAGGTATTACCAGGATTATCAAGCGGCCCTTTAATCACAACATCAAACGGATCAACCTCTTTGGCTTTCTTAAGCGTAATCGTGTGCTTGGTATCAATATACCACCGTGGCAAATCTGCATTCCCCGTCGACACGATTTCCGCCGCAGGGCCATCAAGCGCCATGGAATTAATGCTGACAACACCATTCGCAATGCCATAATCACCCTTCACCGTATCAAACGCAGTCTCCCCGCCTGAAGATGAAGCATTCACAAGCTGTTGAACACGCGGCAATGGTTTATTGCTCTCAAGCAACGCCGAAGCAAGGCCAGCCAAATCAAACCCTTTCAAAACAACATTCGTTCCGTCAAGCTTAGCCGATCCATTCAAACTGCTCACCAATGCCTTTTGTGATACACCATTCCCCGCCACACTCATGGAGAGAGAAACGCGCCCATCCCCCTGAAGCTTACGAGATCCGGATAATGTCTCGGCCAGTTTGCCGATATTCACATTATCAATATTCGCATCCGTAGACATGCTCATCGGCGCGGTTGGTGACGCAGATGAAATCTTGCTCTGCAATGCAACCTGACCATCAAACAAGCCACCTTTAAGGTCTTTAATATCCAATGCACCATTTTGCATCATAATCTTAAGCGACGGTTTCGTAACATCCCATGTTTCATATATAAGGCGATCCGCCGCGATAGAAAAATCCGCATTCGCCGCATGCAACCAGCCAGAGTTCATCGGCGCATTTGACCACTTACCACCCGATGAATTTCCTGAACCGCCGCCGCTCTTGGCTGCTCCCTTATTGCTCTTAAGCTCAAGAGTGCCAAATGTTAGATCACCAGACGCATCCGGCTTTCCCGCACCGCCATCATAACGCAATGACCCCGCCATTGTTGTACCAAGCATTTTTGCGTTAATACCGCTAAGCGTAATGACTTTGCCATCCATCTTTACAACCGCGCTCGCATCAATGGGTTTAGACATCGCCGCAAAGTCAGGTGCAGACGCACCGAAACTCTCAAGGAATTTTGCCAAATTAGGATGCGCCACACGCACCTTTAAATTATCAACACCAGACGCGGCCATAAGCTCGTCCAATTTACCGCTAACCGTGAAATCCGCGCCGAATGCTTTCACCGTCGCATCAGTCGAAAGATTATCCATCGTCCCCTTTAGGTCAGCGCCAATTGTAACACCGCCCAAATTCTGCGGCCAGCTCTCGGTCTTTACATTTAAACTCTGCGCAAATGCATATGGATCGTCAACAGACGACGTAACCGAAAAATCAATCTCCGGCTTTGCCGCGCCCTGCTTGACATTACCACTCATTAACACCTTAAGATCATCAAGGTTCACGACACTGTCTTTGAGCGCAAAACGCCCCGGTTTTGCATCCCCTTTAATATAAAATTTCCCAATACGGGCACTGCTCGCAACAGGGATATTAGACTGACCCGTCAATGCCTTCACAAGATCACCAGTATTTTGAGTATTGGCCTGCACCGTAAATGAAAGCGTTGGATCAGAATAAACCTGCGCCCCATTTTTGGATGTTGAGCGTGACGCAAAGTTTAAATCCCCCTCAACTGACGCAGGGCCAGTGCCGGGAATATCCGCTGCACGCAAAGAAAACTGAAACGCTTTATCTTTCTTTGTTGCTTTCACACTCGTATTTTTAAGCAAAATTTGATTAAACAAAATTCCGCCCGTCTTCAGCGCAATATCCGCCTCAAAATCTTGCGGCAACGTAATGCTTTTGGGCATGATCTCCGTTAACATCAATAACGGATCATCTGACTTTTTCGCACCATTGGATTTCGGCAAAAACTTCGCCAAATCAATCACATCGCTGCCCTCATACGCGGCCTGAATGGACAATGGTTTAAGATCAAGCAACCCCTGCCCCTTAAATGAAGACGGACCAATTTTTACAACAGAATCTTTAATCGCCGCTGAATTTTGATTGGCTGATAACATCCCTGTGATCATAACATCTTCGGAAATCGGCAACGCCGCCGCCGCCATTTTAATCTCTGTCTTACCCTGCACATCATATGGAGCAACGATTCCCGCAACACCATTGAATGAAACATCATATGAACCATACTGAACCTGCGCCTTAAGCGGCAATGATCCTGCATCCTTGTTCATGGCCTCTGTATCAATATCGAGCTTAATCTCCTGCCCACCTAGCTTAAGTGAGCCTTTAGCCTCAAATGGCCCATTCAAACTTGACGCAGCAAGGTCAATATTGGCATCTGTAATTTGTGTATCCTTGCCTGAGCGTGCATCAAAAAACCGCAATGCACCGTTAGAGATGCTCACATTATCAAACGCAATATTCTGCCCGGCTCCGCTTTTTGGCTTCTCCGCAGCACCATCCTTAGGTGCAAGCAAAGCCTCAACCTCAGGAGACAACCAATTGCCTTTGCCCTCACGATTAACACGCAAATCAAAGACAGGCTTATCCAAACTGATATCTGTGACCTGAACCTGCTTCTTAAACAACGGTGCAATCGCAACCCCAACCGACAATTCATCAAATGTCGCAATCGGATCATTAGAAACAGATGGATTAACAACACGAACCCCGCTCAATTTCACATGCGGCGCAGGCAAAAACCCAACCTGAAATTCACCATTAATAGCGACATCATATCCTGTGCGCGCTTTAACCTGCGAAAGCCCTTGGTCTTTATATTTTTCAAAATCAATGAAGTTGGGCGCAAGCAAAAGCCCGACAACCAATAAAACCAAAATTGTAATGAATCCGAATACAAAGCGCATAATCAAGAGAACCTTTCATAGTATCGTGCAGTGATGTAAATGCTTATACGACAGGAAAGGTTCCCTACACAAGGAAACTAATGGTTATTCGTCTTTGTCAGAAAGTTGAAATTCGCGGATTGTATCAAGCAAATCATCTAATTTCGGTAAAACCGCGTTTTGAAAACTGCGCTGCTTGCTACGCGGCATGGATGTAAGGACATTTTGATATATAATGCGGCTCGTATCAATCAGATCATCAACATCCGATAGCTTTGTAACAAGCGCATTATTAACGCTCAATATTCGCTTGGTCAGCATGCCGACAATCGCGCTAACCATCGGGTCACTGTTTTTCAGCTTTTGTTTTAATGTCTGACGCGTAATCACAATAAGATTACAATCCTGATCCGCCATGACAGATGCGCTTCTCGGCTCATCAAAGATCAATGATAACTCACCAAAAATCTCACCCACACTAAATTTAGCAAGATCAATTTTATTGCCGTCATTATAAGTAAAAACAGAAACAGAGCCAGATTGTATCAAATACGCGCAATTACCCTCATCGCCCTCTTTGACGACTAACTTCCCTTTGGGAACGAAACAACGCTCCAGTACAATTGACTCTTTGGCCATAGATAAAATTCCACTTCAATAAAGCTTCGCTATATCCATTATGCCATATATTGACCACCATTTGCATCAAGAGTTGCACCAGTAATAAACGATGCTTTATCCGACGCCAAAAACCCGACAAGCGAGGCAATCTCTTCCGGCTTGCCCATACGCCCTGCAGGGATCAACTTCACAATGCTTTCAAGAATTTCTGGTTTAATATTGGATGTCATATCGGTTTCAATATAACCGGGACAAATTGCATTGACCGTAATCCCCTTTGTCGCCGTCTCAAGCGCGAGCGCTTTTGTAAAACCAAGAATACCCGCTTTGGCCGCCGCATAATTGGTCTGGCCAAACTGCCCCTTCTCACCATTGATGGAGCTAATGTTAATAATGCGCCCAAATCCACGCTCACGCATCCCGCCAACAACGGCGCGGCTCATGCTAAAACATGATGTTAAATTCGTCGCGATAACCGCATGCCATGCATCTTCTTCCATTTTATGCAGCACACCATCGCGCGTGATACCCGCATTGTTCACAAGCACATTCACCGGCCCAAGCGCCTCTTCAATCTTCGTAACGCCATCCTGACACGATGTGAAATCGGAGACATCAATCTGAATAGCATACCCGCCAAGGTCACGAAATTTTTGCGCCGACTCTTCATCGCTGCGATAAGCCGCCGCAACCTTATAACCATCGGCAATAAGCCCTTGTGAAATGGCCAAACCAATTCCGCGCGTACCGCCCGTTACAATCGCTACTTTAGACATATTTAATTCTCCGTTTTCCTAAATCTCTTAAATCGTTTTAATCAAATCAAGATCCGCGCCGCGCTCAACGCACATCGCAATCCCCATTCCACCGCCAATACAGAGCGTGGCTAATCCTTTACCCGCATCACGGCGCACCATTTCGTGCAACAACGTCACAAGAACACGCGCACCAGATGCACCAATCGGATGACCAAGCGCAATCGCCCCGCCATTCACATTAGTCTTCTCTGCATCAAACCCAACTTCCTGCATCACGCTACATGCCTGCGCAGCAAATGCCTCGTTAGATTCAACCAAATCCAGATCATCAACCGACCACCCCGCTTTTGCTAAAACTTTTTGAGACGCTGGAATTGGCCCCGTCCCCATAATAGAAGGATCAACACCAGCAACTGCATGCGCCTTAATCGATGCAAACACTTTAAGACCACGCTTGGATGCCTCCGATGCGCGCATCAAAACAACGCCCGCCGCACCATCATTAATGCCCGACGCATTCGCCGCCGTCACTGTGCCATCTTTTTTAAACGCAGGACGCAACTTACCAAGCCCCTCTGCCGTCACACCGCTGCGTGGAAATTCATCCGCATCAACCATAATTTCATCTTTGCGGGTTTTAATAACAACAGGCACAATTTCCGCCTTAAACTTACCCGCACCAATCGCGGCTTCCGCACGCTGTTGTGAGGTCGCTGCAAATTCGTCCTGACGCTCACGAGAGATATCGAATTTCTCCGCAACATTCTCCGCCGTGATTCCCATATGATAATCATTGAACGCATCCCAAAGGCCATCCTTAATCATGGTATCGGTCAACTCAACATTGCCAAACTTAACCCCCTCACGCATGAATGTCGCATGCGCAGAACGGCTCATACTTTCTTGCCCGCCCGCAATAACAATATTTGCATCACCATTCAAAATCGCCTGCACACCAAGTGCAATTGTCTTCAAACCTGATCCGCAAACCTGGTTAATTGTATACGCTGATTTTTCCTGTGGAATGCCCGCCGCGATCGCTGCTTGTCTAGCTGGGTTTTGTCCGGCCCCTGCGGTTAAAACCTGCCCTAAAATAACCTCGTCAACATCGCCTGCATCGACACCCGATTGCTCCAACAATGCATGAATAACTTTCGCACCCAATTCATGTCCTTGCAACGTGCTTAACGCGCCACCAAGATTTCCAATCGCTGTGCGTTTCGCTGCAACAATAACTACGGGGTCTGAATCAGTCATAAGATTTTCCTATCCATTAAATCAAAATTCGATGATAGCAACATACCCTTCGTAGAATATAATGCAAGAGTCCGTTTTAGTGGTTTTTAAAAATCCAATCGGCAATCGGCGACCAAACATCCGTGACCGCATGACCGCCTGCAATCATTCCAACATGCCCACATTTGGGATCATGAATTGTTGCACCATGGATCGCCTCATATAGAGCAAACGCCTCATCATACTCCACCAATTTATCGCGCGAGGACGCAATAATAAATGACGGCAAATTTATCGCATGCGCATCAACGTTTTGCGCACCCAATTCCCACGCATTGCATACAAGCTTATTCTCTAAAAACCATTCCTTCACCGCCGCGCCCCCTACCCCCGCAGGAAGTGGCACACCATCATTCAACCAATCTTCAACAGCAACAAATGTTTGCGCCGCATCACTATCCATATCCATCTTTGAAAACCGCGCAAATTTTTTCATCGCCTGCTCTGGGTATAATGATGAAAACAAAATCTGTAACCAATCAACTTTCATCTGTTTGTCATCTTGCAATGAAGTCATCAAGGACGGTGACCAAAATTTTACGCGGTTCAACATATCTTGTGAGCCCGCATGAAAATCCCATGGCGTCGCCATAAACATCAGCGACTTTAAATACGCATCATCAACCGCCGCAAGCCCCGCCAACATACTCCCACCCATGCAATACCCAAGCGCATGAATATCCCCACCAACATGCATCGCCAATGCCGCAACACATGCACGCATACGCGACAAAACAACACCGTCAAAATCCTGCATATCTGGGTCATTTAAAAAATCACCCCAATCCAATAAATACGCATCAATGCCGCGCGCACAAAAATACCGCAGCATGGATTGCCCTTCAGTAATGTCGAAAATATAAGACTTATTAATAAGCGATGGAATGAGCAAAACGACAGGCTTGCCACCTCCGTATTGATACCCTTCAAATTGCAAAACGCGCGACGTCTTTTTTTCAAACACCGCTTTTAAATGATCACTCTTTCGCACATAACCATGCGCCATATACATCTGTATGCCACGCAACATATCTTGAAATTCCTGCTGTATACCCGCAGCATCTTGCTCACCATTTTCAAACCGCTCCTGCCAATAGGAAGCCGCCATACTCATGTGCAATGATAAAATTCTCGGTGTCGTTCGCATGCCTATTTATACCGCAAAAAAATCACGCCAGCCAGCACGTTAAAAAATTAAAAATTCGCAGCGCAACAATTGTTTCTTTTCAAACCCGTTTTAGTATGTAATATTACCAACAATTCTACGCAGCAAATTTTAGAAAAGAGGACATGAAAATGGCCAAGACAAAACGCGGACCTAACGATCCAACTATCATTAAAAAATATGCGAACCGACGTCTATATGACACGGGGCGGAGTAGCTATGTAACACTCGACGATCTATGCGACATGGTAAAAGAAGGCCATGACTTCGTCGTTCAAGATGCAAAATCAGGCGAAGATTTAACGCGCTCTGTGCTAACACAAATCATCGTTGATCAAGAATCCAAAGGCGAAGAAAATCTTCTTCCCACTGATTTCTTGCGCAACCTTATTGGTTTTTATGGCGGCGAAAACGGCAGCATGATTCCAAATTATCTTGAGCAAACAATGGACATCTTCGTCAAAAACCAAGAACAAATGAAAGAGCACATGAGCAGCATGCAAAGCATGTTTCCAAAAGTGCCCGGCGTTCCAAAAATGACCGCCATGCCAGGTGGTGAAGCCATTGAAGAAATGAACCGCAAAAACATAGAAATGTTTGAGCGCACAATGAAAATGTTCAACCCTTCATACAACGCCAAAGAAAACGAAAACTAAGATTTTCTAAAAAGAAATCCCTCCAATAAAAAACGCCCTGCTTCCATAAAAGTCAGGGCGTTTTTGTATATATCAAAAAATCTTTTTTTAGGAATCTCTCCACCGCGCAAGGCTTGCAAAAATCTTATCGCGCACCGACATCGCCTGCCCCATTTTATCTGCTTCGGTTTCGTGGGCAAGAACGGTGAATGTATCGCCTTCATTATAAAACACCAATGAAGCACTAGAGCTAATATTCGCACCAACACATGCGATCTCGTAACTATCAACACGCATCGCACCACTCTCCGTAGAATCATCTGGGAAAATCGCAAAATCACCCGGGCAACGTGCCTCTGTTTTCATGAGATAGTCTTTAACATACTCATCAAATTGAGCGGAGTTGGAAATAGAACGCTGCTCACCTGATCCATATAAACCACCAGTGCGCCATTGATACGCGCCATCCTTATCAGCAACCGCCGTGACCTTACTAACGCCAGAGATATGCGCCATAGACAACACGCGCTCAACCGCATTACCGCCTTGCCCCGCATCCGCCATCATTGGTTCTTCAATCGCAACAGGGCTACTCATAGGCTGCTTAATCGATCTCGGCATCGCAGCAATATCATCAAAGCTCTCTTGAGCGTCAGCCGTCGCAACGTCGCGTGCAGCATCTTCCCCTTCAACAGCAATCCCCTCAAACGGGTCTTGGCTCATTTTCATCTCGACATCTTCATCTTTGCCATCACGCGCAGCAACAAATTCCTTTGCATCATCAACCGCATTATCATTGGCAATCTCTTGCTCAACATCATCGTCAAGCGAAGGCAACTCGTCTAGCGCCTGCGTACGACTAATCACAGCATCAATATCAGCATCTTCCGAAACAGGATCATTCAAGACCTCAACATCAACAGGCGGCTCATTGATAACGGCAACGTCTTCTTTATTGTTGAGGCTACGCTTAAGCTGTTCTTCATATATCTGCGCCTGATTGAGATCACGATCCATAAATTCCTGCGCATCTTCAACAATATCTGGCGTCTCTATAACTTCAACTTGCGCAACTTTCTCTTCAACTGGGCCAACCTCGTCGCCCGCCGCGGGCTCCATTTGCGCCAAAGTTTCTGCGAAAGAAACATCCTCTTGAACGCTCTTTTTCACATTCGCAGCAACAGGCTTAGAGCGCGGCTTAGGCGCAGCAACCGCAGAAGCAGACGCTAAAATAACCTTAGCGTCTGGCTCTTGATGTACATCAGCTTCAGCTTTCGCAATTTTCATCGGCTCATCTGCAGCACCTGAGGTATTCGAAGCCATCAATTGCGCCGCCAAATCCAACTGCCCCTTTAACGCTACATTCTTCGCAAGCACACGCTCAACTGTACTCTCTTGTTCTTTAATATAGGCTTGTTGGTCTTCAGCCTTGGCAATAACAGATGACAAGCTTCGTCTCAGAGCAATATTCTCTTTCGCCAAATCCTTGTTGACGCTCATCTGTGCAGCATCCTGTGCTGACGCAAGTGTTGTCGCTTCCTGTTTAAGCGCAGCATTCTCCGCCACCACCTGCGACAATTCATCGCGCAAAGACGCAAGCTCCTGCAACTTATCTTCTTTATCAGTTAAAGCAGCTTTCAAACTCTCTACCTCACCGCTTAACGCGGACATTTCAGTAACCTTCCCCTGAACCTCGGCTAACTTCACCTCAAAACTATCATTAAGCGCTTGAGCGTCTTCAAGTTTAGCCAAAAGTTCCGCATTAGACTCATTTGCCTGCGCCATAAGAGCGTTATCACGTTCAAGCTTCGCCTTTTCATCCTTCAAAGCATTGTAATCACCAATCAACGATTGCAAACGCTCAGGAACACCATCAAACGCAGCAATTTTTTCATCTTTGGACGCAATCTCTTCTTTTAACGCACTAACATCATCTAAGACGCTCGCAAGAGATAGATTTTCAGAAATCTTCGCATCTAAAGAAGACTTTAACTCTGTATTTTCCGCCATCAAAGCGGCAAGCTGTTCTTGTTGCGCGGCTTGTTCGGATTGACTCTCCGCCAAAGCCTCGTTCAATGCGTCCAATTTTTCGCTCAAACCATCAACAGAGGCCAAATCAACAGCATCAAGCTGCCCCTTTATAGACGCGTTTTCACTCTCTAATACAGAGATTGCCTTGCTTTGCAAAGACGCTGTCTTCTGTGCCTTATTTAATTTTGATTGCAATTGCTGATTTTCATTCTCAAGCGCAGCAAGATCCTGCTCATCAAACGCAGGAAGAGCACTCGCAATTTTTTCTTCTTTTTCTTGAAGCTCCTGCTTAAGAAGAAGATTATCGCCACGCAACGAGGCCAATTGCTCCGTCAAAACATCAATTTTCTGAGCATCTCGCTCATCCGCAGTTTGCGCCAAACGCAAATCATCAATTTTAGAACGCAACATCGCAACCTCACGCAAATGCCCGGCTTGAATCTCTGCTATTTTCTCATGATCCAAACGAAGCGCCGCTTGTTCACCAACGCTCACTTGCTCTTTAAGAGAGCGATTTTCACTTTCAATTTGCTCGATACGCGAACGAAGCTGTTGGGTAAGGTCTGAATTTTGTGCCTCATTAGTCAGCGCGACCTTCAATGATTTGTTTTCTGCCTGCAGCTGCTCAATATTACTCTCATATGATGAAACTTCAGCACTGGCCAATCCGGCCTTTGCCTCTTTCAAACGGTTATTTTCCGCCAATAACGCATTGACGCGCTCTTGAAGTTGCCCAACCTCTTGTGACACGTTTGATTTGCGCGCTAGCTCCTTGCTAAGCCGCGCATTATCCGCAGCCAAAAGAGCCAATTTATCATTGCGCAGTTCCATCTCACCCGCTTGAAGCTCGGCCTTAAGCTTAAGGTTCTGGGCTTGCAATTTTTCAACGCGTAAAGAACTATCGGACAGAGAAGGAGGTGTATCTGCACGCGCAATAGGCAATTCCTCGCGCTCCACATCCACTATTTTCGCCTGAAGAGACGTATTTTGATTTTCAAGTGAACGAATACGATCATTCAACTGCGCAATAAATTCTTGGTTACTATGACTTTCAACTTTGGTCTCAAATGACACCGGTGCCTCTGAACCTGCGGCTGGTTGCACGGATGATGCCAAACATGAATTTAATTTGGTCTGCCCGTCTGCTATATCTGAGATATTGAAAACATATGATTTACCCGCAGCCTCAACACGCAACATACCAGTACGGTCAATAGCACTAAAAAAAGCTTCATCACGCCCTAAACGGATGACAAATGCTTGCTGTGATGCAGGACTAATTGAATAATCTCTCTGCTCACCTGCACCCGGATCAAGCGTAACCTTCATCAGGTTAGCCGTATTAAATATAGGTTTTTGCAAATCGAGTGCGAAAGACGTCTCCGTGCCTTGATTGCGTGCAATTGTTAAAATCGCATTGCCTTCATACCGCTTAGCAACCGCGCAATATCCTGCCTCCCCCGATGACGGGCTGCCCGCAACCTTTGTGACTGCCCACTGAGAAGAAGGACTGAGAAAAACTCCCTTTTGTGCGAACGCCTCTGGCACATGCGATGCCGTAAAAAAAAGACCAACGCTAGCCGCGGATGTTAAAAGGATATAACGCATTTGCATAAGGAGACTCCGAACTGGAAATTTTTTAATTATTGCCGCGATTCAAAGAAAGGAAATATAAAGCAGAATCACAACACGAATCATGCCACATATCCCGACATTCCTCAAGACATGCCTCTTTATGAAAAAATGAAACCTAAATAAGAAAACCCTAATTTAACAAGGGTCTTACTCGGTAAGGATGCTCAATATGCGCGTACCTGTCACAGGGTCGGTTGTTAGTTTACCAACCGGACGAATTGCATCCCCATCATACTGCGCCAACAATGCCTCAACAGAAGCCGCATAATTACCATTCATAGAGATCGGCGCCTGAAGGTTAAAATTCTGTGTCGTCTTCCATAAAAATCCAACGCCCTCCGCGCGAGACCAGCTACGCAAAACATCTTCGAGCGATTCTCCTGCCTGCGCAGAAGCCTGGCTAGGAGCATGACGCTGAATCGAGGCAGAAGGATTAGCCCCTTGCATATTTTGCTGAACAGGATATGGAATAACCGTCAACCCCGCTGCCTCGTAATCAACTTGACGCGACACTTTGCGCTCGCGCGATGGTTCAACTGGCTTAACCTGTGTTTCATCATTTAAAATCACCGCGTTTGATTTAACCAAACCCAAATCAGATGCGCGCACTTCAAGAACCTCACCATCCTCTGAAGACGGCAAAGGTGTCATACCAACTGGATTATTTTCAGCAGATGCAGATTCAAAAAGAGGATCAACATTAGAAATTTCAGTCTCTAAAAGTACATCTGCATCATTAAGACCATCAAGAGCCGCCTGCGACTTGGTCTTGGTCTGCTGATCCAACGCATCTTTTGCTAGAGCCAGTTCAGCCTGCTTACGCTTTTCTTCTTCAATCGCCTTTAGCTTTTGCGCCAATTCAATATTCTGCTCTTTTAACGCCTCAACCTGTGCCTGCTCACGAGCCTTTGCCTCATTCTCTGCCTGAACCGCTGCAATGCGCTCATCTTCCAAACGCTGAGCTTCTAACTTTGCTGCCAATATTGCATTCTCACGCTCTAAAGCCGCCGCATCTTCACGCTGCTGTTTAATCTTAAGCGCCTCTTGCATCTTCTGTTTTTCAAGCGCTTGCGCTGCCTCCGCAACCTCACGCTGCTTCAGTTTTTCAGACAATATCTCGTTTTCAACCTTCAGGCGCTCCATATCTTGCGCCAATGCCTGCGCCTGCGCCGCATCTTTTTCCGCGCGCGCAGCCAATGCCTGCTCTAATTCTGCCTTTTCTTTTTGCAGGCGAAGCGTGTCCGCTTTAGCTTGCGCCTCAATGGCTTGTGCGCGTTCAAATTCTAATTCTTTTTCTTGCTGAAGACGCGCCGCCTCAGCCTTGGCCTGCGCCTCTAACGCCTGTGAACGCTCTCGCTCCGCGGCTAATTGCGCCTCGCGCTCTGCTGCAAGCGCTTCATACTCACGCTGAAGACGCACAGCCTCTTCATTCGCGGCACGTTCCATCGCGCTTAAACGCTCTTTTTCTTGCGTCAATTCAAGCGCCCGCGCTTGCGCATCTCGTCTGACTTTTTCCGCGCGTTCACGCTCCGCCGCTAAGGCTTCCTTTTCGCGCTCAAGCCGAATAATGTCCTCTTCCGCTTCTTTCGCAAAAACTTCAACCGGCTCCGGCGTCACTACCTGAGGCTCTTGAACACTCAACGTGCCCGCCTTTTGCATGGGATAAGGATTGATATTAAGAGGCTGGGCATGAGACGTCGTTGATAGAAGACTGGCCGCACCAAATGCGAGCGTTGAAATCAAAACACGTGACATATTATATCCCTTAAATTCTCGAAACTAATTGGAGCTTAAACAAACGACACAAGAATTCAAGCGCAGAGTAAATACTTATGAGAGTTTTACACCAAACGACACTATTCAGATGTTTCAAGCTTATGCGCAAGCGCCGCCTCAAGGAACATATCCAAGTCCCCATCAAGGACAGCTGCCGAATTCGTTGTCTCCGCTGCCGTGCGCAAATCTTTGATCATCTGATATGGATGCAATACATAAGAGCGAATTTGATGCCCCCACCCAATATCCGTTTTTTCTCCATGCGCCGCGGCAGCATCTTGCTCACGCTTTTGCATCTCGGCCTCATAAATTTTAGCCTTCAAAAGCGCCATCGCGTTCGCCCGGTTTTGATGTTGTGAGCGCTCACTCTGCACCGCTGCCACAATACCTGTCGGGATATGCGTGATGCGCACCGCGCTGTCTGTCGTGTTCACATGCTGACCGCCCGCACCGCTAGAACGATACGTATCGACCCGTAAATCTTTATCCTCTAAATCCACTTCCACCGTATCATCCAAGACAGGAGAAACCGCAACTGAAGCAAAAGAAGTATGGCGCCGCGCACTGGAATCAAACGGTGAAATCCGAACCAAACGATGCACCCCGTTTTCAGATTTCAACCAGCCATAAGCCTGATCCCCTTCAATACTCAACGTCGTGGATTTAATCCCCGCCTCTTCACCGTCGCTACGCTCTAGAACCGAAACTTTATATCCGCGCTGCTCCGCCCATCTTGTATACATCCGCAAGATCATCTCGGCCCAGTCCTGAGCCTCGGTTCCACCTGCCCCCGCATTCACCTGAAGATACGCATCATTGCCGTCAACCTCACCCGACAATAAACTCTTCAAATTCTGCTTCTCGGCTTTAACCTGTAATCCCTTGAGAACAGCTTCAGACTCGGCAACAATCTCCTGATCACCCTCTTCTTCACCCATATCAATAAGGTCAATATGATCGGCAAGCGATTGCTCAATGCCTTTTATCTCGGAAATTTGCGCATCTAATCGGTTGCGCTCTCGCATAATTTTCTGCGCTTTTTCAGGATCATTCCATAAATCAGGATCTTCGCTTAACGCATTAAGCTCCTCAAGACGATGCAAAGACACATCCCAGTCAAAGATGCCTCCTCAGAAGCACCAAAGATGCCTCTATCTGATCTACAATGTTTTGAATATCTGCACGCATAAAAAACTTTTACGCGGCAACGGCCTGTTCTTCAAGCAATAAAGTCTTTAAAAATTCAGTCATAGGCTCAAGATCACCATCAAGCACCAAAAGGTTATCACGCCCCTCTTCGGCCGCAATCTCGGCAAATGCCAAAAGCTCAGAGGCTTCATTCACCAAACAAACCGGCTTATTGCTCTCATAAAAACCACGCAAGAAACGACGTGTATGCGCAGTCAATTGTAATTTCTCAATGCTTCGCTTACCACCAGGCACAACCACCGCCGAATAATCCACCGCCAAAGATTGATTAAGCGCCTGATCAGCGGCAAAGTTAAGCCCCCAGCCATGCTCATTGAGCGAACTCACCAATCCTTGATCCATCCCTATAATACGCGTATCCCCACCTAATGCCTGAACAATTTTTTGCGCGCCGATCAAATCTGTTTCATTCAATCCATTAGCGGCAAGAAATGCTACTTTGTGTCCAAGAAGAGGTTTTTGCATATTGAGAGTACTCCTGTTTTCAATTATTATTGCTTTTTTGTGAAAGATAGTTGCAACGGTATATTGCCCCGCAACAAAAAGAGTCAAGACTTTTTTATGAATAACGCCGCCAATTAAACGTCAATCACACCTGTTAAAGCAATAAATAGAATGACTATTCATATTTATTCACAAAATAAACAGAATTTACCTAAAGCTTCTTTACAATACTCAAAGAGCCTATTAAAACCCTATTATTAATCAGAATTTATACGCTTGTGTAAGGAGCAAAATTATATGAAGACGATACGCAAATTCACATTGGTCGCAGGATTGTTGGCAATGTCCGTAACATCAGGTTGTACCGCATTTAACAGCTTTAGTGAAGTTGACGCACTCAACGAAGCACAAGCAGTTGGTAGCCCATTCACACAAGCACTAGCTAACGAATACCGCACCTTCGCAAATTCCGAATTAAAAGACATGTTCGACTATCCCGATGCACTTCACTTTGCACGCAAAGGCCTTGCCGCTGCATCTGGTGACACCGTATTGCCAGAACCAGTTAGTGACTGGAACCTGAGCGAAGCGCATCTTTTGGAACTTGGCGCCGCACGTGGCCGCTTGATCCTTGCATACGACCTCGGCGCACGCGAAGTTGCACCTGAGCTTTCCGCACGCGCTCAAGCGAAATTCGACTGCTGGATCGAAAACCAGGAAGAAAATTGGCAAAATGATAACATCAACGCTTGTAAGAATGAATTCTTAGAAGCCATCAACCAACTTGAAGGTTCACTTGCGCCGGCTGCTCCTATGCCTGTCGCAGAACCAGTAGCAGAGCTCAGCCCGTTTGACGTTGATGCAAATGCGCCAATGGCCGTTGAAAACGCGATGTATCTTGTATTCTTCAACTGGGACTCATCACAACTTGGTTCCGGTGCATTAAATGTTCTTGACGCAGTGGCAGAAGAAGTCGCCGCGAACCCACCAACATCAATCAATGTAACGGGTCATACTGACACATCTGGTTCAACCGCTTATAACGAGCGCTTGGCTGTTCGACGTGCAGACAAAGTTAAAGCAGCCTTGATGGAGCGCGGCGTACCTGCTGAAATGATCCAAACTGGCGCAATGGGTGAAAGCGACCTTCTTGTTGCAACACCTGACAATGTCCGTGAACCAGCAAACCGCCGTGTGAACATCTCGTTCAACTAAGGCAACACGAAATAATCAAATTTAAACCGGAGTGCATATTAAACCATGTGCTCCGGTTTTGTTTTTGCAGTACACTACCAAAGCTAAACGAGCGCCAAGCCAAGAGAAAGCGACTATAAAATGGATTTAAGACCCATATTATACGTGAATGGATTATTGATCTCTATTCTAGTGATAAGCATGTTTCTGCCCATGCTTGCTGACCTTTACTTTGGCAACCCTGACTGGAAAGTCTTCTTACTCTGCATCGTCATCACAGCCTTTTTTGGTGGATCACTAATCCTTAGCAATGCTAGCCTTGCCCATAAGATCAGTGTAAAGCAGGCATTCATCCTGATCTCGTCAGTATGGTTATCACTGTCTCTGATTTCCGCTTTACCGTTCAAATTAAGCGCAATGGATCTTTCCTTCACAGACTCCTTCTTTGAGGCGATGTCAGGCATCACCACAACCGGATCAACCGTTATCACAGGCTTAGACACAGCCCCACCAGGAATCCTCCTCTGGCGCGCGATCCTGCAATGGCTTGGCGGGATTGGAATCATCATCATGGCAATGTCCGTGCTCCCCTTCCTCAATGTCGGCGGCATGCAAATTTTCCGCACCGAACTCTCCGAAAGCGAAAAAGTCCTCCCCAGAACCGCACAACTCGCTAGTTCAATCGGACTAATCTATCTCTTTTTGACCCTTATGTGCATCATCGCCTATATGATGAGCGGGATGCAGACCTTTGATGCACTGGCGCATGCACTCACCACAATTTCAACTGGCGGTTTTTCGACATATGACTCCTCTTTCGCGCATTACGAAAACATGTCGACCGAAATCGTGGCCATCATCTTCATGGTCGCTGGCGGCCTGCCATTCGTGCTTTATCTCAAAGCCGCCCAAGGCAACATCCGCCCCATGTTCACCGACACACAAGTGCAAGGGTTCATCGGCATGCTTATCGCAAGCATAACCGCAACATCAATCTACCTCGTCATAAACAACATCATGACACCAGGTGATGCCGTATTACACTCCGCATTCAACATCATCTCACTGGTCACAGGCACAGGGTTCGCCAATTACGATTACGGCCAATGGGGTGGATTTGTCGTAGCATTATTTTTCATGCTTATGGTTGTCGGCGGATGCGCGGGATCAACATCATGCGGCATCAAAATTTTCCGCTTTCAGGTGTTCTACGCCGTCGCAAAAGTACAAGTTCAAAAACTCATCTACCCCAACGGCGTATTCATCGCCAATTATAACGGCAGACCCATTGCATCGGATGTCCCCATGTCAGTAATGAGCTTCCTGTTCCTCTATGCGCTGTCATTCGCGATGCTTGCTATCGCGCTATCATTCGTTGGGCTTGATTTCATCACCGCAATGTCCGGCGCAGTGACATCAATCTCTAATGTCGGCCCGGGTTTAGGCGAAATCATTGGCCCAAGCGGCACATTCCAATCCCTTCCAGACAGCGCAAAATGGATCCTCTCATTTGGCATGCTGATTGGCCGCCTTGAGATATTCACGGTTCTCGTGATGCTTTCACCGCATTTCTGGAAATCATAAAATAATGATATAGTTCAAAGGAATAAAACCGTTAAAGGTTCATTTCATCACGCACGATCCGCGTCACTTCAGGATCAAGAATATTGAACATATCCTCAATCGCATCAAACCGCTGTTGATCCCGCTCAACCAAAGAATCATGCTCGGATATATTCACGACCTTCTGTGCCTTTAAAACGCGTCCATAAATGACACGCCCCGAAGCATCAACATGCTCCAAACGCACAACAAGGTTCATCGCATAACGGTTCACATGGCCCACGCCGACTTTTTGCCAGATGCGGCTGCTCGCTTCTATCAACTCATGCTCAACATAAGAATCCTCAACACGCACGACCAACCGACCGTTACCACCAATCACATCCAGCTTATTCCCAAAATAAGCCTTTACCTTATCATCCAAAGAGACAGGGAAATCCGCGCTATAATCATCGCCTCGGTCATCCTCAACGACAACATCAACCGATTGCACAGCAATGGGTAAACGCTGAATATGCGCAAATGTTTGAACCGGCATCGGCATACCATGACGCACCTTGCCAAGCGGACGCTCACACGCCGTCAAAGCCAACAAACAAAGAGGAACAGCAAAATAATATTTCATATAAAGAACCAACCAAAAAGATTAAAGGAATTAGAGAGATTGCAGATCATCAGGATTAAAACGATAAACATGGCTACAAAATTCGCAGCGCATCTCGATCATACCATCAACAGCGATATCATGCATGTCTTCTTCTGACATACTCGACAAAACATTACGCACACGCTCCTCGTCACATCGGCATTTATGCTGAAGATTAAGCGGCTCAAATACACGCACACCTTCCTCGTGATACAAGCGATGCAGCAAAGCATTCGCATCCAAATCCGCATCAAGCATCTCGTCATCGCTCGCACTCTCTAAAAATGCGATTGCGCGTGTCCATGCATCATCATCAATATCATGCGCATCTTTACCACCCTCATCGGGCAGTTCCTGTATCATAAGGCCGCCTGCCCGCCACACACCATCGCGCTTGCCGACAACCATTTTAACACCAGTATTAATCTGTTCAGATTGGTTAAAATAATGCTGCGCGCAATCAATCAAGCTCTCTCCAGCCAAATCAACAATCCCTTGATAGCGCTCGCCCTGCTCCTGATCCACCGTAAAGGCCATGTAGCCAGTGCCCAAAGCCTTAGACAAAGCAATATCATCGCCCTCGACGCTCACCAACGCCTCAAGCCGCTCCACATCAAAAGCCGCGCAACCGCGCAAATCCCCGTTGGATTTCATATCCGCAACCAACATCGAAATGGGCCCATCGCCCTTGGTCTGCAATGTAAAAATACCATCATATTTCAACATAGACGCAAGCAGCACAGTCAACGTCATCGTCTCCGCGACCAATTGCGCAACAACAGGCGGATAATCATGCGCATTGAGCACCTCATCCAAAACATCCCCCATGCGCACACAACGACCGCGCAGCGCATTGGATTCCAATTGAAATGTCTGCACAACATTATCCCCAACCTCATCAGAAAGGTCATTGGCAGGCAAAATAGCAGGATATGTAATGTCGGAAATATCGCTCATAATTTTATATTATACCATCAAATCAAGCTTTTATCTTATAACCGGTGCGTAACATCCAAAGACATAGCGTGGTCAAAAACACATTAATGCCAATTAAAACCAATATGCCAATAACAATATTGCCATCCGCTTGGCCGATAAATGAGTATCGGAACCCATCAATCATATAAAAGAACGGGTTAAAAAGCGCAACCTCACGCCAAATCCCCGGCAATTGATTGATCGAATAAAATGTCCCCGATAAAAACGTGAGCGGCGTCACAATGAAATTCGTTACCGCCGCGATATGATCAAATTTCTCCGACCAAATCCCCGCCGCAATACCAAGCGATCCCATCATATATGTCCCTAAAAGCGCATATAAAACGATCAAACCAATATGATGAAAGCTCAAAGGAACAAAAACCTGCACCACACAAACCGTCACAAACCCAACAACAACACCGCGTATAACAGATCCAGACACAAACCCGACAAAAATCTCCAACGGCGATAATGGCGGCATCAGCACATCAACAATATTGCCCTGCACTTTCGATATCACAAGCGACGATGACGTATTGGCAAACGCATTTTGCACCATCGTCATAATAATCAAACCAGGCGCCAAAAACGCCATAAAGGAAACATCCCCCACGCTGCGCTGTATTCCGCCAAACGCAAGCGCGAAGACCGTGTAAAACAATAATGTCGTAATCACCGGCGCGACAATTGTCTGCGTATAAACATTGAGAAATCTACCAACTTCGCGTTTAATAAGCGTAAGCAGGCCGATCATATTCATGCCTTTTATCAATTTAACCGAGAGTTCTGTATTCGTGCTCATTTATATATCCTATTAACTGAGTATAAGAAATTAAGCATCCTATGGACGATAGCAACCCCGAACCATACAAAACCAAAAAAAAGCCGTATAAAAAACGCGAAAAACGCCCGCCTAAGAAAATCAGCGAGCGATACTTGCGCAATTCCGGCATGTATTACCTCGAACGCTTCACCGCAAGCTCTGGTCATTTCAAAACTGTCATGGCACGCAAAATCAACAAATCATGCTACCACCATAAAGACCAAGACCGCGAAGAATGCCTCGCAATGCTTGATAAGGTCACCGAAGACCTGCTCAAACAAGGTTATCTTGATGATGACGGATATGTCCGTGGCATGGTTACCTCACTGCGCCGCGCAGGAAAATCAAAAAAAGCCATCATTGCAAAGCTCGCGCAAAAACGCGTTCCCACATCCGACATTGAAAAAGCCTTAGAACATTTCGACACTGAAAACACAGAAGACCCAAGCGAAGCCGAATTCTTTGCCGCCATCACCTTTGCCCGTAAAAAACGCTTAGGCCCCTATGATGAGAGAGAAAAATACGAAGACGTAAAAGCTTTAGCCATACTAGCGAGAAACGGATACAGCTACGATACGGCTCGGCGCGTATTGAATGTAACAGAGGATGAAATTTATGAATTAGGATACCGCGTGTATTAAATATCTTGCACTTGGTTTTCTGACTGAGCGGAAAAGTTTTTACGCATAACAACACGATCTTTCGGGAATATTGCCGTAGCCGTCGTGCCAATCCCCTTTTGAGAAACAAGGTCAAGCTCAGCGCCATGAAGCTTAAGCAGAGCATCAACAAGCGTAAGACCAAGCCCTGTCCCTGACCCACCTCGATCAAGCTCGCTATCGACCTGCCCGAATGGTGATAACGCTTTTTGAATCTCACTCTCATCAAGCCCAATCCCCGTATCAGTAACGGATACATGCAACGCTCCATCACGGTCGACCTCATATGATAAAGATACACGTCCTCCTTTCGGGGTAAACTTCACCGCGTTCGACAACAAATTCATCAGCACTTGCTTAATCGACAAATCCTCACCAATAATTTCAGGCATCCCCGCAAGGTTATTCGTCACCGTAATACCAGAAGACTGAATCTTACCACTTAACAAATCAATACAAGCCCCTGCAATTGCATCAACTCTGATCTGACTCTCATTTAAATTCTGTTTACCAGCCTCAATCTTAGAGATATCAAGTATCTCATTAATAACATTCAACAAAGTTTTACCGCTCTCGTTAATGTCCTTTGCATATTCCAAATAAGCTGGCTGCTCCAATTTCCCAAGAACCTCCCCCTTAATCATCTCAGAAAAGCCAATGATAGAATTCAATGGCGTCCGCAACTCATGGCTCATATTGCTCAGAAACTCTGACTTTGCCCGGTTCGCCAAATCCGAATGCATCTTAGCTTCCTGCAGCGCAATCGCAGACAGTTTACGCACGGAAATATCTTCGATACTGCCTTCGAAATAGAGAATTCCGCCTGTTTCATCGCGAACGGTGTGAATATTTTCATTCACCCATATTTCCGTTCCGTCGCGGCGCTTTACAAGAACCTCATGGTTATTAACCACCTCGCTCTTCTCAAGGTTACGTATAAATGCAAGACGCTCATTGGTATCAACATAAACATCCTTATGTGCGTTCTTAACCTCACGCAAAACCTGTTCGGGGCTATCATACCCTAACACATCTGCCATTGATGGGTTGGCGCTCAAATAAAGCCCCTCCGGCGTCATCTGAAAAATCCCGCCCGCCGCGTTTTGAACAATATTACGATATTTACGCTCCGCCTCACTTAAGGCACGCTCTGCGCGCCTGCGCTCTTCAACATCCGTAAATGTCCCAACAAGACGACGCCCATCCTCATCGTCCTGATTAATCATCGAAACCGATAACTCTGCCGCACGAAACGTGCCATCAGACGTACGAATACGCGTAAATTTACGAAATGAGTTTACACGCCCCTGCACTAGCGACTGGAAATCGTCACGAACATCATGCTGGTCTTGCGGGTGCAGTATCTTAAACAACTCCAAACCGAGAGATTGCTCGATATCAAAACCTGTGATCGTCGGCCACCGCGCGTTTAAGAATAATATTTTCCCATCAATATCGGCTTCAAAAATAATATCCGACACCGAATCAATAATAACGCGATTTTCACGATCCGCGCGACGCGCCGTCTGATTCAAAAGCTCACGTTTACGGATCTCTCCCTGCAAAGCCTCGTTCTTATTTGTCAGATTTTTGTTAACAACAGAAAATTTGAGCGCTTGCATATGATTAGAGCGCAAATGTAATGTAATTGTAAAAGTCAAAATCAAGCAGAACCCAAGGACAAAATACGGCATAAGCTCTAGCAGCAACATATCGTCTTTTTTATAAAAATGACTATTAATTTCTAACGTTCTGGCCCCAAAATCCAAATCAAAACTCTGCCCCGCATCATAATCCGCCTGCTGTAAAACTTTCTCCCGCTTAAAATCAAAAAACACCTTACCATCTTCTATGTCACGAATACTCAAGGTGGATACCAACTCATTGACATTCAGCTTACGGGTCTCAAAAACATGATCCAAATGCGTAAATGCCAACAAAACGCTCGTCTCACCCGATGTTGTCTCGGTCGCCTTGACCAACGCAAAAACTGCCTTTTGCGTTGCGGCACTGGAATATGGCACCAAAAACAATTTATCACGCTCGCGCATCGCGTTGCGTATAGCTTTCTGAACGCCTGTGTTTTTCAAAACATCCGTAAAACCATCAATCTCGGCATTAAATAAATCCTCATATAACGGCAATAAAGACCATTCATCATCGTTTTTATGAAGCCATAACAATTTTTCAAATGGCTGCAGAGATGCTTCGACGTTATTGAGCTTTTGCACAATTTTTCCGCTATCATTCTCATCTGACAAAGCAAGCAAAGTTGAAATCGTACGAACCGCAAACTCTAACTCTGTAAATTCCTTTGCAACTGCGCGTGACGTTTCTGCTGAGATTCTCTTGTAGTCATCACTTAAAATCGAAACGGCAACAGATTGAACAGCAAGAAATAAAAGCAAAGAAATAAGCGCGCCAAGCATCAGAAAACCCAAATGCACCCCTTGCGAGAGCATCGTTTTGCTGACCTTAACCTGCCCGTCAGGCATCTCTATATCTGTTATTTCATCTGCCATCATTTTATTTTGATTTCAATCCCCCGAATATTCGATGCATTTATAAAAGTCTACGCAGAATTCTTCCCCTCCTTAAAATGCCCTAAACCTCTTAAAAAGTTACTAATTTTAAATATTAAAACTAAAAAGACACACAACAGTACGCAGCAAAAACATTCTTCCTCGTAAAAACCTTGCATTTTCTAGTGTTTCCTATACTTTTGTGCATATGCGAAACCAACGCATGAAACAATATTTTCTCACAAGGATGTATCCATGGCTGACAAAAAAAATAGTTTTACTGATTTCTTTTCAAACAATGATTTTTCAAAATACTTCGAAGGCTACAACCAAGGCCCCATCGACATGAAAGCATTTTTAGAAACACAGCGCAAAAACCTCCAAGCGTTATCGGAAGCACAAAAAACCGCAATCGAAGGCATTCAGACAATTGCTCAACGCCAAACTGAACTTCTCTCACAACTCGTGGAAGACAATTCAGAGATTGCTAAACAGGCGCTAAGCGAGGGTTCACCTGAAGATAAAATGGCGCTCAACGCAGATATCTTTAAAAAGACATATGAACGTAACGTCGGAAGCCTTCAAGAAATGTCAGAACTGCTGAACAAATCCAACCAGCAAGCAACAGGTATTTTGAACAAACGCGTAAGCGCCAGTGTTTCTGAAATAAAATCAGCGATTAAAAAACAAGGCACAAAAGCCGCCTAATCGCTAAACATATAAACCGATACAAAAGGTCGCTTCACGCGGCCTTTTTTTTAACCAGATATTTGATTAAACTGGCATCCGAATAATCACACGCAGGCCGCCACGCTCAGACCGCTCTAGCCATATCTTCCCACCATGCGCATGAACAACATCCATCGCAATCGGCAAACCAAGACCAACACCCTCTGTCCCGCGCGCTTCATCCAAACGATAAAACGGTTTAAACACGTCCTCCAATTCACCATCAGGAATACCTGGCCCGTTATCATCAACCACAACCAGCAGCTTGCGCTCCTCAGTAATCTCTGCCCGCACCCATATTTCACCCGCATATTTCGCCGCATTTTGAATAACATTCGATAAAGCCCGCTCAACGGCACGCGGACGAATCATCGCATTTAAATCATCATGAATATCCTGATGCACAACAACGCCTTTATGCCCTACCCCTTTAAAAACACGCGAGAAAATAGCATTTAAATCACTGATCGCAGTTTGCTCACCGCCCTCCCCTCGGACAAAATCAAGATACCCATCAATCATCTTTTCCATCTCGGAAATATCATTTTTCATCTCAATGATATCCGCTGAATCACCAAGCATCGCAAGTTGCAGCTTAAGCCGCGTCAAAGGTGTGCGCAAATCATGCGAAACCCCGGCCAACATTGCCGTGCGCTGTGAGACCTGTCGCTTAATACGACGATGCATATCAATAAACGCCTGCGACGCATCTCGCACCTCCCGCGCCCCTTCTGGCTTAAACGATGGAACATCCCGCCCCTGACCAAGCCGCTTAGCCGCCGCCGCCAATTTACGAATAGGGCGCACCTGATTGCGCATAAAAATCACCGCAATAATCAGCAAAAGAATCGACGACCCAAAAACCCACAATAAAAACACATACCCGGAAGATGAATATAAACGTCGTTCAGGAAGCCTAACCTCCAAAACACCTTTGCTAAGCTGAACCTCAACCAATACCCGCTTTTCTTCAAAATCCACATCCAGAACAAATGGTCGCTTAAGTTCATATTCAAGCTCACTACGTAATGTCTTGATAAACAATCCTTCTAATGGCGCGGTAAAATGCTCCTTATTCAAATTGCCCAATGAAACACCATCGCGAAAAACAACATCAAAACTGAGATGTGATTTTGCCAAAGCTATAATTTGCTCAGCCCGCTCGGGCGTGATCCCTTGTTCATACGATTGCGCAATCAACGCAACCTCGCCCGCCACCGCATTGCTCAAACGGCTCGTTACCTTCGTCCAATGTCGATCAATAAAGAACAAAGTCGTCACGATTTGGATCAACACTACCGGCGTGATCAAGATCAACAAAGACCGTCCAAAAAGAGAGCGTGGCAAAAATCGACGCATAAGCCCGCCTTTACGCTCATTCTTAACAAAATCACCTATATCTTTATTTTCGCTACTCATATTCCATCCACCCTCAACAAATATCCTTGCCCGCGCACCGTCTGTAGATAGCGCGGCGCTTTCGTATCCGCTTCGATTTTACGGCGCAATCGCGTCACCTGCACATCGACCGTCCGCTCCCCCGCATCCACACCGCACGCCGCCGCCAAATCATCACGGCTCACTGGCTCACCAGCTTGCGCGCCCAATGCCTTAATCAAACTAACCTCCATCGCGGTTAATTTCATATCATCACCATCATCTCCTCGCAGCAACGCACGCTCACCATCAAACACCCACGACCCAATACGAAAACGTTGATACAAATCCTCACGCGCCGCCATGCCGCGCTTTAATATCGCATGAAGCCGCAAAACCAATTCCCTTGGCTCAAACGGTTTTGACAAATAATCATCCGTCCCCGCCTCAAGCCCCTCGATACGGTCATCAACCTCCCCACGCGCCGTGAGCATGATCGCAGGCACATCATTGCCACCATCGCGCAACGATTTTAAAAACACAAAACCCGTCTCACCCGGCATCATCACATCAACAACCAACGCATCCACCTCAAACTGCGCCAATGCCTCACGCGCCTCACGCGCGTCGCATGCCGAAATCACAACAAAATCATGCTCCGACAGATACCGCACAACCAAATCACGGATCCGCGCATCATCATCAATAACCAAAATATGCGGCTTCTGCCCTAACCCGACAGGGTAATTTTCTTTCGTTTTGGCGTCTTTTTCCATGATTATATTTACAACTCTTAACCTGTTAACCTAATCTATCCCTTCGTTTTACAACAACGAGTTAATAATAAACAGAACAACTTATTATTGCGCATTTTCGTCTCATTTTGCCTTTTCACTAGGCACAAGCGACGACAAGTATTTAATACTTTAGACGCGCAGTAACGCGGTGAAAAGTGAAAGAAGACGAAAATGATACCATTTGACGATCGTGACGGCTTTATCTGGATGGATGGCGAAATGCTCCCTTGGCGCGAAGCTAAAGTGCATTATCTTACCCATGCCCTCCATTACGGAACACAAGTCTTTGAAGGTGAACGCGCTTATAACGGCAAAATCTTTAAATGCAACGAGCATTCAAAGCGCCTATTGAACTCCGCCGACATCATCCACATGGATATGCATTACACCGCCGAACAAATCGACGAAATCAAATACGAGGTCATCAAAGCCAACAACCTCGAAAATTGCTACATCCGCGCAGCCGCATGGCGCGGCGCCGAGCAAATGGGCATCGACGTTGAAGGCACAAAAACCCACATGGCTGTTGCCGCTTGGGATTGGGGCAGCTATTTCGACCCCGAAGTGCGTAAAGTCGGCATCTCCCTCAAAAGTACAGATTGGCGCAAACCAAACCCCAACTGCGCCCCAACCGCGTCAAAAACCGCGTCGCTCTATAATCTAAGCTGCATGGTTAAACTCGAAGTGAAAAAAGCCGGATATACCGATGCCCTCATGCTTGATCACGAAGGCTTCATCGCCGAAAGCACGGGCGCGAACATATTCCTGATTAAAGATGGCGCAATCCACACCCCGATTGCAGATAGATTTTTAAACGGCCTAACCCGCCAAACAGTGATCTCAATTGCTCAAAACATGGGCATTACCGTCAACGAACGCCGCATTAAACCCGAAGAATTGGAAAGTTTCGAAGAGATTTTCCTCACTGGATCAGCAGCGGAAATCACACCGGTTGGTAAAATCGATGACATGAAGTTCACACCGGGCCCGATTACAGCGCAGCTAGCCGAAGCTTACACCGCGCTCACCCACGGATAATGCTGATTAATGATGCACACCCGCAACACGATGGCGCGGGTCGTATATATCACCGACAGGGTCTTTATGAATGATAATTTCCGCATTCGGAAAAACCGCGAGCAATTGCAAATCCAATTCCCGTGTAATCGCATGCGCATCTTCTAGAGATAAGCCTCCGTCCAGCTCAACATCAAAACTAATGTAAATACTCATCCCCGATTTGCGCGTGCGCAAATCATGAATACCGTGCACATCTTCACGCGCGGTGGCGATATCAATAATTTTCTGCCTGTCTTCTTGCTCAATCTCACGATCCATCAACATATTAACCGCATCCCCGCCAATATGCTTAACCGTCCGCAATATATAGGCCGCAATCGCAATACTGATCAACGGATCCGCATAAACAAACCCGCAATACCAATCAATCAAAAAGGCAAGAATAACCGCGCAATTAAGAACAACATCACTCGTATAATGAAACTGATCAGCCTTCAACGCCAATGACGGCGCCACCGCATAAGCCTTTTTTTGTGCATTCACGATAACCAACGTCAAAACAATCGACAGCAATGAAACCGCAACCCCAACGCCATGATGCGTCACCACCTCATGCGTGAAAAGCTTATGAACCGCTTCAAATACGAGGAACACAGCAGCCCCGCTTAAAAAACACGCCTGCATTAATGCGGAAAAACCCTCGGCCTTTCCATGCCCAAACCGATGCTCATGATCCGCTGGCTTTAATGACATGCGTATACTGAAAAAAGCAAAACCCGAAATCACAATATCGCCAAGGCTATCCACCAAAGAGGCCAACATCGAAGACGAACCACTGACCGCATAAGCATATGTTTTTATAATGATAATGGTCAACAGCACAAATCCGGCAACATAATAAGGCTTAAGCGCGTGTGAATGCGCCTGCCCATCATTATTGTCTCTATTATGCCCTTTATACAAATCCTTCATAGCAATCCATATGGATTAAACATTGAATCTAAATAGGATAATATCCCCATCCTTAACAACATAATCCTTACCCTCTTGGCGCATTTTACCTGCTTCTTTTGCACCGCTTTCCCCGCCAAGGGTAACATAATCATCGAAACCAATCGTCTCCGCCTTGATGTAGCCCTTCTCGAAATCAGAGTGAATAACACCCGCGGCTTCCGGCCCCTTCGCGCCAACACGAACCGTCCATGCCCGCGCCTCTTTTGGCCCTACGGTGAAATATGTATGCAAACCAAGCAACTTGAAACCAGCCGTAATAATCTTGTTCAAGCCTGCTTCTTCTAAGCCCATAGATTCCAAAAATTCCGCCTGATCTTCCGGGCTGTCCATCTGCGCAATCTCGGATTCCACCGCCGCAGAAATAATCACGCTCTGCGCGCCTTGGCTTTCCGCCATCTCCGCGACCTTAGCAGATAGAGCATTGCCAGTCGCCGCATCATCCTCGCTCACATTACAAACATAAAGCACTGGTTTAGACGACAAAAGCTGCAGCATCTTAAACGCGCGTTTCTCATCAGGATCATCACCAACCTCAAATGTGCGCGCAGGCTTTCCAGCCTCCAAAATCACTTGTATCTTTTCCGCCATTTCAAGCTGAGCCTTGGCTTCCTTATCCGCGCCACGCGCCTTTTTACCGAGCGAGTTAATCTGGTTTTCAATGGATGACATATCCGCGAGAATCAACTCCATCTCAATCGTTTCCGCATCACGAATCGGATCAACTGATCCATCCACATGCGTGATATCATCATCTTCAAAACACCGCAGAACATGAATAATCGCATCAGTATCACGAATATTGGCCAAAAATTTATTACCAAGCCCCTCGCCCGTTGATGCCCCCTTCACAAGGCCAGCAATATCAACAAACTCCAACTGCGCCGGAACCGTCTTCGCCGATCCACCGATCTTGGCAATTTTATCAAGCCGTGCATCAGGAAGGGCAACAATCCCCGTATTGGGCTCAATTGTACAAAACGGAAAATTCGCCGCCTGCGCCGCTTGGGTCGCCGTCAACGCATTAAACAACGTAGATTTACCGACATTCGGCAAGCCAACAATTCCACAATTAAAACTCATATCTTCCACCTTTGTAAAATAAGCAACCACATGAATAAATTCTTTCGCCCCTAAATACAATAGATAAACCACATCAAAACCATTGGAAAACATAAGAGTTTTAGAGGTTTCCTAACCAATTTCATGTACGATGGAAATAATAGGAGAATTGTGTCCGCAAGGAATGCAGGCACAGATAACAGACGAGAATGGTCGGAAACATTTTAACAGGCTCCCAACAGAGCCAACTGCTTGCTATACAAAGCGCGCAACGGACAATCGACCGCGTGCAGCAGAATCTTGCGACCGGCAAAGATGTAAACAACGCCCTCCAAGACCCTCAAAATTTCTTCACCTCTCGCGCCCTCAACAACCGCGCATCTGACCTCACACGCTTATTAGACAATATCGGACAAGGCATAAAAGCCATAGACGAGACCGCAACAGGCGTGGAAGCAATCCTGAAACTTCTAAACCAAGCAGACGCCCTCTTAAACGAAGCCGAACTAGAGCTATACCCAAACAACGAACCCCTGCCAAATATCATAGTAGACAGCCTTGCCGATCTCAGCAGCTATGTGCCATCACAAGATTTTGGTGGCTTAGTAACAATTGATAATGATGGAAAATCCATAAAACTGGATGGAAATCTATGGAAAAAACTAGAGCTTGATTACACGATCACAGAAAACACAGTATTGCGTTTTGACTATCAAAGCTCAAACATCCCTGAAATCGTATCAATTGGTTTTGAAGACGATAATAATCTGACAAACAGCATAAATCGATTTTATATATACGGCACCCAATCTGGTGGGTTTGCAGTTAGCGCCCCTGAGCCAACTTTTCAATACACCGGATCAGGCGAAGTAGAAACGATTGAAATCCCTGTTGGAGAATACTTTGAAGGCAACTTTAATTTCTTAACACTAATTAACGACGATGACGGCCCGGGCGATGATGGCGACTCTCGTTTTGATAATATCACCCTCTTTGAAAGCAATGATGTTGTTCTTCCGATCGCCAAAAAAAAACGCGCCGCAGAGTACGAGGCCGATTACAACGAGATTTTAAAACAAATCGACCTCATCGTAAAAGATGCAAATTATCGTGGCATAAACCTGCTCGAAGACGAAAACCTAACAATCGCCTTTAACGAACAGCGAACAAGCACATTGGTAAGCGATGGTATTGACGCCTCAAGCCTTGGATTAGGTATAATTGACGCTGATTTCGGACTTCTCAGCACCTTACAGAAATCTCGCGAACACATCAATAATGCCCGCCTCACATTACGCAAATACACATCAACGCTCCAAACCGACCTCTCCATCGTTACCGCGCGCCAAGACTTCACACGCAACATCATCAACACCCTTCAAAATGGCCGCGACGACCTCACCCTCGCCGATCAAAACGAAGAAGGCGCAAACCTGCTTGCCCTGCAAACCCGCCAATCCATCCAATTCAGCACCCTCGCCTTCTCCTCCCAAACCAGAAGCGTCGCCGAACTCTTTTAATTAATATTTGACATAACAGAATATTTATACTAAATCTCTGTGAAAATAACATTCATAGGGAAATGCACCGTGAGACTATTTGGAAAACCAAAAAAAGATGAAGCACCACAATCCATAGATGAAGCACTAGCTGAAGCTAACAATGAAGTGCATACACGCGAAGAAACCCTTGCTGCCAAAAAAGCAGATATAAAAAAAGCCACCAAAGACGCTGCGAAAGAAGCCAAAGTCTTAAAAAGAATAAAGCAAGAAAACGCCGCGGCACAACGTTTCGGTGACTTAGCAGCAAACCCCAAAAAAGCGCTACGTAAAGTACAACGCGACGAATGGGCTCATGCCTACATCATAACTCTCACAACAGCCGCAGCATTATCTTTTACGGCTCAATTTACAGATATTGACGAAAGAGCCACGCAATCCATAAAAGATAAATACCAGACAATAATGTCAATATTCTCGGAGGCCATTCAATCAGGCACGTCAGAAGCAGCAACTCAATACGCCCCTCTAACACAAAGCATAAGACCTGCCCCACGACCCAATGCTATTGATCAAGCATTAATGGAAGCGATGCAAGCTGGCCCAGCCGGAAACTAACCCAATCCATCATAGATAGTAAATAGTAAGACTAAATTTATAATGCCTTTATACGGCGCTGCACGCAATCCACAACAGATTGAGCATAAGCCTCAACCCCATCGCGCGCGATGATCTCATAGGAATCCGCAAAACCATCCTCATAAGCCTCAACGATAGCGCCTTCCGACTTCGCGAAATCACTCAGCACGTAATCGCTCACACGGTTCTTATCCCCCGGGTGCCCAATCCCAATGCGAAAACGCCAAAAATCCGCCGTGCCCAAATGCGCCTTAATCGACTTCAATCCATTATGCCCCGCAAGGCCACCATCCTTTTTCACCCGTACATCACCCGGTTTTAAATCTAATTCGTCATGAAAAATAATAATACGCTCAGGGGGTATTTTATAAAACTGCGCAGCTTTGCGCACCCCCTGCCCCGATTCATTCATAAATGTCTGCGGCTTTAACAAAACAAAACGGCTATCACCGACCTTTGCCTCGCTCATATGACTTTGAAACTTGGATTTATAGGGCGGAAAATGAACCGCACCATCCGCAATCGCGTCAATCACCATAAAACCGATATTATGCCGATTGCCCTTATACTTATCGCCTGGATTGCCAAGCCCCACCAATAACCACATATTCGGATCACTCTTTTTAAACATTGAAAACATAACAAACTATAGCCGCCCGATTTTATTTTTTACAGCCGCCATTAACAAAGGCGTAAAAAAAAGAGGAGCCTAAACCCCTCTTTTTAAAAATCTTATAAAGATAAGCAGCTTACTCGCCTGCGTCTTCTTTAGACTCTTCAGCAGCATCGTCACCGTCCGCAGCATCCTCTGCGGCATCCGCGTCAGCTTCCGCCGCTTCTTCTGCTTCAATGTCTTCCAACTTCTTCGGTGCAAGCAATGTCGCAATCGTGAAGTCACGATTATCAATCACCGGTGTTGTACCGTCTTGAAGGTTAGCATCGCTAATATTGATAGAATCGCCGTGCTTCTTACCAGTCAAATCAACTTCAAGATAGTCAGGGATATTCGTCGCTGAACAACGAAGCTCAACAGTATGACGAACAACGTTCAATACGCCCTTCTCTTCAATACCAGGGGATTTGTCTTCATTGATAAACTGAACAGGAACATCAACCGCAATTTTCGTCTTCGCAGTCACGCGCAAGAAATCAACATGATCAACAACATCTGTTACTGGGTGTGTTTGAATATCACGCGCAAGAACAAGGTGCTTATCGCTACCAACATTAAGGTCACAAAGCGTTGTGAACATGTGGCCCTTGTTATAAACAACATTGATTGTGTTCGAATCGAGCGTAATTTTAATCGGCTCTTTTTTATCACCGTAAATCACGGCTGGGATTTTTCCTTCGCGGCGAAGTGTACGTGCGGCCCCCTTGCCAACAGTGTCTCTCGCATCCGCTTCCAAAGCATAATTCTTTGACATAGCATTTTCCTTTTTAATATGCGCCAAACTCCAGGGGGATTAAGGCGCGTTGCAATGCGCGAATTAACCAGATTACGAAAAGGATTACAAGGTTTTTTTACGCCCTATTTGGCGTGATGATGCATATACATGCTAAGCAAGAGACTGCCCGCCCCCAAGATCAGCGCGGTATTGGGCTCAACCATAGTAAATGCCTGTACCAATTTGGTCGCCCGCCCACCATGTTGCGTAGGATCCGCCGCTAAATCCGCATAATCAGAGGGCGATGCATACGCCAAGCCACCAGAGACAATCAGCCCAGCCGCAGCCAAACCAAAACCATCCGCGATTCTTCGTCCCATCCAACTCATGCGTTATACATAATAATAAGGTGTAAGCTTGTCAAAGAAAATCACAGCACAGAATTTTTATTTAAACAAAGCAGAAATCGAACGCTCTTCCGATATGCGGCGCGCGGCCTCGCCAATCAACGAAGCAACAGAAAGCTGAACAACCTTCTCACAAGCCGCAACCTCTTCGGTCGCCACGATGCTGTCGGTAATCACCAATTTTTCCATCGGTGATGCTTGAATTTTGTTACACGCCTCGCCCGAAAGAACGCCATGCACAACATAGGCATGAACCTCTTTCGCGCCATTTTCTTTCAACGCGCCCGCCGCATTACAGAGCGTGCCACCAGAATCAACGATGTCATCAACAAGCAAACAAACCTTGCCCTCGACCTCACCAATAACATGCATCACCTCTGAAACACCGGCTTTTTCGCGGCGCTTATCAATAATCGCTAAATCCGCACCAATTCTTTTCGCCAATGAACGCGCCCTCACAACCCCGCCAACATCCGGCGATACGATACAAATCTTCTCACCATTAAATGTCTCTTCAATATGCGGAGTAAACACAGGCCCGGAAATCAAATTATCAACGGGAATGTCAAAGAACCCCTGAATCTGACCTGCATGAAGCTCCATGGTTAAAACACGATCCGCACCAGCAGCCGTGATCAAATTCGCCACCAATTTTGCAGAAATCGGCGTGCGCCCGCCCGTCTTGCGATCCTGACGCGCATACCCGAAATAAGGAATAACAGCCGTAATGCGGCGCGCCGACCCACGACGAAGCGCATCTATCGAAATCAACAATTCCATCAAATGGTCATTGGCCGGGTAAGAGGTCGATTGAATGAAAAAACAATCCTCGCCGCGAACATTCTCCATGATCTCAACAAAGACTTCATTATCCGAAAACCGCTTAATACTCGCCTGCGTTAGAGGAATATCCAAATACGAAGAGATCGCCTCCGCAAGAGCCTTATTCGAATTACCGGATATCAATTTCATGTGCCAGACCCTATTCAAGCGATTATTTTTGATTTTTACGCCCTCATATAAGGACACGCCGATATAAAAATCAACCACCCAAAGGACGTAAACCCTAATTAATTTTTATAACAGAGATCTGCCGCCCATAATCACCCTCGCTACGATGCGTTGTACGGCGATAACTAAAGAAGTCTTCTTCATTGAAATACGTGTCCAATTCTTTAATCAAAACCCTTGCCACACCTGCCTTACGAGCCTTAAGCCCATTATACCCCGCCAAATCAAACATCATATGCCCCTTACGCACCGACGGTATAAAGAACGATTTATGATCTGCATCCTCCGCAGTGAAAGGTGCCAGAAAATCATCCGACACCTCATATGAAGCCTGCGAAATACATGGCCCAATACACGCAACGATGCTCTCCGGCGAAGCGCCCAAAGCAATCATCGCCTCAACAACACTGGCCGAAGCCCCCTTTAATGCACCGCCCCATCCTGCATGCGCCGCGCCAATCACCGGCGCGCCATTGTCTTTATGTCCATGAAACAAAATCGGCGTACAATCAGCCGTTAACACACCAAGCGCGATTCCCACTTGATCCGTCACATGCGCATCGGCTTTCGGCCTTTCATATGGATCATACAAGGTATCAACAGTGACGCATGCATTCCCATGCACCTGATGAAGTGACAGCAAACTCTCCACATCACACCCCGCGGCTTGGGCAACAATACGGCGATTATCACGCACCGCCTGCGGATCATCATCTGACCCTGGCCCACAATTAAGCGAGCTATATATACCATGGCTCACGCCGCCTTGACGCCCAAAAAACCCATGAAAGACCTTGCCCTCATTTTGACCCTCAACAAACCCATCCATCTTAAAATACAAATCAGAACCCATAGCGCACATCCATCACCTTAAACAAAGCCCCCATCTCACCGACATCAATCAAACGCATTAAATCCGCCTCAATCCCTTTTGCACCCTTTTGCGCCAAGTAAGCCGCCCGCGCTTCTATGCCCATAATCCGCAGAAAATCACCCTGCTCCATCAATGGCTGTGCAATGCATCCTTGGGTCTTCGCCACCTCATATAACGGTTCAAAATCAACATGCGACGTCAAATCCACATCACCAACATTGGATAACACATCCGCAAATTCATGACCCTTTACCGCCTGAAACGTATCACCAAACGCCGATGACGCATGCCCATAATCAATCAACAAAGCCGCGCCATGATGCGCCTTTAACCGCGCACACACCGCATCAACAAAATTCAATCGCGGCGCAGAAAACTCATATATACCCCCGAAATGCGGCGAACCGAATTGCGGCCACAACACCTCTGGCGCAGGACGTGTCGTGAACACCAAAGCATCCTCTTTGACACTGACAACACGCTCATGCCATGCGCCATCAAGATATATAAGCTGGCGAAACGGCAATGCATCCATAAACTCATTGGCAATCACAAGGATCGGCAAATCATCAGAAACGCCCCCTAAACCATCATGCCATATCGGGTCATACCCCGCCAACACCTCCCCCTGCTTTGCCCGCAACTCTGGACTAACCTCAATCAAATGCACCTGAGCCGCATCGCAAAACCCGTCAATTCCGGCGCAAGCACGCATCACATCCGCCATCAGCGTTCCACGCCCCGGCCCACATTCCAGCAAAACAAAAGCCTCCGGCGCACCCATCTGCACCCAGCTATGCGCCGCCCACGCACCAACGACCTCACCAAACATCTGCGAAATTTCCGGCGCGGTCACAAAATCCCCTGCACTGCCGATTGGATCACGGCTGACATAATATCCATGCTTTGGATGTGACAAGGCCATCGCCATAAACTGACCAATATCCATCGGCCCGTGTTGCATAATCTGGTTATGAATGATCGTCTCTAAGCTATTCATGCGTTCTTATTTTTATGTGATAGATTTGAAAAAACAATCACCCCTGCCCCGACAATCACCATCGGCATGCTGAGCAATTGCCCCTGTGACACCAAATCAAAATACAGCCCGATCTGTTCATCCGGCTCACGATAAAATTCAATAAACGCACGAAAAACGCCATAGCCCATCAAAAACGCCCCCGAAACAATCCCTGGCCTGTTTCGGATCGCGTCATTACGGACCAACAAGTGTAAAATTACAAACAGCACCGCCCCCTCAAGCAACGCCTCATAAAGCTGGCTAGGATGACGCGGTAAATCGCCGCCGCGTGGAAATACAATCCCCCATGGCGCATCTGTCACACGTCCAAAAAGTTCCCCATTGATAAAATTCGCGATCCGCCCGAAAAACAACCCAATCGGCACCGCCGCACAGACAATATCGCAAAGACGAAGCGGCGGAAATTTTTTAAGCGCAGGATAAATAAACAACGCCGCAATCACACCAAGCGCCCCCCCATGAAACGACATACCGCCATGCCAAATCTTAAGCGCCTCTAAAGGAGCCTGTGAATAATATCCAAAATTATAAAACAAGACATACCCAATACGCCCACCAAGCACGACCCCGACAATCACCCATGTCAAAAAGTCATCAATATCATCACGGTTTGGCCGATACCCCTCATCCCAGCCGGCAAGGCGCATACAATAGCGCCACCCAAGCAAAAACCCCGCTAAATACGCAAGCGCATACCAACGGATCTGAAACGGGCCAAGCGCAAGCGCAACGGGATCAATATTCGGAAATTCTAAAACCATAAAAAACTGTTTAAAGCAGCAACCCCAAACAATCAATAAACCATCCACACTCATCCCGAAGATTATCCCTAAGGCCGCTTGATTCGCTCCTGCCCGCGTGCTACCTCTCTTCCATGCAAAAACGTGAAAAAATCTTGGACGATATGGCACGCCTTGCTGGCGGAACCGTTGGTATCGCGAGTGGCATCACCCACAACATCCGCGCGGAAATCAAATCCCGCGTCGATGAAATCGTCGACCGCTTAGACCTCGTCCCACGCGCCGACTTGGATCGCTTAGAAGCCATCCTCCAAGAAACCCGCAAAGAACACGAAGACCTTAAGCTGCGTATCGAAACACTTGAGAAGAAAAAAAAGTAGATATGCCAAGCCTATTCGACACCCTCCATAAAGACACCCCAAACCCATTGGACAATATCGAGGATATCCTCCACGCTAATGATTGGGATTTCAACCGCATGGGCGATAACGAGTTACTCGTAACCCTCGCCGGAAAATACGGCGACTACCAGCTCATCTTTCTCTGGCAAGCAGACATGACCGCCCTTCAAATTTCCGTCCAATACAATTTGATCATCAGCGCACATAACATCATGAACGCCGCAAACATCCTCATGACAATCAACGAAAGATCATGGATGGGCCATTTCGAAATCGCCGCCGACACAAATACCCCCTCATTCCGCTACACCACATTGCTAAACCCGGAAAACAAGCAATCTTACGAACAGCTTGAAAGCATCCTGGACATCGCCCTCGCACAATGCGAAACCAATTACGCAGCCTTCAGCCTTCTTTCCGCTGACACCGCTGCCAATAACGACACCCTTCCACTCGCACTCATGCAAACTCAAGGAGCATCTTAAGATATGAGCACTTCATACAAAATCACACTCATCGGCTGCGGCAGAATGGGCGGCGCAATGCTTAAAGGATGGCTCGCATCCGACATCGACGCCACATACAACATCGTCGAACCATACGGCCAACCCGATTTCACCAAAGGTGATAACCGCATCACATTCGGCGAAACCGTAAAAAGCATTTCAGATGACGTCGCAAAGAGCGATATCTGCATCCTCGCTGTAAAACCACAAATGATGATGGAAGTCTGCGAAGCCCTCAAACACATCATCTCCGATGATTGCTTGATCCTCTCGGTCGCCGCAGGACAAACCATCGGCAATTTCGAAAACTATTTCGGCGCAAATCAGCCTATCGTCCGCGTCATGCCCAACACCCCTGCCTCAATCGGCGAAGGCATGAGCGTCGCTGTCGCTAACGCACACCCGACCGACTCACAAAAAGAGATCGTAACACGCATGCTCGATTGCTCCGGCAAATCTGCGTGGGTGGATGACGAAAACCTCATGAACGCAGTGACCGCAGTGTCAGGAAGCGGCCCTGCCTATATCTTCCACCTCATCGAAGCCCTCGCAAAAGCAGGCGAAAACGTGGGATTAGACGCAGACAAAGCCATGATCCTCGCCCGCCAAACCGTCGTCGGCAGTGCAGCCCTCGCCGCAAGCGAAGCTGACACACCCGCATCAACACTCCGCGAAAACGTAACCAGCCCCGGCGGAACAACTGCCGCCGCGCTAAACGTGCTCATGGATGGTCGCTTCCAAGACATTCTCAACGAAGCACTCCAGGCAGCCAAAAAACGTGGTGAAGAACTCGGCGGATAATCCAACTACCCTACCAAATACAAAAAACGCTCACTTAACATCCAATTGATAAGTGAGCGTTTTTTTTATGTATGAGATAAATTATAAAACGAGAACTATCGCTTACCCAAACCAATATCCTTGGCGAGCGCACTGCGCTTCTTCGCATATTCCGGCGCAACCATCGGATAATCCGCAGGCAACCCCCAACGCTCACGATATTCTTCGGGAGACATATCATATGACGTCTTCAAATGACGCTTCAGCATTTTCAACTGCTTACCATCCTCAAGACAGATAATATACTCCGGCGTTACAGATTTCTTAATCGGAACCGCAGGCTTTGGACGGTCTGCATGAGCACCAACCTCCTGATCAACATTAGACAAAGTCTTAAAAACCTGTTCAATCACAGCGGGAATTTCATGTGCAGGCAACGTATTATTTGACACGTAGGACGAAACAATCTCACTCGTTAAAGCGAGTAATTCTTCGCGGGTTACAGACTCAGTCATTTCAAACTCCCTCGTTTATTTTGTTTTATTAGTATTTGTTACTATAATTACTTATACCGAGCCGTAAAAAAAACAAGACCAAATCGCATGAAAATTATGCATTCTCAAACAGATAATTTCCGTGGTGCATTTTTGGGCTGACTAACATCTGGCGCACGCAGGTATATGGGCACGCAATCGTCGCCAAAAACCACATCACCCCGAACAAACATACGCGCCACCACACCAACATCAATTTTATCGACATCGTAATGAGCGAATACGCCTTTATGATCAAACCGCCTTGCCGCATTACCAATCAGGATGCGCCCCCCAACGTCAACATTCTCACGCATCAAAGACTGATGCTCATCACACGCAATCCCCGCGGCATCAAACCCTTGCACATAAAAATCCTGCCGCCGCGTTTCAACCAAAACAACAAAATCATCATCCAAGCCGCGCGACTTCGCAGTCATCGCCAATCCCTGAAGGCTCGTATAACTATAAACAGGAATACCCACAGCCAAACCAAGCGCGCCCGCACTCGATAAGCCAATACGAATACCGGTAAACGTCCCCGGTCCATTGCAAACAACAATATCGCTTAAAGCATCAAAACCGATCCCCGCATCTTCAACAACGCTTTGAACCATCGGCACCAATCGCTGCGCCTGCCCGTGCGCTTCATCGCTATAGGCATCAAAAACCGTATCACGCCCTGCATCAAACACTGCAACGCCGCACCCCTCCATCGCCGTATCAATCACCAAAATTTTTCGTTCATCACTCATGATCAAATCTCTACACGAACAACGCAGGTGCATCAATTGTTATTGCAAGCAGCCCGCAACAGTGGCAGAACTAGACAATGCGTTACATTCACATCTTAATCCTGATCCTCCTCACACTTACCCCAGCGGTAGCGAACGTATTGGAAAACGATAACAGCAAAGCCGTCATCCTTGCCTACCAGCATATAGGGGAACCTGAGCATCAACAAACCAACCTAAGCACGGAGCTTTTCGACACGCATATTGAGGAAATCACGAATGGCGATTACAACGTCTTGCCATTAAGCCAAATCGTTGACGCGCTTAAATCTAAAACACCATTACCACCAAGGACAATCGCAATCACCTTCGATGGCGTCTTCCAATCTGCATATGATAACGCGATAAAAAAGCTAATTCAAAACGACATTCCCTTCACACTATTCATCTCTAGCGAAAGCACAGAAATCCCAAGCCAACTCGACTGGAGAACATTAAGAAAAATCGCAAAATCCGATAACGCCAGCTTCGGCATCATGCCCGCAAACTACGAACACATTTCTCAACTTAGTAAAAATGAAGCCGCCCGCCTCATCAATAAATCACGCACCGCCTTCAAAGAACACATGAACACCGAGGCAACATTATTCTCATACCCCTATGGTGAGATTTCAAACACATTACTAGAGATCAGCAAAGAACAAGGGTTCACCGCCGCTTTCGGCCTCCATTCCGGCCCCGCGCATAGCGCATCAGACATGCTCGCCCTCCCCCGCTTTGCCATGACAACACAATATGCCGATATTGACCGCTTCCGCATGATCACAAACACAGCGCCGCTGCCTACAATCGACATAGAGCCTCAAAACTGGCAATTGTCACAGCCACTTGATCAGATCGGTTTCACCGTACCGCAAAGTTTAGAAGATAACATCTCTGACTTGTCCTGCCATGTTTCGAACCAGTCAAAGCCGAGAATGGAGATACTAGGAAATCGCGTTGAAATCATTCCACATATACCAATTACTGACGAACGAACACGCCTCAACTGCACGCTCCCCGTTCAAAACGATGGTGACGAAAAACAATGGCGATGGCTCGGCATGCTCTTTCACACACCGCAAGACACTACCCCTCAGATGGACGAACTTCAATAACCTCGGGAACAAAATGCTTAAGCATCCCTTCAATCCCTGATTTTAGTGTCGCAGTAGAACTAGGACATCCAGAACACGCGCCGCGCATTGTCAAATAAACAATCCCGTCATCAAAACGGTCAAATTCAATATCGCCGCCATCCATCATAACCATAGGACGCACGCGGCTCGCAATTAGCTCTTTGATCTGCGCAGTGATCTCGTCATCTTCGGCGCCATCATCCTCGGCCTCTGCCTCAATCAAAATCGGCTGCCCCATGGATAAATGCTCCATCAACGCCGCCATCACCATCGGCTTAAGCATATTCCAATCCGTGTCATCTGCCTTTGATACAGACACAAAATCATTCGCCAAAAACACACCCGTAACACCCTGCAAAGCAAACAAACGCTGCGCAAGTGGAGAATTACACGCCTCTTCAACCGATTGATAATCTCTCAGTCCACGTTCCAAAACAACCTGACCTGGAATGAATTTTATCGTCGCGGGGTTGGGCGTGGCCTGTGTTTGAATAAACATATGAATGCTCCTTGTCTTTACAAAGAAATAAGCCCAACATAGGCAAAACTCAAGCAATGAAAGTATTTAATAAGACAAAAAGCTATAAAGCCAAATGATCAGGAACAATCATCACAGGAACACGAAGGCGCGATAGCCCCTTGCCCGTGAAATGCGAAACCAATGGCCCCGGCCCGGAACCTTGAGTCCCACCCGCCAAAATCAACATCGCAATACCCGGATCATTTTCAATCACCTCAACTAGCGCATCCATACGACCACCATCCACAAGATAAATTGTAGGCATCATATCTGAAAGATCGCTAAGCTTCGTACACGCCTCATTGATGATCTGCTCGGCTTCTTCACGTTGCTCGTCACGCATGCGCTTTTCAATATTGCCCCAATGCGTAAACCCCTGATTCTCCATCACGTAAAAAATACCAATACGGCACTTATTCGCATGCGCCATAGACGCGGCATATTTAAGCGCCACAGGAAACTCTTCTGTACGGTCAGCAACAACCAAATACGTACCACCCCAAGTTTGATGAGCAGCATATTTTTCGCTTATTGGTTGATTTTGTGATGTATCAGCCATGGTTAAATCCCCTTAACTCGTTCTCTGGCGAACTACATTTGATAACCATCCGGCTATCACAGCGATGAATACAATAAAAAGACCATACGCCAAAGAGTAGGAATGCGCAAACTGATAAACACTAGAGCTGAGCCCTACCTGCGCCACCCTAACCCTGGTTTCATTCTTATCTAAAACGTCACCATCATTAATCAAGAATGTCTCAATCACATAATCCCCCGTTGGCACATTCGGCGGAACATAAAACTCGGCCTTAAAAAACGTATCGCTTAGAAACACGATATCCCGCGCCTCCATCGGGAAAAGTCCAGCCACCTGTTTATTACGAACCAACGCTGAAGCAAACGCATCGATTTCATCCGGCTTTAATGAATTTTCCTCAGCCTTAAATTTCAGTGAACTTAAACCAATCCCATTTGATTTAAGAGCATCCTCATCAAGAATGTTCTCTTCCTTATCACTAAGCGCGTAATCGTAAAATTGTGGAACATCATCAAACGCGATAGAAACATTATTCATCCAAACCCCAAAAACCGAGTTTTTCTGGCGCACCAAAACATTTTTCAAAGGCCCCTTAATCACAACTGCAACATGCCCACGTTTTTCTTTCACCCCAAACAAGGAAAGCTTTGCTCCGTTAAACCCCGTCGAAATATCAACCGAGTCTTGCGCCAGATTAACAGTTAAGGCCTTATCCTGCGCGACAGCAAAATCAGACAACAAAAACACGCCAACTAAAATGACAAAACCACGCATCATGGCCACACCAACGTTGAGAATAACTCGCTCGGTTCAACAAACAATTTGTAGGAAAGCTGCGCTGCGACCAACAAAACCATAATCGCCATAATAATACGCGCCTGTGTAGGCTTGACAAAACGCGCCGCAGAAATACCAAGCTGCGCACCGATCACGCCCCCTAAAATCAAAATGATTGCCAACACCATATCAACCGTGTTGTTAAACACCGCATGCATAATCGTCGCCGAAGCCGTGGTAAAGATAATCTGAAACAATGACGTTCCCGCCACCAATAATGTCGGCATCCCCAAAATATAAATCATCGCCGGAACGAGCAAGAACCCACCACCGATACCCAGAACAGAGGCCAATATCCCTCCGATAAACCCAATCCCGCCAGGAACCAATGCACTGATAAACAATTTTGACCGTGGAAAGCGCATCTTATAAGGCAAAGACGCAATAAATGGCGAAACCCTGAGCGTGTTAAACTCCTGACGTACATTCTTCTTTTTAAAGAACTTTGAAAACACGGTTTCAATCAGCATCATAATCCCGATCGAACTCAACAAAACCACGTAGATCAATGAAATCGCAAAATCAACCTGCCCAAAAAACTCAAGCAACTTAAAGATCATAATCCCGACGAATGAACCCATAATGCCGCCAGTCAACATAACTAGCCCCATCTTGATATCAACATTATTACGCCGCCAATGCCCAATCGCCCCTGAAACACTGCTCGCCACCAACTGGCTAGCTTGCGTCCCTACTGCAATTCCGGGTGGTATGCCTGTAAAAATAAGAAACGGCGTGGTCAAAAACCCGCCGCCAATGCCAAAAACCCCAGACAAGAAACCAACAAAAGCGCTCACCAGAAAAATAATTTCCGCTGAAACGCTCATCTCGGCAATAGGTAGGTGAATCTGCATAAGCTATTAAATTTGCTACGTCATTTATGGCACTTACAATGCACTAATATAACGCATAAACGCAAGCCATACATTGGAAGATGTTCCGAAAATTAGAATGTGTAATCGTCAATCTCACGGCGGCCATGAATAACCGTCTCACCATCATAGAAATCGCGATAATACCCGCGCTTAAATGGCACCATCGGCTTAAAATCAACGGATTTCAATATGCTCATAAAGGAAGGATACCATTTATCAAATGCCGCCTGCTCCGCGCTACACTCATAAATATAAAGCTTATTTTGATAATGAGATGCGAACACAATCGCACGACGAATAGATTTCGGCTGATCAAACCCTTCATAGGTAATATCAGCCATAGACGCAAAACCACGTCCAAAACCGGTGTTATTTTCCACATGATTAACCGCTGCATGCTTGTATTCATCGGTATAACCATCCCAAAACTCCAAGCCAAAATACTCACGCTGCAATGGACCACTATTGGAAACTGGCTGCATTCTAAAACGTCCGTCATCCCGAATACGCAAACGACATTGCGCATCCTCAAACTGACCCGTCACCACTGGCGCGGCGATACGCAAAACCTCATCATAAGCAATATTGCTAACAATGCCCCAACGATCTGGAAACGTCAAAGAAACGTCCTTTTCTTGATTTTTCCAGACAAAAACATCTGCCTTTGCCATCACAGGAAAAGCCACAATCGCAACAAAGGCAAACGAAAATAGTGATTTATAGTAAGACATGAAAGGAACCTCTCGGAATATAGTATGCCAAATTTCGCCCTATCATGCCACTATAAAAGTAAAGACGAAGTTAAGAGCTTTTAACAAATCCCATAATATCCCGAACCTCATCCAATGTCGGCTGCGCAAGTTCACGCGCTTTCGCATTCCCCATCGCCAAAACACCATCAATATAAGTCGGGTCATCCATCAAATCACGCATCTTTGCCGTAATCGGCGCCAAATGCTCAACCGCCAACTCCGCAAGCGCAGGCTTAAACTCGCCCCATCCCTTGCCCGCGTATTGCGCAACCACATCCGCCTGTGAAATCCCCGCCAACCCCGCATAGATATTCACCAAATTCTTCGCACCCACACGCCCTTCAAGCCCCTCAACCGTCTCAGGCATACCATCAGGATCCGTCTGTGCCTTCTTGATTTTCTTGGCAATAACATCCGCATCATCCGTCAAACTAATGCGTGACTTCTCCGATGGATCTGATTTGCTCATCTTTTTCGCACCATCCTGCAATGACATCACCCGCGTTGCCGCGCCCATAATATACGGCTCCGGCGCAACCAAGGTTTCCACGCCATATCGCGTATTAAATGTCGCCGCAATATCACGTGCCAATTCCAAATGCTGCTTCTGATCATCCCCAACGGGCACATGCGTCGCCTTATAGATAAGAATATCCGCCGCCATCAACACAGGATAAGCAAACAAACCAAGCCCTGCACGCTCCGCATTCTTGCCCGCCTTGTCTTTAAACTGCGTCATACGCTCCAGCTTACCCATCTGAGTCATTGTCGCCAAAAGCCACATCAACTCTGAATGTTGAGGCACTGCCGATTGCACAAATATCGCCGCGCGCGACGGATCAATGCCCCCCGCAATATACGCCGCAACAATCTCACGCGTTGCCCAGCGCAAATCATCTGGCTCTTGTGGCACCGTAATCGCATGCAAATCCACAACACCATATAGGCATTCGCTATCTGGCTCATCCTGCAACGCCACCCAATTTTTAAGCGCCCCAAGATAATTCCCAAGGTGCAAATTCGCCGTCGGCTGCATACATGATAATATTCGTTTCAAAACAGTAACTTCCTATATTTTCTTCTTCTTAAAGTATCGCTTCAAAGCACGACGATCAACCGCCCCACTGCCAAGGATTAAAGCAGCATAAACAACCATCCCACTAACAACAAGTCCACCAAGCGCAAACGAGCTTAAAAGCTTCGTATCAAATATCGCAAATTTAGAACCAACATAAACAACCAAAGCCATGATAATGCTCGATAAAACAATCTTCACCGCCGCCGTCTTAAACCGTACATCCAAATGCGCCGCCTCCATACCGCGCAAAAACCAAATATGCGCACCAAATTGAAGCCACGCCGTCAAACCGGTCGCAAGCGCAATCCCTGCAACCCCCATAAACTGTATAAACGCAATCGAAAGCACGACATTCAAAATCGTCGCAACCACCGAAATTTTAACCGGTGTCACAGTATCCTGACGCGCCCAATGCGCCGTTGAAAACACTTTAATGGCAATATAAGCAGGCAAACCAATCGCATAGCACCGCAAAACAAGCGCCGTAACCGCCGTATCCCCCGCGTCAAAAGCCCCACGTTCAAACAAAACATAAATCAACACATCAGGGATAACAAACAACGCCGCCGCCGCTGGAAGCGCCAACAACAAACACAGCTCAAGCGCACGGTTAAACAAATCACGTGCTTCTTGCATATTCCCCTTGGCCATTGCCTTTGACAACATCGGCAACAACGCCGTGCCAACCGCAATGCCAACCACACCAAGCGGAAGCTGATTAAGACGATCCGCATAATAAAGATAAGAAATCGACCCCGCCGTTAAAAAAGACGCTAAAATCATATCTGCAAATAAATTGATATGCATAACCCCCGCGCCAATAACGCCCGGGCCCATCAATTTAAACACACGCTTAATATCACCATTAAATTTCGGACGCATAATCCGAAACTTCAAACCAACACGCCAAGCGGCAATCAAAAGCCAGACCACCTGCGCCACACCCGCAAATAAAACACCATATGACAGCGCATGCCCCGCGCTCTCAAAATGCCCCGCCATCAACAATGAACCAATCAAACACACATTAAAAAGAACGGGCGCAAACGCAAACGGCGCAAACCGATCAAGCGCATTCAAAACCCCACCAAGCAAGGCTGTAAGCGACATCAGCAAAAGATAAGGAAAGGTAATGCGCGTCAACTCAATCGCTAAATCATAACGAATAGAATCATCAACAAACCCCGGCGCAATGACGTTCATAATATACGGCATGCCAATCATCGCCAAACACGTAAATGCCGACAGCAACAAAAGCATCACCATAAACGCATTATTCGCAAACGCATCCGCCGCCTCACGGCTTTCATCTTCAAGCTTATGCGAATAAAGCGGCACAAACGCCACCGAAAACGCTCCCTCCGCCGTCACCCTACGAAAGAAATTAGGCAGCTTAAGCGCCACGAAAAAAGCATCCGCAACAGGCCCCGCACCAAGCACAGCCGCCGTCAAAACATCACGCGCAAACCCCGCCACACGGGATACCCCCGTGAGCCCCGCCACCGTCGCCATTGCTTTTGCAAGTTTCATATATTAGGACATACATGGTTACATTGGAGATCACAATATGCAGAACCCTGAGAAAACACAGTTTGGCACAAAAACTGTAACGCCCGAAGAAAAGACACACCTTGTCCACGGCGTATTTGATTCCGTCGCGGCTAAATATGACATCATGAATGACCTGATGTCTGGCGGCCTTCATCGCCTTTGGAAAGATCGCCTCATTCGCATGATACGCCCGAAGCCCAATCAAAAATTCCTCGATGTGGCCGGCGGCACAGGCGACATAGCATTCCGCCTGCGCAAACGTATCGGCCCAAAAGCCGACATAACCATCTGCGATCTCACCCCCGCAATGCTGGAAGTTGGCCGCGACCGTGCCATCGACAAAGGCTGGATCGAGAGCTTTAACTGGATCAGCGGCAACGCCGAAGACCTGCCCTTCCCCGATAATCACTTCGACATCTACACAATCGCATTCGGCCTGCGCAACGTCACCCATATCGATAAAGCCCTCGCAGAAGCCCATCGCGTCCTAAAGCCCGGCGGAAAATTCTTCTGCCTCGAATTCAGCCATGTAGAAAACCCACTGCTTGCAAAAGCATATGACGCCTATTCATATGCCGCGATCCCAACCATGGGAAAAATCATCACGCAAGATTCGGACAGCTACCAATACCTCGTTGAGAGCATCCGCAAATTCCCAACACAAAGAAAACTCGAATCCCGTATGAAAGATGCTGGCTTCGCCCATACTCATTACACCAACATGAGCGCAGGAATTGTAGCGATTCACCAAGGACTTAAGCCTTAAAGCTTATTTTTAGGCCAAACCGCGCAAATTTTACATATTAAATATAACTGTAAATACAGGCCTTTAAGGATTTTTATTGACAGAAGACGCTAAGAGTCGCAAATTAGCGCACATCCAAAAAATAAATTGTAGGGATTAACTGAGAGGAAATTTTTCTAATGAACAACTTTACTAAATCAATCGTATATTCAGGTGTAGTTTTGGCTGCTGGCCTTGTTGCCATCTTCGCAATCTATAACAACATCTCCGGAACAAGCGACGTCTCTTACATCGAGCCAGCCGCAGGAAATGAAAGTGCCCCTGAAGGCGTTTCCGAAGGTATCGCAAACATCACAAATTCAGCAAAAGAAGCGGCAAATGATGCTGGCGAAACAATCTCCGCAACGTCCGCAAACGCAACTGAAGCTGCTGCTGGTGCATATGAAGAAACAAAAGAAACTGCCGCTGACGCCGCCGAAGCAACAAAAGAAACAGCTGTAGAAGTTGGCCATGACGCTGCTGAAATGGCGAAAGACGCTGCTGACGCAACAACCGAAGCCGCATCTGATGCCGCCGAAGCAACTGGCGCAACAGTAAGCAAAGCCATCGAAAGCGCAAAAGAAGCCGCAGCCGAAGCAAAAGATGCCGTTACAACATCACCTGCTGAAGAAGCTGCAAACGCCGCGGAAGAAGCAAAAGAAGATGCTAAAGACGCTGCTGAAGAAGCAACAGACTCTGAGCCAGCTTCTGGCGAAGAGCTTATGGACAAAGCAAAAGAAATCACTGAGTAATTAACACTCACATATAAAGATTTATAAAAGCCTCGCTTAACAAAGCGGGGCTTTTGTTTTATAAAACGATCTATGACAGACATTTTAAAAAACAAATCAATTCTCCTCGTGATCTCCGGCGGCATCGCCGCGTATAAATCACTAGAGCTGATCCGCCTCCTCAAAAAATCAGGGGCATCCATTCGCTGCATCCTAACCGAAGGCGGCGCACAATTCGTCACCCCCTTAAGCGTCTCCGCCCTGTGCGAAGAACAAGTCCACACCGATCTATGGTCACTCAAAGATGAAACCGAAATGGGTCACATCCGTCTCTCACGCGAAGCTGACCTCATCGTCATCGCCCCCGCAAGCGCGAACATCATTGCACAAATGGCCAACGGGCTCGCAAACGACCTTGCCTCCACCACCCTGCTGGCCAATCACAACACCCCCGTCCTGATTGCACCCGCCATGAACCATGCCATGTGGAACAACCCCGCGACCCAAGACAACATCACAAAAATAAAATCCCGCGCCATCACCTTGATCGGCCCCGAACACGGCGCCATGGCCTGTAACGAAGAAGGACTAGGCCGCATGAGCGAACCCGAAGACATCCTCGCTGAAATATACAAGACCATTAAGTGACAAAAAACAATCCGCAAAGCAGCGAGAGAAAAATGAGAGTAATTGTAACGGCTGGCCCAACATATGAGCCCATTGACCCCGTCCGCTTTATCGGCAACCGCTCTAGCGGAAAACAAGGTTACGCAATTGCAAAATCCTTATCCGATAACGGATTTGACGTCACCCTCATCTCCGGCCCAACGCATTTACCCGACATAAGCGGGATCACAATGATCCGCATTGAAACCGCAAAACAAATGCTGAAAGCGGTTCAAAACACCCTTTTATCATCACAACAAGACATCGCGATATGCGCCGCCGCCGTCGCAGATTGGGCCCCCACATTCTCCAACCAAAAAATCAAAAAAGGGTCAGGTGAACCGCAAATAACATTCACCGAAAACCCCGACATCCTCAAAACCATTGCCACGGCTCATAACCGCCCCACCCTTGTCATCGGTTTCGCCGCCGAAACCGAAAACCTTATCGAAAACGCAGCGGCAAAACTCAAGCGAAAATCATGCGACTGGATTTTAGCCAATGACGTGTCCCCCGCAAACGAACACAATGTCTTTGGCGGTGACAACAATCACATCCACCTCATCACCAACGAGACACAAGAAGATTGGCAAACAATGAGCAAAATCGCGATTGCCGATAAACTCACCAACAAAATTCAAAACCATTTCGAAAATCAAAAAAAATAACCCCATCCCTCACAGTGAGGCTAGGCAGAAACACAGAACTGTATTAATAATACACCATCATTAAAATATGCGACATTCAGACGAATAGACGAAAGATCACAAATGCCAGAAGTAAAAGTCAAACTCCTCCCCCTTGAACATGCCGTCGGGCTTCAACTCCCTACCTACGCGACCGAACAATCCGCAGGGATGGATCTCTCCGCCGCACTTGAAGAAGCCATCGAACTCGGCTCTGGCGAACGCGCACTTGTTCCGACCGGGCTATCAATCGCCCTCCCCCCCGGATATGAAGCTCAAATTCGTCCGCGCTCTGGTCTTGCTATCAAAAACGGAATTACTGTCCTCAACTCCCCCGGAACGATCGACGCTGATTATCGCGGTGAAATCAAAGTGATCCTCATCAATCACGGTCAAACATCATTCACAATCGAACGCGGCATGCGTATCGCACAAATGGTTGTAGAACGCTACGAAACCGTTGGCTGGGAAGTCGTGACCGAGCTTGACGAATCCACCCGCGCCGAGGGAGGCTTCGGCTCCACAGGAACGAAGTAAGCAGCGCTCAAACTAAATCCACAAACAACATCCTCGCGCAGGCATTTTCTGCGTGACCTTTACGCGCCCTACGTCTAGATTCTAACCATGTCAAACCCCGCGTTAAAAGAAACGGTTCAACCAACCGAAAGCCCCGCCGATGCATATCTCGCCGCGGGAAACACCCCCATGATGGCGCAATATCTCGCGCTCAAAGATCGCTATCCCGATGCCCTCCTCTTCTACCGCATGGGTGATTTTTACGAACTCTTCAACAACGATGCAATCAAGGCCGCCGAAACCCTCGATATTACCCTGACAAAACGCGGCAAAAAAGACGGAACCGACACACCTATGTGTGGCGTGCCATTCCATGCCTATGAACCCTATCTCGCGAAACTCATCCGCGCAGGGTTCAAAGTCGCCATCTGCGAACAAACCGAAACCCCAGCAGAAGCAAAAGTCCGCGCGAAAGCCGAAGGCCGCCCAGCATCAAAAGCACTCGTGAACCGTGACGTTGTTCGCCTCGTCACACAAGGAACCCTGACCGAAGACACCCTCCTCAACGCCCGCGAAAACAACTATTTAAGCGCCCTCACCGAAATCGGCGGCCAATACGGTCTCGCATGGGTGGAACTATCGACAGGTGCATTTTCGGTTCAATCCGTGTCAAAAAATAACATCAACGCCGCCATTGGCCGCATCGACGCACGAGAGACCCTGCTCTCCGACCGGCTGCAAGAATCCTTTAGTGATATTTCAAACAAAACAATCCAGCCCCAATCCACCTTCAACGCCGATAACGCAAAAAAACGCTTAGAATCCATGTTCGGCGTCGACACCCTTGAATCCTTTGGCGCATTCTCACGCGCAGAGATCGCCGCCGCTGGGGCTTTAATTGATTACGTCGAGCGCACACAAATCGGCAAAATGCCCTATCTCGAAAAACCCCGCCAAATCTCGCATGGCGACACACTCGAAATCGACGCCGCAACACGCGCCAATCTGGAACTCACACGCACCCTGTCCGGATCACGCAAAGGCAGCCTCCTTGATTGCATAGACCGCACAGTCACCGGCCCCGGCGCACGCCTCCTCCAATCATATCTTGCCGCTCCCCTAACCGATATCAAAGCCATAAACGCCCGCCTTGATCGTATAACATGCCTCACCAATGATCCGCATTTTAACGACACTTTGCGCGAGCAACTCAAATCCACACCCGATATGGAGCGCAGCCTCGCACGCCTTACCGTCGGCAGAGGCGGCCCACGTGACCTCCTGATGCTCTCCGACGGCCTCAAAAGCATAGAGATCATTCGCAGCACAATCCAGGCCAACGAAACCGCCCGCAGCGTCTTTTCCGACACAGTCAATGACCTCAAATCGCTCCCCCATTTAAGCGATTTTCACGACACTCTCAAAAACGCAATCGACCAAGATTGCCCCGCTTTATTGCGCGAGGGCGGATTTATTGCACACGGATATGACCGCCGCCTAGACGAGCTAAAAGCCCTCAAAACCCAAAGCCGCAAAGTCATCGCAAAGCTTCAGGGCGAGTACCAAGCCAAATCAGGGATCGAGACACTCAAAATAAAATTCAACAATGTCCTTGGCTATTTCATCGAAGTCACGTCAAAACACGCCGACGCCATGATGGGCAATACAGATTTCATCCATCGCCAAACCATGGCCAACGCCGCCCGCTTCACCACACCCGAATTAACAGAATTAGAGCGCGACATCACATCCGCTGGCGAAAAATCTCTCGCGCTTGAGCTGGAAATATTCGATAAAATCGTCGACGCATGCATCGCCTATGCTTCTGACATCGGCACTCGCGCCCGCGCCCTCGCCAGCATTGACTGCATCGCAGGGCTCGCCACACTCGCCGCAGACATGCAATACACACGCCCCATCCTCGACACATCGCTCAATTTCAACATCCAGGGCGGCCGCCACCCCGTTGTCGAAGCAGCCCTTAGAAAAGACACGCAAAATTTCGTCCCCAATGATTGCGACCTCAGCGGCGATCAACGCCTCTGGCTTCTCACTGGCCCGAACATGGCGGGTAAATCAACCTACCTACGTCAAAACGCACTCATCGCAATTCTCGCGCAAATTGGCTCATTCGTCCCTGCAAAATCGGCGCATATTGGCGTCATTGACCGTGTCTTTTCACGCGTCGGCGCATCTGATGACCTCGCCCGTGGACGCTCCACATTCATGGTGGAAATGGTTGAAACCGCTACAATCCTTAACCAAGCAACAGAGCGATCACTGGTTATCTTGGACGAAATCGGGCGCGGAACCGCGACCTTTGACGGCCTATCCATCGCATGGGCCTGCGTTGAAAATCTGCATGAAGTGAACCGCTGCCGATCCTTATTTGCAACCCATTACCACGAGCTCACCGCCCTCACCTCAAAACTCGATGCGCTCACCTGCTATTCCATGGCCGTAAAGGAATGGAAAGGTGAGATCATCTTTATGCACCAAATCAAAAAAGGGGCAGCGGATCGCTCCTACGGTATTCATGTCGCAAAACTCGCAGGCCTCCCCGACGCCGTCATTGAACGCGCGGGAGTCATCCTCGAACTGCTCCAAACCGGCGAGCAATCAGGAAACCTTACAAAGCTCGCCGATGACCTACCGCTATTCTCATCCGTAGCCCCGCAAAAAGCATCACCACAAAACACCGCATTAACAAACGCCCTCAACGACATCGACCCCGATGCCCTGACGCCGCGCGACGCACATGAATTGATCTACACCCTCAAATCTCTCGCAAACGGCTCATAAACAATGCAACGCGCCCTCACCTCAGCCCTCAAAGACCTTCGCAACAACCGCATCAGCGGCTTAGAATTTTGCCACCGTCACAGCCGTGCCATGGACAAACACATCAAATCCCTCACCAGCCACATCCCACAAGACATCGCAATCATCGCTACCGGCGGATATGGACGCGAAGAGCTCTGCCCCTATTCCGACATCGACCTCCTATTCCTCACCTCGAATAAAACACCAAAAACACTCAATGACGACATCGAAAAATTCCTCTACCAAATATGGGATTCAGGCATCAAAATCGGACATTCCGTCCGTACAATCAAAGAATGCATCACCGTCAGCCAAGAAGACCCGAAAGTCTTATCCTCCCTTCTGGACGCACGCATCATATCTGGTGACAAAAACCTCTTCCAAGACTTTGAAACTGAACTCGAAAAAAGCCTTAAACCAAGAACAAAGAAAGCATATGTCGAAGGAAAATTAGACGAACGCGACGCCCGCCACATGCGCCTCGGCGACTCGCGATATGTGCTTGAGCCAACCATAAAAGACGGCAAAGGTGGCCTCCGTGACTATCAAACCCTCTTCTGGATCGCCCGCGTTATCTATAATGCGCCAACACCAAAGACACTCAAAGACTTAAAAATAATCACCAGCAAAGAACAACAACGCTTTGAAAAAGATTACGAATTTCTCCTCACCGTGCGCTGCCATTTACACGATATTGCCGGACGCGGTGAAGAACGCCTGCATTTCGATATCCAACCCCAACTTGCCCAACGCCTGAATTATCAACACCGCAACAACGCCAAATCCGTTGAACGCTTCATGAAGCATTACTTCCTCGTCACAAAAGATATCGGCGACCTCACCCGCATTCTCGTCGCCGCAATCGAAGAAGAAGAAGAGCAAAAAAACCGCCTCGTCCCACAACGTGCAAAAAGCTTTCTTGGTTTTGAAACAATCAATAACCGCCTAAACTTCGCCCCCAATCAGAAGCTAAAAGACGACCCTATCAACATCCTTCGCTTTTTTCGCGTCGCCCAAGAAGCCGATATCGACATCCACCCCAAGGCGCTCCAAAAAATACGCCGTAACATCAAACTTATTGATAACATGTTGTGCCACAACCACACCGCAAACGCGCTCTTTCTTGAGATTCTCACCGACGACAAAAACGCCGCCCTCACACTGCGCCGCATGAACGAAGCTGGCGTTTTGGAACGCTTCATCCCCGAATTTCAAAAGATCAAAGGCCTCATGCAATTTGATCGCTATCATGTCTATACCGTTGACGAACATACCCTTAATGCCGTTGACATCATGCACAAACTCGAAAGCGGCGCGCTAAAAGAACAAGCCCCTCTCGCAAGCACCCTGATCCAAACCATCGAAAACCGCAAAACACTCTATGTCGCAATCCTCCTGCACGATATTTGCAAAGGGCGCGAAAACAAAAAAATGGGTCAAGACCACTCAACCCTCGGCGCAGAACTCGCCCTAAAACTCGCCCCACGTCTCCAACTCAGCGACCAAGGAACACGCCTCGTCTCATGGCTCATTTTCGACCATCTATTTATGTCGGAAATCGCCTTTAAACGTGACCTCGAAGACTCTAAAACACTCGAAGATTTCCTCTTTCGCATTCACGATATAGAACGCTTAAAGCTACTCACAATCTTGACAACATGCGACATCATGGCCGTTGGCCCGGACCGCTGGACAAGCTGGAAAGACTCACTCCTCACCGAATTATATATTCTGGCTGAAGACCGCCTATCAGGCAAAAAACCGCAACAAAAATCAAAACCTGAAGCCACGCCAGATCTTGGCGATGAAAAAGCCGTCATCACATTCACCCAAGACGACACCAAAAACGCCACAACCCTGCGCATCATCACCCAAGACAAAATCGGCCTCTTCGCAACACTCAGCGGCGCACTCGCCGCCGCAAACGTCAACATCATCGAAGCCCGCATCAACACCCATGACGGCGGTATAGCCGAAGACATCTTCACCATCCAAAGCGCCAGCCACCAACAAATCACAAAACAATTCCGCTGCGAAGAGATCAAGAAATCAATCCTTGCCGCATTGGATGACAACACCGATTTAGAAAAGAAAGTCGCCAAAACAGTCAAAAAACCAAAAACAAAAGAACTTGTATTCGACATACCCGAAGGTGTCGTCATCAACAATAACGCCAGTAAAGACGCCACATATATTGAAATCTATGGCCGTGATCGCCAAGGCTTCCTCTTCAACGTCGCCCAAACATTAAGCAAACAAAACCTCATCATCGCACATGCAAAAGTAGGCACCCTCGGCTTAAAAGCTGTGGACATCTTCTATGTCACAACACTTAAAGGCAAAAAAGTAACAGATGAGAAACGCTTAAAAACACTAAAAAAATTACTGCTAGAAACGGCTAAAACCCCTTAACTGGTTTTAGAAACAATATTAGGCGCATCTTATAATAGTAATTTTTATAAAAACACAATCGTAATACCCCATAATAACATGTATAATATGATTCACTAATTAAAAGGCTGACAGAATGTCCAAACAAAAAATATTAATTATTGATGACGACGAAACAACAGTTTTAATGCTTCAGCAAATACTCGCGAAAAATGGTTTCGAGCATGAAATGGCCTTAAACGGAAAAGCTGGCCTCGATATCCTCAACAAAGACGAAAAAATCGACGGCGTTATCCTTGATATCATCATGCCCGAAATGGATGGGCACGAAACATTAAAACATATTAAGCAAACACCAAAAATCAAAGATACACCCGTATTAATGTTAACAGGCGTAACCGCAATTGCGGATGTATCGGAATGCCTATCTATGGGAGCAAGTGATTACATGGTAAAACCATTCGATGAAGAAACGCTCATCTCGCGATTGCAAAAAATATTGCCATTAACAATTGGGTTCGAAGACTAAACTAATCTTGCTGTTTGTTCAAAAAAATCAAACCAGCCTCAAACTGCTCTTCAATTTTCGCAATCAATTCTTCATAAGATGACAATGATTCCGCCCCTTCAGAAACAGATTTAGCGCCAACTTCCAACGCCTCTGTCGAGGCCGACAACCCCGAAAGCCCTAAATTGCCTGCTGATGATTTCATCGAATGTGCTGAATTCAAAATGATAATCACATCATCACTTGCATACCCCGCCCGAATATTTTCAACATGCTTACGATTTGTCCGCGAGTAAACCTCAACCAAGTGGTCAAACTTATCCCCCATAAGCTCTTTAATTTGCTTAAGGTTATCCACGTTAAAATCTGAAGGCATGTTAATCCCTTTTCTAGAGAATGAATGGTATAAAGCGACACCTAAAAAATCAGGCAATACATTCTTTTCCCACATAATTTCCTTGAAAACCACCCTTAAAAAGATTACTTCATTATAACAAATATGCACCAAAGGAAGCCATAATGTCAGATGAGCAAAAACTCTCACATGTTGAACACGTAAAGATCGCCTCACGCGGCCTACGTGGTAAAATTGCAAAAGTCGTTGCCGATGACTCAATCGAAAAATTCGACGAAGACGATGAGCAGCTGACGAAATTCCACGGCTTTTACCAAGGATACAACCGCGACACTGCGACACCACGCAAAAAACAAGGCCTCGATAAAGAATGGGAAATGATGCTCCGCACGAAGCTGCCCGGTGGCCGCATCAAAGCAGAACAATACCTCGCACTCGACATTCTCGCCGAAAAATTCTCAAACGAGACTTTACGCGTTACATCACGCCAAGGCTTACAATTTCACTGCGTCCTTAAAGGCGACATCCATCCACTCATCCAAGAAATCAACGAAGCCATGATGACAACGCTTGGTGGATGCGGTGACGTGGTACGTAACGTTATGGCCGTGCCAAGCCCGCTAAAAATTGCCGCCTATAAAGAAATCGAAGACATGGCGCAAATAATCTCCGACGCCACATTACCAACCACCACTGGCTATCATGAAATGTGGGTCGAAGGTAAAAAATACGAACCCGCAACTCCACGCCCCGAAGACGCCCAAGATCGCGAAGGCGAAAATGTACGCTGGGAAAAAACTGACGATGTCGACCCGCTCTACGGCACGCAATGGATGCCCCGCAAATTCAAAATCGCAATCGCAGTCCCCGAAGACAACACAGTAGACGCGCTCACCAATGATGTCGGCCTCATCGCCATATATGATGATAACGGCGTCCAAGGATATAACGTCTATATCGGCGGTGGCTTTGGCATGAAACACAACAATGCCGACACATACCCCCGCGTCGCCACTGCATTAGGATATGTCGACAGCGCAGATGTGCTCGACGCCTGTAAAGCCGTAATTAAATTCCAACGCGACCACGGCGATCGCGGCGATCGCCAACACGCCCGCCTAAAATACGTCGTCGAAGAAAACGGCATGGAATTTTGCACTGAAAAAATCGAAGAATATTTCGGCAAAAAATTCGCCCCTATCAAAGATTTCGGCAAACTCGAAGTAAAGAACCACCTCGGCTGGCAAGAGCAAGGCGACGGCAATTGTTATCTCGGCGTGCCCGTAACCTCTGGCCGCATCAAGGACACTCCAGAATTTCAAATGCGCAAAGCCTTCCGCCAACTCGCACATAAATTCGACAAACCCATGATCCTCATGCCCACAGAAGACGTCATTTTCTGTGACATCAAAGAGAGCGAAAAAGCAGAGATCGAGAAAATCCTCCGCGACAACCACGTAGAACTCGCCGAAGACCACCTTCCCGTTGAGCTTTGGGCCATGTCTTGTGTCGCACTGCCCACTTGCGGAAAAGCTCTAACCGAAGGTGAGCGCGCCCGCGTGCCAATCATCTCAACCGTAACAGAAACCCTCAAAAAACATGGCCTAGAACAAGAACGCATGGCCGTGCGTATCACCGGCTGCCCCAATGGCTGTTCACGCCCCTATGTCGGCGATATCGGCATCGTCGGACGCGCCCCAAATCTCTACGCCATGTATATTGGCGGAGATTTCGAAGGCACCCGCCTCAACCACAAAGTCGCAGACATGGTAAAAGTCGACCAAATCGGCAATTTCCTGGAACCCTTCTTCGTCGCATTCAAAAACGAGCGCACAAATGACAACGAAGGCTTCGGCGATTTCTGTGAACGCATCGGTGAAGATCGAAGAAAAGAACTAGCCGCAAGCTCAGGTGCAGCGAAGAAGCTGTAGTGTGTTTGAAAATTCAAAATTTATAAACAAAATATTCGAAATTTGTTTTGAGATTGAAAATAGCAAAGAGACAATTACTGCCAAAAAAGTTTTCGCAAAAACCTCTTCAAATACACAGGAAGGAAAAGATGACTACAGGCATAACAAAAACATCGCAGAAGCACTAAGTATAATTGAACGCATGAAGTTAATACGTGGTCGAATAGAACCAGAATATACAAAAAACCACGGGTTTTTATTAGAAGTTAGGCATGCTAAAATTTCAAAATGGGGACACCTTTTTAGAAGACTCCCCAGACAACTTAAATATATTTATGTTTCTCTTTACCTTTGGAGAAAAAATGCTCTATCTATCTTAGGTGCCTTGGCCTTTCTAAAGCTTGGAAACAATGCATTACAAGGAGCAAAAATAGTAGCTAATTTGTATGAATTTATACTAGCAACCATATTACTTTATATAATCTATGTAATTTTCAAACGTTTAATTGGCTAATTATGTTCCCGATAATCCTAAATCCCGAATTCACAAACATTGTCCTCATCGGCAATGAATTCCTGACGCAAAAGCGGCTCGTGGGATTGCGCGATGCAAACATCGCAAAAAACCTCACGATATACGCCCCTGCCCCGTGTCATTGCATGGGCGAGTTGATCGAGGACATGAAAACCCTCGGCACAACAATCCATAGCCGCCTCCCAAAAAAACGCGACCTGAACAAAGCACACATCGTCTATATCGTTGATATCGACATTGATTACGCCAAAACACTCGCCGACCATTGCCGCAAAAAGCACATCCTCGTGAACATCGAAGACGTCATCCCCTACTGCGACTTCCACACCCCATCCATAGTCCGCCGTGGCGATCTGCTCTTTTCCATCTCCACCAACGGCAAATCCCCGGGACTTGGCATCGAGATAAAAAAACATATATCAAATAAATTCGGCCCCGAATGGGCAGAAAGACTTGAAATTCTCGCAGAAAACCGTCAGAAATGGCGATCCGATGGATTACCAGGGCGAACAGTCCTCCGCCAAACCATCGATATGATAAAAAAGGAAGGCTGGCTATAATATGCCACAAGCAATGGATTTAGCGCCAACCGGCGCCCCCGCAGACCCACAACGGGTTAAAGAACTTGATGACCTCACCACGGCGCTCAACGCACAGCATGGTGAGAAAAAGAGCCTTGAGCTACTCGACATCATGATCAACGACGTGTTCAAAGACAAAATCGCCCTCGTCTCCTCTTTCGGAACTGAGGCCGCGTTGCTGCTTTCACTCGTCTCAAAGGTCAAAAAATCAACCCCCGTGATCTTCCTCGACACCCTTAAGCATTTCCCCGAAACGCTTGAATATCGTGACGACCTCATCAAAACACTAGGCCTCACCGATGTCCGCATCATAAAGCCCGAGCCAAGCGCATTAAAAGCAACCGATCCCGATGGCGATCTGGCTTTGCGCAATCCCGACGCATGCTGTTACTTGCGTAAAGTCGTCCCCCTCGAAGAAGCCCTCCACGGCTTCGATGCATGGATCAATGGCCGCAAACGCATCCACGGTGGATCACGCGCCGCCCTGCCCCGCATGGAACACGATGACCGCCGCGTCAAAGTCAACGCGATCGCCACCTGGACACAGGAAATGATCGACGAAGAATGGGAAAAACAAGGCCTCCCCGAACACCCAATGGTACAATGGGGTTACACCTCCGTTGGCTGCATGCCATGCACATCCCTCCCCAAACCGGGCGAAGGCAAACGATCAGGGCGCTGGGCGCAATTCGACAAACAAGAATGCGGAATCCACAGCCTCGACAGCAAATGGGACGACACCTCAGGTGGCGGGATTTAAGCATGCCATCCAACAAACTCCCCACATTCGAAAAAGGCACCGTCTGGCTCGCGGGTGCAGGGCCAGGTGATCCCGGCCTCATGACCCTACTCACCGCCAAAGGCCTCGCCAAGGCTGATGTGATCATGCATGATGCCCTCGTCTCAAATGACGTTCTTGATTGGGCGGGCAAAGACGCCACGCTTGAATTCGTTGGCAAGCGCGCAGGCGTGCGCTCCATGAAACAAACTGAAATCACCGCCATAATGATCAAACACGCCAAAGCGGGAAAACGCGTTCTTCGCCTGAAAGGCGGCGATCCATTCGTCTTCGGGCGCGGCGGTGAAGAAGTGATCGAACTGGCCAAATCTCACATCAATTTCCGTGTTATACCCGGCGTAACCTCCGGTATCGGCGGCCTAACCTATGCCTCCATCCCCGCAACGCATCGCGACGTCAACAATGTCGTCAGCTTCGTCACAGGGCGCGACGCAACAGGCGAGCTACCCAACAGCATTGATTGGGACTCCCTCGCCGCATCATCCCCCGTCATCGTCTTTTTCATGGCTCTAAAAACCATGCCGGACGTCGCCGCAAATTTGATCAAAGGCGGAAAATCACCATCAACCCCCGTCGCCATCGTTTCAAACGCAACCGTGGCCGACCAAACCGTAGTGGAAACAACCCTCGCCACTTACGCAAATGATGTCGAAAAAGCATGCCCGAAATCCCCTGCCATCATCATTGTTGGCGATTCTGTTAAAATTCGGGGCTTGCTAAAAGACTATCAACAGACTATATCATCTAGCAATGTGAGGGTGGACGCCATCTAAACAGTTTTTGTCGTTTGGCTTTTTTCCTGACAAGGCACAAGCGACGACGAGTATTTTAATACTTTAGGATGCGAAGCAACGCTGTCAGGAAAGAATGCAAAGGACAAAAATGACCGTGATAAACGCCGAGAACCAATTCACATCTCCCGAAGATTATAACGGGACAGGAACAATCGACAACCCAATCAAAACCGACGTCGTTGTCGTGGGCGCGGGGCCATGCGGCCTGTTCAACGCATTCGAACTCGGTCTCCTCGATATGAAATGTCACTTCATCGACATTCTCGATCGCCCGGGCGGCCAATGCGCAGAGCTATACCCTGAAAAACCAATCTACGATATCCCCGCATATCCTGAAATTAACGGCCAGGATTTGACAGATCGCCTCATGGAGCAAATCGCGCCATTCGATCCCGTCTTCCATTTCCAACAAATGGCCGCCGCCTGCGAAAAAATTCCAACCGAAGACGGCACACCACTCTGGCGCCTCACAACCGATATCGGCACAGTCTTCGAAGCAAAAGTCATCGTTATCTCTGCGGGTGGCGGTTCATTCATGCCAAAAAAACCACCAATCCCCGGCATTGAAGAATACGAAGACAAATCCGTATTTTATTCCGTACGCAAACGCGATGCCTTCACTGGCAAAAAAGTTGTGATCGTCGGCGGCGGCGATTCCGCACTCGATTGGACTCTCAACCTCCAAGAGCTCACCGACAGCATGACCCTCATCCACCGCCGCGACTCTTTCCGCGCCCACCTCGACAGCGTGAACAAAATGTTCGCCAAAGTCGAAGAAGGCGCAATGCGCTTTGAAATGGGGCAAGTCAAAGAGCTTAAAGGCGAAAACGGACAGCTCAGCTCGATCGTTGTCCAACACAAAGACAAAACTGAAACTGAAATCGAATGTGACGTACTCCTCCCATTCTTCGGCCTCACAATGAAGCTCGGCCCCATTGCTGAATTTGGCCTCAACCTCGATCAAAACCTGATCCCCGTTGACACAGAAAAGTTTGAAACATCCGAACCCGGCATCTTTGCGGTGGGCGATATCAACACCTATCCCGGCAAACTAAAACTCATCCTCAGCGGTTTCCACGAAGCCGCCCTAATGAGCCGCCAAGCTTTCCGCTACATCTATCCCGATGCAAAGCTAAAATTCGAATACACAACCTCCAGCTCATCCTTGCAGGACAAATTGGACGTAGACGATAAAAAAGAAGCAAAAACCGCTTAATTGAAAAGCAAGTTCCAGACACAAAAAAGCAGGCTCAAATATGGCCTGCTTTTTTATTTGGACATTTATCGCCTACCTTAATACTGGATCAACAACAAACTCCATTGCAAGGTGGTGAAAATCGACACCTGTCGTGGCTGCCAAAAACGCTGTCCCAAGGAATACTGCCCCATGGGTCAACATAAATTCAGCAGACAAAAAACCACCACCCGCAGCAGCCGCGGCCTCTACACTCATGGTCTTTTCCTATGTGTTTGGTATTAATTAGGTTTACTCAACTTAAGAGAGTATTTCATCACAAAATTACAACACAGTCAATATGCGTAAAATGCATCACCCGCTGCCAATATTTAACCTTTTATTAATACTTTCCCAATAATCTTAAAATATGTCATTAAAAGCCACACTTAAAAACTTAAACCTTGGGAAAGCGTTTGGATACAGCATCGCCAGTGGTGCAACTGCCTTGGCACTCCTCGACACATTTCGACTGGCCAGTGGCGACATCAGCGCGAGCGCATCTCTCGCCCAAAACTTCATAAGCCACGCAGGCGCAGTAGCCGCAGGCCTAGGCTTCGCCCAAGCAAGCGGCGCAATGCAAAAAGCCGAGCCACAACCAGCAACAGCGCAGACACAATTAATCATGCCAAGACGCGCATTGATAATGGCGCAGCCCTAAGGCACTCCAAATATCGAAGATTACCCCTCAAGGCCTTCAAACAACAATGTCGAGATATAACGCTCCGCAAAAGAACACCCAATCGTCACGATAACCTTGCCTTTATTCTCTGGCAATTTCGCAATTTCGATCGCTGCGGCAATATTCGCACCTGTCGAAATACCGCCTGGCAAACCATCTTGACGCGCTGATTTTTGCGCTGTCTTAAACGCTGTCTCGCTATCAATCTTGATCACGCCGTCCAACAAACCTGTTTCAAGGTTCTCTGGAATAAACCCTGCGCCAATCCCTTGGATTTTATGCGGGCCAGGATTACCACCGGAAATCACGGGGCTTTCCACTGGCTCAACCGCAAACGCCTTAAGCTCTGGATTCTTTTCTTTCAAAACCTTCGCAATACCACTGATCGTCCCACCTGTTCCAACGCCGGCAATCACGATATCAACCTTACCCTTGGTATCTTCCCAAATCTCTTTCGCCGTTGTCTCACGGTGAATTTGTGGGTTATCGGGATTTTCGAACTGTGACGGAGAAAACGCGCCTTCGGTTTCCGCCAAAATCTCAGCCGCCTTATCAATCGCGCCTTTCATGCCCTTTTCCGCAGGCGTCAAAATAAGCTCCGCACCAAGATATGAAAGCATCTTACGACGCTCAATCGACATGCTCTCGGGCATGGTCAAAATCAACTTATAGCCCTTCGCCGCCGCAACAAACGCCAGCGCAATACCGGTATTGCCCGAAGTCGGCTCAACAAGAACGCTCTTACCAGGAGTAATCTTACCCGCGCGCTCCGCCCCTTCGATCATCGCAAAACCAATACGATCCTTGACCGATGCCAATGGATTGAAAAATTCGCACTTCACCAAAATCCGCGCCGCATCAGGCCCTAATTCCGCCTGAAGATGAGGCAAGCCAACAAGCGGCGTATTGCCGATCGTATCCAAAATACTGTCATAAATATGGCCACGCGTTTCTGCATTCGGCTTCAATTCTACACTCATTTTCAATCTCCTTTTTAAAATTTAAATTCTATTCTAGGGTCGTTTCTAATTCTCGTTTCACGATAAAAGCAAACAGATTTTTGCTGAGGCTAGGAAAATTCGGCGAAGCGTATGTTAATACGTGAGCTTAGAATTTGACAACGCCTCTGCGAAAATATAGACGCCCATTAATCGCCTTCGCCGGGTTCTTCGGAAAAATGCTCCTCCATCTTATTGGAAACATCTTTCATCTCTTCCGCGCCATCCATCTCGTCTTTTTTCTCCGTGATGTTCGGCCATAGCCCTTCGGAGAACTTCTTATTCACCTCAAGCCATTTTTCCGCCTCATCATCAGTATCAGGCAAAATCGCTTCAATCGGGCATTCTGGTTCACACACACCGCAATCAATACATTCATCAGGATTGATCACGAGCATGTTTTCCCCCTCATAGAAACAATCCACAGGGCAAACTTCGACGCAATCGGTATACTTACATTTAATACAAACTTCCGTGACTACAAACGTCATACGGGCAATCTCCTAAATTTAAAAATTCCAGTAAGAACAATAGTGTCATGACATATGCAAAGCAAGTGCGAACACGTCAATATTATCACTAGATTTCCTACAAAGAATCCTTAGCATGCATCCATGCGAAAAATTCTCCTCACCATCGCCATCCTTATCCCCCTCTTCGCTCAGGGCTGCTCCAGCACCCGCGAATCAAAAGATGGAAGTGATAGCACCTCAAAAGTCATCGACCCCACAAACGAAGACCTTAAAGAAGCCATGCTAAACTTCTTCAAAAGTACCGGCGCGCCAATATCATCCACCTATAATTTCGTCCGCTTCGACCTCAACGGTGACAAATTGCGTGAAGCCATCGTCATGATCAAATCTCCATATGGATATTGGTGCGGAACCCATGGCTGCGTGATGGTTGTTATGAAGGCGCATGACAATGGCTTTTCCCTCGTCAACACCATCCAACCCGTGAGAGAACCCATCTATATCAGCCGCGCCAAGGTCAATGGCTGGCATAATCTTTTGGTGCGCGTATCTGGAAGATGGACAAAAACAAAGAACGTAGCCCTGCGCTTTGACGGTAAAACATACCCCAAAGACCCAAGCAAATTAGGCGATTACCCAATAAAACCCGCCAACAACCCCGATTTCATCCGCGTGTTATATGACGAAGGCACAAAGGATTAACACCCTAATGCCCGCGTAATTTTTCTAAAAATTTCTGACGATACGAGGTAACAGCATTTTTAAAACTAGGTGAAGGATCCGTAAAATTATCCTCATCAAAGCGAAGATCGACTTTACCAACAAGCTCATCAATATCAACACTTTCAAGGTGAATACGCGCCAATCGCAACATCACCTCTTGCTCTTCCTCACCATAATCGCCGTCGATATGCGCGATCTTACTGGCAAACTTAAAAAATCCTGCTTGATCAACAGGATCAGTAATCTTCTTAAACATCTCTTCAACGGATTGCTCTTCTTTTGCATCACGTTGAAGCGTCTCTTTTTGCTCATCCGAAAACGGAATATCCTCAAGCGCTTCGGCCATAAACCGCAATTCCTCTGTCGTCACAATATCATCCGCATGCGCCAACGCAAAAATCGTCCGCCACATATAAAACTGGCTGTCTGTTACCTGCCCACTCATCAATTTTCCCCTTTATAAAATGCAACCATCTGCAACATCACATGCTGCATCATCCGCTCTTCATCATTATCCCCAACAAGCCCCTCTGGCACTGCTGGCTTACGCATTAAAAACCGTATTTCACTCGCATAATCCTCTGGATGATTAATCGACGCCTCAACCGCTTCCAACGCCTCGCGTTCATCATCATGGAAAATCCCATCACACCACGCCACAATTCGTGCCAAAATGAAAAATTGCTTGCGATGTGCTTTGCTTTCAATCGCACGAAATAAAGCCACAATATCTTGCGGCGCTTTCGTATCTGCCTTTACCTGCGCGCGCTGTTCATCAGAGAATTTGAAAACATCCATCACATTATTGATATACGCCTCCTCTTCTTGCGAAAGCTCACCATCAACATGCACCATACCAAACACGGCGCGCCATAACGCGAACATATCCGCATCCGGCGCTTCACTAATATCCAACAATTGTTCTTCGATTCTCATACCCACCATTGAACCCCTTTCTTTAAAATACCGCAATCCCCTAAAGAAAATGATAACGTAAAAATGTTCTTGATTTGTTCTGTTTTTGGTGTATCCTCTCCTCACTCTCAAAACAACACAAACCCCCGCCACCCCCGCGTGAGCGAACCAACACCCACATCCAAAGAAAGGCAAAACAAAGATGGATCCAAACCCGGGATTAAAATGGCTATTTTTGGATTTGAACAGCTATTTCGCATCCGTCGAACAACAAGAAAACCCGAAACTACGCGGCAAACCTGTCGCCGTTGTCCCCATGGACAGCGACTATACCTGCGCCATCGCCGCATCTTACGAGGCAAAAGCATATGGCGTCAAAACCGGCACGCGCATCCTCGATGCCAAACAAATGTGCCCGGGCCTTATCTGCGTTCCCGCCCGCCACGATATCTACGTGCAATACCACAACCGCATCCTAGAGGAGTTCATCAAACATGCCCCCATCAACAAAGTCTGCTCTATCGACGAATTATCATCACGGCTCCCGCCATCCCGACGATCCGTTCACGCTGCTACCCAAATTGCACGGAATCTTAAGGAGGGAATTTGGAGCAATATCGGCCCCGCCATCAACTGCTCGATCGGCGTCGCCCCCAATAGCTTGCTCGCTAAAATTGCGGGAAACATGCAAAAACCGGACGGCCTAACCTTCATCGCCCCCGAGGATATAGAAGCAAAGCTCAGCACCCTCAAACTCACCGACATCACTGGCATCGGTATAAATATGGAACGCCGCCTCATGCGCGCCGGAATCATGACCATGCAGGATTTATGGAACACCTCCCCCAAACACGCCCGCAAAATCTGGGGCAGCGTCCAAGGCGAGCGTATGTGGTACTGGCTCCACGGCTATGATTTCGACGCGCCGGAGCAACTGGGCAAAACAATGATCGGCCACTCCCGCATCCTTGACCCCGACCTGCGAAATCCCGAAGCCGCCCGCCAAATGGCGCGCCGCCTCCTCACCAAGGCCACCTACCGCCTCCGCCGCAGCGAATACCACGCCAGCGTTCTGTCATTGGGCGTACGCACAACCGAAGGACAATATGGCCGCAGATGGCGAAGCGAAATCCGCCTGCCAAACCCCGCCCAAGACCCGTTCACATTCCTCGATCACCTTGATATTTTATGGGCGCAAATGCTCAATGACCTGTCCACACACACAACCCCAATCCCGCAACAGCTTTCACTGCTCGACTTACATACCCCCAAAACACAGCACAGAACAAACGCCCCTGCTCTGCGCTTTAAAAAAGTCTCCACCCTGCTCATGGGTTTAAAACACGCGGGCGATATCACCGGCGACATGATGGTCGAAAGCTACCAAGAAAACCTGCAAGCCCTGCAAAAACGTGAATCCCTCGCCAACGCCCTCGACACACTGCAAACAAAATACAAATGTGAAACCGTAACCCTCGGCACCCCGCCAAAAACCCTCAACGGCTACGTCGGCACCAAAATCGCCTTCTCCCGCGTCCCCGACACCGAAGAGTTCTGGAGCTAAGTGTTGACATAATAGCTTCTTTTATTGTATTAGTCATACCTAATAATAAATAACTGAGTGAGACAGCATGAATATCAATCTAAAAAGAACAAATGCTCGCCCCAATACAGAACAAGCCATAAAAATCCTGAACAAACTCGTAGAGCGCTACGCCCATCTCCTAGAAACAGAGGAGCAAATGTACCTCGAAGATTACGCATCAGAACTAAGACTAGGCGCACGCGACCTCGATCAAACCGCCACCCTCATCAGCCGCGTCCTAGAGGGCGTTATAAACATTGAGATCGAATGCAAAGAAGACGAATTAGATGAAACGATAGAAATTGAAGCCGATAGCCTCTCTTTACTGCTTCACTGGGATGAAAGCACCCCCCAAACAGGAGACATGCATATCCCAAAAGAAGTTGCAGCAGAAATGCTATCTTTCGATAGAAACGAAACTGCAATACAAAACCACGCTTTAGCAAGAGTAAAAGCAGACCTAAGAAGCCTTGATCGTGCAACCACCACCCTAACAAAAGGTCAAGAAGCCAAATTCACCCGACAAGATGCTCTCATGCAAATCATGCGCTGCGCACCCGATTAATCACCCTTAACAACGCGCCCGCCCAAATCCTGAATCGGACGTGCATTCACGGGAAACACTGCCTGAAACGCGGTTAACTGCTTTGCGGAAAGTGTAATCGGCTCTTTAACAACAAACCACTTCACCCCTTCGGAACATGGCGGCATGGTCAATGACCCTTCATACGCATAATACCCCATATCCGCGGGCATCAAATCACGCGCGTTGATCGCCACACCCGATACGGCCTTAGCCACACCAACCGCCGGAACATTCTGCCAAATCCCCTCAATCGTAGGATTAGCCTCCCCAACCTTAAACATCACCGCAACCACACCAAGCGCCCCATCTTCCGCACGATGCACAAAATGCGCCTCCATTGGATATGGCGCGCCATCAATATAATGCTCACTTGGCGTATGAAAATGCGCCTGTAACAAACTGAAATCCTTACCATATGCACGAAAACCAGACCCCGCCTCAAAATTCACTTGAACCGTATGCCCATTATTTTCCACAACAAGCGGGCTCGGCGCATATGTCCCATTCAATGGCGACAAAGCCTCTTGCACATATTGGCTAATATTAATCGGCGATTGCTCCACACCGACCTTACAAACCTCAAACCCCGCATTCAAATCACCCCATTTATGCGCAGCCTCATCACCAAAATACCCCCAATGCGCTGGATCCGCATGCACATCCTCGGCCAATGCCGGAAAAGCAACACAAAGAGACAACGCAGAGACAAGGAGAGCTTTTTTCATGGGTATAAATCCTAATATATAAAAAATTAAACAACCCACAGATCATACCCCATTTCATAAAAAAGGAAAACAACTGACGCCAAAGAAAACGCTTAAAAACATTATATTGCTTGTATCAAAAGCGTTTGCTATCTCTTGCATCATGACAAAAACAATACACATCATCGGCGCAGGCCTCGCCGGATCAGAAGCCGCATGGCAAGCCGCAAATATGGGCGTACAGGTTGTCCTGCATGAAATGCGCCCCCATGTCGAAACCCCCGCGCATGAAACCGATCAATGCGCCGAACTCGTCTGCTCAAACTCATTCCGCTCCGATGACGCGGACCACAACGCCGTCGGCCTTATCCATCAGGAAATGCGCACCCTCAACTCAATCATCATGCAAGAAGGCGACAAAGCCGCCGTCCCCGCAGGCGGCGCACTCGCCGTTGACCGCGACATATTCTCCGCCGGCGTGACAAAAGCCCTAACCGATCACCCCCTCATCACCATTGAACATGGCGAAATCACCGCCATCCCCGATGATTGGGACAATGTCATCATCGCCACCGGCCCCCTCACCTCCGATGCCATGGCAAAAACAATTGCCGACCTCACAGGCGAAAAAGAACTCGCCTTCTTCGACGCCATCGCCCCCATCGTCCACGCCGAATCCATCAACATGGACATCGCATGGTTCCAATCACGCTACGACAAGGCCGAGGGCGCAGGAACAGGCAAAGATTATATCAACTGCCCCATGACAAAGGCGCAGTACGAAACCTTTATCCACGAACTCACAAACGCCGAATACGGCCTCTTCAAGGAATGGGAACTCCCCAGCGGCGCCCCCACCCTCGAAGAACGCGAAATCGACACCCCCTATTTCGACGGCTGCATGCCCATCGAAATCATGGCCGCCCGCGGCCCCGAAACCTTGCGTTTTGGCCCCATGAAACCCGTCGGACTCACCAACCCGCATAAACCCGATAATGAACAACCCTACGCCGTCGTCCAACTGCGCCAAGACAACGCGCTCGGCACGCTCTTTAATATCGTAGGCTTTCAAACAAAAATGAAATGGGGCGAACAAACCCGCGTCTTTAAAATGATCCCCGGCCTCGAAAACGCAGAATTCGCCCGCCTCGGCGGCCTCCACCGCAACACCTTCATCAATTCACCAAAAGTGCTAGACGAAAACCTACGCCTAAAATCGCGCCCTCACATCCGCTTCGCTGGACAGATTACAGGCTGCGAAGGCTATATCGAAAGCGCATCCATCGGCCTCATCGCCGGACGCATGGCTGCAAGAGACGCACTCGGCGCAAGCTTCAAAAAGCCCCCCCTCACAACCGCCCTCGGCGCATTGCTCAACCACGTCACCGGCGGCGCAAATGCCGAGACATTCCAACCCATGAACGTAAATTTCGGCCTCTTCCCCGTCCCCGAAAACCCATACCAGATCATGCCCAACGGCAAACGCAAAAAACTACGCGGCAAAGATCGCAAGAAATGCTACACCGACCGCGCCCGCATAGATCTTGCGCATTGGATCCGCAACAACAGACAAGAAGAAGAAGCCGCGTAAAACACAAGGCATTGACTTTTCACATCACAAACCAAACATTATAAGTCCAACTTTTAACAACAAAGGTCCAACAATGAAAAAGCTTATCCTCGGCGCGCTCATCATCCTCGGCGCATCAACGACACAATCCGCATTCGCACAAGACACATATAAAATCGACCCAAGCCATACTAACATCTTGCTTGAAGTCTCCCATGGCGGCTTTTCAACCATGACCATCGAAGCATTAAATCCAGACGGTACAATCGTATTTGATCAGGAAAACCCAGAAAACAGCTCGGTAAACCTCACACTCAAATCCGAAAACATTGACGGCGACGGCGAAAAATTTAACGAACACCTCCACTCCGCTGATTTCTTCAATGTTAAAGAATACCCTGAAATCACATTCAAAAGCACAAGTGTTAAAGTGACAGGTGAAAACAAAGGCACGATCCTTGGCGATCTAACCCTCGTCGGCATCACAAAACCAGTCACATTGGATGTTACATTTAACAAAGCAGGCGAAAACCCGTTCAGCAAAAAAGAAACCATCGGCTTTTCCGCCTCTGGCCTCATCAATCGCTCTGATTACAAGATCGATTATGCTCTGCCTTTCGTAGGCGAGGAAGTCACCCTCAACATCAACGTTGAAGCGACAAAATAAGCACATCATTCATTACGAGATAATAAATATGGAGCGTTCATGCAAAAGCATAGCGCTCCATATTCTTATAAAAGGCTATTTTTGCGCCCCCTCTTCGGCCTCACCACCATCATCGACAATCAATTCCGATTGAGACTGAAGGCAAGACAAATACCCATGAAATCCCGTCTTCTCAAACACATCAATGCCCAACTCCGACTTGGCCGTGTAAATAAAAAGCCCCACAGGAACAGATGTCACCAGATATAAAACAACCCCAACAAGCACAAATAAAACCTTGCGCGCTCGTGTCATTGGCAGCTTCACCTGCTGTTGATCATCCATTGTATTACCCCAATTTCATCATTTAGAAAATAAAACCCTACATCATCCTATCGCGCAGCGAAAAGACAACACCGTTAAAAACAAATATTCATCACGTGAAATTATACGGAATACTGCGCACTCAACGCGCCCACATCCGCCGAACGCTCAAGACGAACCGTAGAACTGAAACTCGCTTCAATCAATCGGCTCTGTGTAATTGAAAACGAACCCTCATCCGTCTCCACCTCTAATGTGCTGACCTGACTAAGACTAACCTCATAGCTCTCACTCACACTAAACTGCTCGCTTATCTGCGCCGCCAAGGCATCAATCTCAACCCGTCCATTGCGAATAACCAACGGCGCGCTTAAAACTTCTGTCCGCTCACCATTAACATAGGCCGCCAAATTCTCTGCATCCGCACGATCTTGTAATAATTTATCCCGCGCATCATCCGATATATCAATGACATCCAAAATACCACCAAACCCATCTCCCGATGGCGGTGGCGGTGGCGCAACATCCGCAGCCCCCTGCAAAGCGACAACACTCTCGCTCCGCTCATAAGAAGCACTCACATTTTGGGAAACAGATAAATTCTGCGTTTGAGAAAACGCGATACTTTGTATTTCGGCCATGACCATCTTCCTTCTGAAAAAAAAAGCCTGCTAGCAATACTCGCTTCAAATAGTATAGTACAAAAATACTAAAAATTGAATTCTAAGAAACATTTTATACATTCATGCCCACAAAAAACGAAACCATAGTCCTGCTACACGGTATCCTGCGCTCCAAAATGGATATGCTGGCGCTCGAAAAAAAGTTCAGCAAAGCAGGATACGATTGTATTAACATCCTCTACCCCTCCCGTGAAAAAACGCTCGAAGAAATCGCCGAATTCGTCGACACCCAAATCAAATCCCGCGTAGCATACGCCCCCGATAAACCATTAAATTTCGTCACTCACTCCATGGGCGGCCTCGTCACACGATATTATATCGCCACATATAAACCCGAAAACCTCGGCAAAGTCGTCATGTTAAGCCCGCCAAACACCGGCAGCGAATTCGCCGATTTCCTCTCCGAAAACAAATACCTAGCCCCGCTCTTCAAAAACATTTTCGGCCCCGCAAGCGCGCAGCTCACCACACAATATAAACACATCGATACAGAAATCACCTACCCGCTCGGCATCATCGCCGGAAGCGCATCTTTAAACCCGCTCGCACCATGGATTTTAGAAGGTGAGCACGATGGCATCGTCCCCGTTGAACGCACAAAAATAGACGGCATGACCGACCACATAACCCTCAGCGCAAACCACAGCTTCATGATGTTTGAACCAAAAATCATCAACCAAGCTTTATATTTTCTAGAAAATGAAAAATTCGATCATACAGGGCTTTAGCCACGAATGACCTCAAATCGACTAAAGAAATTTATCGAAAGAACCGGCATCGCCTGCCAATGTCTCACTCAGGTTTTCTTGCAAAACCTCACGCACATTAGCCGTCAAACGACTAACCTCGCTCAATTCTTGCGCCTCCGCCGACAGCGAAACCTCATCCGCAGGACGCGCCGCGCCCGCATTATCTGAACGCTGCGTTTGCGCATTGCTGCGCGCTTTATTCACTGCCTGCACAGATGGCGGCAGAGTGGAACCAATTGAATCAACCATCGCGTATTACCCTAACACTTTGTAATGACTAATATTATATTACCTTATACAAATTAACATAACAATAAGAATCACCCCCTACAAGTCTAAATACAACCTCAAGGCCTTAAAAGCAGGTGGCAACATCAATCGCCCGTCAAACACATCATAGCCAAGCCGCTTCAACTGCCCCATATACAGCGCCGCCAAACGCTGATGCGCTCGCAAAAACCGATCTTCACATTTCACCCCGTCCACAAATGTCTCCGCCACGGCGCGAACAACATCCACCAAACCATCTTGCCGCTTTAACTCATAAAGCTTGTTCACGCTCACATCATGCTCAACCATCAAATCCTGCGGCAAATAACACCGCCGCTGACGCGCAAAACTAACGCTCGCCCGCAATATCCCCGCAACTGCATAATTCACACCAACAGCCGCAATCGGCTCCATATCAACATCCGCCCCGACAATCCGCGCCGCCAATTTAAGCAACGGCACCGACGTATAATCCGCATAATGCACCCACCCCTCAAGGTCGCTCGGCAAAACATCCTCAAGGTCAAATTCACGCGCATAGATCAGCGCGTCAAAATCCTCACGCGGCAAATCATACGCATCAACCGCCCGCGCCATCGCCTGCACCACCGCATGCTCTGGCACTGCCGCCCCCTCATCATAAATCGTCGCAACCGCATCACGCCACCATTGAAGCCGTATCAAACCAAGCTGCGTCTCACTCACCACCTCGCGCGTTTTCGCAATCTCATAATTAAACGCATAAAGCGCCCACAGCCCCTCGCGCCGATCAAAAGGCGCAAAATGGGACAGCAAAAAACGATCAGGATCATGCTCCCGGACAATCTGCCCGCAATATGAAATTTCACCCTGTTTCATTAAATTAAACGCCTTTTTACTTGAGAAATGGAACAAATGACTTAGGTTATGTGTTATCAGATTATAAGCTTTAAACACAACAACCATTAGGAGCCTTCAATGACTTTCGAACTTCCAAAACTCCCATACGCATATGACGCACTCGACCCATACATGTCCGCTGAGACTTTGGAATTCCACCACGATAAGCATCACCAAGCCTATGTTAATAAAGGCAACGAACTCATCGAAGGAACAGGTCTCGAAGACGCATCATTGGAACAAGCCATGGTCAGCGCATTCAAAGATCCAATGCATGCTGGTCTCTTTAACCAACTCGGCCAACATTATAACCACCTCCATTTCTGGAACTGGATGAAGCCCAATGGCGGCGGCACTAAGATGGATGGCGCATTAGAATCAAAAATCAAAGAAGACCTCGGCGGATACGATTCCTTCCGTGATGAATTCCTCAAAAAAGGCGCAGGCCAATTCGGCTCTGGCTGGGTATGGCTCGCACAAGATGCCGCCAGCGGCAAACTCGAAGTCCTCGGCACACCAAACGGTGAAAACCCTGTACCTTACGGCAAAACACCAATCCTCGGCTGCGATGTGTGGGAACATTCCTACTACATCGACTACCGCAATGCCCGCCCAAAATACCTTGAAGCATTCGTCGATAACCTCGTGAACTGGGACTACGTCGCCGAACTCTTCGAAAAAGGCCCTCTTAAATTAGCCGCGTAAACCGCACTAACTTAACGACCAGGACCCGGAACATAATCAGGAGCGGCGCCAACACCCGGCGCCGTTTCTACTGGCGCATATAAAAAGCGCACCTTTCGATGCGCTTAAAGTATTAATAAATCAAAAGCATCAAAGCCCCTAAAACGGCAACAAAGCAGCCACAACGCGTCGTCCCTCTGCCATGAGCACATTATACGTACGACACGCCGCGCCGCTATCCATCGCTTCCACATTAAGACCCTGCGCCCGCAATGCTTTCCTAAGCGCAGGATCAGGGAAAACCAAGCTCTTGCCCGTACCAAGCAACACAACATCCACCGCATCACTCACACCAAGGATCGGCGCAAAATCAGCCTCGCTAAGCGCTTTCACATCGCCCTCAACATCCCATGCAACCGATTGATCATGAAACACCATAACCGCGCCCTGATAGGCCTCACCGCTGATACGAAAATGCCCATCCGCATATCCTTGGATAATCTGCGCGCCTTCTCTGACAAGCGGGGTAACATCCATAACCTAAGAGTCCTCCTCGACCACATCACCGCCTGATCCAATATCACCGATATCCGAACGCTTGATATTCATGAACATCAAAAGCGGCGCCGCGACGAAGATTGACGAATACGTCCCGATCACAATCCCGAACATAAGCGCGTAAATAAACCCGCGCAAAACCTCGCCGCCGAACACATAAAGCGCAACAAGCGCAAGCACAGTCGTCGCCGATGTCATCAATGTACGTGACAGAGTGTTATTGATCGAAAGATTAAACAATTCCCCGATCGGCATCTTCTTATATTTGCGCAAATTCTCACGAATGCGGTCAAACACAACAACCGTATCGTTGATCGAATACCCCGCAATCATCAAAACCGCGGCAACCGTCGAAAGGTTAAACTCCATCTGCGTGAGCGCAAATAGACCAACCGTCAAAACCGCATCATGCGCAAGCGCCACAATCGACGCCACACCAAATTGCCATTCAAATCGAAACCACACATAAGCCAAAATCCCAAAGAGCGAGAACAAAACCGCCATCGCGCCTTGCTTCTTAAGCTCCGCCCCGACCTGCGGCCCAACAAATTCAACGCGGCGATAATCAACACCCGCCTCGCCTTCATCATTCTCAAAATCACCATAACGCGCATCTAACGCCACACGAACAGTTTCAATCGCCGCCTTCTGCTCTTCACCGTCATCATGAACGGATTGCTGCTGCGGCAGACGAATAAGCAAATCATCCTCCGCACCAAACTCCTGAATAGAAATCGCACCCAAACCAAGCCCGTTAAGCTCAGTCCGCAATGCGCCAATATCCGGCGTGCTGGGTGTTTTGATCTCAATCACCGTACCACCGGTAAAATCAATCCCGAAATTCAACCCCTTGGTTGCGACCAACCCAATCGACGCCAGCATCAAAATCGCTGAAAACGCGAACGCCAGATATCTCTTGCCGATAAAGTCCAAATGCGTATCGTCAGGAATTAATTGTAAACCCTTCATATCTCTATCCTCTATCCCGCTCTTTATACGGGTAAACTATTGCTTGGCTTCTTGCGCCAAAGCCAACTAACAACCATCAAACGGGTCACCATAATCGACGTAAAGAACGACGTTACAATCCCCACACCAAGCGTCACCGCAAATCCCTTAACCGGCCCTGTCCCAAATGAGAACAAAATCACCGCCGCAATCAACGTGGTTAAATTCGAGTCAATAATCGTACTCATCGCACGGCTATACCCCGCATCAATCGAAGAAATCGGTGAACGCCCCGCGCGCATCTCTTCACGAATACGCTCAAAAATTAAAACATTCGCATCCACGGCCATACCAATCGTCAGCACAATCCCCGCAATCCCCGGCAACGTCAAAGTCGCCTGCAGACTGGAAAGGATCGCAAACATCAACGCCACATTCGAAATAAGCGCCACATTGGCAAAAAGACCGAACAACCCGTATGCAATCGCCATAAACAAAAGCACGCCCGCCAAACCAATCAACGCCGCAATCTTGCCCGCCTCAACTGAATCCGCACCAAGCGACGGCCCAACCGTCCGCTCTTCAACAACCTTCATTGGCGCAGGAAGCGCACCCGCACGCAGCAGAATAGACAAATCACTCACCTCTTCCAGCGTAAAGCTACCCGAGATTTCCGCACGCCCGCCGCAAATCGGCTCATTAATATTCGGCGCGCTCAACACTTCATTATCCAAAACAATCGCAAACGGACGGTTCGTATTCTTCTTCGTCACATCACAAAAACGTTTGGTCCCACGACGATCCAACGCAAAAGTCACAACCGGCTGGCCACTTTGGCTAAATCCGGGCTGTGCATTGTTAAGCATATCCCCCGTCAGCATCGCACGACGCTCAACGGGAATACGCACACCTGGCTGCTCGGCTGACGGTAAGTTTTTAACCCCCGCCTTGCTCGCATCTTGTGCCACCAAATGAAACGTCAATTTCGCAGTCTTACCAATAATCCCCTGAAGCGCCGCACTATCCGCACCCGGCGCTTGGATCAAAATACGATCTTCGCCTTGGCGCTGAATAACTGGCTCGGTCGTGCCAAGCTCATCAATACGGCGACGTACAATCTCAATGCTCTGCGCAATTGTCTGGTCATAAACCGCCTGACGCCCCGTATCGTTCAGCACGGCTTCAATCACCGCGCCATCGGTCGAAATATCCAAATCGCTCTGCAAACGACGGATAATCTTACGCGCCGCTTCACCATCGGCTGGGTCCTTCAACGTCAATTTAACGCCGCCCTCAATCATGCCAAGCCCCGTACGCTCAATCTTCGCCTTACGAAGCTCACCGCTTAAATCCTGACGCAACAATTCCGCTTGTTCTTTGAACACGGCATCAACGTCAATATCATAAAGCAAATGCGCACCACCGCGCAGATCAAGCCCAAGGTTGATCGTCTTGTTCGGCACCCAAGACGGCAAATTCGCCGCTGTCCACTCACGCGCGCTCGGCGATAAAGCATTCGGCAATGCGTATACAAAACCAATGAAAACGAAGAATAAAATCGCAATCATCTTCCAACGGGAAATCTGAACCATGGGCTGTTCTCTTTACTCTAAATTATACGGATTTTTTCTTTGATGGCTTAGAAGGCTTTTTGTCCTTGGCCGCCTTTTCATCATTGGCTGGCTTCAACGGAGCATTCTTACCCTGCAAAGTCGACAACATCGCCGTCACTTTCGTGCCATTACCAAGGTCGACAACAACCTCGTCATCACCAACCATCTTGTCGATAACACCAACAAGACCGCCACCGGTAACAACTTTGTCCCCTTTTTTAAGCTCGGCAAGCATCTTACCATGCTCTTTAAATCGGCGCTGCTGCGGCGCGATCAAAAGCACGTAAAACAAAACAACAAGAACAAGGACCAACCCCATATTCCACGCAAACGCTGCAACTGCATCTGGCGCTTGTGGCGCATCCGCCGCAACATCACCAACAATCTCTACACTCTGTGCATAAGCTTTCGATATCAACATCTTAGTAAACTCCAACCTATAAATGATTCTTTGAATTGGTAAGGACTATAAAGAGATCACACACGATTACAAGAGACGATCAAAATAGAAAAATATCTTGATTTTACGTAACTAAACCCATATAACATCCACCATGACAGCAGCCAAAGCGACACAAACCCAATTTACGCGCATGACACGCGCCGAAGTCAAAGCCTTTAAAGGCTTAACGATCGAAGGGCAGTTTTCAGTCGTAGCCCCACGCCCGCCAGCGCAACCACCAAAAGACCGCCAACACGGCACATATATCTATATACCAAATGGGAACGGCGATGTGGATATCACGAATATAGATCCGCCTAAACCATCCCTAGACATGCGCTGCTAAACGCAATCGGCGCCCTATTCCAAATAAGGCTTAGGATTAAGCGCCTTCGTCCCGCGCCGCACCTCGAAATGCAATTGCGGTGTCTTGACCGCCCCTGTCGACCCAACTGTCCCAATCTGACCACCGCGCCTAACGATGTCACCATTGGCCACCTTGATCTGATCCAAATGCCCATACGCCGTCATCCAGCGATCTTCATGCCGCACAAGGATCAAATTCCCCGACCCTTTAAGCCCATTGCCCGCATAAACAACAACACCATTATCCGCCGCCCGCACCGCCGTGCCACGCGCCGCCGCAATATTGATCCCGTCATTATGCAGCCCATCCGCCTTCGGCCCATACCCCGAAAGTGTCTTACCCTCTAATGGTTTCAAAAACTTAGACGATCCACGCTTGGGCGTCACGACCCGCTTCTTACGTTTGGGCGCACTCGATTTGGCCGCCTTAATATCCGGCTTTCGCGGCGGCGTCACAACGTCACCAGATGCAGCGCGCTGCTGCGCGGTAACAGATTGCGGCTCATCACCAATAATCCCATCAACAACATCATTCATCGACCGATCTTGCCGCGCCGCCCTGTTCGGCTCAACCCGCACAACACGCGATGGAACCCCCGCCGCAACACGCGTCTCCGCCACAGCCCGTGGCTGAACCGCAGGAACCTCACCCGACGGCAAGCGCAAAACCTGCCCCACATTCAATCGATACGGCGAACGCAAATCATTAATCCGCACAATCTCGCTCGCGCTCACATCAAACAATCGCGCAATCTCTGAAACGCTATCACCCCTGCGCACCTGATACTCCCGCGGCGGCGGCAAAATAAGCCGTTGCCCAACATTCAGCTCAAATGGCGCAGACAAACCGTTCTCGCTCACAATGTCGCGCATCACAATATTGTAACGCTGAGAAATCGTCCAAAGCGTCTCGCCCCGCGCTACATTATGCACCCCGCTACTGCCCGGCCCTTGGCTTGTGCCATACACAGTAATAGGCGCGGGAACATGATTGCCACACGCCGTCAAAACCAACACAAATGCTAAACCCGAGAGAAATCTCATACAGTCAAAATATACGCAAACCCCCGCCACGTCCAATATTTATCCCACCTTCTCCATTTCAAAAGCATTTGACAAAAACACAAGAAATATGTAAACAAAAAAAGATGACAAGACTTTACGCAAATGAATTCAAAATAATCACCCCACCAAAAGGTTTAGAAGGCATCATGCCCCTAAAAATAGCCTTCGAAACCCAATGCCCCGATGATGATTTGTTTTATGACATTCAAACCGAATTTGACCTGCACAATCTACGCCGCGCCATTCAAGTAACCGAACAGGAATTATCAGAAGAACTCCCCGACCATATCAACCCTGCAGGTCACCCCGATGTAAAGCTCATGCGCACAGCCTATCAAGTGCTAGAAACAAGAACTTACGGCTAAAATCTTATACCCTCGCATTATGTTTGACATAAGGGTGAGCAAGCGATAAAACCCCGCTGATGAAAACCAGAATATACCACGAAACCTTTAAAATCGTCTCTGAAGCCGGCAAGCCTGAAATCCGCTTTTTTCCCGTTGAAATCGAAAGAGATCAATATCACGGGCATGACATAAGAATGGATTTTCGCCTTGAACATTTAGACAACGAAATAGAACATCTCCCCGCCTATTTAAAAGAACAATTTGGCAACGCCGCAGGCGGCGAAGACGATCCCGATATGATACTGCTTCGGCGCGCACGCGCCGCCCTCGTTCAAAAAAATGAAGAAATAGCGGCTAAGCTACTTCCACATCTTTTGCAACATCTGGCAGTAGAGGCACAAATCGAACAGGCATCACGTCTTTCACCGAATACGCCTGATCGCTCTCTTTACGATATAGTCGCAGAACCTGTTCCCCCGAGCCCCCAACCGGAATAATCATACATCCGCCATCTTTAAGCTGATCCAGCAAGGCCTGCGGCGGTTTATCCCGCGCCGCCGCCGTCACGATAATCTTGTCAAATGGCGCTTGGTCAATGCCATGCATACGCGGCCAACCCTTCATACCATCCGCCGCAATCGCCGTAATATTGCGCAACTTCAAATCCTCGAACTTGGCCTCCGCCCGCTCCAATAACGGTTTGTGCCTCTCAATCGTATACACCCGCCGACACATCCGCGATAAAACCGCGCTCTGATACCCGCACCCCGTGCCAATCTCCAATATCTTATCGCGATCCGAAAGCTTGAGCGCTTGCGTCATAATCGCCACCACAAAAGGCTGAGATATTGTCTGCCCCCGCCCAATCGGCAACGCCATATCTTCCCACGCCTGATCACGCACTTCCTTGGGCACAAATTCATGCCGCGGCACCCGCTCAATCGCGCCAAGCACCTTCGCGCAAGAAATCCCCTTGCGCCGCAAATCCATAACAAGCCGTATCCGACGATTCATATCCTGTGTGTTCATAAAAACAATACTGCCATCACCAAAAACAAATGTCAGAAAAAACTTGCATCGTTGTCAAAAGAAGCCTAGAAGAACCACAATATGAAAAACATTACAGAGGATATCCAATGAGATTAGTATCACTTGCTCCTGTTTTAGCCATAGCCGCCTGCGCAGCAACCCAAGAACCTGAACAACCAACCGCGCTCGACATCGCAATCCCTGTCGGCAACGGACAAACAGTCTTCGCCGTTCCCAATGATGCTTCAGATCCCGTCGATGGCGGCCTTTTCAAAATCTCGGATCCAGAAACCACCGAAGGACAAAACATCAACGCCGTCCCGTTCAAATGCTTCGATCCCGCTCAACCCGACGCCGCGACTGAAGCATTAGCATATGAATTCATCACATCCGCTCAAGGCGGCAGTAATGTTAGAATCCCCCCTGAATTAAAAGCGCAAAGCCAAGAGTGGTACGCAGAAACCTGCCACGACTTTGATTAAGCCTACGCTGTCTTTTCTTTTTTAACAAAGCGCAGGGAATTTGTGCTCTGGCTAGGCAGCCGAGGCGAGGTGCGCGCAAACGTACTCTAAGTACGTGAGCACACCGAGACCGAAGGATAACGAAGCCAGTGCGCAAATTATCAAGCGGTGATCTTCTCAACCCCGCCCATATACGGCTTAAGCACATCCGGCACATGCACGCCGCCATCGGCTGGATCGTAATAATTCTCAAGCACCGCAATCAACGCGCGACCAACCGCAACGCCCGAACCATTGAGCGTATGCAAAAATGTCGTATGCTTCTCCCCTGCGCGTTTAAATCGTGCATTCATGCGCCGTGCCTGAAAATCACCGCAAGTCGATACGGATGAAATCTCGCGATATCTCTGTTGCCCCGGAAGCCAAACCTCTAAATCATATGTACGGCGCGCCCCAAACCCCGTATCCCCGCTGCATAATTTCACCGTACGATACGGCAATTTCAACGCCTCAAGCACACCTTGCGCACATTCAACCATGCGCTCTTGCTCGGCTTCGCTGTCTTCGGGTTTCACAATGCCAATCATCTCAACCTTGTAGAATTGATGCTGACGGATCATCCCGCGCGTATCACGCCCCGCTGATCCCGCTTCACTGCGAAAACATGGCGTATGCGCCGTATAGCGACGCGGTAAATCATTCTCATCAACAATACTATCCGCAACAATATTCGTCAGAGGCACTTCTGATGTTGGGATTAGCCAATACTCCTCCTGCGTTTCAGCGTCCTTTAAAACCATTTGCAAAACTTCAGACGGCTTTTTGTCGGGATGTTGTTCCGCCATCCGATCCAAAGGTTCCAGCGCTTTCTCAAGGAGCGATGCACGCCCGCCTATACTGCCAGATAAAAATTGGTCATCATAGAATTTCGGCAACTGCCCCGTCCCGAATAACGCATTATCGCGCACCAACAGCGGCGGTGACACTTCCGTATATCCATTTTTATCCGTATGCGTATCAAGGAAAAACTGCGCCAACGCCCGCTCAAGCCGCGCCAAGCCACCGCTTAAAATCGTAAAACGAGAACCGCTCATCTTCGCCGCTGTCTCCGCATCCATCATGCCAAGCGCTTCACCAATCTCGAAATGCTCCGGCACTTTATCCGTTGACGGATCACCCCACTTGCTCACCTCGACATTCTCGTCCTCATCCGCGCCATCGGGCACATCATCCGCCATAATATTCGGCAACGCCGCCAAATGCTGGCTCAATCTCTGCGCGATCAAACGCTCTTCTTCCTCAAGCTCGCCCATCTCGACCTTAATCGCTGCAACCGCATCCATCGCGCCCTGCGCATCCTCGCCCGCCTTTTTAAGCGCGCCAATCTTCTTAGATTCCTCATTGCGCTTGGCCTGCAACTCCTGCAAACGTGTCTGCACATCACGCCGCGCCTGATCCAATGTCAGCAACGCCTGCGATTGTGGCTCTAACCCCCGTCGCGCCATCGCGCCATCAAAAGCTTCACCATTTTCGCGTATATATTTTATATCGTGCATGTTTCTTCCCTACTGACCTAACGAACTGACTTGATAACCCATACCAATAATGCATAAATATTTCTATGAAAAGCGTTCTCTCCATCAAAAAACCAAAAACGCCCCAAAGCGCCCTCAGGCCTCTGGTCTTCGACAGCCCCCATAGCGGTAGCATATACCCCGAAGATTTCAAACACGCCTGCGATCAAAGCATCCTTGAGCGCGCCGAGGACAACCATGTCGACGATCTGTTTTCCTGCGTTCCCGACCACGGCGCGAATCTCCTGCTCGCCCATTTCCCCCGCAGCTATATCGACGTCAACCGCAGCCAAGACGACATCGACGCCGAACTCCTCGCCGAACAATGGCCCGGAAACTCGGGCGCAGATTTCCCCATCAACCCAACCTCACGCTCCAGCGCAGGAATAGGCCTCATCCGCCGCCTCGTTAAACCCGGTATGCCCGTATATGACCGCGCCCTATCATCCGAAGAAATCATGCACCGCATTGAAAAATACTACCGCCCCTATCACAATGCATTGGCCGATCTCATCGAAACCACCCATTATAATTTCGGCCAAGCATGGCACATCAACTGCCACTCAATGCCCTCCGCCAGCGCCTATCCAAAGCGTGCAATCGGCCTTGTCGGCGGCAACCCGCGTGCCTCCGATTTTGTCCTTGGCGATCGCGACGGCACCACCTGCGACCCCGCTTTCACCCGCACACTGCGTGATTACATCAAAAGCTTAGGCTACACCGTCACGATCAACGACCCATTCAAAGGCGTCGAACTCGTCGAGAAATACTCAAACCCCGCACGCGGTTATCATTCGATCCAAATCGAAATCAACAAAGCCCTCTATATGAATGAAGAAACAAACGCCCGTAACGGCAATTACGAAAACCTAAAATCCCACATCAACACCATCACCGCCTTCATCGCCCAACACATCGAAAGCAAGTTAGTCAATTTAGCGGCGGATTAGACCTACGCCCAACGATTTTCAGGAAACGTAAAGACATGCGTCTCTCTCTCCGCAAGAGAACCATCATACCCAACATCGGAAATAGCCCTAATTTGATCCACTAAAACCCCAAGCGTTGGATTATGAGTAGCGCATAAAACAACATCCACCGCGTCGGGCAAATGCGCCTGAAGCCCCTCTGAAAACTTTATGCGCCCACCGCTTTCACCTAGACAATCAAGCGTATCAAGAGGACTACTCAAGCCAAACGCCTTAGAGAGAACCTCCGCAGTCTGCTTCGCACGTCCCTCACGCGAAGAAAAAACAGCAGCGCTTTTATCCGCAAATAAATGACTCAAATGTCCAGACAAGTCCTCTGCGTCCGCAATTCCCTGTTCCGTAAGCTCATTAAATAAGTAATCAGCTTCTCTATGTCTCAATAAAATCAAAGTTTTCATATTTAAGGTTTATATAACTATGTAAATATAAAATCAAGAACATTATTCAGCCAACCCACCGATCATGGGAAAAATTAATAATAAGCGCGCTATGTGGCTCTCTCAAAGATGTATCAGTATTCACATCACCAAAACTTAGTTGATATCGCCCCATCACATCTGGATTTGTAATACACACCGCAACATCCACATCCTCTGGAAGATGGCGCCCTGTCCCTTGCATATAATCAACAAAAGCACCCCGCCGCCCAAGAGCCTCTAACACCTCAGGCGAGCCAGCCCGCCCCATAGCATTCGCAGCAACCCGTGCAGTCCTCTGACAAATCAGCGCGGGAGCCGAAAAGAAACCAACCAATTGCCCCGGATACTTTGCCTTTAAAGCTGTCCCAAACGCCCGAGCCTCTCCAATACCATCCTCAAAAACCTCGCCATCGCAAAAGCGTCCCTGAGCAAACCTCTTTAAAACTAAACTTTTCATATTGAAATTTTTAAAGACTGAAAAAAACCGAGTCAATTTTTATGAAAAAAACAATCCCCAACGCACTGCACAATTTTACCGCTTTGATTGCCACCAAATCGCCGCAATAAAAAGCCCCTTCGCACGCGGCAAAATCAAATACACACTCACCAAAGCCACACCAATAACAATCGCCGTCTCAATGCTTTGCGCAAAAACATCATGCCGCGCAAACTCGACAATCAACGGCACAACCAAATGCCCCGTTATAAATATAGTGAGCCAAGGCGGCGCATCGTCGGCACGAATATCGGAAAAATCTTCACCGCATTCTGAGCACATCTCATGCTGCGTGATAAATCGCGAGAACAATCTCCCCCGCCCGCAATTCGGACAAACCCCTTTTATCCCGCGCCAAAGAACGCCCCATTTCGTCGGCGCATCATCACACATCAAAAACCGCCGCAAACTCGCGCTGTAACACTGCATCAATATCCGCCATTGATACATCCACGCGCAACGCCTTCAAACTCGTCACACCATGCTCGGAAATACCACACGGCACAATCCCACCAAAATGCGACAGATCGGGATCAACATTAATCGCAATCCCATGCAGCGTAATCCAATGGCGCACCCGCACACCAATCGCCGCAATCTTGCTCTCACGCCCATCTGGCATAACAACCCAAATCCCGACGCGCCCGCACCGACGCTCGCCCTGAACACCAAAGGCAAGAAGTGTCCGAATAATCACTTCCTCCAACTGCCACACATATTTCTTGATATCGGGCACACCCCCAAAAGCTTTAGAGCGCTCTTTAAGGTTCAACATCGCATAGGCCACACGCTGCCCCGGCCCATGATAAGTATGCTCACCACCCCGTCCCGATTTAAAAACTGGAAAACGCGCATCAATAAGCCCCGCGTCCTTGGCGCTCGTCCCCGCCGTATACATCGGCGGATGCTCAAGCAACCAAACGCACTCCTCTTGGCTACCATCATGAATCCCCGCAACCCGCGCATCCATAAATGATAACGCGTCAGAGTATTCCACCAATTGATCTGAACTCTTAAATTCCATGCTTATCGTCCTAAAACAAAAAAAGCCGCGACTGCGGCTCGGACTTTCGCCCGCCCCGCATGAGGTGCTAAACTAAGCACCGCGAGGCAATAAATGGTGCGGCCGAGAGGACTTGAACCTCCAAGGGATTACTCCCACTAGATCCTTAGTCTAGCGCGTCTACCAGTTCCGCCACGGCCGCAAGGATGAAGTGCAAGTTATGTAGCAAAAGCTTTTCCTTCTTGCAAGCGATAACATGGGCCTTTTTAAAACAAAAAAATCACTATTGCATTGCAACACAATCCCTCCTTGCCATCACCCCCTTTATTTGTTAACTAATACAAAATTTTGCAACGTGCTTTTCGCTGCAAAAAACATACACAATTAGAGACGTGAAAGAGACGTGAGAAAATGACTAAAGAAGAAGATCAAAGCAAAGCAGAAAAACAAGCAGCATTCCGTCAAGATGCATTGGATTATCACCGCCTGCCGATCCCGGGTAAAGTCGCACTCAAACCAACAACCGCTCTCGCCACACAACGTGATCTCGCGCTCGCTTATTCCCCCGGTGTTGCCATCCCATGTGAGGAAATCGCAGAAGATCCATTAAAAGCCGCAATCTACACCGCCAAATCAAACCTCGTCGCCGTCATCACTGAAGGAACAGCCGTCCTCGGCCTTGGCAATATCGGCGCATTGGCCGCAAAACCAGTGATGGAAGGTAAATCCGTCCTCTTCAAAAAATTCGCAAACATCGATTCTGTTGATGTTGAAATCGACATGAAAACCGACATGGATGCCGATGATTACGACTCGGAAAAATACATTCAAAAATTCGTCGATATCGTGACCTCTTTGGAACCAACATATGGCGGCGTAAACCTCGAAGATATCCGCGCCCCTGAATGTTTCGAAATCGAGCGTCGCTGCAAAGAGATCATGAACATTCCCGTCTTCCATGACGACCAACACGGAACCGCCATCATCGTGACCGCGGCCTTCACAAACTGGATCAAATATTCAGGGCGCAAAGCAGAAGACATCAAACTCGTCGCCAATGGCGCGGGCGCAGCTGCATTATCATGCTTAAGCCTCCTTCTCTCTGCCGGCCTCAAACGCGAAAACATCACCGTATGTGACCGCTCTGGCGTGATCTACAAAGGCCGCAACGAAGGCATGGACCCACAAAAAGAAAAATTCGCAAGCGACACAAAAGCCCGCACCCTCGAAGAAGCCCTCCAAGGCGCAGACGTCTTCCTCGGCCTCTCCGCTGGTGGCGCAGTGAAAAAAGAATGGGTTAAAGGCATGGGTGAAAAACCACTCCTCATGACCCTCGCAAACCCAACCCCGGAAATCATGCCTGAAGAAGCGCGCGAAGCAAAACCCGACGCAATCATCTGTACTGGTCGCTCCGACTATACAAATCAGGTCAATAACGTCCTATGTTTCCCGTTCATCTTCCGCGGCGCGATCGATGTCGGCGCAACCGGAATCAACGAAGAAATGAAACTCGCTTGTGTAGAGGCTATCGCCGCACTCGCCCGTAAAGAAGTCACCGCCGAGGTGGCGTCCGTTTACTCCGAAGAAACACTAGAATTCGGCGCGGAATACCTCATCCCGAAACCATTTGACCCACGCCTCATCGTCGATCTCCCCATCGCCGTCGCAAAGGCAGCAATGGCATCAGGCGTCGCAACACGCCCAATCGAAGATTTCGAAGCCTATGAGCAACGCCTGCAACAATTCTACATCCGCAGCCAGCTCATCATGCGCCCAATCTACAACCGCGCAAAAGAAAACCCAAAACGCATCGCATACTGCGAAGGCGAAGAAGAGCACGTCCTTCAGGCAATCCAAACATCCCTCGACGAGGGAATCGTTCAGCCAATCGTTATCGGTCGCACCTCCGTCATCGAACGCCGCATCAAGCAATTAGGCCTTCGCATGAAATCAGGCACAGATTTCGATCTCGTTGACCCTGAAAACGACGAACGCTACCGCGAATACTGGGAAACATACCACCAAATCATGGAACGTCGCGGCGCAACCCCTGCTTTGGCGAAAAAATTGGTACGCACAAACACCTCTATCATCGGTGCATTAATGGTACGCAAAGGCGAAGCCGACTCCCTCATCTGCGGAACAGTCGGTCAATACGCGCATCACACAAAATCCGTGATTGATGTCATCGGCCTTAAACCCGGCGTTGAAACACCTGCCGCAATGAATGGCCTCCTCCTTGATGGCGGAACCTATTTCTTCTGCGACACACAAATCAATCCAAACCCGTCAATCGCGCAAATCTCTGAGATGACACTTTTAGCCGCTGAAGAAGTCAAACGCTTTGGCATCAAACCAAAAGTCGCCCTCCTCTCTCATTCCAACTTCGGAACAGGCGAACACGAAGGCGCAACAAAAATGCGTAGCGCATATGAAGATATCCGCCGCCGCGACCCTGAACTTGAAATCGACGGTGAAATGCACGCTGACGCGGCGCTCTCCGAAAAAGTGCGCAACATCATCATGCCAAATTCCAGCCTCAGCGGATCCGCAAACCTCTTCGTCATGCCAAATCTGGATGCCGCCAATATCGCGTTCAACATGGTGAAGGTTCTCGCCGAAGGCATTTCAATCGGCCCCATTCTTCTCGGCACCGCGCGCCCTGTTCACATCTTAACCCCATCCGTAACAACACGCGGAATCGTGAACATGACCGCTCTCGCCACCGTCGGCGCACAAGTCTTCGAAGATGACCTCCAAGACGAAAGCAAACAACGCATCGTCCGCCATCTCTAATATAGATTGGTTAAATCATTCACACAAAGGCGCGGGCAACTCCGCGCCTTTTTTTGCTTCTGCGCTTCTTGCATGACGCTCAGCAAGTTGAACTTTCATAGCCTCGGGAATATCAATCCCAGCCAACAACATTTGCAAACCAAAATCCAACTGCCCATCGGTAAATCGACCATCTTCATCGGGGGTATAAGCATTTACTACTGCTATTTCTATATCGCTCATAACCTATATTTATAAGCACCTCAAAACCAAAACGCAAACAAAATACATTATGACAAAAAATTATAGCGTGCATATATGCAAATCTATGTTTTAATAGACGCGCAAACAGGGTCAAATTCATGTCACAAGAAAACCAAAACATCGCGACAGAAAACGAGATCGACGAATCTCTCTTTCACCTCACCGATGAAAACATCAAAGACATCGTCGATGCCGTCGAATCGCAAGATTCCGACATCGTCACCAACGCCCTTGAAGACCTAAGCGACGCCGACACCGCCGAGCTTATCTCGAAAATCGACAATGACAGCCGCGAAGAACTCCTCAACATGTATGGCGAAACCCTCGCCCCCACATGTTTCCTCGAAATGGATACCGAGCTTCAGCGCATCACCCTCTCGTCCATGCCCGCGCACCAAGTCGCCAGCATCATCACCGAACTCGAATCCGATGACGCGCTAGAGCTGATCATGTCGCTCGATGAGGATTACCAAAACAAGATCATCCGCAAACTCAACGCCAAACTCCGCGTCGTCCTCGAAGAAGGCCTAAGCTTCCCCGAAGATTCCGCCGGTCGTCTGATGCAACGCGAAGTCGTCTCCGTCCCCGAACTCTGGACAGCGGGAAAAACAATCGATTATTTACGCGCCGCCAGCAACGATTTACCCGATGATTTCTCTGACCTTTTCATCATTGACCCCGCGCATCACGTCATCGGCCAAGTGCCCGTCAACCGACTCATCCGCGCAAAACGCGGCGTTAAAATCAACGAAATCATGCTCACTGGCCTTACCCAAGTGCCCGCAACAATGGACCAAGAAGACGTCGCCCATCTCTTCCGCCGCGAAGATATCCTCTCCGCCCCCGTCGTCGACGAAGAAGGCCGCCTCATCGGTGTGGTCACAATTGATGACGTCGTCGACGTTATCGATACCGAGGCCCAAGAAGATCTCATGAAAATGGTCGGGGTGGAACAAGGTGACTTCTATCGCGCCATCTGGGCAACAACCGGAAACCGCTTCCGCTGGCTCTTTGTCAACTTGCTCACCGCCATCCTCGCCTCTATCGTGATCTCGTTCTTTGATGTCGCCATTGAAAAAATCGTCGCCCTCGCCATCCTCATGCCCATCGTCGCATCCATGGGCGGAAACGCAGGCACGCAGGCTCTAACCGTTGCCGTACGCGCCCTCGCCACCCGCGAGCTATCCACCACAAACACATGGCGCATGATCTGGAAAGAGACAATCGTCGGCTCCCTCAACGGCCTCGCCTTTGCCATCATCACCGGCGTTATTACCGCCCTATGGTTCTCATCCCCTATGCTCGGCGGAGTAATCGCCGCCGCCATGATCATCAACCTATTCGCCGCTGGATTCTTCGGCGTAACCATCCCGATTTACCTCGACAAAGCCGGTAAAGACCCCGCCGTGGCTTCAACCGTATTCTTAACCACAATCACCGATGTTGTTGGTTTCTTTGCGTTTTTAGGGCTCGCCGCCATATTCCTTATGTAACCTTACATCAATGTTTTTGCATATGCGTAAAAAACGCGATATAACTCTGCCCTATTGACAACAACGAATAGATTTTTATGTCCGCTTCAAAACTCGTCAAACCCGCATTAGACTATAAAGAGAGCTACCTCGAAGCCCTCGGAGAGTTCCACGCCGAAGGACGCTACAAATTCCTCGACATTGACGACCTAAGGGAAAACTTCGAACAATTCATCACCGACCTTAACGACGGCAACCGCCACCTCCATAAACCATACGCCGATTGGGTCGAACCCGTGCCTGAAACCGCCCTATGGCTGGTCAAAGATGAAAAATACATCGGCTCCCTCAACATCCGCCATCGCCTCAACTGGCATCTCGAAAAATGGGGCGGCCACGTAAACTTCGTCATTCGCCCATCCATGCGCGGCAAAGGCTTCGGCAAAAAAATCCTCCAAAAAGGATTACCCATCGTCAATTATGTCGGCATCGAACGCGCACTCTTCACCATCGCACCAGATAGCAAATCCGCCGCCCGCGTCATTGAATTCTGCGGCGGCGAATTAGAAGACGAAGTCCCCGCCACCGAACAATTCCCCGCCAGATTACGCTACTGGATCAACACAAATTAAAAATCAGTGCGCCAACAAAGCTCATCATCAAATACCACTAGATTTCATCGCCATTGAGGGGTAAAACACTCCATGGCAAAAAAAACCAAAAAGACAACCAAAAGCAAAACCAAGAAAAGCCCCGCTAAAAAGGGCTCATCGCGCACAACTGCAAAAAAAGGACAAAAGAAATCCTTCATCGCTTTTGCGTTCAAATGGCTATTTGTCATTGGTTTCTGGTGCACGCTCATCGTTGTCGGCATCTGCGCCTATTACGCCGCCGAACTGCCCGACATCACCGAACAAGCAAGCTTCGAGCGCAAATCATCCATCATCGTAAAAGCATCAAACGGCACAATCATTGGCCGCTATGGCGATCTTGTCGGTGATCAAGTAACAATCAAAACCGTCCCCAAAGACCTCGTCAACGCCGTCATCGCAATCGAAGACCGCCGCTTTTACTACCACCCCGGTATGGATCCCCTCGGCATCGCCCGCGCCATGTTCGTAAACGCTAAAGAACAACGCTTCGCACAGGGCGGCTCAACCATCACCCAACAACTCGCGAAAAATCTATTCCTCTCACGCGAACGCACAATCAAACGCAAAATCCAGGAAGCCATGCTCGCCTTCTGGCTGGAATATGAACTCTCGAAAGATGAAATCCTCGAAGCCTATCTCAACCGCGTTTATCTCGGCGGCGGCACATACGGCGTCGATGCGGCCTCACGCCTCTATTTCAAAAAACCCGTCACCGACATCACCCTCCTAGAAGCCGCAACCCTCGCTGGCCTCCTAAAAGCCCCGTCAACATATTCCCCCATCGCCAACCCCGTACGCTCACGCGAACGCGCAAGCATCGTCATCAACGCGATGATCGATGCAGGATATGTCAGCGAAGATCAAAAAATCCAAATCAACGCCTCCATCCCCAAACCACCCCATAAACCAAGCGGCAACGCTCAACGCTATTACAGCGACTGGGTCGTCGACCAAGCCAACCAGCTCCTCGGACAAACAGGTGACGATCTCATCATCGAAACAACAATGGATGTCGACATCCAAAACACCGCCGAAGAAACACTTAAAACAGTGCTCATCAACAATGGCGAAGACAAGAAAATCAGCCAAGGCGCGGTCGTCGTCATGCGTCCCAACGGCGCAGTGGTTGCCTTGGTCGGCGGCAAAGATTACGGCTTCAGCCAGTTTAACCGCGCAACACAAGCCTCGCGCCAACCCGGCTCATCCTTTAAACCCTTCACCTATATCGCCGCCCTCGAAAATGGATGGAGCTCCACCGACCTGATCATGGACGAACCCATCACATCAGGACGCTACCGCCCCAAAAACTTCGGCCACAAATACTACGGCGAAGTCACCCTGTATGAAGCTCTAACCCTGTCTCTCAACACGGTTGCTTTCCAACTCATCAAAGATGTCGGACCACAAGCCGTGATCGACGTCGCCCGCCGTTTAGGGATTACATCCGAACTCAACGAAGATTTAAGCCTCGCCCTCGGCACAAATTTGGTCTCCCCCCTCGAACTCACGGGCGCTTACGCGTCCCTCGCCAATGGCGGTGTCATGGTTGAACCTTACGGCATCAAAAAAATCTCGTCAGCAAAAGACGACACGCTGTATTACGAACGCAAAAACGAAAACCGTGGCCGCCGCGCGATCTCCCCCCGCGCCATGGGCATGATCCTACCAATGATGCAAAGCGTCATCCAAAACGGCACAGGACAAGGCGCCAATTTCGGCAGCCCCCAAGCCGCCGGAAAAACAGGAACATCCCAAGACAGCCGCGACGCATGGTTCATGGGCTTTACTGATCGCTTGGTAACCGGCGTATGGCTCGGCAATGACGACAACACCCCCATGAAACGCGTAACAGGCGGAAGCTTTCCCGCCCGCATCTGGCGTGGTGTCATGGCGAAACATAACGGCGACTACCCGCCATTTCGCTACGAAATTCCATTTTTCGAAAGATTTGAAGATTTGATTTCACAATGGGGCGGCGGCTTCAGCTTAGGCGGCAGCAGATCCGCCCCCGCGCAAGAACGTGAATACCAACTCTACCAAGAAACATCACGCGCCAATGAACTCGAAGATGACCTGCCCGAACGAGGCCGTTACAACGACTAACCCTAAACACACCCCATCACGTTGGTTTCATCAACAAGCGCATATTCACGCCTAAACGCCGCAAACTTATCCTCGCCAATCTCATCCCAATGCCCCTTAAGCGCGGCAAGCGAGGCCGTAGGCCCACCAACTTCCCACCCTGATCGCATCAACGACGCATCGGCAAAATCCAGATACTCCATCGGCAATCCAACCCGACCAACACGAAGCCCCATATCAACCAACATCTTTGATATCTGCGCATCCGTATACCCCATCATATCTGCGGTAAACTGTATGGCCGATAAAATCTTGATCTCCATCCGATTATGCGGAACCCGCCGCAAATGCTGCATGAAACGTGCATAAACGTCCATCTCGACATATTGGTCTTTGCTCGGTGGTAACGGTAGTTCAATACGATTGCTCATCGAATAATACTCCTGTGTTTGTGACAAAGCGCTTTTGCACCCTGTATCTCCACATTCGACTGCGAATCTTAAAAGTTTCTTAACACCCCAAGATTCCCCCCGTAACCCGCAGAAAACCGTGTGGATAACCCAAAAACACATCGCCAAACACAATCAAAAAACGCAAAGCAGCTTGATTTCACATCCCCGCCGCTTACATCCCTAATGGCAAAACAAAAACAGACACAGGAGCCATATCATGACCGTATTAGCAACCGAACAAGCATCCGCCACAGCAGGACGAGGCGGCAAAGCCACCTCACAAGACGGCAAAATCGACTTAGAATTATCCGCGCCCGGTTCAAACGGCCCAGGCACAAACCCCGAGCAACTTTTTGCCGCAGGATATTCCGCATGCTTTGGCGGCGCAGTCATGTTGATTGCGAAAAACGAAGGACATAAGCTAGACACAAATGCAGTCACGGTTGATACAACCATCCGCCTGCATAAAGAAGATGATAAAGGCCTGTTTATTGACGCAACACTGAATGTGACAATCAATGGCGTCGATCAGGATGAAGCCGAATCCTTGGTACTTAAAGCACACGAAATGTGCCCCTATTCAAAAGCACACGCGGCAATGTTGATGTCACCCTCAAAGTAGACGGACAAGCGCTAAAAGCAGCCGCCTAGCCCTCACCCTTAAGGAATCCCACGGCGCGCCAATTCATCGGCGCGCTCATTCCCTGGATCACCAGCATGCCCCTTCACCCAGTGAAAGCTAACATCATGCGCATTCACCGCCTCATCAATCGCCATCCATAAATCTTGATTCTTAACAGGCTTCTTCGCCGCCGTTTTCCATCCCCGCGCCTTCCAGCCCTCAATCCACTCCGTAATGCCCTGCATCACATATTTGCTATCGGTATAAAGCTCAACCTTCGTCTGCTTCTTAATCGCACCAAGCGCCTCAATCACCGCCATCATCTCCATGCGGTTATTCGTGGTCTCTGGCTCACCACCAAACATCTCTTTCTCATGTCCATTCCACATAAGCAACGCACCCCAACCACCCGGCCCGGGGTTCCCGCTACATGCACCATCGGTGTATATAGTAATGACATCAGACATAAACATAACCTCTCTCTAGGCTTACGGGCCGAGACACTTGGCGCGAAGCAACACAGTTGCGTGCGCCCACAAGCCCGAGCAGCCTCGCTGCGCAGGGCGAAAAAAGCCCGGGGTTCCCGCTACAAGCACCATCGGCATAAATCGTAATCACCTTATCGCCCATACTTACTAAGCCTTAATCAACGCCAAAAACGCCGCCTCATCATCACAAGCATGCAAATCCGCGGCGCTCACTTTCACCCCGTATTGCGCCGCCAAACGCTCATATTTCGGCAAGCGCGACGCAAACAACTTCGGAAACACCCACGCCGAAAAATCATTCGGCACAATCGCGCCAACATCAACATCCTTCTCCGCGCAATACGCATCAAGCCACCCATCAAACAACGCAGGCGGAAAATATAACGGTTTCGGATATTCAACCGCCCGCGCAATCACCTCCCGATGGCTCTCCTCATCTGTCTCAATATAAACAAGCTTGCTCTGCGCCGCCACGCGCTCAATCAAATCCTCATCTTCAATCTCACAAAAACTGCCCGTAGAATCATTAACAAGCCGCCCCGCATCCATCGGCATCTCACGCAGCGCCGCCATCTCCGCATCAATATAAATACGCTGCCTGCGCTTAAACTCTTCAACAGTCAATCCGCCCAAGGCTTGATCGCCGACCTGCCCAACAAATTCCGACAACGCCGAAAGATCATCAACCGCCACATCAATCTCAAGCCGCTTGGCAATCTCATAATCAATCGAATAATGGCTCCATCCCCACGTCACCAGCTTTTGCGAAAAATGCGTCTTCCCCGCACCCGACATACCCAATAATGTAATTGCCTTCATCATGCCGCACCTTGCTCTTGCGCATCCTTCAAAATACGCGGAATCTTAAAATTCACATTCTCTGTCGTAATGGAGACCTCACGAATGGTTACGTCAAAACGCTCCCGCGCCGCCGCAATCACTTCATCCACCAAAATCTCGGGCGCACTGGCTCCCGCTGTAACGCCCAAAACATCAACCCCATCCAGCCAAGCCCAATCAATATCCGCCGCCCGTTGCACCAGCATCGACTTATCGCATCCATGCAACGCACCAACCTCAACCAAACGATTAGAATTGGACGAATTCGGCGCGCCAATCACAATCAACGCATCCGCTTCCTCGCCAATCGCCTTCACCGCCGCCTGACGGTTTGTGGTCGCATAACAAATATCTTCCTTTTTCGGCCCCGCAATATTCGGAAACTTCGCCTGCAACGCCGCCACAATCTCCGCCGTGTCATCCACCGAAAGCGTGGTCTGCGTACAATACGCAAGCGCATCCTCGTCATCCACGACAAGGGTGGCAACATCATCCACCGTCTCAACCAACAAAACCGCCCCATCAGGCAATTGCCCCATCGTTCCGACAACTTCGGGATGCCCGGTATGCCCAATCAAAACAATCTGCCGCCCAAGTTTATGATAACGCTCCGCCTCCATATGCACCTTACTCACAAGCGGACATGTCGCATCAATGTAAAACATGTTCCGCGCCTCGGCGTTCTCGGGAACGCTCTTGGCCACACCATGCGCCGAAAATATAACGGGACGCCTATCATCGCCTACATCCGGTGGTATTTCCGATAATTCCTCAACAAAAACCGCGCCTTTATCACGCAATGAATCCACAACAAATTTGTTATGCACAATCTCGTGACGCACATAAACCGGCGCACCATATTTCTCAAGCGCACGCTCAACGATCTGGATCGCCCGATCCACCCCCGCGCAAAATCCACGCGGCGCTGCCAACAAAATTGTCAATTTTTTCAATGGTGGTCTTTTTGTATCCATAGCTTGCTTTTTAACGCCTCATCGGCTCAAATGTTTATCGATAAATTACTTAGCACTGGGACGCGCCAAATGAAACCTTTTGTAAAACTTTTGAACATCAGTCCGCTCGCTCTCGCCGTCATCATGACACTCAGCGCCTGCGAAACTATGGAAGGCATCAAACAAGATATCAGCAGCATAGATTTCAGCAACCTAACAACCGCCTCCAGCATCACAAAAGATAGCGAAGCGCAGTTCCTCACCGATGCAGATTGCCCCACCGTTAAAATCGTATCCGACCTCAGCCGCCTATACGAATTCAACGACAACCAGGCCATGCTCACTAAAAACCTAGAATCATCGGTCCAGATGCTCGAAACCAACAGCACCTGCACCTATAACGAGCGCAGCGTCACCGTCGACCTCAAACTCGAATTTGATGGAGAGCTTGGGCCAAAAGGACGCAGCGCCGCCAATGAAAAACCATTCTTCTCCTATCCGTTTTTCGTCGCCGTCACAAACGCCAACGGAAAAATTCTGGCCAAGGAAATCTTCGCCGCATCCATGACCTACGACCCTGGCCAAAACAACCAAACCTATTACGAAACCCTACGACAAATCATCCCCGCTGACACCCGCGCACAAGGCGCAGGATACAAAGTCATGATCGGCTTCCAACTCGCACAGGATCAGCTCGAATATAACCGCAAAGTCCTCGCCGCCGAAGCACTCGCCGCGCAACAAGTCGAACTCATGCGCCTCGAACAAGAACGCCTAAAAGCCCTGCAGGAAAAAACGCAAGCCGAAAAAGTCGCCAAGGCAACCCAAACCCCCGTCCCGCCAGTCAAAGTAACGACTCAAGCGATTGAAAAACCAACCACAACGGCAACAGGGTCCCCCGAACCCATCGTCGCCCCCACAACAACCCGCGCCGGGCCATTCGACATTTTCAAAACGGATCAATAAACCGCATGACCTTTGACCTCGACACACTCTGGAACGGTGAACGCGACGAACATATGGACGTCGTGCAAAAAACCTTCGCCACCTTAAAAATAGAATTCGCCGCAACCCTCGATGCCTGCGTCACTGCCATCCAAAACGGCCATAAAATCATCTTCTTCGGCAATGGCGGTAGCGCCGCAGATGCCCAACACCTAGCCACCGAACTCACAATCCGCTTCATCAAAGACCGCCCCCCAATCGCCGGCCTCGCGCTCACAACCGACACCTCCGCCCTCACTGCCGCAGGAAACGACTACGGTTTCGCATATATCTTCTCCCGCCAAATCGAGGCGTTAGGCAACAAAGGCGACGTCGCCATCGGCCTCTCCACCTCCGGCAACTCCCCGAACGTTCTAAACGCCCTAAAATCCGCAAAAGACAAAGGGCTCACAACAATCGGCCTCACCGGAAAAGACGGGGGCGCCATGAAAACCGCGTGCGATATCGCCCTCATCATCCCATCCGATACCACCGCCCGCATCCAGGAAATGCACATAACCCTCGGTCACCTCCTCTGCGGTGCCTTGGAACAAAAACTCGGCCTCGCATGATTGCGCGTCTAAAAACGACAAAACCCTGCATATTATCGTAAATGAAGTCTTGAGGAAAAGCCCAACCTCGCCTAATATACTGCTTTCGATAAGGATTAATAATGACTCAGAATGCCGCTCTCGACACACTTTCATTCGAACAAGCCCTCGGCGAATTAGAATCCATCGTCCGCGGCCTTGAGGCGGGCGAAACCGAGCTAGAAAAATCTATTCACGCCTATGAACGCGGCATCGCCCTCAAAAAACACTGCGAATCCAAACTCAAAGACGCTCAGGCCAAAATCGAAAAAATCACCGTCAACGCCGATGGCTCCCTATCAACACAGCCATTAGACGCGGAATAACATATATGAACCTCGCCATAAGAAACGTTTTTCAAACTTACTTTGTTTCTGGCGAGGCACAAGGCGCGACCCGTATTCTTATACGCTAGCGATGCAGTAACAAAGCCAGAGACAAAAGCCAGAGATAAAAGAAGGAAGAAAAAAATGCCATCACCCCGCGACGCCTCCCCCGAACTTCAAGCCGCAATGGACGAAGTCACACAAGCCGTCAACCGCACGATTGAACGCCTCCTTCCCGATACCGACCTGCCCGAGGCACCACTCTATGACGCCATGCGCCACGGCACGTTAAACGGTGGCAAACGCCTTCGCCCGTTCCTCGCTATCCACTCCGCTTTCCTCTTCAATGTTGATTCCGCCCGCGCCCGCCGCGTCGCCGCCGCCATTGAATTTATGCACTGCTACTCGCTCATCCACGATGACCTGCCCGCCATGGATGACGCATCCCTGCGCCGAGGCCAACCCACAGTCCACAGAGAATATAACGAAGCCACTGCCATCCTCGCGGGTGACGCGCTCCTCACACTTGCATTCGAAGTCCTCGCAGACCCCGAAACCCATCCCGACCCGCATGTTCAATGTGAATTGGTACGCACCCTCGCAATCGCAGCGGGCGGACACGGCATGGTCGGCGGACAAATGCTCGACCTCATCGCCGAAGATGACGACGTAGAATTCGACGCTGGCGAAATCTCACGCCTTCAACGCATGAAAACAGGACAGCTCATGGCCTTCGCATGTGAAGCTGGCGCAATCCTCGGCAAAGCAAGCGAACCACAACGCCGCGCCCTACGCAATTACGCCTACGATCTCGGCCTCGCCTTCCAAGTCACCGATGACATCCTCGACGTCGAAGCCGACCCACAAGACACCGGAAAAGACACCGGAAAAGATGAAGCCGCAGGCAAAGCAACCTTCGTCTCCACAATGGGTAAAGAAGCCGCAAAATCACGCGCCGAAATGCTCGCCGCCCAATCAAAACGCCACCTAAAAATATTCGAAGGCCGCGCAAAAATGTTGGAAGAATTAGCCGATTACGTCCTAGAACGCCGCGCCTAAAACGCGACGCACTTACATCGGAATTTTAAGCATTGTAGAAACCTTTTTTCGAAAGTCTTCGAACGAAAACGGCTTGCATATATACCCTGTAACATCCGCATTCTTTGCAACAAGCACGGAATCCTTGTCTGCACGCGCCGTGACCATCAAAAACGGTAATATGGGATAAGCCTGCCGAACATCTTTCAACAACCCTATGCCCGTTTTGTTCGGCATATTCCAATCACATACAATAAGCGACAACACATCTGGATGATCATCCAGATACTCCAAGGCCTTAACCCCATCCGTAGCCTCTTGAATATTAGAAATGCCCATCTCCCTTAGCATGCCTTTGATAGCAGTTCGAACATTTACATCATCCTCAACCAATAAAACATTGGTTTCATTCATATCTACATCCATAAACAACCCACCTATTCTTTGCTTTTTTCAACAATCGGGAAATACAGTGAAAAAACCGTTCCCTTCCCAACAATGCTATTAACAACGGTGCATCCACCATGCTGCTCCACCAACGCATAAACCGTCGGTAATCCCAATCCTGTTCCCTCACTAATATCTTTTGTCGAAAAGAAAGGATCAAAAATCTTGCTCTGAATATCCGGGTCTATCCCACACCCTGTATCTTTAATATCAACACGCAAGGCCACCTCATGCGGCGCTTCTGGAATAACATCCAAGGCTAAGGAAATATCTATAGCGCCCTGATTATCCATCGCCGCAGACGCGTTATTGAGCATGTTGTAAAATATCTGATAAAAGCCGGTTCTATTCACATTGATATATATGGCTTCATGATTGTCCGTCTCAACATCAAAAGAAACATTAACAACAACACTCGACGGAAGAACATCAGTACTAAACTTGATTGCGTCTGGCAGGATCTTAAACGCATCAAGCGCCTCATACTCCAAGCTTTTCTCACGCGCAAAAATCAAAACATTGTTAATAATGCCCTGCGAATGCTCTGTGCTGTTCATGATTGTCTTCATATATTCATAATGCGTTTCATTCCCACTTTCCTTGAGCCCCTCCAAAATAAACCCACCAAGCCCGACAACAGGCTGCATTGAATTATTAATCTCATGCGCCAAACCGCTGGCCAAACTACCAAGGGCGATCATCTTCTCGTGACGAATACGCTCCACCTTATGCGCCTTTAAATCACGGTTAGCCTGATAAAGCCTTTTCATCAATCGTCTAACCATCAACACATGCCGCACCGCACTCACCGAACCGGCAATCAAAAGCGCAAAAACAAGAGAAAAAAGCTCATCCAGCTCCCACCCTTCATGCGCGCGGGTGTATTTAAACCACCATTCAAAAAAATCCGTAAAAATTAAAAATGCGGAACATACAATAAAAATAGACGCTGCAATCAACAGCTCTAAATAAAAATCTCTTTTACGGCCTCGCTTAATCATGATTGCTCCATCGTGAACGCATGAAAATCCCACGTCACTTACCCTTCACCTTCATTATATGCTCATCTATTATTATACCGTTTTTTGCGCTCATTTAGTACTTTTAAAAACACAAACATCCCATTGAATTCATTGATTAATAAATCACTGCAAACCACACAAAATTCTCCCACTAGAAAAACCCACGCTAAGAACAGACCACCCCACTCTCCCCACCTCATCTTTTCGATAAGAGAAGATAACTCTTTTATTAAAAAACTTTGCTTTTGCCCCCTAAATAGCTGTAAAAAGAGCAGATCATGGAAATTGCAAAAGACACAAAGACACAAGACAAAGCCCTTCCCGCCACCACCAAATTGCTGGACAGCATCAACACGCCCGCTGACATAAAGCCCCTCAGCGACGCCCAAATCCAACAACTCAGCAACGAAGTCCGCGAAGCCACAATCGAAGCCGTCTCCAAAACCGGCGGCCACCTTGGCGCAGGGCTCGGCGTAGTCGAACTCACCACCGCCATCCACGCCGTCTTCAACACCCCCAAAGACAAGCTGATCTGGGATGTCGGCCACCAATGCTACCCGCACAAAATCCTCACAGGCCGCAAAGACAAAATCGACACCCTGCGCAAAGGCGGCGGCCTGTCAGGCTTCACCAAACGCAGCGAGAGCGAATACGACCCCTTCGGCGCAGGCCACTCCTCCACCTCCATCTCCGCAGGGCTAGGCATGGCCGTCGCCTCCACCCTAACCGCAAAAGACAACCACGTCATCGCAGTCATCGGCGACGGCGCAATGAGCGCAGGCATGGCCTTCGAAGCCATGAACAACGCAGGCGCAAACAAATCCCGCCTCATCGTCATCCTCAACGACAACGAAATGTCCATCGCCCCACCCGTTGGTGCGTTTGGCCGCTACCTCACAAAACTCGTCAGCTCGAACGCCTATATCAACGCCCGCGAGTTCGGCAAAAAAGTCACCGACCACCTGCCCGGCCCCCTCCGCCACGCCGCCAAACGCGCCGAAGAAGGATTGCGCGTCGCCGCAGGCGGTGGCTCATTCTTCGAAGAAATGGGCTTTTACTACATCGGCCCCGTCGACGGCCACAACATGGAACAACTCCTCGCCGTCCTGCGCAATGCCCGCGACCGCACCCACGAAGGCCCCGTCCTCATCCACGCCCGCACCCAAAAAGGCAAAGGCTACATCCCCGCCGAGCGCGCCACAGACAAAATGCACGGCGTCAAAAAATTCGACGTCATCACGGGCGACCAAGTCAAATCCCCAAAAGGCAACCCAAGCTACACCGCCATCTTCGCCGACCAACTCATCAAGGAAGCCGACAAAGACGACGCAATCATCGCGATCACCGCCGCCATGCCCGACGGTACAGGGCTGGATAAATTTGCCGCCGCGCACCCCACCCGCATGTTCGATGTCGGCATCGCCGAACAACACGCCGTCACCTTCGCCGCAGGGCTCGCCGCCGAAGGCCAAAAACCATTCGTCGCGATTTATTCCACCTTCCTCCAACGCGCCTATGACCAAATCATCCATGATGTGGCCATCCAAAACCTGCCCGTGCGCTTTATGATCGACCGCGCAGGATTGGTCGGCGCAGATGGCGCAACCCACGCAGGAAGCTTCGACATCGCCTTCCTCGGTTGCCTCCCCAACATGACCCTCATGGCCGCAAGCTCCATCGAAGAACTTCAGGCCATGACCACATTCGCCGCCCAATACAACGAAGGCCCCATCGCCCTAAGATACCCACGCGGCGAAGGCACGTTTGACCCGTCAAAAACAACACCCATCGAATTGGGCAAAGGGCGCATCGTGCGCGAAAGCAAAGCCAAAAAGACCGCCATCCTAAGCTACGGCACACGATTGGAAGAAGCCCTAAAAGCCGCCGAAGAGATCGACGCAACCGTCGCCGATGCCCGCTTCGCCAAACCAATCGACGAAGCCCTGATCGAACACCTCGTCGAAACCCACGAGACACTCATCACAATCGAAGAAGGCTCAAACGGCGGCTTCGGCGCATATGTGCTCGAACACCTCGCCCGCAAAGACCTCCTCGGCGAAGCCAAAATCAAACCCCTAACCCTCCCCGACACCTTCCTAGACCACGACGATCCGAAGGTGCAGTATGAAAAAGCGGGATTGGTTGACGGGGATATAACTAAATTTTCAATTTAGATTCTCTTTGTGTTTAAGAGCGGATCGAGATGGAGCCTCTTTTATAGGCAGGCGTATTCTAAGGCCATTAAAGCGCCAGTACTCAGAATCCCGCAAGGTGCTGTCAACACTAATAGAATAATCTTTTGCAGATATCCTAACGAGGCCCCTGTCAAAAAGTGTATGTATATCTGAGCGCAGCAAAATTCCATTAGATAGCTCATTAGTTTCTTCGCCATTATATGGAGCTATATGTGCCGCTTCCAAAACCACAGACGCTTTAGATGCAGTGATAGCACATTTTCCTTCATATATTTCCAATAAACCATTACGAAATTTTGGTTGACCTTGTCGCTGTCTAATTGCGGCTAAAACAATTTTTCTAGCGTCTTCTTCGCTCCTAGGTTGATAATCAGATTCAAAGTTTTGCTGAGCATTATCGCCAAGCCCAGTGAATTCTCCACTGGCAAAAGAGATATCTGTTAAATTTAAAAGAAAGCTACCAGCAGCATCGTTTAACGCAAAACAATATCCCTCATTCCTTTTTCCTTCGTGGGTAAAAGGCCCATATTTATCTGGAAGTAATTCTTTTATATCATCAAAGAAATCATCAATGCTTAACTCATTACTTAACGGCTTATAGGACACTTCCACATAGTACCCCTCACCGCTCCATTGTTTAAAATCGTGAAGTGCCGGCCTAATAGACGGAGTTTTCAAAACCTTAGCAACAGCTGTCAATTTTCTTTTTACAGAAATAAAAGCAACGTCTCCAACAGCCATTTCTCCAAGCCTCTCCCAATGATTCTGAGACCTGCCGCCTTTCCCCTTCATAGGTGCCCAAAAATAGTTACCGAGCATCCCATTTGATATTTTTAACGTTTCACCATTTTTTAATTGATAAGAATTTTGTTTATTGATCCAAAAAAACTGCATTTATACTCCCCTTCTAAGAAATCAAAATAACACACGTGTAAGTAGAATATAAACAATATTGACAAAATAAGAATAAAATCCTATTATATACGCTAGTCGTTTGGGTTTTCAACCTGACGAGGCGCAAACGACAGGCGGCATATTGCATACCGCCCCAAACACTCAAAAAAGAGTGCAGCAACACAGTCAGGGCGAAAAGGCATCGACGACACAAAACCCCAACCCATCCATTACATCCCTTAAAGCCTCCCTCGAAGACACCTTCGTCATCAGCGGCCATGACCCCGCCATCCTCAACAAACAGGCCGAATTGCTCGACCGCCTCTTCACCGCCATCATTGATGAACAGGTCGCACCGAAAATCGCGATCCGCACCTATGACGCGTCGGTCGCGCAAGGCTGGCTGGCCTTTGCGTTAAAAATTCAAAAGCAATGCAACGACACCCTAAAATCCCGCGCGGCCATCGATTACATGCACGACTTAAGCAACCGCATTACCCCCCTCCCCCACTATATCGAAAAACAAAAAGAAGGATCATAGCTTTTGCGAAAGAAAACAAAGGGTTGGAGCGATGAACGCCGCGCAAAACAAGCCGAAACCATCCGCAAAACCCAACCATGGAAAACCACATCCGGCCCCAAAACCGAAAGCGGCAAAGCCGCGACCAGCCAGAACGCCCTAAAATCCGGCCTCCACACCGCGGAGATCAAAGCGCTAAAATCCGTCCTACGCCTCCAAAAAACCTATCTCAAGCTATGGAGCCAAAAGTGATAAAAGACAAAACGCCCATTCCCCATAGACATAAAAAGCCGAAAAAACCCCGCAATATCACGTGCTTTATTTTGTCACCAACGACAAGGCGCGCAGCCTATAAAAACACTAGGCATAGCGTCAAAATCGTCTAAACTCACACCAATGACAAAATTACCCAAACCAACAATCGTGATTTTCGACATGGACGGCACCACGGTGCGGCATTTGAACCCGCGTATGTTGGGCATGATGGAATGGCTCGACGATACCGCCTTCAAAATCTCGCGCCTGTGGATGTGGCTATTTGCCCGCCGCGCGAAAGGGCCAATCCTCCTGCCGCCGCCCGATGAGCCGGTCAAACCCGCAAAATCCATCATCGTGCATAAAGCCATCCACAAACTTCGCCGCAAGGATTTGGAATTGCTCGTCGAACCCTGCCCCGGCATTTATTCCGTGCTCAGCTTCCTAAAACGCCACAACATCCCCATGGCCCTCGTTAGCAACGGCCTCGGCAAGGGCTATGGCAATGATATTGTTGAGACATTCGGCCTGAACGAATATTTCCCCGTCACCATTTTCCGTGAAGATATCAAAAAATCCAAACCCCATCCCGAACCGCTTTTAATGGCTCTGCGTGAGCTAGACGTGGAAACGACGGGCGATCAGGTTATATGGTATATCGGGGATCGTCATAAGGATGTGACCGCCGTGTATAACGCGAAAAAGCACGTCGCCCCTGCCAAAATCGTACCCATCGCATATGCCGTAAACGCCGCCGTCGCGGCCATCGAAAAAGGCTACGGCCCTGACCACATCCTGATGAGCTACCAAGATGTCTATATCGTTCTCAAGGAATTGTTTACTCGACCTGAAGGCGTTCCATCACCATAAAGTCATTCGGTCTGCTGACCTGCACCGCCGCATCGTTCAATGGCCCAAGCCACTCAAACAACGCCGCATTCTGCTTCGCCAAACCACCAAGCACCGCCTGCCCCTCGATTAATTCAAGGAAGTGCTGCAACGCCGTTTTCGGCTCTGGCATAATAACAACATTCAAATCATTACGATCATCCTTGCCTATTTGCTTGGCGACATAATCAAGCGCATCATTCAAACCACCAAACTGATCCGCCAAACCAATCTCAACCGCGCGCTTGCCGCTCCAAACGCGTCCTCCAGCAATCGCATCAACCGCCTCCGGCGTCATCTTACGACCTTTCGCAACCCGAGAGACAAATCCATCATAAACCGCATCCAACATCGCATTGATGCGCTCGGCTTCCGATTTTGAAAACGGCGTATTGATCGACCACATGCCGGAATTTTGCCCCCATTTCACGCCTTCCCAATTCACATCAAGCGTATCAAACAATCCATCAAACGCGAATTTCCCGCCGACAACACCAATCGACCCCGTAATCGTCGACGGCATCACAAAAATCCGATCCGCATACGCCGAAATCCAATATCCTCCAGACGCCGCCGTTGCGCCCATGGAAACAATCACCATCTTCCCCTTCGCCTGCGCACGTTCGATACTACGAAGTATACTCTCCGACGCGACCGGCGATCCACCCGGGCTGTCTACGCGCACAACAATCGCCCGCACATCCTCATCATCCGCCGCATTCAAAATCGCAGGCGCAATATTTTCCGCCGCCGCCACACCAGACGTTCCAGGAATTCCGCCGCTATCCGCATTTTGCACAATCGCACCGACAACATAGATCAATGCCACTTTCGACGCTTTCTTCGAGCCACTTTTATGCGCGCTGCTATCACCTGCATAGCGCTGCAGCGTCACGAACAGATCGTCATCCGCCTCACGATCGCCCTTCACCGCTTCTTTCACATTGCCGATCAACACGTCCGCATAATCCAAATGCGTCACCAATCCAGCAACCTGCGCTTCCTCCGCCGTAAACAATCCCTTATTCACCAGCGAATTAAACTGCGCCTTATCAATACCCATATTCTTAGGCGCGGTATTGAGGATATCATCGCGAATATCACCGATCAGACGTGAAATCGTCTCACGGTTTTCTTTCGACATTTTCGAATCCGTCAAATTCTCATACGCCGTTTTGTAATCCTTACGTTGAAAGAAATTCGGTGTAATCCCAATACGGTCAAGTGTTTTACGCATAAACGGCATCTGCGCATTCGCGCCCGTAATGGTCACAATGCCCATCGGCTGCATCCAGATTTGATCAAAATTGGAAATAAAAGAATACGCACCAACACCGCGCGCAGCCTCACCATATGACGAGGAATACACATACGCAAATTTCCCGCTCGCCTTAAACGCATCAAGCGCCTGATTCAGCTCATAAACCTGCGTAGTCCCTAATTCCGCTGCGCTCATGCGCGCAACCATGCCCTTCACACGATCATCCGAAGATGCACGGTAAAGCGCATCAATCGTTTGCTTCAAGGTCAATTTAGGCTGGTCAAATGCATCCGAAAGCCCCTTCGCCGCATGCACCTCATCAAGCGATCCATCAAAATTGAGATAAAGCACAATCTCCTCAGGCAAGCTTTCCGTATCTTTCGCCGCCAACGTCGCAGGAACAATGATAAGAAGAACGATAACCGTTTGTATCAAAACAAAAAACCCAAGAACCATCGCAGTACGCTTGAGCGCGCCCCAAATCAACGGCAGAATCTTCCATTCCATTTTGGGTTTGGTCACCTCTTTGGGAAGGTTTTGAGCATATAGAGGGCGATGTTTAAAATTTTTCGGCATAATGACTCAGACTTTAAAGAGATAAAGAACAGATGAAAGGCTTTTTATGCATAAAGACAATTTATTTCAACGATAAAAACTTTTACACATCATCTTTATTTCTAATCTTAAACAAAAAGTCTTTAACAGATGCCCTTAAATTATCGCCTTGCTCAACCAGGTTATCTGATGCCGCGCGAACATTCTCAGCGGAATGCGCACTCTCATTAGCCGCCTCCTGAACCGCTTCAATATTTTTTGTCACCTCGCCCGTGCTGCGGGACGCCATTTGAATATTGCGGCTAATCTCTTCCGTCGCGCTATTTTGCTCTTCGACAGCGGAGGCAACAGTCGTGGTTTTCTCATTAACAGTTTCAATTTGCAAAATAATGCTCTCGACACTTAGCACAGTCTCTTTAGAACTGCCCTTAATTTGGTCCATAATATGAGCAATTTCTTCCGTCATCTTCTGGCTTTCATTGGCAAGGTTTTTCACCTCAGACGCAACAACAGCGAACCCTTTGCCTGCATCCCCTGCTCGCGCCGCTTCAATCGTTGCATTCAACGCAAGTAAGTTTGTTTGCTCTGCCACATCGTTAATCGATTGAATAACACCATCGACACGTGCAACGGCTTGTTGGAGATGATGTAAATTAGATTGAGACGTTTTCGCCGCATCCGAACATAACAATGTAGTTTTCGCTGTATCGCTCACATTGCGGGAAATTTCCTGAATCGATGCGGAAAGCTCCTCAGCAGCAGAAGCGGAAGAGTTAACCAACCCCGATGATTCCATTGAGGCTTGCGCAACATGTGAGCTTTTTTGTGATGTTGCCTGCGCAGACTCAGCAAGCTTACTGGACATGCCCTGCATATCCTGAGATGTTTTGGCAACCATCGCAACAATTTCACCGACCTGCTCTTCAAACTGATCCGCAAACGCGTTCATAACACGCTTGCTCTCTGCATCTTGTTTTTCCTGTAAAAGAAGCTTTTCTTTTTCTGCATGCGTTGCAAGCTCCAACGCATTATTAGCCTCGTCTATAGCCTCTTGCAAAGACACGTCTTTGAGCTTGCCATCATAGATGACTTTCAACAAAATTGCCGTCTCAACCACCACGATGACGGCATGAAAAAAAACCCGACCAAAATTTCCACCATCGGGAAAGATGATTGACGGTAAAAAATAATTCAAACTCAAATGATGAACCGCAATTGCAACAGCCCCAACAAGTACAACACGCAACGATTTAAACCCAACAAGTATCGCAAGCGTTGCAAAGAAATACATATGTGCATCAATTTGCCATGGATGTCCTTGCAATGCGAAAACCATAACCGCAGGAAGTCCAACAATACTCAGCGCGATCATATCACGGCCAATTGCAGTATTACTGAAAATCGTATAAGAAAAAAGGGCAAATGCGCAGAGTCCAGCAAAGGCAATAAGCGGCGTAACAATTGATATGCCAAGAAGAAACTTCAACCCCAAAAATACGATAAGGTTTGCAAAAACAAACGCCACCATAATCCTATGGAATTTCATAACCTCTTGAGGGTTATCTGTTTTTTCTGTAGGCATGGGCGATCCTTATCAGACGATACCGTTTAAATTATTTCAGAGGAACGCAATGGTGTCTTATCTTCTATATAGCATCCACCAGGAATAATCGCTGAAAAAGTGAGATTATCGCGTGTTATGCGCATTTTTTTAAGAAATGACTTTTGCGAAGAAAAGACAATGTAAACATTTTCCGATACACCTTGACGAACAACAATACCGCCAGCATTGGCAATCTGTTGGAAACGGCTTATACGGTTATCATCATTCGTAAAAAAAACAGTATATTGGTTTTCACTTCGGCTGATGTTATCCGCGCTTGGCCATATAAAAAACATGATTATAAAAATGTTTACGATAGCGATAAGAAGCGCACTCGAAAGAGCGCTTAAAACATTCATATATTTTAAATTTTTAAAATTTTTTGGCATAATTCGGCATAATAAGCACAGATTTTAGAGAGTTAAAAAGAGATGAAAGAGTTTTATGCGCCAAGTATGGCTTTATTCTAGTAAAAAAAGTTATGCCCTGCTTCGGATAGAATGTTTTCACACTTTGCTAAAAACTCTTCGCCTTCTTTATCCGGCGCATGCAAAAACTCAAACTTAATGACGATGGTTCTGATATCAGTTTGTTGGCAATGTTCATATATTTCACCAGATTCTATAAAAGCCAGATACGTATTTAACTTTTCTTGTATAAGATAGAGATGCTCATTACATCCCCACTCAAGAGCACTTGTAGCAGTAAGAATACATTGATCCCCACTTACCGAAATAAAGTCCACAAGATTTGTCTGCTCAACACCCATATCTTGTACAACATCAAAGGTTTTGAGCTTTATGACGAAGCCAGTGATCGGCCAATACGCATGCCATCATCGCCTCAACAACAGGAGTGCCGCGAAGGCCAACACAAGGGTCATGGCGGCCTTTTGTGACGATATCCGTTTCGTTTCCGTCTTTATCAACCGTCTTTACAGGGGTAAGGATAGAACTTGTTGGTTTAAACGCAACGCGCGCAACAATATCCTGACCACTTGAGATACCGCCAAGAATACCACCCGCATGATTAGATTGAAAACCATCGCCGCGAATCTCGTCCGCGTTTTCAACGCCCGATAACATCGCCGCATCAAAGCCCGCGCCGATCTCCACGGCCTTAACCGCGTTAATGCTCATCATCGCCTTAGCGATATCGGAATCAAGTTTGTCGTATACGGGTGCGCCAAGCCCCGCAGGAATGCCGCTCGCATGCACTTCAACAATCGCCCCTGCCGATGATCCATCTTTCCGAACCTTATCAAGGAAATCCGCCCATTGCTCGGCGACATCATTATTTGGACACCAAAACGGGTTTTGATCAACATGATCCCAATTCCAGCGATCATCATCCGAAGTAAAGGGAAGCTTTTGCGTGCCCACCTGAACGACAGCAGCACGAATTTTAACGCCTTCACCAATTTGTGAAGACAAAACTTTGCGCGCAACCGCGCCCGCTGCAACACGGCTCGCCGTCTCACGCGCGGATGATCGCCCACCGCCGCGATAATCGCGCATACCGTATTTTTCGTGATAGGTATAATCGGCGTGACCGGGGCGAAACTTGTCTTTGATATCGCCGTAATCTTTTGATTTTTGATCTTGATTGCGAATAAGCAACCCAATCGGCGTCCCTGTTGTTTGCCCTTCAAAGACACCGGATAGAATTTCAACCGTGTCGGGCTCTTTGCGCTGCGTCGTATGACGGCTCTGCCCCGGTTTGCGGCGATCAAGAAACCCTTGAATAAACGCCTCGTCTATCGCGATACGCGGCGGAACCCCGTCCACAACCGCACCAATCGCCGGCCCGTGAGATTCCCCAAAGGTCGTATACTGAAATAATGTTCCAAATCTGTTTCCACTCATGATGCTGTTTTAACACGCAGATCACGGGATGCACAGAGGGTTTTTGCGTAAAATCACTATTCTTGTGCGTGCATGAATGCGAGCGCGTCACTCACCACACCGTCTTTATCATCATAAGCCCAGCTAAACGCCGATATGATACCTGTATGATCAAGATTGGGATAAGTCTTAGCCTCAATCGTCACATCCAGTCCCTTCGCCGCTTTCATCACGTTATCGACATTAATCTGCCCAACAACGCTGTCCTGCTCTCCACGCAAGAGATACATCGGCGGCGCGGCGGCGCTGATGAATGTGCCGACCTGCATCTGCGGATAGTTTTCAGGCGGCCCGAACATATCGATCAAATCCGGCTCTTCGGGTTCAAAATGATATGGCCCCGCCAACCCGACAAAGCTTGTGATGATATCGGTGGATTTTTGATGCCCCGCCAAATACCGCGCATCCGTGGCAATCAAAGCCCCCATATGCGCCCCCGATGAATGCCCCATCACATGCAGGCGATCAGGCGAGCCGCCATAATCGGCTATATGATCGTGAACCCACGCTAGCGCCGCCGTGGGATCCTCCATCATCTCGGGGAATTTCACATTTGGATATTTACGGTAATCAGGAATAACCGCCACATACCCCGCGCTCGCCAAACGTGATCCTACGAATTTATATTGCTCTTTATCGCCATCCGTCCAACGCCCGCCATGAATAAAGAACACAACGCCGCGCGGCGCATCTGGGTTGGCATCTTCGGGGATATAAATATCCAGCGTTTGCATCTCCCCATCGCCATAGGCAACAGAGGTGACATGCTTATTGCTGTCAAAAACAGTGGGGGCATTCACCGCCGTCAAAGCGATTTTAGTACATGCACCAAGCGCGAGGGCGGAAAGGGTCGATAAGATAATTTTTGATAACTGTTTCATGGCTACACCATCATCTACGCAAGGAGCACTGCCTCTTTTTGAGTGCTGAGCGTGCCTTGCTCGATAATCGCAACGGTCAGGCGGGAAATCGCAACGCGCTTACCCGTGGCTTCTTCAGTGATATCGGTTTGCCACACTTGTGTGCGCCGCCCTGTATGAAGGGGTTTGCACGTGCCGATCACATGCCCCTCGGTTACGGCGCGGATGTGGTTGCAATTGATCTCTAACCCCACCGCGCGATGCGTATCGGGATTTATCGTCATCCACGCGGCAACACTGCCCAGAGTTTCTGACAAAACACAATTCGCCCCGCCATGCAAAATGCCAAATGGCTGTGTCGTGCGTTGATCCACGGGCATCGTCGCCTTAATATAATCCGGCCCGACATCCACAAACTCAAGACCGATATGCGTGCCCATATTGGCATTACGCAACCCTTCAAGCATCTCCAACGTATAGTCTTTGAACCAGATCATATGAGCTTAAGCACCCTCGCCTTTATCTTTCGGCTTCATGCTTTCCAAAAGCGCGGCTGTTTCCGAAACGCTATCTACGGCAAGCATACCAACGGTGTGATAACCGCTATCGACGTGCAAAGTCTCCCCCGTCACGCCAGAACCAAGGTCAGACAGCAAGAACAAACCCGCATTTCCGACATCATCAATCGTCACATTGCGCTTAAGCGGCGCATTATATTCATTCCATTTCAGGATAAAGCGGAAATCACCAATACCGCTCGCCGCCAATGTCTTGATCGGCCCTGCGGAAATTGCATTCACGCGGATATTGTCTTTACCAAGGTCAGCCGCAAGATATTTGACGGATGCCTCAAGCGCCGCCTTGGCCACGCCCATCACGTTATAATGCGGCATCACTTGTTCCGCCCCATAATAGGTCAGCGTGATCAACGATCCGCCATCTTTCATCAACGGCACGGCGCGTTGCGCTACGGCAGTGAAAGAATATACGGAGATATCCATCGTGCGCGCAAAATTGTCGCGTGACGTATTGAGATACATGCCATCAAGCTCGTTTTTATCAGAGAATGCAATCGCATGGACAACGAAATCAATCTCGCCCCACTCTTTCTCAATCGCCGCAAAAGCCTCGTCTATGCTTGATTCATCTGTCACATCACATGGTAAAACAAGAGATGCACCAATTTTCGCCGCCAATGGCTCCACACGTTTTTTTAACGCATCGCCTTGGTATGTGAAGGCAAGCTCCGCGCCGCTAGCTGCTGCGGCTTCTGCAATGCCCCAGGCGATGGAACGATCATTCGCAACGCCCATAATTAATCCGCGCTTACCTTTTAAAAAATTGTTTTCAATCACAATGTGTTACCTTTATTCTTATTTATACTTTAATCCGATATCCTACACATATAACAAACCGCGTCCAGATGACATCTGAAAATAACAAACAAGCCCACAAAAAAAATTCACCCGTTTTGGAGGATGAAGAGCGCGCCCTATTGGTGAGCATGAAGACGCTTATCAATGACGCTGTGCAAGAATTTCATGAATTTAACGCGGCGTTAAATATCACCATAGTTATTGGTGGCAGGCAAGATGCGGATGATGCAATCATTGAAAAACAAAGCGATATCCTCGCGCTTCCGTCCGGCCAAGATATCCAAAACACCTTAAGAAGCAGAATTAGTGAGGACAATTTTACCTCTAGCCTTGCTGCATTGGTAAAAACCAAACATAAAAAGATGATGGGACTTGCCCATGATACACATCATCACGCAGTTTTACTCATCAATGCCTCAAATCACTTAGACATAAAATCATTCGCAGCAGAAATCTACGGAAGTATTTGGAAGGTTTTGAGCATCATCGACGATGAAAAGCGAGGTGTTGAAGAATGCATCGCACGAAATGATAATTTCATCACAGCACATTGGACTGAGATGCAAACAGCATCGCGTAACGTACTAGCCGATATCTTTGCGGGCAGCCTTCTTGAAGCAAAGGGACAAATGGGCGCATTAAAAAACATCGCAAAATCACGCTGCCTTTCAAGTTTAAAAGACTTAAAAAACTATGATGCACGCTTAAACCCATTCCCCATCATGCTAGAAACAGCGCAGATGGTATTTAAAGATTTTGAAGCCTCATCACCCAATACCAACCCCATAACGCAAGCATTAAAAATAACCAGTGAAGTTATTGAAACCATGGATGAAAACACCATCCTACAATGGCAAAACTTTATCGTATCTGCCCAAGAAATGGCGTGGAGCGGTATCTCTATCGCACAGCTATTGGGCGCAGCGATCTATACCAGCGACAGTGTCTACAGCAGAACATCCGCATATATGATCGCCGACATTCTGAACACTGATCCCGCCCCATCCCTTCAATTCCAAGGATATAACGCATTTGCCGATCCGGACACACAGCAACGAAACCACAAGATTGCCTGCCTTGATACGATTGAATATATAGAAAACAGACAGCTCGAAAGGCGAAACCCAAATCCGTTTTTTAAAAACGCAATACATGGATGCCAATATTTATTACAGGGCAAGCCAAACGGATTTTGCGCTCCTGCACTTGTTGCCGTCGGCCTGTCTATTGAGCAAAACCCAGAGATCACAAAAGAAGAAGTTGCAAACATCTTTAGAAGTGAAACAAATGCAACCCCTTGGGAGACAATACTTAATATGCATCGCGACATTATCGCATTAAAAAAACAAGACATAGACGTCGACATAAAAACTATCATCGAAATCCTGCGCCAAGATGAAGACACACGCGATGCGGCGATTTTAATCAAAAAATTATCTGATATGGATATTTCCACGACAGAGCCAAACCAATAAAAAAGGCCGCAAATATATGCGACCTTTTAAAAAACTATAGCTGGTGCGATTAGCTAACCACTTGCCATGTGCCGTCGCTATTTTGACAAGCTTGGCCAACCGCTGTCTCTCTACGGCCATCAACACGAATCTCTTGCTCGTATTCACGGCAATAACGTCCCGCAGTGCTTTTGCCTTCGCGAACCGGAGTGATTGAGCCGGAATGTCCTGATTCAGGGTTGCTCCATGAAATGGTTTCACCAACAGGCGCAGAATGTGCACGCTCGCTTGCGTTCGCCGCATAAACCATATCCGCACGGTCAAGCGAGTTACCGATCTCACTACCGAGCAAGCCACCGATAATAGCGCCCGCACCAGTCGCCCAAAGCTGACCACTACCGCCGCCAACTTTAGAACCGAGCAACCCCCCAACAACCGCGCCGGAAACCGCGCCGATTTTCTGCTTATTACCACTTTGCTGCATCGTTTCACATGCACCGAGGCTGAGCGCCGCGATCATCAGTGGGATTAATAATAAATTCTTCATCACAATACCTTTCGTTTAGTTGCGATTTTTATGTATCGACCTATATTTTACAAACACAGATACAAATCAATTACGCAATGTAATCATAAAACCCTTCGAAAAAAGAGGAAAAAAGATAAAAAATGTCCGATGATATCATTGAAAAATACGGCAAAGACCCATTATCTCTATTCAAACAATGGCTTAACGAGGCCGAAAAAACCGAGATTAATGATGCGAATGCCATGTTTTTATCCAGTGTCGATCCCGATGGTCACCCGTCGGTGCGCACAGTATTGCTCAAAGGTTTCGACGAGCGCGGATTCGTGTTCTACACCAATTTTGAAAGTCGCAAGGGCAAAGCCCTCCTTGCCAATCCTTATGCGGAAACGCTTTTCTATTGGAAATCCTTAGAAAAACAAATCCGCATCAGCGGCCCGGTCGAACAAGTCAGCAACGATGAAGCCAACGCATATTATAACGCGCGACACCGCGTCAGCCGCATCGGCGCATGGGCCTCCAAACAAAGCAGAGAGATGGAACATGCCAACGCCCTCAAAGAACGCGAGGCCGAATTCACCAAAAAATTCGAAAATGTCGAAAACCCACCCCGCCCCGAAAACTGGTCAGGCTTTCGCATCATACCTAAACGTGTAGAGTTTTGGATTGCGGGAGAATTCCGCTTGCATACACGCTTCGTTTATACAAAAACAGAAGATGATAACGCCGCCGACGATTGGAACGTCAACTGGCTATATCCGTAAATAATACCAGAGGAGATTGAGTTCATGAGTGCCGCAAAAAAAGCAGAAACAAACAACCAACAACATTTCAGCGCAGATGTATCGCGCCTTCTCGATATCGTTGCAAACGCGCTTTACACAAACCATGACGTTTTCCTGCGCGAGCTTGTCTCAAACTCCGCCGATGCATGCGACCGCCTTAGATACCAATCCATTGAAAAGCCTGAGTTAATCGCAGATAACCCAAACTTCCGCATCCACATCTTTAAAAACACCGACACCCGCACATTAACCATCTTCGATAACGGCATCGGTATGACCGCCAAAGAATTGGCCGATCATCTTGGAACTATCGCAAAATCCGGCACGGCCAAAATCATGGAAGCCGCAAAAAAATCCGATGATCCGCTCTCGCTTATCGGGCAATTCGGCGTTGGTTTTTACGCATCATATATGGTCGCAAGCCACGTCAAAGTCATCAGCCGCAAAGCGGGCGCAAAAGCGGTGAATGTCTGGTCATCCGATGGCGCAACAGGATTCACCGTAGACAAAGCCACCGCCGATGAAACAGCCCTTCTTGATGGTGATCGTGGCACGGCAATTATTTTGGACATCAAAGATGAGGGCGTTGAATTCCTCATTGATGAAAAAATCAAACAAACAATCGAAACCTATTCCGATCATATCAACGTCAAAATCTTCCTTAACACACCACAAGACACAGATAACGGCCAAGGCAACCCAATCAACAGCGCCTCCGCCATTTGGACACGCTCAAAAAGCGATATCACAGATGAGGAATATTTAAGCTTTTACCGTCACATCACCCACGGCTTTGACGAACCGCTGCTCACGTCACATTGGCGCGCCGAAGGGAAAATCGAATTTTCCGCCCTCCTTTATGTCCCCATGATGCGCCCGTGGGATCTCTATGACCCATCCCGCAAAGACGCGGTTAAACTCTATGTGAACCGTGTGTTTATCTCTGACGGACTTGATGGCCTCATGTATCCATGGATGCGTTTCGTGCGCGGCGTGATCGACAGCTCCGACCTCCCGCTCAACATCTCGCGCGAGAGCCTGCAATTTAATCCCATCATTAGCAAAATCCGCACCAGCGTCACCAAACGCATCTTAAGCGATCTGGATAAACTCAGCCACGATGACTGGCCTGGTTTCATCACATTTTGGGGACAATTTGGCGCAGCCATCAAAGAAGGCCTCTACGACGCTGCCGAGCATCGCGAAGCCCTCTTCAAAATCTGCCGATTCTACTCCACCCATGACAACGGCGATAAATTCACATCACTTGATGAATATGTAGATCGCATGGGCGAAAACCAAAAAGAAATCTACTACATCACCGGCGAGAATTTGGACGCCATCAAAAACTCCCCGCAAATCGAAGGCTTCAAAGCCCGCGGAATAGAGGTCTTATTCTTCACCGACACAATCGATGATTTCTGGCTACAAAACGTTACAAGCTTTAAGGACAAAGATTTCAAATCCGTCACCAAAGGCGACATTGACCTTGGCGACGCCCCCAAGAATGAAAACGACAAAGATGACGAAGCCGACAAGAGCGACCACAAAGACCTGCTCGAGCGTATGAAAAGTATTTTGGAAGACGAAGTCGACAGCGTGCGCATCTCAAAACGCCTGACCGACTCCCCTGTCTGCCTTGTTGCCCCCGAAGGCGCGGTCGATATGAACATGGAACGCGTCCTGAAAATCCACCAAAACTATCAAGGGCAATCAAAACCAGTCCTTGAGATCAACGCAAAACACAGCCTGATCAAAAAATTGGAAACATTAGAACCCGCGAGCGAAAATTTCAGCGACGCGACAAAACTCCTCCTAGACCAAGCCCGCATTATCCAAGGCGAAGCCATCAAAGACCCCTCAGGCTACGCCAGACGCATGGCAAACTTCATGGAGAGAGGGTTGTAGGGGCAAATAGCCTTAACGACTAACGACGATATGGGCGGGCGTTTTCATATGCCCGCTTATCCAAAACAGCAACGGAAACAACACGAAGGTCTTCACCTTTTGTCAGAATTTCAAGAAAGCGCCGATCTTCACCTTTAAAATAAAATTTACAGGGCGTATCACCAACAGGTGAACAGACATCAACCTCTGTAAATCCTTTTTCGTATACGCGCCCCGTAACAAACACCAAATCATCATCCATGGCATGTTCAATAGGCTGCCATCCATCGTTCAAAACAAGCTGGCGTGCCTGCTCATATGGCACATCCAATAAAGGATCGAGCCGTAACGAAGATGGGCTGCACGCCAATAATAAAAACGGAGAAATAGAGGCGATAAATAAAACCAAAGATTTTCTATTAATCATCGTATTACCTATAATTAAATCCGATATTCCAGACAATGGAAGGCATAAAAAGTCTAAAGTCTTTCAGGGGAAGGCTTTGTTAATTAAAAACTATTCAAAACTCGGACGCTGATCAGGCGGACTTCCCGCATCCCACCACTCTTGAATCTTATCCCATTTTGCAGCCTCTTCCGGCGCATCAGGATCATATCCCGCGTCCGGACGACACTCAGGATATGTTTGTAGCGTCGCGCCATAGACCATAGACGATTGCTGCGCTAATAATGTTGCCTCTCTCGCTTGACCAAGATAAGCCTGAGCGTCACCACCATAGAGGCTCGAAAGAGATTGAAATGCCTCCTCATCATCATTTAATGCGGTCAAAACAGCCCCAAGAATGGGAGCCTCACCATACCCATATTCACCAATAAAAGATGCAACACCAGAACTAGAATCTATTGCTTTTGATAAACTCGAAACAAGTTGCAAGGAATAAGTCTCAGCAGATACCGCGTTTTTGCTATTAACCGCCTCAACATGTTCACATAATTCTTTGGGCGTTGATAAAGAACGATCATCAGCATTTGGAAAGACAGTATCTAAATTGTCCGCAACTTGCCTCCATTGTTGTTCAAATCCACTATACACAGTTTGATCAGGAGGAATGTCAAAACCGTAAAGTGTTATAGTAGGCAAAGCAGAACCACCGGTTAGAATAATATTGTTTTTATCAGTACTCTGAGCATGTGCCCCACCAGCCAACAACAATGCCGATGATAATGCAGCAGAACGAAACAAGCCCTGATAACCAGCCATTATTTACTCTCTTTTTCTTGTTTGGCTTTATCTTGCGCCCATTTTTCTTCAAGCGCTTTCCATTTTTTAGCTTCAACAGGATCATTAGGATCATATCCAGCATCAGGGCCATTGTAATTGATAACCTTATAATATCCCATCATTGCCGCATAATCAGGACAATTATCCAGCGCTGAGTCATAAAGCACCGCAAGGTGATTAGCTCTATCGACTAAATTCTTAACCATCAAAATTTTAACCTGGGCTTCATCAGAATAAAAAGATAAGAGTTTTTTCATAACATTCTTATCTGACTGCAAGAATAATTTCAGAATTGTAAGATCTGCTGGTGCGCCTTCATCAGCATCAGGTCCCCTATACTGACTTATAAACTTCGCTAACTCTGGATTTTTATCCGCTGCGTTAAGCATGCTCGACTGTAGCTTGAACATATATATTTCAGCGTCTTGACCATATTTATCATGCAAAATTTTGATATGCTCACATAAAGCAGGAGCGTTTTTTGTTTCCTCACCAAAGCCAGCAGGAAGTATCTCTCTAAGGTTTTCGCGCATACTGTCCCATGCGGCGAAATCGTCCAGATCATTATACTTATCCGGACAAATTGTCTCCCCGTATAAATTAACCAACTTATCCGAAAGCGAACACCTATCAGACACACTGTCGCTTTGTGCATATGCAATGTTAAATTCAGCACCGCTAAACAAAACAAATGAGACTACGAGTATTAATTTAGCAAATTTAATCATGCTTACTATTCCTATATATCCACTATTGAATCTTATTATTCGCATATTCTTCTAAAAACCGAACTACCTGAAGGGTATCTTGCGATCACCCCTTTACTTCTACCACCACCAGTCGCCCCATTCCATTTTGCTATGTCGTAATTTTGAGAAATACCAGTTGAACCACCGTCACCACCCGAGCCTCCGTTTGATACGATCTCACCATTACCGATATAAACGCCAGTATGACCACTTTGACAACGATCAGCCCTATTACTCCTACAACCAATATCTGACAAACTTGCACTAGTATTCGTTGGTGTAACCAAAATATCGCCTGGCTGTAAATTAACGGCGTCTTCCGCAGTGATATAACCAGTATCAACCTCTTGGTAACATGGATCATCTATTAGCCATTGCTTTAACTGTCCTGTTCCTAATGTAGTTCCACCAGACAAACCGTACCCAGCATCTTGTAAAATAGTAGAAACAGACCACGCACACGCTAAGTTACCACCCTCGGTTCCTTCAACATTAGCTGTAGAAAATCCAATGCGAGCACGCGCAGCAGATGCAATTCTCTCCCCGCCTTGTCCTGTGACAGAACCAGATGCTAACGAAGGCCCCCCGCCAGCCGTCCCCGTTGGAGATCCCGTTCCCGGCATTTCGCACGTAACTGTAACCGTTGCAGAACAAACAGGCATGCTTCCATCTGACGCAGCACCATTTCCTGTACCGCACAAGGTCTCTGCGGCATCGCCCATACTAAAACCGCCACCTCCAATTGATATATTGGCCGCAATGCTATTAGAAGCGTAGGACATAAAGTCTTGGTTCAGTGCAGTCCCGCCACAAACTATATTCGATAAACTATCAAGCCCTTCATTAAGCTCAGTAAATCCGCTAACAATGTTCATAATGTCTGCAGCACTTGGATCAGTACCGATAAGCTGCGCCAGTTCAAGAAGAAGTGAATTTTGCAAAGAGAATGGCAATTCATCTAATAAAGCGGCGATAATAGCATCCAAACCAGATGGAAGACCAGACATACCACCCAAACTATTAAGTAACGGATTACCACCACCCAGAATACTTGCCCCCGAAGGCCCAGTATAATTTAATAATGGATTGCTATCGCCAAAACTATTGTTCCCTCCCATTGGGCATATGTAATCACCGGCTGTATTAATAAAACATGATGCGCTGTCTTGAGCGCGCGCAGAGGGATTTACAGAAAAACTGGCCAATGCCAGAAAAATAAAAAACTTTATCATTGTAGAATATCGAAACGTCATTTTCTTACTCACCATAAATTATGCGCAATTACCGAAGCTAATGTTACATTTTACTACGCAATTAGTTGATAAAGCCTTAAAATAGATAAAATTTTATATAAATTTTACATGCAGCTATTTGAACCACCATCGTAATAGCAGCCAGCCGCAGGGCAAACAGCATCAGGGAATTCATCAACGATAGGATCGCCCCCTCTAAAAACCCTCACCCCTGTAGGAACAGGCTTAACACCGGAACAGGTGTTACTATCAAACATATCCGAATGGGTTTCGATCGCAACAACACCCCCAGGATCGCCAGGAGCAGGTTTTGAGGCGTTTAAAGCCGCCGTCCACATTGATGCACGATTTGAAACGTTACAGGCCACCGGAACGCTTCTAACATCAACAGATGCCATCTGCTCTAAGGTCAAGAATAAATTGTCGTTAAAATTCTGACATTTAGTGAACTCCCATATAAAATTCATTGGATTACATATGGGAGAAAGAGCGCCTGTATATGTGCCCCCTGCAAAATCATGACCAAAATTTGAATAAACAAACTCGGTCAGGCTAGCGGTAATCATGATCCCCAAAATATTACCAAGCGTCGCAGAGCTAATTGCGCCGCCAGGGGGTTGAGCACCATAGACAACACCATTGATTGTCGGAAGATAACCATCAGTTGGCTGACTTGAAGGAGGATCATACTCAAGCGGAGGGTCTTGGAACAATGGCGATCCAGACAGGACATTATCGGTAAACATATTATTAGCGGCATCATTTAATTCTCTAATGCGCGACATAAAACAGGAATATTCAAGAACACTATCTGGCTTCAAAATAAGCGTCTGAGCAATTTCAACCTCGCGCATCGCCTCTAGGCTGGCCCGCGCTTCCATCACATCGGCAAAATTATTATCACATGTCGGGGGCGTATTTGTCCCCCAAGTTTGCGCTGTTGCATCATTTTCAGTTGCGCTAACAACGAAAGCAATAGCAAGGCCAAATATCAGTATAAATAAACTACGAACCAAAATAACGCGCCCAAAAGTTAAAACATTCACCTTAAATATTATCACACAAGCATAACAGTCGCATAATTTTATATTAAAAACATCAAAAGAGACTAAAGAATTTGCTGATGATGGCGGCTTGTCATCTCATCAACCTCGTTATCAGGAAAATCATGCGCGCGGGCTATTTCCTCAATCATAACCTCTCGCAAAAGCGCGGTTATATCCTCGCAACTTTCACACCAAAGATCTAATATCGGGCGTCGAAATAAGATAAGGATATCATCGCCATCTGGCTGTTTTTTCTGAACACCGGGCGACAAATCGCTCGCGCTACGATATAGCGCCAAAAGCTCATATGGGTCATCAACACCAACATCAGACTGCATAGCATCATCAGCGAATTCTTCGACCATAATGCCCAAATCCTCAACATGCTCCTGCAGTTCATCTGGCATAACCTCTAATATTGCTTGCGCCAATGTCTCAAAATCACTCAACCCCGGTGGCACGGTATAATTCATAATAATTTGTTTAGCGTCCATATAGCTTGACCTCTTCGTCACAATCTTGTCAGATTGCACGTGCATAAAATGCTTTTTGAATCGAATAATGTACAGGCTACTGCGAATTAAGGATTGGCACAATGATTGATAGATTAAGTGATCCACAGATCGAAACCGCGTTAAGCGATTTAAACGGCTGGAAACGTCATTCATCCAAACACGCCATCATCAAATCGTTCAAATTCAAAGACTTTAATCAGGCATGGGCCTTCATGTCGCGCATCGCCCTCACTGCGGAAAAAATGGATCATCACCCAGAATGGTCAAATATTTACAATCGCGTAGAAATCCTCCTCACCACCCACGATGCCGACGGAATATCAGAAAAAGACATAACAATGGCAAAAATAATCGAGGGCTTTCAATAATTTCTCGTAAAATACCGGCTTTGCCGCTTCTAACCATGCATAAACAATGCTACAATTGTATTGTAATTTAAATAACTACAATTGAATTTTAACAGCATACTGGACGATAAATGCCCTATACACTTGATAAAGTACGGATACTCATTGTCGATGATATGACCCCTATGCTCGACATTACAAAAGCAATCCTAAAAACATTCGGTTTTTATCATGTATTTACCGCAACAAACGGTGAAGAAGCATTTGAATTGGCATGCAATAAAGAACCCGACCTCATCATCACCGATTGGATCATGGAACCAATGGATGGGCTTGAATTTGCCAAGAAAATCCGCACCCACAAACGCTCCCCCGACCCATTCGTCCCCATCATTATGATGACGGGCTTCAGCTCTAAATTAAGGGTAGAAGAAGCAAGAGATTCAGGGATCACCGAATTTCTTGTCAAACCATTCACCTCGGAAGACCTCTATAAGCGGGTACATCAAATCATTGAAAAACCAAGACAATTCGTCGAAGTCGGTGATTTCTTTGGCCCCGACAGACGCCGCCGTGAAAATGACAATTTCGATGGCCCGGCAAAGAGAGCAACCGATAAAGCCAAAGATGACAGAAGCGACCCGTATACGGACAATTTCAGAGATATCCTTCGCACGTTAAAAAAGAACGCGAAAGAAGTATAATAACTGTGTTTGAATGATAATTGAGTAGAGTAAAAAATATGAGCAACACCGCCAAAACACCAAAATACACAACACCCCCCAACAAAATTAAAGAAAAAGTTGGCGGTGGTGGCATTGATCCCGAACGCCTCAAACAAGCGCAAGAGCATATAAACAATAATAATTTCGATTTCCGCCCCATCGCCAATAGCTTCATCGAAAAAATAAAAGACTTCATCGAACGATCTGAAGCGTCAAACGAGCAATTAAATCACAAAGACTTAGTGTCACCCATCATGCAGTTAAAAGCTAATGGCGGCATGTTTAAATACGACCTCGTCACACAGATTGCAGACATATGCCTTAATTTCGTTGAAGAAATCGAGATATTGAACGCAGACGCGCGCGTCATTATAACCGCACATACAAATGCAATCAGCGTCATCCTCCAAAACAAAATGACCGGCAATGGCGGCCCCGAAGGCAAGGCACTGAGCAAAGAATTAGAAAAAGCATGCAACCGCTATTTCAAAAAACATCCACCAAAAACATCCAAATAAATCCAATATTTTTACATTCACCTTTAGAAAACGTTAATTTTCGTGTAGTATACTTGAAGATGAAGGATTATTTGAAATGACTGCACTACCACCAACATTAGCCGCTGAGAACGCAATCTCGAAACAAAATATTGCGTTATCCGTTATTAAAGCATCCGCAGACGCGGATCAGGCAATTGCCAACATTCTTGATCAATCTTTACGCTCCGCGCCCGTTAGCGCATCACGCGGTGTAAACTTAAACACCAGCGCATAACGAAAAACGCCCCTTTACATCAGACAAACAAGCTCGCAATTCGCGGGCTTTTTTTACGCGCATTAAATGAATGAAATTTAAGCAACAGCCCGAATCAAACCGTGATGCGTTTCCCACATGTGAATAAGAATATCCGCCATCGCATCAATATCCTCAATCGTATGTGCCGCTGTCGCAGTGAGACGCAGGCGCTCTGTCCCCTTGGGCACAGTGGGGTAATTAATGGGCTGAACATATACATTATGCTCTTCCATCAAAAGATTGGAAACCTCACGGCAGCAATTGGGCTCTCCAACCACCAACGGTACAATATGGCTATCGCCCTTCATATAAGGAAGATCCGCCGCATCAAGGCGCGCCTTAAGATGACGCGCATTACGCCAAGCGCGCTGACGCTCAATATCGGACACTTTTAAATGCTCAACCGATGCACGCGCACCCGCCAAAACGGATGGCGGCAAGCTGGTTGTGAAAATAAAGCTGGAAGCAAATGAACGCACGGTGTCAATAACCTCGGCCTTACCGGTGATAAACCCACCCATACAGCCATAAGCCTTACCAAACGTCCCTTCAATAATATCAAGACGATGCATCAAGCCGCGCTCTTCCGCAACACCGCCACCACGTGGCCCATAAAGGCCAACCGCATGCACCTCGTCGATATAAGTCATCGCGCCATATTGATCGGCAAGATCACAAATCTCTTCGATTGGCGCAATATCACCATCCATAGAATATACGGATTCAAACGCAATAATTTTAGGACGCGCAGGATCCGCCGCCTTAAGCAATTCTTCAAGATGCTCAACATCATTGTGACGGAAAATACGCTTCTCAGCTTTCGAATCACGCACTCCATGGATCATCGATGCATGGTTAAGCGCATCCGAGAAAAAGATACAATCAGGTAGCATCTTACCAAGCGTACCCAACGCACCCTCATTGGAAACATATCCAGACGAGAAAACAAGCGCCGCTTCTTTGCCATGCAAATCCGCAAGACTCTCTTCCAATTCTACGTGATAACGGGTTGTGCCGGAAATATTACGCGTGCCGCCCGCACCCGCGCCAGAATTTTCAAGCGCTTCACGCGATGCATTCACAACAACGGGATGCTGCCCCATGCCAAGATAATCATTCGAACACCAGATCGTAACTTCGCGCGGCTCCCCACCATTATCGGGGCGATATATCGCTTTTGGGAAACGTCCGGTGATTCGCTCAAGATTCGCAAAAGAGCGATAACGCCCCTCACGTTTGATACCAGCAATACAATCTTTAAAATGAGCGTCGTAATCGAACAAATTAACCACCTTTAACACTTTTAATTTGAGCACTAACGCTCATAAAATCAAGCGCTATACGATAAATAAACGTTATGGTATGCACCAAAGTCATTCATCTAACTTTTATATTCTGCATGACTGTGTAAAACTATTCATTGATTTAAATCAAGAGAGAAAAGCATATGTTGGTTGTTTTTGGCGCTATTTCAATGGAATTACACATTCCACTAGAACAATTCCCTACTATTACAACACAAGCAATCGCAAAGGATTACACCCTGAACGCGGGCGGAAAAGCGGCAAACCAAGCCTACGCAGCAACGCGGTCGGGCGCGAAAGTCGCGTTGATTGGAAAAACCGGCGATGATGATTATGCCCGCCGAATCCTTGAAAAAGTTCGCCGTGAAGGCGTTATCACATCAGGTGTCGGAAAAAGCGACAGCGTACATACCGGCCTCGACATTATATGCACCAACGAAAACAACGACATCCAAACCATCAAAAGCCCCGGCGCAAATGCCTTTAGCACCGCCTCACAAATCCCTGAAGAAATCCTCGACGAAGACGCAATCGTCCTCGTACAGAGCGATATAGACATGAAACAAAACGAAGCCCTACTCAAAAAAGCAAAGGATAACAACGCAATCACGATGATGAACCTCTCCCCGTCCATCAACATTTCAAACGAATTGCTCTCATCGCTCGATTACCTGATCCTCAACACCGCACAAGCCGCAAAGTTCGCCGCAAAAATCGGCATCCCCGCAGAAAGCAGCACTGATAAAATCGCACAGGCCCTTGCCAAAATCGGCGACCTGACCTGCATCATCACAAAAAGTGAAAAGGGTTCAGTGACTTACACGAAAGAAGGAAAGGGATACTCGACCCCTGCCCTACAATTAGAAAACTTCGTGGATCATAACGGCGCAGAAGACGCATATTGCGGCACACTCGCCGCTTGTCTGCTTGAAAAAATGCCCCTCACCGCCGCATTAAAACGCGCCAGCATCGCCGCAACCCTGTCATGCGAGAAGAAGGGCGGCCTTCACGCTTTCCCGTACCTTGCTGATATTAATGATAAATTAGACGATCTCGACGATCCAACGGAAATCTAAACCCCGAACCGATTGGCCAGACGCTCCGCCTGTTCCAAATGTTTATCCAGCGCGGCCATCGTCTTACCAAGGTCAGGACTGGTATCGTCTTTCCACACCTTAAGAACCTTAAGATAAACCCCTGTGATACCAACAATTTTTGCGCCGCCCTTAATGCCATTTGTCTCAACGCCCGATGCCTCCAACATCCATGCCATCGAACGACACAAATGCGGCGCGGATATCACCGCATCCTTTGGATCAAACCGGAAAGAATGAAGAACAGCAACAACACCATCACGATAATCATTAAGAATATCAAAGCGTTCCATCAAAACATCAAACAAACGATCACGCGTCGATGCTTCCCCGCCAATATCCTCAAACGACTCCAAAACACGACGATCAATCATCCGCCCAAGCGCAACGAGGATATCGCTCTTATCGTCAAAATGATCATGCAAGCATGCAAGAGAAATCTCCGCCTTATCGGCGATATCATTCAACGTAACATACGCCCAACCAAGCTCCGTTGCCACATCAAGCGCAACCACCACCAATTCATTCTTGGTTATACTTTTCTTTTTTGCTGTTTTTGTTGCCATAGCCTTGGATATTCCTATTCTATTCGTTAATAAGATGTACCAGAATTATATCGAATCAACCAATAAAAATGGATTAAAAAAAATTATGTCTACCGCAAAGCTTGGCGTTATCGCCGTTGGAAATGCCCTTGTTGATGTTATCGCCCAAACCGATGAATCCTTCATCGCAGAACAAGCCGAAAAATACGGCATGGAAAAAGGCGCAATGACATTGATCGAAGAACTCCGCGCCGTCGAGCTTTACACACAAATGCCCCAAGGCACCGAAACATCGGGCGGATCGGCCGCCAACACAATGGCAGGCTTCGCATCATTCGGCGGCAAAGGCGCGTTTATCGGCAAAGTCGCTGAGGACGAACTAGGCAAGACATTCCAAAACGACATCAAATCCATCGGCCTTACATTTGAAACGCAGCCGCTCATCATGGGCGCAAAAACCGGACGCTGCCTCATCCTTGTTAGCACTGACGGCCAACGCACAATGAACACATTCTTGGGCGCATCCGTGGAATTGGGCAAAGATGATATTGACACCGACCTCATCGCAAACGCGCAAGTGACGTATCTTGAAGGATATCTCTATGATCGCGACCAAGCGAAAAAAGCATTCATCCTCGCCGCTGAAATCGCCCATGCAAGCGGCCACCGCGTATCACTATCCCTATCCGACCCATTCTGCGTTGATCGCCACCGCGAAGACTTCCTTGATTTGGTTGAAAACCATGTCGACATCCTTTTCGCAAACGAAGACGAAATCAAAGCCTTGTATCAAAAAGATACATTCGAAGAGGCCAAAGACATCGTCAAAGACAAATGCGAAATCGTCGCCCTCACACGTGGCCCACAGGGATGCGTTGTCATCAGCAAAGGCATTGAAGTAACCCTCCCCGCCCCTGACGTGGCAAAAGTCATCGACACAACCGGCGCAGGTGATCAATTCGCAGCAGGCTTCCTCTATGGCTTTACCGAGGGGATGAGCATTGAAGACTCGGCAAAACTCGGTTCAATCGCATCCGGCGAAGTCATCAGTCATATCGGCCCCCGCCCCCATGTAAGCCTCGCCGAACTCAGCAAAAAAGCGGCTTAATCAATCAACATCAAAACCGAATGGAATGATAAGAACATGCGTATAAACATTATGAGGCATCTATTATCATTCCTTTTCTGCACCCTGTTGCTCCCATCACAAGCAATAGCACAAGACAGGACACCGCAATTCGGCCTCGCCATGCATGGCGCGCCCAAATATAGCGCGGCGGATCAATACCTCGAATACATCAATCCCGACGCCCCCAAAGGCGGCAGCATTAAAATGACGGCGATTGGCACATTCGATACCATCAACCCGTATTCAATCAAGGGCAAAGCCGCCCAAGGATTGAACCTGACATATGATCGCCTGATGCGCCGTGTCTGGGACGAGGCATTTACCATGTATCCGCTCATCGCCGAAAGCTATGAGATGCCCGAAGACCGCTCATCCATCACATTCAACATCAACCCCGCCGCACGTTTTCACGATGGCACACCGATCACCGCCGATGACGTCCTGTTCAGTTTCGAAACGCTCAAAACATCTGGCCGCCCCAATATGCGCCGCGTCTATAAGCTCGTCACAACCGCTGAAAAACAAGGCAACAACAGTGTGCATTTCGCATTCGGTGATGGCTATAACCGTGAAACCGCGCTTATCCTTGCGCTCATGCCCGTCTTGTCAAAATCCTACTGGCAAGACAAGGAATTCGACAGCACCACTTTGGACGACATCCCCATGAACGGCCCCTACAAAATCAAAGATATCGATGTTGGCCGATCCATCACATATGAACGCGTCAAAGATTACTGGGCCAAAGACCTCTTGCCGCATATCGGCCATTACAACGCCGATGAAATCACATATGAATATTTCCGCGATGACGGCGTCGCCTTCGAAGCTTTCGCATCAGGCGACCAGGATATCCGCCGCGAATCAGACATTGGAAAATGGTCAAAAAGCTACAATCTCCCCGCCATCGCAAGCGGCGACATCATCAAAGAAGCCCTGCCCCATCATCGCCCGGAAGCAACACGCGGCTTTATCTTCAACACCCGCCGCGCCCCCTTTGATGATATCAAAACCCGCAAAGCGCTGAGCTTGATGCTAGATCGCCACACAATGAACAGCCTGTTCTTCAACAACGAAAAACGCTTCATCACCTCCTATTTCCCCAATTCAGAATTCGAAGCGATAAAATTTGAAACGCCGCCCGAGCAAGGCGAAAAGAACATCCGCGACGATATGCGCACCGCCGCCACGCTCTTAAAAGAAGCCGGGTGGAGCGTTGAAAACGGCGTGCAAATAAAAAACGGCAAACCACTCTCCTTCGAAATTCTCCTGCAAACACCCGAAGACGAAAAACTCGCCCTGAATTTCAAACAATCGCTCAAACGCCTCGGCATCGATATGAGCATCCGCGTTACCGATTCCGCTGATTTCCTGCGCCGCATCCGCAGCTATGATTACGATATGGTGCTCCATTTCTGGCAATCCTCCCTCTCCCCCGGTACGGAGCAATTGCTCTATTGGGGATGTGAAGCCGCGAAACAAGAGGGTCGTTTTAATTACGCAGGCATCTGCACACCCGAAATTGACGCCCTCGCCGCCGCAGTCGCAAACACGGACACACGCGACGAATTGGTCAGCACGATGCAAAAACTGGATGCCGAGCTGCTAAAAGGCAATTACATGATTCCCCTCTTTTATATCGGCAAAGATTACGTCGCCTATAACAAAAAAATGAAACATCCCGAACAAACCCCGCTATACGGCACTGTTTTAGAAGCATGGTGGATAAACAATAACCAATCTAAAAACAACATTGAGTGAAAGATAAACCACTGTTATCCTTGCATCTGGATCAAACGTTTAGTCAGAGTTCAATCATGAAAACCAACCGCATCTTTTTCTTCTTCGCCGTGTCAACACTAGCCGTGACCGCTGGCTGTCAAACCATTAAGCCGAAGGTTGATAATGCCCAATACTGGCAACGTTCAAAGACATCGGAAACCGTCTATATCAACGGCCCTAAAGCACAACAGCTTTTAAACCGTGACATTGCACGATGCGTAACAGAACTTCGTGAATTAGAGCGCCTTGGCCAAATCAAAGATGCAATCCCAACCGACATTCACGGAAAAGTCGTGCGCCCAGATGAAGAACAACTCAAGAAAATCGATTCTCCCGAACGTGATGGATATCTATTCGCCGAACATAAGAACTATCAAACATTCGAAGGATGCATGGAATACAGCGGATGGGAACGCACCCAAACTGTATCCTATGAAGTTGCAAAACGTGCCGAGAAAAACTTCTTCGCCAATCACATTAATTTCGACGAAGATGGCATGTCCTCTAACGCAAAACGTGGCGAAGAGACAACACTCAAAGACGCAAATTATAACGATTAGTAAGAAGGGCTTAGCCTAAACTCTATAGCTAAGCCGCTTTTATTTTTTCTGTAAACCGATCACTCAGCTCCGCTTTGACCATATCAACGCTTAATGTCCCCATTAAACATCCGCATGTCTTGGCACTATAGCCTTCATAATCAATCAATTCATCAAAGCTCTCAGGGGTTCGCACATAAGATGTATGCTCACCATATGGCGCATAGATATGCGGATAGCTTGGCCCAAACACGCCAAGCGTAGGAACGCCCGCCGCCGCCGCGCAATGCATCAAACCAGAATCATTACCGATGTAAAAATCACATCTGGCAATCATCGCCGCCGCCGCGCCCGGTGATCCCTTGGCGATGCAATCAATCCGTCGATCCACCGCGACAGAGCTTAAGACACGCTGCGCATCCTCTTCCTCACCCGGCGCGCCAAAGACCGCGACGCGTGCATTTTCCATGAACCCGCCTTTTGCCGTCATAAATTCAATAATCTCAATAAACCGTTCGGCTGGCCAAGTCTTACCCGCCCAATTGGCCGTTGGCCCAACCGCCAATATCGCGTCACCAGAGGCAATCACTTTCTGCGCCCCCGTCATTTGGTCTTTGGTAAACCACATCTTCGGCGCAGGAACATCCGCCAAGCCCATAACATCAGCATTCTGCCTAACTTTATGCTGCGCCTTATCAATATGACGCGAGAAAATATGCTTCTCGCGCGAGAAAATAAGCCGCGACACGGCAGAATCGCGCAAATCAATCACCATATCCCAACGCGTGCCAACAACCTGCTTCCACAATTTGATCCAATGCCCATTGCGCTTTTCTTTTTTAAGCGGGATAATGGCTTCCAACAACGGATAGCCCTGAAACAAAGAGACAGCCAACGGCCCACACGCAATTGTAACCTTGGCGGATGGGTATGTTTTCTCTATATAATGAAGCAAACCAGACGATAAAACAGCATCGCCAATCCGGCTGGATGTGATAAACAATATTTTCATGAACAACACTATGCCAGAAACCCCATACTTCGTAAAACTCAAAAACCCCGATCATCAACGTGGGCTTATCCATATCGAGGGACCGGACAGCCGTGACTTCCTCCAAGGGCTCATCACAAATGACATCACAAAACTAACCAAAGCCGCGCCGCTTTATGCCTGTCTCCTCAACGCGCAAGGAAAATTCCTGCATGACTTTTTCCTTATCGAAGGCGAAGGAGTCATCTTGATTGATTGCGAGGGTGGTGCACGCGCCCAAGACCTCTATCGCCGCCTAAGCATGTACCGCCTGCGCGCTGATGTGCAAATATCGGTGGAGGAAGATATTGACGTATACGCCATTTTTGGCGCAAAACTTGGTTTGCCAGACCCACGTCACCCCGATATGGGCAATCGATCTTTCGAAAAGCCAAACCTTGATGAGCGCCCATTCGACATATGGGATCACAAAAGAATCATCCTCACAATCCCCGACGGCAGCCGCGACCTCATCCCTGAAAAATCCACAATGGACGAAGCATCTATGGATCAGCTAAACGCCATTGATTACAAAAAAGGCTGTTATATCGGCCAAGAGCTAACCGCCCGCATGCATTACCGCGGCCTCGGAAAACGAAAGCTAGAAACAATCAAGCTGGACACCATCCCCGATGGCGCAGCTCTAAGATCATCCTGCGGCGATATTGGGATGGCGTTGGTTAAAAATAGTTAAACCGCCTCAACGCTAAAAAACGCCTGATACAAAACATAGATAAGCAGCAAAAAGATCATAATCAGCAAAGCAATCACATCTTTGCGTGAGAACAAAGTATACATATCGAATGTCTTAAGAACCTCTGGCTCTTCTTTTTTCTCATTAGGCTTTTGATCGCTCATCATGTTTCTCCCACGTTTTATAAGTTATATGCATTGTATCTAAAATTTCAGCCGTGGCAAATGCCAACGCATTTTATACGCAACCAATCGCATCACCAAAAACACAGCAAACACGATCAAGAAATTAACCTCACTGCTCATCTCCATCACATCCAGCCCGTATAAAACCAGCGCAACGAGAATCGCAATGGATCCATAAAAATCACTTTTAAACACCGCAGGAACCTCATTGACCAAAATATCACGCAAAACACCACCACCCGTTGCGGTTATAAAGCTCAACAACATCACGCCAAAAACACTTAAACCCGCATCAATCCCCGCAATCGCCCCCGTAATGCTAAACGCAACAAGGCCAATCGAATCACTCAACACAAAAAGGCTACGCCGCTCGAGGGTGGAATATTTAAAACGACATAGCAAATATCCAACGCCGAACATCAACACGACAATGATAAACCCCGTCATATCCGTAAGCGCATAGGGTGTGCGCCCAATCAAGACATCACGCAAAACACCTCCACCATTGGCCGTCAGAAAAGAGAGGGTGAACACCCCCATCAGGTCAAGCTCCTTGCGCACGCCAATCAAAAAACCGGACAGCGCAAAGGCAACACCCCCTATCCAGGACGCAAAAAGGAAAACATCAAGGCTCATAAGGATAAAATATTAAGCGGCTTTTTTTGCATTCGCCTCAACAGGCTTTCCCAGGCCATTCTCCTTTTTAATCGCAGCCTGTGCCGCCGCAAGACGGGCAATTGGCACACGATATGGAGAACAAGACACATAATCCAACCCAACGCTCTCACAAAATGCGATAGACGCCGGATCACCACCATGCTCACCACAGATACCAAGCTTGATATCAGGGCGCGTCTGACGACCACCATGCACAGCAACTTCAACCAATCGCCCAACACCTTCTACATCAATTGATGCAAATGGGTCGCGCTCATAGATGCCTTGCCCGACATAAGCGGGAAGGAAATTGGCCGCGTCATCACGGCTCATACCAAGCGTTGTTTGCGTAAGGTCATTGGTTCCAAAGCTGAAGAAATCAGCGCTTTCCGCGATTTTATCAGCGGTCAAACATGCACGCGGCAATTCAATCATTGTACCCACGATATAATTAAGCGTGCTGCCTTTTTCTTCAAACACAGTCTTGGCAACCGCCTCAACTTTCGCACGAAGAATATCAAGCTCAGCCTTCGCCCCAACAAGCGGGATCATAACTTCAGGAGTAACCGTCTCACCCGTTTTCGCAGCAGCCTCTAAAGCCCCTTCGAAAATCGCACGCGCTTGCATCTCGTATATCTCTGGATATGTGATACCAAGACGACATCCGCGATGACCAAGCATCGGGTTGCTCTCATGCAAATCTTCCAAACGGCGACGCACAACATCTTTATCGATACCCGCGATATTAGCAAAGTTATCAACATCTTCAGCAGAATGTGGCAAAAATTCATGCAATGGCGGATCAAGCAAGCGAACCGTAACAGGCAACCCGCTCATGATCTCGAACAATTCCGCAAAATCAGAACGTTGTTCAGGTAGCAATTTAGCAAGAGCAGCGCGACGCTCACTTTCGTTATTTGCAAAAATCATCTCACGTACATTTTGAATACGATCCGCATCAAAGAACATATGCTCCGTGCGGCAAAGGCCAATGCCCTCCGCGCCAAATTCACGCGCAGTTTTCGCATCAAGCGGCGTTTCCGCATTGGTACGAATACCCATACGGCGACGCTCATCCGCCCAGCCCATAAGCAAACCGAAATCACCCGATAGCTCTGGCTTGATCGTATCAACCGCACCAACCATCACTTCGCCCGTTGAACCATCAAGCGTGATAATATCGCCCTCGCGAAGCTCACGCTCACCGATGCGGATAATCTTGGATTTGGCATCAATGTTCAATTCACCCGCACCCGCAACACAACATGTTCCCATGCCGCGCGCAACAACCGCCGCGTGAGATGTCATCCCGCCGCGTGATGTCAAAATACCCGCAGATGCATGCATCCCTGTAATGTCTTCAGGCGATGTTTCCTGACGACAAAGGATAACCACTTTACCGGCATTGGCCTGCGTTTCCGCTTCTTCTGATGTAAATACAATCTTACCAGACGCCGCACCCGGAGATGCCGGAAGACCGCGCGTAATCACATCTTTCGCCGCATCAGGGTCAAGCGTGGGGTGAAGCAATTGATCAAGGCTTTGCGGATCAACACGAAGCAATGCTTCTTCTTGTGTGATCAAACCTTCTTCAACCATATCAACCGCAATCTTAAGCGCCGCTTTCGCAGTGCGCTTTCCTGCACGTGTTTGAAGCATGAAGAGCTTATCTTTTTGAACCGTGAACTCAAGATCTTGAATATCACGATAATGCTTTTCTAACTTAAGACGCGTGTCATCAAGCTGTTTGAAAACAGCCGGCATGCTCTCTTCCATCGAAGGCATATCACTGCCCTCTTTCTCGCGACCATATTTGGTCAGGCTTTGTGGTGTGCGAATACCCGCAACAACATCTTCACCCTGCGCATTGATCAAATATTCACCATAGAAATAATTTTCGCCCGTGGATGGATCACGCGTAAACGCAACACCAGTGGCACAATCTTGCCCCATATTCCCAAACACCATGGATTGCACATTAACCGCCGTGCCCCATGTCGCAGGAATTTCGTGAATGCGGCGATAGGTGATCGCCCGTGGAACCATCCATGATCCAAACACCGCGCCAACCGCGCCCCAAAGTTGCTCATGTGGGTCAGTCGGGAATGGCTTGCCAATCTCACGCTCAACAACCTCTTTATATTCCGCAACGATCTCTTTCCAACCATCCGCAGGGATATCTGTATCCTGACGAAGGTTTTCATCGCGTTTGTAACGCTCAATCACATCTTCAAATTCATGATGATCCACACCAAGAACAACATCACCGTACATTTGAATAAAGCGACGATACGAATCCCACGCAAAACGCTCATCTCCAGATGCCTTCGCAAGGCCCTCAACCGTTTCATCATTGAGACCAAGGTTCAAAACCGTATCCATCATACCGGGCATAGAAACCCGCGCACCAGAACGAACAGAAACAAGAAGCGGATTTTCCGCATCCCCAAATTTCATATCCATTTCTTTTTCAACAAGCGCCAAAGCATTTTCAACCTGCGCCTTTAGCTCATCTGGGTAGTTATGATCATTATCGTAATAGGCAGTACAAACCTCGGTCGTAATTGTAAAACCAGGAGGGACAGGAAGCCCGAGAGATGCCATCTCCGCAAGGTTACATCCTTTTCCACCAAGAAGGTTACGCATTGTCGCATCGCCCTCGTTATTCTCCGCACCGAAACTATAAACCCATTTGGACATGAAATTGCTCTCCTAAAAAACTGCCAAAACGTATATCGTAAGCAGGGTTTAGCACATAAAATTATATTTGCAAACTTTTGATAAGCATTAAACTCACATCATCATCAATCGGATGAAAAGCACCGCGCTGTATGGTCTGGCGATCATATGTTAATCCATTGCCATCGGGAATATATCCGCGCCGCACATATAATTGCTGCGCCGCGCCATAAGATGAGTCCATTCCAACACCGATTCCCATATATTCCTTGCCCGCTTTTCGCGCCAATTCTTCACAATGCTCAATCATACACGTTGCGATTCCCCGACGACGATACGCGGATAATACATTCAAATCCTGAATCTCGGGGATATCCATCTTGCGAAAGAAAACATATTTCGGCTCCCACGCAAGCATGCCATACCCCGCATCCTGTCCATCAATCGAGGCAATCAACACATCACGCATCCCTTTTTGTTGATGCTCCAACGCATAATCGAAATACCCATCCGATTTCGCCGCCCCCATAGAAAGCGCCATATCCCATAATTTGGGAATATCTTTAAGCGTTGCTGTGCGTAGTTTTATGTTTTCCATTTGCGCATATCATACAAAACTTTATACACTACAGACATGAAAAAAATCGCTTTAACCACGCTTATTCTCGGCCTGTCCACCTCACTTGCGCCTTCGCTCGCATTCGCGCAGCAACCGCAATATACCGGCGGCATGAAATACACCACCATGCGCCCCGCACAGCCAAATGACAGCGATAAAAAACCCGTCTACAACAGAAAACCAACATCACAAGAAGCGCAAAACACCAAAAACGACGCGCTTCCCAATATTGACGAACCCACCGCAAAACCAGCCGAGCAAAGCGTATGGGACAAATACAAAGAATTAGCCGCAGGCAAAACAGCAAAAGATGGCGATGAGTCCAAACCACAAAAACCAAAAAAGCCAGAAACGCCTGAAAGCATAGATACAAGCAAGCAAGCGCAAACCAAGCAAAGCACGACAGGCATCGGTGCAATCATCCAAGATTACCGCCGCACCAAAGAAAAACGCGGCCAAATGAAAAGCATCAGATTCCCAAAACCTGAAGTCGAAAAACCACAAGTAGCAATCCCCAGCGTCGAAAAACCAGATGCAAAACCAGAGGATAAATCAAAGAGCTAATCTTGGTCTTTATGCTCCTCAATAAGCGCTAACGCCGCATCAAAATCATCATCCAACACCATCATGCGCGGCAGAATATTGCCAATTCCACTCATGAGAGTGCCGCTATGCTCATCCATGATCACCGCATGAATATCGTAATCAGACAAAAACTGTTGAATGAGTTTTAACTCAAACACATTATCACTGCGTAAAATTTCCTTCAAACCACTTGTCCTCCGCGCTCAAAGCTGATTAAACAAAGCTATGGGACATGCCACAGAAAAACAAGAGCCAACGCACATGCCAGATGACAACAACAGCAACCCGCTGGAGCGGCTCGCCGCCATGCTTGATGATGATATGCGCGCAACCAATGGCGTCATCATCAGGCGCATGCAATCACCTGTCGAGCTAATCCCGCAGCTTGCGACATATCTGATCGCCGCTGGCGGCAAACGCATTCGCCCGCTCCTCACACTCGCCGCCACCCATATTTACGGCGGAGATTTGAAGCACGCGCAAAAACTAGCCGCATCCGTTGAATTCATCCACACCGCCACCCTTCTCCATGATGACGTTGTTGATGAAAGCCTTGAGCGTCGCGGTAAAGAAGCCGCCAACCTCGTCTTCGGCAACCAAGCCAGCGTGCTTGTCGGTGATTTCCTTTTCTCACGCGCATTTGAATTGATGACCGAATGTGAAAACATCCAAATCTTAAAGATTCTTTCCAACGCCTCCGCAATCATCACCGAAGGCGAAGTCTTACAGCTGAGCGCCGCAGGCAATATCAATACATCCATGGATGACTATATCCAAATCATCACATCTAAGACCGCCGCCCTCTTCGCCGCCGCCTGTGAAGTCGGCCCCGTCCTCGCAGGCGCAGAACAAACCCAAGCAAAAGCAATGCATGATTACGGCCATTACATGGGCATCGCCTTCCAAATCGCCGATGATGCGCTCGATTACAGCAGCGACCGCGAGACACTCGGCAAAGTCATCGGCGACGATTTTAGAGAAGGAAAAATCACCGCCCCCATCCTGCTCGCCCTTAAAAACGCAGACGCCGCGGAAAGTGAATTTTGGGCCCGCACTCTAGTTAAAGGCGAGCAAAATGATACCGACCTAAAAACCGCGCAAGATATCCTTAACAAGCACGACAGCATCAATGGCTCCCTCGCTCTCGCGCAAGAATATGCAGACAAAGCACAACTAGCGTTGGAAAAAATACCAGAAAGCCCCCTTCGCGCTTTACTCCACGATCTCGTTCCCTATACAATTTTTCGTAAAGCATAAGCTTTTAAAATTGAAGGAATACATTTGCCCGATAATAGCCACCTATCAGACCATATCGTTGACAGAATGGAGCGTCTCGCGGAGATAGGCCATTGGCGCTGGAACGTGCGTGAGAAAAAACTGTTCTGGTCCAAAGGGGTATACAAAATTCACGGCTTAGATTTCCTAGAATACAGCCCAACCGTAGACGCCGCTATCGATGGATACATTGAAGAAGACCGTTATCAAGTAGAGCAAGCCTTAAATTACGCCATTGAAAACAAAGCGCCGTTCAAAGTAGAGGCACGCATCAAACGCCCGAATGATGAGATACGCCATATCGTATCACAAGGCGAATGCGAAACAGATGAAGACGGTGAATTAATCGCCGTTTTTGGCATCATCCAGGATATAACCCTCATCAAACAACAAGAAGAGCTTTACCAATTATCCGCCATGGCTTCCGACGCGGCGATATGGGATTGGGATATCGCAAAAGATAGCCTTCGATGGGCGGGCCGCTCGGCTCAGGTTTTGGGATATCCGATCAATGACAATCTGCCAATGAGCACGGCTGATTTTTATGAAACCATGCTTCATCCCGATGATATTCAAACATTGAAAAAAGCATTCGAAAATCACTTCACAAAGCTAGACAATTTAAACATTGAAGTCCGATTAAAACGCCAAGATGGAACATTTGAATGGTTCTTATCCCGCGCTCAGGCACAATTTGACGAGCTTGGAAAAGCAATCCGTGTGTGCGGCTCCATGACAAGCATTCAGCAGGTAAAAGATATTCAAGACAAATTGGAAGGCTCAAACTCTGATCTGGAAAGTTTTGCATGCATGGCCGCGCATGAAATAAAAAGACCCATTCGCTCTATCGCTAGTTATCTCGAACTCATACAAATGAAAGAAAAAGATTTAGCCGCAGAGCCAAAAGACTATATTGCAAAATCAATTGAGATCGCCAACGAAACCAGCCATATGGTCGATGAAATCCTCGAATATGCAAGCCTTCAAGACGCTGAATTAACCCTATCCGAAATCAATACAGATAAAGTCATAAAGCTTATCATTCGTTCGATGAAAGAAGACATCAAGCAAACAGGCACAAGAATTGGACTGGGAAATCTTCCCGTCATCATTGGGGATGAAACAAAATTAAAAACAGTCATCACCAACATCATACAAAATGCATTAAAATACACTGCGGACAAACCGCCTGAAATTGAAATCAATATTTTTGAGGACACAGATAAATGGCGCTTTTCATTCAGCGATAATGGACGCGGCATGTCTCAAAAAGATGCGGATAAAGCATTCGTAATGTTCGAACGCGCCGACAATATCGGCAACATCAAAGGCACAGGAATCGGCCTGGCGATCTGTAACCGCATTATCAATATGCACGAAGGAAACATATGGATAGAGTCCAAACTGAATAAAGGCACCACCTTTTATTTCACAATCCCAAAAGATTTAGAGAAAAAGAAGTAAAACATGCCACAACCAAACATTCTCATCATTGACGACAGCGAAACCGACTCATTGATCATGCGCGAAGCACTAAGCCAAGTCGTCATGGGCAATAACATCACCATATTAAACAACGCGACAGAGGCAATAGACCTGCTGAACCTAAAAGGTGATTATAAAGAGGCAGAAAGACCTGACCTAATTATCCTTGATATCAATATGCCCGATTTTGACGGTTTTGAATTTTTGCGTGTCATCAAAAAAGACCCGCGCTTTATTCACATCCCCACAATTGCCTTAAGCGGATCAAAAGATCCAAAAGAAGTTTTTAAAAGCTATAAACTCGGCGCCAATTGCTTTATTCATAAACCGAACGATATTAAGAAATTCAAGCAGGTTGTCGCGATTATAAATGAGTTCTGGCTCGGCATCGCGCAATTGCCCAAAAAAGATTAACCAAGGAAATAAAAATGTCCGATTGTTGCGGGACAGAAGCTAAGAAAAAACATGGGCCCCACTTTGACCCGATTTTACATGGAAGCTTAGCTGTTATCGCGTTAACGCTCATCTTGTCATTTGCGCATGCGCCCATCCCAAACCTCGACCATTTCGCCCACACCATCATCGATTTCTTAAAAACAATGTGGTGGGGAATTTTAATGGGCATGGTCTTTGTCGGTGTCATGAACAAAATTCCACGCGAATATTTTAATCACCTCCTCGGCAAAGGTGATAAATTCCCCGATATCCTTAAGGCCGCCGCCGCGGGCGTCCTGCTTGATTTATGCTCGCACGGCATATTAATGATCGGCGCAAAGTTATACGAGCGCGGCGCAAGCTACGCGCAGCTCTTAACGTTCCTTATCGCCAGCCCATGGAATTCGTTTTCACTCACCCTCATCCTGATCTCACTCATCGGGTTTAAATGGACATTGACCTATATCCTTGCTTCAATGCTGATTGCGATCATCACGGGTGTGATTGTCATGATGCTCACCAAGCGCGGTAAAATCCCCGCCAATCCATACACCCCTGAAACAGATAAAAATTTCAATTTCAAAACAAACGCATTGCGTGACCTCAAAGCAATCAATTGGTCACCCAAATTCATCATCGAGATTTTCACAGGCAGCACACATGAACTTAAAATCCTGCTTAAATGGTTACTGCTCGGCGTTATCATTGCGTCTGCAATCCGCGCTTTCGTGCCGCTCGATTTCTTCCAGACCTTTTTCGGCCCAACGCTAATCGGCCTCCTGCTCACCTTGATTGCCACAAGCATCATCGAAGTATGCTCCGAAGGCTCCGCGCCAATTGCATCAGAAATTGTAAACACAGCGGGCGCAGCAGGGAACGGCTTTACATTCCTTATGGCAGGCGTTGCAACTGATTACACGGAAATCATGGTGCTAAAAGAAACAACGAAATCGTGGAAACTCGCGCTTATTCTACCGCTGATCACCGTGCCGCAAATCATTGTGCTGGGGTACATCTTCAACAATATCGCGATTTAATTACTGACAAGGATATGCGTTGTATAAAGCAAGCGCCACACCCGGCGCAGCGATAAAACTGCTATGCTGGTTTTGATGGCGCAGAACATAGCTCTGCACGCGGTTTTGAACCTGTGCCATGCCTGCTTTTTCTGGCACACAAAAATCAATCCCCGGCGCGGTGCCTAATGATTTCAGCAATGTATGATAATCAAGAATGCCCGCAATGTAAGCCTGACACGCGATATGCCCGCCAGGTGTAATTTCCTTGCCATTCTTATCGCTCGCGCAAACACTCATCAGATATTGACCGGAAAACCGCGCAGCTTGCGCCTGCAGAGGCACAGTAATAAACACGCAAAGCATAATGACAGATCTAATCGTCATTGCCTGTTTTCAATTGCTGAAGAATTGCGAATGGAGAATCTTCTACCTTTTTAGCCTTCGCGCTCATCACCTTCGGCTGGCGATCATCTTGCTTGTTGCGCTTGCCCTTTGGCTTATTATCTTTTTTATTCTGCTTTTGAGCATCCGGCTTCTTGTAGGGTTTGCGCGCATCACCTGATGTTTTTTTCTCAAATGCCTTGCCGCGCTTTAAATGAAATTCCGCCAATTCCGGCTTTTTCTCAGGCGCAGGCTTAGCACCCTCAGCAGGTGTTTCAGCCACGGCAGAATCGGTCGCATCAGAAGCAGGCGAAGCCGCCTCTTCAACTGGCGCATCTACAGCAACAGCCTCAGGCTCTTTCGGCGCATCTTCAATCTTCTTATGCCCCATAGCGCTTAAGACGCCATAAAGATCATCAATCGGACAACCAAGCCATTCCGCCATCTGATGCTGCGCACGGAATTTTCCCTTATCCGCAGAATCATAAACCGCACAAATCACCCGATCGAGCATATCAATACGGATCGCACGATTACCAAAGACTGGATAGCCAATCGCCTGATAGAAATCCTTATTCACCGCATCCGCATCAACAACCTGCGAGACAATCCCATCATTGGGAACATTCGCGGGCAAGCTCTCGCCGTTATGAAGTGACCACAACAAACCACGAAGACGAACCCCCGCAGGCTTGTTCAGCGCAGGAATAAACACCAAAATCGGCCCAAGACGCACACGCTTAGCACGTAACACACGGCGATCATCCACATCAATTTGCGCAATCAATCCCTCAATTTTCTCACGCGGTAAGATCCCCATAGAATCATAAACCGCATCCAAAATCGCCTGAACATTCTCAGTGATCGCAGGCAATGGCGCAGGTGCTTCTTCACCCTCTTTTGCTTCTGGCTGCTTCAACGGCTCTTTAAGGCCAACAATCAGCTCAAGCACAGTCCCAATATGCGCATCACGCCAAGCCTCAAGCCGCGTAATAAGCGCCGCTTCATCAACACCCTTCGCATTGGTAATCACGATAGATGGTTTAAGAGGAACCTCACCTTTTGCCAATTTTGCGACAGGCTCACCCGCAAGCGGATTGCTCTCAACCGCTTGAAAATTTATTGTGCCATCTTCCGCCAACCTAAACTGCGTATCTTTTACATCTAAAATAGAAGCCATCTCATTCCCTAGTATTATATCTTATGCGGCACATTACCGCGGTGTTTCATCAAAAACAAATGGTAAAATCGCATTCAGCCGCAAAAGCCCCTCTCGTGTGAGGCGAATATGCGCGTCGTTAAATTCAACCCATCCCTGATCCGCTAATATCTGCACCTTATCACGCCGCAAATATTTCCAATCAACACTGCCTAGCGCTATCCCCGAAACAAGCCGCAATCCCATCATCAACCGTTCAAACACTTGATCCGATTGCGATAATACAGAATAAGGATGCGTGCCAGCGCGATAATCCGTGCGCTCGCTCTCAACACGCTCCAACCAAATCTGCGGCGCGGCATGATCACGGGTGGCATATTTCGCCCCCTCGCTCGTGATCCGCCCATGCGCACCCGGGCCAATGCCGATATAGTCACAATAGTTCCAATAAATCAGATTATGCCGACACTGATCCGCGCCATCGCGGGCATGATTAGACACCTCATACGCAGGCAAACCGCCCGCCCCTAAAACATCTTGCGTAACACCATAAAAATCCGCCGCAAGATCTTGTTCTGGAACATGAAAACGCCCCTGCTCATGATCATAATAAAACGGAGTGTTTCGCTCTATCGTCAATTGATACGCAGAGACATGATCGACTTGTAAATCAAGCACTTGCTTTAATTCCCTAGACCAATCGTCAAGCGTCTGCTCAGGACGCCCATAAATCAAATCAAAGCTCACACGATCAAAATTTTTCCGTGCAATCTCTAACGCCTTTAGCGCCGCCTTCGCATCATGCTCACGCCCCAAAAATTTCAAATCAGAATCATTGAGCGCCTGTACACCAAGCGAAACCCGATTCACCCCCGCATCCGCAAAAGCCGATAATTTCGCATTTTCAACCGATGTCGGATTGGCCTCCATTGAAATTTCCAACGCTTCATCGCATTCCCACAACGTGCGAACACGATCCAAAATGGCTGCCATAACCCGCGGCTCCATAAGCGATGGCGTGCCACCGCCAAAGAATACCGACGACAAAACGCGCCCCTCGGTTTGCTGTGCATAAAATTCCATCGCCCGAAGATACGCCGCCAGCCAACGATCATGATCCACTGCGTCAAATGCATGTGTGTTAAAATCACAATACGGGCATTTCGACAAACAAAAGGGCCAGTGAAAATACAATCCCAACTGGCCCTGATTATTCTGTGACACTGTAATGAATGCCTATGTCTAGTTAGTTAACACCAAGCTCAACCTTGTTAAGCTTAGGTGGAGAAATGGATGTGCCGGATGTACCGATTGTGTTCAACATTGATTCAAACACGATAGGAAGACCAAATAACGCGCCGCCCGCCGCAAGACGAACCGCACCATCTTTCATCGGTGTCTGTGTTGGGTTTTCAACGTGATCCTTGATCTTCATAATACCAAGCGCCCCCATCAAGAGACCAACAAGATAAGCCATACCAGAGATTAACCCCGGCAATTCTTCAATCGAACCAGTGATGTTCGCAGCGATATCGCTAAAATCTTGCCCAGCCGCCTGCACGTCTTGCGCGCCAGCCATAAGCGCGACCAATGTCGCCGCCTGAACTTTCAAACTTTGCTTAGATAAAAAAGAAACCATCTCGTTCTCCTATAAATTCTGATGTGACCTGTATATATGCCTACACCAAGCCAATGTCAAATTTTCGCCACAATTGAGATGACTTTTTTATGGATATCATTCAGCGTTAAAAATCGCCGCAACCATTTGCCTAAAAGCATCTGCGCGATGTGACATATCGTGCTTCACACTTGGCTCCATCTCGGCAAAGGTAACATCATATCCATCAGGAACAAAAATAGGATCATACCCAAACCCATGATCTCCGCGCGGCGGAAATTCAAGCGTGCCATTCACGCGCCCTTCAAAACTCTCAACATGACCATCTGGCCACGCCAATGTCAGCGCACATATAAACGCGCCAGAGCGATCAGGGATATCACCCATCGCTTCTTTGACGCGCCCCATCGCATAAGAAAAATCACGACTGCCATCCTCTTTTTCCGCCCATCGCGCCGAATATATACCCGGATCCCCTCCAAGCGCATTCACCGCCAACCCGCTGTCATCCGCCAAAGCAGGCATACCGGAAACACGCGCCGCCGCCAATGCCTTTAACTCCGCATTGCCGATGAATGTATCCTCGGTTTCTTCTGGCTCCGCCAAATCAAGATCACCGGCAGTAAAAAACTGCGCAACATATGGCTGCAAAAGCGCAGAAATCTCCCGCGCCTTTCCTGCGTTGTGGGTAGCAATCACAAGCCTTTCGGATTCAAAGCGTCTGCGCATTAAGCAATCCCCAAAACCTCTTTTTGAATCTTGGTCAGATCCGCACAACCAGTTTTCGCAAGCGCCAAAAGCTGAATAAACTCTTCTTCGCTGAACGGTTCTTTCTCGGCTGTCCCCTGAATTTCAACTATACCGCCATTGCCCGTAATCACAAAATTCGCATCTGTATCCGCATCTGAATCTTCATCATAATCCAAATCTGCGACAGGAACGCCCTGATACACACCACAAGAAATCGCAGAAACACTATCGCTCATCGGCACAGCTTTGAGCGCACCAGTTTTTACGATATGTTGAAACGCAAAATGCAGCGCCACAAAACCGCCCGTAATCGCCGCTGTGCGCGTACCGCCATCGGCTTGTATCACATCACAATCAACGCGCACTTGGCGCTCGCCCATCGCTTCAAAATCAACAACGCTTCGAAGAGCGCGGCCAATAAGGCGCTGAATTTCCTGCGTACGGCCCGATTGCTTCCCGCGCGCCGCTTCACGATCCATACGTGACCCAGTTGAGCGCGGCAACATGCCATACTCACCCGTAACCCAGCCCTTACCCGTGTTCTTCATCCAACCCGGCACACGTTCTTCAACGCTCGCCAGACACAGAACATGCGTATCACCAAATTTCACAAGGCATGATCCTTCGGCATGTTTATTGACATGGGGAATAATCTCTACGGTGCGAATTTGCTCTGGCTTACGCCCTGATGGTCTGGTCATGTATATAAATCCTTACGTGATATTTCTTATTTTATTTCATCTATTAAAACTATCGCGACCATAACCACCCGACCTTGCATGTCAACAAAAGAGTGGGGATGAACCCAACATTCTCCCGCCTAAACACTTGCGCCACAAAACACCAAGGCTTAACGTAAGTGGAATTAATAATAAGGTATACAATTATGCGTCTTTTAACTGTACTCGCCCTGACATTTTGTGCATCCCTTCCCTTTGCGGCGCTCAACCGCGCGCAAGCAGAGGGCGTTAAAATGATGCCTAATTATTACTATGACATCAACGTCGTGCGCCCAACAGATACCGCAAACGCAAAAGACGGTGATTTCTCAATCCGCCTAACGTCTCCTGGTGCTATGACAGGATGTTATAAGATAAACCCCGCAAACATCGAAATCGTTGACGCAGGCGCGGTCATCTTCGTTAAACTTGAAGAAGGCGATGTTGAGCTGGAAAAAACCACAAATTACGGCCAATTTGGCTGTGAAATGACATCCGGCTCACAATATATCGACATCCCGTTTAATAAAGATAAACTTGCCCAAAACAACACCGATAAAATCACAATCTCCAGCAAAACAATCGGAAAGCTTTTCGACATCAAAGTTGAAACAAGCGAGCACAAAGTCACCCTAGAAACTGAGCTTAAAACAGGCGTAAGACTGCCCGACAGTAAGAAGAAAAAAATCATTGATCATTGGTTTTACCCTGACAACACAATCATCGTTTTTGCCAACAACATGGATAAAAACCCCGACATACTCAAACAAGTTAAAGTCGTCGCAGGCAATCGCGGCCTCACCCCCATGAACATTGAATTGAAAGGCTTTGAACCCTCTGACGAAAAGCTGTTCTTTATCGACACTAAAAATATATTCTCTGATGCCTTCGATGAAAAAAGTACAATATCAATTGGCCATGTCACGACAAGTGAAGAATATCACGGCGCGAATGGGCCATATATAAAAAAATCAAAACAAGCTGTTTTCGCAAGAAAACCCAATTCAAAAGATTAAACACAAGCAAGCCAACCATAAAAATAATAACCAACCACACTTGCAACATAAAAAGAAAACCATTAAATCAGCCATTATGACTTATAATCCATACCACGATCCAATCAACGAAAACAACGCAGAAGAAACACCACTTCAGCGTTCCGCTCGCCTTGAAGCCGAAGCCCTCGCACAAAGAAGAGCGCAGGCACAAGAACAAAGCGACCCGCTATCGCCCGAGCCCAATCTCGACACCCCAGAAGAAGCAGAGCTTTACCCGCAAGAAGATGAGCTTGGCGCAGGCATGAGCGAATCCGATGGACACGCAGTTATCTTACGCCTTCAAAAAGAACTCAGCGAAACAAACGACAAAATGATTCGCGCCGTAGCCGAAACCGAAAATATCCGCCGCCGTGCCGTCAAAGAACGCGCCGATGCCAGCAAATACTCCATTGCGAATTTTGCAAAAGAACTGCTCAGCGTTTCTGACAACTTGCGCCGCGCCCTCGAAGCCATCCCCGCAGAATTTGCAGAAAATGATCAGCTAAAAGGATTAATCGGCGGTATCGAAGCAACCGAACGCGAACTTCTTCGCGCATTCGAAAGAAACGGCATTCAGAAATTAGAGACCGCCGAAGGCGTGTTTAACCCCAACCATCACGAAGTCATGTTCGAAACACCCGGAACCGGACAGCCTGCGGGCACAATCATACAAACATTGGAACCTGGCTACATGCTGCATGACCGATTACTTCGCCCTGCTCGCGTTGGCGTTGCAAAAGATGATGGCAGCGCACCGCCAGAAACTGCGGGTATTGATACGCAGGCATAAAATACAAAAAAGTTTCGCCCAAAAACTTGAAATGTAAGATCAGCACGCCTATTATCATTTTATGAGTGCTGTGAAAAACGGGCTCAAAATTAAATATAAATCTTGCTTAATATAGGAGATTGCCATGAGCAAAATTATCGGTATCGATTTAGGTACAACAAATTCTTGTGTAGCCATTATGGACGGGAAAGAACCCCGCGTCATAGAAAACGCAGAAGGCGCAAGAACAACCCCTTCAATGATTGCATTTGCAAAAGACGGTGAGCGCCTCGTCGGCCAACCCGCAAAACGCCAAGCGGTCACAAACCCTCAACAAACATTATATGCCATCAAACGTTTGATCGGCCGCCCTTTCAAGGACAAGCAAGTTCAAGAAATGGCCAAAAACGCCCCCTTTAAAATCATCGAAGGCGACAACGGCGATGCATGGGTTGAGGTAGACGGCGAAACATACGCACCGTCACAAATTTCAGCGATGCTTTTGCAGAAAATGAAAGAAACCGCCGAAGCATTCTTGGGCGAAAAAGTAACAAAAGCGGTCATCACCGTTCCTGCTTACTTCAACGACTCACAACGCCAAGCAACAAAAGATGCGGGTAGAATTGCGGGCCTTGAAGTTGAGCGCATCATCAACGAACCAACCGCTGCTGCCCTTGCCTATGGCTTGGACAAAAAAGAAAGTGGCACGATTGTTGTTTACGACTTGGGTGGTGGTACATTTGATGTGTCCGTCCTAGAAGTCGGCGATGGCGTATTCGAAGTGAAATCAACCAATGGTGATACATTCCTCGGTGGTGAAGATTTTGACTCACGCATCATTGACTACCTCGCAGATGAGTTCAAAAAATCTGACGGTATCGACCTTCGCCAAGACAAACTTGCGCTTCAACGTCTAAAAGAAGCCGCAGAAAAAGCCAAGATCGAGCTATCATCAACATCACAAACCGAAGTAAACCTTCCTTTCGTAACCGCAGATTCATCTGGCCCGAAACATCTTCAGGTCACGCTATCTCGCTCTAAACTCGAAAGCCTTGTTGAAGACCTCATCAAACGCTCAATCGAACCTGTAAAAAAAGCACTGGCTGATGCTGGCCTCAAACCAGGTGAAATTGATGATGTGATCATGGTCGGCGGTATGACCCGCATGCCAAAAGTTCTCGAAACCGTAAAAGAATATTTTGGTAAAGAACCACATAAAGGTGTTAACCCTGACGAAGTTGTTGCCGACGGTGCAGCAATTCAGGGCGGCGTCCTTCAAGGCGACGTGAAAGACGTTCTCCTTCTCGATGTAACTCCGCTTTCACTTGGGATCGAAACATTGGGCGGCGTGTTCACACGTTTGATTGACCGCAACACAACAATCCCCACGAAAAAGTCACAGACTTTCTCAACCGCGGAAGACAATCAGAACGCAGTGACCATCCGCGTATTCCAAGGAGAACGTGAAATGGCGGCAGACAATAAGATGCTCGGTCAATTCGACCTCGTCGGCATCCCCCCTGCTCCACGCGGCATACCACAGGTCGAAGTGACATTTGACATTGATGCCAACGGTATCGTCAACGTATCCGCAAAAGACAAGGCAACGAATAAGGAACAACAAATCCGCATTCAAGCCTCTGGCGGCCTATCCGATGCCGATATTGAACAAATGGTCAAAGACGCCGAAGCCAATGCCGATTCCGATAAGAAAAAGCGTGACGCAGTAGAAGCGAGAAACCAAGCCGAAAGCATGATTCACGCAACGGAAAAAGCAATCGAAGATTTGGGTGATGACGCACCCGATGATGAGAAAAGCAGTGCAGAAGATGCAATTCAGGCATTGAAAGACGTGATAGACAGCGATGACGCAGAAATCATCAAGGCAAAAACTGAGGAACTCTCAGAAGCCAGCATGAGACTCGGCGAACTTGTGTATCGCAAAGCACAAGAAGAAGACGCAGGACAAGCTCAAGACGACGTGTCTGACACCGTCCACGCCGACGAAGATGAAGTCATCGAAGCCGACTTCACCGATGTTGACGATGAAGATGCAGATTCAGAAAAAAATGAAAAATCTGCTTAATTAAGCACATGTTGAGGTGCGCCATACAAATGCTATGGTGTACCTCAATTTTTTTGACAAAAAAGAGCGCAAATGAAAGACAGTTTCTCATATTACGATATCCTTGGCATTCCGAACAGAGCATCGGATGACGATATCAAACGTGCTTATCTCAATTTGGCAAAAAAATACCACCCGGATTACAACCCACATAATCGCAAACTCGCATCGCATAGATTTCAAGCCATCCTTGAAGCATATGAAGCAATCAAAACACGTGAAAAACGCGCCGCCTATAATCGCAAATTGCGATTAGCCGCAGAAAACGACAATCAAAAACCTGCGGGCGACAGCATCTTTTCAAAACTCGGAACGCTGTTCACAATCAACAAACAGCCACATAAAGAGACACAAAAATAATGGCCAAAGATTTTTACAAAACCCTAGAGGTTGATAAAAGCGCAAGCAAAGAAGAGCTGAAAAAAGCGTATCGCAAACTTGCGATGAAATATCACCCCGATCAAAACAAAGACAATCCCGAAGCAGAAGCAAAATTCAAAGAAATTAGCGAAGCTTACGACATCCTTAAAGACGACCAAAAACGCGCAGCCTATGATCAATATGGTAACGCCGCATTCGATGGTTCTATGGGCGGCGGAGCGGCAGGCGGATTTGGCGGCGGCGCTGGATTTGGCGGAGCGGGCGCATTCTCTGACATATTTGAAGACATGTTCGGTGACATGATGGGCGGCGGTCGCGGCGGAAGAGGCGGCGGAGCTGCACGCGGATCAGACTTGCAATACACACTCGAAATCTCCCTAGAAGACGCCTTCAAAGGCAAAGAAGCCAAAATCAAAGTACCTGTCAATGAAACATGCGACAGCTGCAAAGGCTCCGGCGCGAAAGACGGCTCCGGCGCAGCAACCTGCTCAACATGTGACGGCGCAGGACGCGTGCGCCAACAACAGGGGTTCTTCACTGTGGAGCGAACTTGCCCGACCTGTAACGGACAAGGCAACATCATCAAAGATGCCTGTAACGCATGTGGCGGTGAAGGTCGCAAGAAAAAAGAAAAAAACCTCCAAATCAAAGTCCCCGCAGGCGTAGAAAGCGGCAGACGTATCCGCTTAAGCGGCGAGGGAGAAGCAGGCCTGCGCGGTGGTCCACACGGCGACCTCTATGTTCTCTTATCTGTAAAACCGCATAAATTCTTCAAACGCAACGGCGCCAATCTTTATGGCCGCGTTCCGATCGCCATTACAAAAGCAGCATTGGGCGGCGAAGTACAAGTTCCGACAATCGAAGGAAAATCTGCAAAAGTCAAAATCCCCGCAGGCACGCAAACAGGTCAACAATTCCGCCTAAAAGATAAAGGCATGACCATGATGCAAACATCCAATCGCGGTGATCTTTTCATTGAGATATTCGTTGAAACCCCTGTTAACTTGAATAAAGAACAGCAAGAGTTGATGAAAAAACTGGATAAAGATGTGGGCGACGGAAACGCAGGATCAAGTAAACACTCCCCTGAATCGAGTGGGTTCTTTACAAAAATGCGCGATATATGGGATGATCTAAAAGATTAAATTTTAATTAGGAAACCCATGGCTGATGATACAATTATTACATCGCTGAACTTTAACGACAATATCCCCGGAAAAGTTCTAAACGATAAAAAAAACGAGCTAGATGTCCTGATTGGATATGTAAGCGGCCTTCCCATGCGCTACGAAAGCGAATCCAGCCATAATCGTGGACTTGCACTTGCGCTTTTTGACAAAGGAATTGGCCAAAGCGAGCTTGATAAACGATGCCAAAAACTCTCCGAAGATTGCCGCATAGAAAAGCTCGACGTCCTAATCACAAAGGGAGACTACCCATTTGACAGGCGCTGGTATCTCATCGGTGATCTTACCAAAATGTTGACCATCGCCCAAAAAGGAAAAATGCAAACGCCGTTCAGCGACTTTTTCTACGATGAAATTTTAGAAATATTGGATCAATAATTATGCGCATTGGCATCACGGGCTGCACGGGACGTGTCGGCAAAATATTAATCGAAGAACTAAGCAACGGAAGCTGGGATGGCTTAGAGCTTTCTTGTGGACACGCGCGCGACACATCCAAAGTAAAAGACCCATCCTTCACCGTCACAGATGATGCAGATGAGCTATTCAAACATTCAGATGCCGTCATCGACTTCACCCTCCCTGATGCCCTGCCCGCACATTTAATCTTAGCGGCAAAACATAAAACCGCACTTATCATCGGCACCACAGGCATTGATGAAAAAGGCGAAGCCGCCATTAAGAACGCCGCAAAAGACACGGCCATCGTCTATGCCGCCAATATGAGCCTCGGTGTAAACCTGCTCCTCGCCCTCGTCGAGCGCGCCGCGGCCAGCCTGAATGACGACTGGGATATCGAAATTTTCGAAAGCCACCATAAACACAAAATCGACGCCCCCTCAGGGACAGCCCTCGCAATCGGTAAAGCCGCCGCAGAGGGACGTAACGTGAACCTCGACGATGTCAAAGTCACCGCCCGCGACGGCGTAACAGGTGAGCGCAAAAAAGGGGATATCGGGTTTTCAGTTGCGCGCGGCGGCGATGTCGTCGGTGAACACACTGCATTTTTCTACGGCGCAGGCGAGCGCATTGAACTCACACACATGGCGCGCGACCGCAGCCTCTTTGCACGCGGCGCACTACAAGCGGCCAAATGGTGCGACGGCAAACCCGCCGGATTATACTCAATGAAAGATGTGCTCGGCCTCTAAAACGCTATGCCGCCAAAGAAACATTTTCCTCAAGCAACAAATTACGCTTAATCTCAACACCCCAACCATAATGACCAATCCCGCCAGAGGCCTGAACAACGCGGTGACATGGCACAATAAGAGAAACAGGGTTTTCACCCACCGCACTGCCCACCGCGCGCGCGGCCAAGGGACGTCCAATTTTTCGGGCAATATCGCTATAGGCACAAACCTGCCCTTTAGGAATACCCATCAACGCCTCCCAAACCGCAATTTGAAAATCGCTGCCCCGTAAATCCAAGGGCAGCATATCAAAACGATCATATTCCCACGCATCCATAACCTGATTGATAAAAGCATTCATACCCGCATCATCACGCACCAAATAGGCACCGGAAAAGTGACGCTCCAACCTCTCTAAACCATTACCCTTAAATGCTAAATTCTGCCCACGATCGACCATAAAGCCCAACCAGCAAATCCCCTTAGCCGTGCGCGCCAAAACGATTTGGCCAATAGTGGTAGAATGAATACCGTAGTGAATATACTCTGGAGATAAAGACATCATATCTCTCCTGCTGGTTGAATAAATTCAGACTATGGATTTTCTCTGCGATTTACAAATTTTTTACACAAAACACTGATAAGCATGATAAAAATGCCCTATGCCAAAACCACCTACCAAGCCATATAAAAAACGCATGCCCAAAGAAGATATCTTTGAATTCTTCAAACGCCTGCATGCCATTGACCCTGAACCAACCAGCGACCTTGAATGGACCAACGCCTACACATTGCTGGTTGCCGTCACCCTCTCCGCTCAGGCCACAGATGAAGGCGTTAACCGCGCCACAAAAGAGCTATTCAAAATCGTCGACACACCAGAAAAAATGCGCGACCTTGGCCTCGAACCATTAAAAGAACACATAAAAACAATCGGTCTTTATAACAACAAAGCCAAAAACGTTATCGCCATGGCTGATATCCTCATCAATGAGTTTGATGGCCAAGTGCCGCAAACACGCGATGAATTAACCTCACTCCCCGGTGTGGGCAGGAAAACCGCAAATGTCGTCTTGAATGTTGTTTTTGGCAAGCCAACCATGGCAGTCGACACCCATATCTTCCGCGTGTCTAACCGCACAGGCATGGCACCGGGCAAAAACCCGGATCAAGTCGAACTGGCTCTATTGAAAATAATGCCTGAAGAATTCGCACTTCACGCACATCATTGGCTCATCCTACATGGGCGCTATACTTGCGTTGCGCGCAAACCAAAATGCGACCAATGCGTGGTTTATGATCTATGCCAATTTAAGGAAAAAACAGCTTAAAAAACCCGCGCCTTAATGAGTGCCGATCTAACGAGCCTATTGCGCCGGTGCTTTAAAGATCGCGTTAATATCAATCAATGAAATCATCGTATCATGCGCAACCAAATCCTGCATACAATCACTCGCCGCGACTGAATCTTTCGCACGGGTATCACGTTGGCGCACTTCATAATGGGCAACATGTGATCGGGCAACATCCTCAACACGATCCACTGTGAAATAGACATCCATCACGCAGTTATCATTGCGGTATTGCCAAATTGTTGTCGGCAAATCACGACGAACCAATTCCGGCTTATCAAAAATTTGAACGATATCATGACCGCTAAGATCAAGGATTTGATCAACATCCTTACGAAGACGCGCACTCAAATGACGCTTGCGTGCTGGCTTGTAATTAGCCATCTCGCCTTGTCCATCCCCATTGCCGATGGACGCATAAGCATAATTACGATCACCACCCGCAAAGGAGAGATAAACCGCAAACGCGGCAACCGCGCAAAAACATGCAATTATAAAATGTGTGTGTTTATTATTTATCATAATCAATACTCAAAATATTTTTCCCTTAAAAAAGCAAGAGCCGCACACGAAAACAGCTCTTGCTATATGGGGACTATAAATTTTACTCAAAAAATTACCGCGCTGAATTACTCAGCAGCCGTGGCAGCTTTACTAAAAAGACCACCGTCGCTATTGGCCGGCTCAGGCTTATTCTCAGTTTGAGCCTTTTGTGGCTTTCCCGCAGATTTTGGTGCCTCTTTTTTAGCCGCTGAAGGAGCAGGTTTAGTTGACGCTGCAACACCGCTAAGTGGTGTAAGCTTACCGTCAATAATCGCGCCAGCTTCGATTTCCAATTCTTTATATGCAATCGTACCTGTAACAGTCGCACCTTCACGAAGAACAAGACGTCCATGCGCAGTGATATCGCCTTCAAAGCGACCAGCGATTGTTGCATCTTCAATTTCAACAGTACCGTAAAATACGCCTGTCTCTGCAATATCAAGAACGCTCGCGCCCTTCAATGCTGCTTCAACTGTACCTTCAACAAGAAGATAGTCACATGACTCAATCTCACCAGACATTGTAATACCAGCACCGATTGTCAAGCGACGATCACCCGCAGATGCAGGGGCATTCGATGCCGCATGTGATGGCGCATAGCCAGAATATGACGGTGATACTGACGCGGAACCAGGATAACCACCTGTGCTTGCTGGTGCTGTTCCTGCACGTTGGTAAGCAGATGATGGAATATCGATCTGTGCTTCTTTTTTATCTTCTGATGCTGTTTCAGATTGGCTCATTGGGGCTGCTTCCTTTTCTGGTTGGGAATTTGTTTCTTTAGTATCCTGAATTGCTTTTTCTTGTGTAACCGCTTCCGGTTTTGCTTCTACTATTTTGCTTTCATTGGCCGACTTATTTGTCGCGTCTGAAGGCTCATTTTCTGTTTCGGACTTAACACGATGAAACATATTTTCTCCCCACGTATAGGTTAACGGATTAAACACATCTGATCCGTACAGTAAAAAGCATGGATCAAAACTCATATAACTATTGTTTAGTAATGCGCATCTCTTAGCATGCAGGGCCGATAGTGACAAGAAATAAATCATCGAAACCCGCCAAAAGGCACTTAAAGAATTGGTTCTACTGCATTAATTTTTCTGGATAATTTTGCAAACCCTCACACTTAAAATTAAGTATGAAAGTGATCATATATTTTCTGCGCTAGCTGTTTGGATATACCATCAACACTCGCAAGGTCATCAACCCCTGCCCCCGAAACCGCTTTTGCCGATCCAAAGCGATGCAATAACGCCCGCTTTCGTGACCCTCCAACACCCGCAATTTCATCAAGCGGGTTTTGTGAAATCTGCTTCACACGACGCGCCCGATGTGTCCCGATCGCAAAGCGATGAACCTCATCACGCAGCCGTTGAAGATAATGCAAAACAGGATCATTAATAGGAAGCTGAACCCCCATCTTTCCACCCGCCACAAAAAACTGCTCACGCCCCGCATTCCGGTCTTCTCCCTTGGCAATCGCCACCAAGGTCAGCTTATCCAGCAAGCCATAATCTTCCAAAACCTCACGACAAACGGACAATTGTCCTTTACCACCATCAACCAGCACGAGATCAGGCCAATTGCTCTCATCGCCCTCCTCTTGCTCTTTCATCGCCCGTTTAAACCTGCGCTCAAAAACCTCACGCATCATGCCGTAATCATCTGCCGCATCGGCGCGGCGAATGTTAAACTTGCGATATGCATTTTTTTGAAACCCGTCCGGCCCCGCAACAACCATGCCGCCGACCATATTCGTGCCAGAGATATGCGAGTTATCATAAACCTCAATGCGCTTTGGCGGCTCTTCCATGCCAAACAATTCAGCAACCCCCTGCAGATGACGTGCCTCCGTCTCCTTTTCCAACAGATGCCGCTCAATCGCCGCAACCGCATTCTTAGCCACAAAATCTAACACACGCTTGCGACCACCACGTTGCGGCTGACTAATCTTCACCTTCGCATCAATCTTTGACCCGAATGCTTCCTCGATTAAAAGCTTATCAACAGGAACATGAGACACCAAAATCTCTCGTGGCACAGGCTTATTCTCGTAAAACTGTGCCATAAACGCGCCCATCACATCCTCCAGCGCATCATCAGGGCTGTGTCGCGGAAAATACGAGCGGTTACCGAAATTTCGTCCTGATCGGAAGAAAAACACCTGCACGCAAATCTTTCCTGCCTTTTGCACCAGCGCAATAACATCCGCGTTTTTCATCCCCTCAAGATTAATATCCTGACGCGCCTGTATCCCCGCAAGCGCCTTAATACGATCACGATAGCGCGCAGCCTCCTCGTAATTCATCCCATCACTGGCCGCCTGCATTTTCGCCTGCATTCGCTTTTGTACCGCATGACTTTTCCCCTCAAGGAAATCCTGCGCCTCGCGCATCTGCTCCGCATACTCATCCTTGGACACCTTTCCCACACACGGCGCAGTGCAGCGTTTAATGTGGTATTGCAGGCACGGACGGTTACGATTAGAAAAATAACTATCCGTACAGTTTCGAATTAAAAACACCCGCTGCAAGATGCCAATCGTACGGTTAACATCCCCCGCACTGGCGAATGGCCCGAAATAATCCCCCTTGCGTTTTTTCACCCCGCGATGCTTGGTGACTTGCGGGTAATCATGATCACTGGGCACAAAAATATACGGAAAGGATTTATCATCACGCAGCAAAATATTATAACGCGGCTTCAGCTTTTTAATAAGATTACTCTCCAAAAGCAAAGCCTCGGCTTCCGTATGCGTATGAATAAACTCCATCTTGCGTGTTTGCGAAATCATCCGCTGAAGGCGAAACGGAAGACGCGCAAAATTGGTGTAAGACGTCACCCGTTTCTTCAATGATTTCGCCTTACCGACATATAAAATATCATCCTTATCAGAAATCATCCGATACACACCGGGCGTATCGGGCAGTTTCTGCGCGTGGGATCGAATAACCGCCACACCCTTTTCTATCATTGATAAATCATCAAAACTCATAAGAAAGATTTAGAACGCGCACCATCGAAAAGCAATCTCGCAAAACTCTTAAAGCACAGAGACATACACTTTATACTTGACAAACATTGCAATATATCAACTATTGATTGCAATTAAATCTGGTCTTGCACATCAATGCAAAACAACAAACTGCGTGGGAGTACACTAATGAAAAATTATAAATTAATCAGCAAAGACACTGAAAAAACACTATTTTCTGGATTTTTCCAAGACTTTAAAACCTGTTTAGAAGAGGCTGTTTCCAGAAGAATACCACTGAATAAAATCAATCTCAGCGGGAAAAACCTAAGCAACGCCAATCTTGATGACGGTATCTTTGGCGAAGCCGATTTTACAAACACCAACCTCACCGGCGCAAACATCTCCGAAAGCTATTGCAAAGGTGCAAATTTCGAAAACGCATCACTGTTTAACACATGCCTCGCTTACTCAAACCTGACAGGCTGTAATTTCAAACACGCCTCTTTCGGTGCAACTGATATGAGCGCCGCCATCATTGACCGCGCACAATTTTCAACCCTGTCCGCATTCACCATCGATTTCACCAAAATCCGTCAAATGCGCGGTTGCACCTATCACGCGCATGATGGTCAGATATCAACATTATCCAAACCACCCATCGTCATAACAGGGATCGCCCCGTCCCCGATAATCATGCTCGACGACCATGTCTATACGGGACATCACCGCATTTTACTCACCGCCGAATCAGAATATGTAAAAATACATTGACATAACAACCCATGATTGATATCGATAAAACAAAGAAAAGACCTGCATACCAAAGCAGGACTTAAGTTTCGTGTTAAGGATTATATATAAATGCATTGCTACTGGCGATTTAAGCACATGTTCGCTGTATATTCTGAAGTGTCAAAGAATATCGGCCCGCCCCCTTTTATCTACATACAACGCATAAAAAGTGAACTTATAATTGAATTTCCGTATGGGTATGCAATTATAACACCAAGACATGTTTTACATGGCGAATGCCGCTCACCTAAAATTGAGCATGAACAAAGCCAGAAACACGAAATGAGTACATATGAAAAAAGAAATCGAAGGCTTTTTAGGGCTTCTGAGGGAATTACAAAAAATTGACCCTGAATTCCCGCTGCAATACGCGATATGCCTCGCTGAAGTCACATTAAATGAAGGACTGTCAGTAACAGAGCTTTCCAACCGAACCGGCCTTGCCCTCTCCACTGTCTCACGCATTGTCGGCGCATTATCAAAATACCGCCAAATGGGAAAACCATACGAGCTCATCGACCTAAAAACATCCGAAACATCTCGCCGCACAAAAGAAATATACCTCACCAAAAAAGGAAAACGCATCGTTGGCAATATCGCGGGTTTAATGGCGGCTTAATCGAAAGATAGATGTTTCCCTGAAACCTCAAGCAAAGGAAAATGATTACCAGAAGCAGCTACATCCAAAATTCTTTTAACAACTTCAAAATCCGTCTGCGCCATCTTGATCTCTCCTCGCCCATTTATCATATTCAAAGATAATTCACGAAGAGCAGTACTTACATGCGCGGCGTCTAAAGCGTCAACCGCATTAGCTGCAGCCCGCAATTGCGCTGCTAAAACTGGGTGGTCTGTTTGCTCAGCTACAGCAATTTGCGCAGCTACACCATCATGAAAACTCATATCATTTCTTCTTGTCATGAGTTATGTATATACATAAAAATATACATAGACAAGCATAAAAAGTGAAGGCAGTCCAAACCTTACCGACGGAAAGGTCTAGCATTAATTTTAAGATGGTGCGGGTGGGGGGACTTGAACCCCCACGCCCATACGGACAACAGATTTTAAGTCTGCAGCGTCTACCATTCCGCCACACCCGCACATCTTAAGGCAATATCAATACGGGCATTGGAAACGAATTTCAAGCGGCAATAAGACACAAAATACCTTTATATACAAAGCGACGCATTTTCTGGCTTTTTACACCCGTTTATCAAATCCTGAATGATAGGCGACGAATTATAATAATCATCCGCGCGATAGCGAAGCAAAACACCACCGCTCTGCGGCTTTAACAAAAACGCATCCAATGTATGGTCGCTTACAACACTGCGCGCATTATCAAATGTGAAAGGATCGCCATATACTTCTGATACATCACGCAATTGATCAAGCTCCCCGGTTAATATCGTGAAATTCAAATTCGCATACGTATCTGTAACGCTGGCAAGGTTTTCGCGCCGCGAAGGATCTGGTTGATTTTTAAACTTGGGCATAATTAATACAGGCTGCAATGGCGCACTCGAAGACACCCAATCAATCACGCCCTGGATTCCTATAAAAGCAGCACCACAACTTGGGTATCGTTGCTCAGCCGTCATAAATAACGCAACGGAAAACCGGTCAACTTGAGGCTCAAAATTCCGCCCCGTGTTAATATCAATCAATTGCGATAATGGACGTGATCGACTTTGCGCATGCGATGGTGAAACATTACTCGCCGCAGCAAACGCCGCCGCCCCCCTCAAAAAATAACGTCTATTCATAACATTAACTCCCCAAAATCGACATCGCATCAGCAGCAAGTTTAGGCGCCGCCACCGCACCAGCACCGTGAGCTGCATGCGCTGACATATCCATACTACCCCACTCATACCCCCCCATTAGGGCAACATCAGGTGAAACCGTATTGTTAAATAATTCAGCAATACCACCATCAAACGCAAAGTCGTACATACTAGTTGTCAACATTTCAAACGCCCCTGATAAAGACCCTAATAAAGTAGGGCTAGGCAACATCATTGCAGCCATAGGAACCATCCAGACAGCATGCATAGCAGCATGTTTCACAACATGTGAAAAAACACTCGTTAAAGACATGTCCCGCTCCCTAAAAGGCTTTTTGCCAGCCAAGCGTGAAAGTATAATCACGCTTCATCTGCGGACCATTCAGGTCTTCATAGATCGGCGCGGCAGCTTCAAAGGCAAGACGATTGCCCTTCAACACGCCCCCCGTCGAAAGCAAGTTCACACCAAACGCAGCCTCCACGCGCTGACCGCCATAATTATCCGGATCAGCCGTCTGAACGGGGGCAACAATATTCGCATCAATGCCGTCAATATCACCCTGCGTCTCACCTTCAAGTCTCAATGATGTAGAAATCCAAGGCGCCCACTCATAAGCCCCCCAAGCCGTTACAGCGTGCTTATCACCCCACGCATAACCCTGATCATTCTCATCCTCCAAACGGATCTCGGCACTGTATTGCGCGCCCCAAGACCAATCATGATGAACACCAGAATACGTCACACCCGGATGAAGATCATACGTCCCCGTTCCAAGCTGCATCCCATAAGGAAGGCGCATACGCATATTCATATTCATCGGCGTAAGAACAGTGCCCTCTTCCTTGATCGATCCCGTAGGAATGCTCACACCAAGGTTCAAATGCACATGATTCACATCATCCTCATAAAGCTTCACAAGCCCCGAAAGCGATGTATCGCCCCAGCCTTCGCTTTGCGTTTTGAAACTGCCCAAACGGGTTGTCCCCATGCCGCCCTGAAACGTCACAAGGTCCATGTCCTTTTCCATCCACATGGCCATCCCCATCAGCGTCAGCCAATCCGTCGGCGCATACATCGCGCCAAACATATGCATATCCATGTCCATCTTCGTTGGCACAACGCGCAACGTGCCCGGCTGTCCCGCAACGCCGGAAAAACGGTTAGCCACGCTTGTTACAATCTCTTCAGGCGAGAGATCATCGCGGCCATCGCGGTTTCCCTCCATCGCCATATGCTTATAACGATAAGAGAGCATCCACTCACCCTTACCATGCATATGATCCCCCATCACACCAATCGGCGCATGCGAACTCGCACCACTAGACACATGAAGGTTTTTGTCGCAATCACATTCTTCTTGAGCATTCTCGCCATGCGCAAAAACGGGTGAAGGTTTAACAACAGAGACAATAGAAAGACAGGCCACGCCTGTAAGCAAAATAGTTTTGGTCATGATTTTCTCCTAAAAAATCAAATTATAAAAAGGGGTAATGATTTGGTTTTAGGAGAATTGTGGCGGGCCACGCGGCTGATAAAGAGAAAGCTTGGAACCAAGCGGAATAGACGTACCACTGGAAACAACAAGGTAACGCGGCAAAACAGCCATCGCAATGACATGTGACTGCACTTGATTATACTTCTGATGCGCAGAGGCAAAACAAAACGGACATTTTTCCATCGCCTGCAAATCCGAAGAAACAGGCGCAGGCTCGGCAAATGGGTCAAGCGAAGCATCAACCTCAACGCTCTGCACCGAACCATCCGCCGCACAAATTTGAATAAACGAAGAATTGCCCGATATAAACGCACAGGCCGGCGATATTCCGGCAAACACAATCGCCAGAACCACCAATGCATGAATGTAAACATGACGTGCGCTCATAAACTTTAGTTACGCGCATCGCATTATAAATGCAATATCGTATCTACATTATTTTCAGAGAAATACCGTTTTGGCTCAACGCATCCACCAGCATCGCCTGAGCACGATCCAACATATCCGCCTCAACACTGCGCAAAACAACACTAACACCCCAGCCCGCATTTTGCTTAAACTGCGGGTAACTGCCGATATCCACATGAGGGAACGCATCCTGCACCACCGCCAATAACGCGGCAATCTCGCTTTCTGGTGATTCCACCATAACGGTACGCGCCAAAGTCGGCTGACCGCCTTCAATCATCGTCAAAACATGATCCAACATGCCTTGCATAATTTTCGGCACACCCGCCATCACAAAGACATTCTCAATCCGAAATCCCGGCGCAGCGGAAACAGGATTATCAATCAAATCCAAATCCACATGAACCGGCATATTCGCCATGCTCGCCCGCGCATCCGTGAAATCCGCATCCCCGTAATATTCATGCAAAACCGCATAAGCCCCGTCATGACGGCCAAATTCAACGCCAAACGCTTTAGCGACACTGGCGGCGGTAATATCATCATGCGTCGGCCCAATCCCGCCCGTTGTAAACACATAATCAAATCTGGCACGCATCTCATTCAACGTGGCGACGATCACATCCTCAATATCGGGCACCACACGCACCTGCCGCAACGGCGCACCATGATCGCTCATTTTCTCGCCAATATATTGCGTATTCTTATCTTGCGTGCGCCCCGATAAGATTTCATTTCCTATAATCAAAAGGGAAGATGTTTTGTTCACTTGTTTTTCCATGTATATCCTTGTAAATACATTAACCTATGAATCAAGCAGCAAAATACAACCAAGACGGAATCCAAATCCACACCCAATCAGACTTCGAAGGCATGCGCAAAGCAGGCAAACTGGCCGCCGAAGTTCTCGACATGATCACCGAGCATGTGCAACCCGGCGTAACAACCGAACATCTCGACGATCTATGCCGCAAAATGATTGAAACAAACGGCGCAATCCCTGCCCCGCTGAACTATAAAGGATTCCCAAAATCCATATGCACATCAATCAATCATGTCGTATGTCATGGCATCCCTGGCGATAAAAAACTCTTAAATGGCGACATTCTCAACATCGACGTCACCGTCATCCTCGATGGCTGGCACGGTGATACATCGCGCATGTTTTTTGTTGGCGATAAAATCTCGGTTAAGGCAAAGCGCCTCTGCGATGTCACATATGATTGCATGATGAAAGGGATCGAAGCTGTTCGCCCCGGCGCAACATTGGGCGATGTCGGTCACGCCATTCAAGAATACGCCGAAGGACAACGCTTCTCGGTTGTACGTGATTTCTGTGGCCACGGTTTAGGGCGCGTTTTCCACGCCCCGCCATCGGTCATGCATATCGGCACGCCAAACACAGGAACCGTCCTCGAAGCAGGAATGATCTTTACAATTGAACCAATGATTAATGCTGGTGATTACACCACTAAAGTCTTAGGGGACGGCTGGACAGCCGTAACAAGAGATCGGTCCCTATCCGCTCAATTCGAGCATTCTTTAGCAGTAACAGACGACGGCTTCGAAATCTTCACACATTCGCCAAAAGGCTATACAAAGCCGCCTTACGTCTGATTATAGTTTTATAAAAGCTATTGTTAAATACCCTTGGCTTGCTCTAATTCAGCCTGTGTCTGAGCCATTCTACGCTGAGCTTCTTCCGTCACAGCCTGGCTAATTAACGCTGACTGAGCCTCACTAATTTTACGCATGCCTTTTCCTAAATCCAAAGCCATAATTCATCCTCCCTGTTGATGTTTGATTACGTATAATTAATCATATCTAAAATTAATAAATAAATAATTATCTTTATGTAAAATTTTATCTAAATGGGAAAAAATAGTATAAATTTAGGCAGGATCAGCCCTGAAAAACTCCAAAACACCGTCGATAAAACGATCAGCAGGCCCCTCGTATGAAGGCGGTTTATCAATTGGCTCCCCCTCATAAACCGCAAGGCGTGAGATACTTGCTCCATAAATTCCGCCTATCACAGCCCCACACGCCCCGCCTGCAACAGCATCTTTAAAGGCGCTTGCGTGTGCGCTCAAATCTTCATGAACCCCACAAACAGCACCAGCAATAGCACCAATCCCTGCGGTTGCTATATACATTTTCACAGATAATGAATCCGGCGGTGTTTCTTTATATTTCATACAGCCACATTTAAACTATATGTAAATTATGTCAATAAAAAAAATAAGCGTGCATCTGCAACCATGAGCGGTTAATAATAATCATGGCATCTGAAAAAAAATCACTTACCCATGACAATAATAAAACTGACGAACCGCACTATAAAGGTCATCGTCAACGCCTTCGCGAACGATTTCTTGTCGGCGGTTCCGATGCTCTTCAGGATTATGAACTGCTTGAGCTCCTCCTTTTTCTGGCAATCCCGCGACGCGATGTAAAACCACTGGCAAAAACACTGCTAAAATCCTTCGGCTCCCTACCTGAACTTATGGCGGCCACACCTGAAGAACTCACGCGCATTGAAGGAGTTTCCGAAAACACCGCCACCGCGATCAAATCAATTGAAGCCATCGCCGCCCGCATGATGCGACAGGACTTAGAAGGAAAACCAGTGCTCAATTCATGGTCACGCCTTATGGATTATTGCTACGCCACCATGGCACACGAAAAGAAAGAACATTTCCGCGTTCTCTTTCTCAACAAAAAGAACGAGCTTATTGGCGATGAAATACAAGGATCAGGAACAGTCGATCACACCCCCGCCTATCCCCGCGAAATCATGAAACGCAGCCTTGAGCTAGGCGCAACTGCGATCATCCTCATGCACAACCACCCCAGCGGTGATTCAACTCCATCACAAGCGGATATCACCATGACGCAACACATCATCCGCGCCGCCGAACCATTCAACATCACAATCCACGACCACATCATTATCTCTCGCAATGGTTACACCAGTATGAAAAACAAAGGATTAATATAAATTTTCATCGCAAATAGACCGTCAAATTTGACATTTGCACTATGAAAAGTAGATAATGCTAAAAATCAAAACGAAAGAATTCTCAACGCTATGAACCAAGACATTATTAACATGATTAATAAGGACACTTTGTCACAGCCTAAAATCCTTTTGATTGAAGATTGCAAATGCGACACCGTATTAATCAAGCACATCCTGTCCGAATATTATCCGTTCACCCTCGTCGATAGCGCAGAAACAAAAAATTCCGCCCTCCAATATCTTGAGAAAAATGAATATGATTTAATTCTACTCGATCTAAACCTGCCAGATACAACGGGGCTTTCCGATATCCAAGATATCCGCAACAACGCAAAAGCCATCCCACTGATAATCATCACAGGATCATGCAACGAAACAACGAAAGAAGCCGCCACGAAATACGGCGCAAACGGCATCATCGGTAAAGCCGAACTCATCGGCATCTCGTTCTTCACCGCAATGGAACAAGCCGTTAATAACGTCAAACACGCTGCCTAAAACCCAATTTGCATGTGCATGATGCCATCATTTTGAAACGGCACGACTCCCCTAGCGCAAAGAATCAGGGTTTAATGCTCACATGCTAAGAACAACAACCCTCGCCCTTTTATGCTCCTTCATGCTCTGCGCATGCCAAACCACAAAAACCACGCCCAATTCCAATCGCCTCGCACAAGTAAAAAGCATGCGCCTCACAGATGTGAGCGATGAAATGCGCACCCAGCACCTTGAAATCGGCCAACCAACATTCATTCGCATTTTTAAGGAAGAAAAAATCCTTGAGACATGGATCCAAGACACGCAAACAAAACGCTACTTCCCCTATAAACAATTCCCGATTTGCAAATTCTCCGGCAGGCTAGGACCAAAACTCGCGGAAGGAGACGGACAAGCGCCCGAAGGCTTTTACGAAGTCAACGCACAGCAACTCAATCCATGGAGCAAATACCACCTATCCTTCAATCTCGGTTTCCCCAATACATATGACCGCGCCCGCCTACGCACAGGATCAAATATCATGGTTCATGGGGGATGCAAATCAATCGGCTGCTACGCCATCACAGATAAAGCTATGGAAGAAGTCTACCTCATGACCGAAGCCGCCATCGCAAACGGCCACACTGTCCCCGTTCACATCTTCCCCTTCCGCATGACCCTACAAAAAATGTTCGAAACAAAACACAGCCGCTGGCGCGACGAATGGGCTAACCTCAGACAAGGCTACGACGCATTCGAACGAACAAAAATTCCGCCAAAGCCAATATTTAAAAATTACAAATATGCGTTCGGCCAACAAGATTTTGAAGCCGCATTATACTAAGCTATGCCATCCCTGCAGGAGGCGTATAAGCTTGCCCAATAAGGGGCGGACCGCAATATGGAACATCCTCAGACATTTCCTTGAGCTTATCCTCTAACCCAGGAACCTCCCCATACAACTGACTTAAATCCACCAGCCCTTCATTTTCCATACGAGCAATATTTTCGAGAGGAATTGGAACTACGCCAGCATACTCCTCTTCAATAAACAAACTATTGCCGTCTATAGTCGGAGAATATGCCGAACCATCATTAAATGATTGAATAATACCTATATCCCGCGACAAATCTTCACATGCCGCAAACTCCGCAGACAAAGTAAAACCATTATTAACATCAACCATATTAACCTCAAATATTATTTTCATAATAAATACTACAGAGAAAATATTAAGAACCCCTAAACCCCCTTTAGATGTCAAAAAATTTCGTCCATCCCTAGACACGCACACTATAAATATGTATTTGATACACCTGACTTCACGACTGCATTGTATTAAAGAATGAAAAAATTTTTCTGCGCCATATTGCCGATTGTTTTAATGATAGCATCCATACTATTCACGCTTGCACTCTATATTCAGGCATTACTAAACGGCGATTACTCTGGATTATATCTGTTCTCAATGCTGATTCTTCCTTATGTGATGGTGATCGGCCTTTTTTGGTTTGCCCTACTAGGCTCGGTTTACATGACGAAAAAACCCTCTGATAAAATTTGAAAGATAAAAAATGATCCCCCGTTATTCCCGCCCCGAAATGGCTGATATTTTCGAACAAGAAAACAAATTCAAAATCTGGTTAGAGGTTGAAACCCTCGCACTCGAGAAAATGGCGGAAATGGGCACTGTCCCAATGAGCGCGGCAAAAGCGTTGCGCGAAAAGGGAAATTTCAACGTTGAGCGCATCAACGAAATCGAAGCCGAAGTCCACCACGACGTCATAGCCTTCCTGACCTCAGTCGCCGAATTCGTCGGTGAAGACAGCCGCTACGTCCACCAAGGGATGACCAGCTCCGACGTGATCGACACGTCCTTCGCCGTCATGCTCACCCAAGCCGCCGATCTTATTATCGCCGACCTCGACAAACTTCTCGCCGCCCTCAAAAAACGCAGCCTTGAGCATAAAGACACTCTCTGCATTGGCCGCAGCCACGGCATCCACGGTGAACCGACAACATTCGGCATGAAGCTCGCCGGACATTACGCCGCCTTCGCCCGCGCCAAAAAGCGCATGATCGCCGCGAAGGACGAAGTCAGCACAATCACAATTTCCGGCGCCGTCGGCACATACGCCACCGCCTCCCCCGATATCGAGGCACATGTCGCAAAAGAGCTTGGCCTGCGCCCTGAGACAGTCGCAACACAAGTCATCCCCCGCGACCGCCACGCGATGTTCTTCGCTACACTTGGCGTCATCGCAAGCTCCATCGAAAACCTCGCGGTAGAAATTCGCCACTTACAACGCACCGAAGTCCGCGAAGCCGAAGAATATTTCGACGTAAAGCAAAAAGGCTCCTCCGCGATGCCACATAAGCGCAACCCGATCGGCACAGAAAACATGACCGGACAAGCGCGCATCATCCGCGCCGCCGTGATCCCCGCCCTCGAAAACGTCGCCCTCTGGCATGAACGCGACATCTCGCACTCATCCGTTGAGCGCACAATCCTGCCCGATGCCCTCATCAGCGCAGATTACGCCCTCAACCGCCTCGCCGGTATTATCGATAAACTCCTCGTATACCCCGATCGTATGATCCACAATCTGGAAATGACCGGCGGCCTCGTATTTTCCCAACGCACCATGCTCGCCCTCACACAGGCAGGTATCAGCCGCGAAGACGCCTACCGCATTGTCCAAAAATCCGCGATGCAAGTTTGGGCCGACCGCAGCACAGGAAAAGGCACAATGATGCTCCGCGATGCGCTTGAGAGTGATTCACAAGTTACTGAAAAACTTGACAAAGATGCGCTCGACGCTATCTTTAGTTACGATGCTTACACCAAGAATATTCCAAGCATCATTGAACGCGCATTAGCAGAATAAGGAGACCGTCATGAAGGGCGATAAAAAAGTCATAGAACATCTAAACGCAGCACTTAAGAAAGAATTAGGGGCTATCAATCAATACTTCCTCCATGCACGCATGCTCGAAGATTGGGGCGTAACAAAGCTCGGTAAGCACGAATACAACGAATCCATCGAAGAAATGAAACACGCGGACGAACTCATCACCCGCATCCTTTTCCTCGGCGGCCTTCCAAACCTTCAGGAAGTTGCAAAGCTTCACATCGGTGAGAACGTTAAAGAAATCCTCGAATGCGACCTCAAAATCGAAGTCGAAGGCGTAAAAGCATATAAAGAAGCCATCGTCTACAGCCGCGAAGTCCAAGATTTCGTCTCTGAAGACCTCTTCAAAAAGATCCTTCACGATGAAGAAGGCCATGTCGATTATTTGGAAACTCAACTAGAGCTTATCGAACAAATCGGCATTGAAAAATACATCCAGCTCAACTCCGAAAGCCCCCTCGACAGCGAGGCTTAAGAGCCAAAGGAAAGCTATGCACAAACATGCTAAAGCAATAATACTAGGATGCGCCGTCATAACGACCGGCGCATTTTTGACATCTAACGGACACTCCGCGAACAAACCTGATCTATGCGCGATTGTGGTCGATGGCGTCGAACATGGCATGTCAAACGCCCAAGTGATAAAAACCTTAGAGTCCAAAGATTACACGCATAAATTACATCCGTCCTCCCCGCCAATTACAGAATTGAAATCCCTTACCTTTGAAAAACAAGACGATCAAAACAAAAATAAATTCACTTACCGCACAGCTACAAATGATACAATCGGCCATCTAACACATATTTTTTCTTCAAAAACCGATAAAACAAAAAGCGCTAGCCTCGATGAAAATCAAAATGTGAACTGGTCCAAACACCCATATAGCGATGAAATCAATGCACTCATGGGCAAGTTCTGCGAACGCGCAAAAGACAACAAAGCAGGACGTTGCATCGATCAGCCAAGAATAAAGAAAATGTATCTGGAAGAAACAACAGTGCAAGACGGGAAACAATGGACATGCCGCCTATCTATCGGCGTCACATCAAACGGCCTAAACACCGACATTCAAATCAAAGTTAAAGACATTTAAGTCCTAACACCTTTTAGCATAGTCTCGTCATATTCATCTCGCCCACCATGCAACACAGAAAAATCCCCCGTCGATTCAACAACGACCGCGCGCACTTGCTCCAAATTCAAAACATTACTCTCACGCAGCTTCGCGTATAAATCATCTTCCGTAAAATTTGTTCTCTTCAATGCATCATACAATATTTCCCCATCAAGCATCACAACACGCGGCTCATTATCAAAGATAGAAAAATTCAAATGCGTTCTGGCATATGAAATGATAGTCTTCCATAGCAATAACGCCGCTATAGCGAGCAACGCTTGAAGGATCGACGGCTCTTTGGAAAGCACACTTGTCGCCAATATGGAGCCAATAGCAACGGTAACAGCGAAATCATGCCCCGATATCTTTGCAAAACTTCGCAGCCCATTTAGCCGCACAACTAAAATAAGCCCCGCATAAACCAAAAGCGTCGTCAGCAAAATACCGCTCACCTGCGCCACATCAATAGAAAACCAAGACTCCATAAAATCCCCCTTTACTTAACTTCAAACGTTTTTTCACCCCTATAGTTCCATCACCCTTCAGCTTCGCTTCAGATTAAAATGCAATCATATAATGAGAATGACTTGCAATTCCATTTGGAATCGCACATATTATGAATGTAACTAAGAATCAATCTCAGCGGAGTAACGCACATGTTTGTTTGTCTTTGCCATCCGTTTTCGGACAAAAAAGTAAAAGAATACCTGGACGCCAGCGGCAGATCCACGGTGTCAAAAACATATTCCGCATGCTCTGGCGGCCAAAACCCCAATTGCTGCCAATGCCTTGAGACTCTTAAAGACATTGTAAAAACACACAATGCTGGCGCAACCGCCTAAAACGCCGCCAAGAGCAAATCACTTGCAATACACGCCCCCTTATGGCACGGATTAACGACAAATAGTCTTAACCCATGTAAAGGAAATATAATGCTCAAGACATTCATGTTAACACTCAGCAGCCTGCTCCTCATCTCATCAGCAAACGCTGCATCCCCCGCTGATACGCTCTTGTTAGAACTCTCATCCGGCGGAACAGCCACAATCGAATTGCTCCCCGACCGCGCACCAGAACATGTTGAGCGCGTAAAAGAGCTTACACGCGAAGGCTTCTACGACGGTATCATTTTCCACCGCGTGATTGATGGCTTCATGGCACAAACTGGCGACCCAACCGGAACAGGTATGGGCGGATCAGACAAACCCGACCTTAAAGACTCTTTCACCAACTACGTATACAAACGTGGAACAGTTGGCGCAGCGTCATCAGGACCAAACACAGCAAACTCACAATTCTTTATCTGCTTTAACGATAATGGCTGTCGTGATTTAACAGGTAAATATACCGTATGGGGACAAGTTATCGACGGCATGGAATATGTTGATGCGATCAAAAAAGGCGTTCCCGCGAAAAACCCCGATAAAATCGTAAAGGCAACAATTCTTGCTGACACACTCAAAGCTGAAACACCTGCAAAAGTAGAAGCGCCCGCAGAAAAAGAATCAGCACAAGACGCCGTTGAAGAAACCCAAGCCCCTGAAGCACCTTCTGAAAAAATGGAAGAAGAAACAGCGCCAGTGGCAAACCACTAATATAAAAACAAAAAGGATAACCCCATGACAACTTCTAATGACGCAGCCAGCCCTGCGGACACAATGCACATCGAATTATCGACTGGTGGCACCATCACAATTGAAATGCTACCCGATCGTGCCCCGGGCCACGTTGAACGCATCAAAGAATTAACACGCGAAGGCTTTTACGATGGCATCGTATTCCACCGTGTGATTGATGGCTTCATGGCACAAACTGGTGACCCGACTGGAACTGGCATGGGGGGATCTGACAAACCTGACCTAAAGGCAGAATTTTCGGATTACGAATATAAACGCGGTACAATCGGCATGGCACGCACTGCCGCCCCCGATAGCGCAAATTCACAATTCTTCATCGCCTTCAGTGATGAAGGCTGCAGCTTCCTAACGGGTCAATATACCGTATGGGGACAAGTGACAGAAGGCATGGAACATGTGGATGCAATCGCCCTTGGCGAACCACCTGCAAATCCTGATAAAATTGTGAAAGCAACTATTGCGTCTGACTCACAAGAAGAACAAGAAAGCGAAGCCGCTGAATAAGCTACTTTTTCTTATTATTTGATTTCGAAGATGCGGAAGGTTTAGCGCCTTTCGCATTTTTCTTTTTCGGCTCATCTGCTTTCTGCGCATCAACATCTTCACTCACATCAACAGGATCAGCCACTTCAACCGATGCCGCACCATCATCACTCTCATCATCTTCCAGCGTAAATCCAGTCGGCCCGCCAATAATATCCTCATCCACCTCTAGCTCCACACCTTGCGCAACAGCCTTAACCTCTAGAGATTTCAAACGCTTTGCCTCACCCGGCTCAAGCTCACAAATTTTAGCAACAGCCAAAATATCTTTAATCCGCTGATCAAGGCGCTTTGCGTCATGCAAAGGATCAGCAACATCAATGCGCAACAACATTACACCATCTTTAAAAATCAATATGACCCAGCTATTGGGAATCTCCATTAATTCACAAATGGCTTTAATGCGCGCATCATTTAAATATGAATCCAATACCTGCTTATGATTACTGCTCGCTATATATGATTTCTTCCATGCCTCATGCTTGGGCAACAATTCCTGCTTAAATCGTAGCTTTTTCAAGATCGGAACCATACCGCCACTGGCAATACCGCCATCAATTGGCATAGAGCTGTTTAAATTCACCTCAATCGCCGTCAATTTTCGCACACCCCGCGCATCTGCGCTTACATGTTCACTGGTAAATACACCAACCGTGTGATCACCAATCACACCATTAAGCTCCGCACCACTCATAAGTGACTGAGAATTATATCTTAACTTGCGCTTTTCAGCGAAAATCGACCATGCCCGCTTTTGCTTCATCAAGATCCAAAACGTCCACGCCACAAAAACAGCCAAAGACAATGCAAGAAAAGCCCAAACAATTAACCAAAGATTCAAAGCAAAAGCCCCTTTTTATTAAAATTAACCTCTTCCATACTAAAGACAATTTATGAATGAATCCATAAGCGTATCAAAACAAGCCCCAGAGAACCGTCTTATACTGAAAGATAAACACAATATCTCAACTATCATTAAGCGCCTCTAACACATCCAAATCCTTGTTAATCGCCGAGAATAATGCATATACAGTGTCACTCAAATGAGAGCTTGGATCATTATCAACACGTGTTAAATTAATAATTGCGTATAGTTGAGAAATTTGAACCCGACAACGCTCCAAAGCAAGTTTTTGTAAAATGATACTGTTCATAACGACTCCCTAATGTTATATTTTTAACAACTATAGTTTTATTTTATTAAGCATAAGTAAAAAGTTTAATATTTTTTAAATCTAAGATTGACTTTATACACGCTGAATATACAATTAATCTAATATAAAGAGGATATTATGATTACTATTGAACAATGCCGCGGAGCACGAGGAATACTAGGATGGACACAACAAGATCTAGCCGACGCATCTGGCCTATCCAAAACTGCAATCAATAATTTCGAAAAAGGTCATTCCGACATCAAGGCTGAATCTTTGCGCGCTATCCGCATGGCATTCGAAAGCACGGATATTGAATTTATAGGCGAATCCGGCGTCGCCAAAAAAACAGAATCGTTCAAAATCATTCGTGGCGAATTCGCGCTTTCCCAACTTATTGACGATATGCACAAAACCATCAAAAACACCGAAACTGAAATTTTAATCAGCTTTGTTGATGAAAATCTTGCAAACAGATTAACAACTCAAAAAATCTTCAAGCACATCGAATTCATCAAAAACAACAACATCAAACAGCGTATCTTATGCTTCACTGGCTCCGACAGCATCTTAAGCCCCACGGAAGAATGTCGATGGATCAGCGAGGATTATAAAACCATCGCAACCACGACATATATCTATGGCGATAAAATCGCGCATGAGTTATGGGATCAATCGATGATAATCGTTACCCGCAGCGTCGACGCCGCAAAATCAGAACGCGCACGCTTTGAAAAACTCTGGCAAGCCGCAACAATCCCTGAAGAATTAAGCAACAATTCTCAAAGAGCGATCAATAACAATTAAAAATGGCGGAACCCGCTAAGGCCCCGCCAATTTTATCACCCTTTTCTACAAGGAAACTTATTATAAGAGCATCCGCCCTTAATTAATGAAAAACAACATTGTCATCGGCTTGATGCATATCCACATGAACACGCCCCTGTGACACACTATGCCCAAGGTTCTGAGGAATAGAGATACTCAAACCTTTCGGGGTATGATCCACAGATGCTTGCGGCTCTGTCATCTTAAGCGCCAAAGTGCTCATTTGTGACAACAAATCCTCAGCATGCGAGACAAGAGCCTCGGCCTTGCCTGTGCTAATAAGATCAGTAGTCGCCGCAACCGCCATCTTCTCTGATACAATCTCCTCATGCGCATTCACAGTCTCGATCTTTTCATCAAGCTTTTGAATCGCCTGACTGAAAAATCCAGTTTGCTTATTCACAATATCAACATCTTTCTCAAGCTTTTGAACCGTGCTCATAAACGCATTGGCTTGCTCACCAACGCCGCTCACTTTGGCTTCCATCTGATGAATAGCATGACTAAACGAACTCGCTTGCCCGTCAACAACCTCCACCTTCTGTTCCAATTTATGAATAGCATCGCTAAAAAAGCCCGTTTGCTTTCGAACAACCTCAAAGCCCGAACGCAACCGCTCGAACCCCGCACCCAGCACTACACTGGTACCTATCGCGGCAATCGCCGAGAATACCGCCATCATAAGCGAGACAGCAACCACCGTTTCAACTTCCATCGTCATAACCCTAACCCTTTCGTTTTGTGATTATTATTGTGGTACACACACGAACCCTATTGCGCCCAATAACTTTGGGACAGGCGCAAGAAAACAACATCGTGCAATCAAGAAAAGCGCTGCTTTAAAAGGAGGTATAAAACAGCACCAACAATTATTATGTTAAATGAATAGCATTAAGGATGCGTTATTTTTCAAACACATCAAACTTAAATTTAGATCAATTTTGAAGAAGTTTAATAAGGCGACAATGCGCGCACTTATTTTTTGATCTGATCGCGGAAGATTTTTTCAGCCGGAACAGGTTCAACCGCTGGCGCAGCCTCAGACTTCGTAAGAGCCTCTCTGACCGCTGGCTTCCAATCACGCTCAACATTTTTCACAACAGGCGCAGTTTCAAGCTTAAGCTCTTTAACCGGCATCATCTTCGCCAAAACATATGCCACGCCGCTACCCGCAGTACGTTGATTACCATAAGGGAACATAGTATTTGTTTTCACAAATTCATACCCATCACCACAACCAGCAAGTAAAAATACAGAAGAAGCAGAAAGAATAATCGCGCGTTTAAGTGCCATGACAGGACCTTTAATAGAATGAATAATTATATGTGAAAAAACGCAGTGCTTATGCACAAACAATACACACAATTATCCACAGGCACAAGAGTCCACGAAAATATATTACATTTAAAAAAGATTACGCCTTAACGTGATACAAAACAAAAGAACCCAGCGGATGATCCTTCGGTAAAGTGGGGTATTGAAATTCTCCGCCCTTCACCTTTTTCATGCCGATCTTTTCCATCACGCCGATGGATCGCTTATTATCAAAAACAGTAAAGGCAACAATCTCGTCCATGCCGTGATCTTCAAGGCCATGCTTCAAAACACCAGCCGCCGCTTCACTCGCATATCCCTTACCCCAAAAATCATAATCAAGACGCCACGCAATCTCTATCGCGGGCGTGAACGCAGCCTTAAACGGCACATCCTGCAATCCTGTTGCGCCCATAAACGCGCCATCTTCTTTACGCTCCAACACATATATGCCATAGCCATTCTTGTCGTAATGCTTGATAAATCGATCAACCAGCTTGTTGGAATCTGCCTCCGTCAAAGAACGTGGCAAATACTCCATAATCACCGGATCGGCATTCATCCGCGCAAACGGTGCCCGATCTTTGTCTTGCCACTCACGAAGGATTATTCTGTCTGTTTCTAATATTTTGCTCATGGCTAGACGCTAAATGACATTGCCCAAATGACCAAGTGTTATATCGTATGAATACACGGAAATGTGCATAACATTGCCTATATAAATATGTGGATAAGCTGTGGATACTTTCCCCCCACATCCCACACTAACCGCACAGCCAAGCATTCTCTGTTACCTTACTATAATGAACATCCTAAAAACGCTTACCTTGAGCGCTGTCATAATAACCTCAATAACCACACACGCTTTTGCCAATGAAGGATACCCCGTTGGCAATGATATTGAGCGCCTTAAAGCCATTCAAATCAGCACACCAAACGATTTGCAATTGGACTGTAATGAGCTCTCAAGCGAAGCTTACAAAATGAAAAAGATCATTCAAACCACGCAAAATATAAAAGATACATCCGACCTAAAAAGCAACGGCGTCACCGCGGCAGGTGCATTAGGATCGCTCATAATCGGCACCGCAACGGGTGGCATCGGCCTCGCCATTGGTGGCTATTTAATGCATCAAAACATCGAAGAACGCGGCGACAAAGCCGACGACATTCAATATATAGCTGCTCAACGCCGCACCCTCATGCTCGGCATTCATAACGCAAAAGGATGCTTCGGCCCCACTGAGGATGCCATGCTCCCCCCGACTGAATTCGACCCAATCGCACAAATCGCACTCAGCGCACTTAACGAAGAGCGACCGAACCATCATAGCGGTTACAATGACTAAACACCCATAAATCAAGATTCTTGCCAAATCCGCTATAAACTTGCTACAAATTAATTACCAAAATTTTTGCAAGGATTTATCATGACAAAAAAATATCTTCTGGGTGCATTGCTTGCACTCGCAATCATCCCTAACGCAGCAAACGCACAAGGCCTTTTTGATCGCATCAATGGCGTCGTCAACAAAGTCGACGAAACACTCACCACAAGCGAACGCGCACAAAACAGCATTGACCGCATCATGGATAAAGTCCCGGAAAGCCAAAAAGAAGAACCTGCCACACAGCCACAAGAGCAAATTCAGCCAAAGATACACGTGCAACCAACACAAGCATCCGCTGTTACGACAATGACCGCCGAGCAAGAAGAAGCAATCCTTCAACAAGCCCGCGAAATTGAAGAACGCAAAATCCTAGAGGCAGCAGAGCGCATCAAAAAACAACGCGCCGCAATGCCCGCGAACAATTAAAATAAAAAATTATCGCATCGGCAAATGGCCAGGCTCAACAAGGGCTTGGCCATTTTCAATTTTACCCGAACGCAAAATCACACCACCAACACCATCAACCAAAACCTCATATCCGCCGTCTTCAGTTTTGAATATCACGGAATATAAACGCCCCTGCCCGTCTTCTATAACATTCACCTGAACATCACGCGACGGCGGCGCTTCAGATAGCGCAATATTAAGCGCCTCATCCTTCGAAATCGGCTCTCCAGTTGGTGCCTCCAATGGACGACGATACGGCTTGCGAGCAGGCTTAGGAACATCAGAGACAGCCGCTACCTTCGCTTTAACCTGCGGCTTTGCTTTGGGCTTCACCACCTCTTGACGAAGCTCAGATGCAGGCTCAGCTTGAGCCTCGGGCTTGGTTTCAACTTCAGGCTCAGACACAATATTTAACGCAGGAACATCCCCATGAACAACATCATCAACACGCTCAGCGCGCATAACAGGCTCCCGCGCAATTTCCACTTCAACGGCTGGCGGCCTCTTACGCATCACAACAGAATCCTGCGCCGACACCCCAGACCCAGCACTTCCGTTACCACTGCCAAGCGGAATAACCTCTTTCGTGCCATCATCACGAATAATCGTAATCGCATCTCCCTGCGCAAAAACGGGGAAAGCCAAAACACACAAACAACTGCTCAATAAAAATGTCTTCATATCGCCACTATAATAGATTCGCAGAGCATGAAAAGAAAATGCAGCCGCCATCACCAAATTGAATACAGTTTTCCCATATTTTAACCCTTAAACGCTTCCACATCATAAAAATCCTTGATATGTTGATGCCATGAAAAAAAGCAATAAACACATTTTAGCCACTGCGGCTTTACTCCCTTTGGCTATATCACCATGCATGAGCGCACAGGCACAAACCGTTAAATTCCAAAACCCATCCGTCACAATTTACGACCTTGATGGCATATCTAACACTGCGTCTGCACCTACACGCACAGCCACGCAAAACTACAATGCCCCCACAATCCCCGCGCCATCACAAGAAGCCATCGATAACGTCGCCGCCGGACGCGTCGTAACAAGAGCGCCAGTGACAACACCATCACAATCAGCAACGCAAGCGCCAACCGCCGCACCACCACCACTTGATGCGGGATGGCTCGGCGCAAAATGGAGTGGCCGTGTCAACCTTGGCGCATCTCTCCAAACCGGAAACACCGAACAAGACGCCATCAACGGTGATGCCTCCGTCAAGGCGAAATGGCATAAATTCAACGGCGATCCACTTCACCGCGCCAGCATCAAAGCTGAAATCAACCGCGAAACCGAAAACGACGACACCACCGAAGACAATCGCAGCATCCAAGGCGCGTATGATTACTTCGTGAATAAAAAATGGTTCATCAACTCAACCCTCGGCTTCGAACAAGACGACATCGAAAAACTTGACCTGCGCACAACTGCGGGTATCGGTTTAGGGCACCAAGCCTTCGAAAGCGATAACCTCAACCTACAATATGTTATCGGACCAAGCTACTTGCGCGAAGAATACGAAAGCGGCGATACAGACGACAGCGCCGCATTACGCTGGGCGCTTGATTACGATCAAAAAATACTCGGCAGCACGCTCGAAGCGTATCACGACCATGAAATATTCGTGCCTGTTGGTGACACAAACGCATTCCTACTCGACACCAGAACAGGCCTACGCATCCCCTTAAAAGCAGGACTAGTCGTCAGCGGCGAAGTCCAATTCGACTGGGACAACGACCCCGCCCCCGGCACAAAAGAAGACGACACAACCTACGCCGTAAAACTCGGCTATGAATGGTAAAGCTTCTATTCGTACAATAACCCTGCTAAACTCTGCGCATGGATTTTCTTGACATACCAACCGACGCCAGCGTCATTGACCTTCTTTATGTCACCATCGTATTTATCGCGGTGTTTGGATATGTGCCGCAAATCTTCAAACTCTGGAAATCCAAAAGCGACAGCATGGATATCTCAATCGCAACATGGCTCATCTGGCTATACACTTGGGTGGTCACGCTTTTATACGGCATGTTCGAACTACACGATCTTAAACTCTGCCTTGTCGCGATCATCAATTTGATCGGTCATGTCGCCATCATATCCCTAACATTACGCAATAGAAATCGATTCAAAAAAGATAAACAAATCACTGAATAAATTGATACTTTGCTTTGTCCCAATCCTTTGATAAGATGCGTACATCCTAACAACAAAAAAGGGGCTTCCCCATGAAGACTTTACTCAACACACTATTTATCTGCGTTGCCGGCATCTCACTCTCTGCATGTGCAGATGGCCTCGGCAATTTTGAAAACGAACCACCATACTCACAAGAACGCACCGCACAGGACGAGCACACACCCGCGCCTGTCATGGAAACTGAAACTGTTATCGTAGAAACACCTGCGCCAATGTGCAAACCATGTGAAGATTGTTCCGCACACAAAAGCCGCATCGCAACCCTCGAAAGCGAACTCGCCGCATGCCGCGAAGCAAGCAACCGCGTTCGTGATGCATATACCGACACATTAAAGAAATAAGCTTTTAACGCTTTACCCCATCCAAATGGCGCTACCCCACAAAGGTAAGCGCCATTTTTTTTAAAATTAAAATTGACTTATGAAAATAAGATAGCTATAAAACTAAAAAATTGACATAAAGCAAGGCGCTACCATGAGAACAATGGACTTCGACGAGATACAAAACGGAAACATAATAATAATAAGATCTGCGGAAAAAGCATATTTGGCATACGTCAAAGATCTTTCCGAAACAGAACTTACCGTTCTACCAATGGCACCTGCCGATCAAGAAATTGCCAATCTAAAACCCGACACGCATTTAATAGATGACCCAAACATCATAAGCATGGCAGACATTAGAACACCGCATAAGGTTTACTTATTCGGCGTTATCGCCCGCAAGGAAGATTTTGAAGATGGGCAAGTACAGAGGGTAGGATTCCTTGGTGGACAATCAGTTGAAGAAAGACGTGAAGTTAACAGGGCGGCAGGCGCCGCACAGCGAAAAACGCCAAAAATGTTTCGCGTACCATTAAGCACATTAGGAAAAATACCGTTCCCGGAAACTACGCTCACACAACTTTCCGTATCAAAAGCATTTGGCAATTTGCCTCCCCCTGCTTTTATAACTGGCGACACGCCTCAACCGAGGCTCCCCGCTACATTTGATGCTAAAGCCCATGGCTTTGCCGATGCAGATACAAAGCCACCAGCGAGACACGAAAAAAGAGACGACCCATTTGGCGGAACATTCGATCTTGTCGAAGCAGAAGAAGATGATGATCATGTATTTGCCATCGATGGGTTTGGCAAAGAAGAGCAAACATTCGATTTCGATCCAAACTCGTAAACTCCCCTCTTCCCTTGCAAAACCAACTCTGCTATGAATTTTGGCATGACAGATTTAGCGCAAGATACAAAAACAGACATCCCCCAAGACATCGCGAATGCATCACGTGCATGGCCGTTTGAGGAAGCAAAAGCCATCATCAAACGCCTTCGCGCCATGAACAAAGGTGAGATCAAGGCCGGACCAAAAGGCTATGTCCTATTCGAAACCGGATACGGCCCCTCTGGCCTGCCACATATCGGCACATTCGGCGAAGTTGCACGCACCACAATGGTCATGCGTGCCTTCCAACGCCTCGCGCCGGATATCCCGACAAAGCTAATCTGCTTTTCCGATGACATGGATGGCCTACGCAAAGTTCCCACAAATGTTCCAAATCAGGACAAGCTCACCACTGCGCTCGGCATGCCGCTCTCATCGGTTCCAAACCCCTTCGATACAGATCACAAAAGCTTCTCCGGGCATAACAACGCCATGCTCTGCGACTTCCTTGACAGCTTTGGCTTCGAATATGAATTCATGAGCTCATCCGAAGATTGCTATAAAAACGGCAAATTCGATAATGCCCTCAAACTCATGCTTGAAAAATATGACGAAGTCCGCAACGCTGTCCTACCAATTTTAGGGGAAGACCGAAAAGCAACATATTCACCGATTTTCCCGATCATCCAAAAAGACGGCCCCGATGGAAAACAACCCTTTATCCTGCATAACGCGATTTTGAAATCCGTGGATGACGCCGCAAACGGCATCGCCACATTCGAAATTGCCGATGACAGCGAAAAAGAACGCACAGGATACGCCAAAGGCGATATCGTCACACAAAGCATTTTAGGCGGCGGCTGCAAAGCACAATGGCGCGCCGATTGGGCATTGCGTTGGTACGCGCTTGACGTCGATTACGAAATGGCAGGAAAAGACCTCGTCACCGCCGCAGAAATCGCCGCAAAAATCACACAAATCATGGGCGGCAGAGGCCCCGCAGGATTCCGTTACGAACTATTCCTCGACGAAGAAGGCAAAAAAATCTCCAAATCAAAAGGCAATGGCCTGACGATGGATGAGTGGCTCACTTACGCCCCGCATGAAAGCCTTGCTTATTATATGTATCAACGCCCGACGACCGCAAAGAAACTCTATTTCGATGTGATCCCAAAAGCCGTAGATGAATACATCCAATTCGCCGAAAAATTGGCACAGCAAGAACACAAGCAAAAATTGGAAAACCCTGCATGGTACATCCATAACGGGAAAGTGCCCAATAGCCAGCACACCCCCATCACATTCGCGCTATTGCTAAACCTCGTAAACGCGGCCAATACCGAAGACCCTGATGTGCTCTGGAACTTTATCCAAAGCTATGCGCCAGATGCGACCCCTGAAAGTGCCCCCTTCTTGGATCGCCTCGTGGGATTCGCCATTCGCTATTACAAAGATTTCGTCCTGCCCGAAAAAACATACCGCAGCCCAGACACACGCGAAACCGCGGCGCTCAATGCGCTCGCCGATAAGCTTGAAACAATGGACACCGGATTAGACGCAGACGAATACATGACCGAAGTCTTCAGCGCAGGAAAAGAAAACGGATACGAAAAAGACGAACTCCGCAACTGGTTCCAAGCGATCTATGAAGTCTGCCTCGGACAATCCCAAGGCCCACGCTTCGGAAGCTTCATTCAGCTATACGGCGTCAAGGATACGGCAAGCTTAATACGCGATGCACTGAATGGAAAATTCGCAAAAGCGGCCTAAATCCATTGCTAAGAACACAGCTACCCCTATGAAAAACAAGGCACAAACGTCGTTTACATAAAATATCCATCTAATTTGCATAAAATTTTATGTAAATTTAAGATAAATTAACCATTACCGCGTTATGATTAAGATATGAGGCAAGTCAGCTTCATACTTATTAAAAAGGAATTGCGCGTGTTCGGGCTTCATAATTTACAAATCAATCCTAAAAAGGTGTTATCAAAGTTGAGCGACTTCGAAAACTTCTGCCTCGGCCGCTTAAACCTCACCCCTACAGAATTCACGGATTTGAACATGGAATTAAGCATGGGCGCTGTGTTCCACATCGGCAAACGACGCTTCGCAAAAGAGTTAGACGGAAAGCACCTCCTGTGGACAGGGTTAGATGATCGCGAATATGATCTCGGCCCTGTCCATAAACTCGACATTTTCCACTACGGCCCAGGCTTTCACAGAAACGCGACAATGTCACTTGGGCATGACTTGGTTGAAAACAATGAAGTGATGCAAATCCCCGGATTAAAAAAACAAATCAGCGTTGTTAAATTAAAAAACGGTAGTATTGGCGTTGGGCCAAACTACAAAGTCGCGCTCAGGAATGCCGCAATCAAAATGTATCTCGAGAAAGAATTCCGCCGCGCCAACCCTCTTGACGGATGGAAAGCACATTACGGCAACGCTTAATCATCAATCTTGGACAGATCAAACCCCATTTCGGGAAAACCAAGCTTTTCAACATCATAACAATCACCTTTACGAATTACCGCATCAGGTGACCAATATGTCACAACCTTATCCAAATCTGGTCGATCCCGATCGCTTTGTGTGACCTCACACCTTCCGATGTAAAAGAACCCAATCACATGATCGCGCGCATCCAATCCCATCGCCGCCTTAACATTGCCATCATAAGCATACCACTCACTCAACCACTGCACCCCATAGCCAAGCGCATGCGCCGCAAGCGATAAATTCTGCCCCGCCGCACCACCGGATAAAACCTGTTCCCAAATTGCTTTCTTGCCCTTACGCGCACGCGACACCAACGCAATCACAAGCGGCGCACGCAAAAACCGTCCACGCTCTGCCTCAACCTTATCTGGCCGCGCATTCGGATTGGCCGCAACATAAGCATCCGCAATCACATCACCAATCTGCGCCCGCGCCTCCCCTTCAAACACCAAAGCATACCAAGGGCACATTTTCCCGTGATCAGGAACGCGCAAAGCCGCCGTTATAATTTGCGAAATTTCATCCGAAGACGGACCGGGTGCGACCAAGTCATCAACCTTCGCACTACGCCGCTTCAGCAAATATTCCAATACACCGTTGTTTGGTTTGCCTGTAATCACTTCCATGCTATATCCCTTGTCTGAGTATGAGTAAATGTAAACGGCAGGGATTGAAAATCAATGAATAAGGACTTAACACAACTTAAAACATTGGTGATAGATGTCTGGGAAAACGGCATCATGGGTGTCGATATCGGCCAGATCATTATCGCCCTCGCGATCTTCTTCGCATTCCTCCTCATCCGCGGAATGTTTAGCCGATACGTACTAAACTATCTCCACACATGGGCCTCGAAAACAACAACAAAACTAGACGATAAAATCGTCGATGCCCTCATCCCTCCCATCAAATTTATACCGATCATCCTCGGTATCTTTTTCGCCAGCCAATACATGAACCCCGACGAAAAAGCCGCACAATTCATGATCAACATTGAACGTTCAATGATTGCCTTCACAATTTTCTGGGCATTACACAGAACGCTAGAACCGCTGAGCCATAGCCTCAAAAAACTAGAACAACTCCTCACCCGCGCAATGATGGTGTGGATGTTCAAGGTTCTAAAAGTCCTCGTGGTCTTCATCGGCGGCGCGGTGATCCTTGAAATTTGGGGCATCGCTGTCGGCCCACTTCTCGCCGGCCTCGGCCTCTTCGGCGCAGCCGTAGCATTAGGCGCACAAGATCTATTCAAAAACCTGATCGGCGGCATCACGATTTTGGCCGAAAAACGCTTCCACCCAGGCGAATGGATCATGGTCGACGGCGTCGTTGAAGGCGTTGTCGAGGAAATCGGTTTCCGTTCCACCCGCGTGCGGCGCTTCGACAAAGCGCCCGTCCACGTGCCCAACGCAAACCTATCCGACACCGTCGTTACAAATTTCAGCCGAATGACACATCGCCGCATCAAATGGGCAATCGGCGTAGAATACAAAACCAATGTTGAGCAGCTTCAGATTATCCGCGATGAAATCATGAAATACATCATCGAAAACGACAAATTCGCCAGCCCCGAAGACGTCAGCACATTCGTCCGCGTCGACAGCTTCAATGCATCATCCATTGATTTCTTGGTATATTGCTTCACCAAAACAACAGTCTGGGGCGAATGGCTGGAAATTAAAGAAGAATTCGCGCTTGTGATCAAAGAGATCGTAGAGGAAAAAGCAGGAACAGGCTTCGCCTTCCCATCACAATCCATCTACATCGAAAATCTCCCCGGCGAGACAGCAGAAACATTCATCCCACCACAAAAAAAATCCTGATCTAAGCCACGGAACCATTAGGATCTAGGATCGGCACTTCAGAATCAGGCTGATCAGTGCAAAGCTGCTGAACACCCCCGTGACCTTGATGCGCATCACGCCAAGCCTCTCCAGACAAATCTTCAAATGGCAAAGGTGCCGTAGGATCAACCTCCATACCTGAATTAATATTATCCATCACAGATTCCCAGATTCCCCTAAGCATACCTTCCCCTTCATAAATGTTATGGTTATAGACACTATCATATAATTGCTGCTTCGCAACATAATAATAAAATACAAAACCAATAGCCCCCATAATACTTCATGGTTAAAATAACGCCATGATTCCCGAAACCGCATCACGCCCGAAAATCTCCCTGCCCGACATTCCCGCGCTATGCTTGAATGCGAAATCGGCCTATATCCTCACGGGCGACGGCGAATTACAGACAATGTCCCACGCAAAAGCCGCCAGCCTTATCCATAAAAAACCCGTCCTCGTCTGTCACGCCCCTTATATCCGCGGACGTTTAGGCAGAAACGCTGAGTTTTTCGCTTTCGACCTGCTTGAACTCTACGCCTTCGTCCATCCGGGGCAATTCGCCACTCCCACCATCAATGGCCTATGCAAAGCCGTCGGCTTGGGTCAGCCGCAATCCTTTGAAGACGCGCCAATGGCAATGGTTGATATCGCCCGCGCACTCCTCGGCGACCTACAATCCGACCCGTATAGCGCAAAAGCAAACCCGATCAACATCGCACAAGTCATGGGCATGAATGGCAATGGATGGGGATGGACACCCTTCATCTTTTCCGCCCTCGACAAGCAATACGACCCCGCCGTGCCCGTCAATTCAAAGACAGGATTAAACGTCTGGAAAAACCTGCCCGAATGGAGCGAGGACGCACCACCACCGCCCGCATCACATCATGCCGTAACAGGCGACGAAGCCCGCGAACGCCTTCAAAAACTCTTGGGGCACGAATCCGAACAACGCAAACCACAGGTCGAATTTGCCACCAACATCACCGCCGCCTTCGCCCCCAAACAAGATGTCGACGCCCCACATGTCGTCCTCGCCGAAGCAGGAACAGGCGTTGGTAAAACCCTCGGCTACCTCGCCCCCGCCAGCGTATGGGCAGAAAAAAACCAAGGCAGCGTATGGATCTCAACCTACACCAAAAATCTGCAACGCCAAATCGATCAAGAGCTTGACCGCCTCTACCCGCAAGCTGAAATAAAAGACGCCCATGTCGCAACACGCAAAGGGCGCGAAAATTACCTCTGCCTCCTCAACCTCGAAGAAACCGCAAACAGCGCGGCTCTAGCCAAACATGTCACCACCGCAATCGCCATGGGCATCATGGCACGATGGGTCGCCGCCACAAAAGATGGCGACCTCACCGGCGGTCAATATCCCGGCTGGCTCACCAGCATCCTCGGCTACGCCAATTCATCGGGCTTATCCGATCGCCGCGGCGAATGCGTATATTCCGCCTGCGACCATTACTCAAAATGCTTCGTCGAGCATTCCATCCGCAACGCAAAATCTGCCCGCCTCGTCGTGGCCAACCATGCGCTTGTGATGATCAACGCCGCAATCGCATCCCCCGATGATGATATGCCAACCCGCTATGTCTTTGACGAAGGACACCACCTCTTCGACGCCGCCGACAGCGCCTACGCCGCCCACCTCACAGCCCGTGAAACGCGCGACCTGCGCCGCTGGCTGCTCGGTAACGAGGGCGGCAGACGAGGCTCCCGCGCACGCGGTATCAAACGCCGCGCCGAAGACCTCGCCGAAGGTATGCACGACGCCGAAGACGCCTTACGCAAAATCCTAAGCGCCGCCGAATGCCTGCCCATGGATAACTGGACACGCCGCCTGCGCGATGGTCAACCAAGCGGCCAGGCCGAAATCTTCATGGCCACCGTCTACACCCAAGTCTTCGCCCGCAGCAATGGCCGCGAAGGGCCATACTCCCTCGAAACCGAAGTCTTCCCCGTCGATGAACCCGTCATGCAAGCCGCATCAAAGCTTAAATCCGCGCTCATCGCCCTGCAAAAACCGATGAATAAACTCGCCAAGATATTCCACAAAAAACTCACCGATGACGATGAGGGCATGCTCGACAGCGACACAAGAAAACGCCTCGAAGCCGTCAGCGCATCTCTGGAACGGCGCGCAACCCTAACCATCGGCGCATGGATCGCCATGCTCGAAAACCTCAACAAAGAACAAAAAGCAGATGAATTCATCGACTGGTTAGAGATCGAACGCATCGACGGCAAAGCCATTGATGTCGGATATTACCGCCACCATGTCGACCCCATGAAGCCATTCGCCGCCTCGATGGCGCCGCACCTGCACGGCATGGCTGTCACCTCCGCAACATTGCGCGACAGCGACGATTGGCAAAATGCCCGCATCCGCAGCGGCGCACATTACCTCTCCCCCAATTCGCATGACGTCAGCTACAGCTCACCATTCGATTACGCCAAACAAACAAAAATATTCGTCATCAACGATGTCCGCAAAGACGACCTCGCCCAAGTCGCCGCCGCCTACAAAGCCCTTTTCCTCGCAAGCGGCGGCTCCGCACTAGGACTGTTCACTGCCATTTCACGCCTGCGCGCCGTCCACAACGCAATCGCCGCCCCCCTCGAGGAACGTGGCATCCCCGTATACGCCCAACATGTCGACGATATCGACGCAGGCACATTGGTCGACATGTTCCGCGAAGATACAAAATCCTGCCTCCTTGGTACTGATGCGATTCGCGACGGCGTAGATGTACCGGGCGACTCTTTACGCCTCATTGCATTCGACCGTGTTCCATGGCCACGCCCAACAATTCTCCACAAGGCACGCCGCAATGCATTCGCCGACATGATGACACAAGACAACGTCAAATCCCCCCGCGCTTATGACGAAATGCTCACCCGCCTCAAACTCAAACAAGCCTTTGGCCGCCTCATCAGACGCAGCAATGACAAGGGCATTTTCGTGATGATGGACCCCATGCTACCCACCCGCCTGCAAAACGCATTCCCAAAAGATGTCGAAGTTATAAAGACAGGATTAAACGACGTCGTCACCGAGATTAAGAATTTTTTGTAATTTCCGAATAAAATATGCTAAAGCTCTTATATGAAGCCATTCGTTGTTGAGTTAAAAGAACGCGACCCACTAACCGTCTTTTCGGCGGTGGAACACCTCCCTTATTCCCTCCTCCTCGACAGCGCGGATTTGGCACATAAAAACGCCCGATATTCCTTCGTTCTATCCCACCCAATCGAAACCATAGAAACCAAAAACGGTGTCTCCACACTGACCAATTGGGATGAACAAACCAAACAAGAATGCGACCCGTTCGACATTCTATCCAAACGCATGAAATATTGGTGCGACAACGTCGAAACCGCCCGCGGCCTTCCCCCCTTCCAAGGGGGCGCAGCCGGATTATTCGGCTATGATTTAGGGCGCGGCATCGAAGATATTCCCAAAACAGCAATAGACAATGAAACCATGCCCGATATGGCCGTTGGCATCTACGACACCGTCATCGCATTCGACCATGAAAAAAACCAAAGCTGGATCATCACCCACGCTGATGATTACAACACAGCCCTGCGCAAACAAGGATACCTCCTAAACCTTATCGAAGACGCACATAAACCAGCCCCCGAAAACGAAACACATCTCGACTGGCACGCCAATTTCACCCGCCACGACTACGAAAACACCATTCAAACAACAATTGACTACATCAAGGCCGGCGACATCTTCCAAGCCAATATCGCCCAACGCTTCGACGCCGACCTGCCTGAAAATTTCAGCCCGTTCGGCCACTATCTGCGCCTGCGTGACATCAACGCTGCACCTTTCGCGTGTTATATGAATTTGGGAAATATCCAAATCTCATCCGCCTCCCCCGAGCGCTTCCTCTCCTGCCGCTACGGAAAGGTCTTCACACAACCAATCAAAGGCACACGCCCCGTCTCCAGCGATAAAATCATCAATGACGCAGCAAAACTGAGCCTCCGCAACAGCGAAAAAGACAAAGCCGAAAACACAATGATCGTCGATCTCCTGCGCAATGACCTTTCAAAAGTCTGCACCGCCGATAGCGTAGAAGTCAGTGATCTATGCGCCCTCGAAACATTCGCCTCCGTCCACCATCTCGTCTCCACCATCCGCGGCGAACTCAAAAAAGACAAAACCGCCATCGACCTCCTAAAGTCATGTTTCCCCGGCGGCTCAATCACGGGCGCGCCAAAAATCCGCGCCATGGAAATCATTGAGGAATTAGAACCAACCCGCCGTGGCCCCTATTGCGGATCCATGGGCTATATCGGCTTTGATGGCACAATGGACACCAACATCCTCATCCGCACTCTGGTTTTTGAAGAGGGAAAAGTATCCTTACAAAGCGGCGGCGGTATCGTCGTCGATTCCATCCCCTCCGACGAATACCAAGAAACCCTCGACAAAGCCCGCGCCATGTTCCGCAGCTTCGAAGACACCGAAGACAACGGCTCAATCCCACTCGCGAGCTAGAACAATATCATAACCACAAACCTATTTCATTTTGCACTAGGCACACGGAACCTACCCTAGTAAAACTAGGGTAGCGACGCACGAACATCGCGCAAGGTGACATTGGAAAAACCTAAATGTATTTGATCATCGATAACTACGACTCATTCGTCCATAACCTCGCGCGATATTTCGCGCTGGCAGGTGTTGAATATGACGTTGTGCGTAACGATAAAATCACCATCAAAGAGATCAAAAAACGCAACCCCGCCGCCATCATCTTATCCCCCGGCCCATGCTCCCCCGATGAAGCAGGCATATGTGTCGAAGCCATAAAACAATGTGGCGACAAAACCCCCATCCTCGGCGTATGTTTAGGCCACCAAGCCATCGCAAACGCCTATGGCGGCACAACCCAAAAAAGCGATACCCCCATTCACGGCAAAAGCTCCCTAATCACACATAACAAAAAAGGAATTTTTAAATCCCTCCCCACACCGTTACAGGTCGGGCGTTATCACTCACTCGCAATCACCCTCCCCCCAAAAAGCGACCTAAACACAACCGCAAAATTGGATGACGGTACAATCATGGCAATGCAGCATAAAACACACCCCGTCTACGGTGTACAATTCCACCCCGAGTCAATCCTCACCCAAGATGGCCTACAAATTATAAAGAATTTCGTAGATATCGCCGCCGCTTGGAACAAAAAGAAAGACAGCGCATGATCAAAAAATTGCTGCAAAAAAGAAAAGAAAACAAAAAAGTTTTCGCCTTCAATGACCGCATCCGTTTGGGCGATGGCGTCTTCGACACAATGCTGGTGATCGTTAAAAAAAACGAACAAGGATTATTGAACGCATCCAATCTTTTCCCTGATATACATTTTGCCCGCCTGCTCGAAAACGCACAATCAATCGGCATAAACGCCAATGACCTGCCAAGCGAACAAGAGCTTGAAAAAACGATGCTGGAACTAGAAGAAAAAACACCATTAGACATTGGCCGATACGCCCTCAACACCATCATCACACGCGGACAAGCAAAGCGCGGCCTCATGCCCCCCATTGATTGCACCCCAACAATCGAAATGCGCCTAAGCCCCGCCCCCGATAGCTTCCCCGACATTCAAGCTATCATAAGCAAAACCGTAAAGCGCAACGAAGGCTCCCCCCTAAGCCGCATAAAATCCTGCAATTACGGTGATAACATCATGGCGCTTATTGAGGCCCGCGACCAAGGCGCAAACGAAGCCATCCTGACAAACAACAAAGGATTCATAACCTGCGCCAGCGCCGGAAATATCTTTTTCTGCATCAACAATCAACTGGTCACACCACCATTATCCGACGGTGTCATGGACGGCGTAACCCGCAAGCTCGCCATCGAGAAATACAACGTGACGCAGCGCAGCATAACCGAAGACGATCTGATAAATGCACACGGAATATACATCACCAATTCCATTCGCGGCGCGATGCATGTATCATCACTAAACGGCAAACCCTTGCCCGAACCATCCATCAAAATTGATAAGGATTTTCACATCACATGGCATTCGAAACTCTAACCGTCTATCTCGGATCATCTGGTCACGCGCGTGACATCTTCCAAAATTCCGCCACTGAGATGGGCACATTAATCGGACAAAATAACAAACGCCTCGTTTATGGCGGTATGGACGCTGGCCTCATGGGACGTGTCGCTCTCGCCGCCCTCGATTCCGGCGCGCATGTCACGGGCATCATCCCGCGCAAACTAAAAGACAGCGAACGCATCCTCACCAACCTTTCAGAAACAGTAATGGTTGAAGATTTATGGGATCGCAAAAAACGCATGTTCAAATTGGCCGATGCCGTCATAACCCTCCCCGGCGGCTACGGCACAATGGATGAGGCCTTAGAGGTTCTATACTGGGCCAATCTCGGCCTGCACAACATCCCGCTCGTCCTCGTCAATATCGACGGCTATTGGAACGACATGATCGCCTATATCAAAACCCTCCCCGATTATGATGCATGTTTTCTCATCGTTGTGAATGCTGTCAAAGATGTCATCCCCGCCCTCGAAGCATTCACCCAGCCCCCCGCACCGACCGAACAAACAGACCGCTTCCCGCATTTCGAAGATGAAATCGCCCGCGACACAAAAGAGCCAATCGTCATCGACATTCCATCCATCGAAAACACCTATTACGCGATCTGCGCCCTCGGCCTCAAACAACTCCACAAACATAAACGCGCCATCGGCTTCCTCAACCAAGACGGTGAATTCGATCACCTCTTGGCATGGATCAATACGGCAGCAAAAGAACACTTCATCACAGAAAACTGCCTGAAACTATTCGCGGTTGGAAACGAAGAAAATACCCTTCGAAAAGAGCTAAAATCTCAAACCTATATCGAAATAGACCTCCACGAGGCTAAATGGGGAAAAGCCCAAGACGAACCTCTAAAAGAGGTTAAAATTAATTAGCAAATGTAGCAGTTACACCGACCACCTCATCACGCTCAATAACATGAAGACGTTTAACGATTGTTCTTTGCGGATTCACACGATCCAACTCTGCAACAACATAATATTTATCAGTTGTCTGAATAAGTGAACCTTTAAAGCTGTGTTGAGCGGTATAAAAAATAAAATCAGAATAAATGCTGGATCCCTTTTGATTATCCAGCGTTCTTAAAACCTCATCAATACTGTCATCACTGCTCTTAATCTCAAAATTTCTTAAGCCACCAGCATCAACATAAGATTGTATCGTATCATGCGAAGTCTGCGCATAAACCTTCGCGGGTAAAACGCTGAGCATTGATAAACATAAAACAGGAATAAATCGCTTAGAAAAAACCATTAAGCCCCTTAAGCAGCAATCGCCTCGAGCTTTGCATTCACCAACGTCAAATGCTTAAGAACGCGCGCCTTATCAACCGCCTCTTTCGCAAGGCCTAAATCCTCGCTCAAATCAGCCGCTTTTTGTGTAAGAGCCTCTTGATCAAGATCAGAAATATTAATCGCCTCTTCCGCCAAAACCGTGCATTGCTCTTGCGTCACATCAGCAAAACCACCGGCGATAAAAATACGACGAACATCTTGGCCTTCAACATGAAGCTCAACAACACCGACTTTCAAAGACGCAACAAGCGCAGAGTGACCGGCCAAAACACCAATCTGCCCCTCTGTACCCGGGATCACCGCCATAGTCACGGGTTCAGACACCAAACGGCGTTCTGGGGAAACCAACTCGAATTGGATCATTTTTTGTGTAGCATCTGCCATTATTCATCTTCCCATTTAATCTGGAATTCAATTTCATGCGCGCCATCTTCGCGCTCATGCTCAACTGTAAATCTCGCGCGATCAGGAACATATAGTCTCTCTCCCGCAATTTGGATTTCAAAATTCTCGCCCGTTTCAATGGTATCCGCCAAACGACGCAATTTTTCTACAAATTGCTTGTTGGTATATTCCTTCTCAACATCACGTTCGTCGTCAGTCATAAGTCTCTCTTATCATTAAGGCAAAGAGCGTTTCGATCTGGCTAGGCGGTCTAGCTGACGCGTATTTTATACGCGAAGCGACGACCAACAACGCCAGAGCGGAACGATCGAAGCTTTAAGCGGCTTCAGCTGCCATCTTCTGCGCTTTTTCCACGGCCTGGTCAATTGTACCAACCATGTAGAACGCATTTTCCGGAAGATGGTCATACTCACCATCAACAATACCTTTAAAGCCTTTAATCGTATCTTCAAGCTGAACAAACACACCTGGTGAACCCGTGAACACTTCCGCAACATGGAATGGTTGAGAAAGGAAACGTTGGATCTTACGGGCACGTGCCACAACCAATTTATCAGCCTCGGACAATTCATCCATACCCAAAATCGCGATAATATCTTGAAGCGATTTATACTGTTGAAGCAGCTCTTGAACACCACTTGCAACCGCATAATGCTCTTCACCAATCACACGCGCATCCAAAATACGTGATGTTGAATCCAATGGATCAACCGCTGGGTAAATACCCATTTCGGAAATCGCACGAGAAAGAACAGTTGTCGCATCCAAGTGAGCAAATGTCGCCGCAGGCGCCGGGTCGGTCAAGTCATCCGCAGGAACATAAACGGCCTGAATAGATGTAATCGACCCCTTATTTGTTGATGTAATACGCTCTTGCATATTGCCCATCTCGGTTGAAAGTGTTGGCTGATAACCAACAGCAGATGGAATACGGCCAAGAAGCGCTGACACCTCTGAACCCGCTTGCGTGAAACGGAAAATGTTATCAAGGAAGAAGAGAACATCTTGTCCCTCTTCATCACGGAAATATTCCGCCATTGTCAAAGCAGACAAAGCAACGCGCGCACGCGCACCTGGCGGCTCATTCATCTGACCGAACACGAGAGCAACTTTAGAGTTTTTGTAATCATGCTCTTTAATAACGCCCGCTTCCATCATCTCATGGTAAAGGTCATTCCCTTCACGCGTACGCTCACCAACACCACCGAAAACAGACACACCACCGTGGCCTTTTGCAATATTGTTAATAAGCTCTTGAATTGTAACAGTTTTACCAACACCGGCACCACCGAACAAACCAATCTTACCGCCTTTAGAATAAGGACATAGAAGGTCAACAACCTTAATCCCTGTCACAAGCTGCTCAACTTCTGTTGCCTGTTCAACGAATTCAGGCGCCTTACGGTGAATGCCCCAACGCTCTTTTGTCACAAGCTCTGGACCATCATCAATCGCATCACCAGTCACATTCATAATACGCGAGAGAACTTGTGGGCCAACAGGAACGCTAATCGCATCACCCGTATCAAAAACATCCTGACCACGAACAAGACCGTCAGTCATATCCATCGCAATCGCGCGCACTGTATTCTCACCAAGATGCTGAGCCACCTCAAGAACAAGCGTTTTGCCTTCATTACCAGCATTCACAGTCTCAAGTGAGTTAAGGATCGCAGGAACCTGACCTTCCTCAAATTTCACATCAACAACCGCACCAGTGATCTGAGTGATCTTGCCTTTTGCACCGCTCGCTTCTGGCTTTTTAGGAGCCGCTTTCTTCGCTGGAGCTTTTTTTGCTGTTTTCTTATCTTCTGCCATTTTTTCGTTCCTCTTTTTTGAACTCTTTATAATTAATGTTTAGACGGCTTCCGCCCCTGAAATAATTTCAATCAATTCTTTGGTAATCTGTGCCTGACGTGCGCGGTTATATTTCAACGTCAAATCGTCAATCATCTCGCCCGCATTACGTGTGGAATTATCCATCGCCGTCATACGCGCTGCATGCTCACCCGCCGCACTATCAAGAAGCGCACGGAAAATCTGCACACCAAGGTTACGCGGCAATAGCGCATTTAAAATCTCTTCTTCTTCCGGCTCGAAAGCATAAGGCGTGCTAGGCGCGCTCTCATCGGATGCATCTTCATCGCCTGCCCCATGTTGAATGTCATCAAGCTTAAACGGGATCAATTGCTGCACAGTTGGCTTTTGACTAAGCACGGACACAAACTCGTTATACACCAAGCTACAAACGTCAAACTCACCTGCATCAAGCTTTTCAAGAAGATAATCTGTAATCTTGCTCGCTTCTGCGTATTCAATCTTTCTTGCGGCCAAAACGCCGATAAAACTTTCCCAAATCTTGGAACCAAACTCACCACGAAGCGCATCACGCCCCTTGCGTCCAACACAGACAATCGAAACGTCTTTACCTTCTTTTTGTAACTCATACGCCTTGTAGCGTGCCGCCCGTGCAAGGTTAGCATTAAAACCACCACACAAACCACGATCCGCTGTGACCACAACAAGCAAATGCTTTTGATCCGAACCCGTTCCCGCCAAAAGCTTAGAACTGGATTCATTCACCACAACATTCGCCGCAACACGAGAAAGCATTTTAGACATGCTTTCCGCATATGGCTGCGATGCTTCGGCCTGATCTTGCGCACGACGAAGCTTACTCGCCGCAACCATTTTCATGGCTGAAGTAATTTTCTTGGTCGATTTGACCGATGAAATACTGTCTCTATAGTCTCTTAAACTTGCCATTTAAGCCTTATCCTATTTGAGTTAAGCCGCTTCCGCTGCGTTCGTGAAACCTTTTGTGAAGTCACCAAGATATTTACGAAGCTTTTTCTCCAAAGCATCATCAATCTTCTTGGTTTCCTGCAATGTATCCAAAATCTCGCCCGCATTTGCGCGAATATCTTGAACAAGGCGCGCTTCATATGCATCGACCTGATCCACTGCAACACCATCAAGATAACCTTTAGTACCAGCAAAGATCACAATCACTTGCTCTTCCACAGTAAGCGGAGAGTATTGTGGCTGCTTCAAAAGCTGCGTCAAACGCTGACCGCGTGCGAGCAATTTCTGTGTAGATGCATCAAGATCGGACGCAAACTGCGCAAACGCTTCCATTTCACGGAACTGCGCAAGCTCAAGCTTAATTGTACCCGCAACCTGTTTCATCGCCTTGATCTGCGCTGCAGAACCAACACGAGACACAGAAAGACCAACGTTAATCGCTGGACGAATACCTTTATAGAACAAACCTGTCTCAAGGAAAATCTGACCATCCGTAATTGAAATCACGTTTGTTGGAATATACGCCGAAACGTCACCACCTTGTGTCTCAATGATAGGAAGCGCAGTCAAAGAACCGCCACCATTAGCTTCAGACATCTTCGCTGAACGCTCAAGAAGGCGTGAGTGAATATAGAAAACGTCACCAGGATATGCTTCGCGACCTGGTGGACGACGAAGAAGCAATGACATTTGACGATATGCAACCGCTTGCTTGGAAAGATCATCATATACCGCCAAAGCGTGAAGACCATTGTCACGGTAATATTCACCAATCGCACAACCAGTATAAGGCGCAAGAAACTGCATTGGCGCAGGATCAGAAGCAGTCGCCGCAACAACAGTCGTATATTCCATTGCACCTTGCTCTTCCAACTCTTTAACAAGCTGAGCAACAGTTGAACGCTTTTGACCAATCGCAATGTAAACACAGTAAAGATGCTTCTTCTCATCCGCAGCCTTGTTCACTGTCTTTTGGTTAATAATCGCATCAATCGCAACCGCAGTCTTACCTGTCTGACGGTCACCAATGATAAGCTCGCGCTGACCACGTCCAATTGGAACAAGCGCATCAACCGCTTTAATACCTGTTTGCATCGGCTCGAAAACGGATTGACGTGGAATAATACCCGGCGCCTTAACTTCAACGCGGCTCATTGTCACATCTTTAAGCGGGCCTTTACCATCAATGGGGTTACCAAGACCGTCAACAACACGACCAAGCAAACCTTTACCTGTTGGGACTTCAACAATGTTCCCTGTACGACGAACAATGTCGCCCTCTTTAATTTCACGGTCATCACCAAAGATAACCACACCGACATTGTCGATCTCAAGGTTAAGCGCCATACCTTTAATGCCGCTTGGGAATTCAACCATTTCACCGGCTTGGATGTTATCAAGACCGTAGACGCGGGCAACGCCATCACCAACGCTCAATACTTGACCAATTTCCGCGACATCCGCTTGCGCACTAAAATCCGCAATTTGCTTTTTTAGAATGTCAGAAATCTCTGCTGCACGTATTTCCATGTTTTAAGTTCCTTCTTTAGCTAACTTCTTTTAAATTTGTATTTTCATTGGCGCCGCCCGTCATTGAAGTCTTCAATCTCTCCAATTTCCGCGCGACAGAATCATCAATCATATGCGACCCAACGGTCACAATCATGCCACCCAAAATGGATGGCTCAACCTTAGTATTCAAAACGACATCCGCACCAGTTTCTTTCTTTAGCGTATCTTGCAAACTCTTCATTTGCGCCGCTGTCAAATCTTGGGCTGTTTCTACCGTCACAATAATTTCACCACGACGCTTGGACACTTCACGTTGAAACACAGACAAAACCGATTCGAGGATATTCAAACGACGATTTTGTACCAACACTTTCAGGAAGTTTGTCGTGATTGTCGTAAAACGTGCCTTCTTTGCAATCGCGTCAATCGCGTCAAACTGCTGCGATTCGCTCGTAACCGGCGAATGAATGAGCTGTCTGAAATCCGCAGAAGATGAGGCCATTCCGACCAAATCAGAGAAATCTTTTTCAACATCTTTAAGCTTTTTGGAATCTTCCGCCAAATCAATCAAGGCCCCGACATAACGGGATGCGACTACATTGTGAGATTGTGCTGCTTTTGCCACTGATGATTTCCCTTAAATCTAGTTTTATAAGTTCGTTGGCCGTGATTTAGCATAGCCATGACGACCTGACAAGAGTCTAAAACCCAATACCACAAAGATTCTGCAACAATTTAAATGAAATTTTTCTAACCGATAACCGCATTTATTATGCGCATAAAGGACGGTGCAATAATTTGCACCTGCCCAAACCCATATCGGTCATCATCCATGCCAAGCATAAGCAGGTTCAAAACAACAAGATGAGCCGCGTAAATCATCAAACTATGCCGCCCCATAACCTGAAGCGGCCACACCAAAACACCAAGCCGTTCTGTAATCTTCGGATACGTCACGCTACGAAAAACATACAGCACACTCATCAACGCCGCCACCCCGCCGAGCAACACATACATCTGCACCGCATCAAGCTGCGCAATAGACGCCCCGGAAAAAAACGCATAAAACACGCCGATCGCAGCGAGAAACCCAAAATACGCAAACGGCGTTATAACGATCCCCTCTTTATAACGCCGCATATAGCCATACACCGTAAACATCATACCCATCGCGCCATATTCAACCACCATCATACTCGGGAAGCTTAAAAAGAATAAGATAAAAAACATCCCAGCAAACGATTCATAACTTTGAAGCGCACCAACCATCAAACGATCAACCCACAACCGCGCAAGCGCAAGCGAGAACAATATATTGAGCGGCAAAATATAATACCCACTTACCAGCGTCGATAAAAACACCGCAATCGCGCCAATCCAAATCGCTCCCTGCACATGGCGCTTATCCGAATAACCAATCAGGAAAAACCAAATCGGCACCGACAAACGGCCAACAACACGAAACCACTCCTGCTCCGGATAAAAGAAATGCCCAACATGATCGACAAACATCAACACAAGCGCGAGCGACTTGAGCAAATCATAACTCGTCAAAACAGGCGGTAATGTTTTATCTCGCACGAACAAACGTTTAGAATAAGAAGAAATTGCACCGAACATGTTAGTATTATACCCTCAAAAACCAAACAAACGACATAAAGTTTACATCATGAACAAAACTCTGCCCGTCTTTGCTCTCTTTCTCGTCATCATCCTAGAGGGATACGTAGTCCTCTCATCAGAGCTTCTCGCAATCCGCCAAACAATTCCCTTCGTCGGAAGCGGCACAGACACGGTATCCATCATCATCGCCGCTGTTCTCATGCCGCTTGCCTTTGGATACCAAGCCGGCGGAAGCTTCAGACCAGGTTTTAAAGATAACGGACAATACCAAAGCATCCGTAACAAGCTGACACAAAATATCTTTATCTCCATGTGCATCTTATCCATCGGGCTTTCATATGCACTGATCAATGTCTTCTTTGCGGGTGCGATTAAAATTGGAATTTCCAATCGCCTCATTTTAACATGCCTCTATTCGCTTATCTTCCTTGTCATCCCCGTCTATTTACTCGGACAAACCATCCCCCTCATCAGCAATTATTTCGGGCGTGAAAAACTTTCAAAGGTAACAGGGAAAATCCTCTTCTTCTCAACCTTCGGATCATTCCTAGGCGCAGTTTTCTCAACACTGGTTTTAATGGCTTATATTGGCGTTCACCACACCGTATCCATAAACTTCATAATCCTAACCGGGCTTATTATCCTCCTAAGCAAAAAGAAATTCTCCGAAAGAAACATCATCGCCATCGCCATCGCCGCGGGCACACTCTTTTTAAATTCCGATAAAATTATGGATGTTTTTGGCGTGGTCGAGAACAACAAATACAACACCATCACCTATATCGAAACCCAAGAAAACGGCGAACTGGCACGCCACCTCGTCCTCAACAACAACTCATCATCCATGCTCACCGAAAGCGGGATAAAACATGATTACGTCGAATACATTGAGAAAATTGCCATCGACCCAATCACCAATGGCACATCACCAAAAGACATACTCGTCATAGGCGCAGGCGCCTTTACGGTTGGCTTGGATGACGAAACAAACAATTATGAATATCTGGACATTGACTCCAGCCTACAAAAAATCTCCGAAGATCTCATTCTTAAAAAACCGCTGGGCAAGAACAAAACATTCCACCCAACCCCTGCCCGCGCATTTCTGACGCAAACAAACAAAACCTATGACCTCATCATCCTCGACACATATTTGGGCGCTCTAACCCTGCCCGAGCATCTGGTGACACGCGAATTTTTTGAACAAATCAAAAGCAAACTCCACAACGGCAGCGTCGTCATAGCAAACTTCATCGCATCCCCCTCATTCAACAGCGCATTAAGCCGAAATTTAGACAACACAATCCGTGATGTTTACCCCAATGTGTCCCGCCAAGTCATAGACGACTATAACATTTGGGACACATCCCCCGATGAAACAGAAAACATCATTTACACATATAAACATCACGAAGACGCAAAAACACGCAATGTCTATACTGACAATAAAAACCGCGTCTTTTACGACAAACCCAGACAATAATATATGCTAGAATAATAAGATGTTAGAGCTACTTCAAAACACAGCCAAAGAAACAGGCATCTTCACCTTGCAACTGATTGTCATCGGCGCGATTTTCTTTTTCATCGAAAAAATCCGTCCCGCCGAAAAAAACACTCATTTCATAAAATCCGATTTCAAACAGGAATTAGGGCTAGCCGTTTTAAACACATCTGTCTTCTATCCCATCATCAACGCAATATTCGCTATCGCTATTCTTAAAGCGCTCATTGACTTCCTGCCCTATCAAATTTTCAATGAACAATTGTCAACGCTTCCCCTTTTGCTACAGGTATTGGCCGCGTGCTTTATAATGGATTTTGCAACCTATTGGCGTCATCGAACAACACATCGCGTAAAATGGCTGTGGCCTTTCCATTCCATCCATCACGCCGCTAAAAACTTAAACTGGCTGACCTCCGCACGATTACACCCCGTTGATGTACTGGTCGCAACCATCTTTGATGTTGTTATCCTTCATATATTTGGATTTGAAGCAACAGGGATAGCAATCGCGGTATTGGTCATTGGCCTCTATAATTTCTTTACCCATGCCAATATCGATCTGAAATTTCAAAAACCAATCCGCTATATATTTGCCTCACCCAATTTCCACAGATGGCATCACGCCACAGAAAAAAGTGCATATGACAAAAATTTCTGCGCCATGTTTTCGCTCTTAGATGTCATGTTCGGAACATATTATCACCCCGAAGACCTCCCAGAAGGCTACGGCCTAGAACCACAGGAGCAAGAATTATACCCCAAAAGCATGTGGGGCTGGCTCACCTATCCATTTCAAAAACTGCTACAAAAATGACTGCGGATCGATATCAATGTAGATTCGCACCGTAGACGGACATTTAACGCTATTGATCCATGCGCTAATCGTGGTTTGAATATTAAGCTTCTTATCCGCCTGCACCAATAAACGATACCGAAACTTCCCGCGCAACCGCGTAAAAGGCGCAGGCGCAGGACCAAGCGTCATAATCCCCTCGCCATGTGGCGCCAAACGCCCCAAAGCCTTCGATAACTCAACCACCTGCCCCTCATCACGCCCAGAAACAATAACCCCCACCAATCGGCTATAAGGCGGCATATGCGCCGCTTCACGTTCCGCCGCTTCTGTCTCAAGAAAAGGATCACGCGCCCCTTGCGCAAGCGCCTGCATGATCCGATGTTCCGGCATATATGTCTGAAGCATAACCTTACCCGGCTTTTCCGCCCGTCCCGCACGTCCCGCAACTTGATGCAACAACTGGTAACATCTCTCCGCCGCGCGAAGCTCACCACCCGTCAAACCAAGATCCGCATCAACCACCCCGACAAGCGTCAAATTCGGAAAATGATGCCCCTTGGCGATAATCTGCGTGCCGATGACAATATCAATTTTATCATCCTTAATCTCCTGCAACATCCGCTTCAACTGCTCATTATTCTCCGCAGTATCCGAGGCAAGCAAAAGAATATTCGCATCAGGAAAATAAGCCTTCGCCTCCTCATAAACCCGCTCAACCCCAGGCCCACATGCCGCAAAACTATTCTCTTCCGAACATTCGGGGCAATGTTGCGGCGGGCGCGTGGCATATCCGCAATGATGACACTGCAACTTACCGTCTCGTTTATGTTCAACAAGCCACGCCGTACACCGCGGACACTCCATCCGATGACCACAAGTCCGGCACAGCGTCAAAGGCGCGTATCCACGACGGTTCAAAAACAAAAGAACTTGCGATCCGCTCTGTATCGTTTCTGTGATTTCAGCCTTAAGCGTCGGCGATATAAAATGCTGCGCATCACATTTATCAACACGCATATCAATCGTCTCAATCTGCGGCATCCGCGCCCCACCAAAACGATCTGGCAACGTCAAATGCTCATACCGCCCCAGCCACGCATTATGAATCGTCTCAAGGCTAGGCGTCGCCGATACCAGCACAATCGGAAACCCGCCCATATGCGCCCGAACAACCGCCATATCCCGCGCATGATAAATAACGCCATCTTCTTGTTTATATGCGCTGTCATGCTCCTCATCGACAATAATCAAACCCAAATCCTGATACGGCAGGAACAACGCCGAGCGCGCGCCAATCACAACTTTCGTATGCCCCTCCGCCACGCCGCGCCACGTTGTTCGCCGCGCCCCTTGCGACAAATGCGAATGCCACATCGCCGGCGCACACCCAAACCGCGCCTGAAACCGATCCAAAAACGCATTCGATAACGCGATTTCAGGTAGTAAAATAACAACTTGCCGCCCCTTCTTAAGCGCCGCCGCAACCGCTTCAAAATACACCTCGGTCTTACCCGCGCCCGTCACGCCATCTAACAACGACGCATGATAGCCACCTGCCTTTACTGCATCTTTTAACACTTGTGCAATCGCATCTTGATCCTCTGATAAAACCGCACCATCCCGAAACGGGTCAGGCTTTTTACACGGCGCAGGGTTAAAGATATCAACTTCCTCCAATAACCCCTTGCCAAGCAATCCCTTAACAACTCCCGCACTCACCTCCGCATCCCGTGCAATCTCCGCCGCAATGCGCGCCGTACCATCCGACATCGCATCAAGCACCGCCTGCTGCTTCTGCGTGACCTTAGGCATCGCACCTATATCTTTGATTTTATACCCTTTTGCAGGCTTCGGAAGCTCAAGCCCCGCAGGAACAGACAATGCCATCTTCAACACATACCCACGCGGCGTCATCGTATAATCAGCAACCCAATCAATAAAATCACGCATCGCCTTAACCATCGGTTTGGCCTTATGCTTTGCCACAATATATTTCAGCTTTTTCGGATTCACATCACCCGCAGCCACACCCCAAACCACCGCCGAAACCTCTCGCCCACCAAGCGGGACAATCACATAATCCCCAACCTCATAGACCTCCCCATGGGGAACGCCATAATCATACGCCCTATCAACCGGATACGGCACAAGCACAGAGACGCATCTGCTCGCATCCACCGGCGGCAAACTCTCTTCTGGCTCTTCAAACATATCGTTTTGCGTCATATTTCTATTCTTAAACGCGCAGCACATGAACGTCACGAAAGAAGTTTATATTTATTTTTAAAAAACCCTCTGTGATCTACAATTACGACATGTTAGAAATGCCCTATAGCAAAAGGAATCGCATATTATGAAATTTTTCGTCGACACTGGTGATATTGAAGAAATTAAATCCCTAGCCGCAACAGGCATGGTTGATGGCGTCACAACCAACCCATCTTTAATCGCAAAATCTGGCCGCGATTTCCTCGAACTCATCAAAGAAATCTGCGAAATCGTCGACGGCCCCGTCTCCGCCGAAGTCGCCGCAACCGATTACGAAACCATGCGCAAAGAAGCCGAAGTGCTTCGCAAAATCGCCGACCACGTCGCCGTGAAAGTCCCCCTCACCGAAGACGGCCTGCGTGTGTGTAAAGAATTATCCGATGACGGAACAATGGTAAATGTCACATTATGCTTCTCCCCCGCCCAAGCCATCTTGGCCGCAAAAGCCGGCGCATCCTTCGTCTCACCATTCGTTGGTCGCCTCGATGACATCTCGCAAGACGGCCTTCAGCTTATCTCCGACATCGTGCGCATCTACGATAACTACCCCAATTTTGACACCGAAGTCCTCGTCGCATCCATCCGCAACCCGCTTCACATCGTCGACAGCGCAAAGATGGGCGCACATGTCATGACATCCCCGCCAAGCGTGATCAGGCAGCTCTACAAACACCCCCTCACCGAAAGCGGCCTAGCGGCATTCGTTAAAGATTGGAAAAAAACAGGACAAAGCATCTTATAAAAATTGACTAGCGCGTGATATCACGAATTAAATCAGGCAATTGAGGCAGGCCATGCTCTAAAACATGACCTGATTGAGAAGACAACGATCCCAAATAGAGAGCCGCCTCCGTATCAGGCGCACGAGCAATAGGTATAACTGACCGTCCCGTTATCTGCGCCGCATTAAATGCCACAAGCATATCGCTAGCCCTGTCACCAACCATAAATGTAATTCCGTCATCCATACAAATCTCAGAAATGATTGCTTGCAATCCAACGGGGTTAGGCTTGGCTTCATCTCTATTTTTTGAAAAACGAACAATATCAAACAACTCTGTAATACCATTATATTTCACAGCGCGCTCCCCAAGAGGAGGAGGGTCATTTGATAGCAGAGCGGTAAAACGCTCTTCCCTCAATACACGAAGTATGGCAGCAGCCTCAGGATCCAATTTTGAAATCCCGGTCCAAACAGCCTGCTTAAAAGCATCAGGAATAAGCTGCCTATCTGTAACTTTTCTCTTTAACTGTCTCGCAGTTTTCAAACAACGATGCGCTCCACCGACAACCAAAGTGGCAGCACCCTCATGATGAGCAGCAGCTCCTAAAAAGCTATGCGCAGGCTTACGCTCCGTGAGCGTTCCCCTAAGATCAAATATAACGCAGTCTTTTGGCATCTGGCACGACTTCCTTAACTTTACCTATGACCTTATAGTAAATATTATGTAAAAAGTAAAGCTTTTAACGCCTTAGCATAATATATTTTCCCAAAAATAAACAATACTGCGTTCTCACTAAAGCCGCATTGTGCTAGAATCAGCACCATGACAGACCCCCATATAAAACCTGCGACAGACATGCCTCTCACAAAAAACGACATCATCACCTTTCTCAAGGAAAACCCGACCTTCCTCGATGATAACCCTGACGCATTCGAAGCCCTCATCCCCGAGAAAAAACGCGGAAAACGCGGACAACCCGCCGACTTTCAAGCCTATATGATTGATCGCCTCAAATCCGACCGCGAAGAAGTCATCGAAAGCACGCGCGAAATTGTTGAAAATTCGCGCGCCAACATGAACAATCAGCAACGCATCCACGCCGCTGTCCTGCGCCTGCTAGAAGCACAAAGCTTCGAAGATTTCATCCACTCCATCACAATGGACATCGCCAACATCCTTGATGTAGACATCTCCGTCCTCGTCGTCGAAGCCGATGGAGATCATATCCCCCACGTCAACACAAACGGCGTGCGCATTATCCCCGCGGGCACAACTGACAAATGGATGACCGATAAATACGTCCTCCTCCAAGATAACATCAGCGGCTCCGAAGCCATCTTCGGCGGCGGAGCAACATTGGTGCGCTCGCAAATCTTGCTCCGCGTGGACATCTCAATGGACACACCACCCGCAATCCTAGCCTTCGGCAGCCGCGATCCAAATACATTCATCGACGGACAAGCCACCGACCAAATCCTCTTCCTCGCCCGCGTAATCGAGAGGAGCTTCCGCTCATGGCTCAACCTCCCCGTATAAATGCCACAAGCGGCATAAAAGAAGAAACCCTCGCCACTTGCGCGCCTGACCTTTCGGACACGTTACAAAAATGGATCGACTTCCTGCGCGTGGAGAAAAAAGTCTCCAAACACACCTTCCGCGCCTACACCGCCGATGTCAGCCATTTCATAACCTTCATCCGCGACCACAACGCAAAAGCCCCCTCCATCGCCGACATCGCCGATATCCGCATCACCGATTTCCGCAGCTGGATGAGCAAAAAAGCCATGAGCGGCTCAAGCAACGCCAGCCGCGCCCGCAGCCTTTCGGGCGTCAAAAACTTCCTAAATTGGATGGATAAAAACGGCATCATGCATAACGCCGCCATAAGCGTACTTCGCAGCCCTAAACTCGGTCACAAACTGCCGCGCCCCCTCCTCGAAGGGCAAGCCATGAAAGTCTTGGAAAACGCCGACCTCCTCTGCGCAGAAGATTGGATCGGCATGCGCGACCGCGCCCTGTTCACCCTGCTGTATGGATGTGGCCTGCGCATCAACGAAGCTCTCGCCCTCGACATAAAAGATATGCCGCATGACGGCTATATCCGCGTGATGGGAAAAGGCAGCAAAGAACGCCAAGTGCCCGTGATCGACATCGTTGACGCTGCATTAAAAACATATCTCGAACTCTGCATTTTCCCCGCTTCGCCCGATCGCCCCCTCTTCGTCGGCACACGCGGCGGCAGATTAAACCAAGGCGTTGCACAAAAATCCATGCGCCAAATCCGCAGCGTCCTTGGCTTGCCCGAAACAGCCACACCGCATGCCCTGCGCCACTCTTTCGCAACCCACCTCCTGCAAAACGGCGCCAACCTGAGAGAAATTCAAGAACTCCTCGGCCATAGCAGCCTAAGCACAACCCAACGCTACACCGAAATCAACGCCGAAGAACTCATGCGCATCTACAAATCCGCCCATCCAAGGGCTTAGCCTTGCATCGGAGACAAACGAGCTGCAAGCTCAGCAAACAAATCCAAATCACTCGTTGGATGCTCATCATTAACCCACTTCGCAGTGGCAGCCTTAGCAAACTGTGCCGGACCATCCGACACACCAAAATCAGCAGGCCAGCCAACACCAGTACCACCAAAATCATTTTCAGGTAATTTATCCGTCATTTTTATTTCCTCTTCACATAAAACATAAAAAGACGGTACAAACACACCCGCTCCTAATCAACAAAAACAATTGCTGCAGTGCAAATATATTGACATATTACACCAACAACTATAGTTTCCGTATTCAATCAGGAGCAATACAAATGAACGAACCACTTAAACTCTGGTCAGCAACGGGCGCAAACGTGTCCTTTTACGGAAATCCTTTTGAACTTTCAAAGCATAGAGCCGAAAGCGGAGCATTGAGTGACGGAGAAAATCGTCAAACCCGTTACCAACTTGCCCTCATAAACATCTTAAAAGGCAAACAATGCGATGTGCCTCCCAACGAACTGGTCATGGCTATTATCCCTAAATTACTTGAAGCAATAAAACAGGATGACCGCCTAAATTCACTTGACGAAAAAAATAGAAACACACTCATTGAGGTGGCAATTAGCCAACTTCCCATTGAAACATCATTAACATTTTCCATGATGAAGCCGCCCCAAAATTCAGCAGCCACAAAAACACAAAAGACAACCAATAAGCCAACTCAACTGGCCGCTTTCCCCTTAGCTGCTACAGCAAAAAAGCCGCAGCCCCCGAAAAAAGAAACACCTAAATCCGTAAGAGAATTCACCCTTGAAGGAGATAACTCAAATATTGAAGGCATTAGAATTTTCTTCGCAGGCGATGAAATATACCTTGATGATCCCGACGAACACATCATGCTCGTCACCATATTAGAGGCACAAGAAAACAGCAAAAGACAAGGCCTACACAACGATACATTGGCCGTCGTTTTAGGCTCTGCAAAAAGAGTACCCGCCCTATACATGAACCTCTTAAGATCAATGGAGGCCGAAGCGTCAGGCTCATCAAAAGCGCTAAGCTTCGATAAAACAACCAAACGCCACACAACCAACGTCCCTGTTAAAAGCTACACCACAAAAGACGAAAACCCGAAGAGCGTGATCGCGCTCCTCGGGTCAAATTTAGAATAAATCATTCTTAGATGGTTTAAATATGCAACGGACGCTTATGAACCGCGAGCGCTGCCTCTTTAACAACTTCTGTTAACGTCGGATGCGCATGAACGGTGCGGGCGATATCTTCCGCTGTCCCTTCAAATTCCATCACGGACACAACTTCCTGAATAAGGTCACCAGCACTTGGTCCAATAATGTGCGCGCCCAAGATACGATCCGTTTTAGCATCCGCCAAAATCTTCACAAACCCTTCTGTCGCGCCCATCGCACGCGCACGACCATTGGCCATGAACGGGAATTTACCGGCGTTATATTTCACGCCCTCTTCCTTCAATTGCGCTTCTGTCTTACCAACATTGGCAACCTCCGGCCATGTGTAAACAACACCGGGGATACAGTTATAATCAATATGACCACTCTGCCCCGCAAGCATCTCAGCCAAAACGACGCCTTCTTCTTCGGCCTTATGCGCAAGCATCGGGCCCGCAATCACATCACCAATCGCAAAGATACCCTCAACGCTTGTCTCAAATGTCTCATCAACATGAATGCGTCCACGCTCATCCATCTCAACACCAACCGCGTCAAGACCAAGCTTATCCGTATAAGGCTTACGCCCAACCGCCATCAAAACGATCTCCGCAGAGAGCTTTTCTTCATCCCCGCCTTTTGCTGGCTCAAGCGTCAAATCAACACCCTTCGCGCCGGATTTCGCTGAAGTCACCTTCGCACCTGTCTTGAACGTTATGCCCTGCTTCTTGAAAATCTTATTTGCTTCTTTGCGCACTTCTTCATCCATGCCCGGCAAAATCTGATCCAGATATTCAATCACGGTAACCTCGGCACCCAAACGACGCCAAACTGTCCCCATCTCAAGGCCAATCACACCGCCGCCAATCACGATCATAGATTTCGGCACAGACGTAAGCTCAAGCGCACCCGTTGAAGACACAATCTTCTTCTCGTCAATCTCTATATTCGGCAATGACGCAACATCAGAACCAGTGGCGATAATGATATTATCCGCCTCATAAGTATCCTTACCGACCTTAACCTTACCGGCTTCAACAATCTCGCCATGCCCCTTGAGGTGATCAATTTTGTTCTTTTTAAAGAGGAACTCAATCCCCTTCGTGTTTGCCTCAACAACTTCGTCCTTAAATGCCATCATCTTTTTAAGGTTCAATTTCGGTTTCACGTCAATACCGATATGGTCAAAATGCTCGGACGCATCTTCAAATTTCTCAGATGACGCAAGCAATGCCTTGGATGGAATACAACCAATATTCAAACATGTCCCGCCAAGCGTCTCACGCTTTTCCACACACGCCGTCTTAAGCCCAAGCTGCGCACAGCGTATCGCCGCCACATAACCACCCGGGCCAGAACCAATCACAATTACATCATATTTATCAGCCATTTTTTAGAACATCCAATTTTCGTTATTTGATACAAATTTTCCCTGCATTATTAGCGTATACAAAAACAGAAAACCACCCCAAATGATTTACCATATAAAAAACTTGACGCGCCGCAATATTTCCATTAGAAAATGCGCATATTGAGTCATCAAAAAAGAGTAAACATATGTCCGAAGATATTGGCCTCTCACCGTTCCCAATCCCACAGGGCGCAAGAATAATAGAATACCCACGCATAGAAGACGTCTTCGGCAAGTTTAAATTCAATGATGGCCTGCTCGCACAATTCAAACACCAATCAACCTTTGCCGATGCTATAAAATTATTCACCCCCATCCAAGAACCCGAATTTGGGATATACGTCGATAGCCTCGAAGCGCTTCGCATATCTCCTCGCTTTTTAGGACAAAACCCAACAAGCACAATTTCTGACATCGCAGACCGCAATTACCAATACATCACATTCGCTATCGCGCATAATACCCCTGACCACCCCCTTAATCATGATTATATGATGCAATGGCGTATCGAGGTTGACGTCAATGGGCATGACATCGATCAAAAACATATCCGCTTTTGCATCAAAAGCCGCGATAAATCAGGGCTCATGCGCGACGAATGGGAAACAGACATGAACGATTACGATGTCGAAACTGCCATTAAAAAGGTCATTGCCGAAAACGCAGAAAACATGCCCAAAGACCTCCCCGCAGAATTGTTAAAATCAGCACATGAAACATTCGTATCCGGCCACAGCGCAACATCACGAAGCGGGTATAACGGTTTTCAATGGCGCAAAAAATGGCAAAGCACGACCCTGCATAATTTTTCAAGCGACGTACAAATTGTTGGCACACGGCAAGGTTTAATCTCACGCCGCCACGAAATCGAAGACGAAGTCCGCGCTATATTTGGCAACCCTATCTTGCTTACTGATAATTTCGAACGCGTAGCAAAAGGCGCGCTTGATGTGCATCGCGGCCAAATCATAACGGGCGCAAAGCATACAAATGCTAGAACAATGAAATCAAGCCTTAGCAAAGCCGCGTTCGCTGAACACGCAACACAAGGCGCATTTGACAAAAGCTCCATTCAGGAAAAAGGGTGGAAAGACAATGTCATCCCGATATCCGACTCAAGAGAGGCACACCACCAAGTCGGTGATTATTTCCACGACCCCGCGCTAAAAGCTGGCTTAATGCATATGCTTCAGGCCCTCCCCCCAAAAGGCAGCATCTTTTCCCCACACGAACTCCCCACACGGCAAGTCGCCTAATCTCGGCGCAAAACAAGCCCTTTAAAAACATTTAACCCTTTTTCTATATACTAATGAAAAAAGGTAGATATGGATCCACAGGGCTACATCAACACACAAATTGCCAATGGCAGAGACATAGTTTTTGGCGAAGAACATAGCGCCATAGGCTCCACCATGACTTTTTTTGCACAAACCATTGAACAAAACCCGAACCGCATTGCTGGTGTGTCATTAGAATTCCCACCCGAGGTTCAACCATATATTGAGCAAGCCGCACGCGGCGAGATAAGCGCAGACGCATTTTCAAAACAAATGCGTATCACCCTTGAACAATCATATCTTGAAACAGCAGGTTCTCTGCTGGGCGATGGACGCATCACACAAGAACAATATGATGATTATGAGATTTTTATCAATGACCGCGTCACTGGAGTCTTAACAGGCGATAAAAACCTATTCACTGAAGCGGAGATCGCACGCGACCAAGAGGCATTTGGCACCATGTTCACCATGATCGGCATTGCAGAAAAAAACGGCGTACCCGTCGCAGCAACTGATATAGACAGAGAATTCCCCGTATTAATGGATATGGGAGAAGCAATCATGGATGACTGGCTAAGCCGCGTTGATGACACAAGTGATTATGCATTATTCAAAGATCAATTTGATGTCACGAGCGATAAACAATTCCTTGTCCATAGAGGGGCAGGCCATACTGAGGATATAAACGGGCATGCAACTGGCTTGGACGATTTCCTAGAACGCGAAGGGCGCAATGTCGTAAATATCGGTAATTATAGCTCTTTAGAAATGTTAACGCACGAAGTGAACAGAGAACTAAACGACTACGGCAACACTATAGAAGAGGGAACGGACATGACAATTATAGGCACGCAAGGCTTCGAAAGCAGCCAAACTGATATCTTCAAAAATCCATCCCTTGCTGCGCCCAAATTATAATATTGCCATACCTAACGCTAACAAGTCGCATAATTCCCTCTGGCATCGCCATGCCTTTTCCAATAGCTTTACAAGATGAACAACCCTGATTCCACATCAATCTATAAACACATGCAAGCCGCCGTCGACATCGTATCGACAAGCCCGCACCCAACCAACAAAATCGCCGCAACACTTGCTGGCGATGGTTTCGCAATAAGCCGCACAAATGCATGGCCGCTCCCGATCCTAAACACAATCGGCACGACAGCACAAATCGGCAATTCCAGCAGCACAATCCACGCCGAAACCGCCTGCATTTTTGCTGCAGACAAAACCAACGCCGCCAGCCTTTTTGTCACTGACCCGCCTTGCCCTAACTGCATGAAAAACATGGCAGAAGCTGGCATTGCAAAACTCTATATCGACCATAAAGGCTTCGACAAAGATTGGGTCAAACGCCGCGGTGACAGCTTTGAGACAATGTCCATGCGCGTTGCCGAAAAAGCAGGAATGGATGTCTTCGTCATCTATCGCCCAAAGAAAGACCAAGAGCAAAAATTCGAAGTCATCTCCAGACACCCGCCGGGCTATAAACCAAAAATCGAAAACCCTGCAAAAATCGAACCTTTTGAAAACTGGAAAAGCGCATTAAATGCTGCACAAAAAACATATGGCGACGAACCCTTCGCCCTCGCCCGAGCCACAAATCAAAACGGCGAAAGCGTTTCCATCCTCGTCGATCGCCACCCGACAATTGGCTACACATACGAAACCGTAGAAAACAAACAAGACAAATACAGCTTCATCCTCCAACCCATAAACCGCCTGCTGATGATCGCAGCAAAAGAAGGACTAACCCTCGACGCCGACCACATCTATTCATCACGCATCCCTACCTCGCGCGAACTGGTCAATTTTATTGGCGCGGGATATTCCAAAATACAAATTGGCGACCGCGCATCATCGCGTGATGAACATGGGCCCGCCGCATTATCAACCCTCATAGAATCTGCTATCATCTCCGTATTATAAAAGGAGACGCCACATGAAATACAAATACCTCACCCTCGCCGCTTTCGGATTTTTAGGCGGTATCGCCGGATCAACAATGTTCGCCGCCGCGCCATCAATAGCCGCAAAAGCAAAATCGCTCTACACAACCAATTTCTTCAATGATGACGGCGAGCGTGTTGTAACCCTCGGCAGCAACAATTCCGAAGAAGGAACCCTGTTTCTATTCAACGGCTCAAATCAAAAATTAGAAGTGCAAATGGGCGCATACCCGTCAGGATCAGAGAAAGGACAATCTTTGATCGGTATGCATGACCGCAACGGCTATCTCCGCCTGCTACAACGCATGCACGGCCCAAAAGATTCCCCCACTGTCGTCATGAAAGACAGCACAGGAACAGACCGCATCATCTTCGGCCTGGACGGTTCAACACAAGAACCATATTTCCGCTACCTCGATAGCCAGGGCATCATGAAAAACCTAATCCCCCAATAAGCAAAAGCCCGCAAAACAAGCGGGCTTTTTAAATATCATCTCTATGGCTAAAACGTACCTATACGTCCAAAACCAAACGTGAAGGATCTTCAATTGCATTCTTAATACGAAGCAAAGATCCAACAGATTCACGACCATCAATAATGCGGTGATCATAGCTCTGCGCAAGATACATCATCGGACGAACAACAATTTCGCCCGTCTTTTGATCAACAACAGGACGCTTAACAATGTTATGCATACCAAGGATCGCTGATTGCGGCGCATTCAAAATCGGTGTCGACATCATTGATCCAAACACACCACCATTGGTGATCGTGTAAGTACCGCCTGTCATTTCATCCATAGAGAGCTTGCCATCACGCGCGCGAGTGCCAAGATCAACAATCTCTTTCTCAATCTCCGCCATCGACTTCTGATCCGCATCACGAATAACCGGAACAACAAGACCCTGCGGCGTAGAAACAGCAACACCGATATTATAGTAATTCTTGTAAATAATATCCGTGCCATCAATCTCCGCATTAACCGCTGGAAACTCCTTAAGCGCATTAATCGCCGCCTTCACGAAGAACGACATGAAACCAAGCTTAATGCCATGTTTCTTAACAAACGCATCTTGATATTGTGAACGAAGATCCATAATAGGCTGCATGTCGACTTCATTGAATGTCGTCAACATCGCCGCATTCTCTTGTGCTTCCTTAAGACGCTTTGCAATCACCTGACGCAATTTCGTCATACGAACACGCTCTTCCCGTGGCCCAAGGTCACGTGGTTCAGATGGTTTAGCCGGCGCAGAAGAAGATTTCGCCGCAGGTGCAGACGCACCGGATTCAAGGAAGTTTTGAACATCCTCTTTCGTGATACGTCCCTCTTTGCCCGTCGCAGGGATCTTAGACGCATCAAGATTATTATCATTAATAAGCTTACGAACAGCAGGAGACGTTTTCGGCTCATCCGATGTGGACGCCTCTTTCTTTTCTTCCTTCGGCGCTTCAGCAGCCTTGCTCTCTTTTGGCGCGTCGTCTTTCTTATCATCGGCTGGCGCGGAACCGCTGCCCTCACCCAATTCACCAAGAAGCGCACCAACTTCAACCGTTTCGCCTTCACTAACAATAATTTTCGCAATCACACCGTCCGCTGGCGCACCAACTTCTAATGTTACTTTATCTGTCTCAAGCTCAACAATCGGCTCATCCGCTTTCACGGCTTCGCCTTCTTTCTTAAGCCACTGAGCAACAGTTGCCTCACTAACAGATTCACCCAATGTTGGAACAACGATTTTAGTCATGATTATCCTGATCTTTTTATTAGAATTTACTCAGACATATTTACGCGGCGCTCACCCGAAAGGCAAGCCCCCAATAGCGTTAAATGCCTAAAAATGCGTCCAACCGTCGCTCTCAAACGCCATCGGCTCACCAGATGCATCAAGAACCTGCACCGCGTCCCCTTCAAAATCAAAGGAAACGAACGTACCAATCGCACACACACATACCCCGCGCTCCGCTGCCTGCGCTTTAAACGCCTCAAAATCCTCGGGCGCCACGGCAAGCGCCAATTCATAATCATCTCCGCCGGTGATCAAATCCTCAACAGAGATAACCCCTTGTTCCATAAGGCGTTTAGCCCCATCACTAAACGGAATTTTATCCCCATGCACCTGCGCGCCTAAACCCGACGCACCGCAAATATGCGATAAATCCGCAATCATCCCGTCCGATATATCAACCGCCGCATTTGCATATGTATGCACCGCCTCTGCAATGGCTGTTCGCGGCATCGGACAATGACACGCCGTCGTAAACTCTGCGGGATCATCCACATCCAAAATGCCCAACAAAACCTTTAATCCAATCACGGCGTTACCAATATTGCCCGTGACAACAACAAGATCACCCGCCTTCGCGCCAGAACGCTTAACCGCCTTACCCTTTGGCACCAATCCCGTAATGGTCAATGAAACAAGCATCGGCCCCTCAATAACGGTGGTATCACCGCCGGAACAGAAAACTTCAAACGCACGGTTGTCTTCCATCAACGCCTCGGTAAATATCTTCGCCCACGCCGCATCCGGCTTTCGCGAAAACGCCAGATTAAGCTGATAACAATACGGCACCGCCCCCATCGCCGCCATATCCGACAAATTAACCCGCAAACATTTATGCGCAATATTATCCGCAGATTCATCATCAAGAAAATGAACACCGCCACACAACGTGTCCGAACTCATCACCAAATCATAACCATCCGGCACATCAAGGATCGCCGCATCATCAAGCAACCCGCCCGCTTCCTTGCGCCCCATCGTAAGAGGACGAAAATAATCACGTATCATCTCAAATTCATGCATGAGCAGATATTAACGAAATCAATATAAATAGGCAAAGGATTTAAAGAAACCGCAGGAATAGAAAGACGCAAAGGATTATGTCCAGGCATTCCAAAAATGATGAACCGGCCCTGCGCCTTTGCCCACATTCAAATCATCCGCATGACGGATCGCCTCTGTGATATAACTCTTCGCCTCGCCAATCGCATCAATCATAGTATGCCCATGCGCAACATACGCCGCAATCGCCGACGAAAGTGTGCATCCCGTGCCATGCGTATTCTTGGTCATAAGCCGCGGCGCTTCAAACACCTCAATCCCGCCATCATACGCATACACATCAAGGCATATCTCACCCGTGCCATGCCCACCTTTAAGCAACACACCGCTTGCCCCCAAGCTAAGCAAATCTCGCGCCGCCTCAACCGCATCATCAATCTTGCGTCCCGACAATATCGCCGCCTCATGGATATTCGGTGTAATCACATCCGCAAGCGGAATAAGCATCTCCTTAAGCGCATCAACCGCGTCATCCGCAATAAGCTGATCCCCGCTCGTCGCAACCATAACAGGATCAAGAATAATATTTCGAACATCACGCTCACGCAAAAAGAACGCCAATGCCCTAATGCTCTCAACATCCCCAAGCATGCCAATCTTAACCGCCGCGGGCGGCACATCATCAAAAACACTGTCCAATTGCTGAATTAAAAACGAAGACGGAACCGAATAAACACCCTGCACCCCCATGGTATTTTGCGCCGTAAGCGCCGTAAACACGCTCATCCCATAACAACCAAGCGCCGAAAACGTCTTCAAATCCGCCTGCACCCCCGCCCCTCCAGAAGAGTCAGACCCCGCAATCGTTAAAACTTTTGGTATCATATCTATGCCTTCAATTCTTTGTTCAACGGCATATCCAACATGGCACGAAACGCCCCAACCGCCGCGCTAATATCATCCGCTTCCGATATGCTGCGCATCATCGCAACGCCATTCGCGCCTGCATCCACAACGCTGCGCGCATTCTCCGCCGTAATCCCGCCAATTCCGACAACCGGAACCTTCGCCATTGCCGCCAGCATCGAAAACCGCTCCGCCCCTAAAACTGGCTTGCCCTTATCTGTTTGCGTCGGATAAAACGGCCCGACACCAATATAATCAACAACCGTCTCATCAACCGCCGCAATATGCTCTGGCGTAAATGCTGTCTGACCGATAATCGCATCAAACCCTAATGTCGCGCGCGCCTCTTTGGGGTCGCTATCGCCCTGCCCCAAATGCACACCATCCGCGCTCGCCGCAACCGCGACATCAACATAATCATTGATCAAAAGCGGAATATTATACGCCTTCAACAATTCCGCCATCATCGCTGCATTCGCCAAAATCCGCGGCATGTCACCCGATTTATCGCGATACTGCACCATCGTAACGCCCGCTTGGGCTGCCTCCATCACAACATCAACAACCGACCGCCCCCCACAACACGCAGGATCAGCCACAAAATAAATAGAAAGGTCAAATGAGTTCATAACGTCAATATCAGGGAAATTTAAGCATTTGTTAAGACTTAAACGTCATAATGAAAAGAAAAAAATATGAGGGTGTTTTTTAAATGGCTTTAGATGATGTCGAACAAGACGCTTCGACCAATAGACAATATGTCGTAAAATCAGGCGACAATATCACAACAATAGCCAAATCATTTGGCTACAATGATATCGATGATTTCATTGCGCTCAATGTCGACAAATACCCATCACTAGAAAACAACCCCGGCTTAATTCAGCCCGGCTGGACATTCAACACACAACGTGAAGCGCCTGAAACAGGAAGCTATTCTGTCAAACTAGGCGACAATCTAACCGACATCGCAACATCCTTCGGAACCGATGTAGACACCTTGGTAAAATTAAATCAAGACACCTACAGATCATTAAGAACCGATCCTGATACCATCCAACCAGGATGGACTTTAAGCGTCGCAAAACCAGAGCCTATAGCAACACCAACACCAGATATCGCGCCTACACAATCCCCTCAGAATGGCACACCACCGGATATGAGCGCCGATTTTGATGCAGCAACCAGACCTCAAACTGATGCTCCGGTATTAAGACAACAAGCCCCCGATCTGCCGTCTGCACCGGCCATTCAGGACGCGCCAGCACCAATAGAAACCCCACAGCAACCAGACGCATCGTCTGCACCAGACGTCCTCACCGACAATATCCAACAACCACAGCCAGCAGAAATGGATGAAGCACTGGCAACCATCACAGAGCTTGAGCCAGAACCAACAACTTCACGCTCAGAGCAGCCCACAACACTCACATCACCAAACGAACAACAAGAAACCCACACCGTTGTGAGCGGTGACACACTGGGTAAAATAGCCGAGAGATTTAACACCGATGTCGAAACACTGGTCAAACTCAATCAGGATGCCTATCCCTCACTCAAAACAAATCCAGGCTTAATTCATCCTGACTGGGAATTAAGTGTCTCCGCCCCGACAGGACTTGCAGATTTATTACCAAACATTGAAAGCGCCCCCGCTCAACCCGAAATTTCCGCCGCACCGGACATGCCGACACCCCCTATCACCGAAGCTGATGAACCAATAATCACATCCGCATTAGATACCTCGCCAGCATTAACACAACCACCATCACTCGGTGACGCACCCCGCCCTGACGACAAACCAGCAATCAGCGGCTCATTCAACACATCAAACAGCCGGGATGAGCGCCTTGCACAATTATCAGCAAGCGTCTGGAACAACATCAGAACAGGCGAACCAATCGTAACAAAAGCATCCGCTAGCCAATCAAACACATTAATCATCATTGATTTAGGTCATAATACTGGCGGCGATCCAGGGGCAGAGTCAAACCACAACCACCTCACAGAAATTGACGTCATCGACCCCGTCGGCGGCGAATTAGCAGCCCAGTTGAGAGCTCAAGGCTTTGATGTACTTTTCACCCGTAACCCCGGGGAGAGATTACAAGGTTTTGAAACACGCAACAGCAGAGTAGGCCCGAATGGGCTAACCGGCAGAGCAGCCAGAGCAGATTTTGCATCACTCACAACACAACATGGAGGATATCAAAACTCTATCCTGTTAAGCCTTCACGCTGACTCCGAACCAACCAACACAGCAAAAGGACTAATTGCTTACGCAGGCTCTAGACCGAATGGAGATGGCAGAGTAGATATTGGCCGCGCAGCAATTGACCCGGATTCAAGAAAACTTACCCAAGCAATTGCGGGTAACGTAGAAGTAAGATCAAAAACCAACACAGCAGACGCGACAGTTTTATCACGCTTTGAACGGACACAACCATCACAAGGAAAGCACGTAGCCGCCCTTGTCGAGCTAGGCTTCCTAAGTAACGCTCAGGACGCATCAAGATTAGAAGATATGTCACAAGCCCCGGAATCCATCGCAGAACAAATCACATCAGGCATAATGGCATTCTATTCAGAAAACATTCACCCACAAAACGGCCCAGACATAACAATCGCATCTTTATCTACGCGATCAGCACCTCCAAACTAAACCGTCAAGGCCTCATCAACCAGCTTCTTCTGCTCTTCCAAATGGCGAGACATCAAACCGGTCGCAGGCGCCGCGGCGGCAACACGCCCAACATATTTCGGACGCGATGCTTTATGCTTCAGCTTGGTAAGGACATTCTCGATACGGCGGTCAACAAACTGCCACGCGCCTTGGTTTTCCGGCTCTTCCTGACACCAAACAATGTCAGCATTCTTACAACCAGCCAATTCCTCCGCCAAAACAAGACCAGGGAACGGATAGAGCTGTTCTAGACGTAAGATACGAATATCATCAATACCGCGCTCACGACGCTCCGCAAGCAGGTCATAATAAACCTTACCAGTACACAGGATCACACGCTTGATCTTGTCCGCCTTAACAAGGCTATCACGATCATCATCCCACAAAACACGGTGGAATGTGCTTTCCTTCGTGAACATATCAATATCAGAAACGGCCAATTTGTGACGCAACAAAGATTTCGGCGTAAACACAATCAATGGCTTTCTGAAATCACGATGCATCTGACGGCGCAGCGCATGGAAAAAGTTTGCCGGTGTCGTACAATTAACAACCTGCCAGTTATCTTCCGCACATTGCTGCAAGAAACGCTCGGGACGCGCCGAGCTATGCTCTGGCCCTTGCCCTTCATATCCATGCGGCAACAACATCACCAATCCCGACATACGAAGCCATTTAGATTCGCCCGATGAAATAAACTGGTCAATCATCACCTGCGCACCATTCACGAAATCTCCAAATTGCGCTTCCCAAATCGTAAGCGTCTTCGGATCCGCCAATGAATACCCATATTCAAACCCAAGCACCGCCATCTCGGAGAGCGGTGAATCATGCGCTTCAAATTTCGGATCATCATTGGTCAACGTCTTAAGCGGATAATATTGCTCATTCGTCTCTTGATCATACCAAATCGCATGGCGGTGAGAGAACGTCCCGCGCCCAACATCCTGCCCCGAAAGACGAACCGGATATCCTTCATCAAGCAATGTCGCATAAGCCAACGTCTCACCCATCGCCCAGTCAAATCCTTCGCCCGTTTCCAACATCTTCGCCCGCGCATCAATCACACGCTTAAGCTTTTTATTAATGTTAAATCCGGCTGGAATGGCAGTAATAACACGCCCGACTTTTTGAATCACATCCTCATCAACACCTGTCTCGCCGCGGTTTGGCCCCTCGGTCGCAACACGCATATCCGACCAGACCCCCGCCAAGAAATCGGCTTCATTGGGCTTATAACTCTCGGTCGCCTTAAACGCATCCTCAAGATTGCCCTCAAATTCAGCAACCATGCCTTCAAATTCATCTTGCGTGACAACCTTTTCGCCCACCAATTGCTCTGCATATTTGGTCAACGATGTCTTTTGCTCGGAGATTTTCTGATACATGATCGGCTGCGTGAACGCTGGCTCATCGCCTTCGTTATGGCCAAATCGACGATAACAGAACATATCAATCACGACATCACGCTTAAATTCCTGACGAAACTCCGTCGCTATCCGCGCAACATGCACAACCGCTTCGGGGTCATCCCCATTCACGTGGAAAATAGGCGCTGCCAACATTTTCGCCACATCCGTTGAATACGGACCAGAGCGCGAATATTTCGGCATGGTCGTGAAACCAATCTGGTTATTAATCACAATATGAACAGTCCCGCCAACACGATAACCGGGAAGCTCTGAAATCATAAGCGTTTCCGCCGTAATCCCCTGCCCAGCAAACGCCGCATCACCGTGCAAAATCAATGGCATAACAGAAATTGACTGCACATCATCGCGCTGCAACTGTTTCGCCCGCACCTTACCGATAACAACCGGATTCACAAATTCAAGGTGAGACGGGTTAGCCGTCAATGACAGGTGAATATTATTGCCGTCAAAATCACGGTCACTGGATGTCCCCATATGATATTTAACATCACCCGAGCCAAGCACATCATCAGGCGTCGAAGACTGCCCCTGAAACTCGACAAAAATCGCAGTAAAGGATTTACCCATGACATTCGCAAGCACATTCAAACGCCCGCGATGCGCCATACCAATGACCATCTCTTCAAGGCCCATCTGACCGCCACGCTTCATGATCTGCTCAATCAATGGAATAAGCGCTTCACCGCCATCAACGCCAAAACGCTTCGTGCCCGGATATTTTTTATGAAGGAATTGCTCGAACTTTTCGCCCGCAATCATGCGCTGCAAAATCGCGCGTTTACCGGTTTCAGTGAAATCAGTCTTGTTACGCGGCTCTTCAATACGCTCTTGTACCCATGCTTTTTCTTTGGGATCGGTAAGATGAAGAAACTCAACACCAATCGTACCGCAATATGTCTCCTTCAAGATTTCAATAATCTCGCTCAACGTTGCGTATTCTTTGCCCAAAACACCATTGATGAAAATCGGGCGATTATAATCAGATTTTGAAAACCCGTAATGCGCTGGATCAAGCTCAGATTCTGGCGCAACCTCTTTCAATCCCAACGGATCAAGATTCGCAAGCATGTGCCCGCGCGCACGATAGGCCCGTATAAGCATCAACGCGCCGATGGAATCATTCGCCGCCTGTTTAACATCATCACTGGAAACGCCGCCCTTCGCGCGCTGTCCTGATGGTGCGCTTTTTGCGCCTGATGCTTTCGCTGCTTCTGTACCATGCGCTGGCAAATCATCATTCGCATTGCCGAACGCACGCTCGGATTTGCGGTTTTCCTTGGGCGTCCAACTCGCGCCCGTCATTTCGCTCAAAAGCTCAACTTCTTTATCAGCAAGATCACCGAAAAACTCCTGCCAGCTCTCATCAACATTGGACGGGTTAGAGAGAAACTCGGTATATAAATGCGCGATATATTCCGCGCTCACGCCTGTTAAGAATGAGATATTTGATGCTTCTTGCGACATTTTAAAGGGGCCTTATGTGCGTTAATTCAGGGTAACCATAATGGATGTAATGCCTCGCAAAAGCAAGGTCAAGAACGCATTGAATACAAAGCTAAATATATTCCAGATTTAACGCAGATGAGAGCGCCAAAAGCGCTTTGCGTTCATCGGGAGAAATCGACAGAAAGTCCTCAAAACTTTTCACAGGAAGCTTCTTGGCCTTGGCTTGACGCACCATTTTCAAATACCGCAAATACGCCTTAAACCGCCCAAAACCGGCCTGCGATTCAATATCCTCACGAAACGCAAGCGCCACCGCCTCACCCAACGCCAATATACGACGCGCATAGGCGGCGCGTTCCTTATGATCGACCTGAGACGCTAAAATCGAGAGCGCATCGGCGCATTCCTTTGGCACATGCGCCAAATCCTTATGCCAATTCTTCCACTCATGCTTATGCTTGATCGTTTCCGCCATCACATGCTGAACAAGCTCTGATCCGAAAACACCGTCGGAAAACCCATAAATCAAATTCTCCAGCGCGCGCAGCTCATTTTCACTCGCCGCATCCCCGCCAGAGCTATCACTAGCAGACACAAAAAGCCCCGCCCGATACGGAAGGCTGATAAGGCGCTTAAATTGATTATCTGTAAAAGTTTCTAAAACCATGATTATACGATACGCAATATCCAAAAGAATTCAATCTCTTATTGCGCATCAATCTCCCGCTGACGCATCGGCATCGCATCAATCACATCAAAAATCTCAGACGGCTCAACAACCCCGCTCCAAAACTCCTTAATCTCACCATCAAGCCCGACAAGCGTCACGCTCAACTCGCCCTCAATAACAACATCACGCGAAAATAAAGTCTCCAGGTAACGTCGCTCCTGCCCGTTTTCCAAAATGCGCGTTTGATAGGGAAAGGGTGATAAGTCATCAACTTTCCTCAAAACCTGACTGGTTAGCTGAAGAACAATCAACTCCCGCTCCTCCATCTCAGGAACATAATCACGCAGCAATGCAATCTGCTCCAACACTTGCGGCGAATTCTCATCCGCGCTCAACACAAGTACACGGTTCTGCCATTTCAACGCATCAAAACTCTGCGCCGAAACAGGCGTCCCCAACACAAGAATGGCCCCCAAAAGGAGCCATCCAAAAATTTTATATCGCTTCATCATATTAACCTTCCCAAAAATCAGGTTGATGGTCATTACATTTAAAGCAGCATTTGCAGCCTATTAAATTTAAGCAGCGATTGCTTCCTTGATTGCCTTACCAAGACCCGCAGGGCTCTCAGATACGACAAAACCAGCATCACGCATTGCTTTCATTTTCGCAGGCGCAGTATCATCTGATCCTGAAATCAACGCTCCAGCATGGCCCATACGCTTACCTGGAGGAGCAGTCGCCCCAGCAATAAATCCGGCAATAGGCTTCTTATTCTTGAGGCCTTTATAATATTCAGCCGCTTCAATCTCTGCCGTTCCGCCGATCTCACCGATCATAAGGATCGACTCGGTTTCTGGGTCATTCATAAACAAATCAATACAATCGATAAAGTTCGTGCCGTTCACCGGGTCACCACCAATACCAATACATGTCGATTGACCAAGACCAACCGCGCCTGTTTGTGCAACCGCTTCATATGTAAGCGTACCAGAACGTGACACAATCCCTACAGAACCGCGCTTATGAATGTGACCCGGCATAATACCGATCTTACATTCATCCGGCGTAATAACACCCGGACAGTTCGGGCCAATCAAACGAGTCTTAGAACCCGCCAAAGCCGCCTTCACCTTAACCATATCAAGCACAGGAATGCCTTCAGTGATACAAATCGCAAGCTCAACTTCCGCTTCAATCGCTTCAATGATCGCCGCCGCCGCAAATGGTGGTGGAACATAGATCACAGAAGCATCAACACCAACCGCGTCTTTTGCTTCTTTCACCGTATTAAACACAGGAAGACCAAGATGCTCCTGCCCGCCTTTTTTCGGCGTAACACCACCAACCATGTTGGTGCCATAAGCAATCGCTTGCTCACTGTGGAACGTGCCTTGTGATCCGGTGAAACCCTGACAAATTACTTTTGTTTCTTTATTGACTAAAACTGACATTACGCCGCCTCCGCTTGGCTAGTGGCTGCAACTACCTTCGTCGCAGCATCTTCTAAATCATCGGCAGAAATAATCGGCAAACCAGAAGCCGCCATCAATTCCTTACCCTTTTGAACATTTGTTCCTTCAAGACGCACAACAAGCGGCACGCTCAAATTCACTTCTTTCGCTGCGGCAATCACGCCCTCGGCAATAACATCACATTTCATGATGCCGCCAAAGATATTGACAAGAATGCCCTTAACACTTGGATCAGAAAGAATGATCTTGAATGCTGTCGTCACGCGCTCTGCTGTCGCGCCACCACCAACATCCAAAAAGTTCGCAGGCTCACCGCCCTTAAGCTTAATGATATCCATAGTCGACATCGCCAAACCTGCACCATTAACCATACAGCCAATATTGCCATCAAGGCGCACATAAGAAAGCTCGTTATCCGCAGCCAATTTCTCATTCGCGTCCTCTTCTGTCTCATCACGAAGCGCTTTAATATCGGGGTGGCGATAAAGCGCATTCCCGTCAAAGCTCATCTTCGCATCAAGCGCCATAACCTCATCACCAACAGTGATCAACGGGTTAATCTCGACAATTTCCGCATCCAATTCGATGTAGCATTTGTAAAGATTAGCAAAAAGCACCTTCGCGCTCTCCGCCTTTGCACCGCTCAATTCAAGACCAGCCGCCAACTTGTCACCATCCGCATCGGTAAAACCGGCAACTGGATCAATCGCAACACTGATAATCTTTTCTGGGTGGCTCTCGGCAACCTCTTCAATGTCCATTCCGCCTTCGGTCGAAACCATAAACGCAACTTTGCTCTGACCACGGTCAAGAACAACTGAACAATAATATTCTTTTTCAATGTCCACACCGTCTGTCACGTACAAACGCTGAACTTCCTTGCCTTCAGGGCCAGTCTGCTTTGTCACCAAAGTCTTACCCATCATTGCTTCTGCCGCTGCGCGAACATCATCAACTGTCTTACAGAGACGAACACCGCCCTTGCCTTCTGGATTATCGGTAAAATGACCGGCACCGCGTCCACCTGCGTGGATTTGCGCCTTAACAACGTAAAGATCTGTTGTCATGCTCTCTGCGGCTTTAACCGCCTCTTCAACGTTCATTGCAGGAATGCCGTCCGGCACCGCTACGCCATACTTCTTAAGAAGTTCTTTTGCTTGGTATTCATGAATATTCATGGATGAGTCTCTCTTTTAGTTGTCCAAATATCTTGAGCCGAGTGTGCAGCGCAAGAATGAATCTACATCCAATGACTTAGCCGCCCCTCACACCGATTGCAACCCGTAAAGCGCCAAAAAAACACGATAAAATGCACATCTTTAGGGTTTCATTGGCTTTCTTAATAATACCTTAACCTTTCTTCCATATATTAGGGGCAGAATATTATAAGTGGCAATAAGTCACATTGAGTAAATAGAGAAGGTGTATAAGTGGCGTTAGATGATGTAACAACATCGCAGGAGTTAGAGGATACAGCGGTTTTCACGCCGAATCTTGTGCTCGACCTACTCCGCTCAATCGCCCCCGATATCAATCCACCTCAAGGTATTATCAACATGCTAGCGCGTGATGCAAACCGCTATCAAGGCGGCGACAACCAAACCGCAACCCTTGAAGCACTAGAAGCAGACATCATAAGCGCATTTGAAAACTCAGAGCCCCCCATAAACAGCCCTGACGGCCCAGCAACAGATGCAAATATCAACTACGTTCAAAGCACCCTCAACCTCATCCTAGCCGGCGCCGACGGCGCCATAGCCAACATCTCCGCCCAAAACATGGGCGGAATAACCCCGCAGGAAAAAGAAAAAGAACGTGCTAAAAGAGTAAACGCAGATGCAGTATTTTCTCAAATGATGGATTCAGCTTTGAATTCTGCTGCATCAAACGCAGCATTAGCAGCTGGTATTCCCGCTAATGTATATAACAATCTTTCACTATACGTTGATAGAAATTTACCTGAAGCAAGTCGAACAGCAATTGATAGTATCGCAAATGATGTTTCAAAAGGACAATCAATTGATGACGAAGAGGCACGCACTGCAATCGACGGGATAGTAAAGTCCGTTGAAAATGTTCCCGAATATTATGAAGGTTTAACAGACGAACAAAAAAGTGAATTTCTAAAAATCAAGCTAGCTGAAGACACAGCTGAAAAAATGTTAAAAGACAACCCTAACTTAGACCCTGAAGAGGCATTTAATCAAGCACTTGAAAAGATTAATGAACTTGAGGCATCCAACCCTGAAATATTCCAAGATCTAATACAAACCGCAGATCAAAGAATATTAACACTAAAAGCAGAGGGTGTCGCAACATCACACACACTAAGAACAGGAGCATCACTTGCAACTTATGGCTTAATGAGCAACGCTAAAAGCTCTGACTTTTCCGACCCTAATAACATCACTGAAGGAATAAGCACCCTTATCGAAAACCCTTCTGCACAAAACATAGACAAATTCATCGCTGACCTTGACAAAAGCATCGTTGAAAATGGAGAGCAAGGCATCGCCTTGCGTGAATCCCAAGAAGCACTTGAAGCAAAAATTGAAAATCTCAAAAACTCGCCTTACGCAAATGACGGCCCTATCAGAGCCCAAATCGAGCTTGCAGAAGCCCAAATTGAAGGCATGGAAGAAACCTTCGATAACTTAACCAACATGAATATGCTCCTTATAGAAGTCAAAGTGTTTGTCGATGACAACAAAAAAGCAATTCTCAATAACAACAATCCAAACCAACTTATGGCCATGGCCCTTCAAAGCCCAAGCCTCAGAGAGGCAATAGACAAAATCTCCGGCGGCATTGGTAGTGAAAAATGGCAAGCAGGCATAGAAGCTGTCGCTGCTCAAATAGGGCTAAGCGAAGAATACACCGCTAAATATATTCAAGAACAAATCGATATATCCAATAAAGTAACAGAATTAGAAAACTCCGTTACATACATGGAAGAATTCAAAGCACAAATCGAAGCTGATGCCGCACAAGGCATCAACAATCATTTCTCACCGGAAAAAGCCGCCGAAATGATTGCGGAAAGGGAAGCTGAAATTCAGCAATTAAAAGATGAATTGTACGGAAGCACTATCCATGACGGCTTAGTTTCAGAAGCATCCGACGCACCAGCAGCTCCCGCCCCAGATCCGGCTCAAGCTTTTCTAGATAACAATCCTGAGCTAAAAAGCTACATTTCATCATTATCTGAACTGCCATATATATCTGAAGCAGATCTGCTATCTGAGCTTGAAGAACGAGGCTTAACAGCAGACCAAGCAGCTCAAATCGCAGAAATCGCAGAAACAAAAATGGCGGTAAATGTTGCCCCCAAAATTGCGACACCAATGCTTGAAAATCAAATTGACAGGCTTTCCTATAACAGTCCGCCACCATCATTGTCTGGAACATATAACGTAGCAGCAGCAGAAAACCAAGAACCAACACCACAAACACCGGCACCAGAGGTAATGACGCCAAAAGAGATAGAATTAGCGGCCAAAGTGGAAACCGCAAACACACCAGGATCGCCGATGAATATGAGCGCTTAATTTGCGCAAAACCCGCGGATACTGTATAATAAGCTAAGAATTAACAAAAAATAACAAGGATATAAAACAACAAAAAATGGCACGTCCACACCCTTTCATCGAAGAAGCAGCAAGGCTCAATTTAGAGCCATTCGGGCCCGATGCCACCGCGGAGGAAAAAGCGCAGCGTGAAAAATTGGTCGCTAAGCATATAGAAAATTTGACAGCTTACACCATAAATCCCGATGCGGGTGACATGACGCCTGAGCAATTTGAAGCAAGACAAAGCGGCGTCTGGACCGCAGAATTGCTTAAAAGCCAAGGCGGAAGCCGATATAATTTCGGCAATATAGCTGCCACACTCGGCAAAACATTTATGGCTGTATTCAGCTGGCTTATTGGCAATACCGAAGAAGCCTCCGCCCTTTACGCCGAATTAGAGCGTGAGGAAAGATACGCCCCGAGAGAGGGAAGTCCGATCATTACGAACACTCCAGATACAAAGGGATTAGCCGGAGCGCAAGCAGATTTTGAAAAGCAGTTCGCCAACGCGACAAACGCTCAAAATCTCAATCGCGCCCCTGCCCCTAGCCTCGACATGAAACCTGCCGCTTAGCAGACTCTAGCCGAGCAAATCTTCAACAGCCTTACGCTCTTCACGCAATTCTGTTTCAGTTGCATCCATTTTCGCGCGTGAAAATGCGTTAATCTCCAACCCTTGCACGATTTGGTATTGTCCGCCCGCACATGTCACGGGATAGCCGTAAATGATGCCCGGCTCAATACCATATGATCCATCGGATGGAACAGCCATGGAAACCCAATCCCCATCAGTCGTGCCAAGCGCCCAATTGCGCATATGATCAATCGCCGCAGACGCCGCAGACGCGGCCGAAGACGCCCCGCGCGCCTTGATGATCGCCGCGCCGCGTTGTTGCACAGTCGGTATAAAATCGCTCTCATACCAATCTTGCTCAACCGCATCAATCGCGGATTTGCCCTTAACTTCGGCATGGTGAATATCAGGATATTGCGTCGCCGAGTGATTGCCCCAGATGATCATCTTCTTCACATCCGTTGAATGCGCACCCGTTTTCTCAGCAAGTTGCGAAAGCGCACGGTTATGATCAAGACGAACCATCGCAGTAAAGCATAACGGATCAAGGTCAGGCGCGTTTTCCTGTGCAATGAGTGCATTCGTATTCGCAGGATTGCCAACAACCAAAACTTTCACATCGCGCGATGCATGATCGTTCAATGCTTTGCCTTGTGGCCCGAATATACCGCCATTGGCAGAGAGCAAATCTTTGCGCTCCATCCCATCTTTGCGGGGCATAGAGCCAACAAGCAACGCATAATCAACATCCTTAAACGCGACATTCGCATCATCAGACGTAACAACGCCTGCAAGCAATGGAAACGCGCAGTCATTAAGCTCCATCACAACGCCGGAAAGCGCACCAAGTGCGGGCGTAATCTCAAGCAAATGCAGGATAATCGGCTGATCCGGCCCAAGCATTTCGCCTTGCGCGATACGGAATAAAAGGGAATATCCAATTTGTCCGGCGGCTCCGGTAACAGCGACTCTAACTGGTGATTTCATGGGCGATAGCTCCTTGTTGAATTTTGATTCGTACGTGATTGTAAACCACAGGTAACAATAGATAAACATGGATTTTTATGCATGTCATTGTGAAGCGTAACGAAGCAGCCCAGCGCACCCAAGAAATATCCTGAATGGCCGCTTCGCTGCGCGCCTCGCCATGACTTGTAAAATGCCGTGATTTTTTTATTTGCATTTTTACCTCGTAAAGCATTGTTATAATTAAATTTATTCAATAATTTCATTGCGTTTCGCACGCTGTTTTTTATACGGCCCGCGCTTTTTCAATGCCTTAAGCGTTTTCACCGTCTTGCGATATTGATCCTGCGCCTTAAACGCGGCAGCATATTTCATGGGGTCGCAATCAACGCGCCCCAGATTTTGATATGTCGTATCCGCATCGCTTAAAAGCCTACGAAAAGCGATATCAAGGATATCTGCCTGCTGCTCCAAACGCTCAACGGCGTCACGTTCCGTCCCCTCCTCCAGCATAAGACGCATCGCATCAATGATATCGCGAATATCATCTGCTTGTTCGGGAATCGGGTTTTCAATCGCTTCACGCTGTGCATTATGCAAATCAAGCTCCAACATCATTTGCGCCGCCCTTCTCTCGATGGGATTCTCGTGATTTAAAAATTGAATGCGGCTGTCATGATCTTGAGAAATCATGCCTGAAGAAGATGTCGGGGGTGGGGTGTCTGTATCATAAGCCATACGACAATATAGGATTTATTTCCTATATTGTCAAGCTCGCGCACGTTATCCTTTAACGGGCTTCAATCCCAAAAACTCCAACTGCCAATTCAACTCATCGGCGGTCATGGGGTAATCGGTTCCATCTTTGGGATAGATCATCTCTTTGGGCTGCACCTGCCCCACGGTTTTTTGCAGCTCGAACGCAAAGCGCATCGACAATCCCGCTTTCCATGCCAGCGCCACAATTGCCTTGGGTGCGCGCATATCTATGATTTTTGTCACGCTGATGAAATTGCTTTTTGCAAGATGCGCGATCGCCCCCGCGACAAAATCATAATCACGCATACCAAGTGCATCAGATAGCTTTTCCTCGGACAAGCCGCCCTCTTCGTTGATGGCGCGTTTAAGGCGCTGTTCAACGGGTTCGCTGTCATCGGGGTTGCTGGCGGCATAATCAAGACGGCGGCGGAACACATCGGCAATTTCATGCGTGGTTTCGGGATCAAAATCCCCGCGTAGCATCAACAAATCACGCACCGACCCTTCAACAAATTCCGCCAATTGCTTGGCAAGATCCGCAGGCAGGCTTTTACGAATGGAAATCGGTTTTTGCCATTCGGGAAATTGTCGCGCTTTTTCGACGATAATCTGCAGCACCATCTCACTGAGATTGGCGCCTTCATTGCTGATCAGGGCCGTACCGCCCTGAATATCCTCAACATCAATCACCGCGCGCGATACATCGGCGCTGACGCGATCACGACACGCAATCGCCTCGATCACCCAACTGGCGGGGTGGTTTTTTAGGATATCGAGCAAATCTTCATCCGCCAACGCCGCGCAAAAGCGCAAAATCGGCTCGGAGACTTCGCGCTCCACATCCCGCGCGAGCTGCCCCGCAACCTTCGGCGGGGTGTAGGCATGATCCTTGAGCGTCGACGATAGCGCCAAGCGCACCTTCAACACCTCATCCAGCGCAAGCGTACCGAGCGCCTGCACGGTAAACGCATAAAGCTGGCTATGTTCATCATGTGAAATATCAGGAAGCAGCGCCATCAACCGTTTCGCCAGCGCAAGGCGCACATCCGTATCATCATCCCCCGCCAAAACCGAAGACACATGGATCGGCGCGGATGTGTTCTTAGCGACCGCTTCACGGACTTTCGGATCGGGATCACTCTCGGCCAGATAATATAAAATCTCTTTATTGGTATTGGTGTCACGCGCAAGCGACATACGCTCTTTCACCTTCGCGCTTTGCAAAGATTTCTTTTGCTCCGAATAATCCTTCGGCTTTTTGACAAAGAAGCGCGTAATAAAATGTGGCATACCCCCTTATAACGCATTCACACCAAAGATCATCCCTTTTTCTAAGCTATGTCCACGCAGAAATTTAGGGGGGGGATGGTTGGATGGACAAATTCCCGTCAATCGCTTCGATCCAAATATGCCGCGCTTTGCATTTCCTGCAACCGCGAGATTGTGCGTTCAAATTCATAAGCATGATCATCGCCGGTATATAATTCAGCAGGCAGCGCATCCGCGCTCACAACTAGGCGCGTGTTGTTTTCATAGAGCACATCCACCAAATTCATCAACCTCTTGAGCGCGTTGCGGTCATCCGAATCCATACGCGGAACCCCATCAAGCAGGACGCTGTTATAGGATTGTGTAATCATAAGATAATCCTCCGCACCCAAAGGTTTCATGCATAATTGATCAAAGCTGAACCGCGCCACACCCTTCGCCGCCGCGCTCACCTTAATCTTGCGCCCCTTGACCTTTAGTGTCTGCGGCGTGCCTTGTGCCCCATCGCTCAAGCGCGCAAAAACCGCGCTCATCTGTTGGTCGGCTTTTGCACCCAGCGGAGAGAAATAACTCCCCTCCTCCATCAAAAATTGCGTGCGATAATCATGCGGACTGTCCAGATGAAACACATGCATTTTCTCTTTGATAAGCGCAATAAACGGCAGGAAACGATCACGCTGCAAGCCGTCTTTATACAGATCATCAGGATCCCAGTTGCTGGTGGACACCACCACAACACCATGCTCAAACAAACACCGATATAACCGCCCAAGGATCATCGCATCCGCAATATCAACCACATGAAATTCATCAAAACACAAAACCCGCGATTTCTCGGCAATACGCGCAGCGAGTAACGGCACGCTTTCATCCGCGCCCTCGCGAATGCTGTCGTCACTGCGGCGGGTGTGGATATAATCATGCACCGAAATCATAAATTCATGGAAATGCACGCGCTGCGCGGGGACGTCTTCAGGCAGGCAGTGATAAAACAAATCCATCAACATGGATTTACCGCGCCCAACCCCGCCAAAGAAATACACACCCGCGGGCGGCTCCTCGCGTTTGCCAAACCAACCACGCTTGGGTTTATAGGTCAGCAATTCCTGATACAGCCGATCAAGCTCCACCACGGCTTTTTCCTGCATAGGATCAGCTCTCAGCGCGCCGCTTTTAAGGCGCTTCTGGTATATCTGTTTCGGGCTTTTTTGTTTTTGCGGCATAACGAATTAATAAAATTGATATCTCATATAAAAGCAATATTGGCATCGCCAACAGGATTTGACTAACAATATCGGGCGGCGTTAGCAATGCCGCCACAATAAATGTAATGATAAGCGCATATTTACGCTTTGACGCCAACCCATCCGCGCTAACAATCCCCGCCTTTCCGAGTAAGGTCAAAAGAACAGGCAGTTGAAAACACACGCCAAACGCAAAGATCAACGTCATGATAAGATCAAGATACTCGCTCACCCGTGCCTCAAGCTGAATCGGCAAGGTGGTTTCTTCCGCCCCTGTCTGAAAGCTTAAAAAGAACGGCCAAGCCTGTGGCATCACAACGTAATAAACCGCCGCGCCGCCCGCAAAAAACAAGATCGGCGTTGCGATTAAAAAAGGCAGGAACGCGCCGCGCTCGCTCCTATACAGCCCCGGCGCAACAAACAGCCACAGCTGAAACAACAAAATCGGAAAGGTCATAAAAACCCCCGCGAAAAACGCAACTTTAAGATACGTGAAAAACGCCTCGGTCAGCCCCGTATAGATCAACCGCTGTGATCCGCCCTCCGCCGCCATCGCATCCGCAAGCGGTTGCACGAGGAACGCATAAATCGGCTCAACGAAGGCAAAACAAATCGCCGTGCCCACAATCATCGCCGCAATCACCCATAACAGGCGCTTACGCAGCTCAACCAAATGCCCGATAATCGGCTTTGCTTCGCTCACACCGCCCCCTTCACATCATCAGGATGGAGAAGACGATCCATCACCGCGCTCGCGGTTAAATCACCGGTCACGTTAATCGTTGTGCGACACATATCAAGCAGGCGATCCACACCAAGAATAAGACCAATGCCCTCTGGCGGGACACCAATCCCACCAAGGATTGTCGCCAAAACAATCAGCCCAACCCCCGGAAGCGCCGGCGTACCGATAGACGCGCCAATCGTAGTCAAAAGCAAAATCAAGGTCTCGCCCATGGTCAAATCAATGCCGAAAACCTGACATAAAAATATCGCTGCAACCGCTTGATAAAGGGCGGTTCCATCCATGTTAATCGTCGCGCCCAGCGGAATCACAAAGCCACGAATATCCTCATGAAGATGTAAATTCTCTTCGGCCACTCGCATGGAAACTGGCATCGTCGCCGCAGAGGAGCTTGTTGAGAACCCGACAATTTGCGCATCACGGATACCCGCCAAAAAACCGAGCGCACTACGCTGCGCCAGCACACGCACCAGCACAAGATACACCAACATCATAATCAAAAGCCCCGCCAACACGCAGCCCATATAGACACCCATCCCCGCAATCGCGGACAACCCCATGGATGATATCGCCTTCACCATCAAACTAAACACCGCCACGGGCGCGATCCACATCGCCCAATTCACAACCATCATCGACGCATCTTGGGTGAAAACCAGTACATTTTCGACCGTTTTGGTCGCCTTGGTGCGGATGCTCAACATCGCGATCCCGACAATAATGCCGAGAATAACAAGCTGTAGCATATCCTTGTTGAGCTGCGCTTCTGCGGGATTGACGGGAATAATATTCAAGATACGCTGCGGCACGCTTAACCCCTCAAGCGCGGAAGTATCAACGGCGGGCGCGGATATCTCCCCCATCAAACTTTGATCAATCAAAAGACCGGGCTTAACGATGGATGTAATGCCGATACCAATCGTGATTGCCACCGCCGTGGTCATGATAAAATAGGGAATGATACGAATGCCCACCCGCTTGAGCGCATCAATCGAACCCGCGCTCGCCACGCCAAGCACAACCGATGACAATACAAGCGGCACAATAATCATCTTAAGCATGGCAATAAAGATATCACCGGGCAAAATCACCCAGTCAATCATCGCATCAGGGATCGGCACATAAACCGCGCATGCCACACCCAGCACCATGCCGACCAGAATTCTAAGCCATAAATGGGTTTTCAGCATATTAAGAGGCATTGTCTTTGCGCTCCCCCTCTTGTGTATCATCACCCTTAAACGCGTCTTTCACATCATCAGGCAAAGGTTCAATTGGCACCATGACATCTTCGTCTTCTGCGGCCTCATCGAATGCATCGCTACGGCGCGCTGTCTCGAAATTCACGGATTTACGGATATCGTCCATATCCGCCTCGCGCATAAAATCATCAAATTGTTGGGTGAATGCGTATTTAATATATGAGATGCGGCGCATCAAATTGCCCAGACCACGCATCATCGCAGGAATTTCGTCGGGGCCAATCACCAAAACGCCAAGCCCCATAATCACAACCAATTCTGTCCAGCCAAAATCAAGCATGGTCGGTCGCTATTTCACATCTTTTGATGTGTCGGATGAGATATCCGAACTGCTCTTATCCAGTTTTTTCGGCTCGTCATCATTATCTTTAAGCCCTTTTTTGAAGGAATTAATCCCCTTGGCGAGGTTCTCGGCGATGGCCGGCACACGTCCCGCACCAAACACAATCAAGATTAACAACAATACAATCGCAATTTGCAACGGACCCGGAGCCATATTTACATTCCTTCTAACGCTTTTTCGATTTCCATGCGGATTTCATGTTCGTCTTCCGCATCTTCTTCATCGGATGAATCTACGCTTGTCTCTTCATCCTGTCCAGCGAACAAATCGCCAGTATCATCACCGCCATCAAGACCGGGAATCGCCTCAATCGCCGGACGACGATCCAGCAATCCCGAAGCCTTAAGATCATCCATCCCCGGCAAATCCATGATAGATTCAAGGCTGAATTGATCCAAAAACCCCGGCGTAGTCACCCAAGTCAATGGCCGCCCCGGTGTCTCACGGCGGCGTCCGGGCTTCACCCATCCCGCCTCAATCAACACATCAAGCATCCCGCGATGCGTGGTCACACCGCGAATATTCTCAACCTCCACCCGCGTCACAGGTTGGTGATAGGCGATAATCGCCAATGTCTCGGTCGCAGCGCGTGATAATTTTTTCGAAACTTCTTTTTCAATCGTCAGCATCTCCGCTAAATCCGCAGCAGTACGAAACGCCCATTGCCCGTCAAGGCTCACCAGCGAAACCCCGCGCCCGTCATAATCCTTTTGCAACTGCATCAAAGCCGCGCCAACATCCGCCCCCTCGGGCATGCGCTCATATAGATCCTTCGTGCTAAGCGGCTCGGCAGACGCAAATAATAAAGCCTCAACAAGACGCGTCGTTTCATTCATGCTCATCCCTCAATCTCCGCTTCGCGTCCGCGCATGTAAATCGGGCGGAACAGGCCGTCTTGTTTAATCTCCAACTTGCCCTGCTTGGCCAGTTCCAGCCCCGCAGTAAAGGTCGACGCCAACGCGCTGCGTCCGTAAACCTTATCCTTAATCCCTTCCGGCACAAAACTCTCCAGCGTTGTCCAAACCGAATGAATCCCCTTACGCGGCAATTTACCAAGCATGCGCGTCAAACGCCCCATCGCATCATCCATCGACATTAAACGAAATTCCGGCAGGTCGTAATGCGTATCTTCATTGCGCTGTTTAATATCGCCATAAGCCTTGAGCATGTCATAGAGGCTTACATCCCAGCGCGTATCGGTATTAACCGTGATCCCCTCCGGCGCGCCGCGGGCATAAACACCCTGCCCCAATTGCGGCCGCTCCTTGAGCTTTTCTGCCGCGCTTTGCATAGCCTCCAAACGACGAAGCTGAAATTGCAGCGCTTCCGCCATTTCCTCAGCCGTCGGGTCTGGCCCTTCATCTTCGCGGGGGAGCAATAAGCGCGATTTGAGATAAGCAAGCCACGCCGCCATCACCAAATATTCCGCCGCAAGTTCAAGGTTGAGCGCCTTCGCCCGATCCATAAACCCCAGATATTGACGCACCAATTGCAAAACAGAAATTTGAAGAAGATCAACTTTTTGATTACGCGCCAAATCGAGCAGCACCGAAATAGGTCCCTCATAGCCATCAATATTCAGCAAAAGCGCATCCGCTTCATGCATAGCTTGCTGTTCGCTTCGGGGAATATCTTCCTCAAAAGCCGCAGATGACTGGGTCGCAACTGTGTTCATGCGCTCAGTTTTAAGGGTTTCTAACAGTTTTGCAAGGATTTCTGCGCCTTTGCCGACAAGTTAGGCACAGTTTTCGCAATCTTTTGCATATCCGCAAGCTTGCCCGAACAATAAAGCGCAACATCACAGCCAGCCTTAATCACCGCCTCACTGCGCGCGGCGACATCACCCAAACCATCAAGCGCATCCATATCCAGATCATCAGATACCAACAATCCCTTAAACCCGATATCCCCACGGATCACATCTTGTATCACCGCAGGCGAGGCCGATGAGGGAAGGTCAGGATCAATATCCTCATACACAATATGCGCCGCCATCGCCCAGACTTGATCCGCCACATCAGAGTCCGCAATGTCTTTAAACGGTTTAAAATCAGTCGCTTGCAGTTCCTCGCGAGACGCCGAGACACGCGGCAAATCTTTATGCGAATCTGTTGCTGCCCGCCCATGACCGGGAATATGTTTGATAATCGGCGTCACCCCCGCCTTGATCAGATAACGACACACCGAAAGCGCAAGCCGCGACACGATCTCCGGGTCTTCGGAAAACGCCCGATCACCAATCGCATCATGAGTCACATCCGTCAGCACATCGAGCACAGGCGCGCAATTAACCGAAATCCCCGCCGCGATCAGCTCCTCGGCAAGCTGTAAAATCGTAAAGCGCAAATCCGTCAACGCATCATCAATATCAACCGCCGCCCGCGCACCAAATGTCCGCATAGACGGATATCCGCGCCAAATCGGCGGCTTCAGGCGTTGCACACGCCCGCCTTCCTGATCTATCAAAATCGGACAATTCCAACCAACGCTGTTGCGCAAAGAATCCGTGAGCGCACGAAGCTGTTCCGGTGTTTCGCAATTGCGCCCAAACAAGACAAAGCCAAGCGGCGCAGCATCAGAGAAAAAGCTGCGCTCATCATCACTAAGAGCGCAGCCTTCGCAGGAATAAATAACAGCTTTGGAATTATTGAGTGACAAGGCATCCACCTGGAGATTGTGCTTTGATTGAGCCACAAATCTCTGACGCGCTTTCACCGGCCATTGGCCCGGCCTGAATACGGAAGAAAACGCCTTTCGCACCAAGGTCGGCACGCTCTACGCGGTATTTCGCACCCGCAAGCTCATCAGGATATTTTTTCTGAAGCTTTGACCACTCGCTAGCAGCCGCCGCCGCGCTTTTGATACTGCCAAGCTGCACATAATGTGTACCCGGGCGAATATCAAAACCAGAAGCAGGGCTTATATCTGCCGCTTCCTTGGCTACATCTTTCTTCGGTTCAGCTTTCTCAACAACAGCCGCAGGCTTGGTGTCTTTTTTCTCTAAAACATCACGAACAAATTCAATTGTCTCCGGTGATGAGCCAGGCTTATAGAGTGTATCAGGCTTAGACGGGGCCGCTTCATTTTTCGCCATCTGCGCATCTGCGCTTTTTTCTTGCGCTGCTTGTTCGCTTTTCGCTTTTGCGACAACCGCATCAAGCGTATCACCGCCCGTTGCTTTCGGCACACCATCGACACCCGTTGCTTCTTCAACCAACGCTGCAGTATCGCTTCCGTTGCGACGTGCTTCAGATTCTTTAATGATGCGTTCAGCTTCCGCGGCAAACACTTCAAGGCGATCAACCGGCTCTTCTTCTGCCAATAAATTCTCTATGGATGTCACCTCTGCCCCATCAGGGTCGCGAAGAGATGAATACACTGTGCTGTCTTGGAATGGCACATCAAGGCCGCCCGGGTCGGAGGGAAGCTCTTTAAATGGTGTTGCTTCGGCTTGGACGATCGGCACATCGGTTGCATCATCAGATGGATAACTTGCAATGATAACCCCCGCAAATGCCGCGCCAGTCAGCAAGATAGCCACCGTCGCGAAAACAGGATTTTTCATCTTTCGGGTCAGCCCGCCGATCAATCCTTTTCTGCCTGAATTATAATTATCGTAATTAAAGTTGTCGTAGTTACTCTGGTTCATCGCTCATTACCTTGATTTGAATGGGTGAAATTTGATTCATGCATCCTTTTAGCGCAAATCCCAGTAGAGATCAAAAAGACGCTCATGCTCACGAATGGCATAACGGTCGGTCATACCCGCTATATAATCACATACGATACGGGCGCGTATCTGTTTGTCATCAACGCCTCCCGCCTCTTTCACGCGTGCCTGCCAATTGTCAGGAAGCACCTTATAGTTTTTCGTAAAAGCTGTGAATAAGTCGGTTATGATCTTCTCGACCTTCAAATGCAGGCGCTCAATCGTATAATGACGGTACATCCGCGCGAATAAAAATGTACGCAATTCATCAACTTGTTTGCGCATATCATCGCTAAACGCAACCATTTGGAGCCCGGCGGCGCGCACATCTTCGGGGCTTTTGGGATTTACATCACGAATACGCCCTCCCGTTTCACTCAACACATCATTGACCATTGATCCGATCATGGTACGAATCGTCTCGTTTACAATATAGCGCTCCTCGATATCGCCGTGTTCTTTACGCACATCATGCAAGACCCGCCCCAAAAGCGGCACATCTTCCAAATCTTTAAGTGTAAATAAATGGGCGCGTAAACCATCCTCGACGTCGTGATTGTTATACGCCACATCATCCGATAGCGCGGCAACCTGCGCTTCAATTGAGGCATGCGAATCCAGCTCCAAATCCATCTGCTTTTGCAGCTCCCGCACCGCGATTTGCGGGCCATCGGGCGTAACAGTATGCGGGCCGTTATGCTTCACAACCCCCTCAAGCGTCTCCCATGTCAAATTCAAACCGTTCCACTGCGGATATTTACGCTCCAATGTGGTTAGAACGCGTAAAGATTGATCATTATGCTCAAACCCGCCATATGGCTCCATACAGATCGCAAGATAATCCTCACCGATATGCGCAAACGGCGTGTGACCCAAATCATGCGCCAGCGCGATGCCCTCGGCCAAATCTTCATTCACCATCAATTCCCGCGCAATCGAACGGGTAATTTGCGACACCTCCAATGTATGTGTTAAACGGGTACGATAATGATCCCCCTCATCATAAACAAAAACTTGGGTTTTATATTTTAACCGCCGAAACGCCGAGGCATGGATAATACGATCACGATCGCGTTGAAACGCATTGCGATGCTCACTGGTCGGTTCATCATACACGCGACCCCGCGTATTTTCAGGAACACACGCATACGCCGCAAGCGGTAACGCACAATAATTGTAGGCTGGATCAGAACTCATGTTGCTCATACTCATATTTAGACTATATAATTAAGTATGACCTTAATCATAGACGACAGCGCGGTAAAGCGCATTGAAGAATTACGGACAGCGCAAAGCAAAGATTCGTTGATGTTGCGTATCACCGTCGATGGCGGTGGCTGCTCAGGATTTCAGTATAAATTGGAATTAACCGAAGACACAACAGACAAAGATAAAATCTTTGATAACGCTGTGATCGCCGATGATATCTCCATGCCGTTCTTAAACGGATCAACCGTCAAATTCGACCAAGGGTTAATCGGATCCGAATTCAAAATCGAAAACCCCAACGCCGTATCCGGCTGCGGCTGCGGCACAAGTTTTTCGGTTTAGGGTTAAGGGTCTTTAGGGTCTTTAGGTTCACGAGGCTCTATGAGAGGTGCCTCATGAGGCCCTTGCTGATACCCCCTAAGCATATCTTCATATTCCGCGCGTAAAGGCCCTGCGTTATCACGGGCATATTGCGCCCTCAATTCACGCGCTACAACATCCTCTTGCTCAGGAGTCGGTGAGGAAGGTGAGTCAGCCCTAACCATTTTTTTAAATTTTTCAAACAATCGATCCGCTAAAGACATATAAAACCCAACCAAAAAATATTATGAAAAATATAGTAAAGGCTTCGACGACAATTTGTCAAGAAATTTGAATTCCCTCTTTCATTCCCGCCGTAATCTTTTAAACTCCCTTCTATGAAAATCGCATCCTGGAACGTTAATTCAATCAAAGCCCGCAAAGATCACGTGATCAAATACCTGCAAGATACTGATCTTGATGTCTTAATGGTGCAAGAGCTCAAAGGATTAGACTTCCCCGCCGAAGATTTCGAAGCCATCGGATATAAAACCGCCGCAGTCACACAAAAAGCGTATAACGGCGTCGCCATTTTCTCAAAAACGCCAATCACCGTGATCCTCGATAAACTCCCCGGCGATGAGAGCGACGAACAAGCACGCTATATCGAGTTTGAAACCACCGGCCCATACGAAACGCCCCTACGCCTTATCAATATATACCTGCCCAACGGCAACCCGATAGGCACCGAAAAATTCACCTATAAATTGGCATGGATGGAACGTTTAAGATTAAGGCTGAAAGAGTTGAAAGATAACAACATTCCCTTCTCCATCGGCGGTGATTTCAACATCATCCCACAAGACAAAGATTGCTATGACCCAAATGCATGGAAAGACGACGCCCTCAAACAACCCGAAAGCATCGCCGCCTATCGCAGCCTCATCAACCTAGGTTTAACCGAAGCGTTTCGTATCTATAACAAATCAAGCGGCCAATATAGCTTCTGGGACTATCAGGCAGGCGCATGGCAAAAAGACAACGGTATCCGCATCGACCATTTCCTCCTCTCCCCCGAAATCGCCGACCGCATTCAAAATTGCGTGATCGACAAAACACCACGCGGCTGGGATCGCCCCTCCGACCACACCCCAATCATCATCGAAATCGCCGCATAATCATTCTTCACAACAAAAAGTCATGTTGAAGGATGATTTATGATAAAAGTCATGGTAGTGTTTACATGACCTTAATTTCTTATTTCCGAGATACCCGAGATACCTATGAAAAACAAATTCCTGAAACTCTCCCTCATCGCCCTTGCATCATCAACAATGATCACGGCATGTAGCGCCCCAACCGCATTTCGCGACGAAGTGGCATACAGAATCGCCTCGCCCTCATGGATGGTTCAACGCACCATCAAGACCGAAAATTTCGAGCTTACCGCGTTTGAACGTATGCACGCGAAAAACGCCCCGGTGACAATCTACATCGAAGGAGATGGCACCGCCGATCGCTCCTCACAAACCGGTGAGACGGAAAACCCGACACCAATCAACCCCGTCGCCCTGCATCTTGCCAGCCGCGATAAATCGAAAAACGTCGTCTATATCGCGCGCCCATGCCAATATACGGACACCGTCCATTACGATCACAGCCCTGAAAACAAAACATCAGAAAACGAAAAAGAAACATGTGATTCCGCATATTGGGAAAGCGCCCGTTTCGCCCCTGAAGTGATAACCGCCTATAACAGCGCGCTCGACAATATCGCACCTCGCTACTCCACCAAGGATTTCCATCTTGTCGGATATGATGGCGGCGGCGCAATTGCAGCCATCCTCGCAGCAAAACGCGATGATGTGCTCAGCCTGCGCACAGTGGCAGGAAATCTCGACCATGATGCACAAAGCGTTTATCTCGGCATTGCCCCCCTCAATGATTCTCTCAACGCCGTCGACTTCGCAGACGATTTGAAAGACGTGCCGCAACACCACTTCATCGGCGGACAAGATGAGACAATCAAACCAGCCGTCCTCAATAGCTATCTTCAAGCCATCGGCAACTCGCGCTGTGTGAAATACACAATGATACAAGAAGCCGAACACGCCCGCGGATGGGTCGACAAATGGCCAGAATTGCTAAAAGCCGACTTACCTGCTTGCGAGAAAAAAGAAGTTGTATTCGAACCCATCGAAATACCGGAACCTATTTTCGTACCGCGCATGATTGGCGACAAAAAATAAAATACCTCCCCCCTAAAATATAAAAAACGCCGCAATGTTAAATCTTGCGGCGTTTTTTATACTGGCATGAAAAATATTATTTACATTTATCAGTGTTAGATTTTTGAAGGCGGTCAACAAAACGATAAAGCATCGTTTTAATCAATGGATCGCACTGACTAATCTTTTCATCCATCATCTTCTTTGAAATCACAGCCAAGCGTGTTTTGGTATGCGCAACCGCCGATGATGAATGCTTAACACCCTTAATGAGCGCCATCTCACCGAGAGTATCCCCCTCACCAATAATCGCAATTTGTTGGCGAACACCGTCCTCGGCGCGGAAAATCTCGACCTCACCTTTTTCAATCACAAACGCCTCAAGCGCCTCATCGCCCTCATTAAAGATAGCGACCCCCTCAAAATACTCTTTTCGGATAATAACTTTTTCTTTTTCTAACAATCCAAGAATCCCCAAACAAGATAAAATCTAGATATAAGAATACGTCATATTGATTAAACGACAATTAAAAACACACGATTAAACACAATGGAAATCACAAATAACGATTTTTGATAGGATAAATGGTGCCCAGGGGCAGAATTGAACTGCCGACACGGGGATTTTCAATCCCCTGCTCTACCACTGAGCTACCCGGGCGATGTTCGATAACGAACAAGACATAGCCTTATATGAAATAGGCGGCTAAATGTCTATAGGGTATTGATAATTTTCGTGAGAATTATTCAAATTTTCCGATAAAACGTTCATCCAGCGGAGGGGTGCGGCGTTTTCGGGTCATCTCGATTAAGCCAAGATTGGTCAGGCCATGAATTTGCACCGTGCAGGGATCATCATTAATAGCCTCTTCCAATGCGGCAATCAATTTGCCTTGCTCTTTCTTGGAATTCATCTTTAAAAAATCGATCACAATAATGCCGCCACAATTACGCAGGCGTAATTGACGCGCAATCTCTTTTGCGGCTTCAACATTTGTGCCCAATTTGCTGTCTTTATCGCTGCCTTTATTCACATCTACCGCCGTAAGCGCGGCTGTTCCCTGCATGATAACACTCCCGCCCGATGGCAGGACGCAATAACTCTGAAATAAATCCTCAATCTGCCCAAGGATATCACGCTCGTGAAACAAGGCGAGGTCTTCTTCGGCATTGGCGAGCTCGATAGGGGCGATTTTTGTCACCAGATCCGGCGCGAATATGCCGCACCACTCTTCAACCTCTTCAAAATGCTCCATCGTGACGACTTCAATGCGCTCAATGCGCTGCGCGGCTTGATCGCTTAATGTGCGTTGAATGGCGTCAGGGCCAAGGGCGATAAGCCCAGGATCGCTACCATTCATATACTCTTGCATTTCCGACCAAGCGGAATACAAAATCTTGCCCTCGCGCATGAGGACATCAGTCTGCGTATTTGCCGCCGCCAAACGCAAGATACAGCCGTTAATATCTTCAAGCTCGTCTTGCATCTTCAGGAGTTGTTTGCGCATCTTTTTATCGCGAATACGCGTCGACACGCGGTTAATCTCCATCATCGGACAATAGATCAGGTAACGACCAGGCAAGGTGATATCCATGCTCATCTGCGGCGTTTTCGTTTCCGCTCGTGCGTAATCATCATAATCTTTGGGGATATAGGCGCTCTTTGCCTGAACGGCGATCATGTCGCCCGCTTTGTAGCTTTTGCCGATCGCGCTTGCGCCGCCTTTAACAACGCGTCCATCTTCGTTTGTCCGGCGCGTGTCGTTGTTATAAAGGATGCCGGTGTTAAACCCGTCAAGATCAAGAAACGCCGCATCGAGCGCCGCATCAATCGATTTCACCCGCGCCCAGTAAATCGAGCCCCAGCGCACTTCTTCATGCGTCGGCTCGACTTCTAACCCGTCAAGGCGACCATTTTTCAAGGCCGCTACCCAGATGCGTCCTTCTTCTTCTTCAATTAAAATATCCACTTAAATCAAGCCTGACTATATCCGCTGCCTTCTAACAACCTTATTGTATCATAAAGAGATAGGCCAACGACATTGGAATACGATCCTTGTATAAATTTTATATAGGCCGCAGCCAATCCCTGGATCGCGTATCCACCCGCTTTGCCCTGCCACTCTTGGCTTTCGAGGTATTTGGCAATTTCCGATGGGCTTAAGGATTTGAATTTCACTACGCTGTCACATACACGGCTCATCGTTTGCCCGTCAGGGGTGATCAACGCAATTGCGCCATAAACATGATGACGACGCCCCGATAACAAGGACAGATGCTTTTGCGCATCTTCGCGGCTTTCCGCCTTATCCAGAACGCGCCGCCCACACGCAACAACCGTATCCGCCGCAAGGATGTACGCACCTTTATGCGTGGCCGCAATCGCCTCCGCCTTACTCACAGCAAGGCGCAATGCAAGATCACGAGGAAGCTCGTCACGCCCTTTAATCCTCAAAGGCGTTTCATCAATATCAGCAGGAAGGATGTCATCGGGCACAATCCCGATTTGTTTCAATAGATCAACACGCCGCGGGGACGCGGAGGCAAGAATAAGTCTATTTTTCACGGAAAATAATGCGACCTTTGGAAAGGTCATAAGGAGTCATTTCAACAACCACGACATCGCCTTGTAACACACGAATGCGGTTTTTGCGCATTTTACCAGCGGTATGCGCCAAGATCACGTGATCATTCTCTAAAGTGACGCGAAACATGGCGTTAGGCAAGATTTCGGAGACAACCCCTTTAAATTCAATCAGATCTTCTTTTGGCATTTCTACTCGTTCAATAGTTGTTAATGAAGGTTGTTATACTGTTTTTCATGAAAAAAGCAATCCTTATCGCCACATTGTCAAGTTTTGAGCGTGGAGAACGCATATCAACGTGAATAAGCGCCGCGCCGTGTCAAAATCCATATCGATTTTATCCGATAATCGTTCATGCAATGATTCTGCCCCTTCGTTATGAAGACCGCGCCGCCCCATATCAATGGCTTCAATGCGCGATGGTTTGCCCTCGCGCATAGCTTCATCATAACTGCGCACGATCATAAAGTAATCCTTCACCAGGCGGCGATAGGGTTTGAGCGAGAGCACATGCATCGGCAAATCTTTACCCACAGCGTTTTGAATGCGAAACACCAAGCGATTCTCTTCGACCGATAGCGCGAGGGCATATGGGCCACTCGTCGGATGTTTCAACGGCTTAAACACGCTCTCACGCGTGAGATCACGTATGGCGACATCGCGATCACGAGCAAGCAAGGCCTGATGCTCATTCAATTCAAGATCATCAATAATAATGGAGGATATGTCAGACATTGCGCTTAAGCCACCGCGACGCGGAATTTCTCAATCCAATCGCCGATAGTGTCGGGATTTGTCTTAAGCGCGGTGCGGTTTACGATCAATTTCGAAACAATCTTCAAAATCTCGTCTGTCTCAACCAGATTATTCGCCTTCAGCGTGCTACCAGTCTCAACCAAATCAACAATACGATTGGCCAAGCCCAAAGCAGGTGCAATTTCCATCGCCCCGTTCAGCTTAATGCATTCGGCCTGAATTCCCTTTTTCGCGTAATGTTTCGCGGTTAAATGCGGGTATTTTGTCGCGATACGGATATGGCTGGCATTATCCGCCACACCGACCTGATCTTTGGGCACAGCCACACTAAGGCGGCATTCACCAATGCCAAGGTCGATCGGAGCATACAGCTCGTCATAATCAAATTCTTCAATCACGTCCGAGCCAACAACCCCAATATCCGCGCCACCATACGCCACAAATGTCGCCACATCGAATGCACGCACACGAATGATATCAAGGTTTGGAATATTGGTCGAAAATTGAAGCTTGCGTGATTTCGGATTGTGAAAATCATCCTCAGGCTCAATCCCGCATGACGCGAGAAGCGGCAAAAGCTCTTCCAAAATTCGCCCTTTCGGGATCGCAAATATAAATTTTTCGTCAGTCATAAGAAGGTTTTACAGGATTTTTGTGCAGATGCGAAGGAAATTATTATTACGCCTTTTGAATACGCGCCCCAACACCGCCGAGCTTACCGACAATGTTTTCATAGCCGCGCTCCAGATGGTAGATACGGTTGACCGTTGTTTCACCTTCAGCCACCAGCCCCGCAAGCACGAGCGCGACAGACGCGCGCAAATCAGTTGCCATCACCTCGGCCCCTGTTAGTTTTTTCACGCCGCGTATGATCGCCGAATTGCCCTGAACGGAGATATCCGCGCCCATGCGCGATAGCTCAGGCACATGCATGAAACGGTTTTCGAAAATTGTTTCTGTGACCATGCCTGCACCATCAGCAATGGTGAGCATTGCCATAAATTGCGCCTGCAGGTCGGTGGGAAAACCGGGATGCGGCTCGGTCATAATGTCGATCCCTTTAAGCGGCGTGTTAATATCACGCGCAACGATCACATCCAAACCATCTTGCTCAACGCTCATACCCGCTTGGCACATCAACGCAACAGCAGAGTTGATATGATCAATAGATGTATTTTCAAGGCGAACCTGCCCCCCCGTCATACCGGTTGCGATCATATATGTTCCCGTTTCAATACGATCCGCAATCACACGGTGATGCGCGCCGCCTAGACTGGGCACGCCCTCAATACGAATCGTATCGGTTCCAAGCCCTTCGATCTTTGCGCCCATCGCGATCAAACATTCACCGAGGTCGTTAATCTCCGGCTCGCGCGCGGCATTGGCCAATACTGTTGCCCCCTTGGCGAGCGTTGCCGCCATCATTAGGTTTTCTGTCGCACCAACCGATACTTTCGGGAATAAGATCTTCGCACCCTGCAAGCCGCCTTTTGGCGCTTTGGCGTTGATATACCCTTCTTCAAGCGTAATCTGCGCGCCCATCTCTTCAAGCGCTTTAATATGCATATCCACGGGACGTGTGCCAATCGCGCACCCACCAGGAAGCGATACTTTCGCATGCCCGAAGCGCGCCAAAAGCGGGCCGAGCACCAAAATCGATCCGCGCATTTTACGCACAATGTCGTAGGGCGCAGTTTGAGTGGTAATCGTGCCGGCGTTGATCGCCATAATATCGCCTTCACCTTCAACAGTGCAGCCGAGATAATCAAGCAACTCAACCTGTGACGCGATATCACGCAAGCTGTTTGGCATGTTCTCCAGCCTTAATGTTTCCTCCGTCAGGATAGATGCGCACATCAACTTAAGCGCGCAATTCTTCGCGCCGCTGATCGGAATAATGCCATTGAGCTGCTGTCCGCCAATCACTTTGATTTTATCAAGCGCGGATGCAGAAGGCGCAACGCCTTGCACATCCAATGCCGCACTATGCGAAAGGTCGATTATTTTGCTCGGTTTATTCATTGATTAATCCTTAAGACTGCGCCTCATTCCAGTTTTGCTAATAAACACAAAAGCGCACGAGAACACAAGAAAATATTACGTCAAACAAAGATGCACTAAAGACGCGGAAGAGTCACGCCGCGCTGGCCCATATATTTGCCTGCACGATCCGCATAAGACACCTCGCATGGTTTGCTTCCTTTAAAAAACAGGAATTGCGCCACGCCTTCATTGGCGTATACCTTCGCAGGAAGCGGTGTTGTGTTTGAAATCTCAAGCGTAACATGCCCCTCCCAACCGGGTTCTAGCGGGGTCACATTCACAATCAAACCACATCGCGCATAGGTAGATTTACCAAGGCAAATCACCAATACATCATCAGGAATGCGGAAATATTCGGTCGTATGCGTCAGCACGAAGCTATTAGGAGGGATAACACAAACCTCTTGCTCGCGGGTGACAAAGCTTGTGTCGGAAAATTCTTTGGGATCGACCATCGCATTATCAACATTGGTGAAAATCTTGAAATCCGGCGCGCATCGTGCGTCATACCCATAAGACGAAAGCCCGTAAGAAATCACACCATCGCGCGTTTGCTTTTCTACAAATGGTTCAATCATGCCTTGGTTTTGCGCCAGATCACGAATCTGGTGATCCGCCAAAATACCCGGATGCGCCGCGGCATGCGCCTGCGCTTTTTCCAATGCTATGCTATCAAGTTTTTGTTTATTATCCATTACGGCTTCCATACTCAATCAATCCTCACGCTCATCATCTTTATCATCAGCTTTTGCATTATCATCTTTTTTCACAGCTTTGCGTTTGCGCAAATTCTCACGCAAGGCTTTCGCGCGCTTATCGAGTTTATCCTGATTCTGTTTTGCTGACATATTTACCTTATAAAGAAAAAGAGGCGTGACACGCTAGGAGTTTTGATGTAATTTCCCGCTCGTATTGGGGATAACCCCACACCCCGCCGCGGTAGCTCAGTGGTAGAGCGCGTCATTGGTAATGACGAGGTCGAGAGTTCAATTCTCTCTCGTGGCACCATTTATTCCAAACAAAAATTTACAGCACCAACGGTAGCATAAACCTTGAGGCCAGTGTGATCACGATAATGGCGATCAAATTGATAAAGATGCCTGCCTTTATCATTTGTGAAACGCTGATATAGCCAGATGCAAAGACAACCGCGTTGGGCGGCGTTGCAACGGGGAGCATAAACGCACAACTGGCGGCCAGCGCTGCGGGCGCAGCCAACAGAAGCGGCGGGATACCGCTCGCCACGGCAATAGAGGCAACAATCGGTAAAAATGCTGCTGTTGTTGTGACGTTACTGGTCAACTCGGTGAGCAAAAGAATCGTCGTACAAATAACAAAAATCAACATGAACAAAGGAATATCAGCCATGCTGGAGAGCCCTGCCCCAATCCAGCTTGCAACGTCTGTGCTACCGATTGCAGCGGCCAAAGACAGACCGCCGCCAAAAAGCACCAACACGCCCCATGGCAATTTTTCTGCATCCTGCCATGACAATAAGCGCTGATCCTTTTCCGCGCCAGAATTGCCAGACGGCAATAAAAACAGCAACAATCCGCAAAAAATACCGATGCTGGTATCATTCAAATTCGCAAAAATTTCAACCTTGTTCAAAAGAGGCCTACACATCCACAATGACGCCGCCAAAAAGAAAATAAGACCAACACGCTTTTCCGCCATTTTGGGTCGCCCCAGATCCTTCAGCGCCTCCTGAATAATGCTGCGCCCGTTTTTATCGCTCTCTTTTTTACATTCTGGATACAAAATATGCGTCAAAACAAACCATGTCGCAGGCAACATAATCATCACGATTGGAACAGCCAGCAGCATCCAACCGACGAATGAAATGTCGATCTCATACTCACTCGATAAAAATGCCGCCATAAATGCATTGGGCGGTGTTCCGATCAATGTCCCAATCCCGCCGATCGAGGCCGCATAAGCAATCGCCAACATCATCGCGGTGCCAACGCCGTCCTGCTCTTTATGCAGGTCATCCCCCTTACCGATATAGGCAATCACAGACGCCGCAACCGGCAGCATCATCACCGCGGTGGCCGTATTGCTGACCCACATGCTCAAAAACGCAACGGCAATCATAAAGCCTAAGATCAGCATATCGGGACGCGTCCCCACACGCGATGCAATGTTCAACGCAATACGCTTATGCAGATTCCATCGCTGCAGCGCGCGCGCAATGAAAAACCCGCCCATAAACAAGAATACCAGCGGATGCGCAAACCCACTTGCCGCGTCTTTAATATTGGCAATACCAAGCACAGGAAAAGCAACAAGCGGAATAAGCGCAGTTGCCGTAATATGGATCGGCCCCGTGACCCACCAAATCGCCATAAGCAAAGCAACGCCAACAACATTCCATCCCGCATTAGACAGGCCCGAAGGCGGCGGCAATACATGGGGCATAACCAAACAAGCAAAGCCTAGAATTAATCCGGCAATACGAATAGGCGTGTATATTTTCGCGCCCTCTAATTCTGTGATTTTCTGATCCAAAATGCGCCCCTTTTAGTGAAAAACGCTATTCAAACGATACGCAATGAATTATTGAGCCGCAGCCAGCTTTTTCGCGCTTGGATATATTTCTACCTTGCAGTAAAAATCACGCGCGACCAGCGCTCTACAGCGATTATAAGCATCATCAATATCTTCACTTTCCAAACCAACCCGCAAAATATGCTCCCCCGTTTTGGGAAGCGCGTAGCTTTGAGATGGCGGAACATACAATTGCGTACCGCGTAAAATTTCGCCATAACGCGTCTTCAATCGATACCACATAAACGACGTCAAAAGACGCGATTTATATGCGCCAAGGTTAAGCGCAATCTCATAGTTATTCTGGGAGAAATCAATATGCGGATGCTGCGCTTTATAATCATCAAGATTGGCCAGAATTTGTGATGGAATATCGCGCTCCCCCGCATCAAGAATCACGTCATTGCCAAATATCGTCGTACCATCGTAACCAATCTCAATAAATTGCGGCCTCGGACGACGAATATCTTTCGGCAGTCCATTATCAGCAACCGAAAGCGCATAACGCCCCGGCGGCACCAAACTGAACAAATAAAATCCATCGGAGGCTGAAGCGCTGCTTTGGATAACCTCACCCTCCTCATCCTGCAATACTAACGTTACGTTACGGATCGGTTTTGAATCCCCGCTTGCATCGCGCGCATAAACTGTGCCGTCAATCTCACCGGAATTGTGAACAGGAATATCGACGCGCACATTCGTCCCCGTGCGCGGCATGATGGATACCCCCTCCTCCGCAGCAATCCAATATGGATCACTCAAGGAGCCCGATTCCACGAAAACATCCGTGATAACATTGGGACGCAAACGCTCAATAAAGGCAACGCCATCCTCATTCGTATTCGAACCTCCTGCATTTTGAGGCGTCAACACACGCGCATCACGGATTGGCTCATCTCCCTCATCAAAGATTTTATTCCCGTTCGCATCAAGGAAAACAAACGCGTTGATCGATCCACTCGCCGTAACAAAATCACGCGACATCACAATGCCATCAGGGTTCTTGGTAAGACCAAAGCGTGTATTCAGCGTGGCTTCCACATTGCCATCGCTATCATAACTGAAACGTGGCGTAATGGTCGCATGTTCAGGACGCCAGTTAAGCTGCCCTGCGAGGCTCGTGACGTCTGTTTCAAGAGTACGACCAACTTCCAACTGCCCCTCAAGCTCGGGGGAGATTCGCCTGCGCCATGATGCAAAAAGCGAATCCAATTGGTTATTCGGCTGCAGCTCATAGCTTGCGCGTCCGCGAAAAATATTGCGCCCGACACTGCCGACAATCGACGTATTTGTGTTTAGATTAGCGCCATTAAGACTATCCGAAGCATCATTGTATGACAAATTCTGGTTGAATCCCAATCGCTTATATGTCGTATTTAAATTCAATAGAGCATCAAGACTGCTCTCACCGTTTGAACGCTCGGCATAATTAACAGTCGCAGCATATCTTGGGCTGCTGCCCAATTGAAATGGCATCGGCCCTTCCAAAGCATAGCGATTTGAAAAGACGTCAATGACCCCGTTTTCACTTGAATTTCTATAATTATCAGTCGCGAAATTCACATCACTGCGGAAATTATGCCGACCAAATTGGCGCGTCACTACAAGCTCCGAAGCAAGCTCCCCTTGTTCATCCGTCGCAAAATCCGCATTCAACAACGCCCCGCCATATGTTGTGGAAACGCCCGCGCTCCCATACGCTTTTTGCTCCCCATCTTCTTCACGATAACGCGCCCCTAAACGCAGCGCCGTTTTATCGGTCAGCGGTGTTTCAAAGAACCCCACAAAATGCGGTGTATTTTTATCGGGATCACGGCTTTCATATTTATCGTAAAATTGACGATTTTGAAACGACAGAGAAACATCATAAATATTGCTATCGGTCGCCTCACGATTAGGGTCATAAGGCACGCTCACATTCTCTTCACGCACCTCCCCTTGTGGCCCATACGCAACGACGCGAAACGCATTACGATCAGAAAACAAACGTACATTATTAAACGAGTAATAGCCATTTTCATCCGTCTGCTCAAACGCAAGAAGTGAATTATCACGATAAAGCTCAACATCCCAACCAGGGAAAATATATCCGCTAATCTGCGTGGACGGTGTGGTTTGACGCACCAATGGGTCAAGATTCGTAATGCGAACCCCTGTCTCCGGCGGCGCGCTGCCCGTAATCGGCAGGCGTGTAGGCTGCACATCCCCAACCTCAAAACGGCGCGCCTCAAGAGAGCCAAGCAATTCCGGTGACGCAGATTCCTGCATGTAGGTCACACGTGCACTACGGATTTTCTCTTCGTTATTGGCAGAAATATTCGTCGTCAGTGCGCCATAAGCAAATTCACCCGCAGTGCGAATATTCACATCCTGCCCACGCACAGGATCACCATTTCCAGATTTTCGATAAAATGTCCGCGAGCTCACATCCGCCTGCGGCACGCTCAGCAATTTATAATCATCCTCCCCCCGCGGAAGAGAAGCAGGTTCACGGCTAAAGGCACGTTCTTTAAATTTACGACGATTAAGACGCTCCATGATCGGCAGAGGGGGATTGGCATCAAGCATCACAAGCTGCTGCCCAACAATTGGCTCCAGCTCTAGGCCGAACCAGTTCTCAAAATCAGTATAAGGAAAATATAAATCATCATCTTTTTCAAGAAAACGACTGCCAATGGCAAATTCCTCACCATTAGAGACAACAAGCCCTGCGGATTTATTTAAGCTGAACAGACGATTTTCACGAATATACCACCCATTAAAATTCTTGGTCTCGGGATCAAATTCAATCGGAAAATCCGCAACATTAAAAAAGTCACGCATAGATAAATAAATCGTTCCATCATGCACCTCCCCCAAAACATCACCATCAAGCGGCTGATTTGGCAAAACCCGAAACGTCAAAATAAGGATTTCCCCATCAGGCAAGCCCCTAAGGTCTAATGGCTTTTTCTCGATACCCGCATTTTGTAAAAACACATTCGCGCGCTGATAATTGCCGCGCATCTTGCTAACGAAATCTTTGATCAACGATTGCTGCGCGGCGGAAACGCCTTGCGACTGACCTTCTTCACTGGCCGCACAGGGGCTGACCGCCATAATAGAAAGGCAGCAGGCCATAAAAGTGAGTGATTCTGTACGAAACGGAAAAGACATATATAAAAGAATCGCTGCCGGTTAGAAATGATATGAACGCAACACTTCATATAACCATATTCACACCCTACCAACAATATAAATAGAGATATCAACGAATTTCATAAAAATTATGAAAAATAATTCGTTTTTTCTGTTTATTTTTTATAGAATTAAGAATGATTTAATCTTTTTGATGTGATAATGTAGGGGAAGGTAAGATTTAAGTGGGACTGTAATTTTATCTTTGTTGAGTAACTTAGGAAAAGCTTTCAACACGTCTTATATGAGGCATTAAACATCCAAAGGAGAAACCTATCATGAACTTTTCTACTATAAAAAAATTAGCCGTAACGAGTGCAGTAGCCCTGACACTCTTTGTTGGCGCGCCTGCCGATGCGCAGGTAACATCATCAATCACAGGAACATTCGCAACAGCGTCAGCACTGTCAACATCTGCTGGTACTGCGCTTGATTTCGGGACATGGGCAATTAACGTTGGTGGTACTGATTCACTAACAATTCCTATCGCCCCTGCACTGACTGGTTCTCCACCTGTACCTACATGTGGCGGACAATCTGATGCTGCAACACTTTGTATCAACACAGTACCACCAGCGACATCTGGAACAGTGACTGTTACAACACCAACAGCGACAACAGTGCAAATCAGCGCCGTTATTTCATCAAACTTTGTGGACTCCACTCTAACACTGGGCTCATTAACATACACAGACTCAGTTGTAACAGCAGGTGCAATTCCAGCCGTGACATCGCCTGGTACACTTGCGACAACAACAAGTGCAGCAGCAGAAACAATTGCAATTGGTGGAACTCTGACCATTGCCGGCGGCACACCCGCAGCATCAGGTTCATACACAGCATCTGCAATAGATGTTTCATTCCAATACTAAATTGGATTTAATAATTAAATAAAAAGGCGGTCTTAGAACCGCCTTTTTTAATGCATAACCAATACAATAAACTAATTTGTGACCGGAACGACAATCTCATCCATAACCACATGCTCGTTGGTCTGGCCTTCCGCCTTTTTAAACACCACCCGCAATGTACCAGGCTTCAAACCATCTAAATTTGTGACCATTGTAAATGTACGTTCAGTCAGCTCAGGGAATAAATTTGCATTCCCAAGCGAACCAATCAAAACCTCGCTACCACCGCGCGCTGTAAAATAAGCATCAAGCGCGCCAATCACACCATGCATTCCCGAACGAATAGCGGGCACATTGATGATCAAATTACCCGTCTTCGGATTAACATCAAAACTTGGCCACTGCAGCTCCACATTAATATCATAATCACCAACACGATAAATAACAGGAATAGAAAATGATGCATTCACTTTCGCACCAAAACGAGCTTCATTCTCACCCAAAGTTGGATCTTCAACAAATTCTGGCGGCGTTATAGCCGGCATCACCTTAAACTTCAAATGAGATTTATACTCCCCATCCGCCAAATCCGCTGGACGACGAACAGCAACACGCACTGTCTGTTTCTCATTCGGTGATAACGTGATCTGACGGGGCGTAAAAACCGCAAAATCCATCAAATTGCGATACCCTTCAGGCAAAACAACATTATATTTGGCAGCCTCCTCAATCGGCGCATAACCGCCTAATTTATTAACCTGAACAAACTGCTCCCATTGCAAACGATACGTATTGGTTTGATTGCTGTTATTCACCAACACAATCGTAGCCGTCCTGTCGCGCCCCTCCATAACAACCTGAAGCGGCGTGATCAGCAATTGCGCACGAGCCACATGAGCCGAAGACGCCATCACAATGACAAACAAGACCAATACACGAAGCAATTTCATACAATATTCCCTTAATATAAGTTTTTTATGATTTTAAGATTTATAACACATTAACAGTAAGCGTCATCAGGGCAATAAAATTTGAATTACCAACATAATTCGTTCCATTCCCATTCGTTCGTATCCGCGCACCAATATTGATAATCGCTTCACCGCTCGCATCTGTATTGGGCGGCGCATCAATATCAAAATTATCAATCACCATCTGCTGCCCCGCGGAAATCATTTGCTGATCGACCGAAACACTCACCGTAATAGGCCGCAAAGGCGCAGCGCCGGTCAACCGATACACCCCAACCTTCCCGCTTGTAACATAATCAAAATTCGCCCCCGCAGAAACACTGCCCGTGGATGCAATTGTAATATCGTAAACAGCGTCATTACGCCTTACGGTTGCCTCACCAAAATCAAGCGGCTCGACAGTTTCAATGCTTTGCGCATAACCATCACGCACGTTAAACCCTGCAACCAAACAAACAAACGCTGTCACCGCTAAAAAAAACCGCAAAACCGATATTGTTATTTTTACCATGCCATATGATAGCGTTATTAATAAATCGGAACAATTACTTTCCTAAAGATTAAATAAAATCACATTATATTAGACGCCACTCTTTCCTAACCCCTTAAAATTAGGTATCTTTTATATGTGGGAAGTGATTCTTGGGTATATCGCTTTTCTATTTTGAGTGTTCTTCACGTTCTAAATTCTTTTCTTCCCACATTTCCGTGGGGCTGCTGGTTTAAATCTTTATGACCAAAAACATATTATTATGTTGCACATTGATTGTACCGCTGTTGGCCGTAAGCGCCTGCAGTCAGCAGTTTATACCCAATTCAAACTCAGCAAATACCAGCACAAATACCCAAAACGCATCTGCTGATTCTGGAGAAAACGCGAGCAATAAAGGCTTCGCAAACAACCCGATCGTCGCCCCGCCTAGCTACGATCAACGACCACTAAAACCAGGCGAATCACCACCTCCTCAAACACTGCCGAATGGCCTGCCAGCGCTCAAACCTCTTAAAGGCGTGAATGTAGACAAGCTGTTTTCAGAAAATATCAACGACACCAATCGTCGCTTTGAACGCGTAGAAAACGCGGTTGTCGATATGCGCCGTGAATTCGAAGCGGTTAAACCCGCTATCGTAAGGCTCGTAGCAGTGGAAGAGGACATCCAAAAAATGGTTGAACAGCTAGAGGCAATTGCTTCCCAAGAGCAATACGCAGCCCCGCCTCAACGCGCACCCATTCAACCATCAACAGCACCGCAAAATCTGACACCCACAGATATGCAACCCACGCCACAAAAGACGTCAACACCAATACCTTCTGTCAGCGTGGCAACACCTGCCCCACAGCCAGCAGCAGCGCCAAAAACAAACAATACATCATCCGGCCCCGTCGTTAAAAACCTGAGAACAGGAATACATAACGACAGCGTAAGGCTTGTTTTGGATATGAGCTCTAAAACACCATATACAATCGATCTCGATAGCAGCGAGAACATCCTTGTTATCGAACTCCCACAAGCAGGATGGAACGGGGCCAACTCCAAAGCATTCGGAGCAAAAGAACCTCTTCTCGCCTCCTACAACGTTGAGAGCATGAACGGCGGACAAGGCACGCGCATCGTCATTCCAATGAAAAAAGCGACACGCATTATAAAGCAAGCCGTGCTCCCACCGGGCAGCAACCCGAATTTCCGCATGTATATTGATTTAAGCTTATAAGAGCAAGGCAGGCACATGACCAAGAAAACAGTTCATTTCAAAAAAGGCGAGCGCATCATCACAAAAGGCGATGAGGCAACAAACGCGTATATGATCATATCGGGAAAAGTGCGCGTATTCCTTGAAGAAGACAGCAAACAAGTCGAGCTCGCACATCTAGAAAAAGACAGCATTTTCGGCGAAACAGCAATATTCACCGACCAAGTCTATGGCGCCAATATCGAAGCCGACGAGGACACGGAATTATTCATTATCACCCGCCAATCTTTCGATGAGATGCTAAAAGGATCAGATCCCGTCATGCGCGCACTCATCCGTATGCTCATCGAACGCCTTAAAAACACCAACGAAGCCCTCCTCAAAAGCGAAACGCGTGAATTTATGGATATCGCGTTCATTTAAAGTGAAAACGAATAATAATGGCATCAGGCTCTAAAAAAGTAATCATCGCCGCGTTAATCGGCAACTCCCTCATCGCTGTAACAAAATTTGTTGCATCAAGCATGACGGGAAGCTCGGCCATGTTCTCGGAAGGGGTTCACTCCCTCGTCGATACAGGCAACCAGGCATTGCTACTCTACGGCTTAAAAGCAGCCAAAAAACCCGCAAGCACAGCCTTCCCGTTTGGTCACGGCAAAGAAATCTATTTCTGGAGTTTTGTCGTCTCCATCCTGATCTTCGCACTCGGCTCCGGTATTTCTATATACGAAGGTATTCACCACATCCTCCACCCCGAGGAAATCACAAACCCGCTCATCAACTATATTGTATTAAGCCTCGCCATGGCATTTGAAGGAGCGGCTTTATGTGTGGCATTCAAAGAATTTAATAAAACACGCGGCAATAAAACCTACTTAAACGCAGTCAAAGACGGGAAAGACCCATCCATGTTTGTGGTCTTATTTGAAGACAGCGCAGCCATGCTCGGCCTATTCGTCGCCATTATCGGCATTACGCTCGCCCAAATCACAGGCGATATCTGGTGGGACGGTGTCGCATCAGTAGCCATTGGCGTTATACTTGGCATGACTGCGGTATGGCTTGCGATTGAAACGAAAGGCCTCTTGATCGGTGAAGCCGCAAGCCCGGAGACAGTCGCCTCAATCCGCGACATGGCCGAACAAAAAGATGAAATCAACGCAATCAACGAAATCCTCACACTGCATATGGGCCCGGAATATATTTTGGTGAATATTTCCATTAATTTCAGGAACGATATTACCGCAGATGCATTGGCAACATTGATTGATGCGCTTGCTAAAGAAATCAAAGTCAAACACCCCTTCGTCAAACGCGTCTTTGTAGAAGCAGAATCACTGAAAGAATTAGGAGATCACCATGACTGACCTTAAAGGAAAAACAGCCCTCATCACCGGATCAACAAGCGGCATCGGCCTCGCATTGGCGCATAATCTCTCCGATCATGGCATCAACATCGTCCTGAACGGTTTCGGCGACGCAAAAGAAATTGAGCGCGAGCGCAAAGCAATCGAAGATAAAGGCGTAAAATGCATCTATAACGGCGCAGACATGACCAAATCAACCGAAATCGAGCTGCTCGTCAAAGAGGCGGAAGAGACATTCGGCACAGTCGACATCCTCATCAATAACGCAGGCATCCAATTTGTGAGCCCCGTTGAAGACTTCCCACCGCAAAAATGGGAAGCCATCATTGCCATCAACCTATCTTCGGCGTTCTACACATCCCATTACGTTGTCCCCCTCATGAAAAAAGCGGGATGGGGCCGCATTATCAACATCGCGTCCGCGCACGGTCTTGTTGCTTCACCGTTCAAATCCGCATATGTTGCCGCCAAACATGGTATCGTCGGCCTCACCAAAACGCTAGGCCTCGAACTGGCTGAAGATAACATCACCGTCAATGCCATCTGCCCCGGCTACGTAAAAACCCCGCTTGTCGAAGGGCAAATCGCCGACACCGCAAAAGCCAGAGGCATGAGCGAAGAAGATGTCATAAACAAGGTTATCCTTGATGCGCAATGGACAAAGAAATTCGTGACAACCGATCAAATCGCCCAACTCGCGCTATTCCTCGCTTCCGATGCCGCAGAAAACATTACTGGCTCGACACAATCCATTGACGGTGGATGGACAGCGGCGTAAGCCATTTACCATCAATTTAGCTAAAGGTTTACATAATTATTAACTCTTTTTAATACTTTTTGCGTATATAATAGAAGCTGTGAATAAAATAGCCGCCTACAAAAACACGGCAAAAAATAGGGATTAAAGGGACATGGCATATAAAGATGTAAATCAAATGGATCGCGCCGATGGCGAGGCACAAACCGAAACCATCCAAACGCTGCACATCAATGGAGATACGCTTGACCTGCCCCATGATAGCTATGTGAGAGACGCGGATATATCACGCGATGGCGCAGATTTAGTCCTAAACAGCGATCATGGCACGATCGTCGTCGAAAATTACTTCTCAGGCATAGAATCCCCTATCCTCATTTCACCCAGCGGCGCATCCCTCAGCCCGCAATTGGTAAACTCTTTCGCAACAAGCGGCAATGAATACGCACAAAGCACATCCATGAACGATGCAAGCCCCGTCGGCGCAGTACAAGAGATCAGCGGAAACGCAACAATCACACGCGGTGACGGCACAACAGAAGATTTATCGCTAGGATCACCAGTCTACCAAGGCGATATCATAGAAACAAACGCAGGCGCAGCCGTTAACGTCGCCTTTACCGACGAATCCAATTTCGCCGTCTCCGAAGACACACGTCTTGCAATCGACGAATATGTGTTCGACCCATCATCCGAAGGCAGTGTTCAAAATTTCTCAGTGCTAAAAGGCGTCTTTGTTTACACGTCCGGCCTCATTGGACGCGATGACCCCGATGATGTATCAATCGACACACCAGTTGGATCAATCGGTATTCGCGGCACAATCATCGCAGGTGACGTCAACGAGGGTGAAATCACAGTCGTAGAAGGCGCAATCGTCCTTCGTGACCTAAGCGGCGGGGAAATGACCCTCGCTAGCCAGTTCGAAACAGGACGCTTCACGAGCACAAATGGCATCCAAAACCTTGGACAAAAATCAGCAACTGACGTCGTAGAAAAATTCTCTATCGTGTCGAATGTAGCGCCGAACATGTTCTCATCCATTAACGATGCCGCAACCGAAAACGCGCCAGCAGCAGCAGACACACAAACAAACACAGAACAACCAACACAGCAAACCGCCCCAGAAGCCAACAAAGAAACCAACGAAGAAACTCAATTCGATGCTGACGGCGCAACTGACCAAGACGGCGACAACAAAGTTGACGGAACAGTTGAAGACGCTGGCGGATCCGATGGCGCCGCCCTAGATGGAGCAGACGCAAACACGGCGCAAGAAACAGCACAAGACACGAACCCAACAGCCGTACAAATTGCACAGGCTCTAGGCATGTCAAACGGTGATAACGCTGTGAATATGACTGGTAATAAAGGCATGGGTGGCATGGCAAATATGGCCATGGCAACAAAACATGCCGTAATGAACGGTAAAGCCATGATGGAAAACATCATTGAGGCAAAATCCCACATGGATATTGTGGATCAGATAAAAGGGAAAGCTGGCTATCTGGAAAATTCTGACAGCGCCATTAATCCGAACCTCTTAGATAGAATTATAGCAAAATCCGGCGCATCCCCGACAAGTGATAAAGATCAAAACTACGTTAAAGAATATTTCCAAGCCGGTGAATTAACGCAGTGGAGCTACGATTTTGGTGATGATTTTCAGGGGGAAACTTTTTTAAGGCTCTCTCAAAACACAATTGATACCTTAAATCGTTATGACGCTTATGGAGGAACAGGAAACGGTGGACTTGATGATTTATTGCATCATTGGTCATTTGGCGGCGCCAGAACAGGTGTAGCATCAGGGGACGCCCAATTAATTTTAAATTTTGACGAGGATTTTTCCACCGCCCCATTAGGCGAGGACATTACACCAGGAAGTTTCGGAAGTTTTACAATTGAAATCGAAGCCGTGAACGCAAATGGATCAGTCATATCAAGCTATAACTTTGATATGTTTAATAATTCTATTGGTGCCTCACCATCCAGTGCATGGGGAACTCCAGGCACTGATATTTCTGGAACGGACGAAATATTTAACAGCCCCGTTGGAATAGACTCCTCCTTACTGACGATTGGCGCAAACAGCACAACAGATAATATAACGGTCTTCATGGGCGATGGAGTTGATCGCATTGAGATTGGAAGCGGAAACCCCGTAACTAACAGTACAATTAACCTTGGTAGCGGCCAAAATACAGCCACCCTAAATGGCGGCGGCACAAGCCTAGGCAACACAATCGTTGGTGGAAACAACAGAGATACCTTTACCATCAACAATGCCGACAACAAAATGTATGGGATGGATGGAGACGACAAATTTGCAATCAACCAGACAAGCTTCTCTACAATAACAAACAACACAGTAATCGACGGCGGTCAAAGTGGCTTTAATGCCTATAAAACATTAAACCCCCTATCGAACACTAACCAAGGCATCGGCGACACTCTGCTTCTTAATTCAGCAGGCAGCTTTAATTTCTCTGCGATTACCAACGGCCAAATTAAAAATATCGAACGCATCGAATTGGGAGCAGGCAACCAAACCATCAAACTCACTTTGGATAGTGTTATGGAGATGACGGATGGCAGAAACACGCTCCTCATCAGTGGTGATAACAATGATACATTCGATACATCCGCGTTGGATGGCCAAGGATTTAATTTAGAATACACCAATAAAGCAATAGATGAAGGCAGCGGCACGCAAAACTTCAAGGTTTACAGCAACGCCGAAGGCGTAACACTCATTATCGACAGCGATATTAATGGCGCGGCATCATTAGTAGCCTAAGCAACTGCAAAGATGGCCGAAAAACTAATCTATGCGCGTCAACATCGAAACCGCCGTCTGCCATCCCGCATATAATCGCGCCCGTTCATCATCATGCATCGCTGGTTCATAATGTCGATCCGCATGCCAAGCATCGCGCACATCATCAAGCGAATCAAAAACTCCCACTGAAAGCCCCGCCAAACAGGCCGCGCCCCATGCCGTGGTCTCGACCACCGCTGGAATCTCTATATCCATATTGAGCATATCCGCCAAAAATTGACACATAAACCCATTGGCCACCAATCCACCATCGGCGCGGATCACATCTGGCTTGACGCCGCCATCGGCCTCCATCGCCCCCATGAGGTCGCATGTCTGATAGGCCTGCGCCTCCAAAGCGGCGCGTACGATATGCGCAGCGTTGCTCTCACGCGTAAGGCCGCATATCATCGCCTGCGCATCTGGCTTCCAATGCGGCGCGCCCAACCCCGTAAAGGCAGGCACAAAATAAACCTCGTTATTATCATCAACGCTACGCGCCAAATCCTCGCTGTTGGCGGCATCATCAAACAGGCCCACGCCATCGCGCAACCACTGTATCGCCGCTCCCGCAATAAAGATCGACCCTTCTAACGCATATGAAACCTTTCCATCAAAACGATAAGCCACCGTCGTCAGCAACCTATGCTGGGACACCTTAAAGTCATCGCCAATATTCATCAGCGCAAAACAGCCAGTGCCATATGTGGATTTCACCATCCCCACATCGAAACACCCCTGCCCGATCAACGCCGCCTGTTGATCCCCCGCAACTCCGCCGATCGGAATTTCCGCGCCCATATAAGCACTATCAATACAGCCGTAATCCGCAACATTATCATAAACATCCGGCAACATACTGCGCGGAATATCAAACAGCGCAAGCAGCTCTTCATCCCATTCCTGCGTCACAACATTGAACAACATGCTGCGCGAAGCATTGGTCGCATCGGTCGCATGAACAGCGCCCTTGGTCAGCTTCCAAAGCAAAAATGAATCCACCGTACCGAACAAAAGCTCACCAGCCTCCGCCCGATCCCGCGCCCCCTCAACATGATCCAATATCCATGCAATCTTCGTGGCAGAAAAATACGCATCCAATACCAACCCTGTTTTTGCGGTAATCATCTCCTCATGCCCCGCATCATTCAATGCTTGGCAATGCTGCGCCGTGCGCCTGTCTTGCCAGACAATCGCATGATAAACAGGCTCGCCCGTTTCACGATCCCAAACAATGGTTGTTTCACGTTGATTTGTAATACCCGCCGCCACAACACGGGAAAGATCATTCCCCAACGCATCGGCGATTTGCGTCAAACATGACAGCGTATCATCCCATATATCATTCGCATCCTGTTCAACCCATCCTTTTTGCGGATAATGCAGCGTCAATTCTTTTTGCTGCAAATGAATGATCTTACCAGCAACGTCAAAAACAATCGCACGCGAGCTGGTTGTCCCCTGATCTATCGCAAGCAAATACGGCTCTGCCATCAAATACGATCCTTCCAATATTGACGGATATAACGATCAACATCCGCAACAACGTCATCACTCACGTGAAGCCCAAGCTTTGAGCGTCGCCATAAAACATCCTCCGCAGTTTGTGCAAATTCATAGCGCAGCAAATATAAGATTTCGCTCTCATAGACTCCGCCGCCGAAATCTTGCCCCAAATCCTGAAGATATCGCGCCCCTTGCAAAAACACATCCATTGATGTTCCATAGCTGCGCGCATATCTGTGCAGCAAAGCTTTAGGCAACCATTTATAACGCTGCGCTTGTGTCATCAAAAACGCATCAAAATCCGCATCCTTAATATCACCGCCCGGCAACGCCGCCCCCGCCGTCCATGGCGCGGCGTCACGATCATGCATTTTAAGAATCTTATCAACCGCTTGCTCGGCGAGCTTTCGGTAAGTTGTTAACTTGCCGCCAAAAATCGACACCATCGGCGCAGCATTTTTATCATGTGCATATAATCTATAATCACGCGTCGCCGACGTCGCACTTTTGCCCGCATCGCTGGATTCACTATACAATGGCCGCACCCCGCTATAGGTCCACATCACATCTTTCTTGGTAATCTCTTTAGCAAAAAACTGGTTATGCGCATTAATCAAATACGCCATCTCGGCATCTGAAATCCTTGCCTCACGCGGATCACCCTCATACTCCTCCTCGGTTGTACCAATCAGCGTATAGTCATGCTCATATGGGATCGCGAAGGTAATACGATTATCCGGTTGCTGCAGGATATAAGCTTGTTCCCCTTCATATTGACGCGCAACAATAATATGCGATCCCTTAACAAGGCGAATATCAGGTATCCCATCCTCATCATTGAATGCACTATTATCATCAACCAAATGACGCACCCAAGGGCCCGCAGCATTTATAACCATCGATGCATTCACAGCATGCTTGTGTGATTGCTCACCTTCTTTTTGATATTCGACAATCCAATAATCATCTTGGACACGGAGTTTGACACAACGATGGCGCGTTAAAATCGTCGCGCCATGCGCCGCCGCCGATATCGCGTTTAACGCAACAAGCCGCGAGTCATCCGCCCAACAATCGGCATACGAAAACCCTTTATTATATTCACTGCGAATAGGCGCGCCGCGCGCATCATGTGCGAAATCAACACCACGCGAAGCCTTCAAGGAATTACGCCTTGCCAAATGGTCATATAAAAACAACCCCATACGCACCATCCACGCAGGGCGCTGTTGCGGTGTATGCGGTAAAATAAATTCCATCGGCCAAATAACATGCGGCGCCATTGATAAAAGCACTTCACGCTCTTTCAAAGCATCGCGCACCATTTTAAACTCATAATATTCTAAATACCGCAGCCCACCATGAATAAGCTTCGTGCTGGACGAGCTGGTCGCGCCGCCAAGATCCTCTGCCTCAAGCAATAAAACCTTGAGCCCACGTCCCGCTGCATCACGCGCAATACCCGCGCCGTTAATGCCGCCACCGATTACACATAAATCATAATTTATCACTGTCATAGCTTAAGGGTACATCAGCTATAAACCCCTGCAAAGCATGATTATCAACAAAGCCAAATTTGAAAGATTATGATGCTTTTGCCATGCGCGCTAAAAGAATACGCAACTTCGCTTCTAGCTGAACAGGTGAAAACGGCTTCGAAATATAAGCCGACACACCAGAAGATTTTGCCTCGACAACAGATTCAATGTCAGAACGCCCCGTAATCATTAAAAACGGAATATCCGGATCAACGGTGCGAATTTGCCGAAGCAATTCAACGCCATTCATATTGGGCATATTCCAATCACAAATAATAAGGTCAACAAAATCAAATGCAGAATCAATGAAGTTAAGTGCCTCACGCCCATCCCCAGATTCAAAAATCTGATTTATCCCTAACTCCATCAGCATATTTCGCAACATAGAGCGAACCTCGTTTTGGTCCTCGGCAATCAAAACCTTCAATTTACTCATATCATCTAACGCAGAACTCATAGCACCTCCTTTTAAGCGTTGATAGCCAAAGCCATAGGCTGTTCCTGCGTGAGAGCGTAATAAACGCTGTCGCACAACAAATCAAAATCAATTGGCTTTGAAATAAAAATCGCATCATCAGGAATATCCACCTTCGCATCCACCCCGCGCGACGGATAACCGCTCATATAAATTACGTGTATGTCAGGCCGCAGGGCCTGCATCATCTCCGCAAGCTTCAATCCATTCATGCCCGGCATCACCAAATCGGTAATCATGATATCAATCTCACCCAGATGATCCTCTTGAAGGACAAGCGCGTCATCACCACATGACGCCTCAAGCACATTCATATCGTGACGAGACAAAACCTCGGCAATAATGCGCATCAAATCCGGTTCATCTTCCACCACGAGCGCGGTATATCCCTGAAAACTAAGCTCACCAGACGCATCACGAACCACGGCTTTAGCTGGCTCTGTTAACACTGCGGAATGCGGAATATAAACACTAATCTCTGTACCCACGCCCTGTTCGGATCGCACATCAATATACCCGCCCATATCCTTAACCAGACCATAAACAACAGACAAACCAAGCCCCGTGCCCTTGCCCTGTTCTTTTGTTGTAAAAAAGGGATCAAAAATACGTTCACAAACATCTTTCGGCATCCCCATTCCATTATCTCGCACCTTAAGGCAAAGATAATCACACTCACGGTCCTTAACGAAATAAGGCAAATAATCCGCCTTTTTCTTATTCAATGCCACGTGAATGACGCCAAGATCGCCAAAAGCATCACGCGCATTAACCACCAAATTCATAATAATTTGAACAAAATCATCTTCTGCGCATCGGCCAAATAAATCACCATCATCAGAGTCAATTTTAAAAACAATGCTCTCATCCAACAAAGGCCGCAAAAGAACGCTCTGCTCGCGAATAACCTTGCCGATATCAGAGACCCGCTCCTGATGTGTTTTATGACGCGCAAATGCCATCATCTTTTTGGTAAGTCCCGCTGCGCGTATGGAAGATTCTTTTATTTTCCCCGCATAAGAAATCATCGTATCTGGCTTGGCTCTATTCATCTCAATCATCCGCGCATAGCCTTCTATGATGGATAGAATATTATTAAAATCATGAGCGATCCCCGCCGATAGTTGTCCCAGAGATTCAAGTTTTTGCGCCTTATAAAACTCAACCTCACGCTGCTTAAGCTCAGTAATATCGGTTAAAACCCCGACATATAAATCGACATTCCCTATTGCGTTTAAAACAGGGCTCAAACGAAAATCATACCAACTTACTGCCCCCTCTTTCTCGAACTGAACCTGCTTTTGCAATGATTTTTTATAATGCACGCAATCCATAAAACTTTGCACATCATCACATTCTCCAATAAGACCTAGCAAAGTAGAGAATGCAGGAAAGTCATCCTCATCAAGCGGCAAACCCATGATCTCTTTACACATACGATTACAAAAAATAACAGGTAAATGTCGCTGCCGAGGATCCAAAATAAACACCGCGCTTGATATCGCCTCGATCGCCAGATTAAGCTCCGTGTTAATCTGGTTCAAAACTGAAATATCTTCATTATGCGCTTTCAAGACACTCACATCCCTAATAAGAGCAATCGTGGACGCGTTATCGCCTTTATACATTTCAACCAGATATGAATGCCCACTATCACCAACAACAACCTCACGAAAATGTGACGTATCATTGGCCCCCTGAAGCGCACGAAATGAATACAATGACTGCGTATCATCGGACGCATGATCAAAAATATAGGCAATAAAATCAGTAAGAGAGCCAACGATACGATCATCCGACAACGCGTTAAAATAAGACAATGCAATGGTGTTTGCATATTTAAGACGATCCTTATTGTCAAAAATCAGAAAGCCCGCCCCACCAAGTTTCAATATATTTTCAACCGCATGGATATAGTTTGTCTTTTCCCGATTCCTGTATGACAGGTAAATCAAGATGAGCACCACAAGACAAAAGGTACAAACAACAAAGACAGAAAACAAATTCACCAAAACAACCACCAAGAGAAACAGTAGGAAACACAAACAACCATAGGTTATTTTTCATGCACAACCAAATGAAACCACAATCCTTATTGGCTTTGACATACACAAGTATTTTAAAAACACTGATTTAGTGAGAAAAATTATTACAACCATAGCATTAAGCATTACCGGCCTCGCTGCTGGCATCATCACGATGCACTGCGCATATGCGCAAACACAACATTCAACGAATATATACGGAACGCTCGGCCTCAATACGATCCCGAATGCACGCATGGACGAAACAGGAACCATCCGCACACAAATCAGCCAACTTGACCCATATCTGCACGGTTTCATCGGCATACAAATCGCTGATCCGCTTTATATCGGCCTCCGCCAAAGCGCAGAATTTTCAAGCTTTAGCAACGACGCGAAACACCTATACCCGGGCATAGATGCCAAATTACGCCTGAACAAGGAAAGCGCGCACACACCCGAAATTGCATTCGGCGTGCAATCCGGCCTTGGGCATAAGCGCCAATCTGGGGAATATCTCGCGCTCTCCAAACGCTATAAAGATTTGGATGTGACGGGCGGCATTGGTTGGGGGCGTTTTGCCTCCGCCGCGCATATCGACAATCCATTAAACGCAATCAGCAGCCATTTCGGCAAAGACAGACCCCTCGACGGCGAAACACCAACGAAGCCGCAAAATTGGTTAACCGGACAAGATATCGGTTTTTTCGCAGGGGCCGAATATTTCACCCCGATAAAAGGCCTATCCCTAAAAGCAGATTATGGCGGCGATGCTTATGAGGCCGAAAAAAACGCCTTTAATTTCCGCCCCGCCGCGCCATGGTCAATCGGCTTTAATTACAAGCCTTGGAATTTTTTAGATTTCGGCCTCGCCGCCCAAGGGACAGAGAAAATTATGGCGAGATTATCCCTTCAGGGAAATATCAAAAATTGGCGTCATCAATCCGCGAAATCAAAATCAAACACACCGCTCGCCCCCTATCGCACAGACACCGAGACAACCACGCTCATCAGCCGCGACGCCGAGCGTGACCATCTCCATTTAAAAAACGTCACCGCCGATTATAATATCGCCAGCGCGACCATCCAATATAACAACCACAATTCCGCGCCCAACCAACTGGGCAAAGCCCTCATCCATATGGCCAATAACGCAGGACAATATATCGAAGCCCTCAAACTCTCCCCCGTCGTAAACACCCTACGCGGCCCAAGCATCACATTCATGCGCCGCTCTATCGAAAGCGCATTTGCACATAACAACGGCAGCACCGACGAAATCTGGCACACCACTGCATTTAAACATGATTTCAGCGGCCTTCAAAAATACCGCATCAACGACTATAACGATTATGATTTCAAGGGCATCAACGTCACCCTAGACAACCAAATAAGTCTATCCGAGGAAGACACCAGCCTCCTGCGCCGCACCTCGCTCATCGTAGAAACAACCGGCCCACATCATTTCAAATATTTCACCAGCGGCCTCGGCCTAAGGCTCAACCTTAGTGATAATATCGGCAAATTAAAACGCACGAGAGCGCGTAGAGCCACTCCGATAAAAAGTGATGTCTATGATTTCGCTGATCGCTTCTTCGCGATTGATACCGCCTATATCGCCCTGCCCCATACCATCATGCCAAACCTGCATAGCAATCTAACGATGGGATATCTGGATGAGAATTTTGCCGGTCTCGGCGGTGAAATCCTTTACCGCCCCTTTGATAAACGATACGCAATCGGCGCGGAAAGCTGGCTGGTCAAAAAACGTGACCCTTATACTGTCGCAAATTTAGGAACACGCGACACATCCCTATTCTCAGGCAGCCTCAATGGCTGGTATGACATCCCCAAAGCCGATGTGGTTTTCGGGATCAAGGCCGGACGCTTACTCGCACAAGATGTCGGCGCAACCGCAACACTCACCAAAAACTTCAAAAGCGGCGCAACCCTCGAAGCTTACACGAGCATCTCTAACCAAGCCGACGCTGATCTCTTCGGCGGCACAACGCATACCGATCATGGCCTCCGGCTAAACATCCCGCTTGGTGGGTATAAATACCTGAAAAACGCCAATATCCGCGTAACCGCCGCCCCCTTTGGCAAAGATATCGCACAAAGCGTAGACAATCCCCTCCCCCTATACAAAGCCACCAACCAATTCTCCCTCTCCCACCTCGCCAAACATTGGGATGAGTTGAACGAATAAAAAAAAGGCCATCTTCTGTGGGGAGAAGATGGCCTGTTAGTTTTGTATCAGATCGGATGAAGCTAAATGAAAAACCTGACACTTTTCTACGTAATCAAATCAAAAAATATAATCTTTCTATGCTACAGGCTCACCAGCCCGTAAATTTTTTTCCCTATATCTGCGCCTAATTTCTGTTCCAAATTGGCGCTGTCCCTAATGCTTTTTTCACTGGCCTATAACTAAACCTTATACTTTTATATTACATAAAATTTTATGTAAACACAACAATATTATGTAAAATTTTAGATAAATTTACAACCACACTGAAAGTTATAATAATTTCAATAGATTAACATAATCATCCGGCAAACTCTGCTCAAAATGCATAGTCTCTTCCGTGATCGGATGGATAAAAGAAATCGCCCCCGCATGAAGCGCTTGGCGACCAAAGCTTAAGACCTGCTCTTGCGCGTCATCATCCATGCCATGCTTTTTCATCGCCGCTTTTAATGCTGTTAATTGCGGCCCATACATAGGATCACCCACCAAAGGATTTTTGATCGCCGCCATATGCACGCGGATTTGATGCGTTCTACCGCTCTCTAACTTGCACTCAACCAGAGAAAAATAGCCGCCGAAATCTTTTTCAACCATATAATATGTCTTCGCCGTCTTGGCTTGGCGTACATTCACGGCCACCTTAAGGCGGTTACGCGGATCACGTCCCATGGGCAAATCAACATGCCCCTTTATCGGCATAGGCACACCGAGCAATAACGCCTTATAAACACGGCTCAAACTACGATCCTCAAGCTGCGCTGATAAGCCTTTATGCGCCTTATCATGCTTGGCAACGACCATAAGCCCTGTCGTATCCTTATCTAGCCGATGCACAATCCCCGGCCGCATAACGCCGCCGATGCCCGAAAGCTCGTCACCACAATGATGAAGCAGCGCATTGACCAGCGTCCCTGAATGATTTCCCGCGCCCGGATGCACAACCAATCCCGCTTGCTTATTGATCACCAACAAATCAGCATCTTCATACACGATATCAAGCGCGATATCCTCTGGCTCCGGCTCCGCGGAGACCGCGTCAGGAACAGTCAGAACAAGCTTATCCCCCTCGCTCAACTTCCACGATGCCTTGGTAAAAACCTGTCCGTTTAATGTCACCGCGCCGCTTTCAATCAAAGCCTGTATCCGTGAACGCGAATAATCGCTTTGTATCTGCGCAAGTGTTTTATCCAGACGATCCCCTGAATCAAAATCGTCAATATCAAATTCTAAAATAATACTCATAAGGAATTCAGCACACGCTCTTTCTTTGGCTTACAGGGGTCAATGTAGCTATCGACTTTCGGGGTCGCAATGATCCACCCCTCGTTACTGCGCTTTTCTATCGGTTTACCCGCTTCGGCCTTCGCACCGTCACCTGATACCACATCATTCTCTTGCTGATAAGCAATTTGCGTCGTACCGACCATAATACGTTCCCCCGACGGCCCAAGCACGAAATCATGGACATCCGCAATTTCTCCTTGGAAATAGGCCTGCGAGTCAAAAACAACGCCGCGTGGGTTTAATGTCACAACACGGGCATAATCTTTAACGACCTCCCCCTCTTCCGCGAAAGTGCTCTTAATGGGTTTAGCGTCAATCATCACGGAAATCACATCATCCTTATTCACCATCAACCCTTTGCCCGTATAGTCCATATCATTGGTAAAATAACGCTGCCATTGCATCTCGCCATTATCACCCGCCACACGCATAAGCCATCCTGCCTTTAACGGGTCTTCTTGCCCCGGCAAAGCTGTCCCTAACACAGCAATACTGCCATCGCTCATCTGCGCCACCTTGGTTAATTCCGCCCCGACACCGCGCGGATATTGCCGCTGCCAATCGATCCCCCCCCTTTCATCAACCTTCAAAAGCCAGCCAGTCTTACGATCACGGGCATTATTCACATACCCCGTAGCCAGATAACGTCCGTCTTTTGATGGAGTAATTGAATAAAGCCCATTATCAGGGCCAGGGTTAAACGCACGTTTTGATATCACCTGCATCTTGGAATTTAAGCGATAAAACTCACTAAAACGTGGCGCAGCGGATCGTTTATCCTCAACACTTGCCGCCATCACCAATCCTTTACCATCGGGCGCTAATGCAACACTGCCATAAACAAAAGATCCGTTTTTATGACGAAATGTCTTCTCGCGGCGCAACGCCCCGCGTCCGTCAAATACACCAATCCAAAGCGATGAAATCTCTTTCGCCTCCTGAATACGTGCAAGCACCATGTAATCATCACCATAACGATGAACGCTCAAAATATTATCCAAGCCTTTAACTTTGCGCTTGGTTTCCCAAGCAACGCGTCCGCGGCGATCAATTTCTTGCAATGTTAAATCCGGATATGCCTGCCCCAGCGATCCACGCGTACCTGCCACATACATGTTAGCATTCTCCATCGCAACCGCCGCGCCATAACGCTCATCGTGATCCTCATCACCATGCACGCCATCCCAAATGGCAAAAGCGCCAATCTCCGCCTCACGCAACTTTAATATAGCCTCAACATCAAAATCACAGCGCTGCGCACGCGCTTGCAACGGAACCAGCGCCCCGATTGTGACCGCACACATAACGCATAAATTTGTGATCATTGTTTTCATACCAATACAGTGTAAGATTGACGCACATAAAAGTCTATGCCAGTAAATCAAGTTCATGCAAACAAACCACGCCCCATTAAAAATCCTTATCATCAGCGATGCATGGCATCCGCAGCTGAACGGCGTTGTGCGCACATACGAACATTTAATTGAAGAGCTGGAAAAACGTGGCCATATAGTAAAAGTCATCGGCCCAAGTGATTTCCCGTGCACCATCCCAACCCCGGGCTATCGCGAAATCAAACTCGCCATCGCACCATATAAACACCTCAAAAGGCTAATCGATGATTTCGCGCCGAACCGTATCCATATCGCAACCGAAGGGCCACTAGGCTGGGCCGCGCGCAAATACTGCAAGAAACATGGCCGCCAATTTTCAACCTCGTTCCATACGCTCTTTCCCGATTATGTCGCAAAGCGGGCCGCGAAATATCTACCCTTTTTATACAAACCAGCCCATGCAATCGCCAAATCCATCATCCGCCACTTTCACCAACCCTCCATCGTTATGATGGTCGCCACCCAAAGCTTAGAAGACACATTGCGCGAATGGGGCTTCACCCCCGCAATCATGCGCCTCACACGCGGTGCAAAAATTGATACCTTTTCACCCGGTGAAAAAACCAAATTCAAAGACCTCCAATCGCCCATCGCATTATATGTTGGACGCATCGCGATTGAAAAAAACATCGAAGCCTTCCTCAGCATGCAATGGCAGGGCGAAAAAGTCATTATCGGCGAAGGCCCGGCCAAAGCAGAGCTAGAAGCAAAATACCCGAGCGCTCATTTCCTTGGCAAAAAAACGGGGAACGAGCTCGCCGAATATTATCGCTCCGCCGATGTCTTTGTCTTTCCATCACGCACCGACACATTCGGCATGGTTTTAATCGAAGCCCTTGCATGTGGCACACCTGTCGCAGCCTATAACGTCACTGGCCCCAAAGACATCATCACGCAAGACTATCTCGGCGCACTCAACGCAGACCTAAGCAAGGCTGCTCTTAACGCCCTAACACATGGAACTGCGCAAGAACGCGCCAACCACATTGCCCAACATTACACATGGGAAACAGCCGCACAGCAATTTGAAACCGCCCTAACCGTCCCCATTATCAATGGTAAAATAATTGCAAACGGGTCATAATAAAGATACAAACGAATGCTCAATCAATACATGAGCTATAAGGAACACTCTGAAATGGCAAACATCCTCATCGCTGAAGACGACACCTCAATGCTCGGCTTTCTAAAGCTTGCATTGGAAAAAGCAGGCCACACCGTGACCGACAAAACAAATGGTGTAGACGCGCTTGAAACACTTAAAAATGAAAACGCCGTATTCGACCTTTTATTAACCGACATCGTTATGCCCGGCATGGATGGTATCGAATTATCTCAACAAGCCACCAAATTCCAGCCTGAGTTGAAGGTCATGTTTATAACCGGATTTTCCGCTGTCGCTGTGGGCCGCGAAGACATCAAAGAAGACAAAGCAAAAGTCCTCTCCAAACCATTCCACCTCAACGATTTGGTTGAACAGGTCGAAACACTTCTAGCTGCCTAAATAAAACGCTTGAAATATCAACGCGGAAAGATTATTTATTACCCAACCGTGAAAGTGGGCGGTTAGCTCAGTGGTAGAGCACTTGCTCGACACGCAAGGGGTCACAGGTTCAAGTCCCGTACCGCCCACCATTTTTCCAAACACCATAAACTTGACACACCCCTCATAAAATGTGAAATAAGGGCACGTTAAACGTGGCATAATGCCAAAGCCGGTCGCAGAATTCCTACCCGGCGTACAGAGAAAACAAGGAAACCATGATGAAAACCCTCGTTGTCTGCTCCGGCGGGCTAGATTCAGTGACATTGGCCTATAAAGTCGCACGCGAACATACATTGAGCGCGCTCGTCTCTTTCGACTACGGACAGCGCCACAAAAAAGAACTATCCTTCGCCGCCAATATTGCCGAAACACTCGCTGTCCCGCACATGATCATCGACATCTCAAACGCCGGCGCACAACTTAACGGCTCTGCACTGACTGATAATATCGTTGTGCCCGACGGTCATTACGCAGAAAACTCCATGAAAGCCACAGTCGTGCCCAACCGTAACGCAATCATGCTCAGCATCGCATATGGCATCGCCTCCGCTCAAAACCTCGACACGGTTGCAACTGCCGTCCATGGCGGTGATCACTTCATCTACCCTGATTGTCGTCCCGCGTTTATCAAAAGCTTTGAAACCATGCAAAACCATGCCCTTGAAGGTCTATCATCCATAAAACTCTACACCCCGTTTTTGGAAACCGACAAAACCGAAATCGCCCGCGAAGCAGCCCGCCTTATCGTGCCCATCGAAAAAACATGGTCTTGCTATAAAGGCGGAGATATTCATTGCGGTCGTTGCGGCACATGCGTTGAACGCATCGAAGCCTGCCACCTTGCGGGGGTATATGACCCCACCCAATACGAAGATCCCAATTTCTGGCAAAGCGCCATAGAAACGCATAACAAAGGAGCGGCATAATGTTTACAATCTCCAAGGAATACCATTTCTCGGCCTCTCACGTCTTACATGGCCTCGCCGAAGATCACCCCTGTTCACGCCTGCATGGGCATAATTATATCGTCGAAGTAGAGCTTCAATCAGAGACATTAGACGATACCGGATTCGTGCGTGACTACCGCGAGCTAGATGCGCTTAAACACTATATAGACACCGAAATCGACCATCGCCATCTCAATGAGGTGCTCGGCGAAAACAACACAACTGCCGAACAAATCGCCAAGCATATCTATGATTGGAGCAAAGCGCGCTGGAGCGAAGTCTCCGCCGTGCGCGTACGCGAGACACCAAAAACCACCGCAGAATATAGGCCATCATAACATGATCCGTATCAGCGAAATCTTCGGCCCCACCATCCAAGGAGAAGGCGCATTAATCGGTCAACCAACCGTATTTGTGCGCACAGGCGGCTGCGATTATCGCTGTTCTTGGTGTGACACGCTCTACGCGGTGGAAAGCAAATATCGCCACGATTGGAACCCCATGAGCGCCCAAGACATCATGACAAAGGTAAAATCCCTCTCCAATAACAAGCCACTGACAATATCCCTATCGGGCGGAAACCCGGCAACGCAGCCATGCGGTGATCTCATACCCCTCGGTCAAAAGGACCAATATCGCTTCGCCCTCGAAACCCAAGGATCAATCGCGCAAGACTGGTTCAAAGACCTCAACGTGCTCACCCTATCGCCCAAACCGCCATCAAGCGGCATGGAAACCAATTGGGATATGTTCGATGAATGCATCACAGCCGCAGGTGAAAAACCAGAAATCGCTTTAAAGATCGTAGTCTTTGACGATAAAGATTATGCCTACGCTCAAAACGCCGCCGCAAGATACCCTGCCCTGCCTCTTTACCTTCAACCGGGAAATCACCAAGTCAATGGCATCGCCGACATGGACGGGCTGAACCAACGCCTGCAATGGCTCGCTGATAAAGTAACCAACGATGATTGGTATGACGCTCGCGTTTTACCACAACTCCATGTTTTAATCTGGGGCAATGAAAGAGGCGTCTAATAAACTAAAGGCATCACACAAGGAACATAAGAAATGACAAAAGACATATACAAAGACCTAACCCAACTCGGCGGCGCAAACACAGTCGCAAACACCCCCGATGAAGCCATCCTAGAGCGCGTGCCAAATCCGCATAAAGGATCAGATTACGCCGTGCGCTTCACCGCACCAGAATTCACCTCCATCTGTCCACTCACCGGACAACCCGATTTCGCGCATCTTGTGTTGGATTATGTCCCCGATGAATGGCTTGTGGAAAGCAAATCACTAAAGCTCTTCCTAACATCCTTTCGCAATCATGGCGATTTCCACGAAGCATGCACAGTATCAATCGCCAAGCGTATCGCTGAAATCACCAAGCCAAAATGGCTGAGACTAGGCGGATACTGGTATCCACGCGGCGGCATTCCAATTGATATTTTCTACCAAGAAGGCGAACTGACGAAAAGCGTTTGGATCCCTGAACAAGGTGTCGCCAATTATCGCGGGCGCGGATAACAACACATAATAAAATTTTACATAAATCAAAACAGAAAGTGGGTGCGAAATTGATCCACTCGCGCTATACTATGAATTGAGCGTCACTTCTGACATCATCTTCTTATTCCAATCGGGACCATTTATGCAGATTAAATTGATAACAAAAACAACACTTTGCGTCTTTGCAATGGCGTTTTTAATAGCGTCCCCGACCCTTGCGCAGGACGAAGTCAATGCAGCATCCCCAATTGATATTCTCCCCGCAAAAACAACAAAGACAGACACACCAACATATAACGACGCATACGACACGCATCCCCCGCTAAAAATCAGCCCCGATAAATCCGAGCTTATCCGCCTTGATAAAGAAGCAGGGTCCATCATAGTCGGCAGCCCCTCTCATCTGAGCGTGCTAGCAGATAGTGCAAAAACGCTCGTGCTCGTCCCCCAACTTCCCGGCGCAACCTATGTCACAATTTTGGATAAACAGGGTGAAATCCTTATGCAGCGTCATGTGATTATCGGCAGCCCCAAGAAAAAATACGTCCGCATTCGCAAATCATGTAACGCCGACCAAGAAGGGTGCGAAAGCACACAGGTCTATTATTGCCCCGATATGTGCCATAAGGTTAACGTCGCGCAAGAAGCATCCGAAAGCAGATCATCTGGCACTGATATAAGACAAAGCGGTAGCGCAGCAACAACCGAAGATGTACTGGATGATTCAGCACAAGAAAAACAATAAAAACACCAATCCATCTAGGCGAATCGTCTGAGTTTTGATAAAAAAAGCATTAAATATAAGGGCAGAGAATGAAACCATACCGCATCAACAAAACAATCCTAATGGCCAGTTGCGTATTCGCGCTCGGTGCATGTCAAACGACAAGCAGCACATCGACACCACCACAAAGCAGATCATCAAAAATCGACAACGCAATGCAACGCGCCGCAATTAGCGCAAAGCGCTCTGGCAATGCAAACAAATCATTATCCGTGCTTGAGCAAATATACAAACGCAACAGTAACAATGAACAATCCGCAATAGATTACGCCGCAGCATTACGAAGAAATGACTACGTAAACCGTGCATCTATCATCATGGAGCCATTTGCAACAGACCCAGAAGCGTCATCAGCCTCTAAAACTGAATTTTCTGCCATTATGTTAGCAAAAGGCGATTATAAACTCGCCGAAAGATACGCCCAACAAGCCGTGACAAGAGATGAGACGAACCCCGAGGCATATCACTTCCTCGGCGTTGCATTAGACGCCCAAAGCGAACATGAAAAAGCCGAGCGCGCATTCCGCAAAGCGTTAGACCTCTGGGATGGCGACCCGACGAGCATCATGAACAACCTCGCGCTTAACCTCGCCTCACAAGGGCATCTTGATGAGGCTGCTGATATCCTTCAAAAAGCGCGCGAAGTCTCGCCTAACCGCGAAGAAATCGAACGTAATTTACGCATCATAACTGCGCTTCAACAATCAAACGGTATTCCAGTCCCCAAACCGAAAAAGAAACCGACAATCTAGGCTTCTGACATTGCGTTGTAGGAATGAAGACCGCCTCCAAATGGGGGCGGTTTTTTTTGAGGACGCTAGATGCATAGAGGCAACTACATACCTGCCGCGCCAGCCTGTATCCCCGCAGGACCAAGAATCACAATAAAGAGCGCTGGCAAGAAACATAAAATCATCGGTACAGTGAGTTTTGGTGGCAATGACATCGCCTTTTCCTCCGCGAGAGACATACGCATCTCACGAAGCTCTTCCGACATCACGCGCATCGCTTGTGATACAGACGTTCCGTATTGTTCAGCCTGAATGAGAGATGTCGCGAAACTTTTCCCCGCGCCGCTACCAACCCGCCGCGCGAAATCCTGTAACGCTTGACGACGATCATTTAGCATCGCCATTTCCGCGCTCAATATACCAAGCTCCTCGGCCAATATGGGTGAGTGCTCCGCTATTTCTTCCGCAACACGGTCAACCGTTTGTTCCAAACCAATCCCCCCCTGCACACAAATCAGCATCATGTCCAAAGAGTCAGGAAAAGATAAATTAATCTCAGTTTGTCTTTTTTGAATTTTGTTTTTAATCAAAATATCAGGCAGCTTGTACCCAAAAACTGCTGCACCTAATAACGACAACAAAACAGTTGTATCTCCGACGTCCGCGGCCTTAGGACTTGAAAATATAATCATTAAAATGACGCACAAAAATATAGGTGCAACACCTTTTCCAATCATGAATTTAAGCGGCGCTGACGGATCTCTAATCCCCGCCTGAAGCAGGTTATCGCGCATATCCTCGCCCATTTTTCCCGCCAATTGCTGCACCTTATAAAAGCCAGCCATGGAATCTTTCGCTGATAGGTTTTGATCTTTTGCCTTGTAATGGCTTCCATCACGCGTCGCGTCAAAAAGCGCTTTTCGACGCTTGCCAATAACATCACGATAACGCTCCTTCTCATCGCTTTTGTTTAAAAACGGGAGCGCTATCCCCGCAAAAGAAAGTGCAGCAAGAAATGATACAATAACCGTAATAATCATTTGCTGATCCATAACTCACCTAAACCCTAAAATTAATCATTTGCTTCATAATAAGAACACCAACACCCATCCAACCAATAGCACCATAAAGCAGCATATTTCCGGTTCTGGTGGTAAACATCACTTCAAGATATTCGTAATTCAAAAAATAAAGCCCCAATGTCACGATCACCGGCAAAGACGCAATAATCGCCGCCGAGGCAACCGCCTCCGACGACAACGCTTTAATCTTACGCTTCAACTTAAAACGTGAGCGAATAACGCCGGATAAATTCATCAAAACCTCTGATAGGCTCGATCCCGTCTGCGCTTGAATAGATAAGCCCGTTGCAAACATTTGCATCTCAGCCAATGGGATACGACGCATGGCTTCTTTCGCTGCCTCATGCAAGGGAACGCCAATCTTTTGCTGATCATAAATACGACCCATTTCATCGCCAACAGGTCCATCAAACTCTTTGGCAATCATCGAAATTGCCTCCGACACGGGCATCCCCGCTTTTAACAAACGAACCGTCGCCTCAAGAGCGTCAGGAAATTCCATCAGAAATTTCTTCTGTCGATTGGCAGCCATTTTTTTAATCACGAACCGCGGAAATCCAAACAAACCGATAAATGCAGCCAAAAACATGATCGTCGGCGTCTGTCCCATCGCATAAGCGCCACCAAGGAAGATAGCCAAACTAACAAGCGAGAAAACCCAAAACTGTTTCACACTCCACGACACGCCAGCCTGTTCCAGCATCATGCTGATCGTTGTTTTTGTCTTCGCTTTACTCTCTTCTTTCTCATCCCTAAGCTTTTTAGCGATATCCGCACGCCGTTTATTCTGTTCATCCGCATCATCAAGCTTAGCATCAGCGGCTCCTCGCTGCCCCGAGATCACACTCATAACCCGCTTTTTGCGCTCCGCCTCACGGTTCATCATCACCGCAACAATCGTCCCCGCAACAACAAGAACAACTACAACAGCTAAAATAATCGGCAGAAATTCCATTTAATCAAACGCCTCTTCCATGGCTTCAAGCACATATTGGTCAACGCCATATTGACGCGCCTTATCGAAGAATTTGGGACGAAGCCCGGTCGAGCGATGCTTGGTAATCAACTTCCCGTTATCATCCTCACCTTCTATATCCAGCACAAAGAGATCTTGCATCGTAACAACCTCACCCTCCATACCCGTAATTTCAGTCACATGTGTGGTTTTACGCGAACCATCACGAAGACGCTGCACTTGAATAATCACCTGAACCGCGCCCGCAATTTGCTCTCTAACCGCCGCTTGCGGCAGATTAAGCCCACCCATCGCAATCATGTTCTCCATACGAGACAAGGCCTCACGCGGGTTGTTCGCGTGAACTGTGCCCATCGAACCATCATGACCAGTATTCATCGCCTGCAGCAAATCAAATGCCTCTGGCCCGCGCACCTCACCCACGATAATACGTTCAGGACGCATCCGCAGACAGTTCTTAACCAAATCGCGCATTGTCACCTCACCCACCCCTTCAAGGTTAGGTGGACGCGTCTCAAGGCGAACCACATGCGGCTGCTGAAGTTGTAATTCACAGGCATCTTCGCATGTAATAATGCGCTCGCCCTGCTCAATATAGCGCGTCAGACAGTTCAGCATCGTCGTCTTACCCGAACCAGTACCGCCAGACACCAAAACATTCACACGGCTGCGCCCGATTGCCTGAATGAGCTTCGCACAACTCGGCGTCATTGATCCAAATTCGAGCAATTTATCAAGCGTCAATTTATCTTTCGTGAATTTACGAATGGTCATGCACGCGCCATCCACGGCCAAAGGCGGAATAATAACATTCACACGCGAACCATCGGGAAGGCGCGCATCACAAATGGGCGAACTTTCATCAACGCGACGCCCAATCGCGCCCACGATCCGCTGACATATCGTCGTCAAATGTTGGTTGTCTCGAAAATTAATATGCGTGCGCTCAATCTTACCGTTTACCTCAATATATGTGGTATCAGGGCCGTTGATCATAATATCGGCAATATCATCGCGCTCGAGCAATTCTTCAAGCGGCCCAAAACCAAGCATGTCATCCGCACACTCCTTGGCGATGCTCTGTAATTCCGCAGGAGTTAGATCAAGATTTCTAAAGCGTGCAATCTCCTCTACCGCGCTGTAAACCTCTTCCCGCGCTGCTTTCGAATCCATCCGCGCAAGTGCCTTAAGGTCAATCCCATCGCGTAAATCAAGCCATATACGGTTGCGCGCACGCTGTAATCGTAATGTCGTAATGCTGTCTGCGCCATCACCGACAGCTTCTTCAATCTCTTCTGCAAACGGGTCTTCATCCTTAACAGCTTTTGGCGTCGCATCAACTTTCGGCTTCTTAAGCACTTTCGCTTGCTGCTGTATTTTCGGCTCAACAGTCGTAATCTTCGGTTTCTCTACCGCAGCAATTACATCTACCTTTGGGGTATCAATAACCGGTGGAATTTTCTCACCCGCATTCTCTTCCTTAGGTTCTATTTCACGCTGATCCACAGAATCAGATTCAACCGCAAGATCATCAAGATAATGTGCAGCCTCTTGCACATCATCTAATACGGAATCAGGTTTCGATACCACTTGTGGCTTCTTTTTCTTATTGGGTGTTGTTTGTTTTTTACCAAACATAACGAACCTTTATGTCAGTTGTTATTGTTGAATTATTTCGACGATAATTTACGCATCAAACCGCCTAGCAAGCCGCTGCCACTTCCGGCTTTATCCGCAGCATTATCAACTGTGAAATCACCAGATACAATCTTTTGAACAACAGGCAGCAACGTAGATTTAACAAGCGTTTCACCGTCTTTATCGGACGTAATGCGGCGGCTAGCATTCTCATTACCCTGAAATAGCTTTGCATCAAACGGCACAACAGCAGATACATTCAAATCCATTGCCGTTTCAATATCTTTCCTTGGCACATCTTGGCCACTTACCATACCTGACATATTGATAATCAACTCAATTCCATCATCCTCACCACCCCGAAGATCTTTAATCTCCTGGACTAAGCTGCGCGATTGACGCAAAGAAACCAGCCCCTGCGTCGAAACAAGGTTAATCTGATTAGCGCGTGTAATAACAACATTTTGTAACGCTTGCGGGCTGTGCGACAAATCCACGAAAACAACCGGATATTTCGCCATCAACACATCAATCATCATCTCCAATTGATCCGCACTGATCGATTGATCCAACATCACATCACTGCCACTTGCAAGAACGCTCAGCTTATCTGTGACCTTATGGATCATACGATTAAAATTATCCTGATTCTCCGCTTCGATTTCTTTCGCCGCTTCAAGCAATGTTGTAACCGGCTCAAACCCAAGGCCGACACTCATGGTCGACCAACCACCGCACGCATCAAGCAAAAATGTCTTTTGCCCCATAAACTCCGCTACACCACACGCCGCTGACTGACATAAAACGGATGTTCCGACGCCGCCTTTCGCGCCTATAAACGCAATCAAGCGACTGCCCTTGACCCCGATTTTTTCAATCAAAGTCTTGGCACAAATCTCCGCCATCACATTCGCCATAATAGGCTTAACGAGATAATCGCTAATCCCCATATCAATCAACTTACGATACAAATTCACATCGTTTTCAGGGCCAATAACAATCGCCGAAGTCCCCTCCGTACAATGCCCCGCCAGCTCTTCAAGCTTGGCCGTGAATGCTGCGTCAATTGTCTCTGTTTGCACAATGACAAGATCAGGGGATTCAAACTCTTGATAAGATTGGATCGCGCTATTTACATCGCCATCTTCGACACCGACAACAACACGAGCAAAGCGCCAATCCGTCTCCAATTGTCGTGCGGACGCTAGCGTCTCTTGGTCTTTTGAAAATACAGCTATACTGGCCTGCGGCAATAAAATCGAATTGCCCTGCCCTTTACCCTCTGAATTTAAGCTCTGGTTTTCTACCGCGCTCATTAATATTGTCTTTCATCCGTCAATTTATTCTTTTTTACCGACTTATTCTATCAGAAATTCCTTATGAAACATTAACGATAGCCTATTATCTTAGCCCGTTATTCTGATGACGATTCCCCATCAAGCGGCTCATTTTGAACCCCCGTTCTATAACCATCAACAATATTCGCCGCGCGACGTCCATCGGATGTATCTTGCGTCTCTCCCCCGCCCATTAAATCTTTAGGACGCGCGATTTGTTTTGCAAAGATGGAATCACGAGTGCATCCCAATTGATACCCTACAGGGGTATCAATATTACGATCATGCATGCCCGGCATCATCTCGCAATCATCCGGCGCAGCAAGCGCGAATGAATCATAAGACACAACCGCTCGCGCAACATTCCCCTGCCCTTTTACCGGCAGAATTGATGAATTAACATGCACACCATTCTTACGAAAATCCTCACTAATACGCGCAGCATGACTACTCGCATGCATCGCTGTATTTGTGCTTGATTGAGGGTCATAAATAACCGTCAAATCCACATCACCGCCATCACCCTGACTGCTATAATGACGTGATAATGCTGCGATATACCCTGCATCCATTTTATCGACACTAATATCTTCGAAAATCTCTTCTTGCTGCAGCTTCATTTTGTTCTGCGATAATTTGGTTTCTGAATGCACAATATTTTCACACCCCTGCAACAAAAAACCACTCACTAGCACACTGGCTGACAACACTAAAACTTTATTCATTTTCATCGCTATATCCTCTTAAAATCACTATCAATGCTTTAATCCAGCAAATATCCAAATCCACCATCCATAGAAAACAGATCGCTATCAGTATTATATTCACGTCGAATATTTGCAGCAAAGGCCTGCGCCAATGGATAGCTCCGCTGCTTTGGAACATCTTCGACTACTTTTTCTTGCGCATATGGCTTCACAAGAAACGGTGTAACAATCACAACCAATTCCGTCTCATTGCGCTCAAAACCATGCGACGAAACTAGATCACCGATAACCGGCGCTTTACTCACACCAGGCAATCCCGACATACTTTTCACCGCATCTGACTGCAATAATCCCGCAATCATAAGACTGGAACCGCTCGCCATCTCTACCGTTGTCTGCGCGCGTCGAATATCACGCCCCGGAACGGTCAAATCCGCCAATATAACCGCATTTTCGAAATCAAGCGATGACACCTCCGTATCCATCTGCAAGGAAATACGGTTTTCAGAAAGAACAATCGGTCTGAAGTTCAAAGACACACCAAACTCGCGAAATTCAACAACGACGTTACCAACATTATCGCGACCAACAGGAACCGGAAATTCACCACCAGCAAGGAAACCTGCCTGCTCACCAGATACCGTTGTCAAATTCGGCTCAGCTAATATATTGGCTAAATTCTCTTTTTCAAGCGCCTCAAGGAAAAGCCCCAACTGGCCAACCCCTTTCAAACCTGTGTCCGCCAGAATACGAGCCGCACCGACTGGATCCTGCGACAATGCAATATTTGACGCGGCGCTTAAAGCATCCGTCCCGCCCAAAAAGCTACTAGGCTGCGTGCCGCCAAAAATTGTTGTTGCCGCCAATTCATTGGGATCATTCGTTGAGGTTTGAATGCCCAACTCACGCAACACATTGCGGGTGGCTTCAACAATTTTAACCTGCAACATAACCTGTTGCTCACCGCGCGTTTCAATTAAATTCGAGATAAGCTCATCAATCGTCTTATCATCATCTTGCAAATCACCTACATAATGCCCAACAAGATTAGAAATCTTAGATGCCGCATCAGGATTCGACGCCGTTCCCGTTAAAATAATCTGGTCATGAATTGAGCCAACCTTCACATTTTCACCTGGAAACAGCTCATCCACCTTTGACTGAATTGCCATCAAATCGTATGTCACATGAATATCCAAACGCTTAACAATGTCGCCATTCTCGTCCAGCGCGATAATATTCGTGTCACCTACCTTTAAGCCAACAATATAAAGCTTGTCTGATTGCACCGCCATCACATCAATCAATGATGGGTCGGCAACCAACACATCCGCGAGCTCAGAACCAACACCAACCAATTCGGCCTTACCAAGTGTAATCTGAATAGGTTTATTCGTGATCACTGGCTTCATGTCCGCAAAATCCCCTTTCGCGGCAAAAACAGGCGAAAACGGAAGCGCACCAATCATTAAACATGCCGCAAAAGCAAAACATGCAAATATTTTTAAGCGAGGTTGATATGATCGTTTCATAATTTTAGCTTTCATTGTGATTTACGCAGACATTACATTTGAATATTGAAAATGCGACGGAACGCCTCATCTTCGACTTAACGGGTTGGAACCGCCTGAACGGAATTACCACTATAAATTCGAACCGTGTTAGAAGTCGCACCACTCTCTTTGCGGGCACGATCCATTTCCTCATAAACTTCTTCTTTGATTGATGTAAGACGCGCATCGGACACCGTTGGCCATTTACGCTCTAAAGTTGCGTCATCGCCAACACCACGCAGCACAAGGTTCAAATCGCCCATATCTGCCGCCAATGTTAATCGCTCTGCATCTTGCGCGCTCAGCGCCAAAGTAACCGTCTTACCAACTTTTATCTTATCGTCGGTCGCACGCTCCGCACTTTGATCAACAGCAAGAATTTTAACGTTCTGCAAAATTGTTTCCGTCGCAGTGTTATCAAGGCTAAGCGCCAGAGATTTCGCTACACTTGGGTCATCATCCGCGCTGCGCACATTAACCTTATACGTCAAAATCACGTCTACAAAATCACCAGGGCCAATAAAGCCAGAAACCATACTCGCCGCTTTCACATCAATCGCCATCGCGCGCATGCCTGGCGCTAAACTCGCCGCTACAAAATTACCCTTAGCCTGCCCTAGTAAAGCCGATTTCATAACCGGCTCACCTTTGGCAATATTACGTGCCAAACGCCCCTCAAGAGCTTCAGATGCAGGCTGCTCATCTAACTGACGCACCGCGCCAGGGAACATGCTCGATTTGGGCCATGGCTGCCAACGCAAATCGCCATCGTTTAATTCCTGACCAATTTTCAAATCTTGAACCGCAACCAAAACATTAATACGCGCTTCTTGAATAACTGCCTCTTCCTTACCGCCCATCATCACCTGTACCATCACCGCCACAAGAACAGCGACCAAAACGGCACCAGCCAAAACTATTAAAACATTTTTATTCATGGTCTACCTCGTTAGAGAACAAAGAAAGGAAGAGTATTTGTTAGAAACACAGTGTTAATCTGGATTATAAAAAGAGCGGAACACCCTCTTTAAGTCTGCTATGGCATAACTTTGCCATGGTTATTTATAAGTGTGCCTTTTTTAAGTTAACAATTCGTGAACCTAGAAAATTAAATGCAAAATAAAAAATAAGTGTAAAAAAGCAGAGCGACCTATAGAAAGATACGAAACGTATCAACACTAAAGTACCCTATTTTAACAAAAGAAGCCAGCGCGCCGAGCACAATAGCAATACCATAAGGAACCTTGCTCGCCCCGCCCTGCACCTGATCTATCCAACTGCCTTTTGCAGGCTCCTTAATCGGCTTATATTTTTTTAAGATGATCGCTGTCACACCAAGCAATCCGCCAAACAAACTCGTATACACCAAAAACATCGGTATCGCGGAAAACCCCATCCATACAGCAAACGCACTGACCAGTTTTTGATCGCCCGCCCCCCATATCCTGAAAGAATAAAGCGCAAAGCTTCCCACAAACACCAAAACAAAGCCCAAAATGTGCGACGCAATCGGCGCAAAAGGCCCAACACTGCCAAAAACCCACAACAGCAAATAACAGACAACAAACACGGAAAATATAATCACACTGTTCATATTAGGAATGCGCATACCTTTGTAATCCGACATCGCCGACATTGCGCCATACGCAAGCATGACGAACAAACAGGACAAATAAACAATGAGTGAAAACATAAAAAACCTATTTGTTAAGAGCTATTGCGATACAAAGTAAAAACCCGCCCAAACGGGGCGGGCTTTTTATAAACTTAAATGCTGACGTTAAAGCCCTTCAGAAGAGAACCCATCATCTATACCTTGAAAACCCGCTTCGATACGATCTCCTAAAGTAAAGACCAATGCAACGATAGCAAGAGCGATAGCAGCGACCATGAGTCCGTATTCAATCGCAGTAGCCCCATCTTCGTCACGAAGGTAAGCGTCTCTTAAAGCAAGTAATTTCAGCATTGAAATATCCTTCTACGAGATGACTAACCTTATAGGCCTTCAGCAGCGAAGTTATCATCCACGCCTTGGAAGGCTGCTTCGATACGATCACCCAATGTAAACACAAGCGCCACAATACCAAGCGCAATCGCCGCAGCCATAAGGCCGTATTCAATCGCAGTAGCGCCCTCATCATCACGAAGGTAAGCATCTTTCATAGCTAATAATTTCAACATAATATAATCTCCTTAATAAGATTGATTTGATTTAAATTTCGGTTAATCCCACACTTCACATTTTTTGGAACAGTTACATGAAGATCCCAACCGTTACTCATATTAGAATATCGGGATTTGATTAAGGGAAGGTTAAATTACACAGTTATTACTTATATTTTTAAAGAAAAAATGCAAAAAAATCAACTAATAAGTTTATTTAATTTTATGTAAAATTTTATCTATTGCTTATTTACTTGTAAAAATAATAATTTTACTTAAACAGATTAAGTATAAAGCACCCCCCCCCTCAATTGCCTTTAATAGACATACTGACACCCACAGTAAAAAACCAAAAAAGAAAAAAACAATTATTGCGCATAATATAAAAAGCCCACTTCAACAAAGCGGGCTTCTTTTTAAGAATATATAATAAGACCTATTAACTCTTAATATGCAGATTACTTAACTCCTGCGCTATATCGCGAAAGACGCTCAAAAGCTCATCAGAGCTTCTAACATGTTCATGGCGACCACCATTAATCGCACACCCCTGATATAACGCTTTTGTAGCATTATCGATCCCGCCAGAGCTCGCCTCAAACGTAATCGTGTAAATCGTTGGCCCTTTATCCATGGCCTTCATATTATCACACGTATCTTCAAGACGATCATCAAGAACCCCCGATGAACCAACACTATGTGTGCCATTACGACCGAATGCGCCATAAGGACTGCTGCGGACGTTATCACCGTCGGTCATCATCACAATAACCTTGCGCCAAGCTCTATCATCCCAAGACACGCCCTCAGTAAATGGAGCCTCGGGCGAAAGCATGCGCCACCCCCATACCATACCGATATTACCAAATGTCGAACCATTTGCCTGCATCTCACTTAAGCGATTTTTGAGAACAGTCATATCTTCCGTCAACGGCAAAACCGAAGCGGACGGGCAAACATAATTCGGCCCGCGCGTAACATAACGCGCCCCATATCTATAGCTGGTGCTTCTACAACTAGAGTCAGTTGAATTATAATAATTACACACCCGGTTCGTGTTGCTTGAAATATTACATTCCGGCGCATCTGTAAAATTATTACGGCACCAGCGATACATATACCAAGGCCCAGAATGATCCATCACATCCGTGCCGTCATCTTCTTCTAAAACACAAATATTGGTGTCTTTATCATTACTAAATTCCAAACCAAGTGGATTGGACAAAAATGCATTTTCATAGGCGTTTCCATCATCATCATAGCCAAGACCATAAGGCCCAACATTCACCGACGTTGCATAAGGCACAATACCAACCTTCACAAAATCATTTTGCGCCTGAACAAACGAACCATATCGGCTCAAACAATCCTCAGTATTATCGGAATCATAAGTTCCATACAAAATCTCGACAAACTCGCACGCCGCCGTTCTTAGCTTTCCAATATTATTATTGGTACCCATTGACCCTGTATTATCAAGAACAAGAACGACCTCTAATCCCTTAACCTCTCTCTGGACAACCACCTCCGCCGAGACGTTAATTTCGTCAACACCAATAACGCGTACAAATAAGGTCGTATAAACAGCCTTACCCGAAACGCTCACCAAATTCCCATCAACAGAAACTATTGGCTCAAAAGTCGCGCCAAGCTTTTCCGGTGGGTAATTAACCTTAAAGAAATCCTGCACTTTTTGCTTAATAACACCAGAATCATTCGAAGATGCCGTCGCCGCCAACGCCGCCGCATCAATCGCCTGAGAGAGACGCTGTTTGACCATATACGCCTGCGCGTAATCAATCGCCATCCCCGCCGAACCAATAACCACCGGTGCCATCACCGCGAACATAATCGCAATCGCCGCGCCAGTATTGCGGATATAAGAACGGCCAAACGCCGCCATAGTATTTATGATGTTTATTTTTGTCATGTTTCACCTAACCTTCAGATTAGAATATAAAAAGAATTTAAATGCGCTCAACAATAGCGCTCTTTCGCCCACGGGAGAATGCAATCTCACGCATCGGAACCAGACCAACAGTAAATTTACCGATTGAAAAACCTAAAAACAGCGGATCATATTCATATTCAATACTCACAACAATCACACCATTATTCGCCTCAGCCAACGACGCAACAGCCGCAAGCACATCCGGATTGGGTGTCATGTTACGTGTCTCACGCCATTCAATATATGCATCCGCATCATCATCAAAACCGATGCTAACAATATCAACACCATAAACCGAAGTATCAAATGGCTGCAGCGCAAGCTCACCCGCCATTATCGCTTCATTGATCATGCCATCACTCATTTGTGAATCACGCGCGATAAGATCCGCAGTCACCTGGGATGCACGAATAGCTTTTTGCCCCGCTAAAATAGCACTACCCATGTCATATGTACCAACCAACAAGACGGCCAAAAGCGGAAACACAAAGGCTGATTCAATTGCCGCAACACCATCACGGCACCGCGCCCATTTGATTAACAACGATCTCAGAAAATAAAACATATCAAACCGCCCCATCAAAATCATAGGGCTCTGATTGCAAAACAATCGTCGACATAAAGAGTTTAGAACCACTTCCGCCCGTCAACAAACTACCCACAATAGGAGTCATAATGTGATAACGATACGCAGTACGAACAAGCACACGGTCACTTGAGCCGCCCGGCGCCACACCGCGCGAAACCATATTACCGTCTTCATCAAATTGCGCCGCCGCGCTGGCAAAATCACCAAAACTATCAAGCCGCTGCACCTCAATTTGAATATCATTACAATCTAAAAAGGCCATTTTATAGCTGCAAAGAGCATCACGAAACGCCTCCTCAGGTGCTGATGCGGATTGCTGAAGCTGCCCCGTTCTAATCAAGCGCGCCGCTGAATTGGTTGCCCCCTCCAGCAAGCTCGCCGATGTAAACATCAACGACATTTCAATAATACCAAGAGTAAGCATCATATATGGCGCAAGCAATAAGCTAAACTCAACGGCGGTAACACCATCGTCTTTGCGCGCCCATTTTCTATATAATTTACCCAACATTTGTATAAAATCACTTTCAAATTTCAGGCACAAAAAAAGCGGCTATCATCCGCTCCAACTTTCTGCACCCACAGAACCTAACTTCTCTTATTGTTTCACAAGACCAGTAAAGAAAGCCTTAATAGGCATAATTACGACTTGTCCTCTTTTTCAATCGCAAACCCATATTGATCAACCGCAATCTCTCTCGTGACCTCTTTACCCCATCTATCAACAAGTTCTTTTTGACGTTTCTTGATTGCCTTCACACGCGCCTTGCCTCGCTGCAACAACAAACTCGCGATAATGCCCGTCATAGCCCAATCAATCAGATACCCAATCGCAGCCGCCGCATACATAACAACAATCGCCTTTGGATTTGTTACAATCTCAATAGCCTGCTCAAAATTATGCCCCTTCGTCCATAGATCTAACAAAAAAGGAACCGCGCCCGACAAATTCATAGCCCCCACTGTAATTGCCTTTGATTTGCGCTTAGAACGATCAACAAAAGCCGCAGCCAATGTTGGCAACATCGCGATAGAAAGCATAAAAGTCGTTGGCAAAAAGACAATCGCCATCAACAAACCAGCCGCACTTAATATTTGTTTTTTAAAACCACCGCTTTTAGCCTTTTTCTTCGCCATAAAAAATCTTCCTTAAAATATACTATTGCCACTCATGAACATATAAGTCGTCACAAGAATAAACAGCGCAGCAAGACCACCCGAAATAAGCGCAGCAAAGTCCCGGCCAGTTCCACGGCCAAAACTGCCCTCATCTTCCAATTGCCTTGATAAACGATCTTCCTCCAGCTTTAGCTGAGCATATTCAACCATAGCAGCCTTATACCCACGCATATCCCTTTCGTGCACATCAGGGCTATCTAGAAGATTAGCCATCTTCACCAAATCACCCAGCTTCACATATTTATCAATATTCTCTTTCAGCTTGTCTCTGATATCCTGATCATGAAAACGCTTATAAACAGTCGGAAGTCTTTTCTGAAAAGCCTTTGCTATATGTGGAAAAGGATCAAGCCCAGACCGCTTTTGGATGATCGCAAAAACTTTTAAATTCGCAAGAAGGTTTTTATGATCATCGGGGGAATTGATATCATACAAATACGCGTCAATGATTTTGGAATCTTTCATCGATAAAAATGCTGCAACATGCCTATCAATAAACAAAGCAGGACTATCACCCTTTTCACAAACAGATTCAAACGCAGACATCATTTCTTCGGGTGTTGACACATAGTAGTCTTTTAACTTCAAACTGAGGCATGGCACGTCCGGAGATAAGGTGTATAGGCAACGCTCAATACCAACACCAATCTTATTCTGCCGTAAAAAACTGCGACAAAAATCAAATTTTGAAATCCATCCCGAAACAGCAACATTCGGATTTTCACTGGTTGTAACCCAATTCATTGCAACAGATTGCGTAAACATATCTGCAAATAATTTGACATCACGATTATTTACTATTGTGTCATACAGCGCATTCCCGACCCCGTCACCTGACATGCACAACCCTCGGAAACGAAGTGGCGCCATTGCATCCAAAAGCGAAGAGACATTGGAAACAAGTCTGTCTTCATAGCCTGGTCCGCGCCCTCTTTGAATAGACGATTGATATGCCTCTTTTAAACGATCAACAGCAACACTATCCTCCAAAGAGCGCGTTAACCATTGCTCCAAAACGCCATCTTCAACGAGCTTAACCGTTTCAGATGGAGCCTTATCAAGAGCCATAGCAAGCAATTGAGGATAAACAAATTTTTCACCATTAAACAAAATCGGACGCGCCGATTTTGCTCGGCTTGATGACTGCTTTGGGCTAAGCCTGCGCCCATCAAGCCACACTAAAATTTCATCTACCGTCCATCTCTGTGATGGTTCATCATGCAACAAACCACGCAGCAACTCTAAGATAGAGCCCTTAAAACGGTCCTTACCGGTCACGGCGGCATAACTACCGACCTTAACCTTCTCACGAATAATTTCCTCATCGCTCTTCCCCTCAAGAGGATCAGAAGAGCGAAGAATAACAGCCAACGAAACACCAAACGCATAAATATCATCAGCCAACATACCGCTTCCACGACTAATCGCATCCGCTTGCGCACGCTCTATCGGCTCATATATAGATGGTTGCGTATACGAAGCTTGTGCAGACAAACAATCCCCTAACACAAACTCACTTCCCTTGCCGCTTTGAAACATATTACCGGGGCGGATTGCGCCGTGAACAAAATCCTTATCACGAAAATCCTGCAAAACATTAACCATGGGCTTAACGATGCTCTCCATGACTAAATCTTGCTTCCAACCCATCGCCTGTTCTTTATCGCGCTCCAAAAAACGCTCACCAATCGAGTATTTATACACAATCACATACCGCTCTTGCTTAGCTGGCGGCCAATAAACCTTACCGTACGAAACCAAGGGTAAAAGAGCTGGATTAATAATTGAAGCATACCTCTCCGCCGCATTTCGGCGTGGTACAAGATGGCGCTCACACACAATTGCAATTAAATTATCGGAGCTTCGCCCCCTAGATACAGCCTTATAGGCTTTATTTTCCAAGGAGTCATAAGATGGTAAAGGCTTGCTGGGGAATATTTCGATATTACCATCAAATTTAACAACCGTTACTGGCGTTTGCACCTTTGGCTTTGTCGAAGAAACATCCTTCTTGCCTTCACCCTCAGCAGGCTTTTTATCACTCTTAGTTTTATCGTCCGCCATAAATACTCTAAAAAAGGAATTTAAAAAACTATACGCAGAAAGAGAAAAGGCTCCCTGAAGAATATCAAGGAACCTTTAGTGTAATCGTGATCTAGGCAAAAGTAAAATGACTTAAGCGATACAAACTACCCCTGAAACGGGTCTTGCATTAAAATCGTGTCATCACGCTCCGGGCTAGTCGAGAGCAACGTAACAGGCGCGCCGATCAATTCCTCAATATGCTTAACATATTTCACCGCATTCGCCGGGAGGTCAGCCCAGCTCTTCGCACCATAAGTGCTCTCGCTCCAGCCTTCCATTGTCTCGTAAATCGGCTCCGCCATCGCTTGTTCAGCCTGTGACGCAGGAAGATAATCAAACTCTTTCCCGTTGATCATATAACCAACACAGATTTTAAGCTCTTTCATTCCGTCCAAAACATCAATCTTAGTAAGCGCAATCCCTGTGATCCCGCCAACCGTAACCGTCTGACGAACAATCGCCGCGTCAAACCAACCACAACGGCGCTTACGCCCTGTCGTCGTTCCAAATTCATGCCCCTTCTCACCAAGATGCTGACCAATCTCATCAGTCAGCTCGGTTGGGAACGGCCCTTCACCAACACGCGTCGTGTAAGCCTTGGTAATTCCAAGCACAAAATTCACCGCATCGGGGCCCATACCAGAGCCTGTCGCCGCCTGCGCCGCCGCCATATTTGACGATGTCACAAACGGATATGTCCCATGATCCACATCGAGCATCATGCCCTGCGCACCTTCAAACAATATACGTTTTCCATCTTTGCGCGCTTTATCCAAAACCTTCCAGACAACGCCCTTAAACTTAAGGATATCATCACGAACCTCCATCAAAGGCTCATAAATCTCGGCAACGCTCATTTCATCCGCGCCAAGCCCTTTAAGCAAAGCATTATGATGAAAAAGCATTTTTTCGATTTTTTCTTTCAAAAGATCAGGATATTCCAAATCACATACACGGATAGCACGACGTGCAATTTTATCTTCATAAGCCGGACCGATACCACGGCCAGTTGTACCAATCGCGGCATTACCGCGCGCCTTTTCCATGGCAATATCCAACGCAGGATGAACTGGAAGAATAAGCGGCGCATTTTCCGCAATCATCAATTTCTCGGGATTGACAACAACCCCTTGCGCTTCAACATTTTTAATTTCATCCATCAATGCCCACGGGTCGATCACAACGCCATTGCCGAAAATAGAAAGTTTTGATTTACGAACAATGCCCGATGGTAACAAATGAAGCTTATATGTAACCCCATCAATAACCAGTGTATGTCCCGCATTGTGACCGCCCTGAAAACGCACAACGACATCCGCGCGACTCGAAAGCCAGTCCACAATTTTACCCTTGCCCTCATCACCCCATTGAGAGCCTATCACGGCTACATTCGCCATAAATCATTCCTTATATGTGTTAAATCTCTTCGACTTTACCGTCTTTATAGATATGGGTGCAAGTGCTTAAAAGCTGCAAATCTTCATCGCTCCCACGAACAGTAATATATTTCTCATTTTGCAAACGCTGCAAGACATCCCACCCCGCATCCATCGACACAAACACCCGCGGCTTTCCTATAAATGCAGGCATTGCGGTGCGAACCGTATCCATATAAAGCGTAAAGCCAGCCGCCGCCTCCGCGCAAACATCACCATCGCAATCAATTGCATAACGCCCACCACGACCAATCTCACCATGCGCATCAGGGGAAAATAAAGTGAACACAACGCCGCTATGATACTCAAAACCCTTCGTCTCCAACGGATCAACCGTATAAGAAACGCCCGATATGCCAAGCTCATCCGCCGCCTTTTGAACCCGTGCAATCACCGTTTTCAATTCGCGCACCTGCGTCAAAGCATCCTCGCTCAAACCAAGAGCCTCAAGCCGCGCTATCGCCTTATCAGAGGTGCCCGCCAATTGCGCACGCAACGAATCAAGCGCATCTTTATCCGCGCCCGCCGCCTCAAAAACCGCATCAACAATATCAGGGAGAGAGAAATCAATTGTAACCTTATCTAGCCCGACATCCGATAAACCCTTAAGCGCAATAACCGCCATTTCTATAATGTCGTCATTTTCTGCGCCCCCGACAAGCTCACATCCAACTTGTGCAAATTGGCGGAATGTCCGTTGCTGACTCGCGCGCGTGCGTATCGCATCATTGGCATAAGCAATACGCAAAGGGCGCGGCGCATCTGCCATACGTGTGGTCGCTATCCGCGCAATCTGCGGCGTAATATCCGAGCGCATCGCAAGCATTTTCTCTGACAAAGGATCCATCATACGAAATGTCTGCTGCGCACATGACGCCCCAGGCCCCGGTGCAAGCAAGCTTTCCTCAAACTCAACCAATGGTGGCTTAACACGATCATATCCAAATCGTGCAAAAGCCTTCATCAAAATACCGATACCTCGAAATTCCGCATCCGCCTCAGGGGGAAGCAAATCCTCAAAACCTTTCGGCAACAACATCGGTGATTTTATTCGCTCATTCATAGTGTTAGGGATAATGCGAGGGAGACGGAAAGTCAATTTCTTAGAGCATCTAGCCAATCAGATTTTCTACAAAAAAATGAATCAAGCTATAACGAAACCCGCTTAATAACATCACAAAGCCCGTCAACAACGGATTCAACCTTTACTGCGTCGTCACCTTCCGCCATCACACGAATGACAGGCTCCGTTCCGCTTGCGCGCACCAACAAGCGCCCATCATTGGCCAAATTCCCCTCTGCCTCTTTGATTGCCGCCTTTACCGCGTCATCATCCAGTGGCTGAACGCCACCATTCGCTCTAGGATCAAAATGCACATTTTTCAAAATCTGGGGCAATGGCACAAATAGCGATAACGCCTCACTTGCCTTATTGCCACTTTCTTTAAGCATCCCCAAAACCTTAAGCGCCGCCATCAATCCATCACCTGTTGTTGAACTATCGGATAATACGATATGCCCCGATTGCTCCCCACCAAGGTTAAAACTTTCACGGCGCATCTGCTCAACAACATAGCGATCGCCAACCGCCGCACGAATAAGCGTAATCCCTTGGCTTTGCAAAAACCGCTCCAGACCCAAATTCGACATAACGGTAGAAACAAGCGTATCTTTCACCAATTCACCGCGCGCCTTCATCGAAACCGCAAGCGCAGCCATCAATTGATCACCATCTATTTTCGCACCGGTCTCGTCAACCATAATCAAACGATCCGCATCACCATCGAGCGCGATACCGATATCCGCCTGATGCTCAACCACAGCAGCCTGCAACGCCTCTGTTGCCGTCGCCCCGCAACCATCATTGATATTACGTCCGTTTGGCTTATTACCAATAATAACGACTTCAGCTTCCAATTCCCAAAGCACCTGCGGCGCAACCTTATATGCCGCACCATTGGCGCAATCAATCACAACTTTTAGCCCCTCAAGGCTCGCCCCACGTAGCATACTTGCCCGTTTCACAAACTCCGCATACCGCCCAATCGCGTCATCAAGCCGCGCGGCCTTACCAAGCGAATCTGGCGCAGCCAAATTCCCGCTCATATCACTCTCAAGCTTGGCCTCGATCTCAGCCTCAATCGCATCGTCCAGCTTATAGCTATCCGCGCCAAACAACTTAATCCCGTTATCTTCAAATGAGTTATGCGACGCCGATATCATCACACCAACATCACACCTGAGCGACCGTGTTAGCATCGCCACGCCAGGTGTTGGAATAGGCCCAGTCAAAATCACATCCATACCCATGGATAAAAATCCCGCCGTAATCGCCTGCTCCAACATATAACATGAAAGTCGCGTATCTTTGCCGACCACAACGCGATCCGTCGGCTTACCCTCTTGCTTTTCACGAAGCACAAGCGCCGTCGCCATCGCCACCTTCGTCGCCGTTGAAGCCGTCATAGGCTCAACATTAGCCCGCCCCCGAATACCATCAGTACCAAAATATTTACGTGTCATGATGTGATGATGCCCGATAGAAAAGTAAAATCAATGTTTATTTGACTTAATCGGGACTATAAACAACATCTTGAACGGCTTCCAATGGTTGGGATGCAATCTGATCAGGATCACCAAAGCACGTCTTTAGAAAGTCATCAGGATAATATTCCGCCACAATTTTATAATTTTGAACCACCTGCACGTCCATTCCATCAATAACATTCGCCTGATAAAGCATTGGGAATTGATCCGTATCAACTTTAACGATTGGAAAACGATCAGCTAAAGCTAAAACCGCCTGCGTTTGAGGATCTTCTGACAACCAAGAACTAGAATAATAAACAACGACAATCGGCTTTCCGTTACTGACACCATCCAAATGTGTTTTAAATGCATCGCTCACTTCCGTGGCAATGCTATCCAAACCCTTCTCAGTTGCTACAATTTCATCCTCATGCGTATCAACAGTATATGTATCGTAATGTCCAATTAAATTGTTGTATTGAGATAATTTATCGGCTGAAAATGTAAAATCAGACGCACCAGAGAGCCTCGTAACACTCTCCGTCAATAAACAACCAACCTGAAAAGGCTCAATATTGGGCATGTCACCCTCAGCAAAAGCAGCCCCCGCAGAAACAGAGAATGACGCCCCTGCCAGCAATGATTTTAAGCCAAGCCTCATAACACATCCATCACTCTATTATTGTGATACCTTCATCAATAATAATAATAAACTATGACAATGACAAAAACAAAGGACTAAGCCCCTTGCGGCGCTTCACCGCCAGTGCTCGACGGAACAGACGATTTTGCCCCGCCGCTTGGTGCGTCATCATCATGGCTGTCACGAATGATCGGCTCTCCACGCAAAATTGCTTTAATTTCCTCACCCGAAAGCAATTCATATTCAAGCAACGCTTTAGCCAATTTATGAAGATCATCAAGGTTTTCGGTCAAAATCTGTTTCGCACGATTATATCCCTCATCAACAATGCGACGTACCTCACTATCCACCATATTCGCAGTATCATCCGACATCGTCTTGGTCTGCGATACTGAATGCCCAAGGAAGACTTCTTCTTGATCCTGCGTATAACGAATTGTACCAAGCTTCTCCGACAATCCCCATTCTGTAACCATCTTACGCGCAATGCTTGTCGCTTGAGAAATATCGCTCGATGCGCCTGTTGTTACCTTGTCGTGCCCAAAGATAATCTCTTCAGCCACGCGCCCACCCATTGCAACAGACAAATCAGCATGCAATTTCTCACGGCTCATCGACAAACGATCATTTTCCGGCAAACGCATAACCACGCCAAGCGCACGTCCGCGTGGCACAATTGTTGCCTTATGAATCGGATCACTTGCCACTTCATGCATCCCGACGAGCGCATGCCCCGCTTCATGATAAGCCGTCAGCTTTTTCTCATCTTCGCTCATCACCATGGATTTACGCTCCGCGCCCATCAACACCTTGTCTTTAGCCTCTTCAAATTCTTCCATGCCAACAACGCGCTTATTTTTGCGCGCTGCATGAAGTGCAGCCTCATTCACAAGATTGGCCAAATCTGCACCAGAAAAGCCCGGCGTACCACGCGCAATAACCATGGAATCAACATTATTCGCAAGCGGCACTTTCTTCATGTGCACCTGCAAAATCTTATCCCGCCCCTTAATATCAGGAAGCGGAACAACAATCTGCCTATCAAATCGACCAGGACGTAAAAGCGCAGGATCAAGGACATCTGGGCGGTTCGTTGCCGCAAGGATAATCACACCCTCATTGGCCTCAAACCCGTCCATCTCAACAAGCATTTGGTTCAATGTCTGCTCACGCTCGTCGTTTCCTCCACCAAGGCCAGCGCCGCGATGACGTCCAACCGCATCAATCTCGTCAATAAAGATAATACAGGGCGCATTTTTCTTACCTTGTTCAAACATATCACGAACGCGGCTCGCACCGACCCCGACAAACATCTCAACAAAGTCAGACCCTGAAATCGTAAAGAACGGCACATTCGCTTCACCCGCAACCGCGCGCGCGACCAATGTTTTCCCCGTACCGGGCTGCCCCACCAAAAGCGCCCCTTTGGGGATTTTCCCGCCGAGACGTGAAAATTTGCCTGGATCTTTTAGAAACTCTACAACTTCTTCCAATTCCTGCTTGGCCTCATCAATGCCTGCAACATCTTCAAACGTCACACGACCTTCCTTCTCCGTCAGCATTTTAGCCTTAGACTTACCAAAGCCCATCGCACCGCCGCCGCCTTTTCCACCCTGCATCTGGCGCATAAAGAACAACCACACACCAACAATCAAAATCGCAGGAAGGAGAGAGATGATAATACTGCCAATCGTCAATTGCTCTGGGTCTTCGGGGCGTGCTTTAATCTCAACGCCAGTATCCGCCAAGCGATCGACAACATTCTCATTCGGTGGCACAACCACGTTAAACGCTTCTCCACCGCTGGTGAATGTGCCCTTAACTTCACTGCCCTGAATCACAACATCGCGAACACGCCCATCTCGCGCCCCTGCCATGAATTCAGAGTATGAAATTTCGCTTCCACCACTCACACCAACCTTCTGCGCCCCTTGAAGCACGTTAAGCAAGAAAAATAAGACGAAGGCAATTGCCAACCAGAATATCAAATTTCGGCTAAGTCCGTTCACGCGATAATACCTTTCATTATTCGAATATCTGTAATGTAGCCCAATTCCCGCGCCAAACAAGAAAAATCGAAACTATCATTCGCTCTTTTCACAAGCAAGGATGAGACGCTTATTCACGTCATCACGCTCGAAAATCACACCGCCCAATGTTCGCTTACGAAACGAAACATCATGTTTTAGCGAAAACATCAAATCCTCAACCTTCTCCATACGCGGCGCATAATCACGATCAAGCCCGATATCGGATATACACATAAGAAGAAGCCGCAAAACAATTTCATCATGCGCATCACAGATACTTATTTTAAATTCGATACGATTCGTATTTTTAAATAACAAATGGTCTGCAAAAGCTTTTTGCGTGATATCATCAAGCGCATCACGCGCACGTGCCATTCGCATCGCAATAACCGACAAACGCTTTTCACTCAGCCCCTCCGCCGATAAAATATCCATAGATTGACGCAGTCGAACCCGCGCATATCCATCATCCACATTCGAGGGATCATCGACATACTCAATGCCTTGCGCATCACACACCGCAACCAAATCATCTTTAGGGACATGCAAAAGCGGGCGACACAGCAAAAGCCCATCCATCTCCTGAACCATCCGCATTCCTGCCAAACCATCAAGTCCGCTACCCTTAGCTAGACGAAACAATACCGTCTCCGCTTGATCGCCTTGATGATGCGCAAGGAATAAATGTTGAATACCGCGCTCAAAACAATATCCCCGCATAAGCGCGTATCGCGCCTTGCGCGCCCCTTCCTGAACACGCACATTTTTTGGTGCTTCCCATGTTAATATATGATGCTGTACATGCTCAAACGCCGCGCAATAATCCGCAACGCTCTCACACTCCCCCCGCGCAGCTTTACGCAAACCATGATCAACACTCAAAACATGTAAAATTTTATCATGCACCGCGCACCATTCCTGAAGCAACCATAGCAACGCCATGCTATCACCGCCGCCCGACACACCAACAGCAATGGTCTGAACATGCTCAAACGCGCCCCCAAAGGGACGCCCCATTAAATCATTAAACTGCTCAGATGTAAGGCTCATAGCTTTAGCCTTAAAGAAAACGCGACAAAATTAACAGCCTAAACGCTCTTTTTCTTGATTGGCACGACGAATAACGGGCGCAGAAGCCTGAAATCCTTCTTTTGATATCTGTGACAACGCAACACATGCATCATCTTTTTTATCAAGCGCCGCAAGCGACATACCCAATTTTAAGAGATTATCCGCTGATTTGGAATTTTTCGGATAAAGCTTAAACCCTTCAGCAAATAAACGCGCCGCACGCTCAAAATCACCGCGCACATAATATGTCTCACCAAGCCAATATTTCGCATTTCCGGCCAACGGATGATCTGGATATTCATCCAAAAAGACCGTGAACTCTTTTTGTGCAATATCATATTTCTCATTCTTCAACATTGAAAACGCATTCTCGTATGTCGCCGCCGCTAAATCTTCGCCCGCAGTCACGTTACCGCCGCCTTCGCGATATGTACCGAGCTGGCCTGGCTGCGCTGATGGCGTGTCATCATCCAAATTACCGGATTTCCACTGATAGCCAGCAGGCTTTTCTTCTACATCACTATCTGGCGCATCTGATGTACGGTTTATATATTTCGCTGCGCCGCTGCTGCGTGACGAACCACCAGCGGAATTACCTTTTTCCAAATCCTGAATACGCAATTCCAAATCACTCTTCAGGCGATCCAACTCTTCACGCAATTGACGGTTCTCATAGCTAAGCTCTTCAAACTGCCCACGGATCTTACGAATATCGCCTTCAACTTGGGATAGTCGGATTTCAGCATCCGCCCGCGATGCATCCGCAGCAGAGCTATCCGTAAGACTCCCTGCTGGCGGTTGCTCACCACGGAACAAGGCGCGGCTCAATGTTTCAATTTCTTTTTCCAAGCGATCAATACGATTGCGCAAATCACGGTTTGACTGCGCCTGCGCATCTGCCGTAAATCCAAGTGTTAAAACGCCAAAGCCCATAACCAAAAGGCCCAAAATGAATCGGGCCTTTAAACGGTCAGTACTCGCAAATGATTGCATCATACTAAATTCCTATAATTCTTAGTTAACTTTCGCAACGCCGCGACGGTTTTGTGACCATGCTTCCGGACCATTGCCAGGAACAGCAGGACGCTCTTTACCATATGTCACAGTATCAACACGACGAGGATCAACACCAAGCGCAACGAGGTAATTTTTCACTGAATTCGCACGACGCTCACCAAGAGCGAGGTTGTATTCACGTGTTCCGCGCTCATCTGCATGGCCTTCAATCGTGATGTTAAGCGCAGGATATTGCGCCAACCAATTGGCTTGCTTTTCCAATGTCATACGGGCTTCTGGGTTTACATCATATGAGTCTGTGTCAAAGAACACGCGGTCACCAACATTCACAACCAAATCTTGTTGTGAACCTGGTGTAGGGCCACCCATGTCGCCATCAAGCGTATTGGTGTCATAAATATCAGAAAGCGGTCCACCTGCTTCAGCACCGTTCATACCCGACTGGCTATCCAGTGTCGCGTCCTCATTAGATGTTGAACACGCAGAAACCAATACCAATACAGCAAAAATCATTAAATAACGGGCGAGCATGAACATTTCTCCTTTGAATTTTATATCACGCGATTTGCAGATCCACATGGATCTAACGAATCCTATTAATATTCCCTTCGCGTCACTCTTGCAAGGGTTACAAATCATCTAACGCAATTAAACACAATTTAGTTCAATCGTCCGCGCAATTCATTCAACAATAATTCCGCATCCCGCGCCTCACCATTATAAACTTGTGCCTTAGGAACGGCATCAATATATGCCTCTAGCGCCTCAATCGCCGCCTTTGTCTGCTCGACCTTCGCAAATAATACACCCGCATCCAACAAAAGCCTGTATTCATCAGGTGCAATTTTCATCATCCGTTGCACACACATAAGCGCCCCAGCATAATCCTCAATTTCAATCTGACGGTGCTTAATATTATTCTGCAAACGAATCAAAATATCCCGATTGGAGGTCGCCTCAAAATAATCCGTCGACAATTCCGCCCGATCCCCCATCACACGCTTAACTAACATCCGCAAATCAGAAGCTTCCAAAACCCTGCAATTATCAAAAACATCAAAGATTATCCGCTGACCACCATGCTCAATACGGCAAACAAAATGCCCCGGAATATTAAGCCCGCAGATATCCCAACCTTGAGCACGGCCTACGCAAATATATAAAATCGCCAGCGTAATCGGAATACCTTTGCTACGCTCAATCACCCGTATCAAATTCGCATTTTGTAAATCATCATAGGTCTGATTATCGCCAACATAACCATGCTGCTCACCAATGACATCGCGCAGCGCATTAAGCTGGACACCGACAGTCTCGACGCCGCCATCTTTCATGAGATCAATATATTTGGACTGAACATCATCAGCCAAAACTTTCATGTGATGAAAATACCGATCCATCGATATCCCATCCATATCCAGCGCCGCCAAAGCAATCGCCGCCGCACCAAGATCAATATCAGCATCATCAACAATGCCTAGCTTATCAATGATCTCTTGTGCATCGTAATTCATGAAAGAGTAAAACTCCGTTTATTGCTTATCATCCCAAAGCAAATCTTCCGATTGGATAACATCCGTGGTTGATCCATTGCGCGGCGATGCTTGCGCCGGCTGCGTTAAAACCGGCGAGCGGCCATCAACATTAGGATATCCCATCGGCTGAGGAATAATCACAACCGGATCGCGCCCAGGCACATCTTGCATGACCGCATCATCACGTGCCTCACCCCAATCAATACGATCGGAATTGCTATCTTGCTGATAATTGGATGGCGGCTGTGCGTATTGCTGACTTGATATTGTGTTATTTTCAGGCGCAGGGTCGTCAGGCTGGCCAACAAGTTTCACATAACTAACAACCTGTTCAACATCACGCATCGTACGCGCAATTTCAATCACACGGTTAAGCTCGGCCTGATCCTGCGCGTAGCCCATCAAGTAAACAACACGACGAACCGTATCGATGGAATAATTAACCGACAAAACATTCTTATCAAACATCAAAGCCGTACGCAGACGCCCATTAATCCACGCATCCCGCGCGTAGCCCGTGATGCCATTGCTATCGGCAACCGTAATCTCATTAATAACCTGCTTAACACCCTCTGGCTGCCACGCAAGGCGCACAGCTTCAACACGATGTTCTGGGTTTTGCACAACCCCCGTCAACAACACACGACCATTATTGATCGTCATATCCAGTTTCGTGAACATTTCAACATTATAACTAAACCACAATTCATTGATCTTCGCCTGAATCACCGCATCCTTAGCCGCGCGGCTGATTCCCCCCTCTTGCACCATCGCAACACCAGCGGTCGCGCCAACACCTGTCGCAACGCCAACAGCCGTACATCCTTGCAATGCGAACACACCAAGAGCACAAACAGACACAGTAAAAAGAAGAGAATTTTTCATGGGGGATACACCTGAATCATTTAAAAAGAAAAAGAACGAATCTTATTGGTGAATTATGCCCCCACCATCCACGCATTGTCCAGATGTTCACCACAAATACTCTCATCCGATAAATCCCCGCTAAAGGCGATCACGTCGAAACGCATATCAAACGAACTGTATTCTGGATATTCCGACAAAAACCATAACGCCGATTGTTCAATCCGCCTGCGTGTTTTGGGTGTAACAGCATAAAGAGAATCACGAACCGATTGATGCGCTTTCACCTCGACAAACGCAATTAAATCCCTTTTGCGGGCAATAATATCAATCTCTCCAAATTTGGTCTTGTAGCGCTTTTTTATAACCGTGTAACCATCCCGCTTAAGCTGCTTAGCCGCGCGCTCTTCTGCCAAAACACCTTTACTATATGAGGTTACCGTCTTCATTTTGTAATCTTAATCGCCAAATCATAAAGCGCTTTACGCTTCATACCTGTCTTTGCCGCAACCTGCGCCGCCGCCTCTTTAGTCCCCAAATCTTGCAGCGCCTCTTTCAACATCGCCTCAACATCCGCGTGATTAACCTCCTGCGCAACGGGTGGCTCAATCACGAGAACAATTTCCCCCTTGGGCGCGCCTTCCGCCGCATAATGCGCTATCAAATCTTGAGGCAAAGCGCTACGCATCTCTTCGAATTTCTTGGAAATCTCACGCACAACCGCCACTTTTCGCCCACCCAGCACCGCATCAATATCTGCTAGGCTTGCCTTCAAACGTCCCGCACTTTCAAACGCAATCAAACTGCCCTTCGCATCCGCCCAAGCACTTAAATGGGCTTTACGCGCCCCCTGCTTGCTCGGCAAAAACCCGACAAACGAAAACGCATCACTCGGCATACCCGAAAGCTGAAGCGCAGAAAGCGGGGCATTGGCCCCCGAAATACTGGTCACATAAGCACCGGCCACATTCAAATCACAAATCAACTTATATCCAGGGTCGGAAATCATCGGCATCCCCGCATCACTAATCAACGCAAACGTGAGCCCCTCAGCAATCCGCCGCGCAATCGAAGCACGCTTAGCCGCATCGCTATGATCGTGATACGCCTCTAGCTTCGCATCAATGCCGTAATGCGCCATTAACTTTCCCGAAACGCGCGTATCTTCGCAAAGAATAACATCCACCGCCGCAAGTGTATCTAGCGCCCGAATAGAGATATCCCCTAAATTTCCAATCGGGGTCGCAACGATATAAAGCCCCGCCTGCCGCACTTGGTTTTGATACCCACCAAGCCTCCAGCCGCGCATTGCCGATTGATTATCTTTTTCGCTCATGTTTGAATGCATAATCTCGCAACCATAAAGATAGAAATTCGAAAAGTCATGCGCATTCTCACCCTAAGCCTCGTCATCACCACCCTGCTCATGGCATGTTCCCAGGGCGGATATCAACAGAGCAAACAATGGGAATATAACGCAAACACATCAAAAACCGCGCAAAACCCACCGCGCCCTATCAACGAAACCACACAAGCCAACGCGCAAGCCGCTCAAATCCCCGGCCTAGAAACTGCGCCCGCCCCATATAATCAAAGCGCCATGACTAAAAACAACAACTTGCCCCCCGTAAAAGTGGCTCTGCTTGTTCCATTAAGCGGCAAACACGCAAAACTAGGCCAATCAATGCTGAACGCCGCGCAGCTTGCCCTATTTGATCTAGGGCATAATAACTTCCAAATCATCCCTAAAGACACCCGCGCCAACGCCAATGACGCCGCGACAGCCGCCAAAGAAGCAATCGACGACGGCGCAGAACTTATCATCGGCCCCGTATTCGCCGAAGCCGTGCGCGCCGTAAAACCAATCGCCGCCTCATCGCGCATCAACGTAATCGCCTTTTCAACCGATTGGTCACTTGCGGGCGGGAACACCTTCATCATGGGTTTCCTACCTTTCGATCAGGTTGAGCGCTTAACACGATACGTTGCGTCACATAATATAACCAGCGTCGGTATATTCGCGCCAAATGATAATTATGGCCGTGCCGTCACGAATGCATTTACAAACCAAGCCGCCCGCAACGGCCTGCAAACCGCAGCAACATCAACATTCAACCCAAGAAGCCGCAACCTCAGCACGGATGTAAGAGCATTCGCAAAATATGATAGCAGACCAGAAAACACCTCCGCGCCATTTGACGCTGTACTAATGCCCGTCGGCGGCCAAAACGCCATCACAATCGCCAATCTCTTAACCCAATACGGCCTCACCCCCAATACCGTAAAGCGCCTAGGCACAGGATTGATGGATGATACTGGCCTCTCCGGAGAGCCCGGACTAGACGGTGCATGGTTCGCCGCCCCATCGCCAACATTACGCCGCAATTTTGAAGACAAATATATGAAAGTCTATGGCCAAAAAGCCCCGCGCCTGACAACGCTCGCCTATGACGCAACCGCATTGTCTGCAATCCTCGCTCAACGTGGTCAGCAAAGCCAAGGCCGCCCACAATTTGATAAAAATTATTTATTGAACCCGAATGGATTTTTCGGCATCGATGGAATATTCCGCTTCCGCTCCGATGGAACCGCAGAACGCGGCCTCGCAGTATTGGAATTCAATCGCGGTCGCATCAAAGTCATAGACGAAGCACCAAAAACTTTTGAAACAACGCGCTATTAAATCAATGTTATAAGTTTATAAATTAGCCCTGAAGCTTAGAAGCACGTAATTCTTCAAATTCGGCAAAGGTAAGCGCAGGCTCTTTCGGTGCCTCAAGGCGCTTTTGCATCGCTCCGAAAATCACACGCGGCACATTCACATCGCAGCATGACTCCAACCCCTTAAAGCCGGGAAAACTATTGGCCTCACAAATCGTGTATCCGCTTTCATCATATAGAAGGTCAATACCCGCAACCTGCAAATTCAAAATCTCAGATGTTTTTACCGCCATATCAATCGCAATCTGGTCGGGCTTAAACTCAACGACTTCCGCCCCTTGCGTATAATTGGCCTTAAACCCACCATCAGTCGCGCGGCGCTCCATTGAGGCAATCACCTCGCCATCCACAACGAACAGGCGCAAATCGCGCCCTTTGCTCTGCGCAATAAATTTTTGGAAAATCAGTTGGATATTTGGATTGGTCTGCTCAATCAAATTCATCAAATCGCTAAACGCATTGTGATTATCCATTAAAAACACGCCAGTGCCATTCACACCAAGCAACGTCTTAACAACAACCGGAAAACCAATCGTCCGCTCAACCAAGTCCAAATCCACGGGGAATTTTGCAAGCATCGTTGTCGGCGTTGGCAAGCCGCTCTCCGCTAGTGCTTGATGCGTATGCATCTTATCCGAAACCATTTCAATCGAACGGGAATCATTAAAGACCCGAACACCCAAACGCTCAAACTGACGAATAACCGCCAGCGAGAAATATCCCGTATCAATCACATATGTACGCGGCAAAAGGAAATCAGGCAATTTCACGAATTTACCATCAATCAAAATCGACTCGCGATCTTCTTCGGACACCAACAAATCAAACTGCTCTGGATGAAAGACCTTAACATCAATGCCCATATCCCGTCCCTCGGACAAGAAACGTCGCACCTCAAATGCCTCCGCACTCGCACTGTCTACTTCTTCATTAAAAAGAATCCAAACTTCCATAGCTTTCCCTCTCTGCTTATCCGATATCATCCATTGATCGGCATTTTTATCTCATGATTGATGACCAATATAAAGTAAAATCCAATGACAAAGCAAATCGAAGATTAAGCCCCGCCAACGCAATAAGATGTATTATTTTCAAAAACGCGACTAACTGTGGAAAAGTAATTTTACATCTTGAAAGCAATTACGATACGCGCAATGATCCTAACTCCACTGAGCAGAAATGAACATACGAAACGCCGCGTATGAATATCCGCCACCAATGTTAATCATTGGTGAATAAGCGTTTCCTAATACACAGCCCCAAACAGGCTGGCATGACCAATAGGAGAAAACACATGCAACCCACTCTCGGACAAACCGCGCTTGATTTCGAAACATTTTTGGATAATAGTGCGCCTCAACAAGATAACCAACCACCACAATTTGAATTAGAAGAGGCAGTGGCAGATATGGCAGACGCTCCAAACGAAGCACAAACCAAAACAGACTCCAAACAAGGAAAAGGCCGCCCTCGCAGTGAAAAATCACGCAAAAATATCCTAAAAGCAACCAACGCGCTCCTCCTCCATACAAGCGTGCAAGAGCTCTCTATTGAGGCTATCGCTAAAAAAGCAAAAGTCGGAAAAACAACCATCTATCGCTGGTGGCCCAATAAAGCCGCCGTTGTTATGGACGCCCTCATCGCACAACCTGGCTTGTCCGCGCCACTTCCCACCGCGCGCAACCACGCCGAAGCGATCAAGCTTCAGCTTGAAAAACTCATTCGCATGCTGGATTCAAACAATGGCGACACAATCGCACAACTTTTCAGCGAAGCCCAAGCGAGCAATAAAGCGCGTAATATTTTCACAAGCAATTTCCTTTCCCCCCTCGTAGACGCGCTTCAATACAGCATCGAAGAAGGCATCAAAGAAAAAGAATTCCGCAGCTCTCTTGAAATCAAAACAACAATCGATATGTTGTGTGGCCCCATCTTCTTCCGCCTCATGGCACATCCGCATGACCTGAACGAGGACTTCATCCAATCCTATCCTAAAGAAGCACTCCGCCTGATCAGCGCATAATATTCGTTTTCAAAAAACACCCATAAAACAAAAACGCCCTCAAAATTGCGGGGCGTTTTTTTAATCAGATTTTAAGGCAGCGGATATTACCAGCTACCAGTATTTTCCATCGAAGCCCATGGCTCCTGCGGTTCAAGCGCATCACCCTTTTGCAACAGCTCAATCGAGATACCATCAGGCGATTTAATAAACGCCATATTACCATCATGCGGCGGACGGTTAATCGTAATACCCGCATCCATCAATGATTGGCATGTCTCATATATATTGTCGACGCGATACGCCAAATGGCCAAAGTTACGACCACCGGAATAACTCTCTGTCTTGCCATCTTCATCCGGCCAGTTATAGGTAAGCTCAACCATCGGCGCTTTATTGTGTTTCGCCCGCTCTTCATCGTGCGGCGCAGCTAGGAACACAAGCGTGTAACGCCCGCTTTCGACTTCATTGCGTCTAATCTCTACCAATCCCAACTTGCCGATATAAAAATCCAATGAGGCATCTAAATCCTCAACCCTCACCATTGTGTGTAAATATTCTAAACTCATAACACCTTCTCCTTTTCAAATCAGTTTCATACGACTAAGCTATAGCGATGCTTAAAGATTTCAATATCGAAAAACAATTAACTGTTATTCAAACATGGGTGAGCGAGCATATCCTCACCACGAGCACCCTCTATCAGGGCATCATTATTTTAGCATCGTTTTTGCTCGCGGGGTTTGTCTATCCTGTCATACGCAGAAAACTAACAAAAATGCTAGAAGGCGCTGACCTGCCCGCCACTGTACGACTAATCGCAACCAACACAATAAAGCTCCTCTGGCCATGCATTGCGCTTCTAATTTTATACGCAAGCCTCGTCATCGCCAGCTCTGAATTCGTCGGCATAAACACAACCCTCGGCCAAGGTATAACAAAGCTATTACTTGCATGGATTATCATACGCATCGTTGTACAATTTATTCGAAACACTGCCATGCGCAATTTCTTCGCTGTGGTGACATGGGCCATTGCCGCGCTGTCTATCTTCGGCTTGCTTGAACAAACCACCGAAACCCTTAACAGCATAGGCTTCAGCGTTGGAGAGTCGCGCATCACCGCGCTGGCTGTCATCAACAGCCTTCTCCTTATTGTGGTCTTGCTCTATTTTGCCCTCTTCACATCCACTTTTGCGGAAAAGAAAATACTCGGCGTCAAATCACTCACCCGATCATCACAGGTTTTAATCTCAAAAGTCGTGCGCGTGATGCTCATCGTCTTTGCCCTGCTTGTGGGCATAACCTCTGCGGGAATTGACCTCTCGCTCTTTACCGTCTTTGGTGGGGCGATTGGTTTGGGGATTGGTTTTGGTCTCCAAAAAGGAATATCCAACCTCTTCTCTGGCATGCTTCTATTGATGGATAGATCAATTAAACCAGGCGATGTTATTGAATTACCGGAAATTGGAACATTCGGCTGGGTCAATCAAATGGCCGCCCGTTACACCGAAATCGTCACCCGCGATAACAAATCATTCCTCATACCAAACGAAGATTTCATTACACAACGCGTCATAAACTGGAGCCATGGAGATTCGCTCATCCGCGTTTCGGTTCCTTTTGGCGTGCATTATAAATCAGATGTAGAAAAAGTAATCGAAATCGCGATCGAAGCAGCCAAGAAACCGCCCCGCGTCCTCGCATTTCCCGAACCTGTCTGCTGGATCACAGAATTTGGCGACTCATCGGTAAACTTTACCTTACGCTTCCAAATCAAAGACGCAGAAGCCGGTATCACCAATGTAAAAGGCGAAGTTCTTTTAGAGCTCTGGAAAGCGTTTAAAGAAAACGGAATAGACATCCCATATCCGCACCGCGAAGTTTACGTCCATGAAGTCAAAGATTAAAAGACGTGAAAGATTAAAAGGCGTGGCGAAACACTAATCGTTCAAAAAGAACCAATGCTTCTTTTTACGCGACCGCTCCTCTTTGCTGATAAAGTCAGGATTGGCGACCTTCTTGACGATATTAGCATCAATAAACAGACATAAATTCTGCGCAATACTATCCGCCAGTGTTTGCGAGATATTAGAAATCGTAATCGTCACCGCATTACCCGTATAATCAACATCACGCTTAATATCCTCAATCGGAACATCAACATCGGGACATTGCGTTAAATCAGGTGCCTCATTCTTATAGACAAGCGTAATGCGCTTCCCACGATAAAATTCAATATCATGCGATTTTTGAAAAGCATCCCCCATCACAATTGACGCCTGCCGCGCATCCACATCATATTTAGCCGCGTCAACGGTAATAATCAACGGATCACGCGCTTTCGATGCTGCAATCTCAACAATATGTTCATAAACGGGAATCGACGGTGAATAATCCATACACCATTATGCGCCTATATAACGCCAAAACCTAACAACAAAAAAGGGCGAGCCAAGTCCACCCTTTTTAATAATTATCTAACTAATAATTAAGGAGCCAATGCTGAGCCAAAACGCCCCCATAGGGTCTCCATTTCCTCGCGCGCATCTTGACGTTCTTCTTTTGATGCCGCAGGATCTTGGGACTTAACAAACAATTCACTATGCCTATTATATGCATCATAAACAGAATTAGCGTAATCCATTTCATCAGGAACCATCTTTATTACGTTATCGCTTTTGACTGGCCCTGCATTTTCACCAAATGTTTTTCTCGCTGCGGCTGCGGCTATTGCACTCATATACTCTCCCTATAAACTTAGTTTATATAATTCAAAGAAAAATCTATATAAAATTACATTAATAATGTCAATAAATACTTTTTTGATGCACCGCACACAACAAAAAGGCGGGAAACCCCGCCTTAATTGAAATAAAATTACCAGTTGTGCTTTTTACGCTGCTTGCGCAATTTCAACTTGCGCTGCTTGCTCACCATCAACAACAGCCGCTGCTGCTGCTACCGTTGCCGCGATGCGCACAGATGTCTGAATTTGCTCGCTGCTAAATCCAGCCTTCTTCAATTCTGCTTCATGCGCGTCAATACACATGCCACAACCATTAATCGCAGAAACCGCTAATGACCAAAGCTCGAAATCTCCCTTATCGACGCCGGGATTACCCATGATATTCATCCGCAATTTGGCAGGAAGCGTCCCATATTCTTTATTGCTCGCCAAATGCACGAATCGATAATACACATTATTCTGCGCCATAATCGCCGCCGCTGCTTTCGCTGCATTCAATGCATCCGCAGATAAATTATCCGCCGCTTCTTCCTCAATCAACGCAATCACATCCGCCTGCCGCGTCGCAAGCGCAGACGCCAAAAACGTGCCCCATTTTTGCTGATCGCTGAGGCTCTCATCATTGGCCAAAGACGACAAATTCAACTTCACATCTTTCGCGTAATCGGGCATCCGCCCTTTTAATACATCAATAGTCATAGTCATTTCCTTTCTTTAGATACAAAACAGGCGGGCAGCCCTATTCAAACCACCCGCCTGAAACTGTTTATTAAGCAGCTTTTTGCATGTCATTGGCCGCTGCTGAGGCATCAATACCTTCGCCGCCAACTGGACGGTTACAAGCACAAAGCTCATCAGACTGAAGCGCATCAAGAATACGAAGTGTTTCTTTCGGGTTACGACCAACATTAAGACCGTTCACGCTCACATGCTGGATCACACCATGTGGATCGATAATATATGTCGCACGCAAACAAACGCCCGCGTCCTTATCACGAATACCAAAACCATCAATAAGATCGCCTTTTGTATCCGCAAAGCCCCACTGATTTAGTTTGTTCAAATCTGGGTGCTCACGACGCCAAGCAAGTTTGGAAAACTCGTTATCTGATGAACCACCAAGAACGATAGCATCACGATCGCTGAACTCTTCGTTCAATTTCGCAAACTCTACAATCTCTGTCGGGCATACAAATGTGAAATCTTTTGGGTAGAAGAAAATAACTTTCCACTTCCCTTCAAAGCTATCCTGCGTGAGTGTTTCAAATGCGCTCTCACCGCCTTCTTCATGAATATTAAATCCTGGCTTTACACCTGTGATTTCAAATTCTGGAATCTGATCGCCTATACCTAACATGTACTATCTCCTGTAAATTATATTAAATTTTTGCATCGCACATCTGCGAAGCACCCTTCATACATGGCATCTCACCCTTCAAATTTCCAACGAATAATATCAATAGTTAAATACAAAAAAATCGATACCAAAACACATTTAAGTGCGATGGTATCGATCCTATTTTACCAGAGATGGTAAACCCTATGCCTGATAGCGCTGAGTGCGCCTAAGCATAACTGCCATGAAGGTCGAAACGATCCAACTCCATAACCTTCACCCAAGCCGCAACAAAATCTTCAACAAATTTTTCCTGTGAATCATCTGATGCATAGACCTCCGCAATCGCACGCAACTCTGCGTTCGATCCGAAAATCAAATCTGCACGGCTGCCGCTCCATTTATGCTGACCACTGACGCGGTCGGTTCCTTCAAATTCATTATCATGCGTCCCTTCAACCGCTTTCCAAGTAGTCGCCATATCAAGCAAGTTGCTAAAGAAATCATTGGTCAATTGCCCCTCACGCACCGTAAAAACACCATGTTTAGAGCCCTCATAATTTGCACCAAGCACACGCAAACCGCCAACAAGAACCGTCATCTCTGGCGCGCTCAACGTGAGCAATTGCGCCCGATCAACAAGCATTTCTTCGGCTGATATCGAATAATCACCTTTAAGGTAATTTCGAAAACCATCCGCCTGCGGCTCAAGCGGATCAAATGACGCCGCATCTGTCTGTTCCGCGCTCGAATCACCACGTCCGGGGGTAAACCTAACGTCGATATCACTCCCCGCATCTCTCGCCGCTTTCTCAACAGCCGCGCTCCCCGCAAGAACAATCAAATCAGCGAGCGATATCTGCTTGCCGGTTGATTGAAAATCATCACGAATTCGCTCAAGCACCGCCAATGTCGCGGCCAAACGATCCGGCTCGTTCACATCCCAATCTTTCTGTGGCGCAAGAGCAATACGTGCGCCATTCGCCCCACCACGCATATCTGATCCACGATATGTCGATGCAGACGCCCACGCGACAGATACAAGATCCGCAATCGATAAACCGCTGTTCAATATCTTGATCTTTAAATCCGCAATATCCGCATCATTGACCAATTCGTAATCAACCTCGGGTATCGGGTCCTGCCAAATAAGCTCTTCATGCGGAACATCCGCGCCCAAATATCGCAATCTCGGCCCCATATCACGGTGCGTCAATTTAAACCACGCCCGCGCAAATGCATCCGCAAATGCATCCGGATTTGCATGGAAATGACGCGATATTTTCTCATAATCTGGATCCATACGAAGCGCCATATCCGCCGTGGTCATCATCGTCGGAACCTTCTTACCCGATCCATCAACTTCGGGCGCTAAATCTTCATCCTTAACATCAACCGCATGCCAAATATGCGCACCTGAGGGACTTTTGGTTAATTCCCATTCATACCCGAATAGCATGTCGAAATATCCATTATCCCATTGCGTTGGGTTCGGCGTCCACGCGCCCTCAACACCGCTTGTGATCGTATCAACGCCCTTGCCGCTTCCATAACGGCTGAGCCAGCCTTGGCTCTGCGCCTCAATCGGTGCGGCCTCTGGCTCTGGCCCGACCAGGCCAGCATCGCCCGCGCCATGACATTTACCAAATGTATGACCACCCGCAACAAGCGCGACAGTCTCTTCATCATCCATCGCCATACGCTCAAATGTCACACGAATATCATGCGCAGATAACAAAGGATCAGGATTACCATCTGGCCCCTCTGGATTAACATAAATCAAACCCATCTGAACCGCCGCCAACGGGTTTTCCAAAACACGTTCATCCCCCTTTGTTTCAACATTGCCCGGTCTTTTATACCGACTGTTTTCCGTCTCACTCGTTGCAAGCCACTCGGCCTCTGCGCCCCAATAGATATCCTCTTCTGGCGACCAGATATCTTCCCGTCCACCCCCAAATCCAAACGTCTTAAAGCCCATATTCTCCAAAGCGATATTCCCCGCCAAGATCATCAAATCAGCCCAAGACAATTTGCGCCCATATTTCTTTTTAATCGGCCAAAGCAACAAACGCGCCTTATCCAAATTCCCATTATCTGGCCAACTGTTAAGCGGCGCAAAACGTTGATTACCCGTTCCGCTTCCCCCGCGCCCATCCGCAGTACGGTATGTTCCCGCGCTGTGCCACGCCATGCGAATAAACAACCCGCCATAATTGCCGTAATCTGCAGGCCACCAATCTTGTGAGTCTGTCATCAGCGCATGAAGATCAGCCTTCACCGCCTTTAGGTCGAGCGTCTTAAACGCCTCGGCATAATTAAAATCATCCCCCATCGGGTTCGATGCAGGATGGTGTTGACGCAAAACGTTAAGCTTCAATTGCTGTGGCCACCAATCACGATTCGTTTGCCCCGCACCTACTGATTGCTTTTGCGGTGTACCACCATTTGAAAACGGACATTTTGCTTCAGACATAATTATTCTCCAATATTATTAATCATTCTTACCGTCTTATTATTCGTTGCGAACACATAAAAAGACAGCGAGTAATTTCTCTTTTCAATATCGAAAAATTCGATTGATATTTAAATTACACATGATATTTTCGATAATATGATTAGACCATCCCTACGCCAACTAAGCTACCTCATCGCCATACATGAGCATGGCTCCTTCATAAAAGCCGCTGAAGAATGTGCCGTCACGCAATCCACCCTCAGCGCAGGGATCAAAGAGCTTGAAAATATCCTCGAACAACAACTCGTCATCCGCAACCGTAAAGCCGCAATCCTAAACCCATTTGGTTTAGAGGTCGTCGACCAAGCCACACAAATCCTGAAAGAAACCGATCAAATTGTCGCCCGTTCAAAACTCCTCGGCGAACCCTTGAGCGGCCCGCTGCGCATCGGCATCATCCCAACAATTGCCCCCTACACGTTGCCAGAAATCCTGCCATCCATTACAACGAATTTTCCAAAACTCGAACTTCAACTTCACGAGGATATAACTGATCGTCTGCTTGAATCACTCGATAAAAACCATATCGACATCGCGCTCATGGCCTTTCCCTATGACACACCAAACCTCACACAACACATCCTCTTTGAAGAAAAATTCATGGCAGCAATCGCCAATACCGCGACCAGCAAAGCCACATCAATTAACATCAAAGACCTCGAACCCGACAAGCTTCTCCTCCTTGAAGATGGCCATTGCCTGCGCGATCATGCGCTATCCGCATGCGACCTTCAAATCCCAAGGCAAAGAAAAACATTCAGCGCAACCTCGCTTCCCACACTCATTCAAATGGTACGCGCTGGCTTTGGCATGACACTATTGCCCGAAATGGCCTGCCGCCCCGACACCATCCCAAGCGGCATCACCCTCCTGCCCTTCACAGACAAAAACCCGCCAACCCGTCAAATCGGTCTATGCTGGCGCAAAAAAGACCCACGCAAAGCTGATTACGAAATCCTTGCAAAATCTCTGCTTAAGGCTTAAAAAGCGTCAAGAACAACAGGCATTTTAAATATTTTAGAACACGCGGCAACGCGCGGCAAAAGCAAAAGAAAGAAACGAGCATGGAATATAAGGTAGCAGCGCTCTACAAGTTTATGCCCATCGAAGATATCGCAGCCCTTCGCGCGAAAATCTATACCTTCACCGATTCAAATGTGCCCTCAATTTGCGGCACGCTCCTCATAGCACCCGAGGGCATAAACGGCACAATCGCTGCACATCCCGATGATATGGCCACCATGGTAAAATTCATGGACGAAACACTCGGTATCACCGAAGGGACAAAAGCCTGTGAATTCAAATACTCCTACGCCTCAAAACAACCCTTCAATCGCTTTAAAGTCCGCAAGAAAAAAGAGCTCATCACCCTGCGCAAACCCGAAGCAAACCCCAGCGAAAAAGTCGGCGAATATGTCGAGCCAAAAGACTGGAATGCTCTCATCAATGACCCAGAAGTTCTCCTCCTAGATACCCGCAATGACTATGAAACAAAAGTTGGAACCTTTGATGGCGCGGTTGATCCCGACACAAAAATATTTACCGAACTACCCGAATGGATCGAACAAAACCTTGATCCCAACATACACAAAAAAGTCGCAATGTACTGCACTGGCGGTATCCGCTGTGAAAAAGCATCCAGCTATATGCTCGATAAAGGCTTTGAAAATGTTTATCATCTCAAAGGGGGCATCCTTCAATATCTCGAAGAAATCCCTGCTGAGCAAAGCAAATGGAAAGGCGATTGTTTCGTATTCGATCAACGCGTATCCGTTGGCCACGGATTAGAAGAAGGCGACTGGAAAGTCTGCCATGCCTGCCGCGAACCCTTAAGCGCCGATGATGCAAAGCGCAAGGAATTCGAACACGGAATCTCTTGCCATCACTGCATCGACACACTAACACCAGAGCGCGAACACGCGCTGCGCTCCCGACAGAAACATTACGCTGATCGTTACGGCGAAGCGTCATAAAAACAAATGCCACACCCAATCCTATACAGCTTCCGTCGCTGCCCCTACGCCATGCGTGCACGACTTGCTTTATATGCCGCGAATATCAACGTAGAGATTCGCGAGATTGTCCTTCGCGATAAACCCGAGCATATGCTGGAGATATCCCCGAAGGGCACAGTCCCCGTCCTTATGCTGGGCGACGGCACGATCATTGATGAAAGCCTAGACATCATGATCTACGCACTGGGTCGCCAAGACCCCGATGAATGGCTTTGCGAAGACGAAGAAACAACAGATTTTTTAATCAAAAGAAACGATAGTGAATTTAAATACGCTCTGGATCGTTATAAATATCCGAATCGATATCCAGATGAAAATTGCTCGGACATGTTCGACCGCGGCGCTGAAATCCTGCACAATCTAAACGCGCGCATCGATAAAAACGGAGCGTTGGTTGACGACTATAACACCCTCGCTGATTACGCAATCTTCCCGTTTATCCGCCAATTCGTCAATACAGACAAAGATCGCTTCCATGCGCTAAACCTAAAGCCATTAGAAAAATGGCTAAACACGCACCTGAAAAGTCCGCTTTTCAATGCCATCATGGAAAAATACAAACCATGGCAACCTGAAGACCCGGCGATCATATTCGGTCATAAATGAACTATCATTAAAGATAGTCATCTGCGCCAAACAAATCGTCCACATAAAACGCCAGCGAAACATCACCAACATCCTGCGCACCGTTATCGGATATATTCACAATATCCCCGCTAAACACGCCAAGGCCAATCGCCAACAACAAAAACACACCAAGCGCCAATGCCGGTTGCGGCATCATAAGCTTTTCCGTGACGCGGCTAAACCAATCGCCGATAACAAAACGCGACTTACCTTGTGCCATATTTCCTTGCGGGATATTTTTGCTCGCCTCAATAATCCTATGCGACATATTGCTTGGCGCATCGGGTACATCCCGTCTCTTTAATAACATCTCAAATTCATGATCATCCATAACTAACCCTCCCCGCTTCATTGTTTTCAAACTTGCCCTTAAGCGCCCCCTTCGCTCGCATGACCAGCGACTCAAGCGCCTTAACACCAACCCCTAAAATCTCCGCAGCTTCCTTATTACTCAACCCTTCATAGACACAAAGGTTAAGCGCCAATTTCTGTCTCTCCGGTAATGCCTGTATTGCCGCCTCAAGCGCATCTTGCTGCTCATTGTGCACCATAACATCATCCGCCAAATCGGCCTTATCCGCCATCAAATCAATCACATCAGGATTGCTTTGCGGCTTTTTCTTACGCGCCGCATCAATACCAACATTCGTTACAACCCGATAAAACCACGTCGTAAACTTAACACCTTTGCTCGCATCAAAACCCTGCGGCTTTGTCCATAATTTCAAAAAAGCATCCTGCACAATGTCTTCCGCTTCAACAGGATTGCCGCAAACACGATAAGCCGCCGCAAAGAACATTTGCATATGCCGCTCAACAAGGCAGGCAAAAGCCTGATGATCACCGCCACATATGTGCGCCATCAGGCTTTCATCACTCAATGTTTTATGATCAACCATATTGATGGTTTAATCCTTTTTCACGTCATCACGTTTTTCTTTGCGCTCTTGGAAACGCTCTTTCATTTCGGCGCGTCTCTTTTCATGCGCAGCCTTTGCTTCTTCTTTGGTGATTTTGTTATCACCGTCTGTATCCATCTCTGAAAAACGATCCGTTGCGTGGCTGATAAATTCATCCTTTGAAATCGCGCCATCACCATTGGTATCGTGCTTTTCAAACATTTTCGCGCCGCGATCGCCACGATCACCTTTATCACCATGATGATCCGCCAAAGCAGGCATCGCACCAAAAGCCATAGCAAACACACTTAACATCAAAATCTTCTTCATTTTAAAGTCCTTCTCTAATAATTGAACAACACACAATCATAGCATGTTGTAGTCCTGATACGGTGATATCAGAAGAAACCTTCGCTTATATGATAAAAAATTATTAAATTATCGCGCAACGATATCAAAAACAACGCGATGACCGCGCTCACCTGACGGCTTAAACGCCTTTTGGTAAGCTAGCTTGCCCGGTGCATTCAAAGCAACCTTAACAACGGCGCCAGAACTGCCCGTCTTGCCACTATACCCCGCAACCAAACCTTTATCTGCGAGATAATCTTGTGATGACGCCCCCCACGCAACGTCAGCCATCTTCACAACCAACGTTTTATTATCATCTTCAAAATAAGTATGAAAACGCGTTTTATCCGTCACATCAAACACAATCCTAGTCTTGCCTGGATGCTGCCCAACGCGGACGCCACTCACACGCGCCCCCGACGCAACGGCGGTTTTAGGCATTTTTGCATCAGCAACATTATCCGCCTTCGGCTCAATAGGTTTACTCAGCGCATCTTGGCGCGCCTTGTGTTTTGCCAAAATCGTCTCAACATATGTCTTCGCATTGTTTTGCTTATTAATTGGGCCATCTTCAATCTTCAAACCTTTAGGCGCCCCAATCCCAGCCACATCAGCTAGTTTATCTGGATCGGCCTCCACACGTACAGTACGCGAGTGCAGCTTTTCATGCGCCTTATACTCCTCAACTGTTTTTGAGAACTTGTTCTTACGATTAATCTTTTGTGGGTTAACATCGCTGCGCGCCAACATATGCTGTTCAATCGGTGAAAGAACACGATCCTCATCCACAATCGCAACGTCACCATCTCCACCAAGCAAATCCTCAGACGTCTCAATAGCTGGCGGTCTCGCGAGCGACGCATCAACCGAAGCGCCTCCATTTTGCGTAGCTTGACACCCACCAAGCACAAACAAACTGGTCACAAATAAACAATAGACGGGGCGAATAGAAACCAAACGCGGCATATCTTTAAGTCCTGATAATGATCAAACGCACCATGCGGAAAGAACGAGTTGAACAACTCTAAAAATATAATACCGCATTTCACCCCCTCATAACAAGTCCCACCAAAAGATGAAATCACCACACAACCTTAAAGAAAAATTAATCATTTTAGCCAAGAATGAAATCACGATGAATAAATATAACAACAACACATTCAAACAAAACGCACTAGCAGCCCTAGAAACCGCCCTCTTCCTAAAAAAGGGCGCAAAGCGCTTCTCGAGTGATAGCAAAAGCCTGAAGCAATCATTCTTGCTTCCTATCATGCTTTTGCCCATCACACTTATCATCGTTTTTTACGCACACCCTGATGGCAAGCTAGCAGACGGAGCAACACAAATCCTTGCAATCATTTACACATTGCGCCTCTTTATCTATTTGGGATTATTTTTGGGGTTTGTATACCTCATGACAAAATCAATGGACAGAGCCGAAGATTTCAAACGCTTCGCCACCGCCAATAATTGGCTAACTCTGCCCGCTGCTGGCGCAATGCTGCCCCTGTTATGTTTATTCCTAAACGGCTCGCACTCATGGGCAGAAATATATCCAATGATGGTGGTTGTCACGCTGTATGCATATGCATACACCGCTTTCATGGCAACTTATGTATTGCGTATCCCTTATGAGCTGGCTGGCTTTATTGCTATCGCAGGCATGGCAATCCATCAATCATCGCTCACCGCCCTCAAATGGGCCGCAGTGCAAACGATCACGCTCATTTCTTAATCATCTCAGAAAACAGCCCAATATAGCGATCAGGAACAGTCGAGTAGGCCATATGCGCCAATAACGCGACAATCCAACTCACCGTAATCACAATTGGCGGCACACCAAATTTCAAACCCAAAACACCAAAAGCGCCAGTCACAAACGCCAACACCAAAATACAAGCTGTTGCACGCCCATCCGAAATACCTGCATGCACGAAATGATGGTGAAAATGCCCACGATCGGGTGAAAACGGATGTCGCCCTTGTCGCGTCCTACGGTAAAACTGCGCACATGTATCAAAAATAGGAATCGCCAAAACCCATGCCACGCCAATTGGCGCAATTGCAGGCGCGTTAAAATTGCGCCCGGCATGAATTGCAAACCACGCCAAACACAGCCCGAGACACAAACTCCCCGCATCCCCTAAAAACAAAGATGCTTTACGGCGAAACGGACTGCGCATGTTGTAAATCAAAAAGCCGACTATCGCTGCAATCAAAATCGCTGCAATCAAAAACTCCGATACATACCCGCCCGAATAAAAACCATAGGCCATCCAAGACAACGCAACGGCGCAGAACCCCGCCGATAATCCATCAAGCCCATCCATCAAATTCACCGCATTAATCAACAAAACAACAGCGGCAAATGAAAACGGCAAAGACATAAAATCAAGGCCTACGGCGCCAAGCCCGAACAAATCCCCTAATTGAAAAATTTGCGTATCACCAAAAATAATAATCAACGCCGCCGCCAAAAATTGAATAAAGAACTTCACCATAGAATGCAGATGCAATTTATCATCAACAGCCCCCGTCACAAGCAAAAGCAATATCCCCGCATATAGCGGCCAATAAGCCGATAGCGAAAACCCCGCAAAAACCGAAACACCAATAAAAACCGGAAAAATAATCAATCCACCAATTAGCGGCACCGAACCTTCATGTCTCTTTCGTCCCTCTGGCCCATCTGGCGCATCAATCAATTTCAAGATCGGCGCAAGCTTTATCGCAAGCGGCACCAAAGCCACAACACATAAAAACGCCAAAATTGGAAAAACAAAAATAGCCATGTCGGAAACCTACCCCTTAAATCGCGAGGGACAAAGCGCCGCTATCACTTCATGTGACAAAGTCTGTGGTTTATTATCAATCATAGCCACCAAAACATCCGCCGCGATTATAGAACTCAAAATCCCATACGACCCATGCGCGCTCGAAATATAAGCCCCATCTCTTAATTGACCAACAACCGGAAAATGGTCACGCGACGCGCAGCGCACCCCCGCCCAAGACCTAATAACGTCTAAATCTCGATCAAACGCAGGGATCGCCGCATATAAATTTTCAAGATTATCAACATCATCTTGCGCCAAAACCTCATCGTGATCCAACCATCTCTGAAACGTTGCGCCGACCATATGTTTACCATTAACGCCCTTGCTCAAATATCCGTCATAACAGAGATGACATTGGAGAGCTTCGCTTTGATCGCTCGCCTCCAATAATGTAACTTGTCCGCGCACCGGACGAAAATCGATATGTTTCGTATCGTTAAATATGCGTGACGACACTCCCGTCGCCAATACAACGACATCCGCCTCAACCTCGCTTAAATTATCAGTCCGCGCATTGAGCCGCACCTCAACCTCAGCAGCATAAGCTGCGCATAATTTCGCGGGATGAATGCTGCCAGAACGCGGTAAATATAGCGCATCATGATCAATCTTAATCCCCGCAATATCCGATGCGTGCTGCGCGGATACAATGCGCATCGTATTTGGCACACCCATAGCATCGCCAAGCGCATCATCAGGCCAAGCTTCAACCATTTTCCCAAAACGCACCCGCCGTTTTTCATCGGTAATCAAGTGCAGTGCACCACACGGATCAAATTCAATATCCTTCAATGTCGGAAAAACCGATAATGCCCGCTTAAACGCTGAGGCATAATACTGGCTCTGCGGCGACCACTCTGCGCCAAAGCGAGGATTATAAAGCCCTACACAGTTGCCTGAAGCTCCACTGGCCAGCGTATCACCTGCCTCATAAATAATCGGAACATGGCCCGCAGCCTTCAGCATATAAGCCGCCGCGCATCCCGCTAATCCTCCACCAATAATTGCAATATTCATCGAAATACTCCGACACTCATCCCTCGTTTACGCCCAAATCCAGGCACCTTACTTACATCAAATCCAACCGCCGATAAACCGCGCCGGACAAACCCCGCCGAGGTAAATGTTGCAAAACTTGCCCCTTCTCGCGACAACCGCGCAACCTGCGCAAACACCGCATCACTCCACATCTCAGGATTGCTTGATGGACGAAACCCATCCAAAAACCAAGCATCCACACATATATTACAGGCCGCAAAACCATCCACAACATCACCAAAATAGAGCGTCAAAGTAACATTTTCAAAATTATACTCAAACACACCGCCCGGTGCGTCGGGATAAACATCCACCAATTGCGATCGCAAACCATCAAGCTCAGGCCAATGCGCCATCGCCTCATCAATCTGCACTTTCGACAGCGGAAATTTCTCCACAGATATAAAATGCAGCGTCTGCCCCGCCCGCCCCGCTTTCAAAAACAAATCCCAAACCGCTAAAAAATTCAATCCCGTGCCAAAACCCGTTTCCCCGACTACAAACACATCATGCCCCGCAAAAGCACCCGGCAAACCATTACCATCTAAAAAAACATGCCGCGTCTCCGCCAATCCATCCTCGGCGGAAAAATACACATCATCAAACTCTTGAGATCGGATCACTTTGGCCCCATATTAAATATTCAAATGAAATGAGAGCATAAGATCAAAATGAGCAATAATCCACTTTTAACCATCTCCGACCTCCCCAATATGGCCCCCGCATTCGAGCAAATCGAAAATGCGCATTACATGCCTGCCATTGAGGCCGCGATAGAAGAGGCCCGTGCCAATTACGAAAAGATCAAAAACAACCCAGATGCCCCCACTTTCGAGAACACCCTTGAAGCGATGGAAGCCGCTAGCGAAACCCTCGGCACAGCAACGGGCGTGTTCTACAATCAGCTTTCCTGCATGGGCGGTGATGAGCTTCACGAGCTTGCCGAAAAAATCGGCCCGATCACATCCAATTTCGGCAGCGACATCATCCTTGATGAAACCCTCTTCGCCCGTGTGAGAGCGATCCACGATCAAAAAGACACGCTCGACCTCGACACCGAACAAAAAACCCTTCTCAAAGATAGCTATAAAGGCTTCGTCCGCGGCGGTGCGCTGCTCAATGACGCAGATAAAAAGACATTGCGCGAGATCAACCAAGAGCTCTCAACTCTCGGCCCGTCTTTCATGAACAATGCATCCAAATCTGCGGAAAGCTTTGAGATGATCATCGACAATGAGGACGACCTCGCCGGCCTACCCGACAGCGCCATTGAGGGCGCAAAAGCCGCCGCAAAAGAAAAAGACCTCGGCGAGGGGAAATACCGTTTCACCCTCGATTACCCAAGCTACATCCCCTTCGTGCAATATGCGGATAACCGAGAGCTTCGCGAGAAAATGTGGCGCGCTTTTGCCAACCGCGCATGGGGCGATGACTACGACAATTCTGATAACATCAAACGCATTGTCACCCTGAAAGACAAACGCGCAAAACTCCTCGGCTACAAAAACCACGCGACATTCGTCCTTGAAGAACGCATGGCCAAAAAACCTGAGACTGTTTTACAATTCTTAGAAAAAATGAAAGCGGCCTACCTCCCCGCCGCCAAACAAGACCTCGCCGAACTTCAGGCCTTCGCAAAAGAACACGGCCTCACGCAAGACCTTCAGCCGTGGGATGTTGGTTATTACTCCGAAAAACTTAAACAAAAACTCTTCAAATTCTCATCCGAAGATTTCCGTCCATACTTTCCACTCGGCCCCGTGTTAAGCGGTTGTTTCGAACATTTTTCAAAACTCTTCGGTCTTACTTTCACCGAAAACACGAAATACGAAACATGGCATAAAGATGTAAAATCCTTTGACCTCACCGACAAAGCCGGAAATTTTATCGGCACACTCTTCGCAGATTTCCACCCGCGCACAGGGAAAAAACAAGGGGCATGGATGACAGGATATCGAAGCCAAGGTCTGTTTAATGGCAAAATAGAACGTCCCGTCATCGCGATCGTCTGTAACTTCACCAAACCAACCGAGGGCAAACCATCCCTTCTTACCCATGGCGAGGTTACAACCCTATTCCACGAAATGGGCCACGCCATCCATGGCCTGCTTTCAGACGTAAAATACTCATCCCATTCCGGCACATCTGTCCTCTGGGATTTTGTAGAACTCCCCTCACAAGTTCAAGAAAACTGGTGCTACGAAAAAGAGACACTGGACATGTTCGCCAGCCATTACGAAACAGGCGAGAAAATACCCGCCGAATTGATCGAAAAGCTACAAAGCGCCAAAAACTTCATGACCGGCTGGGGTGGCCTGCGCCAAACAAATTTCGGCTTTCTTGATTTGGCGTGGCACACCTGCGACCCAAGCACCATCGGTGATGTCGGCGAATTCGAAGACAAAGCAACCGAAGGTCTATCTCTCTTCCCAAGGCTCGCTGGCCCGATGTCATCATCCTTCAGCCACATCTTCGCCGGCGGCTATTCCGCAGGATATTACAGCTATAAATGGGCAGAAGTATTAGACGCCGATACCTTCGAGGCATTTCAAGAAAACGGCCTGTACGATCAGAAAACCGCAAATGCCTACCGCACCGAAATCCTCGCAAAAGGAGGCAGCGAAGACCCAACGACCCTTTACCGTAATTTCCGCGGGAGAGACGCCGACCCCAAAGCATTATTACGCCGCGAGGGCATGATTGATAAAGCAGCCTAAATTGCTTGTTGCTTTGTGATGAAGCGGTGAAAAAAAGGCTTTAGCAAAGAGATTTTTAAACTGGCCAGACAAAATAGTCGAAGTTTCGTTATGACTAAACGAGGCGTAGTTCAACGACGCCAGAGTGCAAAAATCCCGCAGCTAAAACAGCTCCATGAGCATGCAACGCGCCGATCCGCCGCCATATTTTTCTAACGTATCCAACGGCACGTGAATAATACGGTCATAATGCGATAATATCAGCTTTTCCTGATCCTCGCGTAACGCGGCATGAGCCCCCGACGACATCACAAGCATCTTCAACCCGCCCTCACCAACAACTTCAAGCGCATTTCCGCACATCGCCTTAAGCTGTTCGGCGTCAAATTCCACAACCTTATGCGTCTTTTTTATCGCCGACATCACCCGCCCGCGATCCGCCTCAACAATACTCTCGCTGCAAACACCCGCAAGGCTGCTTCCAATCCACATTACACAATCAGTATGGTATACGGGTTTTTCCGCATGACTTTGTGTCTCAAATCCAACCAATTCATATCCCATATGATCACACCATTGCTCAACCAACGCCCGATCACTGCGCGCCGACAATCCAGAATACCCAACACGGTTCACACGGTCCATCACGATACTTGCGGTACTCTCCAAGGCACGACCATCTGCCTCATATCGCGTCCAATCCTCGCAATGCGCATATGATTTCATCAGCAAATCAATTAAATCCTGATCGCGCTCGGCTTGTCTATTTTCATTCAGCATCGGATAGACAAACAACTTCCCCGCACCACCATCGTCATCACCAAAATCACCGCGATGCGTTGACAGGCAATTGGGAAAAACCATATCCGGACAATCCGAAAACCCGCGCGCAACCGTCACAAAAACACCCGCCTCAACAAGCGCATTACGCAAAGACCGAAACTCCTCCAACGCTCGCTCAAAAATAATCTCATTCGGCTCGTCATGCTCGACCTGATAGACATTCGTATCCATCGTCTCGGGGTTCGCGTAAAACGCAGATGGCTCGATCATCAAAATATGATTGGAAGATTGGTTAGACATTAAAATTCCTCTAAATATAAAAAATCACACATATTTGATTATGCGTGATTTTTGTAAACTTTTGAATAATAAAAGAAATTAAGCGTATTGCGCAGGAGCCGACTGCCCTAAAAACATCGGCAATGGCTGGCCTGTCGCCGATTCAATCTTTTCAATCGCCAAAATTGTCATCGGTACTTTATACCCCGCCTTAGACAGGCTATGACGACGTTGAGCCAAAAAAGAAGCGCCAATTTCAAATGTTTTCTTTTGGGTCTTACGCGCTGCTTCAAATGTTAAATAAAAAATCGCCTTATACCCAATCGGATCTTCCGTTTTTGGGCATGGCTCAATCACAACGCTGCTAATATTATCTTCCCAGTTACGCGCGCCTTGGAGAGGATTTTGAATATCTTTTTTTTGAAATGGCTTGCGCATCTTTAATTCCCACATACGAACACTGAACGGTTCCATTGGGATAAAGTTATCCACAGGATGGATTTTGGTCAAGCAAAAAGAGAGAGGAAATAAATCTAAATAAAGCGACAATTCATAAAGTGCATAAATTACTGATCAATCGCTATTTTTTCCTGAAAACGCATCTCCTCGGATAACACATCTTCATAATCATGATCACGTCGCAGCATCCATCTCACACTGCGCCCGGTTGTTGGAAAAAAATGAACACGGCGTACATAATGTCCGCCAAGATCTTCATTCATGATACTTAACCCTTTACGCGTAAGATACTCCCGCACAAACACATAAATCTTTGTCCCCTTATCTTCCGGGTCCCCTTGTATCTGTGCGCCACCATTAAGACGAATGCGGATGCGGTTTTTACCCGAACCCTTACGCTTCATTGCACCAATACAGTCTTCTATCGGTTTAAATGCTGTTTGTAGTAACTGGGGATCAACATCGTCAAAATTTGGGAAAGCCTGTAATATTTCTTCCGGCAAAAGCACATAACCACACGCACCAATATGCATATCAACATCATATACAGAAATCAAAACCCCCGCACCAAGAGTGGCCACAATCATCTGATCGCTTTTATCACTGAATAAAACCTGCCCCGGGTCAAGATACAGCGCATTCGCACTCTCATCTGATGCCGCATTAAAATAAGCATCATGATTACCGACAAAACGTCGCTCCGTTGAAGATTGGTCTATTTGTGTGTTCAAAATCTGCCCCTAAATATACGTCACCTAAATACCCGTAAACTTAACTATAATCTAAATATATTGACACATACTTAAGATTATCAAATGTCCTCCTTGATAAAAGGTAATGGTTCGTAATCTGGCTCTAATCTTTGCTTTGCGGAAACTGGTAAAAAAGGCCAAATAATCTGCTTACCAAACGCTCGCGGCATATAATCCTTCATGCCGATATCTGTTGGCGGGCGATAATTAGCGTTATAAAACGACCCAAAAACATGGTCCCAAATCATAACATTCTCGCCGTAATTACGATTACCTTCCTTCAAATCCTTCGAATGATGCCACCGATGAAGCGCGGGCGTATTAAACACATAATTAATCCAACCAAACCGCATTTCCACATTGCAATGTGTCAGCATCCCGATAAACGCCGTGACCGCCGATAACCACTTCATCACATCAAGCGGCGCCCCCAACACAACCAATATCAACATGCCAATCACAATACTCATCAAGCTATCAACAAAATGAAAACGTCCAGTATTCAAAAACCACAATTTCGTCACGCTATGATGAACCGCGTGAAACCGCCAAACAAACGCCGTAACATGCCCCAAACGATGCGCCCAATATAGCCCGAACTCCGCCGCAACCACACCAAGGCAGACCTGCGCCCACATTGGCCAATCATTCGGCCAAATTCCATGTGTTGGATTATCAAATAAACCAAGCAAACCAATCGTCCCACCAAAAATCAATAATCCCTGAACCGTTCCCTTGGACGATACCGTGTGCAAAATACTCGCGATATTTTGTCCATCTGGGTTCAACCACGCCCGCTCATGTGGCATCCATTTTTCCAACAAAAAAAGAGATACAATCAAAAACATATAAGCCAAATTAAAGAAAATAATCGGCATATCTAGCGAAAACCCATACGCCGTAATCGCCATGCATCCAATAAAAAGAACCGGCCACAATATCCACGACAATGCATATTTAACAGGGTGGTAATCATACCCAGTAACCTGACAAGTCACTTGTGAAGTCATCCGGCCTTCCATCTAATCATCCTGCCCCTGAGAACCGCTCGCCGCACGCATGAGACGATCGTTAATCGCAATCCCCAATCCCTCATCTGGGATCGCCATCACCGCAATCGCACTATGCTCTGGCCGATCAAGCTCCTTTAACATTGCAAATAAATGCGCCGCAGCCTCGTGCAAATCACCATCCTCGCTTAAATTACGCAAACGGCTTTCATCCATATCCGCCGCAGCCCCGCCAGATTTTTGCCCCATAAATTTCAAGGATCCAAACCCAAGCAACGCCTCACCATCACCAACATCAACTGCGTTCAGCCGCACTGGAGTATCAGGCGCGTAATGCTTTAACACCAAGCCCGGTGATTTCGGCGCATCCGAAACACCCGTCTCAACCAAAACCTCAACACCTAAAACCGCAGATATCTCTTCTGGCGTTACCGCACCGGGGCGTAAAATCACCGCCACGTTACTGGATAAATCAATCACCGTTGATTCCAATCCAACCTCACTCGGCCCAGCGGCAAGGATCAAATCAACATTTTCACCCAAACTATCCGCCACATGAATAGGTGATGTCGGACTTAAACTACCCGAACGATTAGCACTCGGCGCTGCAAGTGGAACACCCGCCGCGCGGATCAATGCTTGCGTCACCTTATGCCGCGGCGCACGCACCGCAAGCGTTGGCAATCCCGCGCTCACCAATTCCGAAATATCCGTCCCTGCCTTGCGCGGTAAAATCATCGTCAACGGCCCCGGCCAAAAACGATCCGCAAGCGCCTCCGCACGGTCATCAACCTCAACCAAAACACCAGCCGCAGCCAAATCCAAAACATGCACAATCAAGGGATTAAACGAAGGGCGTCCCTTCGCCTCGAATATCCGAGCAACCGCTTGCCCGTCAAACGCATTCGCCGCCAGCCCGTAAACCGTCTCGGTCGGCATTCCCACAAGCCCACCATCACGCAAAATCTGCGCGGCTTCTTCAATGCTGTCTTTATTAGCCGTTTTAATCACCATACCCCTTAAAAGAGCCACCATTACACCCAAAAAGCAAGCCTCTCGACAGCAAATTTGGCACAGAATTTGCTTATTTCAATCCGAAAAAAGAAAGGCTTAACCACCATGACCAGCATCCTAAGCACCCTTTTTAGCGGTTTCACGCCTCAGCAAATTAACGATGGTAAAAATATATCCAACGCAAACGCGGAATATATTGCCCCCAAAAACAATAAACAGGAAAAAACTGCAGCCCTCGGCGCGGCGGCAGAAACACCAAATGCACCTCCACATCTCAGTAAAGTCGAACAAACCAAAACACTGTTCAACACGCAACAAATTGCGCAAGACAGCAATAAAACCGATAAAACTGCAAACAGCAATTACAACAATGCCGTAACCGCCTTCCAAAAATACATGGAGATGTCCCCTGAAGAACGCTATTTTGAAGCCTTCCTGAAAAAAGAAGGCCTAACCCAAGAACAATTCGACGCACTCCCACCTGAGGAAAAAGAAGCGCTCTTGGATAAATTCAACGACTACGTTAAACAACAAAATGAAGAAGCCAGATTAAAACAACAGGAAAAAGAACTTACCGGACAAACATCATAAAATGCGAAACAGCCAGTCTATATGAACCTGTCATTAAAACGCATTATAATAAGTTCCGCCGGTTAGCGCTTTAGGAACACCCGTCGTACCGGGCACGGTGAGCGGCAAACCAAGCAATGAACGCACAGCCAAATACGCAAAAGCCTGTGCCTCGATCGCGTCACCATCATAGCCCAAATCTTCAATCGGCTTAACCACACTTGGCGCCAACATATCGCGAAGCAATTCCATCATAAAATTGTTCTTACGCCCACCACCACAGACATACCAAACCTCAGGCACGCGCGGAAAATGCTTAACCGCCGCCATCACGGCCGCCGCACTACACACCGCCAAAGTCGCAAGCGCATCCTTCGGATCTTCCGGCAATTGCGCAGCTAAATCCGCAAATTCATTCCGATCTAGCGATTTTGGAATCAGTGTCTTGAAATACCCACGATCTAAAAATGCATCAACAATAGCGCGATCTGCTTTACCGCTATGTGCAATCTTACCATCCTCATCGAATTCACAATCAAAATGTGCCTTACAATAATCATCCATAATCGCATTCCCTGGCCCTGCATCAAACGCAACCAATTCCTGCCCAATGAATGTCACATTCGAAACCCCGCCAATGTTCAATACCGCAACAGGAGCATCAGAGGCCTGCACAATCGCATCATGATATAACGGTGCAAGCGGCGCGCCCTGCCCACCTGCTTTCACATCCGCCTGACGCATATCCGCCACAACATCAATGCCACAAGCCTGCGCAAGCGCATCCGCATCACCAAGCTGCCATGTTAAACCAGCGTCAGGATCATGGGTAATCGTCTGCCCGTGAAAACCGATCACGCCTGCCTCAAACCCCGAAGCCTTCACCGCTTCAATATGCGCCTGTGTTACCAAATCCTCCGCCGCACGCGTATCGTTATCCGCCACACGTTTGCCAAAACACGCCCGCACCGAATCACGTACCTCTGCCCCATAAGGATGCGCATAAAACCCCAATGGCTTCACATATCCCTCGCCATCAGTTTCAATCAACGCGACATCAATCGCCCCATCCAAAGAGGTCCCTGACATCAATCCAATCGCCCTATAGACTTTCTGTTCATCCATGCTTATAAAAATTCCCTATGACTTATAATTCTACATTCCTGAACATCTTAAACGAGCGCGGCTTCATTCACCAGTGCTCAGATTTTGATTCTTTAGATAAAAAACTAAGCGAAGGCATTCAATCCGCCTATATCGGATATGACCCGACAGGACCAAGCCTCCATGTAGGCCACCTTTACACAATCATGATCCTGCATTGGTTCCAAAAATCCGGCCACAAACCGATCAGCCTCATGGGTGGCGGCACCGCGCTCATCCCTGACCCGACATTAAAAGACAAAACACGTCCACTGCTCACGCCCGAAAACATCAACGATAATATCGAAAGCATCAAAACCGTCTTCGAAAAATTCATTACCTATGATGACAGCGAAACCGGCGCAATCATGGTCAATAATTATGACTGGCTTTCAAGGTTAGATTACATCGAATTCCTTCGCGATGTCGGCATGCATTTCACCGTCAACCGCATGCTCACCTTCGACAGCGTTAAAACACGTCTTGATCGTGAATTGCCGATGACATTCATCGAATTCAACTACATGATCCTCCAAGGCTATGACTTCACAGAACTTCATCGCCGTTATGGCACCATCCTTCAAATGGGTGGCAGCGACCAATGGGGTAATATTATTAACGGCGTCGAACTAGGTCGTAAAAAAGACCGCGCCCATCTTTTCGGCCTTACCGCCCCCCTTCTCACAACCGCTAGCGGCGCAAAAATGGGTAAAACCGAAGGCGGAGCCGTCTGGCTTAACGCCGACCTGACATCACCTTATGATTATTACCAATATTGGCGTAATGTCGAAGATGTCGATACGGTTAAAATGTTGAAAATCTTCACAACCCTTCCAATGGATGAGATCACAAAGCTGGAAGCTCTCGAAGGCGCAGACATAAACGAAGCCAAAAAAATCCTCGCATTCGAAGCCACCAAATTATGTCACGGCGAACAAGCCGCGCATGATGCCGCCCAAACCGCCGCCAAAGTTTTCGAACAAGGCAGCGTTGGCGACGACCTACCAAATATCACAATCGACGCATCGCGGCTTGATGATGGCATCAGCATCCTCGACCTCTTCATCGAATGCGGCCTCGCAGAATCCAAAGGCGAAGTTAAACGCCTCATTAAAGGCGGCGGCGCTAAACTCAACGATATCGCCATCACCGACCAAAATGCAAACGCATCAAAAAGTGACCTCACAACCGAAGGCCACATAAAACTATCCGCAGGAAAAAAGAAACACGCATTGGTGAAGATTTAACCGCCTAAACCGCCGCGACAATATCACCTATGAATTAAACCGGATTAGTCATCAGGCGTTGGAGCGCTGCCCTCAAACAAAATGCTCCGCAATATCCCCGGTGCGAGGACGGAAAGTGGATTAACCGAAACATCGGGATCTTTTCCCTCGCCTTTAATCTGATAAGTCGCCGCAAACAAGCCACTCGTCCCACCCAAAATATTCCCCACAAGCGGAATATCTTGCAAGATATTGTTAATACCAGACAGCGGAATAATCGTACCGTCGATATCAATATAATTTTTTGCGTTATTAAACGTCCCCTCAAACGTTAAGCCCAAGGCATTGCCCGATGTGCGTCCATCCTTAACAACCAAAACGCTTCCCTCGGGACGGAACAACCAATCAAAATCAGCCTCCAATTTCGAAAACGCCAAGCCCTCACCCGCCAACATATCCGCAGCTCCCGGCAATGATAACGCCGATATAATCTGCGCCAAGCCAGGGGCCTTCACAACGCGAAAATCAGACATGCGCGCTTTACCGATCAAATTCCGATCCGCAAAGCCCTTAACCGGCTCACCATGAATAATCAACTTCCCACCGCGCACATTTGGATACAGACCAAACGCACTCAGCACCGCACCCGCATCATCCGCCTCTAAGCGAAAAACACGCTTACCGTTCACATCCGGTTTAAACCGAACATAAAGCGCGCCTTTACCCGCAACCGCGTCAAACTCGACTTGGTTAAATTGCCCCTCACCATTCAAATCAGCGAAAATCTTACCATTGCGAAAAACACTTTCATCCGGCGCCAACATCCTATCCGCTGTAACCGAGATACGCATAGGTGGATTCTCCTTCGCCCCATCATCATCAACATCACGGTTTAAAAACGGTGCCATGTCCAAAATCGACGCATCCATCGACAAGTTTAAAACCCCACCAGAACTAACATCAAAATCAATTTTTCCCTTGGTCTTGCCAATAACAAACTCATTGATCGTCCCCGTCGATATCTCCGTATCTCCATTAAATGTCCTAAACCCAAGACTGGATGGCTTTAAAGAAATATCAGGCGCAGAAATAACCAAATCAGTAATCTTGGTAAGATTATCATCCTTCAAATGTGCCTTAAGGGTAACATCGCCTGGTTGCCCCTTGGTCTTCTCATAATCAAATGGATTAAAAAACAAAACAGCCGAGCCAATATCCGCTTTAACATCCGCAATCGCCGTGCCGTCATTTTTCTTGGTATAATCAACATCGACCGTCGCCGCGCCGCGCATAAAGTCACTCAAATCAATACCAAGCTTCGCCCGCAGATCATCATCAATAACCATCTTTACTTTAGTCTTAGAGCTGTAAGGCTTACCTTCCGCGAACAAAAACTCACGATAATCAAGGTCGATATCACGTCCATCCAATTGCCCCTGCCCCGTCAACGCAAAAACGCCATCTTTGACAGAAATATTATATGGTCCTTTGGAAAGGGGCAAATCCTGAACAACTTTTGGTAAATGTAAATCGCTGATACTACCATCAACATCAATCAAAACATCCGCTTTCAAAATATTATCGCGGGTCGGAAATTTCAGATTTATATCCGCAAGGATATCGCCCTTAACCGCGTTAATGTCACCATCCAAATGCACACCAATCGGCTCATCCGATAAATATCGTAACATTGATTGAAACGGCCCTTCGACCTTCAATGTCAAATCTGCCTGCCCCTGGCCCGCTTCAATAATATTTGAAAACACCAATGTTGCCTCTGGCACTTTCATATCAAGAATTTGCGCCGACGTTAAGTCGATACGAATCGTTTCGGATTCATAATCAAACTCTCCCTTGCCAAAACCATGTGTCGCCGGTGCCATCGAACTTTTATATTTCACGCGCAGATTTTCAAAATCAAACCCAGCTTTCAAACGCGTTAAATCAACTGATAATTCTCCATCCTCATCAGGCTCCCCCGTGACTTCGAAATCCGTGTAAACATTGTGAAAAACACCTTCGGATAATTTATCAATCACCCATTCCTTCGAGGAATCATCGTCCAAAACCTGCGGCCATAGAGGTACGATCTGTTCATGTGTAACATCCTTAACATCAACCCTCCCCTTCGCTGCAAAACCACTATGTATGCCCCCCTCGGCATGCACCATATCCGCCTGCGCAGTGAAGGTAACACCGCCAGTCGTGATCTTTAGCGCATCTAATTTTGCTAACTTTTCCATTCCGTCATAGGTCAAACGCACACCAAAATCAGAATACGCCAACGGCTTGTCATCAAATTCAGGAATATCCAATTCCCCACCTTTGGAAAACACAATCACTTGCGCCTCACGCACGGAAAAATCACGTGACAAAACAGCCGTCGCCGTCGCATCAAGACGCACATTATGCCCCTTTAAAAAGGACAACTCAGGGATTTTATCGCTTAAAAAACGCGTATGAAATTGCGTTAAAATGCTCTCGATTTGTATTTCATCACCCTGCCACCCCGCGAAAACATCACCTTCAATATTTGGTGAAACCTTCTTCGGTGTCTTTGGCAAACGCGGCAAATCAATATTATAACGTGCCCGCATCCCATCGCGCTCACGTTGTAATGAAATATCCACGCGTGGCACCTGCCATGATCGCGAGAGAACTTTGTCGTCAATTAATACGCGCGCATCCTCTATTTTTACCAACTTCAACTTAGCCAAGCGTCCGCTTTCGCGTCCTTCATCCTGACGAAAAACATCAAGGATATCATCAAGCGAAATTTCCGCTGCAGAGTTATCAGAAGACGATTTATCACCAGCCGAACTGGTCAAACCAATAGAAAATTTATTCTCCGCTGAACGCTTTAAAAGCACGGACGGCTTTCGCAAAATCAACCCCTCTGGCGCCACTTGAGCGAGCAACAATTTCGCTTTGTTCAAACTCAGCGCGGCGCTATCAATCGCAAGGATAAGATTGCCATCTCCATCAAAAATCTTACCACCGCTAAGCCCCAGCAAAAGTGGCCCCTTAAGATCCGGCCACTGCAAAACAGCCTTATCAAAATCAACATTCATCCCCGTTATAGGGTCGTATAACGCCTCTTTAATCGTCGGCTTGGCAAAAGCAATATCAATCGGGCCGGTTGTTAACCGCCAAACAAGAACACCGATCGCCAAAACAGCAAGAATAAAAACCGTCGCAAGCAGCTCGAGCAGAACATGACCAATCCCATGGCGAAAAGGCGCCTTCTCACGTGTGGCTTTCTCCTGCTCTTCCATTGACTTTTGTTCATTATCCATCACTTTGATGTATAGATTTACTAAACAAATTGAAAGGTTTTAAAGCAATGTCAGACTTAACTATTGGGGATACAGCCCCCGACTTCACACTGCCCACGCATGAAGGCAAAGAAATTACCTTATCGGCGCTAAAAGGACAAAAAGTCGTCATTTTCTTCTACCCAAAAGACGACACCCCCGGCTGCACAAAAGAAGCCTGTGGCTTTAGCGAGGCTCTGCCTGCATTTAATAAACTCAACACCGCAGTCATCGGCATTTCAAAAGACAACATCAAAAAACATCAAAAATTCGCTGAAAAATATGACTTAAAATTCCCTCTCGCCTCCGATGAAGACCTCGACACATGCGAAAAATATGGAGCGTGGAAAGAAAAATCCATGTACGGCAAAACCTTCTTAGGGATAGAACGCTCGACCTTCTTAATTGATGAAGACGGAAAAATCGCCGCACTCTGGCGCAAAGTAAAAGTACCCGGCCACGTGGAAGCCGTCCAAGCCGAAATCCAAGACAAAGCCGAAGCCGCGTAAACAACCAATAGCCGTAATCAAAAAAGCCTTCTAAACGAATTTAGAAGGCTTTTTCTTTACGCAGTAAATTTTAATCTAAAAAATGGCATTAACCCGCAAGCGACTCTTTCATATCTTCAAGATAGATTTCTTGTCCTGCTCCGGCCTTGTTAAGGTGATCATGCACATGCTCGATCATCTCGTCTGAATATCCGTGATAAAAGTGGTTAGCCCCTTCAATCACACGATAATCAAGGCTAATACCTTTTTGTAGCTGTATCTTATCAACGAAATCCGCAACCGACGCTTCATCAACAACATCATCACGACCGCCTTGTAACACAAGACCAGATGTCGGACATGGTGCAAGAAAGCTGAAATCAAACATATTCGCTGGCGGCGCAACAGAAATAAATCCTTCAATCTCAGGACGACGCATCAAAAGCTGCATACCAATCCATGAACCAAAAGAAAATCCACCGACCCAGACATAAGGGGCGTTCGGATTAATTTCCTGCATCCAATCCAACGCGGACGCGGCATCAGAAAGCTCACCTTCGCCGCGGTCAAATACACCTTGTGAACGACCAACACCACGTGAATTATAGCGCAATGTTGAAAATCCGCGCGCAGTAAACGCCTGGAATAAGTTATAGGTGATTTTGTTATTCATTGTCCCGCCTTGCTCAGGGCTGGGATGGAGTATCAGCGCGAGTGGCGCGTTCTTAATTTTAGAGTGGGAGTAACGACCTTCAAGACGGCCACATGGACCATTGAAAATGACTTCTGGCATAAACACTTCTTCCAATTATTATTTTTATTTGCGATCAAAGATATATGACTAATACCCAAAATCAATTGCACTCGTTATATGGAAGCACACGCCAAATGTCCATAAAAATCTGCTAAGCCATTGTTTTACCTGTGGATACTGTTTTACTGCAAAAACGCAAAGCGCTAATATGTTTGATTCGAAACCGCATTCGCAGTATAGCCAACATATGAATAAAATTTACCTCGACTATAACGCCACCGCGCCCATACGCCCAGAAGTCATAGAAATCATGACAAGTGCGATGAAAAGCGCACATAATGCATCCTCCGTGCATTATGCAGGACGCGCAGGACGCAGATATGTCGAAGACGCCCGCGAGGTCATTGCAAAATTAACAAATCTGCCCGCCGCACAAATCATTTTTAACAGCGGCGCAACCGAGGGCAACAACACAACCTTACGCTATTTCGCTAAACAATACCCGAATGAGCAAATCCTCATCTCCGCAATCGAACACCCCAGCGTGATCGAAGCCATCCCAAACACAGCTATAATCCCTGTCACACCAAGCGGGACAATCGACCTTAATGCTTTAGAAACATTGTTAAAGGATAATAAGACATCACTCGTCTCAACAATGCTGGTCAACAACGAAACAGGCATCATCCAACCCATCAAAGCAATATCCGACCTCGTCCATAAACACGGCGCACTCCTGCATGTTGATGGCGTTCAAGCCGCAGGGCGCGTTGCAATCGACGCACCCGCAATGGGGATAGATTTCCTTACCCTCTCCGCGCACAAACTTGGCGGACCACAAGGCGTTGGCGCGCTATGCCTCGGCCTATGTGGCATCACCCCAACCCTTCTCCACGGTGGAGGGCAAGAAAAATCCGCCCGCGCAGGCACTGAAAATGTGGCCGGCATTGCTGGCTTTGGTAAGGCCGCAGATTTAGCAATGACAGAAATAGAGCATTATCAATCACGCCTCACCGCGCTGCGCGAGCATCTCGAAAGCACACTTAAACAATCCAAACACGTCAAAATCTATGGCCAATCCGCGCCCCGCGTCGCCAATACAACGCTGCTCTCTTTACCCGGGCTGTCATCCGAAACCCTGCTGATGAATTTCGACCTTGAAGGCATCGCCATATCAAACGGCTCCGCCTGCTCCAGCGGAAAAGTGGAGCCCTCCCATGTCCTCAAAGCCATGAACGAACCCAAGATAACCGCCAGCGGCGCACTTCGAATTTCCATGGGCTGGGATACAAAACCCGAGGATATAGAAACCTTCCTTACCGCGTGGAATAAAATCTACACCCGCATGGAAAGTAAAATCCTTGCCGACTGACACAATACAAATCACATTTATCCATCACGATGGCACACGCCAAAACGTGACCGCATCAGAAAACCAATCTGTCATGCAAATCGCATTGGAAAACAACATTAGCACGATAGAAGGAATCTGCGGCGGATCCCTCGCCTGCGCAACGTGCCATGTCTATATCCCCGACCAATGGAAAAGGCGTGTCGAGGCACAAGACAACGAACAATCCGAAGAAGAAATAGACATGCTCGAGCTAGCGAAAAATACGAAAACCACCTCCCGCCTCGCCTGCCAGATAAAACTGACAACTGCTTTAAATGGCTTAACAATTTTTCTTCCACAGCCCTAAGACCCGCAGAAATTATAGCGTTTACATAAATTTTGAGACAGTTTCGAAATGATATATCTTCGCCTCAAGCCTTGCATTATGTATAATAACATTAGAAACACCTGTAATAAAAAGGATCCAGAAAATGAGCTTTGATAGCGTAAACACACACAATAAATTTCAAAAAATCCTTATTATCGACGACAATCTTTTCATTCTCAATCTCGTCAAAAACATCCTACGCAGCCCGGATGCAATCATCTCAACAACACTAAGCGGCGAAGAAGGATACGAACTTGCGTGCATACAGCGCCCTGATGTTATCCTGCTCGATCGTCGTTTAGGCGACATAAGCGGAAGTGAAATTTTACACATGATAAAAACCAATCCAGAGACATCCAAAATCCCTGTCGCAATGATAAGCAGCGATGACAATGATAGGCACATCTTACAAAGCCTAGGCATGGGCGCAGCCGATTACATCGTCAAACCCTTTAATGCAAAAACTTTAGTCTCAAAGGTAAAACGCCTCATAAGTGGCGATATTCAGCACGCGCAGGGCTTCTATTTCGTATAGACGAACCGCATTTTCTTGCAAAATCAAACCAAACGCCCTATATAAGCGACGTTATGGTGAACTCACTCGGAATAGATAAAGCCCCCAAAGACACCCGCGTTGTTGTTGCAATGTCTGGCGGTGTCGACTCATCCGTGGCCGCCGCCCTCTTACATGAGCAAGGCTATGACGTGATCGGCGTCACTCTACAACTCTATGACATGGGAGCAAAAGCGGGCGAAGAGGTTAAAACCAAGACATGCTGCGCGGGGCAAGATATATACGATGCGAAGCGTGTCGCTGAAAATTGTGGTTTTCCGCATTATGTTCTTAATTACGAAAGCAATTTCCGCGAAAGCGTGATCGACGAATTCGCCGATAGTTATATAAAAGGGCAGACACCAATCCCATGCGTGCGCTGTAATCAATCGGTAAAATTCCGCGACCTCCTCGAAGTCGCGCACGACCTGGGTGCAGACTGTATGGCAACAGGACATTACATTAAACGCAGCGTTAATAATGACGGCGTCGCCGAACTTCATCGCGCCCATGACCATGGAAAAGACCAAAGCTACTTCCTATTTGCAACCACCCAAGATCAATTGAATTTTCTCCGCTTCCCTCTAGGTGGGTGGAGCAAAGACAAAACCCGTATCGAGGCCCAACGCCTAGGCCTCCTCACCGCCGATAAACCAGATAGCCAAGACATATGCTTCGTTCCACATGGAGATTACGCAAGCGTTGTCAAAAAAATTCGCCCTGACGCAGAAAAACCGGGCAACATCACACATATTGATGGCCGCGTCCTTGGCACGCATAACGGCATTATTCATTACACAATCGGCCAGCGTAAACGCCTCGGCATCGGTGGCGGTATATCCGAAAATAACGAACCGCTTTATGTCGTATCGGTAAACCCCACATCAAACGAAGTGATTGTCGGCCCTAAGGCCGCGCTTGCACGCAACGTTATTCATATCACGGATTGCAACTGGCTTAAGGACATCCCCGAAGGCGGCATTGATGTCGACCTCAAATTTCGCTCAGTCATGAAACCAATCCGCGCACAAATCAATCGTGAGCAAAACAACACCGCTAAAATACACCTCCCCGAAGCACAATACGGCATCTCTCCTGGTCAGGCAGCCGTATGCTACATCAATGACCGCGTTCTAGGCGGCGGCTGGATTGTCGGCACGAATAAAATATAACCAAAAACGTAAATAAAAGATTGATTGTCAAAGAAACATCAATTAAATATTCCCATACCCAAAGATGGCGGAGTAGCTCAGGGGTTAGAGCAGCGGAATCATAATCCGAAGGTCGGCAGTTCAATTCTGCCCTCCGCTACCATCTTTTTCAAACCCCCAATATTTAAACACACCCATCCGATGCGTATATGAAATGCAATCAAACGCTGACGCTCATAATCAGCAATAATGAACATACTCAGTATTTTTGCGCTTTTTTATATTTTACGGAATAGGAATCTGTGTGACTCACACGAACAAATATCCCAACGGCAACACGATAATGTTTTCATATTAATATTCGTCTTGGTTGCAGATAGCATACTAGCGCAACCAAGCAACTAACAATAAACACACCCATGGGTGGAGTAAAAAAATAAATACAGCCCTCACGATTAATTTTTACTTGAGGTACAAACAAATAACAAACAAAATCACAACCATTGATTGATGCATTCTAAAGGATATATTCTGATGCGTTAAATATTGTAAAAAATAGTTTGCTGCAAAGATACTTTAAAAGCAGTATTTACTTGTTAAGACCGCACTGAAAACTGATTTACACACAAACCATATAAACAAGAGATAGGCATGCAGCTAAAACTCAAATCAAATGTTTCTAACATTTAAAAAAAATCGAACAAAAAAACATATAATGAATTACTAAATATTGCTGACGCCCTAGAAAAATCTCAAGCAGTAATTGAGTTTGATACAGAAGGCACAATCTTAACTGCAAACAATAATTTTCTCAGCGTCATGGGCTATAGGCTCGATGAAATTATTGGCCGCCACCACAGCATGTTTGCCGAAAAAGATTTTGCAAAAAGCCAAGAGTATAAAGACTTTTGGGACAAGCTGAACAATGGAGAATACCAATCCGCACAATATAAACGCATAGGCAAAGATGGAAAAGAAGTTTGGATCGAAGCATCGTACAACCCAATCTCTGGAAAAGAAAAAAAACCTTACAAAATAATCAAATACGCAACAGATATAACAGAATCGAGCCTTCAACACGCTGAACTAAAAGGGTTGTTTGAAGGAATTAACCGCTCACAAGCAATGATATCATTCAAAATGGATGGCACAATACTTCACGCAAACAACAATTTCCTAAACACCATGGGCTATGAATTAGAGGAAATTGTTGGCGAGCACCACAGTATATTCATAGATTCTGAATTTGCAAAAACCATGGAATATCAAGACTTCTGGCATAACCTCAATAAAGGTGAATATCAATCCGCACAATATAAACGTATTGGTAAAAATGGGAAAGAAGTCTGGATAGAAGCATCGTATAATCCAATTTTCGATATGAATGGTAATTTGATAAAGGTAGTAAAACTAGCCACCGATATTACTAAATTTAAACAAGAAACCTCAAATATGGCCAAAAAGGTATCCTCACTTGTGGGAGCTTTAGCATCTTCCGCAACAGAAATGGAGTCCTCGTCTGAAGCCTTGGCAGTATCATCTGAAGAAGCAAGTTCACAAGCAAACAGCGTAGCATCTGCAACAGAACAACTTTCAGCATCAGTCAATGAAATATCAAGCCAAGTTACCAACTCCTTAAATATCGTCGAAGAAGCCGTAGAAGAAACCCGTCGATCCGAAGAACTGGTAGCCACGCTCGTACATTCTGCAACAAAAATTGGCGACGTTTTAGGATTAATTTCAGATATTGCCGATCAAACCAATTTGCTAGCACTTAATGCAACAATTGAAGCTGCACGCGCGGGCGAAGCTGGAAAAGGATTTTCTGTCGTCGCGTCAGAGGTAAAATCCCTTGCCTCCGAAACCGCTAAAGCAACCGAAGAAATTTCTGCACATATCGCAAACATTCAAAGCATCAGCCAGACAACATCCAGCGCAATCAATAAAATTACAGACGTTATTGTGAAGGTTAACGAAACCAGCACTGCGATATCCGGCGCCGTAGAAGAACAAACCGCCGCGACAAAAGAAGTCGCGACAAATATCTCCGGCGTTCAAGTAGCTTCTAATGAAACAGGCCGCTCATGCTCAACAATGCTAGAAGTTTCAAGAGATTTATCCAAACGCTCACAAGAAGTACAAAATCTATTTGATGAGTTCTTAGCTAAATTATAATTCACCCACATAACATTTGGTAAAGCAGTAAAAAAATTCGAAATGAAAATCGTATTAGCAAGCATGTAAAAAATGCATTAAACTTTTTTCAATTCTAATTTTTTAAAAGTCTCATACGCGATTTATTTTATCATTGGCCCCTTTATATGGCTAAGCGGATGAGATCAAGACTGCGACAATACCGTTAAGAAAACCACTAAAGCCTAAGCGGTACAGACCACATAAAGGAAATTATAGAGATGAACACACTCAGTATTTTTGTACTTTTTTATATGTTAATCTCCATCGGAATTGGAATCTATGCGGCCATGCGTGTGCGCAGCTCTACCGATTACATACTCGCAGGACGTTCCCTCCCCGTATACGTCACCATCGCCACGGTATTTGCGACATGGTTTGGCTCCGAAGCTGTTCTAGGCATGCCTGCAACCTTTATGGAAGAAGGACTTGGCGGCATCGTCGCCGATCCATTTGGCGCGGGGATCTGCTTGATCCTTGTGGGTATATTCTTCGCCGCACGTCTTTACCGCATGAAACTCCTTACTATCGGTGACTTTTACCGCAGGCGCTACGGACGAACTGTTGAAACGCTTGTCTCCATCGCAATTTGCATAAGCTATCTTGGCTGGGTCTCTGCACAAATTGTAGCACTTGGACTCGCTATTAGCCTTATATCATCCGAAATGATTTCTTTTGAATATGGTATGGTGATCGGCCTAAGCGTCGTTATGCTTTATACAATTTTCGGCGGTATGTGGTCTGTCGCCATTATGGATTTCATACAAATGATGCTTATCCTAAGCGGCCTTTTTGTTGTCGCGTATCTGGTAAGCGGCCGATTAGACGGTGGCTTTATGGAGGTTATAGATCACGCCGCGGCAAACAATAAATTCGATTTTTGGCCTGATCTTGATGCGGTCTCCATTCTGGCCTTCCTCGGCGCATTCGTAACGCTTGCGCTTGGCTCCATCCCACAGCAAGATGTATTCCAACGCGTCATGTCCGCCAAAAATGAAAAAACCGCCGTATTGGGAACAGTCATCGGCGGAACTTTCTATATCGCATTTTGCTTTGTTCCGATTTTCATCGCTTATGGCGCAACACTACTTGACCCAAGCCTCATTGATATCCACATGGCCGAAGGCGGCGATCCACAAAAAATCCTACCCGAATTTATCCTGAACGATGTTCCTATGCCAGTGCAGGTCGTATTCTTCGGTGCGCTTTTATCCGCGATCATGTCAACTGCCTCCGGTACACTTTTGGCACCATCTGCCATTCTGGCTGAAAACATATTCAAAGATGCATTCAAGCTTAATGATAAACAATTGCTAATCACACTAAGGTTATGCGTTTTCGCCTTCGGTCTCGTTGTCTTAGGCTATGCCTATCTCAGCACCTCCGCAGGATTGAGCATTTTTGAAATGGTTGAGAACGCCTATCTCGTCACTCTATGTGGTGCCTTTGTTCCCCTTGCCTTCGGTGTATACTGGGAAAAATCAACCAATGCGGGCGCGCTGGTATCGATTGCACTCGGCGTGTCCACATGGGCGGTGTTAGAAGCCTTAAACATCAGAATGGACGCACAAGGCCAAGCCCTAATGGTGCCCCCGCAACTCGTCGGCCTTTTTATGGCGATCATAGGAATGATTGCAGGAAGCCTGTTGCCGCAATTAAATGATAAACAGGCCGCACAGAAATTTCCAGCGCCCTAGAATTTGATGCGTTTTTAGGCAAACTGTAATTTTATTCACATAAAACTTCACATCGTATAAAAAATCAAAAAAACGGCTTGATTTTACGAAACGCAATATCGTAACGTTCGCAATCATCAAAATTTAGGAATGCGTAACTTATGAATGCCCCCGTCAATGCCCAAGCCTTCGATCTAGCTCAAGCAAAAGTAGATGCCCTCATCCATCGATCCAAAGATGCTGCAAATTACATAGGCCCCATCAATATGGACACTATGATGGCTTCATATGAACAATACTTTGATCGCCTCGTCTTCCAAGATGGAGAAAAAGTTGATTTTGCAGACTACTTAGCACGGGGCGAAAACCTCGACACAATCGTCATGACGGCGCACCCAACATTCTTCAAATCAAAAGAAGAAGCAGGACTACTTTCAAAACTTTTTACCGCAAGAGCAGAAGGAAAAACCGATCAAGTTAGCGAGCTAGAAGCACAAGTAAAAGACATTCAAACTAGGCATCCATACCAAGACCCTACAACAGATGAAGAAGGTGATCGCCTATACGACGCGTTGAGTAACACCATTAAGCCAGGTCAAATGATGCAACGCGCTATGATGAATGTCGCTAAAAAACACTACACTGATCAATGGAAAAAAGGCCATTACAGCCCGTTCAACCGCTCTATATGGCAAAAGTTTGACCGTGATGGACGCGTCATCCCAGTAAACGTCCAACTCGGAGAAAGCCTACGCCAAAGAAGAATGGGCTTAGAGCGTGTTTATCTCCCACAATTTAAAGCACTGCTTGATCAAGACATCACAGAAGAGCAAAAAGCGCCTATCCGTGACGCAATAGAACGCATGGAAACAACAGCGCGTATATACGATCAAAAAGAAAAAAGACTAGCCAGTCTCGATGAAAACAGCATTGATATGGGCGATCTTCAGGAAATTATCGATGATCTCACCGCAACAAAAAATGGGCGCATCACGCATCCAAATCAACTTACCTCGGCGCTTGCCCCCATATTAGATCGGAGCGATATATCAGAAGATCTTTTTTCTACCGTGAAACTCATTCGCGATGACCTCCAATCCAACGGTCTATGTTTTGCGACACCAACGCACCGCGTAAATGCAGAAGATGCACATAAATTCTTAGAAGTTGAGAGAAGAAAAATCGGGAAAGGCGATCTTCGCAATCCTGATCAAATCGAAGCTGACACAGCTCATTTTTCTTCAACAGAACAAATGATTTCCGAAACGTCAGATTTAGTCACTGGCACATTTACCAAGACACTACAAAACGCTCCGATGGATGGAAAACCGGTGCACGAAATGATGATGATACGTCGTTTTGTGCATGATGCAATCGACGCTCACACAATAGAAAAAGTTGATATCGCTGAAGCCCACAATGCTATGACATAACGGGCTATTCGCCTCGCAGCAAAACAATATGGCGTATCCGAAGTCACAGATATCGGCCTCCTTCATGAAGATCATCTAGGTATTGATAATGCGCATAAAATTTACAGCAGGCTATTAAATTCAGAACAGTTTTTGGACGAAATAAATCATACCGTCCCAGGAACAAACAAGAAAAAGCCACGCCTTGTCATGAAAATCGGCTATTCCGATTTTGCAAAACAACACAGTTCCCCTGGCGGCAAGCCATATAACGAAAAATGCTTGTTACAAACAATGGAGGCCATCAAAGATGCCGGATTGGCCGGAAAAGTTGATATCGATATTGAGTTCGCCGGAGGGGAAGGCCCAGGTCGGCGAGTAAACCCAAAAGGATATGAGTGGACACTTAAAGAAACAATCACACCTGCGGTTTTATCATATGCCTCTGAAAACGGTATATCCCTTAAATATCGCGAAACGATACAAGGCGGGGATGGATGCATTCTCTTAGGCACAGAGCAAAGCGCCGCCAAAGTAATGGCAACGCAGCTAGACCACATCACAAAACACACAACAGCCCCAAGCGCACAAAGCTGGGATAAAAGTTATTTCACATCCCTACACAGCAAGGTAAATGAGCATCAACAAACAGCGCGCGACGCATATCATGCATTATACAATGATCCTGACTTCGCACTGCTCATGAAACTTCATAAGGAAATGTGCGTTAAAGGCGGAAGCCGTAAGGTCAGTCGCGCAGAAGAAACAAGCCCCTACGATAAAGCGCAAGATAACAAAGCACCGCTCGCAGATTTTCGCGCGATTGGCTTTAACGCCGCATCTATCGGTACTGGCGTCCATGTGCCTCCAATTTTTGGCCAAGGTACCGCATTTTATGAGAGCATGGAACGCACAGAAGACCTCGTGACTTCAAAACTGTTCAGAGAACGGTTGATGACATCCTTTATGGTGCGCGATCTTCATGTTCTAGACGAATTGAAAGACTTCATAGAACTCTACAATCCTGAATACTGGAAAAAATTTGATCAATTTGACCAAGACGGAAAATTGACAACGCACGCACAAATTGCTCGTAGGTTAGACGAGTTGGTTTACTCCGATGGCTCTGAAAAACGAATTTACCCAAGACTAAAGCGAGCCGTTCGATTAATTGAAGACGATTTAGCTAAATTTGATCAAGTAAGAAACAGACATGACTTCTCCGATGTTGAAGAGATTATAGCAGAGGGCGATTACAAAAAACGACTTGCGGAAAAACGCACGCTCATAAAGAGCATTCATGAAAATCGTATGCAAGAATTGCATGATTTATTCATTAAACGCGAAGAAATGCCTCTCCACAGCCCACATTACTCTCGAGTGGCAAGAAGCAGCGCTATCAAAGCAGGAGCCGTCTTAGACAATAAAGTAGTCTCAGCTGTTTTTGATGCTGCGATACAACCTGGCGAACGAACCTTCGCTAACGATCACAAAAGGATCGTTGATCACGCCATCCCTCTTCTGGATTTAGCAGGCAATGCTTAAACAAACAAAAAAGCCCAACAAATCGTTGGGCTTTTGATACTTCAATGAATGATTAAACGCTAAAACCTGTAAGCCGCGCCCGCGCCAATAACCCATGGATCAAGATCGATATCGGCGCGAACCGCACCGTTATTTAGCTTGCCATCGATATTAAGAAATATCTTCTTCACATCAATATTAAGCCCCCAATGATCGTTAAGCCAATAATCCGTGCCAACCTGAAGCGCAGTACCAAAACCACCATCAACTTCTAAATCAGTAAACGCAGAATTTGCATCCTCGGCATAGAAATAAGAATAATTAATACCCGCACCCACATATGGGCTAAACGCATTATCTGGTGTGAAATGATATTGCAGCGTCAATGTCGGCGGCAAAATCCATGCATCACCAAGGTCCCCCGCGCTGCTATGTTTGATATTATGTTTCGCCGTCGCCGCGATAAGCTCTGCGGCTATATGCTCCGTGATGAAATAGGTAAAATCCACCTCCGGTACGACTTCAGTGCTAACATCAGTTTTCCCACTAATATTCACAGAAGAGTCATCGTCCGGCGCAACGCCAATAACACGCGCCCGAATTTGAAAACGCTCTTTCGAAAGGTAACTATCGCCCAAATCTTTGGCCATAACAGGTACGCCAACCACAACACCAGCCACCCCTAAAGCTGTAAAAAACACAGTAAATTTAGATAATATTTTCATAGTATTTCCCTCTCGCTACTTAATACGATATTCATTTTAAGGGAGCGATTGAAATTAACAAGAGAAACAAACATCAATTGCCACAACGGTATTCAGCATCAATCCAAGAAACGTGCGCCATCACCGTTATCAAGATGCTCTTCAAACATATCGACATGCTCCTCAACAACACTTGCATCTTCGAACGTGGCGACATGGAAAACCGCATCCCCACGGTTCAAAAGCGGCAACGTCGCCGCGCCCACAATGATACCTGTTCTTCTCGCGATGATGTTATGTTGCTCCATCCCGAACGGATCCGAAACAACCCCAAGAATCTGCCCCTTGCTCACACGCTGGCCAATTTTTTTACGCGCGGTTAAAATCCCACTATGTGGGGCGCGGATCCAATGGCTGGAACGAGCAACAAAAACTTCTTTTTCTTTTGGTGGATTTTTAAGCTTGGGCAACATTTCAATCGCCCGCATCACTGACAAAACGCCCTGCAAGCCACTCTTGATAACCTTAGCATTAAATCGAAGCGGCTCCCCGCCCTCAAACAACAATGTCGGAATACCATATTGCCGCGCAGTGGAGCGAAGCGATCCGTCTCGTAATTCAGAATGCATAACCACAGGAACACGAAACGCCTCCGCCATCTTCTGGGTTTCGGCATCTTCTAGGCACGCCCGTATCTGCGGCAAATTAATCCGGTTAATCGCCGCCGTATGCAAATCAATACCATGGGTGCATTTTTGAACAACTTCCGTAATAAAAGTATGCGCAAGCTGCGACGTCAAAGACCCGTTCTCAGCCCCTGGAAAACTGCGGTTAAGATCACGACGATCCGGCAAATAACGAGATTTTGTATTAAAACCGAATACATTCACAATCGGCACCGCAATCAAAGTGCCCTGAATACGGTTAAGCGATTTTTTTGTCAAAAGCTGACGTACAATCTCAACACCGTTAATCTCATCCCCATGCACCGCGCCACTGACAAACATGATTGGCCCGTCTTTTTTGCCTCGAATAACCTCTATCGGGATATTCATATCGGTAAAATCGTAAAGCTTTGCAACATCAAGAAAAACGCGCTTACGCTCTCCCCGCTTTATGACCTGTCCGCCGATAACAAGATCACGCTTCATGAATTATCCTTTATTCTCGCGGCTTTTCTTGGAGGCATGCATCGTCTTCTCAATATGCTCAATCATTTGCCCTGCGATATCTTTTTTCGATATTCTTTCAATCCCTTCAAGCCCTGGCGAAGAATTCACCTCTAAGACCAAAGGCCCACGCTCCGAACGGATAAGATCAACCCCCGCCACATCAAGCCCCATCGCCTTCGCCGCAGCAACAGCCGTTTTACGTTCCGCAGGCGTAATCTTTACCTTTTCCGCCAATCCTCCGCTATGCAGGTTTGATCGAAAATCACCGTCTTGCGATTTGCGCATCATCGTCGCAACAACCTTATCACCAATAACGAAACACCGGATATCCGCACCGCCGGCCTCTTTAATAAACTCTTGGATAAGAAAATGAGCATCCAAACCGCGAAACGCATCAATAACGCTTTCCGCAGCCTTTTTTGTCTCCGCCAAAATCACGCCTTTGCCTTGCGCGCCTTGTAACAGCTTAACCACCAATGGCGCGCCACCCGCAACCTTGATCAGATCATTTGTATTGCTGGTCGAATGTGCAAAGCCAGTAATCGGCATACCAAGCTTTTTACGCGATAAAATCTGATGTGCACGCAATTTATCACGTGAACGCGTAATCGCTAACGATCCATTCAACGCATAAACACCTGACATCTCAAACTGGCGTACAACCGCCGTTCCGTAAAAACTAATCGATGCGCCAATGCGCGGAACAACCGCATCAAGCTTCAAAATCTCATCACGATAATGAATTTCATTATCCACTGAATTAATATTCATAAAGCATTTAAGCGGATCAATAACCCGAACCTCATGCCCACGATCTCTTGCGGCTTCCGCGATGCGTTGTGTCGAATAAAGTCGCGGACCACGAGAGAGGATACCGATTTTCATGTAATGTCTTTCCTTAAGTGTTTTTTCTTATATTTTTTCCTGCGATGCTTTTTAACTGCCCCAACAATATTGAGGTTTTTGAGAACACCGCGTTTCTCAACAAGGTATAGCCATAAAGGTGAAACCAATAAACTCAAAGATATAATTGCGACCACAAATTTATAACCATCATCCATAATGGTTCCCGCGCTAAGCCCTATCGCCGCAAGCACAAACGAAAATTCACCGACCTGTCCCAACGCCGCACCAGTGATATAAGCCTCATCCTTGTTCATACCCTGCCAACGCAGAACACGATAATTAACAACCGTCTTCAAAAACATAGCGGCAAATAACAACATGAACGTCGCCCATAAATTCGCCATCAGAAATTCCAAATCAATCAAAAGACCAATGGATAAGAAAAACATCATAATCGTGACATCAAAAATGGGCTTGGCCTGTTGCTTAATCTCTTTGCTGCCCAAGGTATGCCCCAACGCAATCCCAGCAAGAAACGCACCATACGCAGCAGATATACCAAGCATACCTGCAACCGCCGCCGCGCTAAAACAAAACGCTAACGCCGTAATAGCCACCTGCCCCGTCATTGCCTCGGCCTTAACGGCCTCAAACTTGTCCCATACTTTTTGGAAAATCTTCGGCTTTTTCATCAACAAAAACATCAAAACAACAAGCGCCAATATCGCCAACGCAAGCCGCACTAAACCGCCATAGTTAAACTCGCCGCTACTATTATTCAGCGCGCCGATAATCAAAACCATAGGAATAAACGCCAAATCCTGCGCCACCAATATACCAACGCTCGATTGCCCAATCTTGGTCTTACGAAGCCCCATATCCTCTAAAATCTTAAGCGCCACTGCGGTACTGCTAAGCGCGATTGCAAAGCCAAGCAAGATTGAACGATTAATCGGCCAATCAAAAATCAACCCCAGAGCCAGCATAGCCCCCAGCCCAACAGCAATTTGTACGCCGCATGTTATCAATGATATTTTCGACACGGCGCGAAACGCCTTTAAATCTAGCTCCATCCCGACAATGAACAAAAGCAGTAAAATACCAAGCTCTGCTAATATCGAAACTTCTTCACGCCCCTGAACTATATTCAAAACTGAAGGACCAAGGATCAGCCCCACAATGATATAACCAACCAAAACGGGCTGTTTCAGCTTACGAAAAAGCGCACCGCCAATAAAAGCCGCCGCCAAAATAGTCGCCAAATGTGTCAGTGCATGTGCATGTTCCATTGCCGTACAATACGGCGAATAATGAATAGATGGAAATGATTATTACATTTCTTACATGCCAATTTATAACGACCCAACAAACAGCACTTGCAATAAAGTTTAGCCATTGCTAAAATAATTGCATGAAGCAAATTTTACTCCCTTTGATCTTGTTATGCGCATCTATAGCAAACGCGCAAGCGGCAGATAAATTCAAAGCCGTGACCACATTCACAATCATCGCCGATATCGCGCAAAACGTCGCTGGCGAAGCGGCAACCGTGGAGTCCATAACAAAGCCAGGCGCCGAAATACACGATTACCAACCCACCCCAAAAGACATCATCCGCGCGCAAGACGCCGACGTAATTCTCTGGAACGGCCTCAATCTGGAACGATGGTTCGAACGCTTTTTAAACGATGTAAAAGACGTCCCCAGCGTTATAGTATCCGATGGCATAACTCCAATTTCAATTTACGATGGGCCCTATACCGACAAACCAAACCCACACGCATGGATGTCCACACAAAATGCTTTGATCTATGTCGAAAACATCCGCAGAACCTTCGCTGAGATGGACCCCGACAACGCAGACATATATAACGAGAACGCCGCCGCTTACTCAAAAAAAATCCGCGAAATAAAGGCCGAACTCACAAAAGCCGTTAGCGCTATCCCCGCCGACAAACGCTACCTCGTCACCAGCGAAGGCGCATTTAGCTACCTCACCAACGACCTCAACATGCAAGAAATCTATCTCTGGCCAATCAACGCCGACCAACAAGGCACCCCGCAACAAGTGCGCAAAGTCATCGACACAGTGCGCAAATTTGATATCCCCGTCGTTTTCAGCGAAAGCACAATATCAAACAGACCCGCCAAACAAATCGCCGCAGAAACCGATGCAATATATGGCGGCATCCTTTACGTGGATTCATTGAGCAAAGCTGGCGGCAAAGTCCCCACTTATCTCGACCTCCTGAAAGTCACAACCAACACGATCGCAAGCGGCTTCCAAAAAGCCCTTAAACAACAGCAAGAGCATTAAAATGAAAGACATCATAAAACTCGACAATGTAGGCGTCACCTACCCCAATGGTCACACCGCCCTTAAATCCGTAAGCACGAACCTTCACGCAGGCGTAATTTGCGGCCTCGTGGGTGTTAATGGCGCAGGAAAATCCACACTTTTTAAAACCATGATGGGCTTTGTCAAACCAACAACCGGCAGCGTCACCATCGCCGGACACACCATAAAATCCGCCCTCAAACAAAACATCGTCGCCTACGTCCCACAAACCGAAGATGTAGACTGGAACTTCCCTGTCCTCGTTAAAGACGTTGTCATGATGGGACGATACGGGCATATGGGCTTTCTGCGTCGCCCATCAAAAGCCGACCACACAGCAATGGACGAAGCGTTAGAACGCGTCAATATGAGTGAATTTAAAAACCGCCAAATCGGCGAGCTTAGCGGCGGACAGAAAAAACGCGTCTTTGTCGCCCGCGCCCTCGCACAAGGCGGCCAAGTCATCCTCCTCGACGAACCATTCACTGGCGTAGACATCAAAACCGAAGAATCCCTCATCATCCTCTTCCGCAGCCTCGCCGCCGAAGGTCGCCTCATTTTGGTTTCCACCCATAACCTCGGCAGCGTACCTAGCTTCTGTGACGAGGTCATGTTGATCAATCAAACACTCCTCGCCTATGGCCCTGTGGAAACAACATTCACCAATGAAAACCTCGCCAAAACATTCGGCGGCATGCTTCGCCACCATAAAATATTTGGTGATGATTTGCATGACGATGATGATTTGCGCGGTGTTACCGTCCTGACCGATGACGAACGGCCATTGGTATTATACGGCGCGGCAGGTGGGCAGAAAATCGTAAAGGTCAAAAAATAATGCTCGACCTTCTGCTTGAGCCTTTTGGCTATCAATATATGATAAAAGCCATCGCAGCATGCGCCCTCGTCGGCGGTGTTTGCGCCTTTTTGTCATCCTACCTCATGCTCAAAGGATGGTCGCTGATGGGTGATGCGCTTGCACACTCGATCGTACCAGGCGTGGCACTTGCCTATTTATTCGCGCTCCCCTTTTCCATCGGTGCCTTTTTCGCAGGGATATTGGCTTCGCTATCAATGAGCATCGTCAAACAAAAAACCAAACTCCGCGAGGACGCAATCATCGGCATGATCTTCACAACATTCTTTGCCATTGGCTTGCTCATCGTTTCAATCAATCCAACCGCCGTAAATATACAAAGCATCATCCTTGGCAACATATTGGCCATATCCGATAGCGACCTTATACAGGTGACGATTATCTCGCTTATATGCCTCGTCACGCTGACCTTAAAATGGAAAGACCTCATGGCCGTATTCTTCGATGAAAATCACGCCCGAAGCATCGGCATGCCCGTCCAAGCACTCAAACTCATGTTCTTCACACTCCTAAGTGCATCTTGCGTAGCCGCCCTTCAAACCGTCGGCGCTTGTCTTGTAATCGCCATGGTCGTAACCCCCGGCGCAACAGCATATCTGCTTACCAATAAATTCAACCACCTCATCATCATCGCGATAACATTAGGAGCCATAACCAGCGGCCTTGGCGCGTATCTAAGCTTCTTTATAAACGCCAATCCCGGCGGTCTTATCGTATGCCTACAAACTCTGCTATTTTTATGTGCATATATATTCGCCCCTAAATACGGAATATTAAATACGATACGCACCGCATATAAATTAAAGCATGAGGCAAATCATGGATAGTCTGATAACTTTCATAACCGAACCCCTCACACACGAATTCATGCAACGTGCCCTTCTTATCTCCATTTTGATCGGCACTGTGTGCTCTATTTTCTCGTGTTTCCTCATTCTAAAAGGATGGTCGCTGATGGGCGACGCTGTATCCCATGCTATCCTACCTGGCCTTGCGATTGCTGTTGTTCTCAACATACCGCTCATCATCGGTGCATTTGCCGCTGGACTATTTTGTGCAATCTCAACCGGCTACATTAAAAACAGCAGCCGCGTCAAAGAAGACGCCGTCATGGGAATCGTCTTTTCTGGTATGTTCGCACTCGGCCTTGTCATGCTCACAAAAATTAAAACAGAGATACATCTCATGCATGTTCTTTTCGGCAATGTCCTGGGCATTACACGCATCGATTTGATCCAAGCCGGAACAATCGCAGTCATTTGCTCCGCAATAATGCTCATCAAGCGCAAAGACCTCATGCTTTATTGCTTCGACCCCGCGCACGCAAATGTAATCGGACTGCCAACGCGCTACATCCATTTTGGCCTGCTCACACTGCTTGCGCTTACAATCGTTTCCGCATTAAAAGCCGCAGGAATAATCCTCGTCATCGCCATGCTCATCGCCCCAGGCGCGATTGGCTTCCTGCTGAGTAAATCATTCGACAAAATGCTTATGATCGCAATCACCGCATCTATCACATCATGCATCGCCGGAACAATCCTTAGCTACCATATAGACGCCGCAACCGCGCCGCTCATCGTCGTTATACAATCCATATTCTTCGTCATTGCGCTCATAACCTCATCCATAAAAAAGGAGGCCGCCCATGCCCAATAAAAAAGCAAAACCAATCCTCGCCGATCCAAAAATCCAAGCAAGCTGGTTCGCACGTGTACGCGAAGCACGTCAAACAGAAACAAAAGAAGATTATGTAGAACTCATCGCCGACCTGATCGAAGCCAATAAAGAGGCCCGCCTCAGCGATCTCGCCACGCGACTGGGCGTATCTCACCCCACCGCCAGCAAAGTCGTCGCCCGCCTCAAAGACGAAGGCTATATCAACAGCCAACCATACCGCTCCATCTTCCTCACCGAAAAAGGCCAGAAACTGGCTGAGCGCTGCAAAGCCCGTCACCAAATCGTGTTAGATTTCCTCATTCGCCTAGGCGTAGACCATAAAACCGCAGAATTCGATGCCGAAGGGATAGAACACCACATCAGTGACCAAACCCTAAAAATCATGGAAAGCTTCAAGAGCTAAAATAAAAAAACTCTCCTGTGAGGGGAAGCAAAGGAGAGCGACTCAAAAAAAATATAAATTGATCATTTCTCGTTATGAAAGCACATAAATCTCACGGCCCTCTTCATCGGTCAGACCATTGGATACTTCAATATTTTCAGCAACATCAATCAAAATTCCATTTGGATCTTCAACATAAAAATGCTTGCGACCACATGGAGAATCCTTAGGCTCCGATAATAACTTAAGCCCCTCGTGATAAGCATAATCATAAAACTGAACCACGCTATCGACGGGATAATTTAGTAACATGCCCTGTACTGGGCGCTTATATGCCTCAGGCAACGCGGAATGTTCATAATCTATGATCGCAAGATAAACATCTTTTTTGCCCTCACGCTCTAAAATAACATAGCCTTCTGCCTCTAACTTTGGCAAAAACCCAAAATAATCCTCATAAAACGCTACGGTTTCCTGAAATTTATCGCTACAAATTATTGGATAAGAAAATTGTGAAAACATTTCTTCACCTTTCTACTCGATTAAAAACACACTCTTTAATAACACCGCACCAACACAAAAATATGATTACCATATAAAACTAAAAAAGTTGTGCGTCGCAATATACTGACACCATGTCATATTTTTATTTTATTGACAATGTGTCAGTATGTCAATACATTTAACTTACATGTGGGGAGCGATAAGATTCCATAAAAATAAACAATTGATATAAATCACCAATATGAGCAAACGCCCCGGGAAAAATAAAGAAAACCTGCAAGAGACAAAGGACAACTTCCTGAAGGTCGCCCGCGAAGAATTTTCAAAATATGGCTATTCCGAAGCATCAACAAGCCGCATCGTTCAAAAATCTGGCATGGCTCGCGGCTCCCTCTATTACCATTTCGGTGACAAAAACGGTCTATTTAAAGCTGTATATAAACAGATCATGCACGAAAGTTATGAGATCATTGCGCAAAAAATGGACAAACACGACAATAATTGGGACGCATTAAAAACGGCTATATCTGAATTTCTCGATCTATGTATGCACCCGACATACCGAAAAATCATATTGATGGAATCCCAATCCGCCATGACCTATAAAGAGCGTTATGAAGTCCACGCAGAAACATTGATGGGCAAAATGAAAAGCCTGATACCAAGCTTAATCAAAGATGGATACTTTTCCGGCCACACAATAGAAACAGTAAGCATTCTAATCTTCGGCATGTTAGCGGAAGCAGGCCGTACATTAGACGGCGCAGAAAACATTTCAGAACTAAGACAAATATACAGCAAAGGATTTGAAAGCACATTAAAAGCAATGGAGCCCAATAAAACACCCGCATAAAATGTATTATTTCGTAATATCAGCCTGCTGTTTTTTTAAACGCTTAATATCTTGATTAAACGCAGAAGCCTGTGCATTAAGGGGCTGAGTATTAAAGGCAACACTATTGCCCTCTGGGTAATAAACAACATCATTTCTATTCTTATAATACAACCCAATCAGCTGCTCATAACGCTGTAAAATGGTCTGCTCGATAGTGAAATAATTAACATAAAGATCAACCTGTTGCGCCTTAACTGTTGACCACGACTGCAAAATATTCTTCTGCGCCGATGGTGATCGCCCCTGTATCATCCGCTTCAGCTCAGCATCTTTAGCGCTAAAAACCTTGATAATATTATCACTTCTTTGGCGCAAATCAGGAATAGTGCGCAGCGCGATCTGATATGTCTCAATAATATATTTGGGATCACGCAAATTCTTAGGCTGAACAAGTTCATCAAGGATCTTACGACGCTTGCGATATTCTTGCATCTCTATCAGCACATCTTCCAAAAGAGAGTTCAGCGAAGCTTCAATGGCTTTTTTAAATTTCTGATCGGCTTGTGTGCGTTGCACAACCATCCCTGTACTACGCGATTGACCACTAGCCCCCATGAAATCATTCAGAAAATATTGTCCTTTATAGAAGTAAAAAACACCAAATATAAAAGACACAAGAATTAGCATATATATGACTTCTTTACGCTCAATCCGCCCAGCCATAATAAACCTCCTCTAAAAATATAATAACGTCAAAATAACGCCTACTTATAAGTAGCACGAAGCGAGGGCACAAAAAACAAAAACAATCCGAAGGCAAATGTTATAACGGAAACCGTAAGATACAGCCCCTCAATACTAATGCCTTGCGCCAATACCACCGTAGAGACAATAGCAGATAACAAAATAAACAGCGCATCCATCATATTCGAACTTGATATCACCCGCGCCCGCACACCCTTTTTTGAGCGATCTTGAACAATCGCACGTAACGGAATAACAAAAAATCCACACGCAACCGCCTGTAAAAACGTATCGGCCATTAACCGGACACCTTGAACATTCGAGAAAAACACACCTAATGTGTGTAGCTCATCGCCAGTGGGCGCAGGATAAGCTTTCGCCGCAAAGTATATATCCACACCAAACGCAGCCATAAACAAACACGCCACAGGCACAAAACCACCATGCGCCCGCGCATTCAGAAATTTATGATTTAACAACCCGCCAATCGCCACACCAAAAGAAAACGCAACCATGAACATGATTAAAACAACATTATCCGCACCAAGGCTCTGTTTGGTAAAATTTGGAAATTGAGCATGAAACGTTGCCGCAACAAAGTAAAAATATGACACGCCCATGATCGAAACTAAAACACCGCCTTTTTGCGCAAACGCATAAGAAAGCGCACTCCAAGCCTTGGCGAAAACATTATAGGAAATCTGAACATCCGGTTCACTTGATGGCGCAGAAGGTATCTTTAGCGCGGCTAAATACCCAATCACCGCCATCGCCAAAATCACACCACCGGCAATCAATTTCCCCCCATCCATCAACGCAAGCGCCGCGCCGATAATCGTACCTAGCAAAATTGCCATATACGTCCCCGTACTCACCAACGCATTTCCACCGACCAGCTCTTCACGCGCCAAATGATCCGGTAGAATTGAAAATTTGCACGGGGCAAAAAACGCCGATTGCGCTCCCAACAAAAGCAAAACACCAAACGCAAAATACAAATCCTCACTAAACAAGGCCGCCACCGCAATTACCGCAATAACAACCTCTGCCAGCTTGATCCACTTGATCATCACCGCCTTATCGAATTTATCGCACATAGCGCCCGCAACGGGAGACAGCAAGATAAACGGCAAGATAAACACACCAGTAGCAACCGCTACCAAAACACCTGGATCGATGCCATTCACATCCCAAAGCCCATAGGCAATCATCACGATCAAAATAGTCTTCAATAGATTATCGTTATATGCGCCCAAAAATTGAACGATGAATAAAGGCAAAAACCTATTTGTTTTCATCAATGCAAACTGGCTAGCCATGGCCTATTCTACCTTCCGCCAAAATGACATCTGCGCGATTGTGTGCTGATGTTTGCGTGCGGTCTCACGGATGATAAACGCAATATCGCGGGGTGCATCCACCATCTCAAACTCCGGCGACATCGCATCTTCTATTCCCTCAAGCGTGGAATAACTCTCCCCCGTATCGGCCTTAAACCCGCCAAGCCATTTTTCCTTCGGCGTAAATTCTTCCATCCATGTATAAGGTGAGGTTAAAACCAACATCCCACCAACACGAATGCGCTTCTTTATAAGTGTTAAAAACTCTTTCGGATCATAAAGGCGATCGATCAAATTCCCCGCAAACACCAAATCGTAATCATCAAATTTCTGCGGCAAATTGCATGCGTCACCTTGCATGAAATTAATGCGGTCTTTAACAGCTTCATACTCATCAAAATCATTAAGCTTTACGTCACGGTATGATACCAGATTCCCCTCATCATGAACCACATAACGCTGAGAACCTCGCTCTTGCAAAGATATAGGCGCTTCAATCAAACGTGCCGAAAAGTCAATCGCATCCACATGCGCAAAATCCTTAGCCAACTCAAACGAGGCACGGCCAGTAGCACACCCTAAGTCCAGCGCGCGCTCTTTCCCACCATCAAAAACATCACGAATTGCATCAATACACGCAACAGGAAAATTCGGCACACCAAAACGGGGAGTGCCATAATGAAATTCAATATACTCAGAAACCATGCGATCTGTTTCGTATATATTTAAAGCAGCATCTTTTATCGGCTCAGCCTCAACATACCGCAATCCAGAATGCTGATAAAAATGTCGGCGAAACGCATAACGCGCATCCTTAAGCGCATAATTGCCCGTAGAAATCCAACATCCACCCTTGAAAATATTATGCTTACCGTCAAATGTAGGCGTTGAGAAATCGTCATATATCTCATGCACCTTAAACCCGTCATATCCATCAATAGGCGTCTCCGTCCATTGCCAAACATTACCTATCACATCATAAAATCCGCCAGTAAATTCATGCCGATCAACCGGACATGACGACATCTCATATTCCAAATTGATATTACCAGGGGCATGGCTCCAATCGGGTTGATCACTTGGTTCCATATCACGTAAAACAGTCCATTCTGCCTCGGTCGGCATGCGAATATGCTTTCCTGTCTCCTGTGACTTCCAAACACAAAACGCCTTCGCCTCAAGGTAACAAATATCCACGGGCCAATTCCACGGCATATCAATCTCGGATAACATCGTGCGATAACGATAATGATCGCCATCCTTGATCCAGAAAACCGGATGCTCCGCTTGCCTATATTGAACCCAATTCCATCCCTCTTCACTCCAATACTCACGGGCTTCATACCCGCCAGCGTGAATGAACTTTAAGAACTCACCATTGGAAACCAAATATTTCGAAGCTTTAAAATCCTCAACATCTTCACAGTGTCGACCATATTCATTATCCCAGCCATAAAACGCATTATCATCCCCTTTACCAAGCGAAATCTGACGCCCCTTAACCGCAATCAACTCATTCTCTGGCGCTTGGCCGCGCGCATCACAAATCTGCCCCCAAAACGGATGCGGCTTGACCATATCAATCGGCAATTCCCGTATTAACACGGAGCTTGTCTCCAAATGGATACGCTCATGCTCGATGCCCATCATCGCAATCCATAGCGGATCATCCCACGTCACCGGAACCTTCACATCACAACTGCGAATAAATTGGTCAACAATATCTCGTGTCTTATCACGATAAGCCTTGACCTGTTCCACGCTCGGCCAATCATAATGCGCCTCGTTCAGATCATCCCACGACATCTCATCAACCCCAATCGCAAGCATCGATTCAATGTGCGCATCAACGCGCTCATCAATTAAATTGGCAACATTGAGTTTATTGATGAAAAAAACAGATGTATGGCCATAATAAAAGATAAGCGGATGACGCAAAGTATTGGCGCGCGCCACAAATGCCGCATCACCGTTTAAGCACTCAAACAACGATTCATAAAGAGAAAAAGTTTTGTGAAAATAATCCAAAACCTCTTGTCGCAATTCCTCGGGATCACCTACGTCAAGACGTATCGTTTTTGTAATGCGAATATCATCGTGCTCCTGCGCCTGATGAGGCTGATCAAATGGCGACATGAAGGTTACCTTTATATAAACAAATTTCCATTACGAAATGATTTAGGAAAACAAATGCCTATAACAAGTTAAAACCTTGATGTTTTTATAAAACCGACATTAAAACTTTGTAACCTAGCAAATATATCAAACACATTTTTGACAAAGACCATGTATCTCTAAATTCCAGCGCTCCGGTGTAAACGCGTTTTCAACCGCGCTTCCCTCAAACGGTTTTGGCAAATGACACATATGCGCCTCGATCACTACGCCGCAATCATCACATATCATAAATTGCGAGCCCTTATGGCGATGCCCCGCGTCACAGGCCACAAAAGCGTTCAAACTCTCAATGCGATGAATAAATCCATGTTCCTGCCAAAAATCAATCGCACGATATACCGTCGGCGGCTTTGGATTCTTGAGCGTCTTACCCAATTGCTCCAACACCTCATAAGCACCAAGAGGTTTATCGCTAGAGATAATAATTCTCAAAACATCCTCACGCGGCTGCGTCAGACGAAGTTTATGGGTTTCGCAATATTCATGCGCCTTTTTTAAAACAGCCTTGGTCGTCTCGATCATTTGATAAGCTCCGCGTCATTAAGGCGATAAAAAACATTATACTCATCATCTTTAGGCACAAGTTCTAATCGCCCTCTAATATTGACAGCATCATAAGAAAACGCAATTGGCGTTTTCGCATGCGCTTCAATAATCAAATTTGGTGTCACGTGATAATGATAGGGACAACTCACCGGAAACGGCCCAAACAAAAACAAATCCTGCTTTTCTTCTTGCCCAAGTGGGAACATATATCCCTGAACAAGAATTTCCTTCCCCTCAAGCGCTTTTAACGAGTCAGAGAATCCTGGTCTAACACCATTCCACTCCATGCCATCTTCATCCTCATATGAATACGGCGTTTGCTCAGTCTCGCCAAAAACATCCCACGGCGTCCCGCCATCAGGAATTTCAACATAATCCTTAATATTAGATAAAAGCGACTCTGTGTTAAAAGCCTGATCCGATGTTGTGCTCTCAAAACTGAACGTTTTGGTCATGTAGGCATCAAGCGGCTTAACTTGTTTATGTGAAAGCGGGTTGAGGGGATCCTTCAACCCACCCGTTAAAAAAGGAAAGCTAACAACGCCCACAAACATAAGTGCCAATACTGACTTCACAATAATCTTCCCGATCCGCTTGTATCGATTTTTATTCATATAGCCTGTCTTTTAACCATTACGCGAAAGCTGCCGCGCAACATCCACCTTTGACGCCCGAAATGCAGGCAATATAGCAGCAAATAGCCCCGCCACAAGAACAGCCAATATTATCAAAGCCAAGTCAGGTGTGATACTAATTTCTGCGCCACTCTCACCCAGCGGCCTTACAAGATGTGTCAAAGCCATAAAACCTGACACGCCCATAACAAGTCCCAATATAATTCCACTGACCACTATGACCATACCTTCTAAAGAAATAATCTTAAAGATACGGCGCTGAGAATACCCAATCGCACGCAATACAGCCAGATCCCCCATGCGGTTTTCTAAACTTCCAGCAAGCCCGGCAAAAATACTCAAAGCCGATATCACAATCAACAAAACAGATAGCGCTGCAAAACTCTGCGATCCAAGCCCAAGCATAGAGGTAAGCCGTGCCATTTCAAGCGCAGGTGTTGCCGCCTGTAACCCACTCTCACGATTAATACTGCGCGGCAAATTAATATTCGCAATCGGCGATTTTGTCGTAAGCAATAACGCCGTAATTTCCGGCTCACCACCATGCTCATGATCATGATCTTTATGCCCGTCTTCATGATGCCTATCCTCATCGTGATGATGCTCATGGTGTTGACCGCCCTCTTCTACATGGTCGTGACCTTCTTTATGTGCCTCTTCTTCATGCGGCTCATCGCCATCATGCTCGTGATCGTGATGATCGTGATCATGCTCTACGCCCTCAATCCCATGGATTTCCAAAACTGAATCCAATCAGGTCAAAATCAAACGATCCAAAACAGTCCCCGTAGGTTCCATAACACCGACAATTTTATAACGCTCATCCTCATGCACATGACCGCCAGCGGCTAAACCATGCGCCCCATTAAATTCATCGCCCATCTTTAACGCAACACCTGCTCCCGCAACCGCGTCAAACGCCTGCCCCCAAACACGCCCCTCAGCAAGCTTTGCGCCATAATGTTCCATATATGCGGGCGTCGTACCCACAATGCGATGACCTTTCCAATTATCCCCTAAAGCAAGCGGAATAGCTGTTTTAATCTGCGGATGTTTCATCCATTTCTGCGCGTCGTCATAAGGGATATTCCCCGTAGGGACATCAATATGATAAACCGACGACAAAATAAGCTGAAGCGGGCTCCCCTTGGCTCCCACCACAATATCAATCCCGCGCCCATCCGCGCTCAGCCGGTTTTGAATATGATGCCCAAACTGCAAAATTAAAATCGCCAACATCACACCAAAGGCAGTCAAAAACACAGACAACACACTATTCAACCAGCGTGATTTTAATGACAATAAAATAAGATTTAAATCACTCATAGCGACATCTCCAATACTCTAGCAAAGCGCCCTTTAATACGTGCATCATGCGTGGCGACAATAAGCGTCGCCCCCGTTTTCTCGGCTTGTGAAAACAACAAATCCATAACATTTTCAGTGTTAACATCATCCAATGCTGAGGTCGGCTCATCCGCAAAAATAACATCCGGCTGATTTGCAACCATGCGCGCAATCGCAACGCGCTGAGCCTCTCCCACACTTAAATCACGCGTCTTCCGATGCGCCTTACCTGACAACCCAAGATCATCAATCAACGCCTCAACCCGAAATTTATCAGGTGGGCTTTGTGCCAGCGCGATATTTTGTGCCACACTCAAATGACCAATCAAATGCAATTTCTGGAACGCAAAGCCAAAATGCTCCGCACGCAACGCATCAATTTCACGGCCCGACATCGTGCCATAGCTTTGACCGTCATAAACGACATCCCCCGCACTCGGCTTCAATAAACCCGCCATAATATTCATTAGGCTGGTCTTACCGCACCCCGACGGGCCAAGAAGCAAAAGATTTTCTCCCCGCTCAATATTCAGATTTTGCTGGCTCAGAACAATCTCCTGCCCTGCCCTACATTCAACATCTTCCACATTAAAAAGCATTGCCTTACTCACATCCTTTTTCATTCAACATTCACAATAAAACCTATACATCAACCAAAACGCACATCCAAATCATCAAAACCATTCGGCTCCCCATAAGCACCAGCCACCCTTAAATCAGGACGAGCATCCCAAACATTTTTTGCCTTATAATACGCATCGGCAATTTGCTTTGCAGGAACCGCATGCACACGAATATGATTGGCAATCATGATCATCGTACCCTTATCTGGATCATGAACAGACATATCTTTCATAAATTTTCGATAAGTATTCTTCCACGCTGCCCCAAAAGGTTGACCATGATTATAATCAAGCGCCGCATAAAACCCGATAGACGGCGCGCCTGTCTCGGGATGTAATAAACCAATATCCATATCAACCTGACGAAAACCAATCTGCGTCAAAACACCGTCAGGACGAAAAGGATAGGTATCAATCGTATATCCAGCGCCCTGAGCATGAGCCTCTCTTACTCCTGCCCCCATTACAAGCGCCGCAGCACCACCAGACAAAAAACCTCTTCGTGATAATTGATCACTCATAAAAACACTCCTATAAAATAATACTGGACATATATGTTATATTATAACATAACACAAGCTCTTTTTAACAAGATTGAGGTGATTTTATGTCTTTGATGGATACTGGCATGACAGGTATTGCTATTGGCGTGGCCTTCGAATTGGCCACGCACGTCCTTATACATTACACCGTACCGGGAGCCGCTTTTGCAGCATCTCTAGCGGAGGGAATGTCACCATTCCTAGACAGTGTCGGCTTAACATCCGTTTTCTCACAAACTGCAGGACAAGCAGCAGTCACGGCACTGCCCATTGATTCCACGTTAACGCAAATTCCAGGCATTGGATAAGACCAAAGGAATAAATTATTCCAGCGCAATGCCGGGGATTTCAAGGATATCTTGCGATACCTCACCACCAATACAATGCGCCCGCGGTCCGTGATAATGACAATTTGCTTGCGTATTATTTGCGTAATACGCAAGCGCCGAAGCCACGAAAACCGCGCCAAGCAATTTGGGAATAGCACCGTCCTTGGCTCCAATTTTTTCAATAATTTTCGGGTGTGTCGCGCCAATAATAGCTGCGGCAGAACCAGCAAAAGCAGCCATATGAATCTGCCCTTCCGTTGAGGCCAAATCCAGGTTAGCCGGAACATCCACCCCGCTCATCGCTAGCCCACCGCCCACTACACCAACAGTTGCAACAGTACACCCCGTAATAGCTCCCCATGCCATATCGCGATCACCTTTATGCGCCGCCTTCCATGTAAGAATAATCTCGGGCGCAGAAAGCGCAAGCGCGGCGATGCCAGCCCCCGCGGCTGTCTCACTGATCCCTAAAGTCTGCGCTTGCGCAAAAACCTGATGCCCTAATACATGCGCACTTGCCGTCAAAGCGGCGAGCGATCCACCAAGCTGCAATAGCTTAGGGTCCGTTAGCCGCTGGCGCATTGTCTTAGGCTTGTCATGCGCATGATCATGATGATCGTGGTCATGGCTGTGATCATCATGATGACCGCCACACGCATCGCCATGAATAACACAACTCTCACCCGATTGAACACGCTGATAGAGATAATAAAGCCCACCAGCCGCCATCGCACCGCCCATTAATGGATTAAACTCGCCCTGCGCTATTTGATACCCGAAAGCGCCCGTCAGACCTGCAACACCCGCCGCATGCAACTTCCACTTGGTGGACTGGCCCGCATCAACACTGCCGATAACCGCTGCGCCGCCAGCCATCAATAATATATGCGACGCATTGCTGCCCATAACACTTGAAACAGCCATATCTGAATTTCCCTCAATACCAGAAAGCAAAGAAAACGCTCCCTCACTTAATGTATGCGTCAAACCGACTGCCGTTCCGACAACACCGCTTGATAAATTATGTGTCTCTTTAAGCTCGCCTGTTACCTCCATGATATCCTCGGATGCATCATGCGCAATCGCCGCCCCTGCAAATAACAATGGAAGAGATGACATTGCCATCGAATTTGTAAGCGCATATTCAAGCGCAGAAACAGAAGCCGCCGCCCCCAATATAATTTTACGACGATGCTTTCTAAGCCATTCCCCGCCTTTGCCCGATACGTTTGAAAAGGCGTATTGCAAAATTCCATGATTATAGCTGCGTTTATCCCCCTCTTCATGGTGATGATGCCCGCTATGGTCATGCTTTTGATCCCCATGGCTATGGGTGTGGCCACAATTATGATCATGCCCTTGCTTGGGGTTATGGTCATGTTTATGGTCGTGGTCGTGGTCGTGCGGCATATCTAAATACTCAATTGTTATAAAGTAACAGTTGTTATAATGTTACAATTATAAAAACAAGTATTTTTTTGATGTGGTGAAATATGTCTTCAATTATGGCATACTGACCATCGCTAGAAACAACAATTCAAGCACAAGATAACAAACCCAACATCTGTTCACCTCTTCCCCTAAGGGAACACTTATAAAAAGGAATAACCATGCTTGAAGTTGTAAAAGATGCTTTTTCTTCATGGCTTAAAAATTCACCTTTTACTCAAAGCGCTGCCGCGGCATATTTCGCCGTTTTCGCGCTCCCTGGTCTTCTCATCATCGTCATGTCCATCACGACATTCTTCTTGGATGAGCAATTGGTTAGAACGCAAATACAAAACTACATTGGCAATTTCATCGGAGAAGATCTCGCCGACAGCGTCCAAAGCATCATTGATCGCGCCCGCATTAAAGGAAACGGAATTTGGACACTGGTAATCGGGGGAAGTGTTTTACTTTTCGGCGCATCCGGCCTTTTCAATCAATTAAAACGATCATTCAATTCCATCTGGGGCGTTGAAGTCCGCCGAGAAACAAGCATCCTCTGGGCATTTACCAACCGTTTCGTTGCGATAAGCGTTGCTGTCATGCTTGGTTTTCTCTTGCTCATGTCGATGTATTTATCCGCCGCGCTGAAGTTATTTGGCAATTGGCTAAGCGCTCAATTTCCCGATCTTGAGTTCATCAGCGCGTTAGAAATCAGCGCATCATTCTTCACCATATCAATCTTATTCACCCTAATGTTTAAAATCCTACCCGATATTTACATCAAACTAAGATACGCTTTTTTCAGCGGCATGTTCTGCTCATTCTTGTTCATGCTGGGCGAGATTGGCTTTACAAAAGCACTTGAAATTTTCTCGCCGCAATCAGTATTTGGTGCGGCGGGATCAATTGTCCTGCTTATGCTTTGGGTCAATTATGGTTGTATGATATTACAATTAGGGGCAGAATTGATAAAAGCGATCATGCTTAAACATGAAGATGATATAAAAACGACGCGTTTCGTAAAGTTTAATCGCTAGGCTTTTTTCGCGACCTCAATAAGCCTCATAAAAACACACCTAAAACAGGCACGATAAATCAGAACTTCAGGATGAAATTGCACGCCCATGAAAAATTCTCGATCCGGGTCTTCAATCGCTTGCACGACACCGTTATCTTCCTTCGCACTCACCGTAAGGCCTCGTCCAATCTCATCAATCGCCTGCGAATGCATTGAATTCACGTCGATGCGCTGCGTTTTCAAAATCTTTTCCAATAAGCTCCCACATTCAATATTGACCGCCTTACGAAAAAATATGCGCGCGATAATATTAGCCGGGTATTTGGCATTCTCGTAAACCTTACTCACATCAACATGAAGCGTCCCACCACGGCTAACATTGAGCAACTGTGCCCCACGGCAGATACCAAGCACAGGAAGCGCCTCCGCCTCTGTCCGCTCAAGCCATTTAATCTCCATATCATCACGCGCCTGATCATATTGATAATCAACCTTCGGGCTATCCTTATAAAGCGCGGGAAATAAATCTGTTCCACCGCCAATAATAAGCCCCTTAATGGATTCATCGTATCTAGGCTTTTGCGGACGAAGCCGAACAGGAACACCGCCCGCCATCCTGATCGAAAGATCAATAGCAAGCTGCATGGGGTCTAATGTGAAATTGCGGGTTGTATAACCAATTCTAGGCTTACTCATATCAACGCTTAATCTCTGGCGGCAATTCACCGTGTTTAATCAACGATCCCAAAACAAAAAGCGCCCCCAAACCAACAAATGGATCATCCTCGCCATATGAAAGTCTCTCCGCTTCCTTTGCCTCTTGCATCATAACCTTGAAGGCATCATATGCCTCATCCAGCGTAATCGTATCATCCAGCGCCTCTTTAAAAAGCGCCGTCGCTTTGCCCAATTCCCGCTCTTTTAAATGCGCCTTAATATCCGGCCATTTTGCTTCAAGATCGTCAAAATTGAACGCCTCACTAAACAGGCTTTCAATGCGAGACATTGTCGAAACGCCGGGCAAACTGGTGATATGCCCAATCTTGGCTTCACCGTCCTGATGCGCATGCCCGTATACAAATTGCTGATAGAGCAACCACGGAAAATCAACATCAGATTTAATCGAATGATCCAGCGCCGCCCAAAAACGTGCATTCACCTCAATCATCGTAGGCGTGCTGTCCTCGTGTTCATCCCACATAAAATCAATACCCGCCACGCCATTCCATTTCAAAGGCTTCATCAATTTTTTAGCAATAACATCAAAACGCTCACTTTCGACTGTTTCACGCACCACCCCCGCGCCCGTCTCTTGCGGGAATTTACGGATATTGTGATAAACCATACTGGCAACCAAATCACCATGCTCAAACAAGCCACAGAAACAATAATCAACGCCTTCCGCAAGACCTTGAATTAAAATCTGATCATCAGGGTAATCCGCTTGCAACTCTGCAAATGCAATTTTTAGCGCTTGCTCATTATCCACTTTCGAAATACCGCGCCCTCCAACATCATTGGGTGGCTTAATAAAGACTGGAAATTGAATTTCTTCCATCATCGTGTCTAAATCACGCTCATCTTTTGGTAGCCAAGTCTTCGGACTGTTCACATCAAATTCTTGTGTTGTCTCCGCAAAGCGATCCTTATGATCCACCTTGTCGATCGCCTCAAAATCTGGACACGCTACGGTGATCACACCGTCAAAACGTTCTTTATACTTGGCGACAATCTTTGCATCCCGAAACGCAGGAATAAGAACATATGGACGATCATCCTCCGGCTTATTCTCCTGTGCAATCCGCAATAGATCATCAATAAATGCCTGTTCATCTTTATCTGGCGCCGTATAAATGCAATTTTTGGACACAAATTTTGAAAACGACAGAACCGTCATCCCCACATCATCACAGCCGATAACATCAATGCCGCGCGCCCCCAACGATTGCGCAATCATCAACGCGATCAAGCTACGACCATAGGTAACGATAACCCGCCCTGTTTCTTTTTTATCACTCATATTCTAACAATTACCTTTATATCTAATATCCTAAATCCAAAATGCGCCCCTGCAGCCATAATATAGAAGGATACGCCGCAAGCCAAACCCAGAAAAAGCGATTAAGCCCAAATATACATGCATTACCAAGATGAAACACCCCCGCGATCACCAATGCCGCAATAAGCGTTTCCTGTGAGAGCATCGCAAAAGGAAACACCAATTCAAACACCATCACCGCCCATGACATCACAAAAAGCAACCTCGGCTTTTCTGCCCAGCCGCGCATACTCTCACTCGCGGGATAGGCCGAAAACAAAAACACATCCGCTAAAGCCCGTCCACTTCGCCAATCCGCATTCACAATTTTTACACCGCCTGAGATAAAATAAGACAAAACAAGCTGCATAGCCAAATACCCAAAAGCTATCTCTCGCCATGCTTGCTCAGGCATAAAATGAACAAGGGTTATCGCACATAATATCAACACCCCCATACGGTCACTGCCGCCATTATATGGCCCTTGAAAGCGGTGCAAAATCAACAAAGCATTTATCACCAAGCCGAGACAAACCCAAGGCGTATATACGCCAACAATAAGCAAAACACACATAACAATACGCACAATAAACAAGCCTCGCCCGCGTTTACAGACCGATAAATGTTCCACGCTTTGATGCAAAAACACCAGAGCAATCATTATTTCAGTGATGCGCACAGCCAGCTCAAAACTCATATCTGCGCCTCATCATCTAATCGCTCCAGCGGAGAGGTATAAGCAACATGCCTGCGTATTTCATCGCCCTCTCTTGATACAAACACCAATCGAAACTGAACGAAACGATCATTCATCACATCATCCAGCGCGGCCTTATAATCGTTACATATGCGCTGCATAATGGCATGACGACTATGCTCTTCCTGCCCCGCCATAATACGCTCGGCGCAGCTCATCATGAACAAACTCTCATTCCAGCTCGGGTTCCAAAACACCCGTTTAATAATTTCAATCATAGATAAATGATCTGGACGCGGACGAAATTCATGCCAGTCACGCTCCACGCTATCGACGCCTTCAAACACCGAAAACTCGATACGCGGCGACGGCGCGATGACATCAAAAAACCGCCAAGACGGAATAAGCGCCGGCAAAATAAGTTTCATAGACGTAAGCATAACAAATCCAGCATCCAAGATTCCCCTAATAGCCAGACAGCTTACAACTTTATAAAAAAAGATACAGCGACAAGATTAACCCAGTTCATACTCAGTTACAGACAAATACTCTCTAGCCACTTGCGTAACCTTATGCCCCAGCCTTGTGTTGTAATCATCAACCCGCCCGCCAATCGCATCCATACCACTTCGTGCACGTATAGCTGCAAAACTCCGAGCCTGATTAAACGCGCCGCCTACTTTTGTCTCTGCAGCATAATTCATTGCCGGTTTAATATATTTCTTATGCGCAAAACCAACAGCAGCGCCACCAAATATAAGACTAATGCCTGTGCCAAGATGAACACCCACGATATCTTCCCAAAAGTTAAAGTTTAAGAACGTCGCAGCCGTAGCACTAGCAGCAATAGAACCACCCGTTAAACCAGAGACAGCATCGGTAAAATCATTTCCTGCGCCCCCCATATCAAGCCCAACACAAGCCGCAGCAATTGCGGAGCCAATAATTACATTACGTTTGTTTAATGTTCTATCACTCATACGCCGTGCAGTTTTTGCACCATTCACCATACCGCCCCATAAAAGAACGCCCGCTAACTTTGCTTGCGCGGCTACATGTCCCGTTAATTTTAGCGGTGTCTCTCCCTGCCCGATAATATCTTTTTTAATATCTCGTTTTGCTTTCTTACGCTTTTCCCTTCCTATTGTCGTATTCACACTGCGCATAAGCCGCTTCAACGTTTCATTATCTGGTGCAGCTTCAAACAAAGCTTCGTATACATCCGATTTGCCGTCACGATAACGCAGCTCTGACGCGAGGATATATTCCAATCCTTCATGTAATTTCTGGTCTAAAGCCACCGTATCACCAGATATCTGATACGCATTTAACGCGCCCTGCAAACCATGGATTGTCTCAACCAAATGGTTAACATGCCAAGCCTCATTCGACGCAACATGCGAACCAACCTGTTCCATAAAGTGGTCAAATTTTGCAAGTGAGTTCAATATCGGCTTTAAATTTTGAGCATGGATGTTAAAGTGCTTTTTCAAACCGTCCAGCTCAATTGGCACCTTCATCGCATCAATACTTATTGCACTTTGATAGGTCAAGCCCCCCTCAGAAAGTGCCGCGCGCATTTCTGCCGTTTTAGCCATTGTAATCACTAAGGATGGTGGCTTGACCTCCGGTAAATATTTAACCTGCAAAGGGCCGTCAGACATCTCTAAAAGATGGTCAGATAAAGCCGTCTTTTTCTTAAAGGCATCAATAACGGATACACCGCCATGATATGCCAAATCAACAACGGGGGCAGAAAGCTCCAATATCTGACCAACGCCCTTTGTGCCATGCTGATATCCACGGGTCCCCGCCCACATCCAAAAAGCGGCATGAGATACATTTTGAAACATATTTACCGCAAATAATTTTTCGGATAATGGTTGAATAACACTGGTCGCAGCAGCGTCATACGCGCTCGTGTAATTTTGCGGAATTCCTAACATGCCATATGCGCTATGAATACCGCCTCTCGTAAGCTCCATAAATTGTTGAGCAGGACCAACAATGAAGTTCGCATTAGCAAAATGCTTATAAAGTTCATACCCACTTAACGGAGAAAACTTTAAATCCCAGTGAAAATTATCCGTCCCAAAAAGATCACGCGGGATGTGATCCGCATTAATAGCAGTACTGACTAACTCACCATCATCACTAATCGCCAACCCTACAGAAAAAGCAGCATCTGATACGGCATTAGGGTCGCCACCTTTCATCGCAATCAATGTAGCGGCTAACGCAACAAACCCTGTTGCAATTTTAGGGTCTTCACGAATGAAATTCACAACATCACCAGTAAAATCAACCAATGTCTCCCCACCAGCCTTCATCGGCGCTTTCGCCGCTGAGCGAACACGCCCGCCAAGACTATCTGCCTTACCAGCATGTTTTTGTAACGTCTCTAAAGCATCGCGTTGTTCTTGGCTCAAAAATTCTGTATCAAGACGAACATCACATATGCTCGCATGATCAAAAATGTCTTTTAAATGCGTCAATTGGACGCGCATATCACTTGCCAGATCCGCATCTTGGCCTTGCTGAACCTGCTTACCCAAACCGTCATTAATCGCATCAACCACATGCCCCGAGAATGCGATCAGTGAGTAAAACTCTGTTGCGATAGCTTCCATCTGGGCGGGTGACGTTTGCCCCCTTTCGATCTGTGCCTGCGCAACTGAAAGAAAAACCGCCATTTCTTTTTGCAACCCCTCTAGCGGAGAAGCATGCCGTGCCGTGAAATTATGCTTCGCCCATGCATCACGCATAAAATCAGCATCAAGAACAGGCGTTAATGCAGAGCTTGCTGACATGAGATTGTGCAAATCTTTGGATTTATCTTCGGAGCTATCCAGAAGCGGAGAAGAAGATAATCGGGAAATGCGCGCCTGTATAGACGTTAATTTTTCTTGCACAGCTTCTTCAAATTCAACACGATCAATCAACGCCTCAAGATCATGCCCCTTCGCATGCATGCATAGGCTTTCCAATTCCGCCCCTGAAAGGGTGATCTCCGATTGCGACTGAATATAACGCCCCCCTGTAGCCCGGTTAACAATGGACCAGAAAGCAGTGTCAAGATTGCGCTGATTTTCGCCTAAATCCTGAGGGTTCAGGGTGTTTAATTTTAATGTAAAGCCTTTATCTGAGCTAAAAGATGTATCTGGAATGGCACTAATTTTAGTTTCATCATTACCAAACTCAATTTCACTTTTCCATGTGTCGGCATCACGGATTGCCTGCTCGGTTTCCGCATGGCACTCGGCGCTGTCCTTATCCAACCCCTCCTGCTCATCTGGTGGAATTTCAACGGACCCCGTGACAGCGAATCTAAGCATACGATGAATTGCCGCACGACCATCATGCACAGTTGCTTCACGCTCTGAACGTTGCGCCATTTTCTTACGTAAACCTGATACCGCATCTGCCTCTGGCATAGCTCGCGCCAGAGTGGTTCGTATAGGTTGGTGCAAAAACTCACCAAAACGCCGCAAATTATCAACATCAAAAACATTACCATCACGCAATATAGACGGTGGACAAATTTGATCAATATCAAAGCCCCCATCCACAGATGATAACGCATAACCTTCGTCACCATCATGATGAACCTCTAAGCCATATGCGGTGAAAACAGATTGAAGTGTATTGGAAATAGCATAATTCCCAACGGCGCCTAAGACATGCATAATGAAGTCTCTCTATCTATAATCTGGATGTATTTGTTCGAGATCACGCCCTAACTCTTTGATGTCCATCGCATGATCAAAATAATTCTGTTTGCACGTCTTTGCAGCACTAACCAAGGTACCTGCAGAAATACCATGAGCTGAACTTAAATGAGTCGCCGTCCCTTGTACGCGCCGATCCCGAAAATCCATTTGCCCTCTCCATGTTCTAAGGAGATCCATTGTTTCCTCACCCAGAAGCTCTTCTGTGCGCGCCGTTTCCGCATTAAATTGCATAGCAAAGCCAGTGGTTAAAAACAGCGTTTGTCCATCACGAACCAGAAGATCGCAATCAATACTGATATCACGCACAACATTCGGCTCACCGGTTGTGAATTGTGTATTAACATCTTGCATTGTAAATTCAGACAGCGCCGGTTCGTCCCAGCCTCTCACCTCTACTTGTGCATTTGCGGGCGATGCAGCCACAAACAAAGCCGTACTTAACGCTCCGGCTACTGCTAAATTTGTTGTATTGTTTTTCATTTATTCATTTCCTTTTTAAACGTTTGCCAATTGATATTGACTCTGATAATCATTCGCATCTAAATTGTCAATGAGAATGATTCTTATTTACGTTAATAAAAATAAAAGGTGAATATTGTGGCTAAAGAAAGCTTTTTTAGTGGGCCGAATGTGACATGGTTTCTGGTTGGAATTTTTGCAGAAGTCGCATTCCTAGGTATCGGCGTCTCCCCTATGGGTATGCAAATGGGCACAGATGTCGCAATCGCCCTTGGCATTATGGAGCCTTTCTCAGCAGCGGCAGAAGGCGGCGCAGCACTTGCACAAGCATCCAACGGAATACAAGGCCTAGCAATTATGTAAAAATATTAAGCGTTTGATAATGAAAAGCCTATCGCTCAACCAAGGCAATATGGCTGCGCGACTTGTACGGCTTTTCAAATAAGATCTTATAGTCTGGCTTTTCCGAATCTTTATTGTATCGGTAAACAACAACACCATCCGGATGCTCATCAAACCATTGCTCAATATTGGGCGTATCAATGTTATCAACTGACCGTTCTAGCTTCGCTAAAAACCCGACCTCTCCCTGATAACGCCTATTCACCGCGATTGGTCTGTCTTTATAGACTGCAAGTTCTCTCGCAATTGGAGAAAGGTCATAATAATCATATCCTTTACGCCCCATCTCAATTGAAAACAAAGACACCAGCAAAAAGCTCATCACAACAAAAAGCATCAGTTGCCCGTGAATATAATCCTTGGATGTGCTGGTAAAAAACAACGCTCCAAAAATAAATGCACCTAGATAGAGTGTGGATACAACATTGCTTCTCGCATCAGTAATCGACACATAAAACGAATCCTCCCCCAACCCAAAAACACCAAAAAACAAGGGCGCAAAATGAATAACAAAAAACAAAAATAAGAAAGCCGAAAACGGAAATGACCATTGCTTAAATGCCGCGCCTTTGGACGAAATCAAACACGACAATAAAATCGAAAATCCACCAAGTTCCGGGATCAGGTAATGCATTTGCTTACCGCTTATAATTGAGAATGTTATGAATGTGGGAACAGTCCAGCATAACAAAAATCGAATGCCGCCATCTTTAAAATCTGTATTTTTCGATGCAATTGCCCTCCATGTATGCGGCCAAATAACCAACGGCAATAACGCAACCAACATCAGCGGAACATAAAACCAAAATGGTTTTTGATGTGCAAAAGATTCCGTCACACGCCCCGCCGATTGAGACCAAAAAATTTCATTCGTAAACACCTCACCACCAATATGCGCCGCAGGCAAAGCCCAAGCCAAAGCAACTGCCGCCGCAATAACCAAAGCCATAATAAACTTAGCATACCAAGATGCCCACTGCGCCGCGCCGCGCTTTGATGCCCATATAGGTGCCAAAAGTGCGGGGAAAATAATATGCACGATCATAACTGGTCCCTTTGTCAGAACCCCGCCACCAATCATCACACCGAACAAAACCCAAAACCTAAGCATGTTTGTTCGATATGCCCTCACAAGAAAGATAAGCGCAGACAGCACGAAAATTGCCTGAAGAAAATCAAACATAATCAATGTGCCAAACACAAAAAACATCGGGCTAGCCATCAAAATCATCGGCGCATATTTATGAATGCGTGTATTGTCTGGAAAAAGAGTTTTTGCCAAAACATAAGTGAGAGGAACGCTTCCGAAAGCAATCAAACCGTTCATAATACGAACGCCCCAAATCTCAAGTCCCGTTACACTCCACACCAAATTAATAAGCCAAAACAGCATCGGCGGCTTATGCGAATAAGGCTCATAATTCAGAGTCGGCAATATCCAGCTCTTGTTGTGGAACATCTCCCACGCCACAGTCATATAACGCGTCTCATCAACAGGCAAAAGTGGCATTAATGTTGTTTGGATGGCGATAAAAACCGCCCAAACACCAGCAAGAAAAATGATAGGGTTACGCTCTAAAAATGTCATGAAATTATGCGCTTTCTGGATCCTGTACGATTGAAGAAGAACTGCGACGGATAAGAACAATATTACGCATGTATATGAATAACCCCGTAGATTGCCCAATCATGAAAACAGGGTCTTGCCGCCAAACAGCATAAGCTAGCAAAATCAGGCTGCCACCAATGCTAAAATACCAAAACACATGCGGAATAACGCTTTGCCCTGCTTTTTCTGAAGCGATCCACTGAAACAAAAACCGCATAAAAAACAACGATTGGCCCAATAAACCGATGCCAATCCAAATTGCATCAGGCGACATTTCTATGTTGAACATTTTCAAGCCCTTCCAAATCCATCTCTATTTCCTCATGAATATCAAAAGTACGCTGACCACGTTTTTGCAGCCACATAACGCCCACAAGATCATAAATACCAGCAAACAAACGATCCAAAGTACCGTATTTAGAAACGCCATGCGTACGTGCACGATGAGAAACATCGACATGCATAATTTTCACATCATCACGCATCATAAGCGCAGGCAAAAATCGATGCATGTGATCAAAATAGGGCAAATTCATAAAATCGCGACGCCGAAAAAGCTTAAGCGAGCATCCTGTATCGCGTGTATTATCATGAAGAAGAAAAGAACGAACAGCATTCGCAATTTTAGATGAGTGTCGTTTCACCCATGAATCATTGCGCTTTTTTCGCTCCCCCACCACCATAAGCTTTGGCAATTTTTTTGACTGCGCCTGATATTTTTCGTAAAGCAAATGAATATCAGCGGGATCATTTTGCCCATCACCATCAAGCGTCACAATCAAATCATTCCCCGCTTCCTTAATCCCCGTCCAAAGCGCGGCAGATTGCCCTACATTCTCACGATGCCTAATAATCCGAAGCGCAGGATAATCATCGCGAAGCTGTTTCAAAACATCAAAAGTCTGATCAGTACTCGCATCATCGACATAAATGATCTCGCTAATGGGCAAGCCCTCCGCTGCCAAAAAAATCTCATCCAAAAGCGGTTTTAAATTATCTTGTTCATTAAATATGGGCACAACGACTGTAAGCATTCGAAATTCCTTTCACGCGAATAGTGACGCGATCTTCAAACACGAAACTTAAGCCAAACTTAAAAGCGCGGAAAAACAACAATAAAACTGCAACCACGACCATCAAGCCCGTCTTCGATAGAAATCTTGGCATTATGTCGCTCCGCAATCGCTTTCACGATAGATAACCCCAAACCTGAACCATCCACTTTCGTATCTAAGACACGATGAAAACGATCAAATACCTTATCTTTTTCTGCCACATCAATACCAATCCCATTATCAGACACGCTCATAACAATATCATCGCCATCATAGCGCGCCGCAACACAAACAGCCCCTGCTTCAGGGGTGTAAAGAACAGCATTACAAACCAAATTGCTAAGCATTGTCTCCAGCGCATATTCCTGACCAGATAAAATCACATCCTCAAAATTTTCAATTTTCAGATCAATAGATTTACTTTTACTTAACATTGAAACATCCGCAATAACACGCTCGGCAATCGGCCTTAAATGAACATCTTTCATATCCTCATGCGTCAAAGTGGGTTCTTGCCGTGCTAACTCCAATAATTGTTGAACCATGCGTGTACTCCTATCGACCGCCTGATAAAGCGTTCTAAGACTAGCCTGACGATCCTCATCTGTATCTGCTCGCTTAAGCACATCAAGCTCCAAACGAACTGCTGTAAGTGGGGTTCTTAATTCATGCGCAGCATTTGCGGTGAATTGACGCTGCACTTCCATCGCACCAGACAATCGATCTAATAACCCGTTCAACGCATTAACCAATGCAAAAACTTCATACGGCACATCTTCTTCGGGCAATTTATCAAGAAAAGTCGAACTTCTTTCTTCGATTAATTTTGAAACGCGTGTCAGAGGCCGAAACCCCACACCCACAAAAAACCAAATCATCCCCCCCATAATAGGGATAAGAATAAGCATCGGCGTTAATAATTCCGCGTAAATCTCCCATATAAGAAGATGACGCTCATGAATAGGCTGCGATACCTGTATTAATAAATCCCCCTGAGCTGTGCCAAAATATCGCCATTTCTCCCCCTCGACAAGAACAGTCCGAACCCCGCCCTCGCCTTGACGCGGGAACACTGTTTCGGCATGAGAGGTATAATAAAGTGCATCATCCTTCCAAATCTGAACTAAGAATTCTTCTTCACCTTTCCTGGTTTTATGATTTGAAATATTTTCCGCATGCAACACATCATCACCCGAAACACCATAGACAGCGATGGTCTCGGCTATTTGCTGAATGCTACCATCAAAGACCTCATCCATCTCCTCCTTAAGCTCGAAATACGTCACCCCCACCATGATTGCGCCCATGAAAAACAGGGTCCCCATAAGGCTAACCAGCAAACGTTTTTTAATAGGCTTCATTTAAATCTCTTTTCCAACATGGTTAAGCGCGTATCCGACATTACGAATATTTTTGATAATATCCCGCCCCAATTTCTTGCGGATTTGGTGAATATGAACCTCAACCGCATTACTGCCTATTTCCTCATTCCACCCATAAAGCGCTTCTTCAAGCTGCGCACGCGATAAAACAGCGTTAGGCTTTTTCATCAACGCAAACAGCAGAGCAAATTCACGCCCCGACAGCATCTCTTCTTTATCATGAAACCAGACCTCATGTGTTTTAGGATCCAACTTAATATCGCCATGAATTAAAAAAGCAGAAGCCTGCCCCGCCTCACGACGAAGCAAACGGCGGATGCGCGCCTCGAGCTCTTCCAACGAAAACGGCTTCAAAACATAATCATCCGCTCCCGCATCAAGCCCCGAAACACGATCAGATACAGAATCCTTCGCGGTTAACACCAAGACAGGTGTCTGCGAACCTTTCGAACGAATGCCCTTTAAAACATCCAGACCAGATTTTTTGGGCAGCCCCAGATCAAGGATAATTAAATCATAAACCTCACTCAAAACAGCGTCACACGCCATTTCGCCGTCCGTCACCCAGTTCAGGGCATAACCACTTTTCTTAAGAGCCCCATTCAAACTCTCGCCAATCATTCGGTCATCTTCAACAAGTAAAATTTTCATCGCACATATATACCGTAAAAACCCAAATCATCACATAAGCATTACAAACCTATTGCAAGATATGGAGATTAACCAATGTTTTGCATGACATGTGATAAAAGCAAATAGTTGAAATCATTACGTTTACACAAGAATGCATAAATATCGTGTTTATTGAAAGAAAGTACTTGATCTCATAGCTTTATATCATCTATAAAGTGCCAGTCTTTAAGGCATACATCTCTTGCGTCCCGTTCGTCTAGAGGCCTAGGACACCGCCCTTTCACGGCGGCAACACGGGTTCGAATCCCGTACGGGACGCCAAAGAGATAGTTTTCCTTATACGATACAATCCAAAAATCATAGACAAACCAAGGGTTTTGAGAAATAATACTCTCAAGCTCATCCGGTATCGTCCTATATTACCCAACAAATATGGGGGCTCTATAGGGGGCTTTTAAATAAGCCGAAATTAGGAGGCCCCCAAAATGAAATTGACCGCCAAAGCTTGCGAAACCGCAAAACCTAAAGACAAAGCCTATAAGCTGTTTGATGGTGGGGGCCTTTATCTGGAAGTGAAGCCCTCAAATAGTAAGCTATGGCGTTTAAAATATCGCTATTTAGGCAAAGAGAAAAAGCTCTGCATTGGTGAATATCCGATTATAACTTTGGCAGAGGCTAGAGATCATAGGGATGAGGCTAAAAAACTCTTGGCTAATGGCCATGACCCATCTGCCGTTAAACAGGGAATTAAGCAGGAAAAAATCCAAGAGTTGTCCAATACCTTTGAAGCCATAGCGCGCGAATGGCATGAACACAAAAGTCATGAGTGGTCAGAGGTGAATGCCAAAACGGTTATAGGCCGCCTAGAGCGCGATGTTTTCCCAGAGATTGGTAAATACCCTATTAAGATCATCACGCATAAGATGCTTTTGGATTTGGCACAATCAGTCAAAGAACGTGGGGCGCATGAGTTGGCCAAACGCATCATTCAAATGAGTGTCCATATTTATCGCTATGCAATTGTCACAGGCCGCGCTGAAAATAACATTGCGGAAGATTTAAAGGGCATGGTTAAAGCCAAGCCAAAAAGTCATTTTGCAGCGATTGAAGCAAAAGACTTACCAGAGTTTATTTCTGACCTTCGCAATCACAAGGCCAAGCTTAACCTTCAAACCTATCTAGCGGTCAACTTTATGATGCTGACCTTTGTTCGTACGGGTGAAATGATCGGGGCAAAGTGGAACGAGTTTGATTTAGAGCAAAAACAGTGGCTTGTACCCGCCGAACGCATGAAAATGGATAAAGAGCATATCGTGCCGTTATCGCGCCAAGCCATAGAGATTTTGCAAGAGCTCCGCGAGCTTCACAATCACCCTGTTTATGTGTTTCCAAGCCGTGGGGACAGAAACAAAACCATGAGCAATAATACAATTCTCATGGCGCTAGATCGCATGGGCTACAGGGGAAAGATGACTGGCCATGGATTTAGGGCGCTAGCCATGAGTACAATCATGGAAAAGCTACACTATCGCCATGAAGTGCCGGATGCACAGCTTGCCCATGCCAAACGCGGGGACGTGGCCAGAGCCTATGACCGTGCCAAATTTCTGCCTGAACGCATTAAAATGCTGCAAGAATGGGCTGATTATCTGGATAATATAGCTCAAGGCGGGACGGTAATAGTTGGAAAATTCAAACATAAAGCTTAAAAAGGTTTTATGGCTTCTAAAAAGAAAATCATAAGAAACACTAGCGAATTGCCCTCATGGTATGCTTTGGAAAAATATCAGAACTTGGCAAACTTTGGAGCAGAGCAGTGGTATGAAATTCTTTTGCAGCGTTGGACACACAATTTTTTCTTTGAAAGAGATGGAATTGAGAAATATCGAACTTACACAATGGACAACGGAGAAAATCCCTTTTTCTCAGCCCTAATAAAATCTAGAAAAAATCCTTTAAGTTTTTTGGAAGATGATTTGCAGATCATTGTAATCGGCGGTGGGCAACTTCAATCCTTAAAGTATGATAAGGATGATTTTTCTACTTTTTCTTATGCGGTTAAGCCATTAACGGTCAGGCGATTGTATCAAATAGAACTTGGGCTTAAAGAAGCCACGCGAAAGCGAATACGAAAATGGGCAGATGGTGTTTTTGGCTGGTTTGGGACTGACAAATTTGATGAAATACCAAAGTCAGAGCATGAATGGGCAAAATCGTTCATTGATGACCCCATATTTGAGGCTTTTGAAAAACAAGGGGAGGAAAAAGAACTTTACGAGATGGAGCGCAACCATGATCTTGTGCAGATTGATCTGACTGTGCCTGATAAAATCTTAATCCAGCAATTTACAGACTATCTCCGTTATGTGCGTCAAAAATACCCTTGCGTCAAAAAAGCTTATAGACATAAATATCCTGAGTATAAGAAATGGATTGATTATGGTGTATTGCCTTATTTGGATTTAAAGCTATGGGCAGATGAAGAAGGCTATTCTATACCAAACAGGGTAATGGCTGATGCTATATTTCCTGACGGTGATAAAGGCGAAGAGATGGTAAGAAAAACAACAAAGAAGATCGCTGATATGTTGATGAAAAAAGAGTATGTGGATTTTCTGGCGACAATTGCCGCCCACGAGATTGCGGAAAAAAAATCACAGAAAATTTTCCGGTAAAAACAAAAAATGTTCTGTGACTGTTAGCATAAAGCCATTCGCACCAGAATGAACTTCATTAACAACAATGAGGTTCAAAATGATTTACAACACACTTCCCGAAACTGGCTTTGTCAGACTGCCAGAAGTTTTAAAAGTCTTTCCCGTTTCAAAATCTACATGGTGGGCAGGCGTTAAAGACGGGCGCTTTCCGCAACCTGTAAAGCTTGGCCCTAAAATCTCTGCGTGGCGCGTTCAGGACATTAGAGAGTTAATTGCTTCACAGGGAGCCTAATGCGTGGCCAAGAAGCAAAAATACTCTCTGAAACCGATCAGGCGGGATTATACTTATTTCGTGGATGAAATTGCCGAATTATACGGCATTACCCCCGATACGGTTTTTCGCTGGATCAGGAATGAGGGCTTAAAGCGCAATGAAGCCTCTAGGAAGTATTTTGTTCACGGCAGTGAATTGGCCAAATTTCTTGAAAGACGCAATGCGAAAAAGAAAAGGCCCTGCAAAGAGGGGGAGATATATTGCTGTAAATGCAGGCAAGGGCAAAGACCCAAACCGGAAACACTTAAAGCAAAGAAGCTGCCCAATAAAACAGTGCGAGTTTACGGGCGATGTTCTGTCTGTGACACCCGTATAAACACGGTTGTAAGTGGTAAAAAATGGTCAAAAAGCCATTCTTTTTATCCAGACAAAAACGCATCCACAAAACCACATAGTGGAGAGTCTGAATCGCAGCGTAAATGTCAAACTGGAATGGGAGAGCAATTATGCCTGAATATAACCCTGTAAACGAGGTGGTGAAAAAGCAATATGAAGAGGCTTTGTTGCATGGCAAATGCCGTGATCCCAAAACCGTGCGGGCCGTATGGAATAACCTCAATCTGTTTGAAGATTTTACAGGTCATGCAGACTTTAAAACCTTTAATGCAGAGCAGGCTAAAACCTTCAAAGCATGGCTTGAAAAGCAAAAGAATAAAGATGGTGAGCTTTTGAGTATTTCAACCGTTCGCTCAACCTTAAACAGCGTGAGAGAGTTTTTTGAATGGCTGGCCATACACCCGCAATATGTCCGTAAAATTGATGGGCGGGCCGTTCAGTATTTGCGCTTATCTGATAATGCTAACCGTGCGGCAAGAGCTTCCAGAGAGAAAACGCCCCCCACGCTAGAAGAATTGGAAAAAACCCTTAAAGCCATGCCGCATGGCACGGACATTGAAAAGCGGGATCGGGCTATATTCGCCTTTATGATTATCACGTGCGTTCGGGATGATGCGCTGGTCAGCCTGAAACGCAAGCACGTAAATGCTGATGATAGAACTGTCTGGCAAGACCCTAAGCTTGTGCGGACAAAAGGCCGCAAAGGCATTGTTACCCGCTTTGTGGTACAAGCCATGCCCTTGGCAGAGGAAATTGTGCTGGACTGGCTCAAATACGCCGATGAAGTTTTAAAGTTTCAGCCAAACGATCCGCTATTCCCTAAGACGCTTGTACAATCCAGCGCAGAAACCATGTGTTTTGAGGCGCAAGGGCTATCCAGAGAGCATTGGGCCAATGCAGGGCCAGTGAGAGAACTTTTTAAAGCGGCGTTCAAGGCTGTGAGTCTGCCCTATTACAACCCGCATCTTTTCAGGAAAACAATTTGCAAATGGGCCTTAAAGAATTGCACACAATATGAATACAAGGCGATAAGCCAAAATTTAGGCCACGAACACGCCATGACCACCTATAATTCCTACGCAAAGTTGACGGAAGATGAGCAGTTAGAGGCCGTTTCTAATATTGGGCTGGCCAATCCAAACCTTCAAAATATTCCTATGGATGCCTTGCTTAAAGAAGTTGGAAGAAGAACAAAAAAATAGAAGCCTATTTTTCTATATCTCTGTCAAAAAATTTATATTTACAGTCTCTCAAAGATTGAAATTTAGTTTTAAATGCTGGAAAAAACAGCTTCTCTTCTTCACTAAACGAGGTTCTGCAAAATAATAAAAATAGAACGCTGGTCAATAATGCGAGAAGAGGCAAAAGGTATTGTATGCTTATATAGGCTTTTAAAAAAACCAATAGGTCCGTTTCTTTATAAAAAGGATTTATGCCTATTAAAATTATCCATATTAAAATAACAAATAAATTGACGGCTTGGTTAATTTTAGAAACTGAAAAGTGGTAGCCCTTTAGTGGCCATAGAAAATGAGCTTTGTTTTTTATGACTGTCTTGTATAAGCGCCCTTCAATTTCATCTTCTAAACAATCAATATGGGCTTCCCAGTTTTCTTGCCAAAACTTGCTGGCTTTGTTAACCAAAAACCAAGCAATGGAAAAAACACAACCTGCACAAGCAATGGTCAGGGGGATGGTATGGTTTGCGCTTTCAAAAGTAGCTATATACCCTGTGAAAGAAAGGGCAATGAAGCCCCAAAAATACAAAGCACGTTTCCAGTATAGCTCTATTTCAAAATTTCTAATTTGCCATGCCCTATCAAGGGCCTTGCTTCTGATAGTTTCATTTATAGGCTTGTCTTCTTTGACAGAAGAAAAAACCACTTCTTGATAATTTTTCAGCTTGGGTTTGACCATTTCTACTATCTTTCTGTAAATAAATAGCCTCTATTAGGCTATCAGAGAAACTCCTACCGACCATTTTCTATAGCTTTATTATTGTTTAAACAATAAGCTTGAATCCCATTTAAACTAACAAATTATATATAATATTCAGAGGTATGCCATGAGTGAAGCATTAAAATTAGACGAAGCAGGCGATAGCATAAGAAATTTACCGCTTTTGCTCAGGGATACCGATTATAAGCTCACGCAGTTTAACGAGGGAAAAATAGATCGCTTTGAAGAGCGCATCATAACCAAAGATGTGAAGGGCAAACCCACGCTTTATACCGAATGTCTTGTGCGAGGTAAGGAGATTAAGCTTACGCCGGAAGAAGCTGTTAGACAGCTTTATATTATGGTGCTAACCGAAGATTTAAATTATCCAATTGATCGTATGGAGTTAGAATATTCTGTTTCCTTTGGGCGTGAAAAGAAGCGTGCCGATATTGTTATTTTTGACAAAGACAAAACCACCACACCTTTTATTATGGTGGAGCTTAAAAAACCAAAGCTGAAAGACGGTAAAGAGCAGCTCAAATCTTATTGTAATGCTTCAGGCGCGCCTATAGGCGTTTGGAGTAATGGGGATCAAATCTCTTACTACCACCGCAAAGACCCGAATTATTTTGAAGATATTCCGGCAATACCAAATGCTCAAGAGAAGCTTTCGGATATTTTGAAAGAGCGTTGGCTTATTGATGATTTGGTTAAGAAGGACAAGCTCGTTACTGAACGCAAATCGCTCAAAGACCTTATTTTAGAGATGGAAGATGAGGTGTTGGCAAATGCAGGGGTGGATGTTTTTGAGGAAATGTTCAAGCTTATTTTTGCCAAATTATATGATGAATTGCAGAGCGGTAGAAATAAGACCCGTCACCTAGAGTTTAGAAACTATGGCGACACTGAAAGCGAGTTAAAAGAGAAAATACAACGCATTTTTGATCAAGCCAAAGGCGTGTGGGAAGGTGTTTTTAGTGAAGATTCCAAGATTAACCTAACACCGTCTCACTTATCAGTTTGCGTATCTTCATTACAAGACGTGAAGCTTTTCAACTCCAATCTGGACGTAGTGGATGAAGCTTTTGAATATTTGGTAAGCAAAAGTAGTAAGGGAGAAAAGGGGCAATATTTCACCCCTCGCTATGTCATTGATATGTGCGTTAAAATGCTTAACCCACAGGAAGATGAAACACTAGTTGATACAGCCGCCGGAAGTTGTGGGTTCCCTGTTCATGGTATCTTCCATGTCTGGGAACAAATTATGAAGGACGAAGGACTTAATAAAAGCCATCTCTTTACAAGTGAGCAAAAGCCAGCGCGTTGCGATGATTATGTTAGAGAAAAAGTTTTCGCAATTGATTTTGATGAAAAAGTTGTGCGTGTGGGCCGTACGCTTAACTTAATTGCCGGAGACGGACAAACCAATGTCCTACACCTCAACACGTTAGATTGGGAAAGGTGGGATGAAAATACAGAAGATGAAAACTGGCAGGATATATATTTTGAAGGATGGAAAAAGTTAAAAAAACTACGCAAAGAAAAAAATAGCAGCCGTGAATTTGAATTTGATGTTCTCATGGCTAACCCACCTTTCGCGGGGGATATTAAGGAAACCCGTATTTTATCTAAATATGATTTGGGGAAAAAGGATAATGGAAAGGCGCAAAACAAGGTTGGCCGCGATATTTTGTTTATTGAACGCAATCTTGACTTTTTAAAGTCCGGTGGCCGTATGGCCGTGGTTTTGCCTCAAGGCCGTTTCAATAATTCCAGTGATAAGCAAATCAGAGATTATATTGCCGAGCATTGCCGTATTTTAGCGGTGGTGGGCTTGCATGGCAATGTGTTTAAGCCACATACAGGAACAAAAACTAGCGATCTATTCGTCCAAAAATGGAATGATAAGCTTTGCCCAAAGGTGGATGACTACCCGGTATTCTTTGCCACGATGCAAGAGCCAAGTAAAGATACAAGCGGCGATAAAATTTATGTCCGCAATGAAGATGGCACGCCGATGTTAGATAGCCATGGTCACTTCATCGTAAAGCATGATTTATTTAACCATGATGGCTTAACAAAAGATGGCATTGCCGAAGCTTTTATAGAATTTGCCAAAAAGGAGAAGCTTTCTTTTGTGGGAAAGCTCTAAGCCCTTTTGATGAAGCCAAATATAAGGCTTTGTTGGAAGGGCTAGAGGTAACCACAAAACTTTTTTCAGAGCTATTTAATAAAGAGCATGACACGTTCAGAATTGATTCAGAACATTATCAAAAGAAGTATCTGTTTGTAAAAAAACTCTTGGAAAATTGCGAGCATGAAGAGTTATTAAATTTAATTGAAAAACCAGTTATGACGGGGCACACCCCATCAATGAAAGTTGACAGTTATTATGGTGGTGACGTTAAATTCATCAAGACAGATAACTTAAGAGAAAATAGCATAACTGATAACTTTTCTCATTATTTATCAAAAAGTGGTAATGAGATAATAAAGCGCAGCTCACTCAAAGTTGATGATATAATTGTTACAATTATTGGGGCTACTTACGAAATTGTAGGGCGCTCTACAATAATATTCCCAGAGCATTTACCTGCTAACATTAATCAAAACATAGCCCTTATAAGAGCAGATAAGTCTCTTGTAAATCCACACTATCTAAACATTTTTCTTAATACTAAATATGGAAGAAATATTCTTTACTATCACTCTCGTCAAACTGAACAGGTAAATTTAAATTGCAGAGAAGTTGAAAGGGCTATAGTGCCGATTTTTAGCAGATTGGAAAGTCTTATCTCAAAGGTGTTTTTAAGTGCAAATCATATAACTAAGCAATACCAAGAAATTTATAAAAACGCAGAAAAAATTCTATTGGAAGAATCTGGGCTAAGTGATTTTAATCCCAGTGATAAAAATATAAATATTAAAGATTTTTCAGAGTCATTTGCATTATCTGGTCGTTTGGACGCGGAATACTACCAGCCTAAATATGAAGATTATTTAAATGTCATTCAAAGTTATGGCCAAGGATATGAACCGTTATCCACTGCGTGCAATCTAAAAGACGAAAACTTTAACCCCGATGACAGAACACAATACAATTATATTGAGCTTTCAAACATTGGAAAATCAGGTGATATAACTGGCTCAACACTTTCAGAAGGACTTGATTTGCCTAGCCGCGCCCGTAGAAAAGTAAGCTTTGGGGATGTTGTTATTTCTTCAATTGAAGGCTCCTTAGAAAGCTGCGGCTTGGTGACACAGGGTTATGATAATGCCCTATGTTCAACTGGATTTTATGTCCTCAATTCTAAAAAATCAATTCTGAAACGCTCTTGGTTTTGTTTAAATCTGAACCAATGCAAGCCATTCTTAAGCAAAATTGCTCAGGCACAATTCTAACCGCTATAAACAAAAACGAGTTTCTAAACATTCCTGTACCTCTAATTAATGATGAAATTCAAAAACAAATTAAGATCAAACTAAATGAAAGTTTTGAATTGCGTGAAAAATCAAAAAACTTACTAGAGATTGCTATACGTTCCGTTGAAATGGCCATTGAAGAGGATGAAAAGACCGCAGAACAATATATGCGTGATGAGTGCTCTAAGCTGGACGTAAGTATAGACGAGGATTAAGGTTATGCCGCCAGAATCCTATATCAGAACACCGAAAGATGAAGATAAAAGCTTTCACTCTGATTGGATTAGAAAATCACGTGTGAATTACTTTGCGTGCTTTATGGAGCTTTGGGTTGGCTTTAATGCATGGTTTAAGCAGGCTTGCGATGAGATGCAAGATAGAAAATGCATAGATAAAATAAAGCTCGGTGACATCTCTACAAACGAGCTTTTTAATGTTTTTGACTATTTGCTTTATGACACAGAATCTAAGGAATCCTTGCTCTTTAGGGGTAATTTAGAAGCTCTATATTACACATTAAATGCAGCCAATCTCAAATACCCTAAGGGACCTAAAAGTAAGGCTAACCCAGATAAAGCAGAGTGCCGTAAAATAGGGTTTAATGACGTTTTGATTGATTGGAAGAAGGGAATTTATGCTTCCGCTTATCAAGACTTATTTCATAGTTTTAAGCCAGAAACCGAACGAGAGAGGGAAGCAGAAGAACAGAAGATTGAAGAGAACCCAGATCATTTAGATGATTTTATAGAGCTGGACAAAGTAAGGCTTATCAATGATTCAAAGCTTATCTTCTCTGGCTTGATTGAAATAGTCTATCAGGTGCGTTGTAAGCTTTTTCATGGTGATCTTGATCCGGATGATCCCGCGCATTATGGTGCAGTAAAATATTGTTACGAGCTGCTTTCTGAAATGGCTGGTCGCTTAAAAACGTAAAATTTTAAGGACAAATATAGCAGTATGGGGGCCTTATTGGGGGCTTCCGTGATTTTGAGAAACTTATTATTAATTAATATCAATTACTTAATGCTCTAATTTGAATCCCGTACGGCCAATTATCTAAAAAATGCCATCCGATACAATCCAAAAACACTAGTAAAACCAACGCTTTTAAGCCATAATACGCTTTAAGGCGTCCAATAGAGTCCGACCTAATCTAATAGAAATGGTGGCTTTATTGGTGCCCTTCACAGCACGGTGAAACAAAAAGGCCACCAAATGAAACTGAATGACCAGATTTGCAAGAACGCCAAGCCTAAAGACAAAGCCTACAAGCTAACAGATGGTGGTGGCCTTTATCTCGAAGTCACGCCTATCCCCTTAGCCGTTATCCTTTTATTCATTGGAATTACCACACTCCCTGCTCTTTGGGAGCTTTTTTCAGTCAAATCTAGCTCTGAATTTTTCAATCTAGTCGGTGTGCTACTATTACCGGTAGGTGCAACAGGTCTAACTTACATCGGCTATAGATCTACTAAGAAAAGAAAATCTTAACTGAAAAAAGCATTGCTTTTTTTAGATGTAAACTCGCCGTCAAAACACGTAAAATTTACGAGTTAAGTAAAAACACCGTTTCCTTTTTTTAGGTGTCGGATTTTTGTAGTATGATAGCTATTAAGTATTTTAAGGATTTTTACTTTTATGACTCTTCAACGGCAATGGTGTGGTCGCGCACTTAAATCTCCACCTCCGGCTTATCTTTGGGTTCTAAGTAAGTAAACCCTTTTTGCGGCATTTTCATATGCTTGTTATGATAGAGGTCATATATCGGACCTTCTTTAACTTCTTTTCCAAAAAGGCCGTATTTTAAGTCTGTAGTGCCGTTAGACTTCATATTTGGAAAATTTTCTTTAGTGGCTCTCTTCCATGATTCGGGGCGTAATTCTATAATGATTTCAACTTGTTGTTTATATATACCGAGCGCATAAGATTGCTTTTTTGCTCTGTCTAAATTAACTCCCCAAGCAAAGCGGGTGGCGTCATATGGGCTTTTCTTGTCATTATCCATCGCGTTATCAATTTTGAATAAAATAAGGTTATGCATCGCTTTAAGTTTGGAGACAGGATATTGCCTTTGTATGTCTATTAACCTTTTAGAGCCTCGCTCACTTGAGCCTTTACCTCCAACTAGGTTTGTGAGGGTTGGTAGGCTTTCTATCTGTGCATGATAGTCTATTAACGCGGCTTCAACTTCTTGTGCTTCTCTTGTGTTCATACCTTGTCTGTGGATCAGATAGTCAATTTCATAACCACTATCTATTATCTCTTTGATTTTTTTTAGTTTTGCTGATTTGGTGTTGAGTTTTTCTTTCTTGGAGCCTTCAAGGTTGGAATCAACTAATAAGTTATTACCATTGACAGCTGCTTTTACGTGCTGGAATACGCGGTCTCCCGCTCCCCTTCCTATATAAAAGGTTTGTTTGTCACGAGGATCTATTAGGCAGTAAATATAATTTTTTAAATTTTCTTTTTGTTTAGGGGTAAAGGAATTCATGCGTCCACCAAGATCTATTTTATTTGGAAATAATATTAACAGATTAATTACTTTCATTATGTTTTTTGATAAATATTAGTCAACCTCCTTACTGATATCACCTCTGGACGTTCTTCTGTCTTTACGGACATTAATAAGCGATGTATCAATCATGTCCTTCAAATGCGCTGCATAGTGCTTTTCGATCATCTCGACTGACGTTCGACAGTTCTTCGCGATCTGATAGATGTCTGCTCCCTCTAGCAGACGAAAACAAATATAACTATGACGCAGGGAGTATGCCGTTCGCGCTTTACCATCGCGATCAAACTTTAAATCATTATCGGTTAAAATGCCGTTGAACATTTTTTTGAATTCATTGGGAAAAATTTTGTCTGTTGGTTTTACTGGCCGCTCACCTTCATCTTTCGGGCGTGGGCGGTCGCGCAAACGTTCAAAAGGGCGCACTGCGCCCGTCATGGATTTGCAGTAACCAACGCCGCGCTTGCCGCGCACTTCAATTTCTAAAATCTTATCACCACTCCATTCATCGGTGACAATATCTACGTCACGAAACTCAAGTTGTTTTACTTCATCTGGTCTTAAACCAGTATTGGTCATGAACAAAATGAAGTCATGAAGCTGTTCAGCATACCATTTAAAGCGTGGATTCTTTGGGTTGGCTGCGTTTTTAAGTGTGGCTGTATAAAGTTGTTTATACTCTTTTGGTGTAAACCAAGGGCGATGACTGACCTTCGTATGCCGCCTGTATGGATCGGATAGATCAGGCACTTGCTGAATATATCCGTGGCGATGTGCTGTTTTTAGTGTGAGGCTTAATGTCACAATTTCATTGTGGATGGTTTTTCTTGCTGGCGGCTTCCATGGCTTACCAGCTTCCTCTTCATTATAGCCTTCCGGCTCAGTTAAGCGATGTGCTCTGTATTGCTGCGCTGTTCCTGCTGTAATCTCGTTTACAGGCATATCGCCGAAGAAGGGGAGTAAATGAAGCCTTAGGCGGTCTCTATGTCCTTGCGCCCATTTGGGGCTGCGGTGGCCACGTGTGGTGGCCTCGTATTCTTCTGCAAACATTTTGGCGACTTGGGCAAAGTTCTTACTTATATCTGTATTTAACTCGCCAAGATGATCTTTGGCCTGTAGCTCGTTAAACCAGTCTTTCGCTACGTCTTTGGCGCGCGCAAGGCTCTTTTCCTTGGTGCTTTTGCGCCATTCCTGACTGTTCAGGAATGTGTAGCAATGCCAAGGGCCGCCTTCAGTGCGGCGATAAAGAGCGACTTGATCGCCTAGAATCTTATGTCTTTCCATGATGTCTTCTTCCCCTTGTGCGAAGCGTGCGATTTTGTGCGACTATTGTGCGATACATTTTATTGTATCATGGGGAAGGTTAATAAAAAATAAGCACCTCGTAAGGTGCTGATTTAATTAGAAAAGATTGGTTGCGGGAGTAGGATTTGAACCTACGACCTTCAGGTTATGAGCGTGATTCTGGCAAATAATGACAACGCACCAAAACAAAATACAACAAATAAATCAAAAGGTTAGGCTCAAACCGCTTTTGTCGTAAGCGGTAAATTACTGTCCCTTTTTGCCGCCAACTGTCCCACCAGTGTCCCTTGAAATACCACCAATCTACGATATTACCCTTTCACATTATAGCCAGCATCGACATATCCGCCTGACCGCATGGCTCGTCGATAACAAGCTCGCCTTTTGTAGAGAAGTTAATGCTGGCGGCGTTGGCTTCATAAGTATCAATATGCATTTCGGTGACATTCGTATCGAATACGCCGAATTTCAGGCTGGAGCTTCCTGCGTTAAAGACAAGTATTTTCATGCTACAATCTCTTTTTCCCGCCTGAACGCCAGACGCATTTGTTTTTCGGTTTCAATGATGGCAAAGAGCGCTACGCCGATGCCAACGATAATAACGCCATCCAGGAAAGGTATGGAAACAGTCGAAAAGACAGTTTGCAACGGCGGCAGATAGGTAATGGAAAATTGTGCAATCGTGATGGCAATAACCGTCATCCAGACCACTTTCGTACCGCGCACGGATTCCCATGTCAGGGATGTACCGTAAATATTGCGGATAAAGAACAAATGGAAAATCTCCATCACCACCAGCGTGTTGACAACCATTGTTCTTGCCAAATCGACGGAGTACCCCTTGTCCACTGCATACTGGTATATACCGAAGACACCACAAAGAAACAGAAAAGACACTAGAACGATATGCCAGATGAGATCTCCGCTCAGCAATGGTTCGTTACGCGGGCGCGGCGGGTGGCGCATGGTGTTTTCTTCCGTCGGTTCGAAAGCCAGCGCAAGACCGAGTGTAGATGCGGTGATCAGATTGACCCAAAGAATCTGAACAGGCGTGACAGGCAGCGTCATGCCGAGCAGGAGGGCAACGATAATGCACAGCGCTTCGCCAGCGCTGGTCGGCAAGGTCCAGCTGATCACTTTCTTTATATTATCGTAAACGGTACGTCCTTCGCGCACAGCGGCGGCGATAGAGGAAAAATTATCATCAGCCAGCACCAGATCTGCCGCTTCCTTGGCGGCTTCACTGCCCTTTTGTCCCATGGCAATACCTGCATCAGCGCGTTTGAGGGCGGGCGCGTCATTCACCCCGTCGCCCGTCATGGCCACCGTCATGCCGTGGGATTGCAACGCCATCACAAGGCGTAATTTATGCTCCGGACTGGTACGGGCAAAGATATCGCAATTCAGCACAGCTTGTCTTAATGAGGCATCGTCCATACCGTCGAGATCCGCGCCAGTTAGAACCTGGTCGGGATTTTGTAATCCGATTTGCTTACCAATGGCGGCGGCGGTTTTGGCATGATCGCCTGTAATCATCTTCACGCGAATGCCCGCGCCATGACATTCGGCAACCGCTGTAATCGCCTCGGCGCGCGGCGGATCGATCATCCCGACCATACCAAGCAAAGTCAGCGTACCTTTTACATCTTTATGTGCGAGTACTGTTTGTTCCTGCTTTACGGACATAGCGGCAAAGGCCAGAACACGTTGCCCTTGTGTTGCAATTTCTTCGGCTTTGCTATTCCAGTATGACGTATCAAGGGCTTGCACATCGCCGCTCACACTGCGCTGATTTTTACACATAGACAAAATGCGTTCCGGCGCACCTTTGACAAGCACAAGAGCATGGCCTTCATGGTCAAGGTTAAGCGTGGCCATAAAGCGATGCCGCGCATCAAAAGGAATGGCGTCAGTGCGCGTCCATGCCGCTTGTTCCTCTCTGACATCCATATTCATCTTTCCGGCAAAGGTAAGTAACGCCCCCTCCATCGGATCGCCTTCCACCGTCCATATTCCGTCTTTTTCCCGCAAAGCCGCATCATTGCACAAAGAAGCCGCGCGAGCGAGATCGGCCAGAATGTCGTGCTCCGTCGGAGCAACAGCAGCGTCGCCCAGTTTGAGGGTTCCTTGCGGCGTATAACCTTCACCCTCCAGCGAAAAAAGATGCTGAGGTGTCAGAACAGAGGCTACCATCATTTCATTACGAGTCAGCGTGCCGGTTTTATCAGTGCAGATTACAGATACGGAACCAAGCGTTTCGATGGCGGGCAGGCGGCGAACAATAGCATTGCGCCGCGCCATGGATTGCACGCCAATCGCCAGCGTGATGGTGAGAACAGCGGGTAGGCCCTCAGGAATGGCAGCAACGGACAGACCCACAACGGCCATAAACATCTCGGTAAAATCATAATGTTCAACGAAATAGCCGAATACTAGAAGCAGGGCGGCAATGATCAGGATCAAAACCGTCAGCCATTTGGCGAAGACGCCCATCTGCGTAACTAGGGGAGTGGTTAGCGTCTCCACTTCAGATAACAGGCCACTAATCCGACCGATCTCTGTATTTTTGCCAGTGGCAACCACAACACCCTTGCCTTGTCCACTGGTCACCAGTGTCCCCGAAAACGCCATGCAGGTGCGATCCCCCAGTGGCGCGTCCGCTGCTACAGGCTTGATATGTTTTTCAACTGGAACGGATTCTCCGGTTAGAATGGCTTCCTGAATTTGAAGCCCATGCGCGCTGAAAAGCCGCAAATCGGCAGGCACTTTATCGCCTGCCTCCAGGAGGACTATATCTCCGAGGACAAGATTTTCACCCTCAATGCTCATACGCGCGCCGCCACGTATGACATTGGCATGGGGCGCCAGCATATGACGAATAGCATCCATTGCTTTTTCCGCCTTGCCCTCCTGAATAAAGCCGATAATCGCATTGGCAATCACAACCGCCAGAATAACCCCGGTATCAACCCAGTGATCAAGGAACGCTGTAATGACGGCAGAGCCGATCAGTACATAAATCAGGATGTTGTGAAAATGCGAGAGGAACCTCAGGATAGCGCTGCGTTTGACGGCTGTGGGTAGCCGATTAGAGCCATATTGCTCAAGCCGGGTTTTTGCTTCGTCAGGGGCAAGGCCTTGATTGGATGTTTCTAAATTCTTCAGAGCAGCTTCATACGCAATATCATGCCACTGTGCTTTATTATCCTGTACTTGCATTACTTTGCTTGAGCCATTTTCTGACATTTTTTCCATCTTTTCTTGAATTACTGCATCATAACATCAATAAGCTTTCAGTACATGCGGAACACACCTGATTATGCTAAAAAGACAGACGCCTTTTTTCATTCACTCTGTTTTTCTTATTTTTTGCTGATTGCAAACCACCGCCCGCTACGCGCATTTAATGACGGATCCGATGCATAAAGCAGCGGATGATATTGTGGGGAATATGTTGGGAGGTAACCCTACCTGAATAGCATCAACGGCACTTTACAGGCTTTGATCAGAGAGGCGGTTGTGCTGCCCAGCAGGATGGTACGCACCCGCGAATGGCTATATGCGCCGGTGATCAATAAATCGATATTCTGCGCGTTGACATATTCTGCAATCGCTTCATCAGGGTGATTGTTTTTTTCATGCGTTATTTTGACACTAAAGCCTGCCGCTTTGAGTTTGTTTTCGGTTTCGCCTGTATCAATGGCATCACCGGACTCTACAGCCAGTAAATGCCCTTCCAGCCCCTTTAAAAGAGGATTAGCAGTAATAAAATCAACAGCCTTGCGTACACTGTCCTTGCCGTCATAGGCGATCAGGAAGCGCTCAATCGGGCGCACAACAGAGGACACGACAAATAATGGCTTATGAATGGCGCGCGCCGTCTTCTCCAGATTAGCTCCTAGAAATTGGGACTCCGTATTGGCGTGTTCACCGCGCTTGCCGATGAAGATCATATCCACGCCTGATTCAAGTTCCTGCAGCGTTTCGACGAGAGAGCCTCTGCGATGCAGCAGATTGATTTTCTCTACACCTGCTTCGCGCAGGATTTTCTCCCCATGCTCCAGAATAATGCGGCCCTTTTCCTGATCCAGCCGTCCGCGCTCTTCATCTACTTTTGTAAGCTCTTCGAGTAATTCACTACGCGCGCCAAGGCCGATAGAACCTGTATGGTCAGAACCAGGCGCTTCATAATCCGAATGGCGGCGCAAGACATGCAGCAGATCGATTTCGGCGCCCAGACGCTTTGCGACCCACGCGGCATTGGCGCAGATATTATCGGCATAAGCCGAGCCATCAATACAAACCAGTAATTTTGTCATCTTTTTATTCCTTTAATGTTTGTGCATCAATTCCATGGCGTTTTCTTTGTCATGGATGGCTAGACGGTCAACAATCGTGGCGCTTGCCTCATTCATGCCAATGAGTTCAACTTCCGTTCCCTCGCGGCGGAATTTAAGAACAACCTTGTCAAGCGCGCCCACGGCAGAGAGATCCCAGAAATGCGCATCCTTGACGTCAATCGTAACATGGCTGATGACTTCCTTAAAATCAAAAGCGGCTGTAAATTGATCAGCAGAGGCAAAAAATACCTGGCCATAGACTTTATAAACGCGGCGCGTTTTATCGTCACTGATGATCGATTTGATATCAAGAAGCTGTGACACTTTGCGCGCAAAGAACAGCGCACTCATCAGCACGCCGACAAATACGCCCATCGCCAGATCATGAGTCCAGACAACCACAATCACGGTTGCAATCATCACAAGGCTAGAGCTTTTCGGATGGGTTTTCAGGTTCTTGATCGATGACCAGCTGAATGTGCCAATCGCCACCATAATCATCACGGCCACCAGTGCAGCCATGGGAATCTGGCGCACCCAATCACCCAGAACAAGAATAAGGAATAACAAAAACAAGCCAGCGAACAGCGTTGATAAACGCCCGCGTCCGCCGGATTTAATATTGATCACGGACTGGCCGATCATCGCGCAACCCGCCATACCGCCGAAAAAGCCGGACACGATATTGGCAATACCTTGCCCGGCACATTCGCGGTTTTTGTTGCTGGGTGTGTCGGTTAGATCATCGACAATCGTGGCCGTCATGAGAGATTCAAGCAAACCCACTGCCGTCAGAGTCAACGCATAGGGCAGAATAATCATCAAGGTTTCGAGGTTCAGCGGAATGTTTGGCAGCAGGAACACAGGCAAGGTTGAGGGCAATTCGCCCATATCACCCACAGTGCGCAAATCAAAATTAAAGAACATGCTCACGGCTGTTAAAACAATAATACAAATCAATGGCGATGGTATGGCTTTGGTAAAGCGCGGTAGGATATAAATAATGCCCAGACCGGCGGCGACCATGGCGTACATTAACGGTCCCGCACCATCAAATTCAGGCAGTTGCGCCATAAAGATCAGAATGGCCAGCGCGTTAACAAACCCCGTCACAACCGAGCGCGAGACAAACCGCATCAGGCTGCCGAGTTTGAAAACTCCGGCTAATATCTGCAAAATCCCTGTCAGGATCGTGGCGGCCAGCAAATATTCCAGCCCGTGTTCCTTGACCAGAAGTACCATCACGAGAGCCATCGCGCCCGTGGCGGCAGAAATCATCCCCGCACGCCCGCCGACAAAGGCAATAACGACCGCAATACAGAAAGACGCATAAAGCCCGACCTTCGGATCAACCCCCGCGATAATCGAAAAGGCAATCGCTTCGGGGATCAGCGCCAGTGCAACCACCATTCCGGCCAGCAAATCGTTTTTGACGTTTCCAAACCAGGTTTGCCTTAGGTTTTCCAAAGATAATGACAGCATCAAACTATATGCTCCGTATTTCCGTTTAAATTTTAAGGGTGCTCGAAGGGAAATCTGCGCGCGGCGGCAGATTATAAACTCGTGCTTTTGCGCTGCACTATAAGGATTATGAGTTATAAAACAACCCTTAATCTTGATTTTTCCCCGCGCAACCAACGCAGGTGAGGATAACAGGATCAAGCTCAAGACGCTTTTCGGCGATCTCTTCATCACATTTAATGCAATAGCCGTAATCGCCACTTTCGATGCGCTGAAAGGCCTGTTCAATCTGGATCAGAAGTTGTTCGCGTCTACGTTTTGTAGCCAGTGCCATCTCCTGCTGTTGCATGGCATCCATACGCGAGAGCCGCCCGACCATGGTCTGATCAAGCTCGACAGGCTTGGATGTGTCTTTGGATTTTTCCAACACATCCAAGGTTTCGGCCTTGAGCGCAGTCAGCTTATTTTTGAAATGCTCTAAATTCATACTTTAAAATAATGCCGTGTCCGATTGGCGAAGGCAACCAACGAGAGCATGACCGGCACTTCAACCAGAACGCCGACGACCGTGGCCAGTGCCGCGCCGGAATTCAGGCCGAACAGGCTGATAGCAACCGCGACGGCCAGTTCAAAGAAATTGGATGTGCCGATCAGGGCGGCGGGCGCGGCGGTGGAAAACGGCACGCGCCAGAGATAGGCCCAGCCATAGGCAATGGCGAAAATCCCGTAGCCCTGGATGATGAGCGGAACGGCAATGAGCGCGATAATCACAGGCTTATCAATAATCGTTCCCGCCTGAAACCCGAATAGCAAGACCACCGTCGCCAGCAAGCCCATAATTGAAAACGGTTTGATCTGTGCTGTGAATTTGGCAATACGTTCGTGATTGCCAGAGCTGTCCAGTTGTTTACGTGTCATATAACCAGCTGTTAATGGGATCAACACATAAAGCGCAACTGAGAGCAGCAATGTTTCCCAAGGAACGATAATATCGGTTACGCCTAACAATAAGGCCACCAACGGCGCAAAAGCGAAGATCATAATAATGTCGTTCACCGACACCTGCACCAGCGTGTAATTGGCATCGCCGCGCACAAGCTGGCTCCACACAAATACCATCGCGGTGCAGGGCGCGACGCCGAGCAGGATCATTCCCGCGATATATTCCTTGGCATCGGCGGGATCGACCAGCCCCGCGAAAATATATTCAAAAAACAAAATCCCCAGCGCCGCCATGGTGAAGGGTTTGACCAGCCAGTTAATCGCCAGCGTAATGCACAGCCCCTTTGGTTTCTTGCCCACGTCTTTGATGCTTGCGAAATCAACATTGACCATCATCGGGTAAATCATCACCCAGATGAAAACCGCCACCACCAGATTGACGCTGGCATATTCAAGGGCGGCGATGGTTTGGAACGCTTGCGGCACGAGCAATCCAAGCCCCACCCCCGTCGCAATGCAAAGCCCCACCCAGAGGGAGAGATATCGCTCAAAAATACCGAGGGGGGATTGTTCAGTGCTCATGATCTTTCTCCTGAGTGTTGTTTCCGGACGCACAGAATAAATGGTCTGAATGTATAGCGGTGTTTTCTACTTGTATCGTAGGGTGAGAAATATCAAATTTGTCTTTCAGGTCATGACTTATGCGGGCCAGGAATTGATCGTCTATCTGCGTAACATCGCGGACGATATGAACCGTCAAGGCAATTTGCGCTGTGCTGAGTGCCCATATGTGCAAATCATGGATACCTTGAACACCTTGCTGGCGGCGCAGATAATCTTCTACCTCTTTAGTGTTGATATGTTCAGGTACACCAGCCATCGTGAGGTGAAGCGACGATTTGAGCAATTTCAGGCTGCTGATCCCGATAACCAGACAGATCAAAACGCTCATCAATGGGTCGATCCAGTATGCGTCCGTAAAGAATATAACCGCTCCCGCAATCACGACACCTGCTGAAACGGCAGTATCGGCAGCCATATGGAGGAACGCCCCACGAATATTCAGATCGTGCCTTTGATCTTTCATAAATAGAAAGGCTGTAATGCCGTTAATGATAATGCCGAAGGCGGCAACCGCCATTATAGAAACGGAATGGGGCTGTTCAGGAGTGCCTTCAAATAGGCGTCCCAGAGATTCATAGAGTAATGCGCCGATGGCAATCATTAGCAATACGCCATTGGTCAGCGCGGCAAGGATGGTGGCTTTTCCAAAGCCATAAGTATGTTTGTAGGATGATTTCTTTCTTAATAGCGATATAGCGAACCATGCCAGAAGAAGAGAGCCAACATCGCTCAGATTATGGCCAGCATCGGAAAGCAGGGCGAGCGAGTTGTATTTCCATCCCGCAAGGGCTTCAACTACAACATAAGCGATATTAAGGCTTATGCCGAGCAGGAAGGCCATATTGAAATTCGTCGTAACAGCGCCATGATCGTGTCCGATGCCGCTCATGATAAGGTTTCCGCCCGGACAAGTTCGCCTTGAATTTCCGTGCCCGCAACAAGGGTGTTGAACACTGTGCCGTACTTGCGGATATTTTCATGCAGCAAGTTCAGCCGATGGTCTGGCTCATCACTATCCACGACCAGCCTGTATGAAATGTCGATGAGCTTTGGCGGCGACTCCTGGCGCTTGGCCGTGATTGTGACCTCGACTCCTTTGATATCCATTTTAAGCATGGGCGTGACACGCTCGATGTTTTTGATCATGCAGGCCGATAAAGCGCCCAGCAAAAGTTCAGCAGGATTGAAGGCATCATTCCTTCCTGCCAGATCAGTATCGAGGATTATAGATGCGTCTTTGCAAAAAGCTGTGCTTCCGTGGGAGTCAACTCTTTTGGCAGATACTTTGAACTCCATCACGAATGCCCTTTCATTCTGTCGTTTTCCCGTCGAAATGTTCTTCGGAAACGTCAGATTTGGTAGCATGTATCGTGCCATCAAGATGTTCAGGTGGTGCGTAGAGCGTATATAATAGCAAGGCTTCGTCGCCAGTATTAACCAGATTATGCTTGGCACCCGCAGGAACAATCATCGCATCGCTGCTTTTAACCTTCGTCCGATTTCCATCAATCCAAATTTCACCTATGCCCTTTTCAACACGGAAAAACTGGTCGCGATCCTCGTGCGTCTCTTCACCGATCTCTTCTCCAGGCTGGATAGTCATTAATACGAGTTGCAAATGGCCTCCGGTATAGAGCACCCGGCGAAAATCAGAGTTTTCCTCTGTTAGCTTCTCAATGTTCGCTATAAAACCCTTCATGTGACCATCTCCTGTTTTGTCCATTAAGTTAACTTAGTCTATTTTAGCCACTCTTCAATCTCCGCATCGCTCGGTAACCCGCCTTTATGAACCAGCTTGCCATCAACCATCACGGCGGGCGTGCTCATGATGCCGCGTGATGCCATTTCCACGGGGTCATAAATATGCTGAAGATCAATTTCTGCGCCGATAGCTTGCGCCTTATTTTTGATCATCTCTTCCGTTGTTATGCATTTTTTACAACCTGTTCCGAATACTTCGACTTTTTTCATTGTTCTTTCCTTTTCTATTGATAGAACCAGTTAAACCCATAACCCACGATTATGAAAGCCAGAGCTAAATAGCCTACAAAAAACGCAAGCATTTTGACCTTCAACACTTTTCTTAAAATGACCAGTTCGGGCAGGGAAATCGCCACGGTACTCATTATAAAGGCAAGCGTTGTTCCAACGGGAAGCCCCTTGGCGATCAACACTTCGGCAACGGGCACAACCCCTGTGACATTCGAATAGAGCGGAATGGCGACCAAAACCGCCAAAGGTACCGCCAATAAATTATCGACATTCGCATGTTCGATAAACCATTCTTGGGGAACAAAACCGTGAATGCTCGCGCCCAGCCCCACACCAATCAAAACATAGACCCAGACACTTTTTAGAATATCGGCTGTTTCATCCCAGGCGTGGGAGAAGCGTTTTTTGATGGTGAGTTTAGGCTCGATCAGGTCGTTTTCAGATTTTTTGACGGTAAAGACAAACGGCTCTACCCATTTTTCCAGCTTTAAAAAATCAATCAGCGCGCCGCCAACCATGCCTGTGATCATACCAACGGCCACATAGGCCAGCGTAAAGTCCCAGCCAATGGCTTCTCCGAACAATATAGCCGCAACTTCGTTCACCATGGGAGAGGTAATGAGAAAAGCCATCGTGACCCCGAGCGGGATGCCGGAGCTTAAAAATGCAATGAATAAGGGAATGGAAGAGCAGGAACAAAACGGCGTGACAGCGCCCAGTATAACCGCAAGGAGATAGGCGATGATTTTTGGTTTTCCATCCAGCCAGTGCCGCACCTTTTCCGGTGAAATCCATGAGCGTAAAAATCCTACCAGCAACATGAGAACGGTCAGCAGAAAGAAAATCTTGGTCGTATCTTCAATAAAGAAATGTACCGCTTCTGCCAGATGAGTCTCGCGATCAATCTGCAAAAGATCGTATGTGATGACACTGGCGAAGGTGGTGAAGATTTCAAGCATGATTGATCAGTTCTTTTTCTATTCTGGCTTTTAGCATATTGAACGCTTCATCAAACGCAGCATCAATTTCTGCATCGCTCCCCGTTGCGCCTGCGGGATCGGGGGTAGGCCAGTGGAGTTTTTCGTGGTTGCCAAAAAACGCGGGACAAGCTTCACTGGCGGCGGCATCACAAACCGTAATCACCAAATCGAAATTCTGCTCGTCAAATTCATCCCATGACTTGCTGCGCGGATCGCCCGGATCAATGCCATGACGCTTAAGCGTTTCGATGGATTTGGGGTGCACGTATCCGGCGGGCTTGCTGCCCGCGCTAACGGCTTTATAAGCGCCCGCGCCTAAATGGTTGATTAACGCTTCGGCCATCACCGAGCGGCAGGAATTCCCCGTACAAAGAACAAGCACGTTTTTCATTAGCAACACCCGCTTTTTGGTGAACAACAGGCACTTTCTTCCTTTTGTGCCTTCGGCGGAATGCCGCAGGCATCTTTGGCCAGACAATCAGTTTGTTTGTTGGTCAAGATAAAATCCGTGCCATTAAATGTAAGGCCGAATTTGCCGATGGTGGATTGTTGGTACTCGACTTCGATTTCGTGATCTTCATCTCCCAGCACTTTTTTGCACAGATTCAGGATGTGCAGGAATTTTTGCGGCGCGAGGCGGTGATCGTAATCTCCGGCCTCCCACAGCTGGAAATTGGCCACAGTTTCCGTGCGCTCTGTCCCACCACAATCAATGAAATGTTTAGTGACAAGGCCGACTTCGGTCACATGGAAATGCGGCGGCAATGTAGAGCCGTCCGGCAATTTGAAATTCACAGCCCCAAGCCTTTCGAGCACCTTTTTAACTTCGGATATTTTCATGGTGTTTCCTTCTCTTTAGCAGCATTTGGCTAGTTCAATGATTGAACAGCCCTTTTTCTTATCCTCACGGATGCTGGCAAATTCCACGCTGCAGCAATCCTTCACCATGAAGCCGATCAGATCGCGCACGACTTCAAAATTCGCCGCATAAATCACCGAACGTCCCTCGCGGCGTGATGTCACAATCCCCGCATTGGATAAATGATTCAGGTGGAATGACATGGTGTTGTGCGGTGTTCCCAGTTCATCGCTGAGTGCGCCAGCAGGCAACCCCTCCGGCCCGGCCTTAACCAGCAGACGAAACGCCCCAAGGCGGGTTTCCTGTGATAGCGCGTCAAACATAATTGTTGCTTCTGATAAGTCCATATGTCGAGAATAATAGACATATAAGATTACGTCAAGGAAATACTTTCTTATAGGATATAGGTTTTTTAAGCTATATTTCTATCTCTGCGGCTGAAAACTGCCCATATAAGAACAATCCATCCTGCCATAATTGTAATGCCGCCAACAGGTGTAACATACGTCAACTGTTCAACACTCGTTGCAAGCGAGGTATAAATACTTAAAGAGAAGAGCGCCGTACCAAGCGTAAATATGTAACCTGAAATACGGAGTTTTTTATCGGCTGAGGACAGCGCCAAAGCCACAATCAGAACCGCATAAATCATATTATAGCGGATTGCTGTTTCCAAGCTTCCGGCCTTTTCCGGTGTCAGGTCAAAGGCATGATCACCCAGCGCGCCCATAATGACTGAAACGAGACCAAGAGCAGCACCGCAAAGCAAAAGCCTGTTCATGATAATACCTTCCATTTCATGTGAACCTTCAGGCCTTTTGGCTGATTATCCAGAAGGCTAATTGTGATGTTATGTGCCTGAGCAATCCACTGTGCGATGGACAGGCCAAGGCCGCTGCCGCTCTGGCCGGATTTATCGGCGCGGACGAAACGCTCGAAGACACGGGCTTTATCGCCATCACTGAGGCCAGGGCCTGTGTCGGCA